>Ga0222421_100053_pt1 | contig 186950 bp, 160 predicted proteins | sample 3A1ome_2_FD_182473 | JGI IMG/M metagenome (GOLD analysis project Ga0222421, IMG submission 182473) | Enriched microbial communities from leaf-cutter ant dump, University of Wisconsin, Madison, United States - 3A150A (version 2) | ecosystem: Environmental > Terrestrial > Nest > Insects nest >... | reverse complement strand
CCACCACGCCGTCTCCCAGTACCCCGCCACCCGGCACCCGGCACCCGGCACCCCAACGTCCACCACGCCGCCACCCGGCACCCACCACGCCGCCACCCGGCACCCGGCACCCACCACGCCGTCTCCGAGCACCCCGCCGCCCGGCACCCTCGCGCGCGGGACGTGAACCCCACCCTCATCCGAGCGACAGTCCGCCACGTCGGCTCCTCGCGGAGCGGCGGGCCACCAGGCGGGCCACCACCCGCACGGTCCGCCGACTCAATGCGCTGCGCACTCAGAAGGGCGGCGGTTCGTCGCACCTCGGTGGCGGGGCCGGCGCATGCCGCCAGGTCTCGGGCGTGGCGTGGACCGGGCTCAGGCCGACGGCATAGGTGATGCCCAGCGGCGAGGTCCACGAGACTCCGCAGTCCGGCAGGTCTCGCCGGACCTTCCAGAGCCCCGCGGTCTTGAGGTCATGGTGCCGCTTGCACACGGCCTGGAGGTTGTCGGCGCGGGTCTGGTCGACGGACGGAGCCGAGCTGCCGTGATTCCTCGGGATGCGGTCCGCGCGGTAGGGCTCGATGTGGTCGAGCTCGCCAGACGCGGCGGTGCGGACACATCCCGGGAAGGTGCACGTCACGTCGCGCGCGACGACCTGCGCCCCCAGCACGACCCCCGGCCGGTAGCTGCTCGTCGAGCGCTCGACGAGCGTCCCATCGACGGGGTCCGTCAGGATGCGGCGCCACGTGCCGTCCGACGCGATCGTGCGCGCGAGCTCGGCCGGGATCGGCCCGTGCCCGGCCAGCTCGGCCGGGAGGTCGTCGAGCCCCAGGAGCGTCGTGTGGGCCATCGTCACCTGGATGTGCGGACGCACGCCGCGGCGCGACGGCAGCGCGCGTCCGCAGGGCAGCCTCCCGGTGTCGGCGACGTCCTCGAAGAGGCGGACGAACAGGTCAGCCCGGCGCTGGTCCCGCGACCGGTCGTCGAGCGCGTCCCCCTGGTCGGTCGCGGCGTCGAGGACCGTGCGTACCAGGAGCGCGTCGGCGGCAGGCAAAAACGCGTTGACCCACGCCATACCGTCGGGCGCCCACCCCACGGTCACCGCCCGGTCCTCGATCGCCCTGCGCGTGCGCTCCCGCGTCGCAGCCGGGTCGACGGCGAGCACCTCGCGGCGCACCGCGCGACGCAGCTGCGTCGGCGTCAGGTCACCACCGTCGCGAGCCGCCACCTCGGCCACGCGCGCCCGCGCGCGATCGAGCTCCTCACGGTCCGGCAGCTCGTCGCTGCCGAGCATCAGCGTCGCGATCTCGTCGAGGACCAGGTCGACCTTGCGCACGTCGAGCCGACCGTCGCACAGCGCAGCATCGAGGGCCGGGAGCTCGCCGAGCCCCTCGGCGCGCGCGACCAGCTCCTGGGCGGCCCGCCGGGTCCAGGCGAGCGCGGCCGCGAGCTCGTCGGGCAACCCGTTTGTCAGCTGGTACCCGCGCGCGTACAGCTCCCGGATCACCCGCGCCTGTCCCGCGACCGCGGCGCCGACGAGCTGCTGCCAGCCCAGCACGGCGTCGAGCAGCCGCACGTCGTCGGCGTCGCCGACCACGATCGACTCGAGGGCCGTCGCCAGCTCGCTCGAGCTCGCACCAACCCGCGGGAACTCCCGGTCCTGCGTGGGCCAGGCCACCAGACGCCGACCGCCGACGGAGCGCCGTGCCCGCCCCTCGGGCGGTCCCTGGTCGGGCGCCTCGCCCACCGCACTCACCACCTCTGTGACCATCCCGACTCCCCGCGAACTCGTCAGATCTCTGGAACCCCGCCTGTTCGAACAAGTGTTCCATCAACCACCGACTCGCGTCCGCCGTCGTCCACAACCACGCCCGCCAGGCGGGACCCGAGCCATCGACGCCGACATCGACGCGCCACCGCACCACGACGGCACCATCACCCGCACCACCACACCAGCGGCACCACCACCCTCACCATCACCACCAGCACCACCCGCACCACCAGTGGCACCACCACCCGCACCACCACCACCCACCCTCGAGGCCGGACGAGCATCACCGGCCTCCGAGAGCCCCGGGCCCGACGAGCGCAGCCCCGGTCCCCACCGCGCGGGAGCACGGGAGGACCGGGGCTGCGTCACGGTCGAGCGGTCGCCTCGCGGCGCCCGTCCCGACCGACAGCGATCGCGAGGATCACACGGCGACGGGCTCCCGCTCGTCGTCGGCGACGGCCTCGGCGACGAGCTCCTCAGCCGCGAGCGCAGGCTCGTCGTCCGAGAAGATGTCCTCGGCCGACGCCGCCTCGTACCGCGCGACGTCGAGGATGCCCTCACGCTTCGCGACGATCGTCGGGACCAGGGCCTGACCGGCGACGTTCACGGCGGTCCGGCCCATGTCGAGGATCGGGTCGATCGCGAGGAGCAGGCCGACACCCGCGAGCGGCAGGCCCAGCGTGGACACCGTCAGCGTGAGCATGACGACGGCCCCGGTGAGACCGGCGGTCGCGGCCGAGCCGACGACGGACACGAACGCGATGAGCAGGTAGTCGGTCAGCGACAGGTGGATGCCGAAGATCTGCGCGACGAAGATCGCCGAGATGGCCGGGTAGATCGAGGCGCAACCGTCCATCTTGGTGGTCGCGCCGAGCGGCACGGCGAACGACGCGTACGACGACGGCACGCCGAGGTTGCGCTCGGTGACGCGCTGCGTCACGGGCAGCGTGCCGATCGACGAGCGCGACACGAACGCGAGCTGGATCGCGGGCCACGCACCGCGGAAGAACGACCCGACGTGCAGGCCGTTGGTCCGCAGGATCACGGGGTAGACGACCAGCAGGACGATGAACAGGCCGGTGTAGATCGCGAGCGTGTAGGTCGCGAGCGGCGAGAGCAGGTCCCACCCGTAGGTCGCGACGGCCTTGCCGATGAGGCCGAGCGTGCCGAGCGGCGCGAGGCGGATGATCCACCACAGGACCTTCTGCACGACGGACAGCGCGGACCGCGTGAACGTGAGGAAGGGCTCGGCGGACGTCCCCGAGCGCAGCGCGGCGATGCCGACGACGAGCGCGACGACGACGATCTGCAGCACGTTGAACGAGATCGACGTGTTCGCCGACCCGTCGTCCTTGAGGTTCGTCGACGCACCGATCCCGAGGACGTTGCCGGGGATGAGCCCGTTGAGGAAGTCGATCCACGACCCCGTGTGACCCGGGGCGGACCCCTCGGACGGGTCGAGCGTGGAGCGCGAGCCGGGCTGGAAGATCAGGCCGAGGCCGATGCCGACGGTCACGGCGATGGCCGACGTGATTGCGAACCACAGCAGGGTCTGGCCTGCGAGGCGAGCGGCGTTGGTGACGTGCCGCAGGTTCGCGATCGACGCGACGATCGCGAGGAAGACGAGCGGCGGGACGATCGCCTTGAGCAGCGTGACGAACGACGAGCCGATCGTGTCGAGCGTCGTCGTGAGCCAGTTGGCGGAGCCGTCCTCGACGGTGCCCATCTGCAGGGCGACCCAGCCGAGCAGGACACCGAAGACGAGGCCGAGGACGACCTGGACGGTGAACGACGGGAACTTCAGCCGACGGCGGGGCGTCGCCGGCGCGGCCGGTGCGGCCGCGGTGGACGTGTCAGTCACAGTTGACCTTTCGAGGGCGCACGACGGGGGATGTCGTGACGCGATGGGGGACGTCACCCGCGCGGGAACCGGTCCGACGAGGGTGGGTGGCCGCGCCGGGGGCACGGCGGAAGGCGACCAGGTCGCAGGGGGCCGCTGGGGGCCCGTGTTCAGGAGAGCTCCGCTCCGTCCGGCCGGACGCTCGACGGCGTCGCGGCGGGGTGCCGGCCGGTGGGCCGGAGGGTCAGCGGATCAACAGCCCCGGGTACCACGACAGAGCGCGCTGGCGACCAGGGACAGGTCGACGGCACGGCGCTCGGTCAGGTTCCACGCGCTCACGCGGGGGTGCTCCTCGAACTCGTCGGATCTCCGTGCATGACACACGGACCGGGCCAGCGTACTCCCCCGGATTCATCCCACCAAAGGGGCAGGTCACGCGGTGCGCTCAGGCGACCGGCTCGCTCGTCGGGAGGTTCGCGAGGCGTGAACGCGTGCGCGAGTACCCGAAGTAGATGCCGAACCCGATGACGAGCCACACGACGAACCGCAGCCACGTCTCGACCGGAAGGTTGAGCGCGAGGTACAGGCAGATGAGGGCCGACGCGATGGGCAGCACCGGCACCCACGGCACGCGGAACGCGCGCGGCAGGTCGGGCCGCGTGCGGCGGAGCACGATCACCCCGATGCTCACGAGCACGAAGGCCGACAGCGTCCCGATGTTGACCATCTCCTCGAGCACCCCGACGGGTGTCACGCCGGCGACGACCGCGCAGATCACGGTGACGATCGCCGTGATGACCCACGGCGTGCGGAACCGCGGGTGGACCTTGGCCAGGACGGGCGGGAGCAGGTGGTCGCGGCTCATCGCGAACATGACGCGCGAGGCGCCGATCATGAGCGTGAGCACGACGGTCGTCAGGCCCGCGACGGCGCCGGCCGAGATGACCGTCGCCATCCAGTCCTGACCGTGCACCTCGAACGCGTTGGCGAGCGCCGCCTCGGGCGAGAGCTGGTCGTACGGCACCATGCCGGTCACGACGAGCGCGACCGCGCAGTACAGCACGGTGCAGATGATGAGGGAGCCGATGATGCCGATCGGCAGGTCGCGCTTGGGGTTGCGGGTCTCCTCGGCGGTCGTCGCGACGACGTCGAACCCGATGTACGCGAAGAAGACGAGCGCAGCACCTGCGAAGATCCCGCCGACACCGAACGCGGACGGCTCGAACCCGAGGATGACCTGCATCAGCGGCTGCGCGAGCCCGCTGGACGCCTCGGTCGCCTGCTCCGCGGGGACGAACGGGTCGTAGTTGGCGCCGGACACGAACTGGATGCCCGCGACGATCACGAACAGCACGATGAAGAGCTTGGTCGCGACGAGCACGAGGTTGACGCGCATCGACTCCTTGATGCCGACCGTGATGAGCGCGCCGAGCACGAGCACGAGCAGCACCGCGGGCAGGTCGACCGTGCCGCCGTAGCCGATCGCGTCCGGGAGGTGCCACCCGAGGTTGTCGAGGAGCGTGCCGAGGTAGGCGCTCCAGCCCTGCGCGACGACGCTCGCGCCGAGGAACATCTCGAGCAGCAGGTCCCACCCGACGATCCACGCGATGAGCTCGCCCATGCTCGCGTAGCTGAACGTGTACGCCGACCCGGAGACGGGCACGGTCGAGGCGAACTCGGCGTAGCACATGGCGGCGAGCCCGCAGCAGACCGCGGCGACGATGAACGAGAGCACGATCGACGGCCCCGCGACCTCGTGCGCGGCACGGCCCGTGAGCGTGAAGATGCCCGCACCGATGACGACGCCGACGCCGAACACCACGAGGTCGAGCGCCCCGAGGGAGCGCTTGAGCTGGTATTCCGGCTCGTCGGCGTCGGCGAGGGACTGCTCGATCGACTTGGTCCGCAGCAAGCTCATCCGGCCGTCCTCTCGTCGGGCGCACCCTCGCGCCGGGTCGCGAGCCAGTCTGGCGCAGCGGACGCCCACCCGCAGGGCTTCGGCGGGTCGTCCCGCAGTCCGGGCATATAGTGAACGTCGTGTCCATGAATTCGCGATCCGGTGCGCCTGCCCGACGAGGCCGACCCCGCTCGCCCGAACGGCGCCGCGCGATCCTCGCGGCCGCCGCCGAGCTCGCACTCGACGGGTCGGCGCTGCCGACCGTGGACGCGATCGCCGGTCGCGCGGGCGTCTCGCGCACGACGATCTACAAGTGGTGGCCGTCGCCCGCGGCCGTGCTCCTCGAGGGTCTGCTCGACCGGTTCCACGCGAGCATCGAGTTCGACGACGACCTGCCCGTGCGCACCGCGCTCACGGCGCAGGTCGACGCGCTCGTCGGACTCCTGCGGGACACGCCCGCGGGCGCACTCCTGCGACGCCTCATGGCCGCGTCCCTCGCCGACGCGGCCACCGCGACCGCGCTGCTCGACCAGTGGCTCGAACCGCGTCGGCACGCCGCGATCCGGCACCTCGAACGCGGTATCGCCACCGGCGCCGTGCGACCCGGGACCGACCCGGCGCTCGTCGTCGACCTGCTGTTCGCGCCCGCGTACCACAGGCTGGTCTGGGGGCACGCACCGCTCGACGACGACCTCGCCGAGCAGGTGTGCGCGCTCGTCTGGCCCGCGATCACCACCTGACCTCGACCGAGACCCCCCGCGGCACACCCCCGCCGCTGACCCACCCACACCAGGGAGAAGACATGACCACCGTCGCCGCGAACATGGTCGACACGCTCGTCGCCGCAGGAGTGCAGCGCGTCTACGGGATCCCCGGGGACTCGCTCAACGGGTTCACCGACGCGCTGCGCGGCTCCGGCATCGACTGGGTGCACGTCCGCCACGAGGAGTCCGCCGCGTTCGCCGCGGGCGCCGAGGCCGCGCTGACCGGCGAGCTCGCGGTCTGCGTGGGCTCGTGCGGACCCGGCAACCTCCACCTCATCAACGGCCTGTTCGACGCGCAGCGCTCCGGCGTGCCGGTCCTCGCGATCGCCGCGCACATCCCGACGTCCGAGATCGGCTCCGGCTACTTCCAGGAGACGCATCCGCAGGAGCTGTTCCGCGAGTGCTCCGTCTACGTCGAGTACGCCGCGTCGCCCGTGCAGATGCCGCGCGTCCTGCGCACCGCGATGCAGGCCGCGGTCGAGAAGAAGGGCGTCGCGGTCGTCGTGATCCCCGGCGACGTCGCGCTCGCCGAGGCACAGGACACGACGGTCACCCCCGTGCGTGCGTCGCGTCCGCGCATCGTCCCGTCCGACGACGAGCTCGCCGCGGCAGCCCGCATCCTCGACGACGCCCAGCGCGTGACGATCCTCGCGGGCGCCGGCACCGAGGGCGCGCACGCCGAGCTGCTCGCGCTCGCCGACACCCTCGGTGCGCCGATCGTGCACACGCTGCGGTCCAAGCACTTCGTCGAGCACGACAACCCGTTCGACGTCGGCATGACCGGCCTGCTCGGCTTCGCGTCGGGGTACAAGGCCATGGAGGCGTGCGACACGCTCCTCATGCTCGGCACCGACTTCCCGTACCGGCCGTTCCTGCCCGAGAAGGCCAAGGTCGTCCAGGTCGACATCCGCGGCGAACGGCTCGGCCGCCGCACGCCCCTCGAGCTCGGTCTCGTCGGCGACGTGCGCGAGACCCTCCTTGCGCTCACGCCGCGCCTGCAGCGGCACGACGACCGCGCGCACCTCGAGGACGCGCTCGCGCACTACGCGAAGACCCGCACCAAGCTCGACGACCTCGCGACGCCGCGCAAGGGCGACCAGCCGCTGCACCCGCAGTACGTCGCGAAGCTCATCGACGAGATCGCGTCCGACGACGCCGTGTTCGTCCCGGACGTCGGCTCCCCCGTCATCTGGGCCGCGCGCTACCTCACGATGAACGGCCGCCGACGCATCATCGGGTCGTTCATCCACGGGTCCATGGCGAACGCGCTCCCCCAGGCCGCGGGCGTGTCCGCCGCGTTCCCCGGCCGCCAGGTCGTCGCGATGTCCGGCGACGGTGGTGTCGCGATGCTGCTCGGCGAGCTGCTGACCTTCACGCAGAACAAGCTGCCCGTCAAGATCGTCGTGTTCAACAACTCCTCGCTCAACTTCGTCGAGCTCGAGATGAAGGCCGCGGGCTTCGTCACGACCGCGACCGACCTGCACAACCCGTCGTTCGCCGCGATCGCCGAGGCCGCCGGGCTCAAGGCGTTCCGCGTCGAGCGCTCGAAGGACCTGCGCAAGGCCCTCGAGGAGGCGTTCGCGTACGACGGTCCGGCGTTCGTCGACGTCGTCACCGAACGTCAGGAGCTCACGATCCCGCCGTCGGTCAAGCTCGAGCAGGCCAAGGGGTTCGCGCTCTACGCGCTGCGCACCCTCCTGTCCGGCCGCGGCGACGAGCTCCTCGACCTCACGCGCGCCAACCTCCGCCAGGTGTTCTGACGCACGGGGTCGGTGGGACGCAGCTTCCGCTGCGTCTCACCGACTCCGGCACGCGCCCGCGCCCGCGGCCGGTCAGCTCGCGGTGCGACCACTCAGGAGGTGCGCCCGGATCTGGTCGAGCTCGGCCTGCGACGCCGTCCGTCGGTCGATCTCCGCGCAGGGCTCGTCCGCACCCACCGCGAAGAGCAGCACGCGGTTGGCGTCGATCAGGACACCGGGAGTCCCCAGCTCGTCGGTGTAGCGCCGCAGCTGCTGCGCCGGACGTCCGGACGACCAAGCGCCGCCCGCAAGGACCGGCATCGCCAACTTGACCTCGATGGACGCCACCGGGCGTCCATCATCGAGCACTGCGAGATCGACGCGGCCCGAGCGGACCGGGTACTCAAGCTGCCAGGTCACCCCGGTCCCACCGAGCAGGTGACGCAGGAGCGGCTCGACGATGTGCCTGGTGACGTCCGCCTCGAGGCGCAGCGCCCCGCCCGCGATCTGGCGCCACTGCTCGAGCGTGGTCTCATCCGGGCGAGGGAGGTCGGCGAGGCCGACGGGCACCGCCGTAATCGCGTCGACGAGCGCCTGGTCCGCAGGGTCCTTGGCCACGAAGTGCAGCTCGTCAATCACCTCGGGCCGCAGATACTTGCCGGAGCGGCCCTTCAGGATGAGGTGGCCGTGGTGCACCGACTGCAGCCGAGCGAACGCGATCGGCTCGATCTCGACGAGCGGCGTCAGGTAGGTCCACTGTTGAGCAGTTCCCACCTCGCGGTCGGAGTTGACCTCGATGTCGTCGTGGAAGAAGCCGCTGGATGCCGCGCGCGCGACGAAGTGCACAGCTTTGCGTGGCGCCATGAAGTACACGAGCACGAGGTCGCCCATGACCACGTTCTTCGATGCCGTCCACATGAGGTCGAACCAACCGGCTTCACCGTCGGCACGAAGCTCGGCGAGGCTGTCCGCCGTCGGGTACGACGCGTCGTCACCGATCACGAGCCATGCGTTGCTAGGCATGATCGCGACCGGGTCCGTGCCGACCTCGGGCCGCGCGCCGGTGAGCAGGGCGACGCCGTCCCTGACCCACGCGGCCGCGAGCGCGCGCACGTCCGCGACGATCGGGTCGCTCGCCCAGTCGGTCGTCGCAACGGGTCGCTCGTAGACGACGCATGCCTCCACCTCGAAGGTCGTGCCGTCGCCGTCCACCGCTTCCACGGTCCATGTTCCCGACTCAGGCACGCCCTGGCGACGTATCCAGCTCTCGACCTCGACGCGCTGACCGATCGCGACGAAGGCGCGCAGCAGCCAGGTCGCGCCGTCGTCCGTCACGTCGGCTTCGAGGAAGCCTCCTGGGATGCCGAGAGTGAACGCACTGAGATCGGTCTCCTCGTCGCTCACGCGCAGCGCGCGCGCGAGCGCGAGGAAGTCGTCCTTCACGGCCTCGGCTACGGTCGATCCCGGCGGGCTCGACCGCGTCTCATCAGAGCGTCCCGTTGGCGCGTCCGCCTCGCCCGAGTCGATCTCGTCGAGCGCAGCACGCATCGGTCTGCGTCGCCCCGCCTTCGGCTCCATGGCCCCGGCCACGACGACGGCGAAGTCCTGCTCGCACGCGAGGCACCGCCACTGCGGCACCGGTCCGGGCCCGATGTCGCACCCGCCGAGGATCACGTCGTCATCGATCGGCTCGGATGCAGGCATGCCCAGCACCAGCGGTCGGACGTCGATCCTGTCACTGCACGACGGGCACGCGGGTCGCAGCGCGCGCCTCAGCGACAGGACTGACGTCCCGTGCAGGAGCGTGTGGCAGTCGGAGCACACGAGCGCAGCATCGTCGACGTGATCCTGAAGCTCGAGCCGCAGCGGGCGATGCGACGGCCGGTCGAGATGTACCCCGAGCACCTCGCACAGACGCCCACACACGTCGCACTGCGAACCTGCCGACCGGGAACCCCCGTACGCGTCCTGCAGCACCCGCGCAAGAGCGACCAGCTCGTCCACGCGGACACCGGGCGAGCACGCGCCGGCATCGAGGAAGATCGCCTCGGGTGCCGCCACGGCGTGCGCCGCCGCCGAACGCAATGCGGACGCATCATCGCCCACCCACACGTCGTCACCGCGGACGGCGCGATCCGCCGCGACGCGCGAGATCACGCCGTCCCACAGGACGATCTGCGGCAGCAAGACGCGTGACCGGCCATCGTCTCGAGGGTGCTCGCCGCGCGGGGCGCCCGACCCACGGCGAGGTCGGCGCGTAGGTGGCGGTGCGGGGCGGGAGACCGCGACCAGGACCGGCGGGTCGACCCGCACGATCTCGAGCACTACCTCGGACAGGTCTGCGCTGTCCGCGCCCTGCGCCCACGGCTCGCGGTCGAGCACGGCACCGTTGGACCAGTCGTTGATCCACCGGACGCGCACGGGTCCGGTCCCGTCGATGAACCAGGACGGCAGGCTCGCGCGCACGGGACGACGCACGGGGTAGTCCCAGCTGTCTTCCTCGGGGACCGAGATGTGCTCGACGTCGTTGTCGACACACAGGTCGATGAGCTCGCGTCGAGCCATCTCCTCGATGTCGTCCAGCAGGAATCCACGGCGCTCCAGGATGCGCAGAAGCTCCAGGCGCTCGAGATTCTCGTACGGCGGCTGGACCTTGAAATACATGCGTTCCACAGGCGGCATGCCGTCAACGTACTACCCAGCACTGACACGGCCTCGAACGGATGCGCTCCAGCAATTCCTCAGACGTACGCGGTGGAGAGTGACGCGCTCGAGGGGCGTCATTCCGACCGCGTCGAGGCTTGGGACACCCGCCATCATTCCTCGCACGCCGCAGTGCGGTGCGGACGTCACCCGCGACTCGATCGGCCCGTCGCTTCAGGCCGATGGTGCGACACGCGCCTACATGGCACGTCCGAGAGCCGGGACGCAGCGCAGATCGGTCCCCGATCTCGCGACGGGCGACGGGCGACGGGCGACGGGCGCATGTAATGTGCATGCATGGTGGCGCTCCAGATCCGTGACGTGCCCGACGACGTGCGGGACGCGCTCGCTGCCCGCGCGGACGCGCAGGGGCAGTCCCTGCAGGCGTACCTGCTCGCACTGGTGCGCCGCGAGGCGGGCTTCGCGCAGAACGCGGCGCTCCTGGCCGACCTGAGCTGGTCGAGCGGCAGCACGGCGACAGCCGTCGACGTCGTCGCGGCGCTCGACGAGTCGCGCGGCGAGCGCGGACCGGCGTGATCGTCGTCGACGCGTCGGCGACGGTCCTGCTGTTCTGCGACCCGGCGGTCGAGCCCCGCGCGGCCCACGCCAGGAGCGTGCTGAGCGACGACCCGTCCTGGCTCGTCCCCGAGCACTGGCGCGTCGAGGTCTGCGCCGCTCTGCGCGGGCTCGACCGCGGGGGCAAGCTCGTCGACGCAGCACGCGCGGTCCGGATGCTCGGCGAGCTGACCGTGGCGGTGTCACCCACGACCGAGCTCCTCGGCCGGATCTGGCAGCTGCGGTACACCCTGAGCGCGTACGACGCCGGCTACGTGGCCGCGGCCGAGCACGCGGGAGTCCCGCTCGTCACGGCCGACGCGCGCCTGGCCCGAGCCCAGGGACCGCGGTGCCCGATCGAGGTGATCGCCTGACACCGCAGCCCGATCGCGCAGCAGAAGGACGCCACCACCGACGTGACCTCGCATCTGCCGGACGGTACGACGCCCCGGCCGCGCCGCCTCCCGATGCTCGGGCTGCCCGTGCGCTACACCTGACCCATGCCGCGTCTCTACCCCGACGAGCCGGACTTCCGCGACGGCGGCACCGCCGAACGCACGCTGTGGGAGGCGCTGCGCGACCAGCTCCCGGACGACGCGGCGCTGTTCGCCAACGTCGGACTGCAGGACGAGGCGACCGAGCGCGAGATCGACGTCCTGGTCGCCTGGCCGGGGGTCGGGCTGGCCGCGATCGAGGTCAAGGGCGGACACGTGACGCGCCGCGACGGGCAGTGGCGGCAGGGCGCGGACCTGCACCCGATCGATCCGGTCCACCAGGTCCAGCACGCGCGTCACGTGCTGACCAACCTCCTGTCGCAGCACGGCCTGTCGGCCGCACGGTCCCGGTTCGCGCACGTCGTCGCGCTCCCCCACACGCCCGTCCCGCGCGACGTCGACGCACCCGACCTGCCGCGCACGATGCTCATCGACCGGGACGATGTCGACCATGCCGCGTGGGCCGTCAAGCGTGCGATCGAGGAGCACGGCGGCGGGCACGGCGTGCCGACCGACGCGGACGTCGCTGCGTTGACGCGCTACCTCGTCGGACAGTTCCCGTCGCAGGTCGACGTGCTCGCAACCTCGGCGGAGCACGAGGACCATCTCGATCACCTCACGCGCGACCAGGCCGGGATCCTCGACAGCTTCCGCGCGTTCAGCCGATTGCAGGTGGTCGGCGGAGCGGGCACGGGCAAGACCTGGCTGGCGCTCGAGCAGGCGCGACGACGAGCGCGCGCGGGCGACCGGGTCGCGCTGCTGTGCTACTCACGCGGGCTGGCCAGGTATCTCACGCGCATCACGCGCACGTGGCGACCCCCCGAGCGGCCGGCGTTCGTCGGCCTGTTCCACGACCTGCCGATCTCCTGGGGCGCACCGACGGGGTCCGACGACGACAGCGACTACTGGGAGGTCGACCTGCCCGCCCACCTCGGTCGGCTCGCCGACCAGCGCCCGCGCTCCGAGCTGTTCGACACGGTCGTCGTCGACGAGGCGCAGGACTTCGGCGAGGCGTGGTGGACGTCGCTCATGCGCTGCCTGCGCGATCCCGACACGGGCCGCCTGTACGTGTTCCTCGACGAGGCGCAGCGTGTGTTCGCGCGCGACGGCGTCGCCCCGATCGACCTCCCGCCGGTGGTGCTCGACGACAACCTGCGCTCGACGAAGCAGATCGCGCAGCTCTGCGGCTCGCTGCGCGAGGGCCTGACGCGGCCGCGCGGCTGGCCGGGGGCTCGCGTGCGGATCGTGGACGTACCGTACGACGAGGCGATCGGCGCGGCCGACGACGCGGTCGAGGCCCTGCTCGCCGAGGGCTGGGAGCCGGGTCGCGTCGCGCTCCTCGCGACCGGCCGGCGCCATCCGCTGCAGGTCGAGCTCACCGGGTCCGGGTACGACGAGTACTGGGACGGGTTCTTCGCCGAGACGGACGTGTTCTACGGGCACGTCCTCGGCTTCAAGGGACTCGAGCGCAGCGTCGTCGTCCTGGCGGTCAACGGCTTCCGCGACCTCGAACGCGCTCGGTCGCTCCTCTACACCGGGATGTCGCGCGCCCGGATGCTGCTGGTCGTCGTCGGACCGCGCGCGACGATCGAACAGCTCGGGGGCGAGGCCACCCGGCACCGCATGTCCGACTCCGAGGCGTGGGACCCGAGGCCGTGAGGCGGCCGGACGGCGGCGCGTCGGTACGGTCGTGCCCGTGAGCACCGGCCGTCCCCTCGCGGAGCGCGTGCGCGCCCTGCCCTGGCTGGTGGGCGGCGCGCCGCGCTGGCTGCGGGCGCTCGTCGGGCTGGTCGTGCTGGGACTCGGCGCGCTCCTCGTGTCGCGTCCGCTGACCGCGCTCGGTGCACTCGGGCTGTACGTCGGGATCTCGTGCGTCGTCTCGGGCCTCGGTGACCTGGCAGACCGCACGCCGGAACGGTGGTCATGGGTCAGCGGTGCGCTGTGGGTCCTCGGCGGGTTGCTGGTCCTCGTGCGGCTCGGCCGCGACGCCGACCTGATCGTGCTGGCAGTCGCGGTGCTGCTCGTCGGGTCGGGGTGCCTCGCGGTCGCAACCCTCGTGCGCAGCCGTCGGGGAGCCGACGCGCTGCGGGCGGTGTTCGGGCTCGCCGAGGTGGCCTGGGGGGTGCTGGCGCTGTCGTGGCCGGATGTCGCGCTCGTCGTCATCGCGATCCTGTTCGGCGCGCGCACGCTCCTGTTCGGCGCGGGCCTCGTGTGGCGCGCGGTCCGCGGCCACGCACAGCCGGGTCCGACGAGCCCGTCGGCCCGCCGTGCGTCCGCGCTGCGCTGGGTCGGTGCCGTGCTCGTTGTGCTGGTCACGGGCGGCTCGCTGTGGCTGAGCCACCAGTTCCGCGCGGGCGCACCCGTCGCGGACGCGTTCTACGACGCCCCGGCATCGGTCCCCGACGAGCCCGGGCGACTGCTGCGGTGGGAGCCGTACACCGGTCGCGTGCCCGAGGGGATGCGTGCCTTCCGCATCTTGTACACGACGACCGCGAGCGATGGTACGCCCGCGCTCGCGTCGGGTGTGCTGACCGTCCCGGACCGGCACGACGAGCCCGCGCCGCTCGTCGCGTGGGCGCACGGCACGGTCGGCGTGGCGCGCGCGTGCGCACCGTCGATCGGCCCGGACGCGATCGTCGGGACCGGCCTCCCGGACCCGGGGCTGCTCACGCGCAACGGCTGGGCGATGGTCGCGACCGACTACACGGGCATGGGCACCGCGGGGACGTTCCCGTACCTCGTCGGGACGGGCGAGGCGCACTCGGTCCTCGACTCGGCGCGCGCGGCCCGGCAGGTCCCGGGGGTCACGCTCGGCCCGCAGACCGCGATCTGGGGCCACTCGCAGGGCGGGCACGCGGCGCTGTGGGCGGGGCAGCTCGCGGCGACCTACGCGCCGGACCTCGACGTCGTCGGGACCGCGGCCCTGTCCCCCGCGGCGAGCCCGCTCGCGATGGCCGAGGTGGTCCACGCCACCCCCGGCGCTGGGACCACGCTCGGCGTCGCGTTCGTCGCGACCGCGTACTCCGCGACCTACCCCGACCTGGACCTCGACGCGATCGTCGCACCGTCGGCCCGCACGCTCGTGCGCGAGGCCGCCACGCGCTGCACGTCGCAGGTGAGCACGCTGTTCACCGTGCTCACCGGGCTCGCGGTGGCCCGCGACCAGCCGATCCTGCGCGAGGCGCCGACCCGCGGTGCGATGGGTGTGCGGCTCACCGAGAACGTCCCGACCGGGCCGTGGTCCGCACCGCTGTTCGTGGGGCACGGCACCGCCGACGAGATCATCCCGTTCCGGCTCACCGAGGACTACCTGCCCACCGCGTGCGCCGCGGGCGTTCCCGTCGAGGTGCACGCCTACCCCGGCTGCACCCACCTCGACGTGCTCGCCCCGGACGCACCGCTCGACGCCGACCTCGAGGCATGGACCCGCGCCCGCTTCGCTGGCGAACCCGCGCACAGCGACTGCCCCTGACCGCCGCGTCGGACGGTTGTCCACACCCTCGCGAGACGACCCCACGACGCACTGCGGTTTGGGTAGTTTGCCCCGTATGCGTGCCGCCCGAACCGCCCACCGAGCCACCCATCACGGCGCTCGCCGCGCCACCGGCGCCGTCGTCATCGCGACGACCGTCGCGCTCCTGGCCGCCTGCACCGACGGTGCGACCCACGAGCGCCCGGTCCCGACGACCATCACGACGACGAGCGCGCCCTCACCGACACCGTCACCCACGCCCGAGTCGACGCCGACCCCGACGTCCGTCTCCGGGCTCGACTTCTCCGACATCGACCTGACCGTGCCCCCGCCCCGCCCGGCAGCGCTCGACGAAGGTCCCAGCCCCGAAGCAGCCGACGCCATCGCCCGCTACTTCATGCTCCTGTTCCCCTACATGTACGTGACGCACGATACGTCCGAGTTCAAGACTCTCTCGCACCCCACCTGCGCATTCTGTCAGGCGTCTCTCGACCTGGTGCAGGGCTTCATCGACGACGACGTCACGACGGAACGCGGCGCGCACATCGTTCACAACACGTCGGTCAAGACGATCTCCGAGCAATACTTCGTCGTCACGATGACGGTCTCGGAGGACTGGTCACGGGAGACGGGCCCGTCAGGCGAGGTCATCAGCGAAGGCGACGGAGCGGACCACGCGGTTCTCGAGGTCGACGTCTACAACGAGGACGGGATCTGGACGATCGCGGCGGTGACCCACCCATGACGCACAGTGCTCGGCTCGCAGGCGTCACACTGGCACTGGCCGTCGCACTGGTCGTCGGAAACTCGACTTCCGCGTCCGCGACGAAGGTCGTTCCTCTTGCGGACGCCCGCGCCGAATCGAACGGGGTCAACCTGCGCGCTCAACAAGCCGAGGCAGCGCGCAAGAAGCACCTCACCCACCCGAGTCCGTATGAGTGGATGGCGCGGAATCTGTGCTGGAGTCGGTACCCGGACATCGAGGAACCGGTCTCCAAGACGTGTGACGGCAACGGCCCGGCCTACGACGTACCGATGCCCTGCACCTACGGCGAACCCCTCGAGCCCCTGTGGCGGCGCCTGCGCGGCACCCGAACCTGGGACCTGATGATCGGCTGGCACTGCCCCGCCGACCTGCTGCCCGTCCTCACCCAGGAAGACTTGCGCCGCCTACCCATCCCCGCACCAGCCGCACACTCCCAACCCGAAGGCGGCAAGGTCCTGGTCAACAAAGAGACCATCGCCTACACCGAAGCCCAACCCGTCACCCTGCGCACCGACCTGCTCGGCTACGGCATCGACGTCGAAGCCACCCCCACCCACTACACCTGGGACTTCGGCGACGGCACCCCACCACTGACCACCACCCACCAAGGCCACCCCTGGCCCGGGTTCGACATCTACCACGTCTACGACACCACCGGCCCCATGCACATGACCCTGACCACCACCTGGACCGCCCGCTACCGCCTCGACGCCGACCCCACCCACACCTGGCACGACGTCACCGGCACCGCCACCACCACCTCCCTGACCCCCGACTTCGAACTCATCGAACTGCGACCCCACCTCGTCCCCAACGGCAGCACCTGAACCCTCGAGCACGGTCGACCGGGGGGTATCCGGCCGTGCCCGGGGCGCAGGATGTGCGGGTCGGATCGGTGAACGGACGGATCGATGTCGTGCATGGAAGAACCTCTCGAGCACCCGGCGCGCCGGGACCGCCGACGCCACCCGTCCGGCGGACACGAGGCACGGCCGACCGCCGACGCGGGCACGCTCGGAGCCCCACGGCGGGCCGCAGGAGCGACGACAGTTCGCTCGAACGGAGCTAGCTTCGCCGTGTCCGACCGTCCAAGCTCGAACGCATGGACGGTCGACACGCTCGCTTCGTGCGCAGCGTGCTCTCGACCTCCGACGAGGAGGAGCTCCGCACCGTCGACGCGACCGCCGATCGCCTGGTGGCGCATCTCGACGCCAAACGGCACGAGATCGACGACGTCCACGTCCACGGTGCGCCGAGCAGCGCGGTCCAGCACATCGTGAGCTCACTCCTGCGCGACATCGGCTTCGATGAGGAGGTCGTCCTCACCCCCCAGGACGGCCTCGTCACCCGAGCACGACCCGACTTCGTCTTCTCGCTCGGTCCGCAGCGAGGGATCATCGCGGAAGTCGAGCGAGGCGGGACCACAACCAACAACCACGACCTCAAGGACTTCTGGAAGGTCCACATCGCGCCTGACGCGCAACACCTGTTCCTCGTCGTCCCGAGAGCCAACTGGAATGCGGCGGGCCTCGCACGCGAGCACCCGTTCGCCCGCGTGGTGCATCGGCTCGCGGCATTCTTCGGCGACCCTCGGCGCGAGGTCGACGTCCTCAGCGCTCACGTGTTCGCCTACGGAAGCGATGTACCGCGCGTCACGTCGCCGTCACCGGCGCCGACCGCAGCAGACGCGTCGACGGTCGGACCACCCCTGAAGCTCGGACGCTAGACGGCGCACTCGCAGACGAGGTTGTACTCGACGACCTGCTCGTCGGGCTGCGCCCAGGCCTCGGCCTCGGCGCGTGACGCGAACGTCCGGCCTGCGAGCCGCCCGTCGGCCATGAGCACGCTGAACTCGATCTGCTCGCGCGGGTCGACCCACACCACCTGGTCCGTCATCGTCGTCCTCCGTCCAGCCCGGCTTCGAGATCCGAGCCCGCTTCCGGCCGGGCGCCCGGTTCGGCGCCGCGGTTGAGCGGCTCCAGCACGTCGCGTTCGACCTCGGGGTCCGGTCGGGCCCCGGCCGCCTGGTGTAGGAGCACCTCGGCGGCGTGGTCGGCGAGCGCGAAGCCCGCGGAGCCGTACAGGTGGAACACCGCGTCGGCGCCGTGTCTTTCCAGCTCGGCGACGTCGTCGTCGTACCGGGCGATGGCGGCGACGCGACCGGTGAACCCGGCGGCGTGCAGGCGTGCGAGCGCGATGAGGTTCGCGTTGTGGAAGGGCATCGCGAGCACGGCGACCTTGACGCGGCCGGCGCGCTTGACACGGGCCCAGAACTCGAGGTCGGTCGCGTCGGCGCGGACCACCTTGTAGCCCTCGTCGCGCAGCGCGGCGTAACGCGTGCCGTCGTGCTCGACGCCGACGACCGACAGCCCGTGCTCGTCGCGCAGGCGGGCGTAGGTCGCCGCACCGACCCGCCCGAGGCCGAGGACCAGCGCGTCGGCGTCGCCGATGTCGACGAGGCGGTCGTCGGGGTGCAGGCGTTCGGCGTCCCGCGCGGGCAGGAGACGGGACAGCCAGGTCGCGAGCTCGACGCCGCGGCGGTTGACGATCGCCGACAGCCCGAAGGAGAACGCGACGGCGAGCGAGATGACGACGACCCACTGCTCGTCGAGCATGCCGGTGCTCGCGCCGACGGCCGCGACGATGATGCCGAACTCGGAGTAGTTGGACAGCACGAGCCCGGCAAGGAACGACGTGCGCCGACGCAGGCGCATGAGCCAGAGCACCACGGCGTACGCGCCGACCTGGATCGGCAGCATGACCAGGAGCAGGAGCCCGAGCCCGATCTCGAGGACGTGCGGCGTCCCGTGCAGGCCGATCTGCACGAAGAACGCGACGAGCATGAGGTCCTTGAACGTCATGAGGGACCGCGACAGCTCCCCCGCCTGAGGGTGCGTGGACAGCAGCACGCCGACGACGAGCGCGCCCACGTCGCCGTCGATCCCGACGAGCTCGAACAGCCCGTACCCGAGGACCACCGCGACGGCGACCCCGAAGAGGGCCTGCAGCTCGCCGTGCCCGACCCGGTCCCAGATGCGGTGCAGCAGCCACGCACCAGGGACGAGCAGCACGAGGAGGAAGGCCCAGGGGCTCGGGGGCTCGCCGCTCGACAGCGACAGGAAGATCACGGCGGCGACGTCCTGCATGACGAGCACGCCGACGGCGATCCGGCCGTACAGCGAGGTCGTGTCCGAGCGGTCGTCGAGCACCTTGACGACGAACACCGTCGACGAGAACGACAGTGCGAACCCGACGAGCGTGAGCGCGCCGAACGACGACCCGGAGACGTGCCCGAACCCGACGACGGCGAGCAGCCCGAGGAAGCCGAGAGCCACCGCGACGCTGAGCGCCATGTGGACCGCGGTGGTCAACCAGATCTCGGGTCGCAGCAGGGACTTGACGTCGAGCTTGAGGCCGATCGCGAACAGCAGCAGCACGACGCCGAGGTCGGCGATGGGTTCGAGGTACGGCAGGTGAGGCGCCCCGCCTGCCCCGAGCGCGAAGCCCGCGGCGAGGAACCCGACGAGCGGTGGCAGTCGCAGGAGCACCGCGAGCAACCCTCCGGCGAGCGCTGCTCCGAGGTACAGGGCGACTGCTGCCATGGGGGTCCTCTCGCGCCGGCGCGTGGTGGGGTGAGGACCTCATTCTGCCCGCTCGTCGGGCGTGCTCCGAAGGTGAGCCTCAGCTGTCGTCGCCGCCGGCCTTCTCGCGCACGAGCGTGTAGACGCGACCGAGGTTGACCGTCCAGCCGACGCCGAACACGTGCGGGCTCAGCAGGTGGTCGCCCTCGGGGTCCCAGACGCGCTGCCTGATCCGCTCGATCGTGGGCATCCGGAAGTCGTACGGCACGAAGCCGACGACCTTCCCGTGCCACGTCCGTTCGTCGGCGGGGAGCCGCAGCTCCTTGACGACGGCGGCCGTGGCGAGCGCGAGGACCGCGACCCGGACGAGCCCGGGTCCTCGTGAGTGCGTGCCGTGGTGCGAGCCCATGGCGTCTCCTTCCGACGCCTCATCCTTGCGCGTCGGGCCGCATCGCGCCCGGGTGGGGCGGTGCGGCCCGACGCCGTGGACCTCGTCCTACAGGCTCGGGTCCGCGCCGAGCAGCTCGCCGATCCCGATCCGCCGGTAGAACTCGGCCCGGATCCGGTCGTACACGACCGACACGACCTCGCTGCCGTCCCTGCTCGGGTCGACGTGCACCCGGAACGGGCGCCCGCCGTCGGGCAGGCCGACGACGCGCACCATCTCGTCGGCCACCTCCTGCGCGGTCCGCCCCTCGGGGAAGATCGCCGCGAGGCTGTCCGCCATGTTCTCGCGCAGCGCGCCGTAGAGCTCGTCGTACTCCCCCGCGACCGCGGCGTCCGCGGGCCCGCCGGAGTGCGCGAAGTGGTTCGTGCCGCTCGTGTAGGCGCCGGGCACGACGATCACGGTCTCGATGCCGAACTTCGCGAGCTCGGCGGCGTAGCTCTCGGCGAGCGTGTCCATGCCGGCCTTCGCGGCGAAGTACGGCGCGAGGAACGGCGGGTGCCCGCCGCGCGTCGAGCTCGACCCGACCCACACGAGCAGACCCGACCTCTGGGCACGCAGGTGCGGCAGGACGGCCCGGTTGACGCGCTGCGTCGACAGGACGTTGACGTCGTACTGCTCGGCGAGCTGTTCCGGGGTGAAGGCTTCGAGCGGGCCGAGCATCATGTGACCGGCGTTGTGCACGACGACGTCGATCCGGCCCTGCTCGGCGACGATCCGCGCGACCGCGGCGTCGACCGACGCCTGGTCCTGCACGTCCATCTCGACGCCGACGATGTCGATCCCCTCGTCGGCGGACAGGTCGGCCAGCTCCGCGACGCGCGGCGCGTTGCGGTCGGCGGTCGCCCGCATGCCCGCGTAGACGACGTGCCCGGCCCGGGCCAGCGCACGAGCCGTCAGGTTGCCGAAGCCGCTCGAGGCCCCGGTGACGACGACGACCTTGCGCGTGCCCGCGCCACGGTCGCGGGTCACGCGAGACCGCCGTTGGCGAAGATGACCTGGCCGTTGACCCAGCGCGCGGGACCCGCGAGGAACGCGACGGTCTCGGCGATGTCCTCGGGCTGGCCGAGGCGCTCGAGGGGCGCGGCCTTCGACAGGTTGGCGATGGTCGCCTCGTCCTTGCCGTCGAGGAACAGCGGCGTCGCGGTGGGCCCGGGAGCGACGGCGTTGACGGTGATGTCCTTGCCGCGCAGCTCGCGCGCCAGGACGAGCGTCATGCCCTCGACGGCGGCCTTGCTCGCGACGTACGCCCCGTACGTCGGGAACGACGTGCGGGTCACGGTCGTCGAGAAGTTGACGATCGCGCCGCCGCGGCGCAGGCGGTTCGCGGCGAGCTGGTCGACGACGAACGTGCCGCGGATGTTGGTGCGGTGCATCCGGTCGAGGTCGTCGAGGTCGAGCGACGCGATCGGGCCGAGCAGCATGATGCCGGCCGTGTGCACGACGACGTCGATGCCGCCGAAGGCGCGCTCGACCGCGTCGAACGCCTGGGCCATCGCGAGCTCGTCGGCGACGTCCGCGCCGACCGCGATCGCCTCACCGCCGGCCGCGACGACCTGCTCGACGATCGCGTCGGCCTTGGACTGGTTGCCGGCGTAGTGCACGGCGACGGCGAACCCGTCGCGGACGAGCCGCTCGACGACGGCCTTGCCGATGCCGCCGGAGCCGCCGGTCACGAGTGCGACGCGGGACGTGGTGGTGCTCATGGGTTTCTCCTCAGTGGTACGTGATGGTGCAGGTGGATGGGGTCGCGTCCGCTACCGGGCCCGGTGGCGCTGCTGGATGCGCTCGAGCCACTCGTCGAGCAGGCCCGCCTCGGCGGGCGTGAACTGCTCGGAGCCGGTGAGGTGGGCGCGCAGCGTGGTCGCGGCGACCGTGGGTGCGTCGTCGGCCGGGTCTCCCCCGGTGCTGTCCGACGACCGTGCGGCCGGGTTCGCGAGCAGCGCCCGGACCGTGGCCTCGCGGACCCGGACGGACACCGCCGCGTCCGGGTAGAGCTCGGGGTGCACGACGAGGCCGAGCGCCACACCGGTGTTCGCGGCCATGACGACCTGCGCTGCCTCGTCGGGCGTGAGCGCGAGCCGTCCTTCGCCCGCGAGCCGCTCGAGGACACCCCGCAGGAGCGTCATGGCCTCGACCGCCGCCTCGGGCCTGGTGGTGAGCTGCGTGCCGAACAGGAGCCGGTACGCGTGCGGGTTCGCGAGCGCGAACGCGGTGTGCGCGTCCCACCCCGCCCGCAGGTCCGCGAGCGCGTCGCCCGTGGCCTGCGCGGCGCGCTTCGACTCGAGGTAGGCGCCCCAGACCTGGTCGACGACCGCGGCCAGCAGGCCGTCCTTGTCGCCGAAGATCCGGTACAGCACGGGCTGCGTGACCCCGGCGGCCTCACAGACCGCCCGCGTCGACACGTCACCCATGGCCGACTGCGCCAGCAGCTCGGCCGCCTTCTCGAGTATCACCGCTCTCGTGCTCACGTAGCAACGCTAACACTTCAATGATAGCGACGCAACCATGGCTCCGTATCATCGATACGCCTTGCGTCGAGACACCCGCGCGTTCACAATCGACACATGTTCAGCGCGAATGAACACGGCGTAGAACTGAACGCCCTCGCCGAGGCAGTCACCGACGCGCTCGCACCGGTCGGCATCACCGCGAGCACGACCACGGTGCGCGACCCGAGCAGCGAGCTGCCTCGGCTCGTCCTCGACGCGGGCGCGGCCGGGCGCCACGACTACGCCGTCGTCACCAGGCCCGGTCGCATCGATCGGGCACGTGCGACCTCGTGGGCGCTCCCCGTCGACCGCCCCCTCCTCGTCGTCGCGGAGCACGTCCCCGACCCGGTCGGGCACGTCCTGCGCGACCGAGGGGTCGACTACGCGGACATGGCGGGCAACGTGCACGTCGAGTGGGACGGTGTGCTCGTCCACGTGGGCGGTCGTCGCCCGTCCGCCGTGCAGCACGCCGTCCCGCCCGACACCACGGCCGCGAGGGCGTTCACGCGCGCGAGGACACGCGTCGTCTTCGGGCTCCTGAGCTGGCCCGCACTCGCCGCTCGGCCGGTACGCGAGATCGCGACCACGACCGGCGTCGCCATCGGCACGGTTCACACCGTGCTCCGGGACCTCACCGCCGCCGGCCACCTGCGCGGCAGCGGCGGGCACCGCACGCTGCATCGCGGCCGCGAGCTGCTCGACCGCTGGGCGGAGGCCTACACCGTCACCCTCGCGCGCAAGCTCGCGATCGCCTCGTTCACCCTCCCCGACCAGACCGGGCTCCCATCGCTGGTCGACGACTTCCTGGCGGCGGGGGCGCAGCTCGGCGGCGAACGTGCGGCGGAGCGGATCGACGACCACCTGCGCCCTGCCGACGCGACGTTCTACGTCGACCGTCTCCCGAACGCGGTCGTCACGACCCATCGGCTCCGCCCCGACCCGGCCGGCCCCGTGCACGTGCGCCAGCGGTTCTGGCAGCACGACGACCGCGATCCGGTCGTCCCGGCACCGCTCGTCTATGCCGACCTGCTGGCCTCGGGCGAGCCCCGCCAGCGCGAGCACGCGGAGAGGATCCGAGCCCGTGACCCTCGACTTGTCGAGCTCGACCGCACCTGAGGCCGTCGTCGCGGGGGCAGTCGTCGCGGAGCTGACGAACCTCGGTGCGCTCGACGCACCCTTCATGCTGATCGGCGCGACGGCCCGCGACCTGCATTCCCTCACGATCGTCGGCACCCCACCGGCGCGGGCGACACGCGACGTCGACATCGCCGTCGCCGTGCCGTCCTGGCACGAGTACGACGAGATCGTTCGCGCGCTGGAACGCGCAGGACGCCACGAGCACGCCTACCTCGTCGCCCGCGCACGTGTCGATCTCGTACCGTTCGGCGACCTCGAGACGAGCGAGCGGACGCTCGAGTGGCGCGACGGGGCACGGATGACGACGTTCGGACTGCGTGAGGCGATGACCTCGAGCGTCGCCGTGCTGCTGCCCGGCGGAGCCTCCGCCCGGGTACCGAGCATGCCGGGCCTGGCGTTCCTCAAGCTCGCGGCCTGGCACGACCGTCGCCTCGAGACCCGCCGAGACGCCGTCGACCTCGCCACGATCATCGGCTGGTACAGCACCGGCCACCACCTCGACGTGCTCTACGGCGAGGCAGCCGACGTGCTGCAGCGGTACGACTTCGACCCGGTCCTGGCGGGGGCGCACCGTCTCGGTCAGGACGTCGCCGCCGTCCTCGGACCGGGAACGAACCGCGCGCTGTCGATCCTCGACGAGGAGAACGTCTCACGCCTGACAGCCGACATGCCGTCGACCGTGCTCGACCGGACACCGATCCTGCGGGCGCTGCGCGCCGGCATCGCCCACGCCTGAGGTCACGCACCCGGCACGCACGACCGGCGGCCGCGCCGCCCTGCAGCTCAAGGCGACGTCGGCGGCTGCCGATGCAGCGGCGACAGGGGAAGGATGACGCGATGGCAGCTGGTGACTCCGCTGGTGCCGAGGCACGGCGCCAGCTCGCGCTCGCCGATGCCCACGCGGCAGCGGCCGCCGAAGCGCGCGCAGCGGCCGCCCGGTACGGCATCGCGGACGTCACGGAGAAGGCCACCGCCCGCGCACTCGCACCACTCGCCGCGATCGGCTACCACCTGCTCGCCGACCGGCAGTGGCCCGGGAGCCGCCGGGCCCAGGTCGATCTCGTGGTCGTCGGACCGGGTGGTACGGGACGGGACCCTACGGATGGATCTCCGGCGGATCCCGGCGGGTCATGGACCTGCTCGGAGAATCCGGACGCATCCTGACTGCCGGACTCGCCAAAGAGCTGGCCGTCGCCCTCAACCAGCCGAACCGGACCCCGTACGAGCACCTCACCTACCAGCGCCTGACCGACCCGGACGAGATCACCTGGTACCGACACCAGTCCCAGACCGGGCAGACCTGGCAGGGACGCTTCGTCGAACCCAACATCGTCCAGCGCGCCCGCTCACCCCGAGGGCAGGCCGCGGGGCGAGCCCGCAGGTTCAAACGGTGGCTCGCCTCCAACCACGGCGCACGCATCGTCTACGACCTCGTGTAGGTCACGCACAGCGCCCCCGGACTGCGACGCCGCCTCGAACGAGGCAGGCGCCATAGCGCCACGGACCCCTCTGTCCCTGAACGACGGGCGTGACAGCCGCCCGCAGCACGAGGCGCGACAGGGGCACTGGCAACCATGACAGGTGATGTGAGGGTACCGTGACACCGGCGCAATGTACCGGTACGTTTACACCCACCCGGGTGTAAGCGTGCGATGACATCGCTACGATGTAATGGTACGCTGCCTTGGCGCGCTGGCGGGCGCCAGCGGCAGGCACCGCGGCGAAACCGGGCCCGGTGTGACGGCGACAGGGAGGCGGCGTGGAACGGGTGAGAACGGCACAGGACGTGGCCGACGCGGTACGCACCGCACGCACCACCCGAGGCTGGACTCAGCAAGAAGCAGCAGACGCCGCCGGCGTGTCACGGCGGTTCGTCAACATGGTCGAAGGCGTCCACCCCACAGCCGAGCTGGGGCGAGTGCTCGACCTGCTCGACGCCCTCGAGATCCACCTGACGGCCGCGCTCACGACCGACGACGCTGCGACCACCACGACAGCACCCGCCAGACCCAACCTCGACCCGGACGAGCTCGACCTGGACGCATACCTGTCCTCGTTTCGCACCACCCAGGCACCGCACCGGTGAGCACCGCACCCGGGCGCCACCACGGGCCGGCACAGCGAGGACTTGTCGGACCCCAGCTGCACGTGGTCATCGACACCCGCGAGATAGCGGTACTGACCAGCCCCCGTGCAGGGCAGGCGAAGCTGACGTACCTGCCCGGTGCCGACGCCGTGACACGTGGGCTGTCATGCTGCCTGAAAGTCACCACGACCAGACACTCAGGCGCACCAGTGGTCAACTGGATCAACGGTCTGCTACCAGACCGCAGCGAGGTACTGACCCGATGGCGCTCACAGTTCGAACTCAAGCGGCAGGACGCCTACGCGCTGCTGTGGCACGTCGGCGAGGACGTCGCCGGCGCCGCACGGTTCGTGCGACCCGAGCGACTGGACGCCACGGACGACGCCACCACCGAACCCGTGACGGACACGATGATCGGCGAACGAATCCGGGCCCTGTCCGCGGACGCGTCCGGGTGGGCGCCGTCACCCGGCACCGGGCAGTTCAGCCTCGCCGGCGCACAGGCCAAGTTCGCGCTCGCCCGTACCGACGACGGTCACTGGGCCGAGACAAGCGGGTCACGGCCGACCACACACATCTTCAAGCCGTCGATCCCGCGCATGAACGACCAAGACATCAACGAGCACCTCACCATGAAGCTCGCAGCCGCCGCGGGACTGGCGGTCGCGCACACCGACATCATGCAGTTCGCCGGCGCACGCTGCCTGGTCGTCACACGATTCGACCGCTACCAGACACCCAGCGGAACCTGGCGACGCATCCACCAAGAGGACGCAGTACAAGGGCTCGGGCTGGCACCACTGCTCAAGTACGAGCAGAACGGCGGGCCCGGGGTCCGCGCGATCGCCAAGCTCCTGCGCGCGAACGTGACCGCGCAGCACACCGACGACGACGTCGCCGCATTCATCGACGCGATCGCGTTCAACTGGCTCGTCGCCGGCACCGACGCACACGCCCGCAACTACTCACTCCTGCACACCCGCACCAGCACCCGCCTGGCACCCCTGTACGACCTGAACTCGTTCCTGCCCTACGCCACCGAGCGCCCGTTCCACCTCGCCATGAAGGTCGGCTACACCGAACGTGACCCCGCGCGCATCAGCGCCCGCCACTGGGACGAGCTCGCCCGCGACTGCGCAGTCGACCCAGACACCACCCTCGAGCGTGTGAACGCGCTGGCCGAACGACTGCTCGCAGCAGTCGACGACGTCACCACCGACCCCACGCTACGACGATGGAACTCCCCGCTACCCGCACGCCTGGCCGAACAGCTCACGACACACATCCAGGCATGCCGACGACGCCTGTGAACCAGTGCAGCCCCCGCCCCGCACGCCCCGCGGCCCAGCTCGACAGACCCACCCCGCGCGCCCACCGGCACCCGCCTCACAGGAGCGCACCACCGCGGCGAACACCTGAACCACAGCACAGGTCCGACGGACAGCCCGCACCACGACCGCTCAACCAGGCCAGCAGACGACACGAGCTGGCGCACCCGCCAGGGCATCACAGCGACACGAACACCTCACGACGGGAACTTCGGACGCCACGTCGCCGACACCCACGCAGTCGCACCCGAGTCGAAGTCCGTATGCGGGCTCTTCCGAGTTCCGGTGGGGGTGAGCGGCGCGCCGGTGGCGTGATGTCCGGGTGAGAGGGGTCGAGGCCTCCAGGATCGGGAGCGACCAAGCAACCCGGACCGGAAGGCCTCGACATGCTCGAGCCTACGGAGCGTGCTGCTGCGCGCTGCCATCACGACTCGCCCTACTGCTCCCGCTGTGATCTGCTCGTCGGGCTCGATGGCCTGCACGTCACCGCGGTCGAGTCCGACGACGACGTCGGCCTGCTCACGGTCCACGTCGAGTCGGCTCGGACCCCGATGGGCTGTGCGACCTGCGGGGTCGTGGCTCATAGTCACGCTCGAAGCGACGTATCGCTGGTCGACGCGCCCTGCTTCGACAGGCCGGTTCGGCTGATCTGGCGCAAGCGGACCTGGCGCTGCGAGGAGCCGGCGTGCCCGACGAAAGCGTTCACCGAGCAGGACTCTGACGTCGCCGCGCCACGGGCACTGCTCACCACACGCGAAGTGCTCGTTGCGTGGCTGTGCGCCCAACACCTGCGCGCCGCGTACAAGGCGTCGAGTGCGGTCGAAGGTCGTCGGATCGCGCAGAAGGTCCTCGCGTCGTTCCCGACCTGCCCCATCCCCGAGATCAAGCGGCTCGGGCGCACGTTGAAGCAGTGGCGCGAGGCGTTCCTGGCCTACTTCGACACCGGCCGAGCGTCCAACGGCGGCACCGAGGCCATGAACGGTCTGATCGAGCTCCACCGCCGCGTTGCCCGCAGCTTCCGCAACCGCGAGCACTACCGGCTACGCATGCTGCTCATCGGCGGCGGACTCTCCCACCCCCACCTCAGGTAGGAAGAGCCCCTATAACGGGTTCGCCCACCTCACCCAGGAGCAGGCGGACGCGATCGATGAGACGAACCTGGCCGACCACCAGAGGCGAGCGGCGTGAGCACGCGAACGGCCCTGCACCCCATCAAGGGTGCAGGGCCGTTCGTCGTTTCGGTGCATTGCAGCCGCGAAACACAATGTGCAAAGACATCGCGCGCAATCTGCAAACACCTCATGGTGGAGGTGGCGGGAATCGAACCCGCGTCCGATGACGTGGAACCAGGGCTTCTCCGGGTGCAGTCCGTGATGGATTTTCTCGGCCCCCACCACTCCCACGGACGGGAAGGTGGACGGGCCCAGTCAGCTAGAAGTCCCGGTCCTCACACTGACGATGAGGACCAGCAGTGGCTCCCTAGATGACGCCAGGAACTAAGCCGGAAGCATGCTTAGGCTGACGGACTTCGAGGCTCGCTCAGGCGGCGAGGGCGAAGTCGGTGCGCTTGGAATCGGCACCTATGGTTTGCACGGAGCGTTGACGAGATAACCGTGCGTCCTCGACCCGCTTCTCCTGGCTCGACGATCACCGTCGAAACCGATCACCCCCATGTTGAGTTGTCAATCGCTGCTCGGGCGGGGCGACCGGCGGACGAGCCGACGGGCGACGCTCCCGAGCGCGGATCAGACTACCCGCCCAACGCGTCGGACGTCGCCTGGATTCCCGTACCGGTCCGAGGCGCTGCGGCGCGACGCACTGGTACGGCGCGGCTCACGGCTCGTCGGCCGGCTCGTCGGACGGTGGGCGCACGTGCGACCAGGTCGCGGACGCGAGCAGGGTCGTGCCGAAGATTGCGAAGTACCACTGCGCCTCGCGCGGCGTGAGGTTGCGGTCGGGCAGGCGGCGGCGGCGCAGCACCCAGTCGGAGCCGTTCGCGTCGTCGATCCGCTCGATCGCGAGGTAGCCGTGCCGTTCGAGGGCGTGCACCTCGTCGGGCAGCGGGTCGGGGCGGCGGCGGCGCGCGGGCACGACCATGACGATGCCGAGCCCGACACCGAGCACGACGATCGCGAACGCCACCCATCCGGGCGTCGGGTCGCTGCCTCCCACCGCGGTGACGAGACCTGCCCCGAGGCCCTCGACCTCGACCAGCAACTCGCCTCCTCGCGTCCGTCGCTCCGTCGTGACACTAGGCCGTGGCGCTGTGGAGCGATCGTCGACGCTGCAGGCGTCACCCTCGATCCGGACACGAATCACGCGCGCGTGTGATGCGCAAGCGCTTCACCTCGTGCCCTCGGGCAGCAATCGGGTTACACGTCCGGAGCGCAGACCCCACGGCCGAGCAGCGACAGCCCGTAACGGTCGCCCGCCTGGTAGGTCGTGACGGTCCCGCCCGTGGGGTTCATGAGCTGCGACGGGTCCTCGACGTGCGCGAGCCCGAGGGCGTGCGCGAGCTCGTGCCGCAGGACGGCCACGTGCTCGGGCTCCCCGCCGACGGGCTGCGCCTCGAGGAGCGTGGTGTCGAGCCACACCGTCCCGGAGACCGCGACGGCAAGCCCGTCGTCGCCGCGCACGGTCATTCGACCACCGAGCCCGACGACCGTGCCCTCGAGCCCCGGGATCGCGGTCTCGTCGGCGAACTGGACGAGCAGCGGCGCCCACCGGTCGCCGTAGCGGTCGGGCTGGTAGGCGACGCGGTCGCTCGGTGCCGACTCGGTCGTCGGGCCGTCGTCGACGAACACGAGGCCGGTGATCGTGGCGAGCTCGGCGACGACCTTGCGCACGTCGTCCTGGAACCCGACGGGCGCACCCGACGGGTTGACGACGTAGTGCACGGGACGGCACGGCGACCATGCGACGGGCACCGTCAGCCCCGTGGGCAGCTCCTGCGTGTCGAGGAACGCGTACGGCTCGCCGTCCCACACCACGGGGGCGGGCGTGCCGAGCGGCCCGGCCTGCTCCTCGTGGCCGGGGGTCGGGTAGCCGTAGCCGGTTCCGTCGGCCGACTCCGGGGGCAGCACGGTGCCGGTCGCGTCGAGGTCGGCTCGGCGCACCGGGTGCTGCTGGATCGCGGCGACCACCGCGTCCCACGAGAGCTCGGGCAGCTGGCGCAGCCACAGACCCACGGTCCCGCCGACGACGGCGAGGACGAGGACCGTCGACAGCACGCCGTGCACGCGGCGCGAACGGCGTTCCGCCCTGGCCACGGCGTCGTCGGCCCGACGACACGCGTCGGGCCGGACGGGCGCATATCCCCCAGCACTCGTGGGGACGACGAGGCGCCAGTCGTCCGGGGCGTGCGCCGACGAGCCCGCCGGCCGACCCTCCGCGCGCGAACCGGACACCTCGTTCGTCGGGGTGTCGTCGCCGCCGCGCGGGGTCGGGCGGCCTGCGCGTGCGCGCGCCTCGTCGATGACCCACTTCGGGATACGACCGGACGGCGAGCGCGGCAGGTCGTCGAAGGTCACCCTCAGGCATCGGCACGACGAGCCCGGCTCTGGAGGTCGCCGACCGCGGCGGACGCCGCAGCGAGCACTCGCGCCGAGCGTTCGCGAGACGTTCACCTGCAGGTGGCCGACCTCCGTCATCCTGGGACCACGGCGAACGGATCGCGGCGGGGAGGCCGCCCCGCCTCGTGACCGACCCGACGCCCCGCGACCAGCGCGACCGACGCCACCGACCGACCGGAGATCCCCGATGACCACCGCCGTGCGCCCCTGCGTCCTGTTCGTCTGCGTGCACAACGCCGGCCGCTCGCAGATGGCGGCGGGCTACCTGCGGCACCTGTCGGGCGGCGCGGTCGAGGTCCGCTCCGCGGGTTCGGTGCCGGCCGACGAGATCAACCGGGTCGCGGTCGAGGCGATGCTCGAGGAGGGCATCGACCTGCGCGCCGAGCAGCCCAAGGTCCTCACGGCCGAGGCCGTGCAGGCGTCGGACGTGGTCGTCACGATGGGCTGCGGCGACGCGTGCCCGATCTTCCCCGGCACGCGCTACGAGGACTGGGCGCTCGCCGACCCGGCCGGGCAGGGCATCGACGCCGTGCGGCCGATCCGCGACGAGATCCGCGCCCGCGTGCTGGCGCTGCTCGCCGAGCTCGGGGTCGAGCCGGTCACGGCCTGAGCGGCGACCGGCCCGACCCCGCACCGCCGTCAGACGGGCTTGCGGGCCCGCACGATCGCCCCGTGCATGCCGTCCGCGACGGCGTGCGTGAAGTCGACCTGGGCGTCGACGAAGCCGGCGGCCGCGAGCCCGTCGAGATACTCCGTGCGCGAGAGCGCTCCGGCGATGCAGCCGACGTACGAGCCGCGTTCGGCACGCTGTCCGGCGCTCAGGTGGTCCTCGGCGACGACGTCGGAGATCCCGACGCGCCCACCGGGCACGAGGACGCGGAACGCCTCGGCGAGCACGGCCGCCTTGTCGGGCGACAGGTTGACGACGCAGTTCGAGATGACGACGTCGACCGCGGCGTCGTCGAGCGGCAGGTCCTCGATCGTGCCCTTGCGGAACTCGACGTTCGTCGCCCCGGCGCGCTGCGCGTTGGCCCGGGCGAGCTCGAGCATCTCGTCGGTCATGTCGACGCCGTAGGCGAAGCCGGACGCCCCGACGCGCCGCGCGGAGAGCAGGACGTCGATCCCGCCTCCGGAGCCGAGGTCGAGGACCCGCTCCCCCTCGCGGAGCTCGGCGACCATGAGCGGGTTGCCGCACCCGAGCGAGGCCGCGAGCGCCTCCGCGGGGACCGCCGCGGCATCCTCGGCGCCGTACAGACCCGAGCCGAACCGCTCGTCGATCACGACGTCCTGCGGTCCGCAGCCGCCCACGCGGTCACCGCCGCAGCACCCGCCGTCGCCGACGCCCTGCACGGCCGCGAGCGCGTAGCGTGCCCGGACCTGCTCCCGGATGTCCTGTGTCATGTCCCCTCCATCGCATCGATGCTTGTCGATCTCCTGGAGCCTGCACCCAGGCATCGACGCCTGTCAATATCGACGCTCCTCGATCTCCGAGGCATCATGGCTCCATGACCACCGAGCTGCTCCCCGTGACCGCCACGACGGGCGCCGCCTGCTGCACCCCCGCGACCAGCCCGACGATGTCCGCCGACGACGCCGAGCAGACCGCTCGCACGCTCAAGGCCCTGGCCGACCCCGCACGGCTGCGGCTGCTGTCGATCATCGCGGCGCACGAGGGCGGCGAGGCGTGCGTGTGCGACCTCGTCGAACCCGTCGGGCTCTCGCAGCCGACCGTGTCGCACCACCTCAAGGTCCTCACGGAGGCGGGCTTCGTCACGCGTGAGAAGCGCGGGGTGTGGGCGCACTACACGCTGGTCCCGACGACCGTGCGCGCCCTCACGTCCCACCTCGCGGACCACCTGCTGACGGACGCCTGACCCGCACGACCCGCGGGTCCGCCGTCAGGTCGGCGGCGCGAGGATCTCCGAGAGCCGGTAGCTCACGGGCTCCTCGAGCTGCGCGTACGTACAGCTCGCCGGGTCGCGGTCCGGGCGCCAGCGCTTGAGCTGCGCCGTGTGCCGGAACCGGTCACCCTCCATGTGGTCGTAACCGACCTCGACGACGAGCTCGGGGCGCAGCGGCACGAACGACAGGTCCTTCTTCGCGTTCCACCGGCTGACGGCACCGGGGAGCCGACCGCCGGCGTGCGCCGCCGGGTCGGCCCAGCCGCCCCACGGGTGGTGCTCGAGGTCGTCCGTGCGCAGCGGGGCGAGCTGCTCGACGAGCGCCTTGCGCGTCGCCATGGGGAACGACGCGGCGACGCCGACGTGCTGCAGGCGCCCGTCGTCGGTCCACAGCCCCAGCAGGAGCGAGCCCAGCACGTCCCCGGACTTGTGCCACCGGAAGCCCGCGACCACGCAGTCCGCCGTGCGCGCGTGCTTGACCTTGAACATCGTGCGCCTGTCCGGCTGGTACGTGCCGTCGAGCGGCTTCGCGACGACCCCGTCGAGCCCCGCACCCTCGAACTGCGTGAACCACTCCTGCGCGAGCGTGAGGTCGTCCGTCGCCGGTGTGAGGTGCACGTGCGGGTCGGCACCGACGATCGTCGCACCGAGCGCGTCGACGAGCCGGGCGCGGCGGTCGCCGAACCGCGTCGACATCAGGTCGTCGTCGCCGAGCGCCAGCGCGTCGAACGCGACGAACGACGCGGGAGTCTGGCCGGCGAGCAACCGGACCCGGCTCTCGGCGGGATGGATCCGCTGCTGCAGCGCGTCGAAGTCGAGCCGCTCCCCCGCGACCACGACGATCTCGCCGTCGAGCACGCACCGCTGCGGTGTGCTCGCGCGGATCGACTCGACGAGCTCCGGGAAGTAGCGGGTCATCGGCTTCTCGTTGCGGCTGCCGAGCACCACCTCGTCGCCGTCGCGGAACACGATCGTGCGGAACCCGTCCCACTTGGGCTCGACGTGCCCGACGTCGGGGATGGTCGGGACCGCCTTGGCGAGCATGGGCGCCACGGGGGGCATCACGGGCAGGTCCATCATGACCACGTCCTCACGCTCGTCTGCTGGTCGAGCTCGTCGGGCTCGTGCGGGTCGCTCGACCGGTGCGTCACCAGCCTCCGCCGCCACCGCCCCCGACGCCACCGCCGGAGAACCCGCCCGAGAACCCCGAGCCGCCCGACGACCCGGGCGTGGGCGCGGTGAGCGAGTCGGTCGCGACCGACTGGAACCGGTCGATCGACGACGCGAACCCGGCCGCCCAGAACGCCCCGGGCAGCGGGTCGTAGTAGCCGACGTACCAGCCGGGCCGGTCCACCGCACGACCGCTCGCGGCGAGCTCGGCGAAGATCCGCGCCCACCGCTCGGCGACGCCGAACACGATCGCGTAGGGCAGGTACCGGCTGAACAGGTCCTCGCCCTCCTCGAACCGGAGCTGGTCGGCCTCGGCCGTCGTGAGATAGGTGCGGAAGCCGAGCGCCTGCGCGAGCACCGCGGTCCCGTCCTCGGTCCGCGCGGGCGCGTGCCGCGCGCAGACGAGCACGACGATCGCGACCGCGGCGAGAGCGACCGGCACGAGCGCGATGCCACGCAGCGCATCCACCTGGGGGGACGTCCCCACGGCGAGCGCGACGACGAAGAGCACGAACGACACGACGAGCAGCCCGGCCCCGACCGAGTACCACGCGGTGCGCACCGAGCGCGGGTTCGCGCGGAACCACCCGACCTTCGTGACCTGCTCGTACAGGCGGTTCTGCACCTTCGCCATCGAGGACGCGAAGCTCTCCTCCAGGTCGGACAGCCGTACGTGCGGCCGACCCGTGAAGATCTCGTCCATGAGAAGCGCCTCGTACGGCAGCAGGCCCGCGTCGGGCTCGCGCAGCGCGACGAGCGTCCAGTCCTTCGGCTTCTTCTTCGGCTTGGACCGCCGCACCTCCTCGATGCGCAGGTACCCGCGCACCGCGAGATCGATGAGCGTCGCGGTCACGTCGACCGGGTCCGCCTTCTCGTCGACGAGCGTGCCGAGCTCACCGGGCCGCACGTCCTGCGGCGGTGTGAACTGCACGCTGACGGGCGTGCGCCGGTCCCGGTAGCCGGAGCCCGCGTCCTGGCCGGTGACGGGCCGCAGCCCCGGGGTCAGGCCCAGGTAGGCGCGGTCGCGCCCGCTGCGCCGCACGCGCCGGATCGCGAGGAACGCACCACCGACCGCGACGAGCGCCGCGACCCCACCGAGCGGCGAGAGCGGCACCCAGGCCTGCGCGGGGTCGGGCCGTTCGACCAGGATCGGCGCGACGCCCGGGAACGTGCCGGCGGGCCAGCCCGTCACGGTCGTGAACGGCTCGCCCCGGCGCAACAGGTCCTGCGTGAACGTCGCCGTCGGCCCATCGGCGGCCGCGGAGGTGCACGAGTCGTCGGAGCCGTACGGACCCGCGAAGCACACGGCACCCTCGACGTCCGCCGGCCCCGTCACCGTCGCCGAGAGGTCGCCGAGCGGCACCTCCCAACCCGTGCCGATCACGTTCCAGAACAGCTCGTCGCCCGAGTGCTGCTCGTTGGCGGGGTTGACCAGCCCGTCGACCGTGTAGGTGATCCGGTACGTCTGGACGCCCGACACGTCGTCGACGTCCTCGTCGCCGATGCGCAGGACGAGCGCGCTGCCGTCCTCCTCCTCGTGCAGGCGAGCGGGTGCCCCGCTGCTGCTCGATGCGCGCACGTCGCTGTACCGGAATTCCCGGTCGTACGTGTCGTCCACGCGCTGCCGCGTCGGCAGCGTCAGGTACGGCCCGTGGCCGGGGTCGTCACCGAAGTCGAAGTCGAAGTCGATCGTCACGTGCGCGACACCGTCGGCGCCGAGGTCCGCGACGACGTCGTACCGCGTGATCTCCCGGCCCGACGTCTGGTCCGGGGCAGCGCCCGCGGGGGCGGCGGCCGACACGAGCGCAGCGAGGAGCACACCGACGCCGGTCGCAGCACCGACCGCGCCGTGGACGACGGACCGACGAGCACGCTGGAGAGCAGTCACGCGCGGCAACCTACCGTGCGCCACCCACGCCGCGCAGGCGGCATCCCCGTGTCGACCGACCAGGTCAGCGGTCGCGGCGCTCGCGCATCGCGCGCTGCGCCTCGAGGTTGTCCTGCCGCTCGCGCAGCGCCTGCCGCTTGTCCCAGTCCTTCTTGCCCCGGGCGAGCGCGATCTCGACCTTGGCCCGCCCGTCGAGGAAGTACAGCGCGAGCGGGACGACCGTCTGACCCTTCTCGCGCGTGCGCGCCTCGATGCGGTCGATCTCCTCGCGGTGCAGCAGCAGCTTGCGCTTGCGGCGCGGCGCGTGGTTCGTCCACGTGCCCTGCGCGTACTCGGGGATGTGCACCCCGTGCAGCCACGCCTCGCCGCCCTCGATCTCGCACCAGCCGTCGACGAGCGACGCACGCCCGGCGCGCAGCGCCTTGACCTCGGTGCCGCTCAGGACGACGCCCGCCTCGAAGACGTCCTCGATCGTGAAGTCGTGGCGGGCCTTGCGGTTGGCGGCCACGAGCTTGCGCCCGGTCTCCTTGGCCACCGCGCACCCTCCTCGTCGTCAGTCAGGCTCGTCGTCCCCCGCGCGAGCGGGTCGGCGGGTGCCGCACGACGAGACGCGCACGGTCGTCGTGCGCCCGACGAGCGTACCCGGCGCGCCCGCGCGAACCCGCCCGGATATCCGGGAGGTCAGATGCCCAGGTACGGGCGCGGGTTCGTCGTCGCGCCGTTGACGTACACCTCGAAGTGCAGGTGGCACGCGGCCGACGTGCCGGTGTTGCCCGCACGCGCGATGAGCTGTCCGGCCTTGACGAACGTCCCGGGCTTCACGACGAACGCCGACAGGTGGTTGTAGCTCGTCGCGAGCGTCTTGCCCTGGTAGGTGCCGTGGCTGATCATGACCTGGTTGCCGAAGCCGTACCGCGCCTGCGTCCACAAGACCGTCCCGGACCGGGCCGCGTACACGTCGTTGCCGCAGTAGTCGCGCAGGTCGATCCCCGCGTGCAGGCGCCAGTAGTGCAGCACGGGGTGGTAGCGCATGCCGTACTCGGACGTCACGTGGATCGGGACGGTCTGCGTCGGGTTGCGGAAGATCGCGCCCGACGACGCCGGCGGGTCGCTCGGGTCGGCCTGCTTGACGGCGTCACGCGCCTTCTGGTCCGCGATCGCCTTGGTCAGGTCCGACTGGATCCGCTTCGCCTCGGCGTCGATCTTCGCGAGCTCGGCGGTGATGTCGTCCTTCTTGGCGAGCAGCTCGTCCTGCTTGGACTTCTCCTCGGCGAGCAGCCCGTCGAGCTCCTTCTTCGCCGCGTCCGCCTTCTTCTTCGCCTGCGCGGCCGCCGCGACCTTGGCGTCGGCCTCGTCCTTCAGCTCACCGATGCGGTCCTGCACCGCCGCGAGCCGCTCGGCCGAGTTGCGGTTGCCCGACTCGGTCGCCTGCAGGTCGTCGAGCATCTGTGCGCGCGTCCGCAGCGCCTGGTTGATGAGGTCGGCACGCTGGATGAAGTCCTCGCTCGAGTCCGCGTCGAGGATCATGCTCACGCTCGAGACGTCCCCTCCGCCGCGGTACGCCTCCCGCGCCATCTGCCCGATGGCCTCGCGCATCTGCGTCGCGGCGTCCGAGTCGGCCTCGATCGTGGCGGACAGGTCCTGCGCCTGGTCCTGCGCGTCCTCGAGCCGTGCCGCGACGATCGCGGCCTCGCGCTGGGCCTTCGCGTACGCGTCCTGGGCCTCCTTGACCTTGAGCCGTGCCGCGGGGAGCTGCGCCTGGATCTCGAGCAGCCGGTCGGACACGACCGCGAGGTCGCTCTTGAGCCCTTCGAGCACCTCCTGCGCGTCATCACGCTTCTGCTCGTTCGCCTTCTTCTCCTTCTCGGCCGCGGCCCGCCGGTCGTCGATCGCGTCGGCGGACGCGGGCGACGCGACGCCGCCCAGCGCGAGCGTCACGAGCAGGCCCGCGACGGCGAGGAGCGCGCCCGAGCGCCAGGCGCGCAGCCTGGTGGGCTCGTGCATCGCACGCGACGTTCGTACCGGGCGGGGCATGGTCACACCTTCGTGTAGCGGCTGAGGGTCACGAGCGAGGAGATCGCGGCGAGCAGGATCGCGGCCGCGACGAGGTACGGGGCGACCGTGAGCACGTCCGACGTCGTGACGTACGGGATCCACGACACCGTCCCGCCCAGCCAGTCGGTCACGAGGTACTGCACGCCGAGCCACAGCCCGCCGACGGCGAGTGCCGAGCCGACCGTCGCGGCGAGCGCGCCCTCGAGCATGAACGGGAGCTGGATGAACCACGTGGAGGCGCCCACGAGCCGCATGATGCCGGTCTCCCGGCGGCGCGAGAGCGCCGACAGCCGGATCGTCGTCGTGATGAGCAGGACCGCGGCGACGAGCATGACCGCCGCGAGACCACCCGTCAGCAGCGTCGCGCGGTCGATCACGAGGAACAGCCGGTCGAACAGCCGCCGCTGGTCCTGGACGGACTCGACGCCCTGCATGCCGGACACGACGTCCGCGACGACCTCGTACTGCGACGGGTCCGTGAGCTTGATCCGGAACGACGAGTTCATGTCGTCGACGGTCGCGACCGAGGCCCACGACTGGTCGCCGAACTGCTCCTTGAACGAGTCGAACGCCTCCTCCTTCGTCTCGAAGAAGATCGGCTGGACGATGAGCGGCGCGACCTCGGGCTCGGCGAGCCGGTCGAGGATCGCCTGCTTCTGCTCGTCGGTCACCTCGCCGCCCGCGCACGTGGGCTCGGGTGACGTCGCGGGGCACAGGAAGACCGAGACCTCGACCTTGTCGTACCAGTCGTCCTTCATCTTGCCGATCTGCGTCTGCAGCAGCGCGGCGGCGCCGACGAACGTCAGCGAGACGAACGTGACGAGGATGACGGAGACGGTCATCGACAGGTTCCGGCGAAGACCGATCCCGATCTCGGAGAGGATGAATCGCAGTCGCACGTCCGATCCCCCTCAGCGGTCCGAGCCGTAGACGCCGCGCGACTGGTCGCGCACGAGCTCGCCGGTCGACAGCTCGACCACACGCTTGCGCATCTGGTCGACGATCTCGTCGTCGTGCGTGGCCATGACCACCGTGGTGCCGGTGCGGTTGATGCGGTCGAGCAGGCGCATGATCCCCAGGGACGTCGTCGGGTCGAGGTTGCCGGTCGGCTCGTCGCACAGCAGGATCTGCGGCCGGTTGACGAACGCGCGCGCGATCGCGACGCGCTGCTGCTCACCACCCGACAGCTCGTGCGGGCGGCGCTTCTCCTTGCCCGCGAGCCCGACCATCTCGAGCACGTCGGGGACGGTCGTGAGGATCTGGTGGCGCGGTCGGCCGATCACCTGGAGCGCGAACGCGACGTTCTCGAAGACCGTCTTGTTCGGCAGCAGGCGGAAGTCCTGGAACACCGCGCCGATCTGCCGGCGCAGCTGCGGGACCTTCCACGACGAGAGCGACCCGAGCTCCTTGCCCGCGACGAACACGCGGCCCGCCGACGCCCGCTCCTCGCGCAGCACGAGCCGCAGGAATGTGGACTTGCCCGATCCGGAGGAGCCGACGAGGAACACGAACTCGCCGCGCTCGACCTCGAGCGAGATCTGGTCGAGCGCAGGGCGGGCGCCGCGCGCATAGACCTTGGTGACGTTCTCGAACTTGATCACGCTGCTCGCTCAATGCTCCGGGGACGGCGGCACCGCGCACGGGACGCGCGCGGCCTCGTCGAGACTAGGCACCGCCTCCACGAGCCGGGCCGGTCGACACGCCGTCGCGTGCGGAGGTCCGGTGAAGGACACCGCGCCCGCGCGCTCGTCGGCCGAGCCGACCCGGGCGAACCGGACACCACCACGCGGACCGCACCGAGCGGACCGCATCGAGCGGACGTACGGACGCCCCTCAGCGCAGCGCGTGCACCTGCGGCCGGCGGCGGACCGTGGCACCCGTGATCGCCGCGAGCACCTCCTCGTGGCTCGTCGTCGCGGCGTCGAACGTCCCGTTGTTGCGCCCGTGCCGCAGCACGACGATCCGGTCCGACACCGCGCGCACGTCCGTCATGTTGTGCGAGATGAGGATGACGCCGAGCCCGAGCTCACGCAGACGTTCGATGTGCGTGAGCACCTCGGCCGTCTGCGCGACGGAGAGCGCGGCGGTCGGCTCGTCGAGCACGACGAGCCGCGGGTCGCCGATGAGCGTGCGCGCGATCGCGACGGACTGCCGCTGACCCGCCGAGAGGGTCGACAGCGGTGTGCGCGCCGACGGGATACGGCTGTTCAGCGCGTCGAGCACGCGACGTGCGGTCGCCTCCATGTACCCGTCGTCACGCAGGCCGCCCTTGCGGACCTCGCGCCCGAGGAACAGGTTGCTCGTGACGTCGAGGTTGTCGGCCAGCGCGAGGTCCTGGAACACCGTCGCGACCCCGAGCGAGCGCGCGGCGGCCGGCGTCGGGATCGTCGTCGGCTCGCCCTCGAGCTCGATGAGGCCCGCGTCGGGCGTGAGCGCACCCGCGACGATCTTCGCGAGCGTCGACTTGCCCGCGCCGTTGTCGCCGACGAGCGCGACGACCTCGTGCGCGAACACGTCCAGGTCGACGCCCGCGAGGGCCTCGACCGCACCGAAGTTCTTGCTGATCCCTCGCATGGACAGCAGAGGGACGGGCGCAGCATTCATGTGCTCACCTGCTCCCCGTCGAGTCCTGGTCGTCAGTGAAGTCTCCCACCCGCTCGTCGTCAACGGTCCTCATCCCAGACCTGCCACGTCGACCACCTCGTCGACGGAGAGCGGCACGTCGGTCGACTGGACCGCGAGGGCCAGCGCCCCCACCATCTCCGCACGCGTGCCGAGGCTCGCGCGCACCACCTCGAGCGGCGCGATGCGGTTCGTCGGCACGTGCCTCTCGAGCGCGGCGCGCAGCGGCGCGACGAGCGTCTCGCCCGTCTCCGCGAGCTCGCCGCCCACGACCACCACCTGCGGGTTCACCGCGAGGACGAGTCCGGCCAGTGCCGACCCGATCGCCGCCCCGGCCTCCGCGAGCACGTCGCCGCACCGCTCGTCGCCCTGGTTCGCCCGCTGCACGATGTCCCGCAGGCTCGCGACGCCCGGGACCTGCCCCACGGCCTCGATCAGCGCGCTCGCGCCGACGACCGTGTCGAGGCACCCCCGGCGGCCGCACCGGCACGGGTCACCGTCGGGGCGCACCGTGAGGTGCCCGATCTCCCCCGCGGTGCCCGCGAACCCGCGCAGCACCTGTCCGCCGAGGACGATGCCCGCACCCACGCCGTAGGACGCACGCAGGAACAGGCTGTCCGCGTGCTCACGCGCCGCACCCTCGGTCGCCTCCGCGAACGCGCCGAGGTTCGCGTCGTTGTCCACGTAGACCGGGATGCCGAGCCGCTTGGACAGGACCTGGCCCAGGTGCACGTCGTCCCAGCCGGGCATGACGCCCTCGACCGAGATCATGCCGGTCCCCGAGTCCACGGGGGCCGGGACGCCGACCCCCATCCCGACCACGTCGTCGAGCGACGCGCCGACGCGCTCGAGCAGGTCGACGACGAGCAGCGCGACCCGGTCGAGCGTCGTGTCGACCCGGTGCTCCACCGGCAGCGGCAGCGTCTGCTCGGCGAGGATCTCGTGCGAGAAGTCCCCCAGCGCGACGCGCAGGTTCCGGTGGCCGATCTGGATCCCGGCCGCGAGACCGACGCGGCGGGCGAGCGTGACCATCTGGGCACGCCGCCCGCTGCGCGTCGTGGCGACGGTGTCGACGACCCCCGCCGCGAGGAGCTCGCGGACGATCGTCGACACCGTCGCCTGGGACAGCCCGGTGGCCTCGGCGAGCTCGACCTGCGTCAGCCCGCCGTACCGCTTGACGGTCTCGGCGACGAGCTGACGGTTGGCCTCGCGCAGGGACGACTGCGAGCCTGCTGCACTCGCTCGCCTGCTCACGCTCGCACCTTAGTGGCCACCGTCCGTGGTCCTCGTCACCGGCCCGTCACCTGTCACCACCCGTTCGGGTGGTCAGCTCGTTCCGGCGCGCCGCTTGTTGATCAGGTCGAACGCGACCGCGAGCAGGAGCACCAGGCCCTTGATGGCCTGCTGCCACGACGGGTCGACGTTCATGATCGACAGGCCCATGTTGAGCACACCCATGATGAGCGCACCGACGATCGCGCCGGAGATCCGGCCGATGCCGCCCGTGACCGCCGCACCACCGATGAAGCACGCCGCGATCGCGTCGAGCTCGTAGTTCTGGCCGGCCGCTGCGATGGCCGCACCGGAGCGGGCCGTCGTGACGATCGCCGCGGCACCGGCGAGCGCGCCGATGTTCACGAAGATCATGAAGTCGACCTTCTTGGTGTTCACGCCGGACAGGCCCGCCGCGAGGCGGTTGCCGCCGATCGCGTAGATGTGCCGACCGAACACCGTGCGGCCCATGAGGAACGTGTACACCACGATGAGGATGCCGACGATCACCAGGACGATCGGCATGCCGCCAGCCGACTTCGACAGCACGACGGCCACGGCGAGGATGCCGATCGCGACGAGCACGAGCTTGCCGACGAACGCGCCGAACGACTCCATGTGGAGCTCGTGCTTGCGGAGCTGGGCGCGGGCGCGCAGCTGCGTGAACGCGAACGCGACGATCGCGACGATGCCGATCACGAGCGTGACGACGTCCATGTCGGCCGTGAAGCCCAGGAAGTTCGGCAGCGACCCGTTGGCGATCCGGTTGAACGCGGACGGGAACCCGGCGATCGTCTCGCCGACGACCACGAGCGCGAGCCCGCGGAAGATCAGCATGCCGGCCAACGTCACGATGAACGCGGGGATCCCGACGTACGCGACCCAGTAGCCCTGCCACGCGCCGACCACGGCACCGACCGCGACGCCGAGCAGCACCGCGAGGAGCCACGGCAGCCCCCAGTCGCGCATCGACACGGCGACCACGCCACCGATGAACGCGACGACCGAGCCGACCGACAGGTCGATGTGGCCCGCGACGATCACCATGACCATGCCGATGGCCAGGATCATCACGTACGCGTTCTGCTGGAACAGCGCCGCGACGTTGTTCGGCATGAGCAGGCGGCCGTCGGTCAGGAACTGGAACAGCGCGACGATCACGACGAGCGCGCCGAAGATGCCGTACTGACGAGCGTTGCCGCCGAGCCCGGACAGCCGCTGGGACAGCGCCGCGCGGGGCGCCTCCCCCGGCGGCACGGCGGGGGCGAGGTTGGTGTCGGTGCTCATCGGGGAGTCACGTCCTTCTCCATGGTCATGTACTGCATGAGTCGCTCCTGGGTCGCCTCGGCACGGGCGACCTCGCCCGTGATGCGGCCCTGCGACAGGGCGTAGATGCGGTCGCACACGCCGAGCAGCTCCGGCAGCTCCGAGGAGATGACGATGACGCCCTTCCCCTCGTCGGCCAGCCTGTTGATGATCGTGTAGATCTCGTACTTCGCACCGACGTCGATACCTCGCGTCGGCTCGTCGAGGATCAGCACGTCGGGGTCGGCGTAGATCCACTTGCTCAGCACGACCTTCTGCTGGTTGCCGCCGGACAGCTTTCCGACGAGCGCCTCCACCGTGGGCGTGCGGATGTTGAGGTCCTTGCGGAACCGCTCGGCGACCTTGAGCTCCTCGTTGGGGTCGATGACCCCGCGCCGCGCGACCTTCGAGATCGCCGCGCCCGAGATGTTGTCGCGGATCGTCGAGATGAGGTTCAGCCCGTAGCGCTTGCGGTCCTCGGTCGCGTACGCGAGACCGGCGTCGATCGCCGCTCCCACCGAGCTCAGCGTGACCGGCTGACCGTCCTTGTAGACCTGGCCGGAGATGTGCGTGCCGTACGAGCGGCCGAACACCGACATCGCGAGCTCGGTGCGCCCGGCGCCCATGAGGCCGGCGATCCCGACGATCTCGCCGCGCCGCACGTGCAGCGACGCCCCGTCGACGACCTTGCGGGCCTGGTCCAGCGGGTGGTGCACGGTCCAGTTCTCGATGCGCAGGACCTCGTCGCCGACCTTCGGCTCGTGCTCCGGGAACCGGTTGTCGAGAGGACGCCCGACCATGCCGCGGATGATCCGCTCCTGGTCGACGCCCTCCGCCTTCATGTCGAAGCTCTCGATCGTGCGGCCGTCACGGATGATCGTCGTGGTGTCCGCGATCGCCTCGATCTCGTTCAGCTTGTGGCTGATGATGATCGAGGTGATCCCGTGGTCACGCAGTCCGCCGATCAGGCCGAGCAGGTGGGCGCTGTCCTCGTCGTTGAGCGCCGCGGTGGGCTCGTCGAGGATGAGCAGCTTCACGTCCTTCGAGAGCGCCTTCGCGATCTCGACGAGCTGCTGCTTGCCGACGCCGATGTCCTTGATCTTCGTGTCGGGCAGCTCGTCGAGGCCGACGCGCGCGAGGAGCTTGGCCGCCTCGGCGTTCGTCCGGTTCCAGTCGACGACGCCGCGCTGGGCGCGCTCGTTGCCGAGGTAGATGTTCTCGGCGATCGACAGGTACGGCGAGAGCGCGAGCTCCTGGTGGATGATGACGATGCCGACGTGCTCGGAGTCGCGGATCCCGCGGAACTCGGCGGTCTGGCCCTCGAAGACGATGTCCCCGTCGTAGGTGCCGTGCGGGTACACGCCCGAGAGCACCTTCATCAGCGTCGACTTGCCCGCGCCGTTCTCGCCGCAGATCGCGTGGATCTCGCCGCGTCGCACGGAGAGGCTGACGTCCGAGAGCGCGAGCACGCCGGGGAAGCGCTTGGTGATGCTCCGCATCTCGAGGATGTGGTCTGTTGCAGTGGTGTCCATCTCGACCTCGGTCCTTGCCCGGTCACGACCGGTCCGCGCACGGCGGACCCTGGCGGTGCCGCCCGAGGGGCGGCTGACCCGACGAGCCGTCGGCGCGCGCTGGCTGGCGCGCGCCGACGGCCGGCGTCAGGCTCGGGTCACAGACCCAGGTCGGCGGCCTTGTAGAAGCCCGAGTCGACCAGGTCCTTCTGGACCGTGTCAGGCGTGACGACCTGCGGGTCGAGCAGGAGGGTCGGCACGGTCTTCACGTTGTTGTTGTAGGTCTCGGTGTCGTTCGTGGTGACCTGGTCACCGGCGACGACCTCCTGGACCATCTTGGCGGCGGCGTCACCCAGCGCGCGGGTGTCCTTCCAGACCGTCATGGACTGCTTGCCCGCGAGCAGGTTCAGCACGTTGGCCTTGTCCGCGTCCTGACCGGTCAGGACGGGCCAGTCGCCACCGTCACCCGTCTTGTAGCCGGCGCCGTCGAGCGCCTGGGCGATGCCGAGGGCGAGCGAGTCGTTCGGCGACAGGACGACCTGGACCTTGGAGTCCGTGTAGAACGAGTTGAGGCGGTTCTCCATCTCGGACTGCGCGTCGTCGGTGCCCCAGCCGAGGATGCCGATCGACTTCCACTCGTCGAGCGTCTTCGGGGCCTTGCCCGACTTGACGACGAGCTGACCGCTGTCGACGTACTGGGACAGGATGTCCCACGCGCCGCTGAAGAAGAACTTCGCGTTGTTGTCGTCGGGCGAGCCGGCGAAGGGCTCGAAGTTGTAGGGGCCCTCACCGTCGGCGAGCTTGAGGGTGTCCTCGATGAACTTGCCCTGCAGCTGGCCGACCTTGTAGTTGTCGAACGTGACGTAGTAGTCGACGTTCGGCGTGTCGTTGATCAGGCGGTCGTAGGCGATGACCTTGACGTCCTTGGACGCCGCCTGCTCGAGCACCGGGCCGAGCGTGGTGCCGTCGATCGCCGCGATGACGAGCACCTTGGCGCCGTCGTTGATCATGTTCTGGATCTGGCTGATCTGCTGGTCGGTCTTGTTGTCGGCGTACTGCAGGCTCGTCTTGAAGCCCGCCTTGCCGAGCAGGTCCACGAGCTGCGCACCGTCGCGGTTCCAGCGCTCGAGGCTCTTGGTCGGCATCGCGATACCGATGAGGCCGCCGTCCGCGCTCGCGCCGCCACCGTCCGTCGTCGAGTCCGACTTCGGGGTGTCGCTGCTGCGCTCGCTGCTGCAGGCCGCCATCGTGGCGGTCAACATGCCGGCCGCGGCGATCGCAACCGTCAGCTTCTTCCAGGTCTGGGACATCGTCGTCTGCTCCTCTGGCACACCGTCTGGAGCGCGGCGAGACGGCCGCTCACCGTCTCGTCCGTCCGTGGACCGTCTTTGACCCACCGCTCCGGAGTGATGGCTTGAATTCAAGACTCAAAGCCATGCCGAACGCAAGCGGCGTTACCAAAGCGTGTCCTACGGCGCCTGAGCGTGACCAAGCCGCAACCGAACCCCCGCGCGCTGCGTTCGCTTCGCAACGCGAAGTCATGCTCTGTGCGCTGCATCACACTCGACGTCGGGTCACCCGGTCGGGCCCCAGCCGGACGGCGCAACCGGGACAATCGTCGACGTGGCAGTGACCATCCGCGACGTCGCGCAGCGCGCCGGCGTCTCCAAGACGACCGTGTCCCGGGTCCTCAACGGCCGTGACGAGCTCGACGCGCGCACCGCCGCTCGCGTGCGCGCCGTCATCGACGAGCTCGGCTACGTCCCCAACGCCCGCGCCGTCGCGTTCGCCCGCGGCTCGACGCGCGTCGTCGCGATGCTGCTCCCCTCGCTCACCTGGCCCTGGATCGGCGAGGTCGTGCAGGCGGCGATCGAGGTCGTCGAGGACGCCGGCTACGGCATGCTCGTCTTCACCACGACGCAGGGCGACCAGTCGATGCGCCGGTTCACCGAGCACGTGTCCGCGCGCGCGTTCGACGGCCTGCTCGTCGTCGAGCCCGAGGGCACGCTCGACTACATCCAGAGCCTGCACGACGAGGGGCTGCCGGTCGTGCTCGTCGACGACCGCGGCCACGAACCGCGCTTCGCGTCGGTCGCCACGACGAACCGGCTCGGCGCGCTCGCAGCCGCGCACCACCTCCTCGCGATCGGCCGCACGCGCCCGCTCGTCGTCAGCGGCGACCCCCGGTTCGGCTGCGTCCAGGACCGCCTCGCGGGCTTCGCGGAGGGGTTCTCAGCCGCGGGCCGTTCGCTCGACCCGCTGCTCACGGTCGAGGGCGACTTCACCCACGAGTCGGGCCAGGCCGCCGTCGCCCGGGCGCTCGAGGCGCACCTCACCTTCGACGCGGTCTTCGTGCACAACGACTCGATGGCGACCGGGGTCATGGCCGAGCTGCGCCGGTCCGGGCTGCGCATCCCCGACGACGTCGCAGTCGTCGGGTTCGACGACCTGCCCTCCGCGGCGCAGACCGAACCGCCGCTGACGTCCGTGCACCAACCCATCCGGGAGATGGGTCAGGCCGCCGCGCGCGCGCTGCTCGCCAGCTTCGCGGGCACGCCCCTGCCCACGACGCCGATCGTGCTGCCGACGTCGTTCACGGTCCGCGCCTCCACCACCGGCTGACCGCCCGCCGCCGCGCCCCAGCGCCGGCTCAGGACTGGCTGACCTCCTGCGCGCGGCGCCAGCGGACGCCCGCCTCGATGAAGTCGTCGATGTCGCCGTCGAAGACCGCGGCCGGGTTGCCGACCTCGTGCTCCGTGCGCAGGTCCTTGACCATCTGGTACGGCTGCAGCACGTACGAGCGCATCTGGTCGCCCCAGCTCGCCTTGATGTCCCCCGCGAGCTCCTTCTTCGCGGCGCGCTCCTCCTCCTGACGGACCAGGAGCAGGCGCGACTGCAGGACGCGCAGCGCCGCCGCGCGGTTCTGGATCTGCGACTTCTCGTTCTGCATCGACACGACGATGCCCGTCGGGATGTGCGTCATGCGCACCGCCGAGTCCGTCGTGTTGACCGACTGACCGCCCGGGCCCGACGACCGGAAGACGTCGACCTTGATCTCCGACTCCGGGATGTCGATGTGGTCCGTCTGCTCGATGAGCGGGATGACCTCGACCGCGGCGAACGACGTCTGGCGACGGCCCTGGTTGTCGAACGGCGAGATCCGCACGAGACGGTGGGTGCCCGCCTCGACGCTCAGGTGCCCGTACGCGTACGGGGCCTTGACCTCGAACGTCGCCGACTTCAGACCCGCCTCCTCCGCGTACGACGTGTCGAGCACCGTCGTCGCGTAGCCGTGCCGCTCCGCCCACCGCAGGTACATCCGCAGCAGCATCTCCGCGAAGTCGGCCGCGTCGACGCCGCCCGCGCCCGAACGGATCGTCACGACCGCCTCGCGCTGGTCGTACTCCCCCGCGAGCAGCGTGCGGACCTCGAGCTGGTCGAGGTCCTTGCGGATCGCGGCCAGGTCGGTCTCCGCCTCCGCGAGCGAGTCCGCGTCGTCCATCTCCTCACCGAGCTCGACGAGCGCCTCGACGTCATTGATGCGTGCCGCGAGCTTGTCCACCCGCTCGAGCTCGGCCTGCGCCGACGACAGTGCGCTCGTGACCTTCTGCGCCGACTCCGGGTCGTCCCACAGGTCAGGCGCCGACGCCTGCTCGGAGAGCTGCGCGATCTTGGCGCGCAGCGCGGTCGGGTCGCTCACCGCCTGGATGGACTCCAGGGTGCTGCGCAGCTCGCGGATCTCAGCGGGAAAGTCGATGGTGGCCACGACCGTCCAGGCTACCGTCCTCGACACCGCACGGGTTCAGCCCGCTCGCGCAGACCGGCTACGTCGCTGGCCTGATCGCGTCGGATCGGTCTCACGACAGCCGCCCTCCTCGGTGCTTGGCTTCCAGCGTGCGGCGGACCGACCGCGGATCGACGCCGTCTCGCTCGCCCGCTCGCAAGCGCCCCCACACGCTCACCGACGCGCGCCGCGACGCCAACGCGAGGCCAGGTGGGCACCCGTCCGGTCGCCACACCCGGCCACCCACCCGGAGCGCCCGACTGCCTGCAAGCATGCCTGGGCGGCGCACGGGTACGGGGGGTCTCGGTAGGCCGACCCTCATCGCAGGAACAAAATCCACCAAACCGGCCACATGGCTCGAAGTTGACTGCTAGCGTCCTCAGTGCACAAGAGCATCGCCGACGTCACGTCGGCCAGAAACCAGATGCAGATCCGTCGAACGGTTGGAACGATCATCGCAGTGACAGCCCTTGGTGGCGGGGTCCGCCTCAGCCGGTCAGGCACTGACCTGGGCATCATCGAGCAAGCCTCTGACGGTGACCGGATACGGCAGCACCGGCTGGGGATACGGCTCCTGGACGGTTTCATCCGGAACGGACGGCACGCGCTCGCGCCTGTCGGCGAATCTCAAGTACAAGAACGCCGATAACCACAAGGTGTTCGCCAAGCTGCAGACGTGGATCAACGCCGGGTACTGCGCGACCAGCCCGTACCTGTCCTGCACCTCTCAGTACTACTACTACACGGAGAAGGACACGGACCGCTCCAACGACACCTCGAAGTGGGTGACGAAGTCGGCTACGACTGGGCTGCCCGGTACTGCCGACTTCGCCCGAGCAGGCATCCAGGTCAAGCTCGACATCCCGGTACGCACGGACGTCGCAAGCGGAGTCCTGTGGACCAACGGGATGAAGTACTGAGGCCAGTCGAGGTTAGTGGGTCGTCGCCCCTTCCGGGCGACGACCCACTAAGAAGGGAACAACGCGTGTCTAGTGGCGTCGCATTCCGCGAGTTGTCGTTCGCGTACGGACGCGGCTTTCACCTCGGGCCGCTCAGCGCGGACATCGGTCCCGGAGTGACGTGCCTCGTCGGCGCCAACGGTGCCGGCAAATCCACGCTGTTCCGCCTCCTCGCGGGTCTGCAGACGCCGACGACGGGCAGCGTTCAGATCGACGGTCAGGACGCGGTCGGGTATCTCCCCCAGTCGCCCGACTTCCCGACGGGTGCGACGTGCACGGAGTTCCTGACGCACGTCGCGTGGCTCCAGAGCGTTCCCCGTCGAGCACGACGAGACGCTGTCGCGCACGCGTTGGACTCCGTCGGACTCACGTCCCACGCCCACACAAAGATCCGCGCGCTCTCGGGCGGGATGGCTCGTCGGCTGGGCATCGCGCAAGCGCTCGTGCACGACCCTCGGGTGGTGCTGCTCGACGAGCCGACGGTCGGTCTGGACCCCGTCCAGCGGATCGCTGCCCGCGAGGTGCTCGAGAAGATCGCCACCGATCGCGCCGTCGTGGTCTCGACGCACCTCGTCGAAGACGTACGAGGGCTCGCCGCACGCATCCTTCTGCTGTCAGACGGTCAGCTGGTCTTCGACGGTGACATTCCTGCGCTGGAACGCGAGGCGCGTCCGTCAGCACCCGGCGAGACGCCGCTCGAGCAGGCGATGGCGACCCTGATCATCGGAGGACAAAGATGAGCGTGCATGCGCGCTACGCCTTGCGCACGCTCGCCGGCCCTTGGGCCGCGCTCGTCGTCGTCGGCGTCGATCTCGGCATCGCGACCATGCGACACGCGCCGTACCTGGGCGAGGGAATGTGGACCGTTCGTTGGATGGCTCTCGGTCTGTGGATCCTCTGGCCCGTCGTCGCCGCCGTCGCCGCGGTGGACGCCGCCCGGCTCACCCGTCCCGGTAGCCGCCACCTCCCGTTCACCACTCGACGCGGCCGTGTCGAGTATGTCTGGGCTGCGAGCTGGACGGCTGTGCCCGCGATCGCGGTGCACACCGCCGTGATCATCGTCGCTCTCGCCATCGGGGGCGTGGGGCATCCACGGGTCGGGTGGGCCCCCATCGCACTCGCGGTCGTCGCCCAAGGTTCGACGTTCCTCTGGTTCGCGGCTGTCGGGTCGTTCATCGGTAGATGCACCCCTCCACTGCTCGCAGGCATCCTTGCTGCTGGCGCGTCGTTGGCCTTCTCGTACGTGCTCACGAACGTCGGGGCCGCAGCGCCCGAGTTCGAGGTGCTCGGGGACCAGGGCGCCTCCGTCTCCCAGATCGGCGTCACCTGGAACCTCACACATCTCGCGGTCCAGAGCGTCATCCTGGTCGCGACCGCCGCCGTCATGCTCGTCGCGCGTCCCGTGGAACGCAGTGCCCGGATCGTGCCCGGGCCGGCGTGGGTGAGCGCAGCGCTGGCGACAGTCGTGGTGGTCGCCGTCGCTCCCCGCGCAGTCGCGGGTGCGCCGCTGTCGGCCGAGCCGGAGCCTCCTGACGACTGCACGGGCACGCAACCCGTCGTCTGCATCTACCCCGAGCACCGTCGCCATGCGGAGCCGACGCTCGCCGCGCTCGACGCGTTGCTGGACGCCGCGCGGGACGCCGGATACGCATCTTTCGTACCGACGCGCGTGGAGGAGTCCAGCCGCCGGTACGACGCAGCGGACGGACACGGAGTGATGAGCCTCCCGATCCTGGAGCCCGGCCAGGTCGACACACCCGGGCTCGTGCAACGCCTCCTGATGCCGGGTTGGTGCCCTGCGCTGTCCGCCGACACGCCTCCTCCGGACGCCTACTTCGCGGCGATGCAGTCGCTCACCTTCACGTGGACCAGCGTCGTCGGGGAGCCCTACGACCCGATGGCCGCCGGTCTCCGACAGCTGAGCCCTGACGAGGTGGGAAGGATCCAGTCGGCGTGGTCCGCGTGCGACCTCACCGCCGAGCCATGAACCCGCTGCGTGCATGGCTCGGAGTGCACCGCACGAGAACGGCGGGACTCGTGCTCGCCGCTAGCCTCCTGATGTCGCTGCTCGTACGCGCGTCCGTGGTGGACCGGATCGGAGGCCAGCAGCTCGTCAACCCGGTGGCCCTCGCGCTGTTGATCCCGACCGTCGCGGCGACCGGCGTCGCGATCGGCTGCGTCGGGCCGGCTCTCCCCCTGCCGAACCCGGTGCGAGCGCGCGTCGCCCGCGCGGCCTGGTCCGCCACACTCACCGCCACCGCCTTCGTCGTGTGCACGGCCGGACCGGCGACGGTCGGGGGCAGCCAGGTGCCGACGGCAGCGGTCGCGCGCAACGTCGCACTCGCCACCGCGATGGCGCTCGTCGCCGTCCTGCTGGGCCGAGCGATGTTCGCATGGCTCCCATCCACCGTGTACTCGCTCGTCGCGATGCAGTTCGGCCTGAGAACCGACGGCTCTGTCGCGGCGTGGGCGGCAGTCGTCGACGTGCGCGTGACCGGCACCCAGGTGACCGTGGCACTGCTCGCGCTCGTGCTGACACTGCTCGGCTACTCCGTCGCGCAGCGCCACTCCCTGGGCACCGTGCGCGGCACCGCGCGCGCTCCGTCGACCGGATGACGAGCACCGAGCGCGGCGGACCCCGTCGGTCGATGCCGAGTGCTCGGGCGACCGGGCTCCGTGCCTTGGCGTCAACCCGCCTGAGCGGTGGAGAGCGCGTCGACCGTGATCCCGTCGGACCAGGCTGCGAGGACCCACGCCGTCGCGCCGGGGAGCACCCGGCCGGTCACCGTGACCTCGACCGTGTGGTCGGCCATCGGACGAGCGTGTGCGCGGACGTCCCGCCAGCCACGTGCCTCGTCCGGGTGCCGCGCGAGATAGTCCTCGACCGCGTGCTGCGCCGCCTCCTGTGTGAGCCGCAGCCGGGCGTCACCCACGTGACCGAAGTACGTCGTGTCCTCGAGTGCGTCCGCCGCATCGAGCGCCAGGAGGTCCGCGAGCCCGAGCATGCGCTTGTGCTCCAGGTGCAGCTGGGCCGCTGACGCGACCACCAGCACCAGGAGCACCGTGAAGATCACGACCCCGATGGTCAGGACCATGATCTGACCGGCGTCCTCGCGAGCGCCCGACGACGACAGCCGGGCGCGCACGGCACGCGCGAACCCGCCACCACGCAACCGGGCGCTGCCGCTGCGTCGCCGCGGAGCCGTCAGCCGCCCTCGATCGCGTGTCACCGCGCCGCCCGGAACTCGTCGACGACCGCGACATGCCCTGCCGAGACCGGGACCTCGAGCGGGACGACGTCGCGCACGACCGACGGCACGAACGGCAGCGGTACGACCACTCGGACCTCGGCCGCGACGTGCGCGTCGGGCTGCAGGCACGGGTCGCTGTCGCACGTCACGGTGAGCGCGGCCGTCGGGTCGTCGTCGAACCCCTGGTCGCGCAGCGCGACGCCTGTGACGGCCACGGCTCGCGCGACCGCCGAGTCCGCGTCGTCGGCGGCGACGTAGGTGCGGGCCGCCTCCCTGGCGGCGCTCTCCACCGCGAAGCTCGCCGCCTCGATCCGCGCCAAGACGAGCACGAGGTAGACCAGTGGGACGAGCAGCACGAACGACAGCCCGATGAACTCGATCACCGCGCTGCCGCCGTCTCGCTCCCCCTCGGGTCCGCGCCGACGAGCACCCTCGCCGAGTCGATCCCGGACCCAGGTCACGACCGTCGCGGTGGACATCGTCGTCACAGTGGTCACGGCAGCGCGTCCTCGGCCACGGCATGACCGGCGACCGCGAGCGCACCGGACGGGCCGAGGAACCCGATCACCGGCATCGGTGCGCGGACCCGGACCTCGACGAGCTCGACGCCGTCCTCCTCGATACGAGAGGCCTCGACGTCGTCGGCGTACCTGCTCGAGAGCGACGACGCGATCAGGGCGCGGGTGCGCGCGGCACCGTCCGACGGTGAGCGGCCGTCGACCGCGCCGTACCGGGCGCCCTCGGACGCGCTGTCGACGAGCACGTTGCGCACGTGCAGACCCATCGCGAGCTGGACGACGGCGAGCGCGAGCACGATCACGAGCCCACCCACCAGCACGAAGTCGACGACGGCGCTCCCCGCGTCGTCGCGGCGTCCGCGCGAGCGCCACGACGCGACCGCGACCTGGCCCCGGCTGCTCACTGCGAGCCGCGCACCCCGTTGACGGCCTGCTCGAACAGGCTCTTGAGCAGACCGTCGGCCGTCGCCCACAGCAGAGTCACGATCCCAGCCGTCATGAGCGTCACGAGCACCCACCCGGGCACGTCCCCGCGGTCCGTCGTGCCGGCGCTGCGCACGCGGTCCACGAACCACTGGTGCGCGGCCACGGCGAGCCGCAACCCCGTCCGTCTCGTCGATGCCATGTGTCCTCCTCCATCCGTGCCGCGTCGCGGCGCCTCGCGTCGCCGCCTGCCGTGCGGTGCGCGTCGTTCGTGGTGCGCCGCGTCCGTGCGGCGCACGTGGTCGTCACAGGCCCATCTGCAGCACCACCGCGCTGGGGAAGACCGCGAAGACGATGGTCACCGGGAGGATGAGGAAGACCACCGGGATCATCATCAGGACCTCCTTGCGGCCGCCCGCCTCCATGAGCGCCCGTCGTCCCTCTTCGCGCGCGTCCTGGGCCTGGGCCCGCAGCACCTCCGCGAGCGGCGCTCCGCGCTCGACCGCGACCGCCACCCCTTCGGCGAACCGGGTCAGGGCGGGGACGCCCGTGCGGTCCGCGAGCCCGTCGAGCGCGTGCACGAGCGGCATCCCCGCGCGGACGTTGGCGAGCGTGCGCTCGAGCTCGACGCTGAGCACCCCGTGCGTGCTGCGGGTCACGCGCTCGAGCCCCCCGAGCGCACCCTCGCCGGCCCCGACCGCGAGTGCGAGCAGCTCGGCGATCGTCGGGAGCTCCGCCACGATCCGACCTTCCCGCTCGGCCACCGCGCGGCCGAGCAGCCAGTCCGGCACGAGCGTGCCGACCAGTCCGCAGACCCCGACGAGCGCGACCAGCGCGACCATCGACGAGCCGCGCGAGGCTGCGAGCGCCAGCGCGACAGCGAGACCCGCCGCAAGCCCGAGCGCGCCCGCCACGACCTGCCCGGAGCGGAACTGCTCGACGGTGTCCGTGCGTCCCGCACGCACGAGCCGACGCTGCAGCTCGGCGGCCGGCGAGCTCACGCGCGCCACGAGCCGCACGCCGTCCTGGAGCAGTGGGGCGAGCAGCCGTTCGAGCACCGCGAGCGGACCACGTGCCGTCGGGACACCCAGCAGCGACGACACCGCGGGCCGGGCACGCAGGTACGGGGCCAGGCGGTGGTCGAGGGTGATCCGGCGGGCCCGCAGCCGCCCGACGACGACGAGGACGCCCGACGCGGCGAGCAGACCGGCGAGCCCGCCGAGCATCTCCGGGCTCATCGCAGCACCCGCGGGTCCTCGGGAAGGCGCGCGACCCGCAGCATCGCCGAGTAGGCGACGACCGTGCAGGTCGCGCCGGTGAGCAGGACCGCGAAGCCGATCGGCGTGTCGTACGCGCTCGCGGCCTCCGTCCGGGTCGCGAGGAGCGCGAGGACGAGCCACGGTGCCGCGACGGCGAGCCGGGCCGCGTACACCGTCCAGCTCTGGCGGGCCTCGAGCTCGCCGCGCGTGCGCACGTCGTCGCGCAGGAAGCCCGACAGCGTGCGCAGCAGGCGCCCGAGGTCGGTCCCACCCACGTCACGCGTGATGCGCAGCGCCTCGACGACCCGGTCGGCGACCGGGTCCGCGAGCCGGTCCTTGAGCAGGTCCAGGCTCTCGGTGAACCGCCCGGTCGCACGGTAGTCCTCACCGAACGCGCGGAACGGGAGCCGCAGCTCCTCCGGCCCGCGTTCGCCCACCTGCGCGACGGCCTCCGGCAGCGACAGCCCGGCGCGGATGCCCGACGCCAGATGGTCGACGACCTCGGGCCACAGCTGACGCAGCCGTGCCCGCCGCCGTCGCGCACGACCGCGCACCACGGCGAGAGGCGCACCGGTCGAGAACGCCGCGAAGAACAGCGCCACGGTCGGCGCCCGGGTCGCGCCCGCCGCGAGCACGAGCGTCACGATCCCGAGCACGACGCTCGCGACCATGAGCCCGCCGGGCGTCACCCCCGTCGCACCCGCCTGGATCAGCTCGTCCTGCACGCGAGCGCTCCACCGCGCGGCACGGTGCCCGCCGATCGCGTCGTTCGGCCAGCACGACCACCAGACGCACCCCACTCCCGCGCCCAGCACGAGCCCCACGACCACGTCCACCCGGTCACCCCCTCGCCCGCAGGAGCGCCGCGAGGTCGATCTCGATCCGCGCGAACCGGTCGGGGTGCGGCGGGAAGCCGTCCCCTCGCACGAGCCGCTCGTCGCGCCAGCCGAAGATCTCGGCGGTCTCGACGACCCCCTGCTCGGTGCGTCCGGGGACGGCGACGATCTCGCGCACCCGCCGCCGACCGTGCGCGTCGTGCCCGAGGTGGACGACCAGGTCCACGCACGACGCGACCGTGGGGACGACGAACCGGTCCGAGACGTTCTCGCCTGCCAGCAGCGGCAGCGTGCACAGCTTGGTGATCGCCTCGCGCGCCGAGTTGGCGTGGATCGTGCACATCGCGGGGACGCCCGCGTTGAGCGCGATCAGCAGGTCGAGCGCCTCGGCCTCACGCACCTCCCCGACGAGGAGCCGGTTGGGCCGCATGCGCAGCGCTTCCTTGACGAGCCGACGCAGCGGGATCTCGCCCGTGCCCTCGAGGTTGGGCTGACGACACTGCATCGCGACCCAGTCCCGGACCGCGAGCCGCAGCTCGAAGACCTCCTCGCACGACACGACGCGCTCCCGCACGGGCACGGCTCCCGCGAGCGCGTTGAGCATCGTCGTCTTGCCCGCCTGCGTCGCTCCCGAGACCAGCACGTTGAGCCCCGCACGCACGGACGCTGAGAGGAAGGCCGCCGCGTCGGGCGGCAACGAGCCGAGCGCGACGAGGTCCTCGAGGTGGTCGGCCCGCACCACGTACTTGCGGATGTTGACCGCCCACGCGTTGCGGGTGACGTCGGGGATCGCCGCGTGCAGCCGCTCACCGCCGGGCAGCGTCGCGTCGACGAACGGGCTCGACAGGTCGAGCCGCCGACCGGAGACCTTGAGCATGCGCTCGACGAGCTCGCGCACCTCGTCGTGCGTGAGGATCGTCGTCGTCAGCTCCGCCTCGCCGTGGCGCGCGACGAAGACCCGCTGCGGGTCGTTGATCCAGATCTCCTCGACGTCAGGGTCGTCGAGGTACCGCTGGAGCGGTCCGAAGCCCGCGACCGCGTCGAGCACGGCCTTGTGCGCCGCCGCGCCGTCGACCAAGGGCGGCACGGCACCGAGCACCGAGCGTGCGTCGTAGTCCGCGAGCGCGTCGTGCACGAGCGCGGTCACGCCCGGCCGGTCCCGGACCGGGTCGATGCCGCGACGACGGATCAGCTCGCGCACCTCGCGCTCGAGGATCCCGACGCCGTCCATCCCGCCCCCTGCTCGTCCCGTCCCGTTCGTCCACCCGGCTGGCACACGTCCGACATGTCCGTTTCGTCCGGACCACGGGCACCCTACGGGACGGGCGCCTCGTCGTGCAGGCGGTTGTCCACAGACTGGCCGGGACGGCCCGCACGAGACGGCCGAGACGAGCATGCGTCGCGCGGCCCGCCTGACGCGCTCCGGGCCGCTACGGTGGTGCACCGTGAATCACCCCGTCGACGACGCCGTCCAGATCCCTGCCCCGTCGGGCACCCAGCACGTCCTGCGGCACGGTGACCAGGTCGCCGTCGTGGCCGCGGTCGGCGCGAGCCTGCGCGAGTACCGCGTCGGCGAGCGCGACGTCGTGCTGCCGTACGCCGAGGACGAGATCGCGCCCGCGTACTCGGGGGCGGTGCTCGCGCCGTGGCCGAACCGCCTCGCGAACGGCGAGTTCGCGTTCCACGGCGGTACGTACCAGGTGCCCGTGAACGAGACCGACCGGCTGACCGCGCTGCACGGGCTCGTCGCGGCGGTGCCGTTCGCCGCTGGCGACACGTCGGACGCGTCCGTGACGCTGACGACGACGATCGTCCCGACGCACGGCTACCCGTGGCCGGTGCGGATCGACGTGACGTACGCGCTCGCCGACGACGGCCTGACGGTCACGACCCGCGCGACCAACCTGGGCGCCTCCACCGCGCCGTACGGGCTCGGGTTCCACCCGTGGCTCTCGCCGGGCGACGCCGCGGTCGACGAGTGCACCCTCCAGCTCGGTGCGCGTCTGCACGTCACCGTCGACGAGCGCCTGCTGCCGACCGGCGACGAGGCCGTCGCAGGCCAGTTCGACCTGCTCGAGCCGCGGGTGCTGCGCGGGATCGCGCTCGACGACGCGTGGCTGTCGCCGGTCGCGGACGCGGACGGTCGCTCGTGGGCGCGGCTGACCACGCCCGACGGTCGCACCACTGCGATGTGGGCCGACGCCGCGTTCCCCGCGTGGCAGGTCTGCACGGGTGACTACGTGCCCGGCATCCGTCGCCGCGGCGTCGCGGTGGAGCCGATGACGTGCATCGCCGACGCGTTCCGCACGGGCGACCTGCTCGTCGAGCTCGCCCCCCGCCAGACGCACGAGGCGCGCTGGGGTCTGCGTCTGGAGTGACCGCGTCGGTCGTACCACGCACCGTCCGACGAACGCCCGGCCGCGACCCGCTCGCAGCCGGGCGTTCGCGTCGGCTCACGGTGCGGACACGTGCACGGCGGCATGCGCGGCGCGTCCTGGCGCGCCCGGCAGCCTCAGGTCAGCCGTAGTACTCGCCGTCGGCCTTGACGCCCTTGGTGTACTCCCAGTGCCAGCGCTCGTACGGTCCCGAGCCGCCGGGGCGCGCCCACGACGGGTTCTCGAAGCCGTACGTCCCGGCGTTCTCGTTGAGCCAGGCCCAGACCTTGCCCGACGTCATGCCGCCGCAGAAGTCGACCGCGAGGCCCCACCCGTGGTTGCTCTTGCCGGGAGGTGCCGCGAGCCCGCCCTTCTGCGCCTTGACGGCGTACTGCTGCTGCAGCGTGCGATAGCCGGACGCGAGGCACATGTCGGCACCGAACTTCGCGACGTACACCGAGTTCAGCTCGGCGAGCGCGGAGGCCGCGTCGGCACGCAGCTTCGTGTGGCCGTCCCAGAGCGTGCACAGGTCCTTGGTCGCGAGACGGCCGTTGAGGCCGGCGGCGCGCGCCGACGGGTCGCAGCCCGGGATCGGCTGCCGTGACGCGTCGCGGCTCGCGAGCTGGGCGTCGCGCAGCTCGAGGATCGCCGAGTCCGCGGTCGTGAGCGAGGCGGGCGGCGAGCCGTTCGCGGGGAACGCGGTGAGCGCCGAGACGGTGCTCGGGAGCGTGCCGCGATCGCTCGGCAGCCCGGAGAGGACATCGGTGCTCCCGAGCGCGCCGTGACCCAGCGGGATCGCGACGGTCACGGCGGCGAGCGCACCGACGACTCCGAACCGGACCGTCGCCCGCCCGGCGCGGCCGATCGGCCGGGTGGGAGCGGGTCGACGCGCGGCGCCCCGAGCGACGTGGTGCGACGAGTGCTCGTCCGACGGGCTCTGCGACGCTGCCACCGGGACGGGGGCCGACGAGCGCCGGACGTCCGGCACGGCCGACGACGGACCCGCGACGGCACGAGCCGGGGCGGGAGCCGCGGCGTTCGGAGCGGGAGCCTGTGCTGGTGCTGGTGTCTGCGGCTCTGGCAGCAACGCGGGCAGAGCGCTCGTCGGCGCGACGCGCGACGCGGGCGGCTCGACGGCCGCACGGCGCTCCGTCGGGACCCACCGCGGCGTGCGGTCGGTGTCGTCGGCGGCGTGCACCGCGACGGGTGCGGGGGCAGCGGACGCCGGGGCAGCCGGTGCCGGAGCCACCGGTGCCGGGGTGACGGGTGCACCGCTCCCGTGCAGCGGGGCGGCCGGTGCCGACGTGACGGGCATCGTGCCGACGGGCCGCGAGGTGGCCCGGGCCGGGCCGGCCGGAGCAGCGGCTGGTGCCGTGCGGGTGCGGGGCTGGGCGTCCGGCCCGGAGGAGATCGTGCGAGACGGTGCACCCGGCACGGGGCCCGAGGACGCAACCGATCCGGGACGTGCCGCGACCGCCGGGCTCGTCGACCGGTCGACGGCCCACGCGCTCGTCGGCGCGCCTGGTCGCGGGAGCGTGCGCGCGGACGGTGCCGACGGCGCCGCGGCCGGGGCCTGCGGGGGCGACGGTTCGAGGCTCGGGACGACCACGTCCGGGACGCCCGCGCGGTGCGACGGCCCCGCCGTGGGTGCGATCCCCGCGGCGCGCTCTGCGGCGGCGCGCTCGGCCTCACGGATCTGGCGACGGGTCAAGGGAGGCGTCGCCTGGCCGTGATCGACCACTGCACCTCCCGACACCGGGCACCCGTACGGGAGCACGACCTTCGTCCGTCGGTACCGGACCGTCTGTCCGGCACCCTCGCGGCGACCCAGGTCTGCCCGTGCCCTGCGTCATCGCCAGCGATCACGAAACCATAACGGCTCACCCGGTCCCGGCCAAGCCCCTGGACGGGTGTCCAGTCGCCGGTGCGGGTGCGCTCCCACGCGCGAGCCGCGACACGCCGTGCGACACGCCGAGACGATGGGTCACCGTCACACCTTCGTCGCAGCGTCCGCAGGTCGCCAGATCCGCACAACCAGGGATGAGTCGCGCAGAATGCCGGGCCGGCCCGTCACCCGGACGAGCGTCACCTGGTCGGTTCGTGAAGGTTTCGTGCACACCTCGGCCGAGCGCGCTGACAGGCCCGTGACCGACCCCGAGACCGGCGTACGCGAACGTCTCAGCGCGGCGGCAGCCCCCCGCGCTGCATCGCGTCACGCACCTCGCCGACGAGCTCCTCGAGGATGTCCTCGAGGAACACCACGCCCACGGCGACCCCGCCGTCGTCGACGCGTGCGAGGTGGGCACCGGTGCGCTGCATCGCCGCGAGCGCCTCCTCCACCTCGTCGTCGGGCCCGACGACCGCGAGCGCCCGCACCCGCCAGCGCGGCACCGCGACGTCCCGGTCCCCGGCGTCCGCGTACAGCACGTCCTTGAGGTGCAGGTAGCCGACGAGCTCGTCGTCGTCCCGCACCGGGAAGCGCGAGAAGCCCGTCCGCGTCACGAGGTGCTCGAGATCCGCGGGCGTGGTCTGCGCGTCCGCGGTCACGAGTGCGGATGCGGCGACCATGACCTCGCGCGCGGTCCGCCCGGAGAACTCGATCGCGCCCGTGAGCAGACCCTGCTCGTCGTCGAGCAGACCCTCGGCCTGCGACCGTTCGACGATCGACTGCACCTCTTCGGCCGTGAACGCCGAGGAGACCTCGTCCTTCGGCTCGACGCCGAACGCGCGCAGCGCGTGGTTCGCGAGCCAGTTGAGCGCGACGATCACGGGCCGCACGACGCGTGCGACGAGCACGAGCGGCGGCCCGAACCACAGCACCGCCCGGTCGGGCCCGGCCACCGCGAGGTTCTTCGGCACCATCTCCCCGAGCACCACGTGCAGGTACACCACGACGAGCAGCGCGACGACGAACGCGATCGGGTGCGTCCACGACGCGGGGACACCGACCGCCTCGAGCGGGTCCTCGATCAGGTGCGCGATCGCGGGCTCCGCGACCACCCCGAGGCTCGTCGAGCAGACCGTGATGCCGAGCTGCGCGCACGCGAGCATGAGCGAGACGTGCTCCATCGCCCACAGGACGGTGCGCGCGCGTCGGTCGCCCGCCTCCGCACGCGGCTCGATCGACGAGCGGCGCGCCGAGATGATCGCGAACTCCGCACCGACGAAGAACGCGTTGGCGGCGAGGAGGGCGAACGCGACGACGAGCGCGACCGTGCCGTTCATCGCGCACCTCCCGCGCCGTGCTCGGTGCCGGGACGCGCCGTGCGGTCGGCCTCGTCGGACGCGTCCGACGGTGCGTGCCCGGGCACGGGCCACACGTGCACGCGCTCGACGCGACGGCCGCCCATGCGCTCGACCTCGAGGTGCACACCGTCGACCTCGACCACGTCACCGACCTCGGGGATCCGCCCCAGGCGTGCCATGACGAGCCCGCCGAGCGTCTCGTAGGGGCCGTCGTCGGGGACGACGAGGCCCGTGCGCTCCGCGAGCTCGTCGGGCCGGGTCACCCCCGGCAGGTGCCAGGTGCCGTCCGCGGCGCGCGCCACGCCGGACCGCGTCCGGTCGTGCTCGTCGGCGACCTCGCCCACGAGCTCCTCGACGACGTCCTCGAGCGTGACGACGCCCGAGGTCCCGCCGTACTCGTCGACGACGACCGCCATCTGCATGCCGTGCCCGCGCAGCTCGACGAGCAGCGGACCCAGGTGGACCGTCTCGGGCACGCGCGGAGCGTCGTCCATGAGCGCGGCCGCGGGCACGCCGTCGCGCTTGTCGAACGGCACGCCGACGACCCGCCGCAGGTGCACGAGGCCCACGACGTCGTCGGCCCCCTCCCCCAGCACCGGGAACCGCGAGTGACCGGTGCGCCGCGCGAGCGCGACGACGTCGGACGCGCTGTCCTCGCGCCGCACCGCGACCATGCGCTGCCGGTCCGTCATGACGTCGACCGCCGTGAGCGTCTCGAAGTCGAGTGAGTTGGTGAGCAGGGTCGCGGTCGACTCGTCGAGCGTGCCGACCTCCGCGGACCGCCGCACGAGCGCGGCGAGCTCCTGCGGGGACCGCCCGCCCGAGAGCTCCTCGCGCGGTTCGACCCCGATGCGTCGCAGCAGCCAGTTCGCGCTGCCGTTGAAGAACGCGATGACCGGCCGCAGCGCCGACGTGAAACCGCGCTGCACCGGGGCGACGACGCGCGCGGTCGCGTACGGACGCGCGATCGCGAAGTTCTTGGGCACGAGCTCGCCGACGAGCATCGAGAAGCCGTTGACGAGCACGAGCGCGAGGACGACGGCGACACCGGTCGCGACGCTCGACGACAGCCGGCCGCTGCCGAGCCACCCGGCGAACAGGCGCTGCACCGCGGGCTGGGTCGTGTAGCCGAGCAGGACCGTCGTCGCCGTGATGCCGACCTGCGCACCGGACAGCTCGGTCGACAGCCCGCGCAACGCCTTGAGGACGGACTGGCCGCGGCGGTCGTCGGACCGGGTCTGCTTCTCGACGACGCCCGGGTCGAGAGTCACGAGCGAGAACTCGCCCGCCACGAACACGGCGGTCCCGAGCGTCAGCACGACGCCCAGGACGACGAGCAGCCACTCGGTCAGCACGGTGCCGCCGACCAGCCCGGTGCCGCCGCCGGCACGAGCACCGGACGCACGCCGGCGCGAGAGGACCGCACGCGCACGGCCCGGGGTCTCAGGTGGTGGCCGGCATGGTCGGACCCGGCGGCCGGGCCCTCGTCGGCCGAGCGGTCGGCCGACAGGTGCGCGGTGCGAGGGGTGGGACGCCGGCAGCTACTTGAGCTGCTCATAGTGGCGTCATCATACGGTCCGCACCGCTCGGGCTCGCGTCGTGCCAGGGCCGCGCACGGGGTGCTGTGCCACGCTGTGACCCATGACCACCGTGGGAGCAACGAGCGGGTCCGTCGGCGGCGCACGCACGCCCGTCGGCGCGACGAAGGTGCTGGTCGTCGAGGACGAGCCCGCGATCGCCCAGGCGATCGTCCGGCGCCTGTCCGCCGAGGGCTGGAGCGTCGAGGCGGTCGGTGACGGGCTCGCGGGAGTCGAGGCCGCGGCCCGGCTCCTGCCGGACGTCGTCCTGCTCGACGTCATGCTGCCCGGGATCGACGGGCTCGAGGTGTGCCGTCGCATCCAGGCCGCGCGTCCCGTCCCGGTCCTCATGCTGACGGCACGCGACGACGAGACCGACATGCTCATCGGGCTCGGCGTGGGCGCCGACGACTACATGACGAAGCCGTTCTCGATGCGCGAGCTCGTCGCCCGCACGAAGGCGCTGCTGCGCCGGACCGAGCGCGCCGCGCGCGCCGCCGAGCTCCAGGCGGTCGACGCCCCCGCACCGCCCCTCGTGATCGGCGACGTGACGATCGACAAGGCGCAGCGCCGCGTGGTGCGGCACGACGCCGAGGTGCACCTCACCCCCACCGAGTTCGACCTGCTGGTCGCGCTCGCGGGTTCGCCGCGCACCGTGCTCACACGTGAGCGTCTGCTCGCGGAGGTGTGGGACTGGGTCGACGCGAGCGGGACGCGCACGGTCGACTCGCACGTCAAGGCGCTGCGGCGCAAGCTCGGCTCCGACCTCATCCGCACGGTCCACGGCGTCGGGTACGCGTTCGAGCCGGTCGACCCGTCGACGGCCTCGAGCACGTCCGCCGGGGACGCCGGCGCCTGACGCATGCCGCAGCCTCGCCAGGTCGCACCGCGGCACGGCCGCGGCGCCCCCGTGCGCTCGCGCCTGCCCGACGTGCGCCCGCTCGACCGGTTCCGGTCCATCAAGATCAAGCTGGGGGTGCTCGTCGCGGCGACCGTGACGATGGCGTCGTTCCTCACGTGGATCGGCCTGTCGTACCACCTCGGACCGTCGCGCACGTTCCCGCTCGCGATCCTCGTCTCGCTCGTCGTGACCCAGGTCCTCGCGCGCGGCATGACGTCGCCGCTGCGCGACATGACGCAGGCAGCGGGTCGCATGGCGGGCGGCGACTACTCGCAGCGGGTGCGGGCGACGAGCGCCGACGAGGTGGGCCAGCTCGCGCACGCCTTCAACACCATGGCCGACGACCTGCAGCAGGCCGACGCGTTCCGCCGCGAGCTCATCGCGAACGTCTCGCACGAGCTGCGCACGCCCGTGACAGCGTTGCAGGCGCAGCTCGAGAACATCGTCGACGGGGTCGACGACGCGGACCCGGCGACCATGGAGGCGGCGCTCGCCCAGACCGAGCGACTCGGTCGGCTCGTCACGTACCTGCTCGACCTGTCCCGGCTCGAGGCGGGCGACGTGCCGCTGCAGCTCACGCAGCTGCGCGTCGGGGACTTCCTTCGCGAGGCAGCCGACGCCGCCACGCTCGTCGGGGCGCCGAAGTCGGTGACGTTCCCGGTCGACGTCGACCCCCCGGACCTGACCGTCTCCGCCGACCCGGAGCGCCTGCACCAGGTGATCGCCAACCTCCTGCACAACGCGGTGCGCCACTCGCCCCCCGGCGAACAGGTGCGTCTCGTCGCGCGGCGCGCGGGCAACGACGTGCGGATCGACGTCGTCGACCGCGGCCCGGGGATCTCGCGCGACCAGCGCGCGCACGTGTTCGAGCGGTTCGTGCGCGGGAACTCGCCCGCGACGACGGGTCAGGTCTCCACCGGCGGCACGGGCCTGGGCCTGGCGATCGTGCGCTGGGCGGTCGAGCTGCACGGCGGCGTGATCGAGGTCGCGGACGTCCCCGAGGGCTGCACCATGCGGGTCACCCTGCCCGGCGAGCGCCGCTCCGCAGGTCACGCGCTGTTCTCCCGGGGCTAGACGCCGCGCCGCGCGCCCGACCGGCACGAGCCCTGACCGACCGTCGCGACGCGCGTCCACCTGGTGAGACGAGCGGCGGGGCGTGGCGCGATTCACCCGGACGGCCAGCGGCGGTGCGGGACGCGCTCGTCGTGACCCGTGACGAGCCTGCACGCGGACCGCGCGTGACCGCCGACCGGGTCGTTTCGCCGTTCGCTGAGACGCGCTTGCCCAGCCGCACGCGGACCCATTGCCCGCCGTTGACCAGCCGTTCCACGCGACCCGCGCACCGTGTGCGCCTCGCGTGCGTGACGTGTGCGCGAGCCCACGTCACGACCGGGCCGAAGGTCCCGCGGCACGTAGTGTTGGCGTCGACAGAACCGGCGACGACGCGGTCCTGCGGGACCGCAGCGGAAGTGGGCGATCCTCGCGTGTCCCAGAAGGCAGAGTCAGACTCGATCGGTGCCGCGTTCGGCGCGAACGAGTGGCTCGTGGACGAGCTGTACGAGCAGTACCTCCAGGACAAGAACGCGGTCGACCCCGCGTGGTGGGACTTCTTCGAGGGCTACAAGCCCGCAGACTCCACGGACGACCAGGACGACAGCACGGGCCGGGGCGCGACGCCCGTGAGCCCGCCGACGAACGCCGTGAGCAACGGCAGCGCGTCGGGCACGACGACCGCGCCGTCCGCACCGGGCGTGACGAACCCCGGCGCCTTCGTGCCGGCGACACCGAGCGCCCCCGCGCCGACGGCGGCACCGGCCCGCCTCGAGCCGGCCACGGGTGCGTCGCCCGTCGCGACGGCGCAGCCCGCGACCGCGCCGTACGCCGAGGTCGCCCAGCGCTCGACGCGCCCGGACACGTCCGACGCCGCGGACGACGTGCAGCGCCTGCGCGGCCCCGCCGCGCGCGTCGTGACCAACATGGAGGCCTCGCTCGAGGTCCCGACCGCGACGTCGGTGCGCGCCGTGCCGGCCAAGCTGATGGTCGACAACCGCATCGTCATCAACAACCACCTCAAGCGCGGCCGCGGCGGCAAGATCTCGTTCACGCACCTCATCGGGTACGCGCTCGTCGAGGCGCTCGCGGACATGCCCGCGATGAACGCGGCGTACACGCTCGTCGACGGCAAGCCCGGCGTCACGCAGCCCGCGCACGTGAACCTCGGCCTCGCGATCGACCTCGCCAAGCCGGACGGCACGCGCCAGCTCCTCGTGCCCTCCATCAAGAAGGCCGAGACGCTCGACTTCGCGCAGTTCTGGGCGGCGTACGAGGACGTCGTGCGCCGCGCGCGCGGCGGCAAGCTCACGGTCGACGACTTCGCCGGCACGACGATCTCGCTCACCAACCCGGGCACGATCGGCACGGTCCACTCGGTGCCGCGCCTCATGCAGGGGCAGGGCACGATCGTCGGCGTGGGTGCGATGGAGTACCCGGCCGAGTTCCAGGGCACGTCCGACGACCGCCTCAACGAGCTGGGCGTCTCGCGCACCCTCACGATCACGAGCACGTACGACCACCGGATCATCCAGGGCGCGCAGTCGGGCGAGTTCCTGCGCATCCTGTCGCTCAAGCTGCTCGGCGAGGACGGCTTCTACGACCGCGTGTTCGCGGCGCTGCGCGTGCCGTACGAGCCCGTGCGGTGGGTCCGCGACACGTCGAACGACGCCGACGCCGAGGCGGTCAAGCCCGCGCGGATCGCCGAGCTCATCCACGCGTACCGCTCGCGCGGCCACCTCATGGCGGAGACCGACCCGCTCGCGTACCGCCAGCGCAAGCACCCGGACCTCGACATCCAGAACCACGGCCTGACGCTGTGGGACCTCGACCGCACGTTCCCCACGGGCGGGTTCACGGGCAAGCCGCGTGCGACGCTGCGCGACATCCTCGGCCTGCTGCGCGACTCGTACTGTCGCACCACGGGCATCGAGTACATGCACCTGCAGGACCCGCGGCAGCGCCGCTGGCTCCAGGAGCGGCTCGAGTCGGGCTGGGCGCGCACGCCCCGCGAGGACCAGCTGCGGGTGCTGCGTCGGCTCAACGCCGCCGAGGCGTTCGAGACGTTCCTGCAGACGAAGTACGTCGGCCAGAAGCGGTTCTCGCTCGAGGGCGGCGAGTCCGTCATCCCGCTGCTCGACGCGATCCTGTCGCGTGCGGCCGACGCCGGGCTCGACGAGGTCGGCATCGGCATGGCGCACCGCGGGCGGCTCAACGTCCTCGCGAACATCGCGGGCAAGTCGTACGCGCAGATCTTCAGCGAGTTCGAGGGCAGCACCGACCCGCGTTCGGTCCAGGGCTCGGGCGACGTGAAGTACCACCTCGGCACCGAGGGCCTGTTCACGGCCGAGTCGGGTGCGACGACCAAGGTGTACCTCGCGGCGAACCCGTCGCACCTCGAGGCGGTCGACCCCGTGCTCGAGGGCATCGTGCGCGCCAAGCAGGACCGCATCGACCTCGGCGGTGACGGCTTCTCGGTGCTCCCGATCCTCATCCACGGCGACGCGGCGTTCGCGGGCCAGGGGGTCGTGTTCGAGACGCTCAACCTCGCGCAGCTGCGCGGGTACCGCACGGGCGGCACGATCCACGTCATCATCAACAACCAGGTCGGGTTCACGACAGGTCCGTCGTCGTCACGCTCGTCGCAGTACGCGACGGACGTCGTCAAGGGTCTGCAGGTCCCGGTCTTCCACGTGAACGGCGACGACCCCGAGGCCGTCGTGCGGGCGGCGGAGCTCGCGTTCGAGTACCGCGAGCAGTTCGACCGCGACGTCGTCATCGACCTGCTGTGCTACCGCCGCCGCGGGCACAACGAGGGCGACGACCCGTCGATGACGCAGCCGCTCATGTACAACCTCATCGAGGCCAAGCGCTCGGTCCGCAAGATCTACACCGAGACGCTCGTCGCCCGTGGCGACATCACGCTCGAGGAGGCTGAGAGCGCGCTGCAGGACTACCAGGCGCAGCTCGAGCGGGTCTTCGCCGAGACGCGCGAGGACGGCTGGACGCCGCCGGCGCCGGAGTCCGAGGCGGTCGCGGGGCTCGAGCGTCCCGAGTCGCAGCTCGAGGACGCGGGCGTCATGGTCGGCTGGCAGACCGCGGTCCCCGCGTCGCTGCTCGAGCGCATCGGGCGCGCGCACGTGCGGCCGCCCGAGGGCTTCACGGTGCACCCGAAGCTGCAGCAGCTGCTCACCAAGCGCGAGCAGATGTCGCGCGAGGGCGGCATCGACTGGGGCTTCGGCGAGATCCTCGCGTTCGGCACGCTGCTCGCCGAGGGCACGCCGGTGCGGCTCGCCGGGCAGGACTCGCGCCGCGGGACCTTCGTGCAGCGGCACGCGGTGCTGCACGACCGGGAGACGGGCGCCGAGTGGACGCCGCTGCTGTACCTGTCGGGCGACCAGGCGAAGTTCTGGGTCTACGACTCGTCGCTGTCCGAGTACGCGTGCCTCGGCTTCGAGTACGGCTACTCGGTCGAGCGGCCCGACGCGCTCGTGCTGTGGGAGGCGCAGTTCGGCGACTTCGTCAACGGCGCGCAGACGATCATCGACGAGTTCATCTCGTCGGCCGAGCAGAAGTGGGCGCAGCGCTCGTCGGTCGTGCTGCTGCTCCCCCACGGCTACGAGGGCCAGGGGCCGGACCACTCGTCGGCCCGCATCGAGCGGTTCCTGCAGCTCGCCGCGCAGGACAACCTCGTGATCGCGCAGCCGTCGACGCCCGCGTCGCACTTCCACCTGCTGCGCCGTCAGGCGTACACGCGACCCCGCAAGCCGCTCGTCGTCTTCACGCCGAAGTCGATGCTGCGCCTCAAGGCCGCGTCGTCGGCCGTCGAGGACTTCACGACGGGCACGTGGCAGCCGGTGCTGCGCGACGAGCTCGCCGAGGCCAAGTCCGGTCAGGTGACGCGGGTCCTGCTGTGCTCGGGCAAGGTCTACTGGGACCTGCTCGCGCACCGCGTGACGTCGGGCGACGAGCAGACCGCGATCGTGCGGCTCGAGCAGCTCTACCCGCTCGACGACGAGGCGATCCGCACCGCGCTCGCCCCCTTCGGCGGCGCCGAGCTCGTGTGGGTGCAGGACGAGCCGCGCAACCAGGGTCCGTGGCCGTTCCTGTCGATGCACCTGCCGCAGGTCGCGGGCCGTGACCTGCGGGTCGCGTCCCGCGCCGAGTCGGCCTCGCCCGCCACGGGCACCGCCAAGAAGCACCAGGCGCAGCAGGCCGCGCTGATCGAGGAGGCGTTCGCCCGCTGACGCGTGCTCGGCGACTCGCCCACCGCGCTCGTCGTCGTGCCGCCCCACCCCTGGGAGGATGGGGCGGCACGACGACAGGAGGACAGGACTGTGGGTGAGCTACGGCTCGTGGTGGTCGGTGACGAGCTCGTCACGGGTGCCGGTGACCCGAAGGCGCTCGGCTGGGTCGGCCGGGTGACGGCCCGCACCCGCACGGAGGACCGGCTGACGGTCGTCCCGCTCGCGGTCCCCGGTGAGACGACGACGGGCCTCGGCCAACGCTGGGAGGACGAGGTCGCGCGGCGCCTGGCCCCCGACGTCGACACGCGCCTCGTCGTCGGCCTCGGCCGCGCCGACCTCGGCGCCGGGCTCACGCTCGCGCGCAGCCGGCTCAACCTCGCGAACATCCTGGACGTCGCCGAGCAGCGTCGGCTGCCGGCGTTCGTCGTCGGACCACCGCCCGGTCCCGCCGTCGACCACGAGCGCACCGCCGAGCTGTCCGCCGCGTTCGGCGACGTCGCGACGCGCCGCCGCGTCCCCTACGTCGACACGTTCTCCCCGCTCGCGGCGCACGAGCAGTGGCTCGCCGACCTCGCCGCGGGCGACGGCCTGCTGCCCGGCCAGGCCGGGTACGGGCTCATGGCCTGGCTCGTCCTGCACACCGGCTGGCACACCTGGCTCGGCCTCCCCGACGACGCGTCCTGACGCGAGCACGGCGAGCGACAGCAGGACGATCGGCAGTCGACCCGGCAGCAACACCACATCCTCCTGCACCTCGTCGTGGCCGTGAGTTCGTCGCAGATGGATGAATGAGTGGGCCATCGCCGACGAACTCGTCAGGATGCGACGAACTCACGGCCTGTCAGCGCTCGTCAGCGGCCTCAGCGGAGCGTCGAGCGCACTGCTGCCAGCGCCGAGTCGAGCACCGTCCGCAGCGTCTCGACCGTGAGCCGTTCGACCTCGCCCGTGGCGTCGGCGTGCCGCAGCTCGGCGCGCACGTCGTCGCGGAACCGGGACAGCAGCTGTTCGGCCTCCATGCGGTGGCGGTGCGACGCCGAGCGCGCGTCGTCGTGCCGCACGGGCACGGCGGCGTCGCGCGCCTGCTGCGCCGCGGCCGCGAGGTCGGCGCGCAGCCCGCGCATCGCGCCGCGCACGTCCTGCCGCACCTGCGACGCACGGTCCCGCACGGTCTCGGCGATGCCCTCCTCGAGCTCGGCGAGGTCGCCGCGCCGGGCCTGCAGCTCGGCGTAGCCGGACTCGGTCAGCGCGTACGTGCTGCGCCGCTCCTCGTCGGACCGGGTGACGAGCCCCTCGTCGACGAGCCGCGCGAGCCGCGGGTAGATCGTGCCCGCGCTCGGCCGGTACGTCCCGCCGAATCGGTCCGACAGCGCCGTGATGAGCTCGTAGCCGTGCTTGGGCCCGGACTCGAGGAGTGCGAGCAGGTACAGCCGCAGCTGCCCGTGCGCGAACACCGGCGCCATCATCGGGCGTCCTCGTCGGCCACGCCGCGCAGGACGGTGACGTGCCCGCTGACGGTGTTCGCCGACACGAAGCACGCGCCGTCGCCCGTCGACAGGTCGACCCGGCGCTGTCCCGGGCTCGTGCCCTTGTGCTCCTCGCCGTCGACGACGAGGCGCCCGGACATCGACTGCGCCCGGACGTGCAGCCCCTTGCCCGCAGGCAGGCGGACGGTCACGTCGCCGGAGACGGTCGACGCCGTGATCGACGACGTGCCCGTCGTGACGTCGAGCGACAGCGCACCCGAGACGGTGTTGGCCTGCACGAGCGAGAGCTCGCCGGACGCCGCGAGCTCGCCCGAGACGGAGTTGAGCTTGAGCGGTCCCCCGTGGTCGCGCACGACGACCTCGCCCGAGACCGCGTTGACGCTGAGCCGACCGCGCGTGCCGTCGGTGACGAGCGAACCCGTGACCGTCGAGACCGACGAGTCCTCGACGACCCCGACGAGCAGGCCGTCGGCGCTCACGGTGCCGAGCTTGGTGGCGACCGAGCGCGGGAGCGCGATGTGCACGTCGGCGCGGTCCTTGTCCCGGAAGTTGCGGAACTTCTCGAGGAAGCCGTCCCAGCCGGTCAGCGTGAAGCTGTAGCCCAGCCGCAGCTCGCCGTCGGACAGGCCGATCTCGAGCGGGCGCCCCTCGACGGAGTGGACCTCGATCCGGACGCCGGGGTCGTCGTGCGCGACGACGTCGACGCGCCCGCCGACGAGCTGGACGCGCAACGTGTCCGCATGCTCGATCTCGATGATCTGGGGGCCGGCGACGACCCAGGACTCGGTGGCCATGACGATCTCCCATCGCGATATGTCGTGTCGCCGAACACGCTATATCGCGTTTCCCGACCGGTCAAGCTATATCGCGTCCAGGTGTCGTGTCGGCCCCCGACGACGGAGCCCCGCCTCCGACGAACGGGGGCCGGGCTCCGGACCGGGCGCGACTCACGCGCCGAGGCCGGCGCGGATCACGTGTCAGGCGACGATCCCGGCGGCGCGCAGCTCGACGGTCAGGTCGTGCGGGTTCGACGAGGCGCTGATGGCCTCCTCGTACGTGATGACGTCGTCGCGGACCAGCGCGAACAGGTGCTGGTCGAACGTCTGCATCTTGTAGTAGTCGCCCTCGCGGATGAGGTCGGCCAGGGGCGCGTTGTTCTGCGGGTCGAGGATCGCCTCCGCCGTGCGGCCGGTGTTGACCATGATCTCGACCGCGGCGCAGCGGCCCGTGCCGTCGGCCTTGCGCACGAGGCGCTGGGACACGACGCCGCGCAGCGCCTGCGACAGCGCGACTCGCACCTGCTTCTGCTCGTGCAGCGGGAAGAAGTCGACGATGCGGTTGACCGTCTCCGGTGCGTCGATCGTGTGCAGCGTCGACAGGACCAGGTGACCGGTCTCGGCGGCCGACAGCGCCGCACGCACGGTCTCGATGTCACGCATCTCGCCGACGAGGATGACGTCCGGGTCCTGGCGCATCGCGGCGCGCAGCGCGACCGTGAAGTCGGCCGTGTCCTGGCGCACCTCGCGCTGCGAGACGATCGCCTTCTTGTCGTGGTGCAGGATCTCGATCGGGTCCTCGATCGTGACGATGTTGACCTCGCGGTAGCTGTTGATGAGGTCGACCATCGACGCGAGCGTCGTCGTCTTGCCCGAACCCGTCGGACCCGTCACGAGCACCAGGCCGCGCGGCTCGAGCGCGAGCTCGCCGACGACCTCCGGGATGCCGAGCGCGCCGAGCGACTGCGCACCGACCGCGACGCGGCGGAACACGAGCCCGTACGTCCCGCGCGCCTGGTAGGCGTTGACACGGAACCGGCCGACGCCCGACAGCGAGTACGCGAAGTCCGCCTCGTGCGTCTCCCGGAACGTGGGCACGAGGTCGTCGGGCAGGACCTCCTCGAGCATGTGCTCGGTGTCACCCGGCGTGAGGTCGGGCACCTGCAACTTGCGCAGGCGGCCGTCGACGCGCACGCGCGGCGCCGAGCCGACCTTGCAGTGCAGGTCGGAACCGCCCGTGCTGGCCAGGGCGTGCAGCAGCGGGATGACGGACTGGGTGGGCGCGCTCACGTCGGAAGCATCGGTCCGCACGACGCCCGACTTGAGCGGCTGCCCCGGTCCGCGCACGGCTCGCACCCGCGACCGTGACGACGAGCGCGCGTCCGGCGCACCTCCGCTCGTGTGGGACCATGGCATGCAACTGCGACCAAGGCCGACGAAAGGGCAGCACGATGAGCAAGCGTGGCCGCAAGCGCCGCTCCCGCGCCGGGAGCGCGTCGAACCACGGCAAGCGTCCCAACGCCTGAGCCGACGCACTCCCCCGGGTCCGCGCGACCCGTACGAAGGCCCCGCCGCACACCAGGTGCAGCGGGGCCTTCGACGTCAGCAGGCGTCACGTGACGCCCACGCTGCGCGTCAGCGCTCGAGCGTGCGGTCGGGCAGCACGCCGGCCACGACCTCGGTGACGACCGCCGTCACCTCGGCGGCCGACACGGTCCCCGACTCGGTGACGTGGATCGTCGTGAGCGTCGCGTGGATGCGCGCGCGCAGGTCGGCGGGTGCCGCCTCGTCCTGCGACCAGCACCGCTTGACGAGCTTCTTCACGACGAGCTCGACGTCGTGCTCGCCGAGGCAGCCGTCGCAGCCCTCGAGGTGCGCCTTGACGCGCTCGGCCTCCAGCGGCTCGAGCTCGGCGTCCAGATAGGCCCACAGCTCGGCCACGGCCTCGTCGCAGTCGCAGCCGGACGACGACGTGCGCGCCGGCGGCTCCTGCCACGACCCCGGGGTCGTCGACGCGCTCATCGGGCGTCCTCCCCCGCGCCGGACGCGTGCGTCGCGGGCACGAGCCCCCGGTCGCGTGCGTAGTCCGCCAGGAGCTCGCGCAGCTGGCCCCGGCCACGGTGCAGGCGGGACATCACCGTCCCGATCGGCGTTCCCATGATCTCGGCGATCTCCTTGTAGGCGAAGCCCTCGACGTCGGCGAGGTAGACCGCGATCCGGAACTCCTCCGGGATGCGCTGCAGCGCGTCCTTGACGTCGGAGTCGGGCAGATGGTCCAGCGCCTCGGCCTCGGCCGACCGCAGGCCGCTCGACGTGTGCGACTCCGCACGCGCGAGCTGCCAGTCCTCGATCTCCTCCGCGTGCGACTGCTGCGGCTCGCGCTGCTTCTTGCGGTAGGAGTTGATGTACGTGTTCGTCAGGATCCGGTACAGCCACGCCTTGAGGTTCGTGCCCGGCTTGTACTGGTGGAACGCGGCGAACGCCTTGGTGAACGTCTCCTGGACGAGGTCCTCGGCGTCCGCGGGGTTGCGTGTCATGCGCAGCGCGGCGCCGTAGAGCTGGTCGAGATAGACGAGCGCCTCGGCCTCGAAGCGCGCGGTGCGCGCCGCGTCGTCCTCCGCGTCGGGGGCGCGCGACCCACCCTCGGGCATGGGCTCGATCTCGAGCGCTGCATCACCGGCAGCGGCGGGAGCGGGTGCGGGCTCGGTCTCGGAGGCGCGAGCGGTCTCGTCGTTCATCGCGCCCGAGCCTATGCCCCCCGCCTGGGAGCCGGCCCGCTGCGACGAGGGGCGCGCGAGCGCCGCGACGACGACCCCCGCGAGCGCGCCGAGCGCCGGGACCGACGAGCTCGTCGGCGTGCCCGTCCGTGCGCTGTCCGGTGCGCCGCGTCCGGGGTCGCGAACGGTCATGGCTGCGGGCTCGGCCAGGCACGTCATGCCGGTCGACAACGCCACGGCCCGGCGCCAGATTCCCGTGCGCAGTAGCGTGGCTGTCAGCCCGCCCGGCCGACCGTCGGGCGCCGTCCGTCCCCGGAGGGTCACCCGTGCTCCTGCGTCGCCTCGTCCGCCCGCTGTTCGCCGCATGGTTCGTCGCCGAGGGTCTCGACGCGCTGCGACACCCCGCGCCGCACGTCGAGGCGGCCCGGTCCGGGTTGTCCCTCGTCGAGCACCAGGGCCGCGCACGGCGGGTGACCGACCGGCTGCCGGACCGGCTCACGAGCGGGCGCCTCACGGACACGCAGCTCACGGTCGCCGTCCGCGCGCACGGTGCCGCCATGCTCGGCGCAGGCGCGCTCCTCGCGCTCGGCCGCGCACCCCGCACGGCCGCGCTCGTGCTCGCCGGGCTCACCGCGCCGCTCGTGGTCGCGAACCTGCCCGACCGCGAGTCCCGCACGACGCAGGAGACGCAGGCCCGCCGCGACCGGCTCGTGCGCTCGCTGTCGTTCTCCGCAGGCGCGGTGCTCGTCGCGCTCGACCGCGAGGGTCGCCCCGGGCTGCGCTGGCGCCTGGACGCCGCGCACGACCACCGCGTGGCAGCCCGCGCCACCGAGCAGAGCTGATCCGCACCAGCGCACCCGATCCGGCCCGCGCTGCGTCTCGACGACGTGCGTGGGTCGGCGCGGCGTGCCGTGCTCGAGGGTTCAGGTGCTGCCGTTGGGGACGAGGTGGGGTCGTAGCTCGATGAGTTCGAAGTCGGGGGTGTGGGAGGTGGTGGTGGCGGTGCCGGTGACGTCGTGCCAGGTGTGGGTGGGGTCGGCGTCGAGGCGGTAGCGGGCGGTCCAGGTGGTGGTCAGGGTCATGTGCATGGGGCCGGTGGTGTCGTAGACGTGGTAGATGTCGAACCCGGGCCAGGGGTGGCCTTGGTGGGTGGTGGTCAGTGGTGGGGTGCCGTCGCCGAAGTCCCAGGTGTAGTGGGTGGGGGTGGCTTCGACGTCGATGCCGTAGCCGAGCAGGTCGGTGCGCAGGGTGACGGGTTCGGCTTCGGTGTAGGCGATGGTCTCTTTGTTGACCAGGACCTTGCCGCCTTCGGGTTGGGAGTGTGCGGCCGGTGCGGGGATGGGTAGGCGGCGCAAGTCTTCCTGGGTGAGGACGGGCAGCAGGTCGGCGGGGCAGTGCCAGCCGATCATCAGGTCCCAGGTCCGGGTGCCGCGCAGGCGCCGCCACAGGGGCTCGAGGGGTTCGCCGTAGGTGCAGGGCATCGGCACGTCGTAGGCCGGGCCGTTGCCGTCACACGTCTTGGAGACGGGTTCCTCGATGTCCGGGTACCGACTCCAACACAAGTTCCGCGCCATCCACTCATACGGACTCACCGGATCGGAGCGCTGATGACGAGCAGCTGTGAGCGCCGCCTGCAGGTAGAGGTCCACCGAGCTGTTGCTTGTCACCGCGGTGGCATCTGGCGCCGACTTCGATGCCGCGGGAAGTGCGGGCAGCACGACGAGGATCGTGACGAGAAGGGTCACGACAACGTGCTTACGTCGTCGAGTCACCGCGCACCACCCCTGCGATCTTCCACTCGCCGTCCAGATATGCGACGTGCACGCGGGAGGCGAAATGATCAACACCGTCGTCCTCGCTGACGGCCTCGCCTTCGCGACCGGTCTCTCGAGACCAGTCTTGGGAGTACGTCATGCTCACGATGTAGTAGCCGATGTCGATCGTCTCGACGGCAGTGTCATGAATGGTGATGGCGCCGTGTTCTGTCGTGATCCCTTCCTTGATGAATCGACGCGCGTCGTCGAGCGAGCTGCTGCAGAAGTCGCACGTGGGGTGGGACAAGGCCTCGAACGCATCGAGGTCGTGCGTCACGTACATGTAGGGGAACAGGAGCATGAAGTAGCGGGCGATGGCGTCGGCTGCTTCGGGGCTGGGACCTTCGTCGAGCGCTGCCGGGCGGGGCGGGGGCACGGTCAGGTCGATGTCGGAGAAGTCGAGCCCGGAGACGGACGTCGGGGTCGGCGTCGGCTCGGGCGTGGGTGACGGTGTGGGCGCGGTTGTCGTCGTGATGGTCGTCGGGACCGGGCGTTCGTGGGTCGCGCCGTCGGTGCAGGCGGCCAGGAGCGCCAGGATCGTCGCGAGGACGACCGCGCCGGTGGCGCGGCGAGCGCCGTGGTGAGCAGCTCGGTGGGCGGCGCGGTGGGCGGTTCGGGCGGCACGCATACGGGGCAAACTACCCAAACCGCGGCAGGCCGTGGGGTCGTCTCGCGAGGGTGTGGACAACCGTCCGACGCGAGCCGTCACCACGGGGAGCACCGCGGGGGCTGCGACGGCCGACCCCCGCGGCGCTCACGTCACTGCGCTCGCGTCACTGTGCGCGGGCGGTGAGCACGACCTCGTCGCCGACGGTCACCTGGACGTCCGCGAGCCGGATCCCGGCGGGCAGCTCGGCGACCAGGTCGAACCGGCGGCCGTCGAACCGCTCGACGCGGCTGCGCGCCGCGACGAGCAGCGCCGCGACGACGGGGTTGCGGCTCGAGACCGCGACGTCGTGCAGCGTCACGCCGAGCGCGTCGTCGACCTCCGCGGTCATGGTCGCCTCGACGGTCGCGGACAGCAGCGACTTCTTGACCTGCGCGTCGACGACGACCGCGACGCCGTTCGCGCCCGCGGGGCTCAGCCGCAGGTCGAGCTTCGCGAGCCGCAGACCCTGGGCAGCGGCGAGCTGCGCCGCGACCCGCTCCGCCGCAGCCTCGATCTGCGAGACCGGGAGCGCGACGCGCGCCGAGCCCGAGACGGGGTGCGCGGCGTCCGGTTCGACGGCCGCGAGCCCGAGCTCGCCGCCCGCGCCCTCGACCCACTCGAACGGCACGTCCGCGACGTCGAGCTGCACGTCGGCGGCGGCCCCCACGACGGTCACGGGGTGCGCCTCGACACGCAGGCTCCGCACGGCGGCGCGGTCCCGCGTCGCCACCGCGAAGGGCGCGGCCGACGAGCGTGCCGCGCGCGCCTCGCGCGGGGACACGGTCACGCCGGTGAGGTCGACGTGCAGGGTCGCGACGTCGGACCCCGCCGACGAGGCGACGACGCGCACGTGCTGCGCCGAGTCGGCGTCGACTCCCGCAGCGGCGATCAGGGCGGTCCGCAGACGGTCCGCGAGCTCGTCGTCGGACGAGGGGCGGGGCAGGTGACCGAGGGGCAGAATGTCCGGGTTTGGCGTGTTCACGGCGTGAGCCTAGACCGTCCGTGGGCGTGCTCATGACTAGCCTGGGCGCCATGACCTCGACCCTCCCGCCGACGTCCCTGCCGCTGTGGCCCGCACCCGCCGCGACGCGGCCGCTCGACGCGCTCGTCGACGTCCCGGGATCGAAGTCGCTGACCAACCGCTACCTCGTGCTCGCGGCCGTCGCGGACGGTCCGGGTCGCCTGCGCGCGGCCCTCCTGTCGCGCGACACCCGCCTCATGGCGGGTGCGCTCGCCTCGCTCGGTGTGGGGGTCGACCTCGGTGCCGACCCGACGGCGGCGGGGGCCGACGTGACCGTGACCCCGGGGGCGCTGCGCGGCGGCACGACGATCGACTGCGGGCTCGCCGGGACCGTCATGCGGTTCCTGCCCGCGGTCGCCGCGCTCGCCGACGGCCCCGTGCGGTTCGTCGGCGACGAGGCCGCGCTCGCCCGCCCCATGGGGCCGGTCATCGAGGCGCTGCGGGCCCTGGGTGTGCACGTCGACGAGGAGGGGGCGCCCGGGCGTCTGCCGTTCACGGTCCACGGGCACGGTGCGGTGCGTGGCGGACGGGTCGACGTCGATGCGTCGGCGTCGAGCCAGTTCGTCTCTGGCCTGCTGCTCGCGGCGGCCCGGTTCGACCAGGGGCTCGTCGTGCGGCACACCGGCCCGACTCTGCCGTCCCTGCCGCACATCGAGATGACGGTCGAGACGCTGCGCGCCGCGGGCGTCCACGTCGACGACTCGCGGCCCGCGATCTGGGAGGTCGCGCCGGGTCCGGTCGCGGCGCGCGACGTGCGTGTCGAGCCCGACCTGTCGAACGCCGCGCCGTTCCTGTGCGCGGCGCTCGTCGCGGGCGGCACGGTGCGGGTCCCGGGATGGCCCGCACGCACGACGCAGCCCGGCGCGCTGCTGCCCGGCATCCTCGAACGCATGGGCGCACGCACCGAGCTCCACGGCGACGTTCTGGCGGTCTCCGGGACGGGCACGATCCACGGGCTCGACCTCGACCTGCACACGGCGGGCGAGATCGCCCCGACGATCGCCGCGCTCGCGGTGCTCGCGGACTCCCCCACGCGCCTGCGCGGCATCGCGCACCTGCGCGGCCACGAGACCGACCGGCTCGCGGCGCTCGCGACCGAGATCACGGCGCTCGGCGGGCAGGCCGAGCAGACGGCGGACGGTCTGGTCATCACGCCGCGGCCGCTGACGGGCGGGCCCTGGCGCTCGTACGCCGACCACCGCATGGCGACCGCGGGCGCGCTCGTCGGGCTGCGCGTCGCGGGCGTGCTCGTCGAGGACGTCGCGACGACGGCCAAGACGATCCCCGACTTCGTGGGCCTGTGGGACGGCATGCTCGCGGCGGGTGATGCAGCGTCGTGACGCCCCGCAGGCAGTACGACGAGACCGACGTGCGGATCCGGCCCGGCAAGGGGTCCCGGCCGCGGACGAAGCAGCGCCCCGAGCACGCCGACGCGCAGCGCGCCATGGTGACGGGCGTCGACCGCGGCCGGTACGCGGTGCTCGTCGACGCCGACGGACCGCACGAGCGGCGGGCCGTGGCGATGAAGGCACGCGAGCTCGGGCGGGAGCGCGTCGTGCCCGGGGACCTCGTCGACCTCGTGGGCGACACCTCGGGCGGGACCGGCACGCTCGCGCGCATCGTGCGCATCGTCGAGCGGCGCACGGTCCTGCGGCGGACCGCCGACGACACCGACCCGGTCGAGCGGGTGATCGTCGCGAACGCCGACCAGCTCGTCGTCGTGACCGCGCTCGCCGACCCCGAGCCGCGCACGCGCATGATCGACCGCTGCGTCGCGGCCGCCTACGACGCGGGCATGGACGTCCTGCTCGCGCTCACGAAGTCCGACCTGGCCGACCCGGCCGAGCTCGTCGGGCTGTACTCGCCCGCGGGCGTCCGCACCGTCGTGACGCGCACCGACGAGCACCGCGACGCCTCCGGCCACCGCACGATCCACGGGCTCGACGCGCTGCGGGCCGCGCTCGCGGGCCGCACGTCCGTGCTCGTCGGGCACTCGGGCGTCGGCAAGTCCACGCTCGTCAACGCTCTCGTCCCCGCCGCGCAACGCGCCACGGGGGCCGTCAACGAGGTCACCGGCCGCGGTCGGCACACGTCGACGTCGGCGATCGCGCTGCGCGTCCCCGACGAGCCGGTTCCCACCTGGGTCATCGACACGCCCGGCGTGCGGTCCTTCGGGCTCGCGCACGTCGACCCGGACCACCTCCTGCACGCGTTCGCGGACCTCGGCGAGGCGTCCGACGAGCGGTGCCCGCGCGGCTGCACGCACGCCGCCGACGCGCCCGACTGCGGGCTCGACGACTGGGTCGACGACGCGCGCACCGACGACGAGCGTGCGGCGCGCACGGCGCGCGTCGACTCGTTCCGCCGGATCCTCGCGAGCCGCCTCGGCACGGCGGACGCCGAGCCGTCGTCGTCCACCGCCCCGTGAGCCTGCACGTCAGCGGCGCGGGCGCGGCTACGGTGGCCCCATGAGCCTGCGGACCGGGTACGACGACGACCTTCGCCTCGCCCACGTCATCGCCGACCAGGTCGACGCGCTCACGACGTCCCGGTTCAAGGCGCTCGACCTGCAGGTCGACACCAAGCCCGACCTCACGCCGGTCTCCGACGCCGACCGCGCCGCCGAGGAGCTCGTGCGCGCCCAGCTCGCCCGCACCCGCCCGCGCGACGCGGTGCACGGCGAGGAGCTCGCGGACACCGGGCGCGGGCCGCGCCGCTGGGTCGTCGACCCGATCGACGGCACGAAGAACTTCGTGCGCGGCGTCCCCGTGTGGGCGACGCTGATCGCGCTGCTCGACGGGCCGGACGTCGTCGTCGGGCTCGTGAGCGCGCCCGCGCTCGGCCGCCGCTGGTGGGCCGCGCAGGGCGCCGGGGCGTGGACCGGCCGATCGCTCTCGCAGGCGACGCAGCTGCACGTCTCGAGCGTCGACCGGCTCGCCGACGCGTCGTTCTCCTACTCGTCGCTGACGGGCTGGGAGGAGCGCGGACGGCTGCCGCACGTCCTCGACCTCATGCGGTCCGTGTGGCGGACCCGCGCGTACGGGGACTTCTGGTCGTACGTGCTCGTCGCCGAGGGCGCGGTCGACGTCGCAGCCGAGCCCGAGCTCGCGCTGCACGACATGGCGGCGCTCGTGCCGATCGTCACCGAGGCGGGTGGCCGGTTCACGTCCGTCGGCGGGTCGCCGGGGCCGTTCGGCGGCAGCGCGGTCGCGACGAACGGCCTCCTGCACGACGAGGTCGTCGCCCGCCTCGCGCTGCCCGACGCCTGACCTGATCGTCCGAGGAGCTCCGAGGTATCCGGTGCCGACGACTGACGACGGCCTCGAGCCGCCCGCTGACCAGCCCGACGATCTGCGCGCGGTGCGGTCCACGTCGTTCGGGCGCGGCGTCGCGGCCTACTCGGCACGCCCGACGTACCCCACCGAGGCGGTCGCGTGGCTCGTGCCGGACGGCGCACGCGACGTCGTCGACCTCGCGGCGGGCACGGGCAAGCTGACGGCAGGCCTGGTGGCGCACGGCGGGCTGCGCGTGACGGCGGTCGAGCCGGACGACACGATGCGTGCGACGCTCACCACGACGCTGCCCGGGGTGACCGCCCACCGCGGCACCGCCGAGGACATGCGGGTGCCGTCCGCGAGCGCCGACCTCGTGACCGTCGGCCAGGCGTGGCACTGGTTCGAGCCGCTCGCGGCGACCGCCGAGATCCGGCGCGTGCTGCGCCCGGGCGGGCGGCTGGGCGTCGTGTGGAACGTCGTGCTCGAGGGCGAGTCGTCCTGGGTCGACGCGTACAGCGAGATCGTGCACCGCGGCGACCGCCTGGACTCGTCGCGCACCGCCGACCCCGTGGTCGGCCCCGGCCTCGACGCATGGGAGCGGCACGTCGTGCGCTGGTCGCGCACGGTCCGACCCGCCGAGCTGCGCTCGCTCGCCGCGAGCCGTAGCCACCTCATCGCGATGCCCGAGCCGGAGCGCACCGCGCTGCTCGACGAGGTCGACGCGCTGTGGCGCACGCACCCCGACCTGGTCGGACGCGAGAGCGCGCAGCTCGGGTACGAGACGCGCTGCTGGCGTACCACGAGCCGCTGACCGTCAGTCGGCGGTGATCCCCAGCAGGGCCGGGAGCTCGTCGAGCGAGCGGATCGTCGGGACGTCCGCGAGCGCGGCCTCGTCGACCGGGTGGCGGCGGGCGCCGGGCCGGTCGAGCCAGATCCCGACGAGCCCCGCGGCCCGCGCCCCGAGCGCGTCGACGTCCGCCTCGTCACCCACGTAGGCCGTGCGCTCCGGGTCGGTGCCGAGCCGACGGCACGCCTCGAGGAATACGCGGCGGTCGGGCTTGCCGAAGCCGAGCGTGTCGACGCCGACGAGCATCGGGACGCGGTCGAGCAGTCCCGCCGCCTCGAGCTTCGCCGTCTGGTACGCGGTCGCGGCGTTGGACAGCGCGCCGACGACGACGCCCGCGTCGAGCAGCGCGGACAGCGCCACTTCCGTCTCGTGGTGCGCAGCCCACGCGGCACGGAACCCGCCGTCGAACACCTCGTCCCACGCGGCGAACGACTCGTCGTCGAGCTCGGGACCGCCGAACGCGGCGTGGAGCTCGTTCGCGCGCAGGAGCCGCTGCCGCTCGTACGTCTCGAGGCCGTCCGTGTAGCGCCGGTAGTGGCCGCCCGTGTCGGCGCGCCACATCGCCATGAGCGCGCGGTCGCGTGCGGCGGCCTCGTCCGCGGGCAGCGGCGGCAGGTACGCCGCTGCGACCTGCGCGAGCGCGTGCGCGAACGCCGCACGTGTGTCGACGATCGTGTCGTCGATGTCGAACAGGACGCCGTCGACGAGCAGCTCGGCCGTGCTCGTCGTGGACCTGGCCGTCGTGGACGTGCTCGTCGTGGGGCCGGACGTCACAGCGACGAGCGCAGCGCCGCGACGCGCGCGAGGGTCGAGGCCTTGCCGAGCAGCTCCATGGACTCGAACAGCGGCGGCGAGACGCGTCGTCCGGAGACGGCCACGCGCAGCGGCGTGTACGCGAACCGCGCCTTGATCCCGAGGCCGCCCTCGTCGACGAGCGCCGCCTGTAGCGCGGACTGCGTCGCCTCGGTCGTGAACCCGTCGTCGGGCAGCTCGCCGAGCACGCGGGCCGCGACGTCGAGCACCTCGGCCGCCTCGGGGCGCAGCGCGTCGCGTGCGTCCTGCTCGACGTGCAGCTCGTCGTCGGCCACGAGCAGGAAGCCCAGCATCCCGACCGACTCGCCGAGCAGCGTCATGCGCTCCTGCACGAGCGGCGCGGCGGCGGTCAGCAGCGCCTGGTGCGTGGGCGACAGGTCCGCGAACGCATCGGCCGGGACGAGCCCCGCGGCGTGCAGGTACGGCACGAGGCGGTCGCGGAAGTCCTCGGGTGCGAGCATGCGCACGTGCGCGGCGTTGATGGCCTCGGCCTTCTTGAGGTCGAAGCGCGCCGGGTTGGGGTTGACGTCGTGGACGTCGAACGCGGCCACGAGCTCGTCGACCGAGAAGATGTCGCGGTCCGCCGACAGGCCCCAGCCGAGCAGCGACAGGTAGTTGAGCAGCCCCTCGGGCGTGAAGCCACGCTGCCGGTGCAGGAACAGGTTCGACTCGGGGTCACGCTTCGAGAGCTTCTTGTTGCCCTCGCCCATGACGTACGGCAGGTGCCCGAACTGCGGCACGGCCTGCGCGACGCCCAGGTCCACGAGCGCCCGGTACAGCGCGACCTGCCGCGGCGTGGAGGACAGCAGGTCCTCGCCGCGCAGCACGTGCGTGATCCCCATGAGCGCGTCGTCGACCGGGTTGACGAGCGTGTAGAGCGGGTGCCCGTTGGCCCGCACGATCACGTAGTCCGGCACCGAGCCCGCGCGGAACGTCACGTCGCCGCGCACCAGGTCGGTGAAGGTGATGTCCTCGTCCGGCATCCGCAGGCGGATGACCGGCTCACGCCCCGCCTCGCGGTAGGCGAGCCGCTGCTCGTCGGTCAGGTCACGGTCGAAGCCGTCGTAGCCGAGCTTCGGGTCGCGGCCGGCCGCCCGGTGCCGCGCCTCGATCTCCTCGGGCGTCGACCACGACTCGTACGCGTAGCCGCCCTCGACGAGCCGCGCGACGACGTCGCGGTACAGGTCGTAGCGCTGCGACTGCCGGTACGGCTCGTGCGGCCCCCCGACCTCGACGCCCTCGTCCCAGTCGAGACCGAGCCAGCGCAGCGCGTCGAGGAGCATCTGGTAGCTCTCCTCGGAGTCGCGCGCCGCGTCCGTGTCCTCGATCCGGAAGACGAACGTGCCGCCCGTGTGCCGCGCGTACGCCCAGTTGAACAACGCGGTGCGGATCAGGCCGACGTGCGGCAGACCGGTCGGGGACGGGCAGAAGCGGACGCGCACGGCGGAGCCGTCGACAGCGGAGGTGGTCACGCCCCCAGGTTAGTGCGCCGCCCGTCAGCCCCGGCGCAGCACCGGGTTGCGCAGCACGCCGATCTCCTCGACCTCGCACTCCATGACGTCCCGGTCGACGACCTGCCCGACGCCCGCGGGCGTCCCCGTGAGGATCACGTCACCGGGCAGGAGCGTGAACACCTCGCTCACGTAGGAGACGAGGAACGCGGTGTCGAACACCATCTGCGACGTGCGGCCGTCCTGCTTGAGCTCGCCGTTGACGCGCGAGCGGACCGCGAGGTCCTCGACGTCGAGCCCCGGGACGATCCACGGCCCCAGCGGGCACGAGCCGTCGAACCCCTTGGCGCGCGTCCACTGGTCGTCGGAGCGCTGGATGTCGCGGGCCGTCACGTCGTTCGCGACCGTGAACCCGAAGACGTGGTCCAGGGCGCGCTCGGGCGTGACGTCCTTGGTGACCTTGCCGATGACGACCGCGAGCTCGGCCTCGTACGAGACCTCCTGCGTCCAGTCGGGCAGGACCACGGGGTCGTCGGGCCCGACGACCGCGGTGTTGGGCTTGAGGAACAGCAGCGGCTGCGTGGGCAGCTCGTTGCCCATCTCCTTCGCGTGGTCGGCGTAGTTGCGCCCGACCCCGACGATCTTGGACCGCGGGATCACGGGTGCGAGCAGCCGCACGGCGTCGTCGTCGAGCGGGACCCGTTCGCCCGTCGGCTGCACGGGCGTGTAGATCGGGTCGCCCGTGATGACGACGAGCTCCTCGGCCCCGGGCGCGCCCTCGACGAGAGCGAAGCGGGGGTCTCCTCCGGTGGTGAACCTGGCGATGCGCACGCGCCCACCCTAGAGCCGAACTCGGGCCCTTCGTCCCCGGCGCACGCGCGTCGCACGGGCTGGACTGGAGGCAGACGGGAGCGGCGCCATCACCGCTCCGGCCTCGGCTGCTCGACGAAGAGGAGTGTGAGCTCGTGAAGGCGTGGGTTCTCGACGAGGTGCACGGGTCGCTGCGTGAGGCGCAGGTCCCCCGACCGGTGCCCGGGCCCGGACAGGTCCTGGTGCAGGTCAAGTCGTCCGGGCTGTGCCACAGCGACGTCGGCTACATGGAGGGCGTCATCCCGTTCATGGTGCCGCTCCCGGTGATCCTCGGGCACGAGGCGTCCGGGGTGGTCGTGGAGGTCGGCGAGGGCGTGGATGGCTGGGCCGTCGGCGACGCGGTCGTGAGCGCGATCAGCGCCGACGACGCCCCGGGCGTGACACGCGACGGCGCATACGCCGAGTACATCCTCGGCACGGCGGACCGACTCGTCCGGCTGCCCGACGGCATGGACTGGGGTCAGGCCGCCGCCGCGACGGACGCGGGCGTCACGTCGTACACCGGCGTGATGGTGCACGGCGAGGTCAAGGCGGGCGACCGGGTCGGCATCGTCGGGCTCGGCGGGCTCGGGATGACCGGTGCGCGCATCGCGGTCGTCGCGGGCGCGACCGTGTTCGGCGTCGAGCCGAAGACGTCGTCGCACGCGCTCGCGCGTGAGCTCGGGGTGACCGACGTGGTGACCGACGTCGCCGACCTCGCGGGCATGGACCTCGACGTGATCGTCGACTTCGCGGGGTTCGGGACGACGACCGCGGGCGCCCTGCGCGCCGTGCGGTACGGCGGGCTCGTCGTGCTCGTCGGGCTCGGCGCGGCCGAGACGACGTTCAGCAACTTCGACCTCGTGAGCCGTGCCGTGCGGCTGCGCGGCTCGACACCCGCGGGCGACCCGGCGCACCTGCAGGCCGTGATCGACCTCATCGCGTCGGGCGACGTCACGGTGCAGGCGAGCACGGTCGGCTTCGACGACATCCCGGACGGCCTCGCGCGGCTCGCCCGGGGTGAGGTCATCGGCAGGCTCGTCGCGACGTTCGACTGACGTCGTCGGGGACGGCGACGGGCGGACCCGACCGTGCTGGGTCCGCCCGTCGCGCCGTCCCGACCGCGTCAGGCGCGCGCGAGCACCTCGCCGTGCAGCACCGCGAACCAGCCGTCGGGCAGGCGGCCCCACTCGTGCCACGCGTCGGCGAGCTGCTCGAGCCCGACCTCGTCGGCGAGCTGGTGGTCGATCGCCTGCTTCGCGAAGTTGGACGCGACGCACCGGTCGGCCCACAGGCCCGACCACCACGTGCGCTCACCGGGGGTCGCGTAGCACCACACGCCCGCGCTCGGCACGATGCCCGACGGCTCGAACCCGGCCGCGCGCACCCACTCGAGCAACCGACGGCCCGCGTCCGCCTCGGCGCCGTTGGCCTGCGTGACCTCGTGGTAGAGCGCGGACCACTCGTCGAGGCCCTCGGACGGCGGGTACCACGTCATGCCCGAGTAGTCGGCGTCCCGGACCGCGACGATCCCGCCCGGACGCGTCACGCGTCGCATCTCGCGCAGCGCCGCGACCGGGTCGGTGAGGTGCTGCAGGACCTGGTGCGCGTGCACGACGTCGAACGAGTCGTCCGCGAACGGCAGCTCGTACGCGTCCGCGACGTCGAACGTCACGTTGAGCGCACCCGCGTCCGCTGCGGCCTTGCGGGCGATCTCGACGACCGCCGACGACGCGTCGATGCCGACGACCTCGCCCGGCGCGACGCGTCCCGCGAGGTCGATCGTCACGGTGCCCGGCCCGCAGCCGACGTCGAGCAGCCGCAGCCCGGGCTCGAGCGCGGGCAGCAGATAGGCCGCCGAGTTCTCGGCCGTGCGCCACCGGTGGGAGCGCAGCACGGACTCCTGGTGGCCGTGCACGTAGACGTCGTTGCGGGTAGTCACACGCGAGGGTAGGCGCGCGACCCCCGAAACGATCAAGACACGGGACGGCTGAGACCAGGATGCGAGACGCCGACCCGCATGCGGCCCGGCCGGACGTCACGCGAGCGCGACGACCGCCGCGACGACCGCGAGCAGCGGCACGGTTCCCTGTGCGGCCGCCGCGGGCAGCATGCGCCGGTCGGAGAGCCCGAGCACGAGCGCCGCGGCGAGCATCGACCCGCACGCGAGCAGGACGAGCGCGAGCCCGACCGTGCTCGACCCGCCACCGCCCAGGGCGAGCACGGCACCCACACCCGCCCCCACCGCCAGGAACAGGTTGTAGAAGCCCTGGTTGTACGCCCACGGCGCGACCGCCGCGACGTCGTCGGGCCGCGTCGCGAACCGCGCGTGCACGCCGGGCCGCCGGAACAGCACGGACTCGAGGACGAAGATCGCGACGTGCAGCGCGGCGGCGAGCAGGGCGAGCACGCAGGCGACGACGACCATGCGCCCCAGCATGGCGCACGCGCGGCCTCGTCGCGGCCGGTCGACCGCGGCCTCCTACCCTGGGAGGCGTGAGTGCCGCCCCGACGACCGCCGACGACCGCGCGCTCGTCGTGCTGCCCGCGCACGAGTGGCGCGCCGGGGCTGCCGCGCACGCCGTACGCGCCGACGCGCTCACCGCGGGCCACCGCGAGCGCCGCTCGCGTGGTGAGCGGCACGCCGTCGAGGACTTCCTGTTCGAGTACTACCCCGCCAAGCCCGCGCAGCTGCGCCGCTGGCACCCGGGCGTCGGGCTCGCGCTCGCGCCCGACGAACAGGCCGACGAGCAGCCGCCGCACGCCGCGTGGCGCTGGTACACGACCGACCCGGACGGGCTCGTGCACCTCGACCTCGACGCGTTCCTCGCCGAGCGCGGCGACACCGTCGCGTACGTGACGCGGCTGCTCGCGGCGACCGCCTCGCGTCCGGCCGCGACCGGGTGCTTCGGGCTGCACGAGTGGGCCATGGTCTACCGCGAGGAGACCCACCGGCACCCGCTGCCGCTGCGGCTCGGCAGCGCGGGCACCGACGCGGTCGTCGAGGCGCACCGCATCCGCTGCACGCACATCGACGCGTTCCGCTTCTTCACGCCCGACGCCGTGCCGCGCAACACGCTGCAGCCCACGCGCGAGACCCAGCCCGCGCTCGAGCAGCCCGGCTGCCTGCACGCGAACATGGACCTCTACAAGTGGGCGCTCAAGCTCGGTCCGCTCGTCCCCGGCGGCCTGCTGCTCGACTCCTTCGAGCTCGCGATGGAGATCCGGTACACCGACATGCAGGCCTCGCCGTACGACGTGTCGACGTACGGCCTCGAGCCCGTCGCGATCGAGACGCCCGAGGGCAAGGCCGAGTACGTCCGGCGCCAGCGCGACTTCGCGGAGCGCTCCGACGCGGTGCGAGGACGGCTCCTGGCGGTCTGCTCGACAGCAAGCGCCGCCTGACGAGGGACCCCGCCTGGCACGGTGCCCGCGACTGCTCCGGCAGCGGTCCCGTCGGCTCCGGTACGGCTCGCGGCGACGGCGTCAGCGCGCGGCGACGACGCGGCGCAGCGAGGACAGCAGGCCGTCGGCGGTCACGGAGCCGAGCACGCTGTGGTCGTCGCGCACCGCGACGACGCCGTCCCGGGCGCGCGAGAGCGCGTCGAGGACCTCGCCGAGCTCGGCGCCCGCTCGGACGGTCGGGACGCCGTCGGGCAACGGGCCCGCGGTGTCGATGTCGTCGGGATGCAGCACGCCCAGCGCGAGCAGGCGTGCGCTGCGGTCCCGGCCGACGAGGTCGGCGACCGCGTCCGTCGCGGGGCGGGCCACGATCTCGAGCGGCGACGCGAGCTGTTCGACGTGCGCACCGGTGCTCAGGACCGCGACGCGGTCGGCCATCCGGATCGCCTCGTCGATGTCGTGCGTGACGAGCATGACCGTCGTGCCGAGCTCGCGCTGGATGCGCCGGAACTCGTCCTGCAGCCGCCGACGCCCGACGGGGTCCACGGCGCCGAACGGCTCGTCCATGAGCAGCACGGGCGGGTCCGTCGCGAGGGCGCGGGCGACGCCGACACGCTGACGTTCGCCGCCCGACAGCTCGTGCGGGTAGCGCCGCGCATAGCGCTCGGGCGGCAGCCCCACGAGCTCGAGCAGCTCGCCCACGCGCGTCCGGGTCCGGGCGCGGTCCCAGCCCAGCAGGTGCGGCACGGTCGCGACGTTCTGCGCGACCGTGCGGTGCGGGAACAGCCCGACCCCCTGGATGACGTAGCCGACCCGACGGCGCAGCTCCACCGCGTCCGCGGTCGCGACGTCGCGCCCCTCGACGAGGACGCGTCCGCTGCTCGGCTCGACGAGCCGGTTGACCATCCGGAGCGTCGTCGACTTGCCGCACCCCGACGGGCCGACGAGCACGAGCACCTCGTGCGCGCGCACGTCGAGCGTCAGGTCCGCCACCGCCGACGGTGCCCCGTCCGCGCTGTCGCCGCCGGAGCGCGACGAGGCCGCGGGATAGCTCTTCGTCACGTGCTCGAACCGGATCGCCCACTCGTCTGGCACGCCACGGAACCTAACGGTGACCACCGACACGCGCGACCGCGTGCGTCGGTGGACCCGGGGCGGACGTTCCTTGCGCGTCCACCCGGACTGCGCGTGTCGGACCCCCGGTCTACCGTCGCTGGCATGCTCCCCGCCGACGCGCCACCCAACCCGTGGTTCTCGTGGGACTACGTCGAACGGAACTGGACGGACGTCGAACGTGCGTTGTCGCAGCACGTGACGCTGACCGTCCAGGCGGTCGTGCTCGCGATCGTCGTCGCGCTGCCGCTCGCCGTGCTCGCGCACCTGTGGCCGCGCCTGGCCGGGCCGGTCGTCGGCGTCGCGGGCGTGCTCTACACCGTGCCGTCGCTCGCGCTGTTCGCGCTGCTCGCGCCGTACACGGGCATCGGGCGGGCGACGGTGCTCGTCGGGCTCGTCGTGTACGCGTTGCTCGTGCTCGTGCGCAACGTGCTCGTCGGGCTGCAGGGCGTGGACCCCGCGGTCGTCGACGCGGCACGCGGGCTCGGGTACGGCAGGCTGCGGATGCTCCTGCAGGTCGAGCTGCCGCAGGCGGTGCCGAGCATCGTCGCCGGCGTCCGGCTCGCGACCGTGACGACCGTCGCGCTCGTCACCGTAGGGGTCGTCGTCGGGTACGGCGGGCTCGGCCAGCTGATGTTCCGTGGGTTCCGCAGCCACTACCACGCGGAGATCATGACCGCGACGGTGCTGTGCCTCGTGCTCGCGCTCGTCGCCGACCTCGTCGTGCTGCTCGCGGGTCGTCTGCTGACGCCCTGGGCTCGCAGCCGTCCGCCCCGTGCGGGCACCCGACGGACCCGGCCCGCCGGGGCGGAGGTGTCGTGGACGTCCTGACCGACGCGCTCGCGTGGCTCAACGACCCGCTCAGCTGGTCGGGACGCGACGGCATCATCGCGCTCACGGGCGCCCACCTCGTCGTGACGCTGCTCGCGGTGCTGCTCGGCGCCGTGGTCGCGCTGCCTACCGGGGTCGTGCTCGGGCACGCGCGCCGCGGCGGGACGGTCGGGGTGGTCGTCGCGAACACCACGCGCGCGCTCCCCACGCTCGCGCTGCTGACGCTGTTCGCGTCGGCGGGGCTGTTCGGCTCCACGGCGACCGTGCTCGCGTGCGCGGTGTTCGCGGTGCCGCCCATGCTCACGAACACCGTGGCCGGACTCACGGGCGTCGACCGCGACGTGCGCGACGCTGCGGTCGGGCTCGGGCTGTCCCCGACCAGGCGCCTGTGGCAGGTCGAGGTGCCGCTCGCGCTGCCGCTCGTCGCCGCGGGCGTGCGCACCGCGGTCGTCCAGGTGCTCGCGACCGTGCCGCTCGCCGCGCTGGTCGGTGGCCGCAGCCTCGGCACGATCGTCGTCACCGGATTCGCGACGCAGCGGTACGGGCAGGTGCTGGCGGGCGGCCTGCTCGTCGCCGCGCTGTGCCTCGTCGCCGAGGGCGTGCTCGCGCTCGCCCAGCACGTCGCGACACCACGCGGCGTGCGCGACGCCACCCGGCCCGACCGTCGCACCCGCGGCGAGGGAGCGCGCCGGGCACCGCTCACCGCGGCGGACCCGGTGCCCGCGGTTGCCGCGCGCGCACGTGCCGGGTCGAATGGACCGACCTCATGACCTTCAGCCCGCCGCGTGACCTTCAGCCCGCCGCCGCGCAGCGGCCACCCGCACGACCCGACCCGGCCCGACCGAGGAGAACCCATGCTTCGCAGCCGCCTGCACCGTCCCACGCTCGCCCTCGCGACGGTCGGGGTCCTCGCGCTCGTGCTCGGCGCGTGCGGTGAACCCGGCTCCGCGGGTGGTGCGACGAAGCCGGCCGCACCGGCGTCGGCCGACGGCGCGGTGTGCGAACCCGTCGCGGGCGACCGGCTCGTCGTGCTCGCGGACGACAAGGGCCTGCAGAACTCCGACAACGTCATCCCGGCGGTGAACGCCGACGTCGCGGCCGAGCAGCCCACCGTGCTCGACCTGCTCGACTCGGTCTCGCACGCGCTCGACACCGAGAAGCTCATCGGGCTCAACCGCGCGGTCGACGTCGACCGGCAGACCTCGACCGAGGTCGCCGCGACGTTCGTCCAGGATGAGGGCCTGGCCGCGCAGGACGACTCCGGCGCGGGCACGTCGCTCGTGATCGGCGCCGCGAACTTCTCCGAGAGCGCGACGCTCGCCGAGGTGTACGCCGCGGTCCTGCGCTCGGCCGGGTACACGGTCGAGGTCCGCACGATCGGTACACGCGAGACGTACCTGCCCGCGCTCGAGCGCGGCGAGCTGTCCGCGGTCCCCGAGTACGCCGCGTCGCTCGTGGACTTCCTCAACGCGACGGTCAACGGTCCGGACGCGCCTTCGGTGGCCTCGGGTGACATCGACGAGACGGTCGCCGCGCTCGAGCCGCTCGCGCATGAGCGCGGGCTCGCCGTGGGTGCCGCGTCGAGCGCGCAGGACCAGAACGCGTTCGCGGTCACGCAGGAGTTCGCCGACGCGCACGACGTCTCGACGCTGAGCGAGCTCGCGGCCGCGTGCTCGGGCGGTCTGAGCCTCGCCGGACCGGCCGAGTGCCCGGACCGCTCGTTCTGCCAGCCCGGGCTCGAGAAGACGTACGGGCTCGTGTTCCGGCAGTTCACGGGCTACGACTTCGGGCTCATCGGCGACGCCGTGCGGCACGGCCAGGCTGCGCTGGGCCTCGTTCTGACGAGCGACGGGTCGCTCGGCGGCTGAGCGGGGCCGGCCGCTTCACAGCCCGGTGGCCTCGCCGAACCTCAGCCACACCTCGCTGAGCGTCGGGTACGCGGGCACCGCGTGCCAGAGGCGACCGAGCGGCACCTGGGCGACGACGGCGACCGTCGCGGCGTGCAGGAGCTCGGCGACGTCGGGCCCGACGAACGTCGCCCCGACGACGACGTCCTGCGGGTCGAGCACGAGGCGCGCCCGGCCCCGGTAGTCGGGCGCGAGCACGCTCGCCCCGGCGAGGTCGGAAAGCTCGTGGTCGACGACCCGGACGTCCGCACCGGCGTCCCGCGCCTCGCGCTCGGTGCGCCCCACCCACGCGACCTCGGGATGCGTGAACACGACCTGCGGCACGGCGCCGTGGTCGGCGGTCGCGCGGTACCGGCTCCACGGTCCGGCGTCCGCCTCGGCCGCGCGCGCGTCCTCGTCGGACCCGAACCGTGCTGCGACGACGTCGCCGGCAACCCGCGCGTCGTACTTGCCCTGGTGCGTGGTCCCGGTGCGTCCCGTGACGTCTCCGACCGCGAACAGCCACCCGCCGGCGACGCCGGTCGCAGCGAGCGCGTCGTCGACCTGGATCGCCCGGCCGGGCTCGAGCCCGACGGTCTCGAGCCCGAGATCGTCGGTCGCGGGGCGGCGCCCGGTCGCGACGAGCAGCTCGTCGGACGTGAGGACCTCGTCGCCGACCGTCACGCGCACACCGTCGTCGTCCCGGTGCACGGCCGTCGCCTGCGCGTCGAGCAGCACCCGGACGCCGCGCGCCCGTAGCGCGTCGAGCACGGCCTCCCCCGCGAACGGCTCAGCCCCCGTCAGCAGGGACGACCCGCGCGCCACGAGCGTCACCTCGCTGCCGAGCTCGGCGAACGCGGTCGCGAGCTCGCACCCCACCACCCCACCGCCGAGCACGACGAGCCGCGCGGGCACGTGCTGCGCGGACGTCGCCTCACGGCTGGTCCACGGCCGCGCGTCGGCGAGACCGTCGATCGGTGGCAGGTGCGGGACGGATCCCGTCGCGACGATCACAGCCCGGCGCGCGGTCACCCGCACCTCGCCGTCGTCGGTCGCCACGGCGAGCGTGCGCTCGCCGACGAACCGGGCATGCCCGCGCACGAGCGTGAGACCGGCGCTCGCGACCCAGTCCGCCTGGGGCGCGTCGTCCCAGCGGTGCGTGACCTCGTCCCGCCGGGCGAGGGCGGCGGCGACGTCGAGATCCCCCGGGTCGGCGACTCCCGGCGCGTGCCGTGCCGCCTCGCGCGCACCGCCCGCACGGAGCAGCACCTTCGACGGCATGCACGCCCAGTAGGAGCACTCCCCGCCGACGAGCGCGTGCTCGACGAGCGCGACGTCGAGCCCGGTGCGCGCCGCCCGGTCCGCGGCGTTCTCGCCGACGGCCCCTCCCCCGATCACGACCACGTCGAACGTCCGCTGCTCCGCCACGACCGGCCCCTCCGCCCCGGCGGCACCCCTGGTCGCCGAACGGCCATCGTCGCCCGCAACGGCCCACCCCGCCCGCCGAACCCGCCCCGGACACCCCGGGTGGACCTCGTCGCCCCACGAGCAACCAACTCCACCCAGAGCCCGCGCGGGTGCGGGCGGGGACAGGCGGAGGCGGCACGGGCGGGTGCGCGGGGCTGGTGGGTGGACCTTGTCGCTCCACGAGCAACCAACTCCACCCAGCGAGCCCGCGCGGGTGCGGGCGGGGGTGCCGGGGTCGCGCGGGGCAGGTGGGCGGGGTGCGGGGTTGGTGGGGCGCGGGGTTGGTGGGTGGACCTTGTCGCTCCACCAGCAACCAGGTCCACCCAGAGCCCGCCAGGGGTGGGCGAGGACAGGCGGAGGCGGCACGGGCGGGTGCGCGGGGTTGGTGGGTGGACCTTGTCGGCCCACGAGCGACTAAGTCCACCCACTGAGCGCGCGGGGGGTGGCGGGCGGAGGTGCGGTGGGGAGTGAGTGGGGGCCGTGGGGTGGGGGCCGTGGGGTGGGGGTGGGGTGGTGAGGTGGGTGGGGTGGGGTCAGGGGCGGGTGTAGCGGGTGACGAAGGCCGCGAGGATGCGCGGTGGCGCCCACACGTCGGCGTCGGCGACGCCCGCGAGCACCTGCGCCTGCTCGTCGGGACCGTAGTAGCCGTAGCCGCCGTAGATCCGGATGCGCTCGCTGATCCCCGCCACGTCGAGCTCGGGGTGGAACTGCGTGGCGTAGAGGTTGCGGCGCACGCGGAACATCTGCACGGGGCACGTCGCGGAGCCCGCGAGGAGCGTCGCGCTCGACGGCAGCGTGCGCACGGCCTCCTTGTGCCCGACGAACGCGTCGAACGTCTCGGGGACCGAGGCCAGCAGCGGGTCGGCGCGGCCCGCGGCCGTGAGCGTGACCCGCACGACGCCGATCGGCTCGGCGTAGGTCCGGTCGATCACGCCGCCCTGGTGCACGCCGAGCGTCCCGACGCCGTAGCACGCGCCGAGGAACGGCGCGTCACGTGCCACGACGCGGTCGAGCAGGGCACCGACCTCGCGCTCGACGCGCCGCTGCACGGCCGACTTGCGGTCCGGCGGGGTGCTCGTGTCGAACGGGCTGCCGCCGACGATCAGGCCGCTGACCGCGTCGAGGTCGAGGTCGGGCAGCGGACCCGCCTCCATCCGGACGCGCACGAGGTCGCGCTCGGCGAGCCCACCGAACCGCAGCACCTGCTCGTACTCGGCGTCGGCGGCCTCGTCCTCGGCGCGCGACGCGAGCAGCACGAACGGCTTCATGCCCGCAGGTTCGCGCACGAGCCGCGGGGGCGCCACCACAGGCTCGTCGGGCCCGTCGCGAGGCCCCGCGCCGGGGGTGCGAGGATGCCGGGGTGCCCGCGACGCTGACCGACCGGATCCCGGCCGACCCGACCGACCCGGACGCCCTCTACGAGGCGTTCACGGGCTGGGCGACCGACCAGGGCCTGCGGCTGTACCCGCACCAGGAGGAGTCGCTCCTCGAGCTCGTGACGGGGAGCCACGTGATCCTGTCGACGCCCACGGGCTCGGGCAAGTCGCTCGTCGCGACCGCGGCGCACTTCGTCGCGCTCGCCCAGGGACGCCGCACGTTCTACACGGCGCCGCTCAAGGCGCTGGTCAGTGAGAAGTTCTTCGCGCTCGTCGCGGCCTTCGGCTCGCAGAACGTCGGCATGATGACGGGCGACTCGGCGGTCAACCCGGGCGCGCCCATCATCTGCTGCACCGCGGAGATCCTCGCGAACCTCGCGCTGCGCGACGGGGCCGCAGCGGACGTCGGCCAGGTCGTCATGGACGAGTTCCACTTCTACTGCGACCCGCAGCGCGGCTGGGCGTGGCAGGTGCCGCTGCTCGAGCTGCCGCGCACGCAGCTCGTACTCATGTCCGCGACGCTCGGCGACGTGTCGTTCTTCGCCGACGACCTGCATCGGCGCACCGGCACGCAGGTCGCGGTGGTCGCGAACGCGCAGCGCCCCGTGCCGCTGACGTTCTCGTACGTCGTGGAGCCGCTGCACGAGGTGCTCGACGAGCTCGTGCGCACGCGCCGCGCGCCCGTGTACGTCGTGCACTTCACGCAGAAGGAGGCGGTCGAGCGCGCGCAGTCGCTGCTCTCGGCGAACCTCACGAGCCGCGAGCAGCGGGACGCGATCGCCGCCGAGCTGGGTGCGTTCCGGTTCGGGCCGGGCTTCGGCAAGACGCTGTCGCGCCTGCTGCGGCACGGCGTGGGCGTGCACCACGCGGGCATGCTGCCGAAGTACCGGCGCGTCGTGGAACGGCTCACGCAGCGCGGGCTGCTGCCCGTCGTGTGCGGCACGGACACGCTCGGGGTCGGCATCAACGTGCCGATCCGCACGGTCGTGCTCACGAGCCTCGTGAAGTACGACGGCACGCGCATGCGGCACCTGTCCGCGCGCGAGTTCCACCAGATCGCGGGGCGTGCGGGCCGCGCGGGCTTCGACACGGTCGGCGAGGTCGTCGTCATGGCGCCCGAGCACGTCATCGAGAACCGCAAGGCGCTCGAGAAGGCCGGCGACGACCCGCGCAAGCTCAAGAAGATCGTCCGCAAGCAGGCCCCCGCGGGCCACGTGAACTGGACCGACAAGACGTTCGAGCGCCTGCGGGACGCTCCGCCCGAGCCGCTGACCTCGAGCTTCTCGGTCACGCACGCGATGGTGCTCAACGTCCTGCAGCGCGACGAGGACCCCGTGGCCGCGATGACGCGTCTGCTCACGGACAACCACGAGCCCGAGGCGGCGCGGGGTCGGCACGTGCGGCGCGCGGTCGCGGTGTACCGGTCGCTGCGCGCGGCCGGAGTCGTCGAACGCGTGTGGGTGCCCGACGCCGACGCGCGCGGCGGTCGTCGTCGGACCGTGCGCCTCACGCACGACCTGCCGCCGAACTTCGCGCTCAACCAGGCGCTGTCGCCGTTCGCGTACGCCGCGCTCGAGCTGCTCGACCGCGACGACCCCGCCTACGCGCACGACGTGGTCTCGGTGCTCGAGGCGACGCTCGACGACCCGCGCCAGGTGCTCGCGGCCCAGGAGAACCGCGCGCGCGGCGAGGCCGTCGCCGCGATGAAGGCCGACGGACTCGACTACGACGAGCGCATGGCGCTGCTCGAGGACGTCACCTACCCCCGCCCGCTCGCTGACCTGCTGGCCGCGGCGTTCGCGACGTACCGCACGACGAACCCGTGGGTCGCGGACCTCGAGCTGTCCCCGAAGTCGGTGGTGCGGGACCTGCACGAGCGCGCCGCGACGTTCGCGGAGTACGTCAGCCTGTACAACCTCGACCGCACGGAGGGCGTGCTGCTGCGCTACCTCGCGGACGCCTACCGCGCGCTGCGCCAGAGCGTCCCGGAGGAGGCGCGCACCGAGGAGCTCTGGGAGCTCGTGGAGTGGCTCGGGGACCTCGTGCGCCGCACGGACTCGAGCCTGCTCGACGAGTGGGAGCGCCTCGCCAACCCGCTCGACGAGCACGGCGCGGACGCACCGGGCGGCCTCGACGACGACACGCCCGAGCCGATCACCGGCAACCCGCGTGTGCTGCGCGCGCTCGTGCGCGGTGCGCTGTTCCGCCGGGTCGAGCTCGTGGCGCGCGAGCAGTACGGCGCGCTCGCGGCGCTGGGCGACGTCGACGAGGCGGGTGAGCCGTGGTCGTCGGAGCGCTGGGCGCAGGCGCTCGACCCGTTCTACGACGACCACGACGAGGTCCTCACGGGGGCCCCGGCGCGCGGTCCCGCGTTGTTCCAGGTCACGCCGGGTCCGACGAGCTGGCACGTGCGTCAGGTGCTCGACGACCCGGCGGGCGACCACGACTGGCGCATCGACGCGGTCGTCGACCTGCCGGCGTCCGACGAGGCCGGCGAGGTCGTGCTGCGTGTGCTCGAGGTCGGCCGCCTCTGACCGCACCACCATAGGTGAGGCAAACCTGTGTTTGCGCAGGTCAGGGCAGCCTTTCCTGTGATGACAGATCGTCAGGACCGTGCCTACGGTGACCGCATGACGACGCTCTCGACCCTCCTGCACCCCGGTTCGGGCTCGACCTCGACGGCCGAGCAGCGCCCCGGCGAGCCCCTCGACAACGCGCGGCTCAACGGCCTGCGTGCGGGCGTCCTGGGAGCCAACGACGGCATCGTCTCGGTCGCCGCGATCGTCGTCGGCGTCGCGGGTGCGAACCCCGGCTCGACCGCGGTGCTCACCGCGGGCATCGCCGGTCTCGTCGCCGGCGCGCTGTCGATGGCGGCGGGTGAGTACGTCTCCGTGAGCTCGCAGCGCGACGCGGAGCGCGCGGGCCGGGTACACGACGACGAGCTGACCAACCCGTGGCACGCGGCGTTCGCGTCGCTCGGCGCGTTCCTCGTCGGCGGCCTGATCCCGGTGCTCGTCGCGCTGCTGCCGTGGGGCGCGGGCGTCGTGCCAGCGGTGTTCGCGGCCGTCGTCGCGGCCCTCGTCGTCACCGGAGCGGTGAGCGCACGCATCGGTGGCGCACCCCGCTGGCCCGCGGTGCGGCGCAACGTGATCGGTGGCTCGATCGCCATGATCGTCACGTACGGCATCGGCGCCCTCGTCGGGCTCGCGCTCTGACTCTCGCGCGCCGCCGCCCGCCCCGTCGTACCCCTACGCTGGCGCGGTGGCCAAGAACGCGAAGCATGCCCCGACCGGCACGCCGGCGCTCGTCGCGCTGACGGCCGCGGGGATCCCGCACACGGCGCACGCGTACGAGCACGACCCGGCGTCGGACGTCGGCTACGGGCTCGAGGCGGCACAGGTCCTGGGCGTCCCGCCCGAGCAGGTGTTCAAGACGCTCATGACGCTCGTCGACGGCGCCCTCACGGTCGCGGTCGTGCCCGTCACCGGCCAGCTCGACCTCAAGGCGCTCGCGAGCGCGGTCGGCGGCAAGAAGGCCGCGATGGCGCCGAAGCCCGACGCCGAGCGCGCCACCGGCTACGTCGTCGGCGGCATCTCACCGCTCGGCCAGCGCTGCGCGCACCCGACCGTGATCGACGAGACCGTGTGGCTGTTCGACACGGTCTTCGTCTCGGGCGGTCGCCGCGGCCTCGACGTCGAGCTCGCCCCCGACGACCTCATCCGGCTCACGTCCGCGACCGTCGCCGACGTGGCCCGCGCCTGACCCCGTCACGGACACGTCCGCGCGCCGGGCCCGCGTCGGCTAGGTTCGCTCGTCGTGGACGTCGACCTGCCCGCTCGCCTCGCCGCGGTCCGTGACCGGGTCCGACGAGCGTGCGCGCAGGCCGGTCGCCGCCCCGACGCGGTGCGCCTGCTCGTCGCGTCCAAGGCGCAGCCGCTCGACGCGGTCCGCGCGCTCCTCGAGGCGGACGCGGCGGCCCGTGCCGACCAGTCGCCCGCCGGACGGCCCGCCGCGGTGCTGCTGGGCGAGAACCGGGTGCAGGAGCTCGTCGCGAAGGCCCCCGAGCTCGTCGCGCACGCACCCGCGTGGCACGTGATCGGACCGCTGCAGTCGAACAAGGTCAACGCCGCGCTGCGCTGGGCGGTCTGCGTCGAGACGGTCGCGTCGCTCGACCTCGCGCACCGGCTGGCGTCCCGCGCCCTCGACCGGCCCGACGGCCCGCTCGACGTCATGGTGCAGGTCAACGTCTCGGGCGAAGAGACCAAGAGCGGCGTCCCCCCGACCGCGGCGCGCGTGCTCGCCCGCGAGGTCGCCGCGCTCGACGGGCTGCGCCTCACCGGGTTCATGACGGTCGGCGCGCGGTCCGACGACCCGCGCGTGGTCGCCGCGGGCTACGAGCGGCTCGCCGCGGTGCGCGACGAGGTCGTCGCGAGCGGTGCACCGGGTACGGCGTCAGCCGTCGAGCTGTCGATGGGCATGAGCGGCGACCTGGAGCTCGCGATCGCTCACGGGGCGACGATCGTGCGGGTCGGGACCGCGGTGTTCGGCAGCCGCCTGCCGACGAGCCCGAGCACCTGACGCGGACGCACCGCGCGGCCCCCGCGCCGCTGGGCCGCGAGCTCGCGCGCGTGCAGCACGGCCATGCGCCGCAGCTCGCGGTCGAGGTTCGTCGTGCCGGCCGTCATCGTGCGCTCCTTCCCACCCTCGTCATGTCCCGGCGTGCGCCGTTCTTGCCCCGACAGGGGCGACACGGTGCGCGCCAGATACGTCGCGTACGGCCTGCGCGGGTGAGGATGGGGCCGTGCCCCAGCCCGGACGACCCGACGAGCCCCCCGCCGCGCGACCCGCGGCCCACGGCGACGACCGCGCTCCCCGGACCGCCGAGGCGTCCCGGCCCAGGTTCCCCGCTCGCGTCTACGCCGTCGGCGCCGAGCCCGACGCGCGCTTCTCGCTCGCCAACGAGCGCACGTTCCTCGCGTGGGTGCGCACCGCGCTCGCGCTGCTCGCCGGCGGTGTGGCGCTCGAGGCCCTCGACCTGCCCGTCCTGCCGGGCCTACGCCTCGCGGCGGCGGTCCTGCTCGTCGTGCTCGGCACGCTCGCCCCGGTGCTCGCGTGGTGGGGCTGGGCGCGTACCGAGCGCGCGATCCGCACGGGACGCCCGCTGCCCGCGCCCGTGGGATTCGCGGTCCTGGTCGTCGGCGCGTGCGTCGCGGGTGCGCTCGTGCTGATCGGCCTCGTGCTGCGGTGAGCGGCGTCGGCACGCGGTCGCTCGCGCGGGAGCGCACCCGGCTGGCGTGGCGTCGCACCGCGCTCGGGCTCGCGGGCGGCGCCGTCGCGGGTGCGCGCCTGCTGCAGGACGTCGTCGGACCCGCGGCGTGGCTCCTCGCGCTCGCCGGGCTTGCGGCGGCGCTCCTCGTCGCGCGGTTCGCGCGGCGCCGCCACGAGTCCGACCCGCTGCTCACGCAGCGCGGCGGGCGGCTCGTGACGACCGTCGCGGTCGGCACGCTGCTCGTCGGGATCGCGGCGCTCGTCGTGCTGCTCGCGCTCGCGACCGGACGCGTGTCGGTGCTCTGACCGCCCGCGCCCAGGGGCTCGCGCGGTGTCAGGGCACGCGCGCGGTCCAGGAGTCGTCCGCGAACTTCGTGCGGCGCAGCTCCTCGGCACGCGCGAGCTCGTCGGCGCGCAGCTCGCCCGACCTGCTCGGGTAGCGCGCGCGGAAGTGCGCCTCGAACGCATCGATGACCTGCTCGCGCGGGAGCCGGGTCTGCGAGCGCACCGGGTCGACGCGCTTCGCGGCGCTGCGCGTGCCCTTGTCGGAGACCTTCTCCCGGCCGATCCGCAGCACCTCGAGCATCTTGGCGGCGTCGATGTCGTACGACATCGTCACGTGGTGCAGCACCGCTCCCCCGACGACGCGCTTCTGTGCGGACCCCGCGAGCTTCCCGGCGGGCGAGGAGATGTCGTTGAGGCCCGAGAGCGTGGCGTGCACCCCGACGTCCGCGAGCGCGCCGAGGACCCACTGGTTGAGGAACGCGTACGACTCCTCGAACGTCATCCCGTCGACGAGCGACGCGGGCACGACGAGCGAGAACGTGATGCAGTTGCCCGCCTCCATGAACATCGCCCCGCCGCCGGAGATCCGGCGCACGACCGTGATGCCGTACCGCTGCGCGGCCTCGAGGTCGACCTCGTTGCGCAGCGACTGGAACGACCCGATGACGACCGCGGGCTCCTGCCACTCCCAGAACCGCAGCGTCGGGCCGCGTCGCCCTGCGGCGAGGTCCTCGGTCAGCACCTGGTCGAGCGCGGTGTGCAGCGCGGGGGCGAGCGGGCCCGGGCGGATCACCTCGAACGTGTGGTCCTCCCACGTGGTCGACAGCCCGAGCGCACGCCGCACGGCGACCGCGACGGCGCGCTCGTCGAACCCGACGAGCGCGACCGGACCGACGAGCCGACCGGCGTCCTGCGCTGCTGCCAGGTGCTCGCGCACGGCGTCGGCGAGCCTGCTCGTCGTCGTGTCGTGCGGCAACCCCGTGAGCGCGGCGTCGATCTCGGCGAGCGCGTCGTCGGGCTCGAGGAAGAAGTCGCCCGCGACGCGGACGTCGGCGAGCGCGCCGTCCTGGACCGCGAGGTCCACCGTCACGAGCTTGCCGCCGGGGACCTTGTACTCGCCGTGCAGGCGCTGCGGTGTCAGGCTCACGCGCCCAGCCTAGGCACCGTGCGGGTGCGACCTCACGCGACGACCCGGGCGACCGCGTCCTGCGCCTGGTCCTGCACCATCATCGACAGCGACTCGGCGCTGCCGAGCTCGGCGCGCAGGCTGTCGAGGTCGGCGTCGCCGAACGCTGTCGCGGTCCACGTCACGATGACGTTCCCGACGAGCAGGTGCCCGCGGACGGTGGCCGCGCTCTGCCCCTCGGCGGTGCGCACGATCTCCTGGACGACTGCCGGGTACACCCCCTGCCCCTCGATCGCGGGCTGCGCCTCCCAGGAGCCCCCGTCGATCCCCGGGTTGACCTGGGCGTACTGCGGGCACCCGTCGATCGTCGTGACGAGCTCGCGGAACGCGTCCCGCGCCGCGGCTGCATCCGCGAGCCGCACGGTCTGCTGCAGGAAGTCCACCTGGTCGTTCGACAGTGCGCGCGCCGTGTAGCCCGCGGGCTCGTGCGCGACGACCGTGACCGCCGTCGTGCACTGCGGCGGATCGATCGTCGAGCCCTGCGGCAGGCCCCAGCGGAGGTCGCCGAACGGGATCGTCGTCTCCAGGCCCGCCGACGCCCCCGGGATCGTCTCCTCGAGGACCGCGCGGCGCACGAACAACGTGCGCATCGACGTGTCGTCGAACACCGCGTCCGCGCCGGGCACGGGCGGGGTCGACGGGGTGGTCGTCGCCGTCGGGGACGGCGGGGCGACGCGCGTCGGGGTCGGGCTCGGCGCGAGCGAGCTCGGGCTCGTCGTCGCCGGGAGGTCCGGCTCGGTCTCGTGGTCCGCCCAGGGCTGCGCGACCGCCAGTGCGACGGCCCCGACGAGCAGCACGACGAGCAGGAGCCACCACCACCGGCCGCGACCACCCCCCTGCGGGGGCACCCCGGGCCCGGGGCCGCCGACGTCCGCGCCGTCGCCCGCACCGGTGCGGCTCGAGGGGCCCTCGGGAGCGCGCGAGCCGCCCGGACCGGCCGGATCGGTGCTCGACACTGGCGTCCTTCCCTCGCAGCGGCGGCGGGGCCGCGCTCGTACGTCCTGCGGCGGCGCTGCGCCGGGCTCGGGACGACCGCGCGAGCCGTCCTGGTCCGAGGCTAGGACGGTTCGGCCCGCATCGCTAATGACCTCGCGGGCGAAGTCCGGCATCCGGGCAGATCAGCCGCACGCCGCCCGTCGCGCACCCGCTCGGCACCCGTCTCAGCGACTGTCCCAGCGACTGGCTCGGCGACTGTCTCGGCACCCGCTCAGCGCGGCGCGACGCCGTGGTGGCGCAGTCCCCAGATCGCCGCGTCGGTGAGCGCCTCCCACGACGCCTCGAGCAGGTTCGGGCCGACGCCGACGGTCTGCCAGACCGCCTGCCCGTCGGTCAGCTCGATGAGCACGCGGGTGACCGCGTCGGTGCCGTGCATCGAGTCGAGGATCCGGACCTTGAAGTCGATGAGCTCGAGGGCCGCGAGCTCCGGGTACACGCCGACGAGCGCGAGCCGCAGCGCGTGGTCGAGCGCGTTGACCGGGCCGTTGCCCTCGCCCGTGGTGACGATGCGCTCGCCGCCCGCATGCAGCTTGACGGTCGCCTCGGCGTTCGCGGGCGTGCCGCGGCCGCCGACCCGTTCGACGATCGTGCGCCACGACTCGACCGTGAAGTACTGCGGGCGCGCACCCTCGATCTCCTCGATCAGGAGCAGCTCGAACGACGCGTCCGCCGCCTCGTAGGTGTAGCCGCGCGCCTCGGCGTCCTTGACGCGGTCGGTCACGCGCGAGAGCACCTCGGGGCTGGCCGACAGGTCGAAGCCGAGCTCGCGGCCCTTGAGCTCGATCGACGCGCGACCCGCCATGTCCGACACGAGCATGCGCATGTCGTTCCCGACGAGTGCCGGGTCGATGTGCTGGTAGAGGTCCGGGTCGACCTTGATCGCGGACGCGTGCAAGCCGGCCTTGTGCGCGAAGGCGCTGGCGCCGACGTACGGCGAGCGGGCGAACGGCGAGATGTTGGTGTGCTCGCTGATCGCGTGCGCGATGCGGGTCAGCTCCGAGAGCCCACCAGGCCGGTCCTGCGAGCGGGCCAGGCTCGGCAGCCCGTACTTGAGCTCGAGGTTGGCGACGACCGCGAGCAGGTCGGCGTTGCCCGTGCGCTCGCCGTAGCCGTTGACCGTGCCCTGCACGTGACGGCAGCCGGCCTCGACGGCCGCGAGCGTGTTCGCGACCGCGCACCCCGAGTCGTTGTGCGCGTGCATCCCGAGGATCGCGTCCGGGCCGACGGCCGCACGCACCTCCTCGACGATCGCCGAGACCCAGGCGGGCACCATGCCGCCGTTCGTGTCGCACAGCGCGACGACCTCGGCGCCCGCCTCGAACGCGGTCAGCACCGCGGTCCGCGCGTACGCCGCGTCGAAGCGGTAGCCGTCGAAGAAGTGCTCGGCGTCGACCACGACCCGACGTCCCTCGCCGACGAGGAACGACACGGTGTCGGCGATCATCGCGAGGTTCTCCTCGCCCGTCGTGCGCAGCGCGCGCTCGGCGTGCCGCAGGTCGCTCTTCGCGACGAGCGCGACGACGGGCGCCTCCGCGTCGACGAGCGCGCGCACCTGCGGGTCCTGCGACGCGCGGGTGCCCGGCTTGCGGGTCGCGCCGAACGCGGCGAGCTCGGCATTGCGCAGGTCGAGCTCCTTGGCGGCGCGCTTGAAGAACTCCGTGTCCTTCGGCACGGCGCCCGGCCACCCACCCTCGATGAACCCCACCCCGAGCTCGTCGAGCAGCTCCGCGATCGCGAGCTTGTCCGCGACCGACAGCGCGATCCCCTCCTGCTGCGCGCCGTCGCGCAGCGTCGTGTCGTAGACCTGGAACCCGCCGCCCGCGAGGTGCGGGAGCGACGGGGTCCCGGGGACGGTGGCGTGGGGTGTCGGTGCGCTCACGGTGGTGCTCTCTTCCGGTCGGACGCGCACGGGTGGGCCGTGCTCGTCCTGGTCGCCTTCTCGAAGTGTCAGTCTGCCGCGGTCTCAGTCTGGTACCGGCGCGCCCTCGTGAGATCCACCGGTACCAACAAAAAGACCCCCCGGGGTACGGGAGGTCTGCGCGTCGGCGGGTGGGCCGACGCGCTAGTCGATAATCGAGGTCCACGGGGACATGCGGTCATGGTGGCACACGTCACCCCGCTCGGTCACGTCGGCCCGGCACACGGTCCACCACTCGGGACCGCGACCTGCCCGATCGAGCGCTGCTCGCACCGGTCGCGGTACCCGGAGCGCACTCGAGATGCAGCCTGAGCACCGGTGGCTAGCGTGAGACGACGACGGCGACGCGCGCCGCCCCAGCCCCCGGAGGTCCGCGTGAGCACACTCCCGCCCGACCAGCCCGAGCCCGCCGCCGTGCCGCCGGCGTTCGCCCCGATGCCGGCGCCTCCCCCGCGCGCGCGTACGGTGCTGCGCGCCGGGCCGTTCTGGGGCGGGGCGGTCGCCACCGCACTCGTCGCGGCGCTCGTCGGGATCGTCGGGGTGCTCGTGCTCCAGTCCATCCTCGACCTCGACCTCGTCGTGCACGACCCGCTGGGCACCGGGAACGACTACGCCGCGTACGCCGTCGGTGGTGCGGCCGCTGCGCTCGTCGCGGCCGTCCTCCTGCACCTTCTGGTGGCGACCACGCCACGCCCGCACGCGTTCTTCGGCTGGATCGTCGCGCTCGTGTCCGTCGTCGTGGCACTGCTGCCTCTGACCTGGACCGACGACCGCGCGAGCGCGTTCGCGACGGGCGGGCTCAACCTGCTCGTCGGGATCGCGATCTGGTCGCTGCTCGTCGGCGTCCTCGCGCGCACGACGTCGGCCGTCGCGACCTGACGAGCGACGACCCCATCGCGATCCCCGACGGCCAGGCCTCAGACGAGGCGGTGCAGCCAGCCGTGCCGGTCGCTCGCGCGGCCGTACTGGATGTCCGTGAGCTCGGCACGCGTCCGCATCGTCACCGGACCGGCCGTGCCGTCACCGACGACGACGTCGAAGTCGGTGCTCTTGAGCCGGCCGATCGGCGTGATCACCGCGGCCGTCCCGCACGCGAAGACCTCGCTGATCGACCCGTCCGCGAGCCCCGCACGCAGGTCGGCGAGCGCGATCGGCTGCTCCGAGATCTCGTGGCCCGCGTCGGACAGCAGCTGCAGGATCGAGCCGCGCGTCACGCCCTCGAGGATGGTGCCCGACACGGGCGGCGTCTGGACGCGGCCGTCCGCGTGCACGACGACGACGTTCATCCCCCCGAGCTCTTCGAGGTACGTGCCCGTCGAGGCGTCGAGGAAGCACACCTGCTCGCAGCCCAGCGCATAGGCGTTCTGCTGCGGGAGCAGGCTCGCGGCGTAGTTGCCGCCGCACTTCGCGGCGCCCGTGCCACCCGCACCCGCACGGTGCAGCTCCTGGTCGACCCAGATCGACACCGGCTTGACGCCGCCCGAGAAGTACGGGCCCACGGGCGACGCGATCACGAGGTACTCGACCTCGAGCGACGCACGCACGCCGAGGAACGACTCCGAGGCGTACATGAACGGCCGCAGGTAGAGGCTCATCTCCTCACCGGTCGGGACCCACGCGGAGTCCGCCCGCACGAGCGCCTCGATCGAGCCGAGGAAGTCGGCCTCGGACAGCTGCGGCAACGCGAGCCGCTCGGCCGAGCGCGCGAAGCGCGCCGCGTTCGCCTGCGGCCGGAACGTCCACACCGAACCGTCGGCGTGGCGGTACGCCTTGAGACCCTCGAAGATCTCCTGCGCGTAGTGCAGCACGGCGGTCGCGGGGTCGAGCTGCAGAGGTCCGTACGGCTCGACCCGACGGTCGTGCCAGCCGTCCGCCTGCGAGTACGACACGCGAGCCATGTGGTCCGTGAAGACGGTCCCGAAGCGCGGCGCCGCGAGCAGCTCTGCTCGCTCGGCGTCGGGGACGGGGTTCGTCGTCGCCCGCAGCCCGAAGAGGTCGGCGGACGTGGAGGAAGCGACGGTGCTCATGTGGGGGCCTTTCACCTGGGGCTGGTCTGACGGTACCCGGAGGCGACGGCCTGTGGTGAGACGAGGAGCGATCCTCAGCCGGCGACGCGCGCGGCGAGGTCCTTGCCCACCTCGGCCGTCGACCGTACTCGCTCCGCCGTGCCGCGAGCGGCGATGTCGGCCGCGACCGCGTCCTGCACCCGAGCGGCCTGTGCGTGCAGGCCGAGGTGGTCGAGCAGGAGCGCGACGGACAGCACCGTCGCGGTCGGGTCCGCCTTGCCCTGGCCGGCGATGTCGGGCGCCGAGCCGTGCACGGGCTCGAACATGCTCGGCGCCGTGCGGTCGGGGTTGATGTTGGCGCTCGCCGCGAGCCCGATGCCGCCGGTGATCGCCGCCGCGAGGTCGGTGAGAATGTCGCCGAACAGGTTGTCCGTGACGATCACGTCGAACCGGCTCGGGTTCGTGACCAGGAAGATCGTCGCGGCGTCGACGTGCAGGTAGTCGACCGTGACGTCCGGGAACTCGGCGTTGACGGCCTCGACCGTGCGGCGCCACAGGTGGCCCGCGTGCACGAGGACGTTGTGCTTGTGCACGAGCGTGAGCTTCTTGCGCGGACGCGCCGCGGCGCGAGCGAACGCGTCCCGCACCACGCGCTCGACGCCGAACGCCGTGTTGACCGACACCTCGTTGGCGACCTCGTGCGGCGTGCCGACCCGGATCGCGCCGCCGTTGCCCACGTACGGACCCTCGGTGCCCTCGCGCACGACGATGAAGTCCACGTCGCCCGGGTTCGCGAGCGGGCTCGCGACGCCGGGGAAGAGCGTGCTCGGGCGCAGGTTCACGTAGTGGTCGAGCGCGAAGCGCAGCTTGAGCAGGAGCCCGCGCTCGAGCACGCCAGACGGCACCGACGGATCGCCGATCGCACCGAGCAGGATCGCGTCGTGCCCGCGGATCGCGTCGAGGTCCGTGTCCGTCAGCGTCTCGCCGGTCGCGTGCCAGCGGCGCGCGCCGAGGTCGAAGTCCGTGGTCCGGACACCGACGCCGGAGCCCGACAGCGCCGCGTCGAGCACCAGCAGACCCTGCTCGACGACCTCGGTCCCGATGCCGTCACCGGCGACGACGGCGAGGTTGATGTCCCGGGCGGTGGCGCTGCTGCTCATGGCGTCACCCTAGCCGTGCGTCCCAGCACCCGGACCATTCATCTCACCATCCGAACGCGACGGGAGGGGTCCGGCAGGCCGCACCCGCGCGGTGCGGGCGGGTGCGGCCCGGGCTGCGCGGTGCGGGCTGCGCAGTCCGGCTCGGCGGTCTCGGCGCAGTCGACCGGGCTCAGACGCCCGGCGGGGTCAGGCCGTGCGTCGGGTAGACGAGCTCGCACGTCTCCTCGACCGCGAGGTCGGTCGTCGTCACACCGGTCGTCCGCACCAGCGCACGCGGCTCGCCCTGCGAGTCCAGCACGATCGCGAGCCCACCCACGACCGGCAGGTCGTCGCCGTCGTGGAAGTCCTCGCGCGCGGTCGTCGTCGACGTGCGTTGCCGCGACAGGATCTCGCGCACCGCGTCGTCGGCCTCGGCGCCCCGCCCGTACGAGAACGACGGCGGCGGGACGACGTCCAGCGGCTCCGACCCGACGATCCCGTCGAGCTTGCCGAACCCGAGGTGCCCACGCGCGGCCTGCCAGAACGCCGAGATCCGCGGGTCCTGGCCCGTCACGTCCTCACCCATCCCCCCCATGCTCGACCACCCCGCACGCGAACGCCACACATCCGCGCCGAGCGCACCCCGTCCAGGGGTGGCGCTGGCAGCGGATGTGTGGCGTTCGCGGGGGTGGGGGCGGTCAGCGGGCCGCCGAGCCCTCCGTGTAGTCCGTGTCCGACGGCTTGACCCACGCGAAGAGCTTGCGCAGCTCGCGGCCGACGGGCTCGATCGGGTGGTTCTGACCCTTCTCGCGCAGCTCCTTGAACTCCGGGGCGCCCGCGTCCTGGTCGTCGATGAAGCGCTTCGCGAACGCCCCCGACTGGATGTCCGCGAGCACCGCGCCCATGTTCGCCTTGACGTCCGGCGTGATGACGCGCGGGCCCGAGACGTAGTCGCCGTACTCGGCCGTGTCCGAGACCGACCAGCGCTGCTTGGTGATGCCACCCTCGAAGATGAGGTCGACGATGAGCTTGAGCTCGTGCAGCACCTCGAAGTACGCGACCTCGGGCTGGTAGCCCGCCTCGGTCAGCGTCTCGAAGCCGTACTGGATGAGCTGCGAGACGCCACCGCACAGGACGGCCTGCTCACCGAACAGGTCGGTCTCGGTCTCCTCGGTGAACGTGGTCTTGATGCCCGCGGCACGCAGGCCGCCGATCGCCTTTGCGTAGGACAGCGCGAGGTCCCACGCCGCACCCGACGCGTCCTGCTCGACCGCGACGATGACCGGCACGCCGCGCCCGTCGACGTACTCGCGGCGCACGAGGTGGCCCGGACCCTTGGGGGCGACCATGATCACGTCGTGGCCCGCGGCCGGCTTGATGTAGCCGAAGCGGATGTTGAAGCCGTGCCCGAACACGAGCGCCGCGCCATCCTTGAGGTTCGGCTCGATCTCGTCGCGGTAGACGATGCGCTGGACCTGGTCCGGCGCGAGGATCACGACGACGTCGGCCCCGGCGACCGCATCGGCCACCGACGCGACCGCGAGGCCCTGGTTCTCGGCCTTGGCACGCGACGCCGAACCCTCGCGCAGACCGACGGTCACCTCGACGCCCGAGTCGCGCAGGTTGAGCGAGTGCGCGTGCCCCTGGCTCCCGTAGCCGATGACGGCGACCTTCTTGGACTGGATGATCGACAGGTCGGCGTCGTCGTCGTAGAACAGCTCGGCCACGATGGCTCTCTCCTTCAGTGGGGGTGTCCGGGTCCCGGACAGGTGCTTGCGGGGTGTGGTTCTGGGGACGGTCTATCAGGCGGAGCGCGACACGCGCTCGAGCGCCCGGTCCGTGATCGAGCGCGAGCCGCGGCCGATGGCCACGGTCCCGGACTGCACGATCTCACGGATGCCGAACGGCTCGAGGGCGGCCAGCAGCGCGTCGAGCTTGCCGGGCGAGCCCGTGGCCTCGACGACGACCGTGTCCGGCACGACGTCGACGACGTGCGCCCGGAACAGCTGGACGACCTCGAGCACCGACGTGCGCTGCGTGCCGTCCGCCTTGACCTTGACGAGCAGCAGCTCACGCTGGACCGAGGCGGCGTCCTCGAGCTCGACGATCTTGATGACGTTGATGAGCTTGTTGAGCTGCTTCGTGACCTGCTCGAGCGGCAGCTCCTCGACGTCCACCACGACCGTGATGCGCGAGATCTCGTCGTGCTCGGTGGGACCGACCGCGAGCGAGTGGATGTTGAACGCTCGTCGTGCGAACAGGCCCGCGACGCGCGTGAGCACGCCGGGCTTGTTCTCGACGAGCACGGACAGCGTGTGACGGCTCATCGCTCAGTCCTCCCGGTCCCAGGCGGGCGAGATCCCCCGCGCGTACTGGATGTCGTCGTTGCTCACGCCTGCGGCGACCATCGGCCAGACCATCGCGTCGCGCGAGACCGTGAAGTCCACGACGACCGGCTGGTCGTCGATCTCGAGCGCGCGCTTGATCGTCGCGTCGACGTCGGCCTTCGTCTCGCAGCGCAGGCCCACGCAGCCGTAGGCGTCCGCGAGCTTGACGAAGTCCGGGATGTGCACGGTGCCGTGGCCCGTGTGCAGGTCGGTGTTGGAGTAGCGCGACTCGTAGAACAGCGTCTGCCACTGGCGGACCATGCCCAACGAGGAGTTGTTGACGACCGCGACCTTGATCGGGATGTCGTTGATCGCGCAGGTCGCGAGCTCCTGGTTGGTCATCTGGAAGCAGCCGTCGCCGTCGATCGCCCACACGGTCCGGTCGGGCTCGCCGACCTTCGCGCCCATGGCCGCCGGGACGGCGTAGCCCATGGTCCCGAGCCCGCCCGAGTTGAGCCACGAGTTCGGCCGCTCGTACTTGATGAACTGTGCGGCCCACATCTGGTGCTGCCCGACGCCCGCGACGTACGTCGCCTCGGGGCCGGTCAGCTCACCGATGCGCTGGATGACGTGCTGCGGGGCCAGGTGGCCGTCGGTGGGCTCGTCGTACCCGAGCGGGAACGTCTCGCGCCACGCGTCGAGCTGCCGCCACCACGCCTCGAGGTCGGGCTTGCCGTGGTGCGCGTGCTCGCGCTCGAGCTCGGGCAGCAGGTCCGCGAGCACCTCGCGCAGGTCTCCGACGATCGGCACGTCGACGGCCTTGTTCTTGCCGATCTCGGCCGGGTCGATGTCGGCGTGCACGACGGTCGCGTGCGGCGCGAACGACGCGAGCCGACCGGTCACGCGGTCGTCGAACCGGGCGCCCAGCGCGACGACGAGGTCCGCCTTCTGCAGCGCGGCCACGGCGGCCACCGTGCCGTGCATGCCGGGCATGCCGAGGTGCTGCGGGTGCGTGTCGGGCAGCGCACCGCGCGCCATGAGCGTCGTCACGACCGGCGCGCCCGACGCGTCGGTGAGCGCGCGCAGCTGCGCGGCCGCCCGCGCCCGGATCACACCGCCGCCGACGTAGAGCACGGGCCGCCGCGACGTCGCGAGCAGGCGGGCCGCCTCGCGGATCTGCTTCGCGTGCGGCTTGGTCACCGGGTGGTAGCCGGGCAGCGCGACGTCCTGCGGCCACTCGAACGTGGTCTGCGCCTGCATCGCGGACTTGGCGATGTCGACGAGCACGGGACCGGGTCGGCCGGTCGCGGCGACGTGGAACGCCTCGGCGATGACGCGCGGGATGTCGTCGGCGTCGGTCACGAGGTAGTTGTGCTTGGTGACGGGCAGCGTGATGCCGACGATGTCGGCCTCCTGGAACGCATCGGTCCCGATGAGCGACGCGCCCACCTGACCGGTGATCGCGACGAGCGGCACCGAGTCCATGTTGGCGTCCGCGATCGGCGTCACGAGGTTCGTCGCACCGGGTCCGGACGTCGCCATGCAGACGCCGACCCGACCCGTCGCGGCCGCGTAGCCCGTCGCGGCATGCCCGCCGCCCTGCTCGTGCCGCACGAGGATGTGGCGCAGCCGGGTCGAGTCCATGAGCGGGTCGTAGGTCGGCAGGATCGCGCCGCCGGGGATGCCGAAGACGACCTCCGCCCCGACCTCCTCGAGCGAGCGCACGATCGACTGCGCGCCGGTGACCTGCTCGACCGTACGCGCGACGTCGTCGGACGCGACGCTCGGCGCCGGGCGCGCTGCGGCGCCGACGACGGCGGGGTTCACGGGCGTCCGCGGCGGTGCCGGGTGAGGGCCCTGGACCATCGGTGTCTCCCTGCTGCTGGTGGTGCTGCTGATGGTGGTGCAGAAAACAGAAAACCCCTCGCTCCGGCTGCTGAGCCGACGGTCGAGGGGTGAGCGCGCTGACGAGGCCTGTGCTGGCGGCCTAGCCCGCGCGCCCAGGAAGTACTACGAGAATCGTCTGCACGTCGGTGAGGTTACGCCTGCGTCGGTTCCGTGTCACGTCCGACCCTCGGCGTCTCACATCGTGGCTCACGCGCCCACATCGCGGATGACTGGGCGACCGTGACCGCCCTGACCTCGCACCGTGTCCTCGCCGTGCTCCCCGGGCACGGCGATCGCGCTCTACGGTGGACGCAGGACGCACGACGCCGGCCACGACAGGGGTGCGAGATGGTCACGAACAGCAGGGCCCAGCGGGACGGTGTCCGCCGCCGGACGCTCGTCGGACCGCTCGCCGGACCCGTGGTCGGTGCGCTGCTCGCCGCGCTCACGCTCACGTCGTGCAGCGACGGCACGGCCACGGCGGACACCCCGACCGACGAGGTCACGACGCCCGGCGGCAGCACGACGACCCCGACCGCGCCCGACGACGACGCCACGTCCGACGCGGGCACGACCCCCGACCCGGGGACCGCCGCACCCGACGACGACGCGGTCGGCGGGGAGTTCTCCGCACCGGGCACGACGCTCGAGCAGGAGCCGCGGGACGGGATGCTGTCGGTGACCGACGTCCGCACCGGCGTGCACGACGGCTTCGAGCGCATCGTCTACGAGCTGCAGGGCGAGGGGCTGCCGGGCTGGCGCGTCGGCTACGTCGACGACGCCGTCGAGGACCCCAGCGGCGAGAGCATCGACGTCGCCGGCGACGCCGTCCTGCAGGTCGTCCTGCTGGGCACGACGTACCCGACCGACGTGCCCGAGCCCGACGAGGACGTCCTCGGCAGCGGCGCGGTGCGCGAGGTCACGCGGCCGCTCACGTTCGAGGGGCAGACGCAGTCGTTCGTCGGGCTCGACGAGCAGCGCGCCGTCCGCGTGACGCTGGTGGAGGACCCGGTGCGCGTGGTGATCGACGTCGAGCTCTGAACCCGCGCCGAGCAGCGGCCCGCTCAGGGCACGTCGCGCACCCGGAAGGACAGCGCCCCGAGCCCCACGACGACGACCGCGACGACGAGCAGCACGAGCCCGCCCCGCGCCTGCGACACGCCGTGCACGACGTCGCCGCACACCTCGCCGAGCGTCGCGTCGGGCACGCACTCCTCGAGCGTGTACGTCGTGCCGCCGTCGGTCCAGGCCGCGAGGTTCGTCGCGAGCGTCGCGCCACGCGCGGGCGGCACGACGAGCGGAAGCGCGCTCTCGACCGCCGCAACCCACCACACGACCACGCCCGCGACGAGCCCGCCGTGCCGCAGCCCGAACGCGAGCCCGACGCCGAGCGCGGTGGCCCACAGCCCGGCGCTCAGCGCGCGCCCGGTGGTTGCCGCGACCTCGCCGAGCGCCCCGGTGGTGTCCCCCACCGCGTCGTGCAGCGCCACGACCGTCGCGATCCCGAGCCCCGCGCACGCGAGCGCGACGAGGACGACGGGCACGGCCGCAGCCCACGACGCGAGCAGCCGGCTGGCGACGACCCGGCCCCGGCGCGGTGCGAACGTGAGCCACGTCCCCATCGCGCCCGACGTGAAGTCCCCGCTCACGAGCACGGTGCCCATCACCAGCAGGCCCACGAGCACGACGAACGTCATCGGCGCGAACCGCGTGTGCAGCGTCTCGACGAGGCCGGGCCGGTACGGCAGGAAGACCTCGAGGACCGGCTCCGGGTTCAGCTCCTCGCACGTGTACGTGTCGTCCCAGTCCGGGACCGCGGCGGCCTGCTCCTCGCAGCGGGCGACCCAGTCGTCGTGGCCCTCCTCCCACGAGGCGACGGCCTCGTCCAGGCGCTCGTGGGCCTCGGCCACGGCGGCGGCCGAGGGTGGCCGGGTGTCGTCCCACGCCGCGACGACGAAGCCGAGCGCCGCGATCACGAGCACGACCGCCGTGCCCCAGACCGCCGACCGCGAGCGCACGCGCATCAGCTCGGCACGCAGCAGGGCCCTCATGACGCCTCCCGCCCCGCGAAGCCCCGCCGCGTCGGTCGCGTCCGCCGCTCGGTCCCGCCGACGCCCACGTGCGCGGTCAGCTCGAGGAACACCGACTCGAGATCGTCGCGCACCACCCCGACCTCCGACGCGTACACACCCGCGTCCGCGAGCGCGCGGTTGACCGCGCCCGAGTCCGGCTCGCCGGCGACGAGCAGCGCGCCGCCCTCGGGGCGTACGCCCCACCCTCGTCGGACCAGCGCGTCCGTCGCCGCGGCGGGGTCAGGGACCACGACGCGCACCTGCTCGCGCCCGCGCACGAGCTCGGCGACCGGGCCGCTCGCAAGCAGCCGCCCGCGCGCGACGATCGACACGGTGTCGGCGACCTGCTGGACCTCGGCGAGGATGTGGCTCGAGACGAGGACCGTGCGGCCCTCGTCGGCGAGCTGCCGCATCGTCGCGCGCACGTCCCGGATGCCGGCCGGGTCGAGCCCGTTGGTCGGCTCGTCGAAGATCAGCAGGTCCGGGTCCTTGAGGAGCGTCGCGGCGATCGCGAGGCGTTGCTTCATGCCGAGCGAGAAGCGACGGAACGGGTCGCGCGCTCGCTCGGTCAGCCCGACGCGCTCGAGCACGTCGTCGACGTGCGTCGCCGGCACGTCGATCGCGGCCGCGAGCACCTGCAGGTTGCGCCGTCCCGAGAACGTCGGGACGAACTTGGGCTGCTCGACGATCGCACCGATGCGTCCGACGACGTCAGGCAGCCGCTCGGGCACGGGGACGCCGAACACGTGCGCCTGACCCGAATCCGGCCGGGCCAGCCCGAGCAGCATGCGGATCGTCGTGGTCTTGCCCGACCCGTTGGGCCCGAGGAAGCCGTGCACCCCGCCCGCGGGCACGTCGAGGTCCAGCCCCTCGACCGCGACGACCTGCGACAGGTCGAAGCGTCGGTAGGTCTTGCGCAGGGCCCGCGTCGAGATCGCGGGCGCGTCGCTGGAGATGGCGCGTCCCCCTTATGTCGTCGTCCCCCTGGACGTCGGCCGACGAGGCCGTGCGTGCGAGCCGGACGGGTGCGGATCACCCTTCCGGCGCAACGCTCACGCCACGTCGCGGCGCCGGAAGACCAACGCGGCGAGCGCGACGACCACCACGGCGACGACCGCGAGCACGACGCCACCGCCCGCCTGCGTCACGACGTGCTCGGTGCTCGTGCACGCGACCTGACCGAACTGTTCCGGATCGGGCTCGCACACGTCGAGGTAGTAGTACGACTCGCCCTGGACCCAGGCGTCCAGGTTCATGCGCAGCGTGAAGGGCTGCAGCGCGGGGCGCAGCGCGGGCAGGAGGCTCTCGACCACGACGGTCCAGCCGACGACCACGCCGAGCACCGCCGCCGTGTGGCGCAGCAGCACCGCGAGCGCCGCCCCCACCACGGCGAGCAGCACCGCGACGACCGCGATCCGCAGCCCCACGAGGGCGACGTCCTGCACCGAGTCGAGCCTCGGTCGGCCCTCCGGGACGCCCATGGCCGAGCTCTCCGGCCGGTGCAGCGCGTCGTTCAGGTCGAACGCGACCCACGTGCCGCCCGCGAGCACGGCCGACGCGACGAGCGCGGTCGGCGCGAACCCGAGCGCGGTCGCGACGAGCTTGCTCGCGTAGACGCGTCCCCGGCGCGGCGCGAACGTCAGCCAGTTGCCGATCGCGCCCGTGGAGAACTCCGCGGCCACGAAGCTCGCGCCCATGGCGACGCCCGCGAGGACCAACAGCACCGCGATCCCTGCGACCAGGCCCAGACCTTCGGTGTCGAGGTACTGCCGCCACGGCAGGAAGTCCTCGGCGTTCGGCTCCCAGGCGCAGTCGACGTCGCCGGCCTGCTCACCGAACTCCGCCACGGCCGCAGCCTGGTCCTCGAGGCACTGGTCGATGTCGGCCTGGGTCGGCGCGTTCGCCTCGGCGTACTCCTGCGCCTGCGCGAGCTCGGCGGCGCTCGGGGCCCGCGACGAGCTCCAGGCGTTGAACGGCACGAGGGCGACGAGCGCGACGGTCACGACGGCGACGACCCACAGGAGCGTACGGCCGCTCCACCGGTACAGCTCGGTGCGGACGAGGCGGATCATGCGGCACCCCCCGCGGCCGCGCGCCGACCGTGCTCACCGGCCCCGGGGTCGTCGGGTGGCCGTGTCCCGGGGCCCTGCCCCGCGGTGAGCTCCAAGAACACCGACTCGAGGTCGACGCGCACGGGCACGAGCTCCGAGACGAACAGCCCCTCGCGCGCGAGCGCCTCCGTGACACGCGCACCGCCCGGCGCACCGTCGACGAGCAGGTGGTCGCCGTCGCGGCGCACCGTCCAGCCCTGCGCCGCGAGCACCTCGCCCGCGGTCCCGGGCACCTCGATGCCCACGCGGATCGTCGTGGACGCCTTGGCGCCGATGAGCTCGGCGACGGTGCCGTGCGCGACGAGCCGACCGCGCGCGACGATCGAGACCGTGTCGGCGACCTGCTCGACCTCGGCCAGGATGTGGCTCGACACCAGCACGGTCTTGCCGCGGTCGGCGAGGCCGCGCATCGTCTGCCGGATCTCCCGGATGCCGGCCGGGTCGAGCCCGTTCGTCGGCTCGTCGAAGATCAGCAGGTCCGGGTCCTTGAGCAGCGTCGCCGCGATCGCGAGGCGCTGCTTCATGCCAAGCGAGTACGACCGGTAGCGGTCGCGTGCGCGGTCCGCGAGCCCGACGTCCGCGAGCACGACGTCCACGAGGTGCGGGTCGGCCCCGATCCCGCCCGCGAGCAGGCGCAGGTTGCGCCGCGCGGAGAAGTTCGGGAAGAACTTCGGCTGCTCGACGATCGCCCCGACGCGCGCCACGACCTCGGGCAGCCGGTCGGGGACCGGCTGGTCGAAGACACGCATCGTGCCGGCGTCCGGGCGCACGAGGCCCAGGAGCATGCGGATCGTCGTGGTCTTGCCCGCGCCGTTCGGCCCGAGGAAGCCGTGCACTCCCCCGACGGGCACGTCGAGGTCGAGCCCTTCGACGGCGACGTGCCGCTTGCCGCGCCGTCGGTACGTCTTGCGCAGCCCGCGCGTCGAGACCGCGAGCTCCCCTGTGAACACCATGACCGCTCCCCCTGTTCGTCGCGCGCCGTGCGCTGGCGAGAACCTAGCGGACGGATCGCCTGTGCGGGGCCGAAAACCGCAGGTCGGGCACGCGTGTCCCCGAACGGAGGACCTCTCGTCAGCGCGACCCGTGCTGCGGCGGCTGCGGGTCCATGTCGAAGGCGGGCAGGCCGTCGATGCTCGTGCGGTTCTTCAGCCGCCGGTAGTCCGCCCGACCGTCGACCCCCTTGCGCTCCATGTACGGCGGCAGCAGGTCGCGCTCGCCCTCGTAGCGCATGAGGGGGACGCCGTACCCGCACGAGTCGGAGATCCGCTCGACGTCCACGACGACGACCGCGCGCGCACCCCTCGACTCGTCGTACCCGCCGTCGAACCGCTCGAGCAGGTCCTCGAACCCGTCGTCGTACAGCGTGACGAACCGACCGCGACCGTGCAGCCGCACGATGTTCGGCGGACCGTCGAACGCGCAGAACATGAGCGTGACGCGGCCGTTCTCCCGCAGGTGAGCGATGGTCTCCGCGCCGGACGCCGTGAGGTCCACGTACGCGACCGTGCGCTCGTCGAGGACCGCGAACGTGCCGCCCACACCCTTGGGCGAGACGTTGACCCGTCCGTCCGGCCCCGACGGCGCGGTCGCGACGAAGAACACGTGCTGCGCCTCGAGGAACGCCCGCAGGCGGTCGTCGATCCGTTCGTGCACCTTCCCCATGCCGACGACCCTACGGGCGGCGTCCACGGCCGGCCTGCGGCGTCCCGCGGACCGGTCAGACGGACCGGCGCACGACGAGCGCCTCCCAGGGCCGCAGCGCGACCGGCGTGGCGACCACGCGCACGTCCTCGTAGTTCCCGAGCACCACCTCGGCGTCCGTCCACACCTGGTCGACGAGCGCGAGCCGGTCCTCGCCCGTGAAGTTGCCGAGCACGAGCAGCTCGACGTCGTCCAGCCGACGCGTGAACGCGTACACGTGCTCGTCGTCGGGCAGCAGCATCGTGAAGTCGCCGAGCGCGACGACGGGCTCGTCGTGCCGCAGCGCGATCAGGCGCCGGTAGTGGTGGAACACCGAGCGCGGGTCGGCGCGCTCGGCCTCAGCGTTGATCGTCACGTGGTTCGGGTTGACCGCGAGCCACGGCGTGCCGGTCGTGAACCCCGCGTGCGGGCTCGCGTCCCACTGCACGGGCGTGCGCGCGTTGTCCCGACTCATCGCCGCGAACGCGGCCAGCAGCTCGCCGTCCGTGCGGTACGCGCGTGCCTGCGCGAGGTAGTTGAGGGTCTCGATGTCCCGGTACTCGTCGAACGACGTCAGGTGCGCGTTCGTCATGCCGAGCTCTTCGCCCTGGTACACGTACGGCGTCCCCCGGTGCAGGTGCAGGACAGTCGCGAGCATCGTCGCGGACTCGCGCCGGTACGCACCGTCGTCACCCCAGCGCGAGACGATGCGCGGTTGGTCGTGGTTGTCCCAGTAGAGCGAGTTCCAGCCGCGCTCGGCGAGCCCCGCCTGCCACCGGCCGAAGCTCGCCTTGAGGTCCGTGAGCCGCAGCGGTCGCGGGTCGAACTTGCCGCCCGGACCGTGGTCGAGCCCGACGTGCTCGAACTGGAAGACCATGTCGACCTCGGCGCGCGCCGGGTCCGTGAACAGCTGCGCGTCCTCGAGCGTGACGCCCGGCGTCTCGCCCACCGTGAGGAGCGCGGCATCCCGGCCTGCGACGACCTCGCGATGCATCTCCTGGAGGAACTCGTGCACGCGCGGGCCCGACGTGTAGTGCGGGCTGCCGTCCCCGAGCCGACCGTCGTGCGTGATGCCGTCCGGGAGCGAGCCGTCCTCGTGCACGACCTTGGAGATGACGTTGATGACGTCCATGCGGAAGCCGTCGACCCCCCGGTCGAGCCACCACCGCATCATGGCGTACACGGCGTGCCTGACCTGCGGGTTCTCCCAGTTGAGGTCGGGCTGCTTGCGGCTGAACAGGTGCAGGTAGTACTCGCCCGTCGCCTCGTCGAGCTCCCACGCCGGTCCCGAGAAGAAGCTGCCCCAGTTCGTCGGCTCGGCGCCGGGCGCACCGGGCGTCATGCCGGGGCGCGCGGGCCGCCACCAGTACCAGTCCCGCTTCGGGTCGTCGACCGACGAGCGTGACGCGACGAACCACGCGTGCTCGTCGGACGTGTGGTTGACGACGAGGTCCATGACGACCCTGATCCCGCGCGCGTGCAGCGCCGCGACGACCTCGTCGAAGTCCTCGAGCGTGCCGAACAACGGGTCGATCGACTGGTAGTCGCTGATGTCATACCCGTTGTCGTCCTGCGGGCTCGCGTACAGGGGTGAGAACCACACGACGTCGACCCCGAGCGCGGCGAGGTGGTCGACGCGCTGCAGGACGCCCCGCAGGTCACCGATCCCGTCACCGTCGGAGTCCTGGAACGAGCGCGGGTACACCTGGTACACCACGGCCCGCGTCCACCACGGAGCGTCCTGCCGCGACAAGCCCATGCCGCCCACGCTAGACACGCGCGGCCCGACGCGCCCGGCCGACGGGTGCAGCGGGTGGGGTTCGTCGTCGTCGGTGCGACGAACCCCACCCGCGGGGCGCCGCGCTCAGGTCAGGACCGCGCCCGTGCTCGCCGAGCCGACGAGCTTGGCGTAGCGGGCCAGGACGCCGCGCGTGTAGCGCGGGGGCAGCGGTGCCCAGTCGGCGCGCCGCGCGGCGAGCTCGTCGTCGGGGACCTCGACGTCGAGGCGCGAGTGCGCGACGTCGAGCCGGATGCGGTCACCGTCGCGCACGAACGCGATCGGGCCGCCGTCGACCGCCTCGGGCGCGATGTGCCCGACGCACAGTCCCGTCGTGCCGCCAGAGAACCGGCCGTCGGTCACCAGCAGCACGTCCTTGCCGAGCCCCGCACCCTTGATCGCGCCCGTGATCGCGAGCATCTCGCGCATGCCCGGACCGCCCTTGGGGCCCTCGTAGCGGATCACGACGACGTCGCCCGCCTGGATCGTGCCGTCCTCGAGCGCGTCGAGCGCGGCCCGCTCCCGCTCGAACACGCGCGCGGTGCCCTCGAACACGTCCGAGTCGAAGCCCGCCGACTTCACCACGGCCCCGTCGGGCGCGAGCGAACCCGACAGGATCGTGATGCCGCCCGTGCGGTGGATCGGGTTGTCGAGCGCCCGCAGGATCTTGCCGTCCGGGTCGGGCGGGTCGAGCTCCGCGAGGTTCTCCGCGACCGTCCGACCCGTCACGGTGAGGCAGTCGCCGTGCAGCAGGCCCGCGTCCAGGAGCGCCTTCATGACCACCGGGACGCCACCCACGCGGTCCACGTCGTTCATGACGTAGCGGCCGAACGGCTTGAGGTCACCGAGGTGGGGCACGCGCCGCGCGACGCGCGAGAAGTCGTCGAGCGTGAGATCGACCTCGGCCTCGTGCGCGATCGCCAGCAGGTGCAGCACCGCGTTCGTCGAGCCGCCGAACGCCATGACGACGGCGATCGCGTTCTCGAACGCCTCCTTCGTCATGATCTGCCGCGCGGTGATGCCCCTGCGCAGCAGCTCGACGACCGCCTCGCCCGAGCGGTGCGCGAAGCCGTCGCGCCGCCGGTCGGCCGACGGCGGGGCGGCCGAGCCGGGGACCGACATCCCGATCGCCTCCGCGACCGACGCCATGGTGTTCGCGGTGTACATGCCGCCGCACGCGCCCTCGCCCGGGCAGATCGCACGTTCGATGCGGTCGACGTCCTCGACGCTCATGAGCCCGCGCGCGCACGCACCCACGGCCTCGAACGCGTCGATGATCGTCACGTCCTTCTCGGTGCCGTCGGAGAGCTTGACCCAGCCCGGCATGATCGAGCCCGCGTAGAGGAACACCGATGCGAGGTCGAGGCGGGCCGCGGCCATGAGCATGCCGGGCAGCGACTTGTCGCACCCCGCGAGCAGCACCGAGCCGTCGAGCCGCTCGGCCATCATGACCGTCTCGACCGAGTCCGCGATGAGGTCGCGGCTCACGAGCGAGAAGTGCATGCCCTCGTGACCCATCGAGATGCCGTCGGAGACCGAGATCGTCCCGAACTCCAGCGGGTAGCCCCCGCCGGCGTGCACGCCCGCCTTGACCGCCTTCGCGAGCCGGTCGAGCGAGAGGTTGCACGGCGTGATCTCGTTCCACGAGCTCGCGACGCCGATCAGCGGTTTCGCGAAGTCCTCGTCGCCGAGCCCGACCGCGCGCAGCATGCCGCGCGACGCGGTCGCCTCGAGCCCGTCCGTCACCTGCCGCGAGCGCGGCTTGAGGTCCACCTGCCCGTCACCCGTCATGGGCCCACCGTAGGAGCCGTCCGACGACCGCGCGAGAGGGTGTCCGTGGTCAGCCGCGGCGCAGCAGGCTCACGTCGCGCACCGCGCCGCGGTCGGCCGAGGTCGCCATCGCCGCGTACGCCTGCAGCGCGGGCGAGACGTAGCGGTCCCGGTCCTTGGGCTGCCAGGGGTTCTCCGACGACTCCATCTTCGCCCGGCGCTCCGCGAGCACCTCGTCCGGGACGTTGATCCGGATGAGACGCGTCTCGACGTCGATCTCGATCTCGTCGCCGTCCTCGATGAGCGCGATCGCGCCGCCCGCCGACGCCTCGGGCGAGATGTGCCCCACCGAGATGCCCGACGAGCCGCCCGAGAACCGCCCGTCGGTGATGAGCGCGCACACCTTGCCGAGCCCGCGACCCTTGATGAACGACGTCGGGTACAGCATCTCCTGCATGCCCGGACCGCCCGAGGGACCCTCGTACCGCACGACGACCACGTGGCCCGGCTGGACCTGCTTCGACAGGATCTTCTCGACGGCCTCGTCCTGCGACTCGCACACCAGCGCGGTCCCGACGAAGTGGAACAGCTCGGGGTCGATGCCCGCGGTCTTGATGATCGCGCCGTCCTCGGCGAGGTTGCCGCGCAGCACCGCCAGGCCGCCCTCGACCGTGTAGGCGTGCTCGAGGTCACGGATGCAGCCGTTCGTGGCGTCGGTGTCGAGCGACTCCCACACGTTGCTCGTCGAGAACGCCTGCGTGGTGCGCACACCGCCGGGTGCGGCGAGGAACAGGTCCTGCGCCCGCTGCGTCGCGTGGCCGCCGCGGATGTCCCAGTCGTCGAGCCAGGCACGCAGCGTCGGGGTGTGCACGCTCGTGACGTCGTGGTCGAGCAGCCCCGCCCGGTCGAGCTCGCCCAGCAGCGCGGGGATGCCGCCCGCGCGGTGCACGTCCTCCATGTGGAAGTCCGGGTGGTTCGGGGCGACCTTCGACAGGCACGGCACGCGGCGCGAGAGCGCGTCGATGTCGGCGAGCGTGAAGTCGACCCCGGCCTCCTGCGCGGCCGCGAGGATGTGCAGGACCGTGTTCGTCGAGCCGCCCATCGCGACGTCGAGCGTCATGGCGTTGGTGAACGCGGCCCGGGTCGCGATGCCGCGCGGGGCCGCCGTGTCGTCCTCGTCCTCGTAGTAGCGACGCGCGAGGTCGACGATCGTGCGACCGGCCTCGAGGAAGAGCTCGCGCCGCGCGGTGTGGGTCGCGAGCGTCGACCCGTTGCCGGGCAGCGACAGGCCGAGCGCCTCGGTCAGGCAGTTCATCGAGTTCGCCGTGAACATGCCGGAGCACGAGCCGCACGTGGGGCACGCGCTCTCCTCGACGGCGGCGAGCGCCGCGTCCGACACGCCGTCGTCGGCCGAGTAGTTGATCGCGTTGACGAGGTTGAGGTGCGTCTTCGCGACACCGTCGGCGACGACCGCCTTGCCGGCCTCCATCGGCCCGCCCGACACGAACACGACCGGGATGTTCAGCCGCAGCGCCGCGTTGAGCATGCCGGGCGTGATCTTGTCGCAGTTCGAGATGCACACGAGCGCGTCGGCACAGTGCGCGTTGACCATGTACTCGACCGAGTCGGCGATGAGGTCGCGGCTCGGCAGCGAGTAGAGCATGCCGCCGTGGCCCATCGCGATGCCGTCGTCGACCGCGATCGTGTTGAACTCCTTGGCCACGCCGCCCGCCTCGCGGATCGCGCCCGCGACGAGGTCGCCCATGTCCTTGAGGTGCACGTGGCCGGGCACGAACTGCGTGTACGAGTTCGCGATCGCGATGATCGGCTTGCCGAAGTCGTCGCTGCCCATGCCGGTGGCGCGCCACAGCGCGCGGGCACCGGCCATGTTGCGGCCGTGGGTCGAGGTCCGGGAACGCAGCGGACGGCTCATCGAGATCTCCTTCGTGGCACACCCGGTCGGGCTGGTCGAGCGGGGGCTCGAGCAGGGCATGACGCGGACCGGGAAGCTGGTGCGACGGCGGTCAGCCTACGTCCCACCTGCACCGACGAGCCGTGCGCGTCCACCCCTCGACCCCCGACGACGAACCGGCCCCGCGCCCTGACCGCCAGGAGGCGGGCGGAGGGGGGCGCGGGGCCGGTGGGGTCGTCGCGTCGCAGCCCTACGGCGCGGCGACCTCCGTGGCCGTCCACCGATCGTCGTCGTCGATCTCGTGGACAGGCCCCACCAGGTGGACGCTGGTGCGAGCGGCACGGTCCGCACTCGTGCCGACCCACAGCTCCAGCTCACCGGGCTCGACGATCCGGCGCAGGTCGCGACCGCTGAACGCCACGCGCGTCGTCGGGACGTCGAACGTCACGACCGCCGACTCGCCCGCCGCGAGGCTGACGCGCCGGAACCCGACGAGCTGCGCGACGGGTCGGGTCACGCTCGCGACGACGTCGTGCGCGTAGAGCTGGACGACCTCGTCGCCCGGCCGGTCGCCCGTGTTCGTCACGCGTGCCGCGACCCGGATGCGACCGGACGTCTCGACGTGCGCGCTCTGCGCGACGAGCTCGTCGTACACGAAGGTCGTGTACGACAGGCCGAAGCCGAACGGCCGCACGGGGCTGGTCGGCAGGTTCGTCACGTCGCCGTCCCCCCCGAGCGCAGGGTGCAGGTAGGAGTACGGCTGCGAACCCGCGGACCGCGGCAGGCTGACGGGGAGCCGACCGCTCGGGTTGATGCGGCCGGACAGCACGCCGGCCACCGCGGGACCGCCCTCCTCGCCGGGGAAGAACGCCTGCACGACAGCGGCGCACCGCTCGGTCGCCCAGCCGATCGCGTACGGGCGCCCCGTGAGCAGCACGAGCACGACGGGCGTGCCGGTCTCCAGCACGGCCTCGACGAGCGCGCGCTGCACGCCCGGGAGCTCGAGGTCGTCGCGGTCGCAGCCCTCGCCGACCGTCCCGCGCCCGAACAGTCCGGCCCGGTCCCCCACGACGACGACCGCGACGTCGGCGCCCGCCGCCGCCTCGACCGCCGCCGGGATGCCCGAGGTGTCGGACGAGTCGACGCCGCAGCCCTCGGCCGCGACGAGCTCGACGCCCGCGAGCTCGTCGCGCAGCGCGGCGAGGACCGTCGGGACCTCGATGCCCGTCGCGACGTCCGGGTGGTGCTCGAGCACGTGGTTGACGAACGAGTAGCACCCGAACATCGCCTCGTGCCGGTCGGCGTTCGGCCCGACGACCGCGACGCGCGCGGGTGCCGGACGACCGCCACCGACCAGCGGGAGCACGCCGTCGTTGGCGACGAGCACGACCGACTCGGCCGCGAGCCGCGCCGCGACCTCGCGGTGCTCGACGGAGTCGAGGTCGATGCTCGTCGGCGGCTCGCCCTCGAACGTCTCGTCGAGCAGCCCCAGCTCGGCCTTCTGCAGCAGCGCGCGCGTCACCGCACGGTCGACGAGCGACTCGTCGACCGTCCCCGCGGCGATCGCCGCGGCGAGCGGCTCGAGGTACGCGTCACCCGTCGGCAGCTCGACGTCGATGCCCGCAGCGAGCGCCAGCCCGGCGGCCTCGCCGAGGTCGGCGGCCACGTGGTGGAGGATGTCGAGGAATGCGACCCCGAAGTAGTCGGCCACGACGACACCGTCGAAGCCCCACCGGCCCCGCAGCAGGTCCGTGAGGATCGTCGGGTCCGCCGCGACGGGGACGCCGTCGATCTCCGTGTAGGCGTGCATCACCGAGCGCACGCCGCCGTCCCGCACGGCCATCTCGAACGGCACGAGCAGCACGTCCGCGAGCTCGCGCGGACCCACGTGCACGGGCCCGAAGTTGCGGCCCGACTGCGACGCCGAGTAGCCCACGAAGTGCTTGAGCGTCGCGTGCACGCCCGCGCCCTGCAGGCCGCGCACGTACGACGTCGCGACCTCGCCGATGAGGTACGGGTCCTCCGCGATGCACTCCTCGACGCGGCCCCAGCGCGGGTCGCGCACGACGTCGAGCACGGGCGCGAGGCCCTGGTGCACGCCGAGCTCACGCATCGAGCCACCGATCAGGCCGGCCATGCGCCCGACGAGCTCGGGGTCGAACGACGCACCCCACGCGAGCGGCGTCGGGAAGGTCGCGGCCTGCCACGCGGACAGGCCCGTGAGGCACTCCTCGTGCACGAGCGCGGGGATCCCGGTGCGTGCGACGAGGTCCCGCTGCCGCTCCCAGAGCCAGCGCGCACGCTCGACCGGGTCGACCGGGCGCGTGCCGTAGACGCGCGTCAGGTGGCCGAGGCCGTTCCGGACCGCGTCGTCGAGCCCGCCGTCACGCGTGAACTCGCCCTGCAGCGGCGCGACGACCTCGCCGTCGCCCTTCTCCCAGAACCCGACGACCTGCGCGAGCTTCTCCTCGAGCGTGAGCCGTCCGACGATCTCGGCGACGCGTGCCTGCGCCGACGTGGCGTCGGGGCTCGGGCTCGTCGTGGTGCCCGTCGTGGGCACAGGGGTAGCCATGGTGCTCTCCGTCATCGTCGATCAGCCCTTGACCGCGCCCTGGAGACCGCTGACGATCCGGTTCTGCATCGCGAGGAAGAAGATGAGCGCCGGGATCATCGCGACCGAGGTGAACGCGAACACGCCGGCGATGTCCGTGGAGTGCTCCGCCGAGTAGTCGGCGACCCCCAGCGGGAGCGTCTTGTTGTCGGACTGCAGCAGGAGCAGCGGCAGCATGTACGCGTTCCACGAGCCGACGAACGCGAGCACGCCCACCGTGATGAGCCCCGGACCGGACAGCGGCAGGAGCACGCGCCAGAAGAAGCCGACGCGGCTCGCACCGTCGAGCTGTGCGGCCTCCTCGAGCTCGCTCGGGATGGCCTGCAGGAACGGGCGCAGGATCACGACCGTGAGCGGCAGCGCGTAGGCGGCCTGCGGGAGCGCGATCCCCCACCACGAGTTCGACAGACCCATGTCGCGGATGAGGATGAACAGCGGGATGACGCCGACCGTCGCCGGGAACAGCAGGCCGGCGACGAAGATCGTGAAGATGCCCTCACGACCGCGGAACTGGTAGCGCGCGAGCGGGAACGCCGCCATGACGCCGCAGATGACGACGAGCGCGGTCGTGATCGCCGCGATCGCCACCGAGTTGAAGGTGTAGCGCCAGAAGTCGGGGTTCGAGAAGACGCCCTTGTAGTTGTCGAGCACCCACGGGTTCGGCATGCCCGACGGGTTGAGGACGAGGTCGCCGTTGGTGCGGAAGCCGGAGACGACGCCGTACAGCACGGGACCGACGGAGAACGCCACGACGACGAGCGCGACGAAGTAGATCAGCGGGCTCCCGCCGCGCATGGCGTTGGTCGAACGCCCGCGCGAGCGATTCTGTGCGGCGGCCGCGGCAGCGCCTCGGGGCTCTGCGATGGCGGTGCTCATCGGGACACCTTCTTCCGACGGACGACCGTCGTGGTGTTGTCACGGTTCATGATGAAGCGCTGGTAGAGCAGCGCGAGGACGAGGGCGACGACGAACAGGACGACCGAGGCCGCGGCGGCGATGCCGTAGTTCGAGCGCTTGGTGCCCTCCGTGATGAGGAAGGTCGCCATCGTGCTGGTCGAGTTGGCGGGACCGCCCCCGGTGAGCACCCAGACCATGTCGAACAGCTGCAGCGAGCCGATCATCGACAGGAACGCCCAGGTGCGCAGGGTCGGGCCCAGCATGGGGATGGTCACGCGGCGCTGGATCTGCCACCACGACGCACCGTCGAGCTGCGCGGCCTCGTAGAGCTCCTCGGGCACGCCCTGCAGGCCGGCGAGGAACAGGATGATCGCCATCCCGAGGTACTTCCACGTGAGCACCGCGATCAGCGCGGGCAGCGACGTCTCGAGCGTCCCCAGGAAGCCTTGTTCCGGTCCGCTCAGCCCGATCTTGTCGAGCACCGTGTCGATGATGCCCTCGCCGGGAACGAACATCTGGTACCAGATGACGCCCGCGATGACCTCGGAGATCACGTACGGGACGAAGATGACGGTCCGTAGCACGCCCTGGAACCGCATCTTGCGGTTGAGCAGCAGCGCGATCGCGAGACCGAGCGGGAGCTGGATCGCGATCGACGCGACCACGATGATCATGTTGTGCTGGAACGCCTCGACGAACTCGGGGTTGTCGAGAACCCGCCGGTAGTTGTCGAGACCGATGAAGTCCTGGAGGGGCCCGTAGCCCTTCCAGCGGTAGAACGAGATCTGGACGGCCCGGACGACCGGGACGACCACGAACAGGCCGAGCAGTGCCAGGGCCGGTGCGACGAAGGCCGCGATCTCGAGGCGCTTGCGCAGGGACGCTCCGTTCCCGCGGCGTCCGCCCGGCCGGCCGGCCGCCGGCCGCGCCGAAGCGCGACCGGCGACCGTCGTGAGGGAGGACGTCGCAGGCGAGGCGGTGGCGCCCAGGGGGGCGGTCGCTTCGTCTGCCACGTCGATCACTTCTCCGCGTCCGCCGCAGCCTGCGTGGCGTCGACGACATCCTGCGGGCTCGCCTTGCCGGCGAACAGGTCCACGATCTTCGAGTTCATCGCGCCACCGATCGAGTCACCGAAGGCGGTGTCGAAGTAGAGCTGGACGAACGGCGCGTTGTCACGGACCTCGAGGAGGCTCGCGAGCGCCGGGTCGGAGACCGAACCCACCGCGTTCTCGTTGGTGGGCAGACCCATGTCGAGCTCGGCGAAGCCCTTCTGGACCTCGTCGGACAGCAGGTACTCGGCGAAGTCGACCGCCTCGTCGGGAGCGTCGGCCGAGACGCCCCACGCGTCACCGCCACCCATCTGGGTCTCGGGGTCGCCCTCGCCGCCCTCGACGGCCGGGAACGAGAACCACGCGAGGTTCTCGCCGATGCCCGCGTCACCGATCTCGTCGGTGATGCCCTGCATCACGCCGGGCTCCCAGTGGCCCTGGAGCTCCATCGCGACCTTGCCCGTGGCGAGCATGCCGGACGCGCTCGTGGCGCCCTTCTGCGCGACCGTGGACAGGAAGCCCGCGTTGAACGGCTCCGCCTTCAGCAGCTCCTGCAGGGACTCACCTGCACGGACGAAGCACTGGTCGCTGAAGTCGAGCGTCTTGACCGCGGTCTGCAGCGCCTCGGTCGAGCACTGGCGGACCGAGAAGTAGTACCAGTAGTGCGCGGCCGGCCAGCCCTCGCCGGCACCCACCGAGATCGGCGTGATGCCCGCAGCCTTGAGCTTGTCGATCGCGGAGTACATCTCGGACCACGTCTTGGGCGCCTCGGTGATGCCGGCGTCCGCGAAGAGCGCCTTGTTGTACCAGAAGCCCACGACGCCCATCGAGAACGGCAGCGCGTACGTCTTGCCGTCGACCTGGAAGCTCGTGACCGAGCCGCCGAGCTTGGCGATCGTGTCCGCCGCCGCGTCCGACAGGTCCTTGGTGACGCCCGCGTTGACGTGGCCGACGAGCTCGCCGCCGCCACGCTCCATGTAGATGTCGGGCATGTCGCCGGACTGCATCGCAGCCGAGAGCTTGGTGACCATGTCCTCGTGCTGCATGGCGTTGACGTCGATCTTGACGCCGGGGTTGGCGGCCTCGAAGTCCGCGGCCACCTTGTCGTAGTAGTCCTTGCCCTCACCCGTGTTGGAGTTGTGCCACCACGTGATCGAGACGTCCTTCTTGCCCGCGTCGCCACCCTTCGTGGCGTCGTCGGTGCTCGTGCTGCTTCCCCCGTCGCTCCCACAAGCAGCGAGCAGGGCGATCGTCGCAGCGAGCGCGATCCCCGCACCCGCACGGCGCATGCGTGCCATGTCTGGTCCCTTCAGTCGTCGTTGACCCACCTGGACGAGACCGAGGTTGCCAAAGTTTCGGTCGGAGTGTCAATCGTTATCGAAACCGATATCGACACCGTTACCAAACTGATGCCGAGTGCCCTAGGATCGCGACGTGGAACAGACCGGTCGGATCAAGATGTCCGACGTCGCGCGTGAGGCCGGCGTCTCGGTGGCGACCGTGTCCAAGGTCGTCAACGGCCGGTACGGCGTCGCGCAGGCCACGCTCGACCGTGTGCAGCAGGTCATCTCCGACCTCGGCTACGAGGCGAGCCTCGGCGCGTCGAGCCTGCGCTCGCACCGCACGCACGTCGTCGGCATCCTCGTCGCCGAGTTCGAGCCGTTCAGCACCGAGCTGCTCAAGGGCGCCGCGCAGGCGATCGGGTCGACCGACTACGAGCTCCTCGCCTACTCCGGCGGCGGTCGGCGCGCGAGCGTCGGCTGGGAGCGCCGCTACCTGTCCCGGCTCGGGGGCACGCTCATCGACGGCGCGATCATCGTGACCCCGACCGTGGTCGACGCCCAGAGCGTCATCCCCGTCGTCGCGATCGACCCGCACACGGGCCCGTCGGGCCTGCCGACCGTGGACGCGGACAACTTCGCGGGCGGCGTCATGGCGACCGAGCACCTGCTCTCGCTCGGCCACCGCCGGATCGGTCTCATGGGCGGCCGCCCCGACCTCGAGTCCGCCCGGCTGCGCGAGGCGGGCTTCCGGGCTGCGATGCAGGCCGCGGGCGCCGCGGTCGACGAGACGCTCGTCGTGAACGGCGGCTACCGGCCCGAGACGGCGACGCAGCCCGCACGCGACCTGCTCGACCGTCCGGACCGCCCGACGGCCGTGTTCGCCGCCAACGACCTCTCCGCGATCCGCACCATCGAGATCGCCGGCGAGCTCGGGCTGCGCGTGCCCGACGACCTGTCGGTCATCGGGTTCGACAACGTCCCCGAGTCCGCGCTGTGCGAACCCCCGCTCACGACGATCCACCAGCCGCTGCGGGACATCGGCGCACGCGCGCTGCACCTGCTGGTCGACCTGCTCGACGGCAAGGACGGCGCGACGCACCTGCGCCTGCCGACGCGGATCGTCGAGCGCGCCTCCTGCCGCCCGCTCGGCTGACCCGGACGCGCGTCGAGGAGCCGGCTCCGGCTCAGACGGACGGCGCCGCGGGCTCGTCGGACTGCTCGGCGCCCTCGCGGATGTGTCGCGTCACCCACGGCGCGACCACGAACATCGCGAGCGCGAACACGAGCGCCACCGCGCCGATCCACCCGAAGTACGCGGTCGGGCCGACGTCCTTCGTCGCCTGGACGAGCTGAGCCGTGATCGCGTTGCCCGCGCTCGTCGCGAGGAACCACAGCGCCATGGCCTGCCCACGGAACGCGCGCGGTGCGAGCAGCGTCGTCGCGGCGAGCCCCACGGGCGACAGGCAAAGCTCGCCGAGCGTCTGGATGACGTACACCGCGACGAGGACCCACCACGGCGATCGCCCCTGACCCGCGATCGCCGACGCCCCCGCCAGGAACAGGAACGACGCCGCCGCTCCCGTGAGACCGATCGCGAACTTCACGGCCGTCGGCGGCCGGTCGCCGAGCCGCACCCACAGCCACGCGAACACCGGCGCGAGCACGATGATCGCGGCCGGGTTGACCGACTGGAAGAATGCGGGCGACACGGCCCGGCCGAAGATCTCGAGCTCGGTGTGGTCACGCGCATACGCCGACAACGTGCTCGCAGCCTGCTCGAAGATCATCCAGAACAGCATCGCCGCGACGAACAGCGGGATGTAGGCCCGCAGCCGCGACCGCTCCCGGTCCGTGACCTTCGGCGAGCGGAACATGACCCAGAACGTCGCGACCGGCGCGGCCAGCGCGACGTAGGACAGCGCGTCGACCACGGTCGTCGTCTCGAAGCCCCCGGAGACCACCGCGGCGATCAGGAGCGCGAGCGCGCACCCGACGACGACCGCGACGACGAGCCGGACCACGCCGCGCCGGTCGGCAGCCGTGAGCGGGTTCGGGGGCTCGTCTCCCGCACCGCCGAGCAGCGCACGGCCCGCGACGAAGAACACGAGCGCGAGCGCCATGCCGACCGCGGCGACCGCGAAGCCCGCGTGGTAACCGCCGATCTCCCGAGCGATCCCCACGAGGATCGGAGCGAGCAGCGAGCCGATGTTGATGCCCATGTAGAAGATCGAGAACGCCGAGTCGCGCCGCGTGTCCTCCCGCGGGTACAGCTCGCCGACCATGCTCGACACGTTGGGCTTGAGCAGGCCCGTGCCGAGCGCGACGAGCACGATCCCGAGATAGGAGAACGACGGGTTCGGCACCGCGAGGCTCACGTGCCCCGCCGCGATCACGACCCCGCCGTAGAGCACGGACCGACGTGCGCCGATCATGCGGTCCGCGAGCCAGCCGCCGATCACCGACAGCAGGTACACCGACGCGCCGTACGCCGCGACGACCGCGTTGCCGAGGTCGTCGTCGAGCCCGAGCCCGCCGTTCGCGAGCGTGTCCGTCAGGAAGTACAGCAGGATCGCGCGCATGCCGTAGTAGCTGAACCGCTCCCACAGCTCCGTGCCGAACAGCGTCATCAGCCCGAGCGGGTGCCCGAAGAAGGCACGGTCGCGCGGGACGACCGCGGTGCCCGGACCGGAGCCCGGACCCGAGCCCGGTGCGTCCGACGGATCCGCGGTGGGTTCGTGCGGCTCGGTGGTGCGACGTTCCATGCGCCCATCGTGCTGGTCGCAGGGGGTGTCGCACCAATCGCTACGTGGGCTGGCGCGCGCGGTACTCGTCCTCGAGCATCCCCATGTCGATCCCGTCGCACCAGCGCTCGCCGTCCCGGTACGCGTCGCGGCGGCGCCCCTCGATACGGAACCCGAGGTTCTCGTAGAGCGACACCGCGCGCGTGTTGACCGCGAGGACGTCCAGCCCGACGCGGTGCAGCCCGAGCCCGTCGAACGCGAAGCCGAGCACGAGCTCGATCGCCTCGGTGCCGTACCCGCGCCCGCGGTAGCCGGGACGCATCGCGAGCCGCAGGCTCGCGCTGCGCAGGACCTCGTCGATGTCGTTCAGCACGATCTCACCCAGGTACTCGTCGTGCCCGACGAGCGTGATGGCGAGATCCACACGACCGGGCTCGTCGGCCACCGACGCGCACCACGCCTCGATCTCCTCGAGCGAGAACCTGTGCGTCGTGCCCGTGAGCCGACGCCCCTCGGGGTCGCTCACGGACTCCCACATGTGCGGCGCATCCGACGCGCGGACCGGTCGCAGCGTGAGCATCTCGCCCTGCAGCGTCGGCTTGTCGTCGACGGTCCTCACGTGCCCGGCCATCGTGTGCCTCCCCAGATCGGTGCTCCGAGGCTAGGCCACCGGGCCGTGCGACGTCCGCAGCGCACGCGGCAGGTCGCCGGCGCTGCACGTGCCGGCAGCCCGACGACGAGCGGCGCCGCCGCGGAGGTCAGCCATCCTCCGCGGCGGCGCCGCCGTCCTGCTGCCGGGTGGTGCGAGGACCGTCAGCCTGTCCCCGCACCACCCGACCGGTCGACCGGGCTACGCCTCGCCCAGCCGCCTGCCTCGACGCACCACGAGCAGGAGCACAAGCCCCGCGACGAGCGCCGCCGCCGCGACCGCGACGAGCCCCGTCTGGAAGCCGGTGGCCCCGAGCTGGGCGTCGGCCGCGAGGACGCGGACCGTCGCCTCACCGCTGAGCCCCGACGACAGGCCGCGCACCTCGAGCGTGTGCGTACCGATCGTCGCGTCGGACGGGATCGTGACGCGCAGGTCCACCGAGCCGTCCGCCGCCGCGGTCGCGGCGAGCAGCAGGCGCGGCGCCGAGTGGAGCCAGACCTCAACCCGTTCGCCGGGCTCGAAGCCCGTGCCCCGGACCCGCAGCGCACCACCCTGGCGCACGTCGTGCAGCGACAGGTGCAGCACGGGCGCGCTCGCCGGTGCCGTCGCGCCATCCGTCGGTTCCGTCGGCTCCGTTCCCGGCTCCGTTCCCGGCTTCGTGCCCGGCCCCGTACCCGGCTTCGTACCCGGCTTCGTGCCCGGGTCCGTGCCCTCGGTGCCCGGGTCGGTGCCCGGCTCCGTGGTCGCGGCGACGAGCCGGCCGACGCCCCAGTGCGCGGTCGTCTGGTAACCGGTGCCGGTCGGGTCCGCCCAGTTGATGATCGACGTGCGGTTGCCGTCCGACGCGTCGTTCACCTGGACGTCGAGGCCCTGGTAGGTCCCGAGACCACCCCACTCGAGCAGGCTGATCGCCGCCTCGACCCGGTACCCCGTGTCGGTGCGGGTCACCGAGCTGGTCACGCGGTCGCGCTGGAACTGCTCGTCGCCCGTGCCGAACGACAGCGCACCGTCCGCGTCGATGCGGATCTGCGTGTCGTCGTACCGGTAGGAGCCGTTCTTCACGTTGCCACCGTCGACGTAGATCTCGACCGAGTCCTTCGTCCACGGGTCGCTGCCCGTCGTGTCGACCGTCGGGTCGACCACGTCGGCCAGGACGAACAGCGTGTTCTCCTGCCAGAGCAGGCGGAACGTGCCGACCGCACCCTTGCTGCCCGAGGTCACCTTGCTCGTCGTGATCTCGGCCGCGTCGGCCCAGACGTCGTCGACGTCGCCGTCGACGACCGGGGTCGAGGACGCCTGCGGGATCTCGGTGTAGGACAGCGGTTCGACGAGCGCGACCGTCCCGAGCACGCCCGGCGTGTTCCAGCCGGTCGTCGTCGAGCTGTTCACGACGCGCACGTCGAGGTCGACCGAGTCGCCCTGCGCCGCGCCCTCGAGCGGGACCGTCGCGACGACGGACCAGCCGCCCGCCCGCTCGACGACCGCGGCATCGCTGCGCGCGACCGTCACGACCCCGTCCGCGGTCTCGAGCTGGATGGCGTCGCTCGCGTCCTTCGTCGCGTCGTCGACGTCGACGAACACCGTCAGCGCGTCGGGCGACCAGCGGAGCTGGAACCGTGCGGCGTCACCCACGGGGTGCAGCGGGAGGCGCTGCCACTCGTCGGACCCGGCCGTGTAGTCGCCGCCGTCGGCCGCGAACGCGTCCGCGCTGCGGATCGCCGCCGGCAGGGCGAGCCCTGCGGCGCCGTAGAACGCCGGCTTGGCCTTGAACCAGTCGTCGAACAGCAGCGGCTTGCCGTTGTTCGTCGCGCGCCACGAGCGGCCGTCGGTCAGGCCCCAGGTCGTCACCGAGAACAGGCTGTCCGCGTGCTCGCGGAAGCTGTCGAAGGCTGCCTTGAGGTAGTAGCCCTGGTCGATCGACTTCGCGGTGTCGGGCGATCCGACGAACACGTCGAGCTCGGTCACGGCCTGCACGAGCGGCGTGCCGTCGGCCTTCTTCATGCCCTCGAAGTCGGCGATCGCGTCCTCGAGCGTGCCCACCGGGGTGGACAGCGCGACGTGGAACTGGTGGCCGACGCCGTCGATCGGCACGTCACGCGCAATGAGCCGCTCGACGAGCGCCTTGTAGCGCGCGCGCTTGCCGGTCTGCTCGGTGTTGTAGTCGTTGATGAACAGCGTCACCGGATGCACGGCACCGCTCGCGGCGTACGTCCCGTTGAACGCCTCGTTCGCGAACTCGAACGCGTCGTCGACGAACGTGTCGTCACCGTAGATGCGGTACCAGGCCGAGCGACGCATGCCGTCGGACGTCGAGGTGCCGTCGTCGATGACCTCGTTGACGACGTCGAACGCCACGAGCGGGTTCGTCGGCGAGCCGAACGGCCCGTACTGGTCGGACAGCGCCTGGGCGACGTTGTCGATGTGGTCGTGCAGCCGCTGGCGCAGCTGGGCCTTGGTCAGGTCCGCACCCTCGTCGTCCTGGTAGAACCAGTCCGGCGTCTGGCTGTGCCACAGGAGCACGTGGCCGTAGACCCGCAGGTCGTTCTCCTGCGCGTAGTCCATGAGGGCCGTCGCCTCGGGGTGCATCCGGAACGTGTCCACCCCGGTGCCCGAGTACCAGGCCTCGACCTTCATGTAGTTCTCGGACGTCACCTGGTCGAAGTGCTTGAGCAGCAGCTCCGACGCGGTCCCGGCCGTCTCACGCGAGTCGATCGCGACACCCACCGGGAAGTCGACCGTGTCCTTGAGCGGCGTGAGGTCCTCGATCTGCGCGACCGGGGTCGAGACGACCGAGATGTCGTCGACGAGGAACGGCGAGATGTTGCCCGTGCCCGTCGAGACGTACTTGGTCTCGAAGTAGAGCTCCGCCGCCGTGTCGAACGCCGGCATCGTGAACGTGCCGGTGACGTGCACCCACTGGCTCGACGAGAGCCCCGTGATCTGGACGAGGTTGGAGAACTTGGCGTCCTCACCCGTCACCGTGCGCGCCGAGAGCGTCATGTCGCCCGGCGTGCCCTCGAACTTGATCCACGCCGACAGGTCGTAGGACGCACCCGGCGTCGCCGAGTCCGTGACGTCGATCTGGATGCCCTGGCCCTGCGACGTGCGCTCGGCCACGCGCACCGCGTAGGTGCTCTCGTGCGCGTCGTCGTCCGTCACCTCGACGAGCCCGGCCGGGCCGGACCCGTCCGCACGCGCCGACCAGCCCTGCATCGTGCCGTCCTCGAAGTCCGAGTCGGCGAGCGTGACGCCCTTGGGCGCCGCGCCCCCGGCCGGGAGCGTGAACGTCCAGCCGTCGGCGAGCAGCTCGCTCACGACGGTCTTGACCGCCGCGACACCCGCGGTGCGGTTCCCGCCACCGTCGTGCACGAGCGCGATCTGGCCCGGGTGCGACGTGATCGTCGAGCGCAGTGCCGCGGCGATCTTCGCCTCGTCACCGGCGTTCTCCGCGCCGTCCCAGTCGTTCACGAGGTTCGTCACCGCCAGCGGCTGCATGCCGAGCGCGACCGCGACCGGCCCCGTCTGACCCCACTCGCCGTTGGGGGCACGGAAGTACGGGACCTCGGCGGTCGGGTCGCCGAGCGCCGTGCGGATCGTCGCCAGGTTCGCCTTGAGCCGCGTCGCCGCCCCCGCCTGGTCGAGGCTCTTGAGCGAGTCGTACGTCGTGGAGTGGTTGCACAGCGCGTGACCGTCCTGGACGATCCGCTTGAGCACGTCGGCACCGCCGGGTGCTGTGACGTTCTGGCCGATGACGCAGAACGTCGCCGGAACGCCGTTGGCCTTGAGGAAGTCGAGCAGCTCGAGCGTCGTCGCGCCGTTCGGTCCGTCGTCGAACGTGAGCGCGGCGGTCTTGTCCGTACCGCGCGCCGACGCCACGGGAGTCGCCGTCGGGTTCAGCGCACCGCCCGGCACGAAGTCGGGGTCCGTCTCGACGTAGTCGCCACCACCCGAGGCCGCCTTGCCGACGATCTCGATGTCGTCGACGAGGAAGTCGGGGTGCACGGAGTCGATGTCCGCCGCCTCGAAGTAGAGGATCACGGACGCGAGCCCGGCCGGGCGCGTGTAGGTGGAGCTCAGCTCCACCCACTCGTCCGCCGTGACGGTCGCGGACGCGATCTGCTCGTACGCGTCGTCACCCGACCCGGTGTTCGTCTGCGCCGTGATCTTGACGATCGACGAGCCCGTCGTGCCGGGCGCGAGGCGCACCCATGCCGAGACGTCGTAGGTCGAGCCCGCGACGAGCGTCGACGTCAGGTCGGCCTGCGTCCCCGCCCAGCTCGCGCTGCGGTTCGTCACCGCGAGGGCGCTCGCACCGCCGTGTGCGTCGTCTCCCGTGAGGGCGACCGTCGAGCCGCGGGCCCCCCACGGTTCCGACGCACTCTCGAAGTCGTTCCCGAGGACGACCTCGGGCTCGCCGGTGTCAGGCGCCTTGGCGGTCACCCGGACGTCGTCGAGCTGGTAGGTGAAGGCGAGAGCCGGGTCGGGCTCAGGGTAGGGCCCCGTCCCGAGGTAGATCTGCTCGGGCGCGTCCGTCGCCGGGACCGTGAACGTGTTCGTGACCGTCGTCCACTCGTCCGTGAGCATGCTGTCGGGGCTCAGCCACCCGTACGCGGGCTTGGTCACCCAACGGATCGGCACGCCCGTGTCGCCGTCGACGATGCGCGCCTGTGCGGTGAGCGTCACGACCGTGCCGGCAGCGAGGCCGTCGAAGAGTCCTTCGGGCGTCTGCACACCGTCGTAGTTGTTGGCGCGTGCCACCTGGTAGACGGTGCTCCCGTCGGCCTCGACGAACGTCCCGCTCGCGCCGGAGGGGACGAGGTCTCCGAGCGCGCCATCGTCGAAGTCGGCCGCGAGCAGCGTGGCGTCGTCCGCGGCCTGGGCCGCGAGCGTGCCCGCCGTCACGGCGGTCAGGGGCGCGACGAGCAGCGCGGCCGCCGCGACGAACGCGGGGCCTCTCCTGCGGCGCACGTGAGAAGGACTGGACATCGACGCTCCCTTGCGTGACGTAGCCGGTGTGTGGCGCGACACTATCGCGCGAGTATCGGTTCTGGAACCGATCTTTCGGTAACGATTTCGATACCGTTCCACACGGCCCGGCGCACAACAAGTCACTCCTCCGGGTGAGAAGCGCCCTGATCAGGCGACCGAGCGGGCACGCGGGACCGCGTGATCACGCCCCGAGACGACGAACCCCCGGGTCGATCGAATCGACCCGGGGGTTCGCGAGACGCCGCTGCGCGCCTAGAAAGTTTCGATCAGGACTGGACCCGCTCGAGCACGAGCTCGCGCACGCGACCCGCATCCGCCTGACCGCGCGTGGCCTTCATGACCGCACCGATGATCGCGCCGACCGGACCGAGGTTGCCCGACCGGATCTTGTCCGCGATGTCCGGCTGGGCCGCGAGCGCCGCGTCGATCGCCTCGAGGAGCGGACCGTCGTCGGAGACGACCTCCAGCCCGCGCGCGACCACGACCTGCTCCGGGTCGCCCTCGCCTGCGAGGACACCCTCGAGGACCTGGCGCGCGAGCTTGTCGTTGATCCGACCCGCGTCGACGAGCGACTGCAGCGCGCCGATCTGCGCCGGCGTGATCGGCAGCTCGGCGAGCTCGACCTCGCGCTCCTTCGCCGTCCGCGCGAGCTCGCCCATCCACCACTTGCGCGCCGCGGCGGGAGCAGCTCCCGCCGCCACCGTCGCCTCGATGAGCTCGACGGCGCCGGCGTTCACGACGTCGCGCATCTCGGCGTCCGCGTAGCCCCACTCGCCCTGCAGCCGCCGCCGACGAGCCGCCGGCAGCTCCGGGAGCGCCGCCCGGATCTCCTCGACCCAGGCGGGATCGGGCACGATCGGCACCAGGTCGGGCTCCGGGAAGTACCGGTAGTCCTCGGCGTCGGACTTCACGCGCCCGCTCGTCGTGATCCCCGTGTCCTCGTGCCAGTGCCGGGTCTCCTGGACGATTGCGCCGCCCGCGTCGAGCACCGCAGCCTGCCGCGAGATCTCGTAGCGGACCGCACGCTCGACCGAGCGGAACGAGTTGACGTTCTTCGTCTCGGTGCGCGTGCCGAGCGGACTGTCCGGCGTCGCGCGCAGCGACACGTTGACGTCGGCGCGCACGTTGCCGCGCTCCATGCGCGCCTCGGAGACCTCGAGCGCCCGGAACAGGTCGCGCAGCGTCTGGACGTACGCGCGGGCGACCTCGGGCGCCCGCTCCCCCGCGCCCGTGAGGGGCTTGGTGACGATCTCCACGAGCGGGATGCCCGCGCGGTTGTAGTCGACGAGCGAGTACTCCGCTCCGTGGATCCGGCCCGTCGCGCCGCCCACGTGCGTGTTCTTGCCCGCGTCCTCCTCCATGTGCGCGCGCTCGACCTCGACGCGGAACGTCGAGCCGTCCTCGAGCTCGACGTCCACGAACCCGTCGTACGCGATCGGCTCGTCGTACTGCGAGGTCTGGAAGTTCTTCGGGACGTCCGGGTAGAAGTAGTTCTTGCGCGCGAACCGGCACGACGCCGCGATCGAGCAGTTGAGCGCGAGCCCGATCCGGATCGCGTACTCGACCGCGGTGCCGTTGACAGCGGGCAGCGCACCCGGCAGCCCCAGGCTGACCGGCGTGACCTCGGTGTTCGGCTCCGCACCGAACGTCACCGCCGCACCGTCGAACATCTTGGTCCGCGTCCCGAGCTCGACGTGCACCTCGATGCCGATCACCGGGTCGAAGCGCGCGACGGCGTCGTCGTAGTCGACGAGGTCGACCGTGGTGCGGCTCATCGCGCCACCTCCAGCTCCGGGGCCTGCGCGAGCAGCGGACCGCCCCACTCGTTCTCCAGCAGCGCCTCGAGCGCCGCACCCACCCGGTACAGGCGGTCGTCGGCCTTCGCGGGCGCGAGCACCTGGAATCCCGCCGGCAGACCGTCGTCGGACAGGCCCGACGGCAGCGACAGCCCCGGGACGCCCGCGAGGTTCGCCGGGATCGTCGCGACGTCGTTGAGGTACATCGCGAGCGGGTCGTCGAGCTTCTCGCCGAGCCTGAACGCGGTCGTCGGCGCCGTGGGCGAGACGAGCACGTCGGCCTGCTCGAACGCCGCCGCGAAATCGCGCTGGATGAGCGTGCGGACCTTCTGCGCGCTGCCGTAGTACGCGTCGTAGTAGCCCGCCGAGAGCGCGTACGTACCGAGGATGACGCGCCGCTTGACCTCGTCGCCGAAGCCCCGGCCGCGCGTCGCCGCCATCACCCGCTCCGCGGTGACCGGGCCCTGCTCCGGCTCGACGCGCAGACCGAACCGCATGCCGTCGAACTTCGCGAGGTTGCTCGACGCCTCGGCGGGGAGAATGAGGTAGTACGCCGCGAGCGCGTACTGGAAGTGCGGGCACGAGACCTCGACGATCTCGGCGCCCGCGCCGCGCAGCAGCTCGAGCGACTCGTGGAACCGCGCGAGCACGCCCGCCTGGTACCCCTCGCCCTGGAGCTCGGAGATCACCCCGACCCGCAGACCTGTCAGGTCGCCCGTCGCGCCCTGACGCGCGGCCGCGACGAGACCCGGCAGCGGCTCCGCGATCGACGTCGAGTCACGCGGGTCGTGACCGCCGATCAGCTCGTGCAGCAGCGCGCTGTCGAGCACCGTGCGCGTCACCGGGCCGGCCTGGTCGAGCGAGCTCGCGAGTGCGATGAGCCCGTACCGCGACACCGAGCCGTACGTCGGCTTGACGCCGACCGTGCCCGTGACTGCGGCGGGCTGGCGGATCGAGCCGCCCGTGTCCGTGCCGATCGCGAGCGGGGCCTCGAACGCCCCGACCGCCGCGGCCGAGCCGCCGCCCGAGCCGCCCGGGATCCGGTCGAGGTCCCACGGGTTGTGCGTGTTGCCGTACGCGCTGTGCTCGGTCGACGAGCCCATCGCGAACTCGTCCATGTTCGTCTTGCCGAGGATCGGCAGACCGGCGGCCTTGAGCCGCTCGACGAGCGTCGCGTCGTACGGCGGCACCCAGCCCTCGAGGATCTTGGAGCCCGCGGTCGTCGGGAGACCCTGCGTCACCACGACGTCCTTGACCGCGATCGGCACCCCCGCGAGCGCGTGCAGCTCCTCGCCCGCCGCGCGGCGCGCGTCGACGTCCGCCGCGGTCGCGAGCGCGGTCTCGTCGGACACGTGCAGGAACGCGTGCACCTGCGGTTCGACGGCTGCGATGCGGTCCAGGTGCGCGCGCGTCGCCTCGACCGAGGACACCTCGCCGGACTGCAGGCGGGCCGCGAGGTCCGCGGCCGAGAGGCGGATCAGGTCGCTCATGCGTCCTCCCCCAGGATCTGCGGGACGAGGAACTTGCCGTCCTCGGACGCGGGCGCCACCGCGAGCACCGCGGCGCGGTCCACGGGGGGCTCGGGCACGTCGGCTCGGAACACGTTCGTCAGCGGCAGGGGGTGGCTGGTGGCCGGCACGTCCGGCGTGGCGATCTCGCTCACGCGCGCGACCGACTCGACGATCACGTCGAGCTCGCCCGCGAGCCGGTCGAGCTCGTCGGACGTCAGGTCGATCCGGGCCAGCCCCGCCACACGCGCGACCTCGTCGCGGGAGAGGGTGGACATGCCCGGAAGTCTAGACGGCTACGCCCGCTCGACGGCCGCCTCGATCAGCGACAGCAGCGCGAGCGCGTAGGCGTCCTCCGCGTCGGGCGCCGAGAACACCTGCTCGGGCCGGCCCGCGAGCTCGACGAGCACCTGGTACAGCCCGTCGGTCGAGCGCGCGAGCGAGCGGAACGTCCCGCCGAGCAGCTCGCGCAGCTGGTCCTCGCGCGGCAGCCAGACGGCGTCCTCCTGCGCGACCGAGTCCAGCGCCCACTCCGTCGTGCCGTTGAAGCCGAGCACGGTGCCCGTCGGGTAGTGGTGCGCCTCGATCGTCATCTCGCTGACCGTGAACACCTCGTCCATGTCGTCGACGAGCATCGCGAACCGGTCGCCCGACTCCGGGTTCCAGTGCAGGCCGGTCCGACGAAGCTGCAGGGCCAGGTCACGCGAGATCACCGACCCAGTATCGGCCGCCCCGGGACCTCGTGCCCATGCGCCGCGCGGTGCACCCGGAGCATGCTGGCCGGGTGCGTACCACGCCCGTCTACTACTACTCGTCGGCGAGCGGGCTGGTCCGTTCCTTCGCGGAACGTCTCGGTCGCCCGGCGTTCAACCTCGCGGAGCGCGAGCACCGGCGCAGCGAGGCCGACGGCCCGTGGGTCCTGCTGACCCCGTCGTACAAGACCGGGAACGCCGCGAACGACACCATCCCCGAGGCCGTGCGCCGGTTCCTGCGCTCCGAGCACAACCGTCGCCTGCTCGTCGGCGTCATGGGCTCGGGCAACCGCAACTTCGGGCGCTACTACCAGGACGCGGCGCGGCAGATCGCGCGCGTCTCGGGCCGCCCGATGCTCTTCGAGTTCGAGCTCGCCGGGACCCCGTGGGACGTCGAGGAGTGCCGACGCATCCTCGCCGAGCTCGACGAGGGGCTGGCCCACCGCGCCGGCACGGCCCGAGCGGGCTGAGCCCCCCCGTCGCACCGACGGGGGGGCTCAGCACCGCATCCGCGCGGCGCGCTCTCAGCGCACTGCGCTCACGACGTGACGTTCAGGACGCGGAACCGTCCGTGCGGTTCGTGAGCCCGTTCGCCACGAGCCCGCCCGCCGCACCCGAGAGCACCGACGCGATGTCGATCCCCGTGAGCGATCGGACGACCTCCTGGCCCTCGCCGAGCACCTGACCCACGGTCTTGGTCACGGCCGACGCACCGTCGGTCGAGACCACCGTGAGCTGCTTGATCGCGGCGATCGGGTCGGAGGCCGCCTTGACGATCTCCGGCAGGACCGCGATGACCTGCTGCGCCAGGATCGCCTCGCCCTGCTCGCGCAGCGCGTCCGCCTGCGCCTTGGTCGCCTCGGCGGCGGCCAGACCCTCGGCCTTCGCGGCCGCGGCGCGCGCGAGACCGAGCGCCTCCACGGCCTGGGCCTCGGCGAGCTGCCGGTCGCGCTCGGCGTTGCCCGCCCGGATCGTCGCCTGCGCGGCGGCGTCGGCGTCGTTGACCGCCGCGACCTTGTTGGCCTCGGCGATGCGCGTGCGCTTGTAGGCGTCGGCCTCGGTCGCCGCGTTGGCGGCGTCACGTTCGGCCGTCGCCTGCTGGACCGCCGCGTACGCGGCGGCCTCGGCCGGCTTGCGGACGTCGATGTCGAGCTGCTCCTCGGTGACCTTCGCCTTCTCGGCGAGCGCCTCGCGCTCCTGCGTCGCGACGAGCTTGTCCTGCTCGGCGCGCGCGAGCCGACCCGCGGCCTCGGCCTCGGCGTTGGCGCGGTCGGTCTCCGCCTTGATGCCGGCCTGCTTGAGCGCGAGGTCGCGCTGCCGCTCCGCGATGGCCTCCGCCGCGACGATCTTCGCGAACTCCGAGACCTGCTGTGCCTCGGCCTCCTTGACCTCGGCGACCTGGCGCGCCCGCGCGGCCTCGGCGCGGCCGAGGTTCTGCAGGTAGTCGGAGCCGGGCGTCGAGATGTCGGAGATGTTGAGCAGGTCGACCTGCAGACCCTGCTCGGACAGGTCGGTCTTGGTCGACGCGACGACAGCGTCCTGCAGCGACTTGCGGTCCGAGATGATCTGCTCGATCGTCATGTCGCCGATGATCGAGCGCAGCGAGCCCTCGAGGGACTCCTTGATGACGTCGGTCAGCGTCGCCTGCTGCGACAGGAACCGCTGTGCCGCACGGCGCACGCCCTCCTCGTCGCCGCGGACCTTGAAGTTGATCGACGCCTTGATCGCGAGCTTGATGCGGTTCTTGTCGACGCCCTCGACCGTGATGCCGATCTGGCGCTGCTCGAGCGAGATCGGGAAGCCCTGCTGCAGCACGGGCCAGACGAACACGCGTCCGCCGACGACGACGCGCTGACCGCCGTCCCCCGCGTTCTTGCCAGCCCCGCGGCCGACGATGATGAGCGCCTCGTTCGGCGGGACCCGCCGGATGCGCTTCGTGATGAGCGCGATGACCGCGAAGAACGCGATGACGAGCGCCAGCACGGCCAGGATCGTGGCGCCGTTGTCCAGGAAGTCAGGCATGGTGTCCGGGTCGCCCCGGCTCCTCTCTGTCGATCCCACGGGCCCCTGCCGTGGGTACGTGCGGCCCGTCCGCCGTCGTCGGCGGCCGGGAAGTCAGGACGTGCTCGTGGTGGTGCGGCGCGCGCTGCACCACCACCGATCAGGCGCTCTCGGTCGGGCGCGCTCGATCAGGCCCGCTGTACGTGGACGCGCGACCCGGAGACGCCGACGACGACCACGCGCGTCCCCGCGGGGAGCTCGTCGTCGGCCCAGGCGAGCCGGCTCTCCAGGTCCCGCACCCCCTCGAGCCGGACCTCGCCACCCTCGGGCCCGGTCGTCGCGGTCAGGACGCCGAACGCGCCCTCGAGCGGCGGCGGCGGCGCGTCCTCGCTCGCCGCGAGCCGGTTGATGAGCAGCTGGGCCACGGCCCCGGCGACGAGCGCGAAGCCGACCGCGATGACGTACGCCCAGACGACCGCCAGGTCCGACGAGAGCGCGAGCACCCCCGACGCCCCGAACACGACGGCACCGATGCCCACCGCGAGGCCGGAGATCCCGCCGTCGCCGATCTCGAACGACTCGAACACCTCGCCCACGACGAACGAGAGCACGAGCAGCACGAGGCCGATCGCACCGACCACGAAGAAGACCGTCACGACCGTCCCTTTCCTTCGTCCGACCCGGGAGCCGGGCTCGGCGCCCGTCGCCCCAGGGGTGAGCAACCGAGCAGTATGGCAGAGGTCAAGCCCGGAGCGGACCCGTTCGGCCGACCCGGTCCGACCGCGCTCACCTACCCGCACCGCCTCGCGCCTCGCGGTACCGGTAGTCGTCGACCTCCCGGAAGCCGAGCTGCGCGTACCACGCGCCCACCGCGGAGTTGCCCTCCTCCACCTGGAGGAACACCCGGTCGACACCGGCCCGGTGCGCGACGGCCAGTCCGTGCACGGTCAGGCGCCGTCCCAGGCCGCGGCGGCGCCGGCCGGGATCCACCGCGAGGCACGACAACCCCGCCCAGCCGTCGGCGAACGCGACCCGGACGATCCCGACGAGGACACCGTCGACCCGCGCCGCCACGTGCTGGGCCCGCCCGCCGGTCAGGATGGTGCGCGCGAGCGCGCGCACGTCCGACGGCCCCTTCGTCGCGAGGTACAGGTCGAGCCACGCGTCGTCGGGGGCGTCGACGACCTCGATCGGGCCGTCCGACCCGTCGCCCCGCTCGGCCGCGGGCGCGACCGTCCCGTCGACATGACGAGCCAGCACGCGGGCCCCCGCACGCGCGCGCCAGCCACGACGGTCGAGCTCGGCCGCCAGGGCGTCGCGCTCACCGCGCCCGATCCGGACGACGGCCGGGAGCCCGGCCGCCGCGAAGACGCGCTCGACCTCGTCGACCGCCTGTCGCACGTCCGTCGGCTCCGTCAGCACGACGGCGCTGTTGGCACGCCGCGTGAACCCGCCCGAGAGCCCGACGAGCCAGCCGTCCGACGTCGTGACGGTCCGCACGGGCGGCCAGCACGCCACCTCGGTCGCGGCACCCGGCGCACCGGTCCGGGCGCCGGGTGCGGCACCCACGCCCCGCCCAGCCCCTGCCTCGAGCGTCATGAGCCGATCGCGTCCGGACCGCCCGCGAGCAGCCGCTCGAACCCGGCCTCGTCGAGGATCGTCAGGCCGAGCTCACGCGCCTTCGTCTCCTTGCTGCCCGCGTTCTCGCCGACCACCACGAAGTCGGTCTTCTTCGACACCGAGCCCGCAGCCTTGCCACCCCGGCTCAGGACCGCCTCCTTCGCCTCGTCGCGCGAGAACCGCTCGAGGCTCCCCGTCACCACGACGGTGAGCCCCTCGAGCGTGCGCTCGACGCCCTCGGACTCGGCGTCGTGCATCACGACGCCCGCGGCGGCCCACCGGTCGACGATCTGCGCGTGCCAGTCGACCGCGAACCAGTCGACGAGCGAGGCCGCGATGGTCGGGCCCACACCCTCGACGCCGCCCAGCCGCTCGGCCGCCGCCTCCGGGTCGCCCTCGACGACCTCGCGCAGCGCCGTCATCGACCGGAACTCCTGCGCGAGCGCGCGCGCCGCGGTCGGGCCGACGTTGCGGATCGAGAGCGCGACGAGCACGCGCCACAGCTCCTTGGTCTTGGCCAGGTCGAGCTGGTCGAGCAGCGTGCGCGCGGCCTCCGAGGGCTCCCACTCGGGGAGCGATCGCCCCGCGGCCGCGGCCTCGCGCACCTGCGCCTTGGTCCACCGCAGCTGCCGACGGAACGGGGCCCGCCGCCGCACCGCGCCGTCCTCGTCCTCGCGCGGCAGGCCGGTCTCCGGGTCGCGCACGACGACCTCGATCGCGGCGAGCGTCTCGAGGCTCGCGGTCCGGACCCGCACCTTCTCGTCGTCCGGGGCATCAGCCGGGTACCCGACGAGGTCGAACAGGTCGGCCTCCGTGGTCAGCGGCGGCGTCGCGGGGACGTCGGGCTGCGTGAGCGCCGCGGCGGTGACCTCGCCGAGCGCCTCGATGTCGAGCCCGCCGCGCGACCCGATGTGCTCGACGCGTCCCCGCACCTGCGCGGGGCACGTCTGTGCGTTGGGGCAGCGCAGGTCGACGTCGCCCTCGCGCATCGGCCGCAGCGGCGTACCGCACGCGGGGCAGTCCGTGGGCATGTGCCACTCGATGCGCGGCACGTCGTCGTCGGGTGCCTGCGGGGCCGGTCCCACGATCTCCGGGATGACGTCGCCCGCCTTGCGCAGCACGACCATGTCGCCGATCCGGACCCCCTTGACGCGCACGACGTCCTGGTTGTGCAGCGTCGCCTGCCGCACCGTCGAGCCCGACACGAGCACCGGCTCCATGACCGCGAACGGCGTCGCGCGGCCCGTGCGCCCGATGCCCACCTCGATCGCGAGCAGGCGCGTGTTGACCTCCTCGGGCGGGTACTTGTACGCGACGGCCCACCGCGGCGCCCGGCTCGTCGCGCCCAGGCGTCGCTGCAGCGCGATCTCGTCGACCTTGACGACCAGCCCGTCGATCTCGTGCTCGACGTCGTGCCGGTGCTCGCCGTAGTGGGCGATCATCTCGCGCACGCCGTCGAGGCCCGTGACCACGCGGGTGTGCGACGACGTCGGCACGCCCCAGCCCTCGAGCAGCCCGTACACCTGGGACTGCCGCGTGAGGTCGGCCGGACGGCTGCCCTGCGCCCAGCGCAGCGCGCCGATGCCGTGCGCGTACATCCGCAGCGGCCGCGAGGCCGTCACGCGCGGGTCCTTCTGCCGCAACGAGCCCGCCGCGGCGTTGCGCGGGTTCGCGAACGGCGCGCGGCCGGCCGCCACCTGGGCCTCGTTGAGCGCGGTGAACGCCTCGACGGGCAGGAAGACCTCGCCGCGGATCTCGATCAGCTCGGGGTGCGTCGCCGGGTCGCCCGCGAGCACGTCCGGGATCGTCGTGATCGTGCGGACGTTGAGCGTGACGTCCTCGCCCGTGCGGCCGTCCCCGCGCGTCGCCGCACGCACCAGCCGACCCTTCTCGTACAGCAGGGCGATCGCGAGGCCGTCGATCTTGAGCTCGCACAGGTAGTGCGGCGGCTCGTCGGTCTCGAGGTCCCGCTGCACACGCTCGGCCCACGCGCGCACGTCCTCGTCGGAGAACGCGTTGTCGAGCGAGAGCATGCGCTCGACGTGGTCGACCGCCTGGAAGTCGGTCGAGAACGTCCCGCCCACGCGCTGGGTCGGCGAGTCCGGCGTCCGCAGGCCGGGGTGCGCGTCCTCGAGCGCCGCGAGCTCGCGCAGCCGCGCGTCGTACTCCGCGTCCGACGACGACGGCGCGTCCCGCACGTAGTAGGCGAACTGGTCCGCGAGGACCTGCTCCACGAGCTCGTCCCAGCGGTGGCGCGCCGCGGCGGACACCTCCTGGGCCGACGCCTCGTCGGGCACGTCCGGGACCTGGTTCGTCTGCGTCACGCGCCCATTGTGGCGGGCGCCACCGACACGCGCCGCGCGCGGTCCACAGCCCGAGGCGTCAGCGCCGCGTCCCCGCGCCCCCGCGCCGCAGCCGCGGCGCGACCAGCACGCCCACGCACGTCACGACCCCACCGACGAACAGCACGGCGCCCGTCCAGAACGTGCCCGCCGACGCCTGCGCGACCAGCACGGTCTCGCGCGTCCCCTCGGTCGGGCTCCACGAGCACGTCGTCCGCGGCGGGAACGGGCTGTTGTGCACCGACGCGCCCGGCACCTCGTCGCTCACGGCCTCGAGGCACGGCACGTCGCCCGCCTGCGTCGCCGCGATCGACCGCGTGCCGACCGTCAGGAACGCCACGAGCAGCAGCACGACCCCGACGATCGCCGCCCCGCTCGCGAGCAGCAGCGTCAGCGGGCGACGCAGCGACGGCCGCGCCACGGCCCCCGCGGCACCACCGCCCGGTCCGCCTCCCGGGCCACCGGAACCCGCGCCGGACGCACCGTCGCCCGCCCCCGCGGCCCGGTCGGCCGACGGGTCCTGCGCCCGGCGCCCTGCCTGATCACCCACGTGCTCGTCCACCCTCACCTCGTCCGTCGTCGCGCGGCTGCAGCCTACGTCCCGCACGGCGCGCGACGGCACACGGGCCCGTCGACCTCGGTCATGCGTGCGCACGCTCGGCGAGCACGCGTGCGGCCCGCACGAGACCCGCGAGCGCCCCGCGCGCGTCGTCGGGCCCGCCGACCGGGTCCCCCGCGAGCAGCACGACGTCGTCGAGCCCGCGCGCGGGCAGCCCGACGGCACGCCACGGGCGCGCGAGCACCTCGGCCTGACCGACGACGTCCGGTCCCGCGCACTGCGACGACGCCTGCGGTGGCAGCTGCGCCCACAGCCGCACGCCACCCTCGACGGTCTCGGCGACGCGCTCCCAGCCGCCCTCGTCCACGTGCGCGACCTCGAGCGCGACCGCGTCGGCACCCGCGGCCCGAACCGCGGGCAGCGCGGTCCACGCCGACCCGCCGTGGACCGCGACCGTGTCCGCCCCGGCTGCGCGGGCCCCCGCGACGAGGGCCCCGACGCGCTCGGCGGCCACCGGTCCGGGCACGGCGCGCAGCCGCGCGTACCCCGAGAACGACGGGAGCACCCCCGCGACGGCCTGCGCGAGCAGGGGCTCGTGGACGAGCACGACGGGTTGCGCACCCGGCACCACACGGCGCAGCGCGGCCAGGTGCTCCGCGACGCCCGCCGCGAGCGAGTCGGCGAGGTCGCGCACGGCCCCGGCGTCCGCGAGCGCGCGGTCGCCGCGCGCGAGGTAGACCGACGCCGCGAGCGTCACGGGTCCGAGCACCGGCACGACGAGCGGTCCGGCGTACCCGTGGCCCGCGACCGCCAGCGCGTCGAGGTCCTCACGCGCGAGCGCCCGCGCACGTGCCAGGTCGCCGCCCGGTCGGTCGGCGAGCTTCCACCCGTGCGGCCCGAGCTCGGCGGGCACCTCAACGAGCGCCGCGAGCGCCTTCCCGACGAGCGTCGCCGCTGGTCCGCGCGCCGGCAGGTGCACCGCGAACGGCAGCCCGGCGACCTCCGACGGCGTGTCGGTGAGGTCGCCGACGACCACGGCCTGCGCCTCGAGCACGTCCTGCCCGGGCCACGCGCCCGTCCCGGTCGCTGCGATCACGCGGGCGTCCCGACGAGCGCACGCTGCGCGGCCGTGACGGTCGCCTGCCCGAGCACGCGCGTGCCGCGGTACAGCACGAGCGACTGGCCGGGGGCGACCCCGCGCAGCGGCGTGCGCAGCCGGACGCTCACCGCGCCGCCCGACGCCGTGAGCACGTCCGCGGCCACGGGTGCCCCGTGCGCCCTGACCTGCACCTCGACGTCACCGCCGAGCGCGTCGACGGTGCCGTCCACCGCCACCACGACGCGCTCGTCGTACCAGACGGCCCGGTCCGCGTGCACGGTGTCGACGAGCAGCTCGTCGGCGGACCCGACGACCACGCGGTTGGCGACGGGCTCGACGTGCAGCACGTAGCGCGGACGGCCGTCGGGCGCGGGCCGACCCAGCGCGAGGCCGCGACGCTGCCCCACGGTGTACGCGTACGCGCCGTCGTGCCGTCCGACGACCGCGCCGGACGCATCGACCACGTCGCCCGGGCGCGAGCCGAGCCGGTCGCGCAGGAAGCCCTGCGTGTCGCCGTCGGCGACGAAGCAGATGTCGTACGAGTCCGGCTTGGCCGACACCGCGAGCCCGCGCTCGGCCGCCTCGCGGCGCGTCTCCTCCTTCGACGCGACGTCGCCGAGCGGGAACACCGCCCGCGCCAGCCGCTCGGGGCCCATGACCGCGAGCACGTACGACTGGTCCTTCGCGGCGTCGCGCGCGCGGTGCAGCTCGGGCACGCCGTCGGCACCCGGCACGACGCGCGCGTAGTGCCCCGTGCACACCGCGTCGAAGCCGAGCGCGATGCCGCGGTCGAGCAGCGTCGCGAACTTGATGTGCTCGTTGCACCGCACGCACGGGTTCGGCGTGCGGCCCGCCGCGTACTCGGCGAGGAAGTCCGCGACGACCGTCTCCTCGAACCGCTCGGACAGGTCCCACACGTAGTACGGGATCCCGAGGACGTCGGCCGCGCGCCGCGCGTCGCCCGCGTCCTCGATCGAGCAGCAGCCGCGCGAGCCCGTGCGGAACTGGTCACGCGTGCGGGACAGGGCCATGTGCACGCCGACGACGTCGTGCCCCGCGTCGACCGCGCGCGCGGCCGCGACCGCCGAGTCGACGCCTCCCGAGAGTGCCGCGAGCACGCGCACGTCAGACCACCCCCGACCCGGCACCGACCGCGCCCGCGGCCCGCGCGCGCTCGAGCACCGCGGGGAGCGCGTCGAGCAGCGCCGTGACGTCGTCGTCGCTCGACGTGTGCCCGAGCGAGAACCGCAGCGCCCCGCGCGCGACCTGCTCGTCGACACCCATGGCGAGCAGCACGTGCGACGGGCGCGGCACGCCGGCCTGGCACGCGGAACCGGTGGACGCCTCGACCCCCGCGGAGTCGAGCAGGTACAGCAGCGAGTCGCCCTCGCAGCCGGGGAACGTGAAGTGCGCGTTCGCGGGCAGCCGCCGCGCGGGGTCGGCGGGGCCGCGCAGGACCGCGGTCGGGTCGAGCTCGCGCACGCCCGCGACGAGCCGGTCGCGCAGCGCGGCCAGGCGCGGCGCGTTCGTCGGGCGGTCCGCCACGGCCTCGTCGACCGCGGCCGCGAACGACGCGAGCAGCGCCGCGTCGAGCGTTCCGGACCGCACCCCGCGCTCCTGACCGCCGCCGTGCAGCACGGGCGTCAGCTCGAGCCCACGGCGCGCGAGCAGCGCCCCCGCGCCGCCGGGCCCGCCGAGCTTGTGGCCCGAGACCGTCAGCGCATCGAGCCCGCTCGCGGCGAAGTCGACCGGGACCTGCCCGACCGCCTGGACCGCGTCGGCGTGCACCGGCACGCCGTACCGGTGCGCGAGCGCGACGACCTCGGCGAGCGGCTGGCGCGCACCCACCTCGTTGTTCGCCCACATGACCGACAGGAGCGCGGCGTGCTCGCCGTGGGCCGCGAGCTCGTCGCGCAGCGCGTCGACCTCGAGCACGCCGTCGGCGTCGACGGGCAGGAGCACGAGCTCGGCACCCGCGTGCTCGGCCATCCAGAATGCCGGGTCGAGGACCGCGTGGTGCTCGACGGCCGACACGAGGATCCGTCGCCGCGCCTGGTCGTGCGTGCGGCGGGCCCAGAACAGACCCTTGATCGCGAGGTTGTCCGCCTCGGTCCCGCCCGACGTCCACAGCACCTCGCTCGGACGTGCGCCGAGCGACGCGGCGAGCCGTTCGCGCGCCTCCTCGACGACGCGTCGGGCCGCGCGCCCGGACGCGTGCAGAGACGACGGGTTGCCCGTGCGTGCCAGCTCCTGCTCGAGCACGCGGACCGCCCTCGGCAGCATCGGCGTGGTCGCCGCATGGTCCAGGTAGGCAGTCACCGGACGAGTCTACGAACCCCGGCAGGCCCGACGAGCCACACGACGAGCCGCCGCAGCGCGCACCGTGCCGATATCGGCCGCGCGACGAGGACCGGACCTGGCAGGATGTCCGCCGTGAGCGCCGACGACGAGGCCGTCCTCGCGATGCCCCACGCCTTCAGCGGGCAGCGGCTCGGGTGGCGCGACCTGCCGCGCTCCGTCCGGACGTGCATCAGCGAGCTCGCGGGCGCGCAGGTGACCGCCGAGACCGACGCCACGAGCGGCTTCTCCCCCGGCTTCGCGGGCGTCCTCGAGCTGGCCGACGGCCGCGGCGTGTTCGTCAAGGCGGTCTCGCCCGAGCAGAACCCGCACTCGCCCGAGCTCGCGCGCGCGGAGATCCGCAACGCCGCCGCGCTGCCGCCCGAGGTCCCGGCGCCGCGCCTGCTGTGGTCGCACGACGACGGCGAGTGGGTCCTGCTGGGCTTCGACGTCGTGCAGGGCCGCTCGCCCGCCCTGCCGTGGCGGCCCGACGACCTCGGCCACGTGCTCGACGCGCTCGTGCCGCTCGCCGAGGCCGAGCCGCTGCCCGGGCACGTGCTGCCGCGCACCGACGACCACCTCGCCGACGACTTCCAGGGCTGGCGACGGCTCGCGGCGGGACCGGGTGCCGACCTCGACGCGCTCGTGCGCGACGGGCGCGGCGTCGAACGGTGGGCGCTCGACTCGCTCGAGGCGCTCGTCGTGCTCGAGCAGGACGCGCTACCCGCGCTCGCGGGTGACGCGCTCGTGCACGGCGACCTGCGCGCGGACAACGTCATGCTCGACGACGACCACGGCGACGTGTGGCTCATCGACTGGCCGCACGCGAGCGTCGGCGCGCCGTGGTTCGATCTCGCGAGCATGCTGCCGAGCGTCTCGTTGCAGGGTGGCGGTGATCCGGCGCGGATGTTCCGCGGGCACCCGCTGTCCGTCGGCGTCTCGGACGACGCGCTGCGCGCCGCGCTCGCGGGGCTCGGCGGCTACTTCCTGCGCAGCAGCCTGCTGCCCGCCCCCGTCGGCATCCCCAACCTGCGGGCCTTCCAGCGCGCGCAGGGCGTGGCGACGCTCACCTGGCTGCGCAGCATCTGACGTATCGCGGGCGGCAGGCCGACCGCCGCGCGGGCGCCTTCAGCCCTGGCGCCGGCGCAGCTCCTGCGTGAGCTGCGGGACCACCGCGGTCAGGTCCCCGACGATGCCGTAGTCGGCGATCTCGAAGATCGGCGCGTCGGGGTCGGAGTTGATCGCGACGATCGTCCCCGAGGCCTGCATGCCGCCGCGGTGGTGCACCGCGCCCGAGACGCCCGCGCCGATGTACAGGCGCGGCGAGATCGTCACCCCCGTCTGGCCGATCTGCGCGTCGTGCCCGATCCAGCCCTCGTCGGTCGCGACGCGCGTCGCGCCGACTGCGCCGCCGAGCACGTCGGCGAGCTCCTCGAGCGGCGTGAAGTCACCCTCGGTCCCGCGTCCGCCCACGACGACGATGTGCGCGCTGCCGAGGTCGGGCCGGCCCGTCGCGGGTCGTTCGGTCCGCTCGACCACCCGCACGCGCGACGCCGCGGCGCTCGCGGGGAACGCGAGCTCGCTCACGTGCGGCTCGACCGCGTCCGACGCGTCCGACGCGACCACGCTGTTGGGCTTGAGGAGCACGATCGCGAGCGCGGCACGCACCGCGGTGCGTGTGGTCCACGTGCCCGCGAACACGGTCTTGCCCGCGACGAGCGCGCCGTCGACGCGCTCAAGCGCGTCCGCGTCGGTCACGACGCCCGCACCGGTGGCGACCGCGAGGTGCGCGGCGACCTCCTTGACCTCGAACGACGACACGCCGAGCAGCACGCCCACGCCGCCGCCCGTCGGGTCCCCGAGCTCGGCGAGGAGCGCGGCGAGGCCCTCCGCGAGGACCGCGGCCACGCGCAGGTCGGCGTCGGACGTCAGCCGGTGCACGTGCGTGACGCCGAGCGCCCCGAGCTCCGCGAGCGCGGCGGCGGACGGCTCCGCACCGTCGACGGCCCACGCACCGCGCACGGTGCCCGACGATGCGCCGGCCAGGTCGCGGGCCAGGGTCACGAGCTCGCGCACGGACGCGCGCAGCGCACCGTCGGCGGTGTGGTCGAGCAGGACGAGGATGTCGCTCACGGTGGTCCTCAGGTTCTCGGGTGGTTCACGAACAGGGGTCGCGCGGCGCGCGTCAGACGAGCTGGTTCTCGACGAGGTAGGCAGCGAGCCGCACACCCGCGTCACCCGTGTCGGTGATCAGCACGCGGTCCTCGCGCGCGGGTCGCGGTGCGGCCTCGAGCACCTCGGTGCGCGCGCCCGCTGCGCCGACGAGCGCGGCGTCGAGCCCGAGGTCGGCGAGCGTCAGCGTCGTCACCGGCTTCTTCTTGGCGGCCATGATCCCCTTGAAGTTCGGGTAGCGCGGCTCGTTGGCCTGGTCCGTCACGGACACGAGCGCGGGCAGGTCTGCCTCGAGCACCTCGGTCGCGTGGTCGAGGTGTCGCGTGACGCGCACGGTCGAGCCGGTGACGTCGACCTGCGCCGCGAGCGGCAGCGCGGGGACGTCGAGCAGCGCCGCGAGCGCGGCGGGCACGAGCGACGTGAGCCCGTCGAGCCCCGCCATGCCGGTCACGACGAGGTCGACCCCGCCGACCTGGCGCAGCGCAGCCGCGAGCACGTGCGCGGTGCCGATCGCGTCGGACCCGACGATCGCGTCGTCGAGCACGTGCACGGCCTCGTCGGCGCCCATCTGCAGGCCCCTGCGCACCGCGTCCACGGCGTCGTCGGGACCCACGGTCACGACGACGACCTCACCCTCGCCGGACGCCTCGACGAGGCTCAGCGCGGCCTCGAGCGCGTTCTCGTCGAGCTCGTTGAGGGTCCCGTCACCCCCGTCGCGGACGGTGCGCCCGCCGACGAGCTGGCGGTCCGACTGGATGTCCGGCACGTACTTCACGCAGACAGCGATCTTCACCCGCGGAACGTTACCCGCCGCCGCCGACGACCCGCGGCACGGTTCGCCCACCGGACGCCATACCGGACGCGCGGGCCGGGCACGAACGCCGGATGCGCGCGCTCGTCGGCCACAATGGGCGCCGTGTCCTCCCGTCCCGCGCACCCCCGGCGCCCCCCGCGGCTGGGCGTGCACCCCGTCGCCGGCGGCGTCGAGGTCGCGGTGCTCGCGTCGCACGCCACGGGCGTCGACCTGTGCCTGTTCGACGGGCACGGCGACGAGCCGCACACGACCGAGCGCCGCGTCCCGCTCGACGGTCCGCACCTCGGCGTGTTCAGCGCGTTCGTGCCCGACGTGGCCCCGGGCACGCGCTACGGGCTGCGCGCACACGGCGCGTGGGACCCGGCGCACGGCCTGCGGCACAACCCCGCGAAGCTGCTCGTCGACCCGTGGGCGCGCGGGCTCGAGGGGCGCCTGACGTACGGACCGCAGACGTACGGACCCGTCGTGGACGACGCGTGCCGCGGTGACGTGCACGGCCCCGCGGACCCGCGGGACTCGGCGGGGCTCGTCCCCTACGGCGTCGTGGTCGACACCGGGGCGCTGCCCGGTCCCGACCCGGCCACCAACCGGCCGTGGGTGCCGTGGGAGCGGACGGTCGTGTACGAGGCGCACGTGCGCGGCCTGACGATGCAGCACCCCGACGTCCCCGCGGAGCTGCGCGGGACGTACGCGGGCCTGGCGCACCCGGCGGTCGTCGCGCACCTCGTGCAGCTGGGCGTCACGACGATCGAGCTCCTGCCGATCCACGCGGCGGCGAGCGAACCGCACCTCGTCGACAAGGGGCTCACCAACTACTGGGGCTACTCGACGCTCGGCTTCTTCGCCCCCGAGGCCAGGTACGCGACGGCCACGGCCCGCGCCGCCGGACCCGCCGCGGTGCTCGCCGAGGTGCGCGCCGCGGTGCACGCGCTGCACGAGGCCGGTCTCGAGGTGCTGCTCGACGTCGTCTACAACCACACGGCCGAGGGCGGGAACCCCGGTCAGCACCTGTCGTGGCGCGGGCTCGACAACACGGTCTACTACCGGCACGACGGCTCCGTGCCCGCGACCCTCGCGGACGTCACGGGCACGGGCAACACGCTCGACTTCCGCCGCGCCGAGGTCGTGCACCTCGCGCTCGGCTCGCTGCGGTACTGGGCGGACGTCGTCGGGGTCGACGGCTTCCGGTTCGACCTCGCGGTCACGCTCGCGCGCTCGTCGGAGGGCTTCACGCAGAGCCACCCGCTGCTCGTCGCGTGCGCGGCCGACCCGTCGCTGCACGGGCTCAAGCTCGTCGCCGAGCCGTGGGACGTGGGACCGGGCGGGTGGCGCACGGGCCAGTTCGTCGCGCCGTGGGCCGAGTGGAACGACCGGTTCCGCAACGCCGTGCGCTCGTTCTGGCTCGCCGACCCGGCGCGCGCCGCGCACGGCCTGCCCGGGCACCGCGTGCGCGAGCTCGCGACCCGGCTGTCGGGGTCGGTCGACCTGTTCGGGCACAGCGATCCCCCGCTCCTGCGCGGGCCGGGCGCGTCCGTCAACTTCGTCACCGCGCACGACGGCTTCACGATGGCGGACCTCGTCACGTACGACCACAAGCACAACCTCGCGAACGGCGAGAACAACCGCGACGGGTCCGACGACAACCGCTCGTGGAACCACGGCGTCGAGGGTCCGGTCGACCCGGACTCACCCGCGGCCGCGGTCCTCCCGCTGCGCCGTCGGTCGGTCCGCAACCTGCTGGGCACCCTCCTGCTCGCCGCGGGCACGCCGATGCTCACGGCGGGCGACGAGCTCGGCCGCACGCAGCGCGGCAACAACAACGCGTACTGCCAGGACTCGGAGCTGACCTGGGTCTCGTGGGACCTGTCGCCCGCCGACCACGACCTGCTCGCGACGACGCGGCGGCTGCTGCGGCTGCGCCACGAGCACCCCGCGCTGCGGGCGACGCACTTCTACTCGGGCCGCCCGGCGCGGCCCGACGGTCGTCGTGACCTGTCGTGGTACGACGCGTCCGGAGCCGGCTTCGACCACGACCGCTGGCACGACCCCGGCATCCGGACGCTGCAGATGAAGCGTGCGGTCGACGACGACCCGGACGTGCTGCCCGATGCGGTGCTCGTCGTCGTCAACGGAGCGCTGCAGGAGGTCGACGTGACGCTCGCGGGGCGCCCCGGCGACGTGTGGCGGCTCGACTGGGACTCGGTGTGGGAGCACCCCGACGACCACCCCGAGGACGACCTGCCGGCGCTCCCGGACCCCCGGCACGCCCGCAGCGGCGAGCAGGTCGTCCTGGAACCCCTGAGCCTGCGCGTGTACGTGCTCGAGAGCACGGCGGCGTCGAGTCCGTCGCCCCCGCCGCAGTCGCCGCAAGCAACCGCCTGACCTGCGACGACACGACGACGACGCGTCGGTGACCGGGGACCTCGGGCCCACACCGTGGGGCGCGCGGGCGGGGATCCTGGGGACATGCCCGGGGTCGTGGTCTACGAGTCGATGTTCGGCTGCACCCGCGCCGTGGCGGAGGCGATCGCGGCAGGCATGACGTCGGCCGGGCTGCCGTCGGCCGCGCTCGCGGTCGACGACGAGCGCGCGGGCAGCGACGCCGTGCGGCGCGCGCGCCTGCTCGTGGTCGGTGCGCCGACGCACATGCGCGGTCTGAGCACGCCCGCGTCGCGCGCACTCGCCCGCACGCGCGGCGGATCGGGCGGGCCGGGGCTGCACGAGTGGCTCGACGCGCTCCCGGACGTCGCGGGCCGACCGACCGCGGTGTTCGACACGCGCTCCTGGTCGCGCTTCTCGGGCTCCGCGGCGACGCGCGTCGAGAAGCTCCTGCTGCGGCGCGGCGCGGACCTCGTCGCGCCCGCCCAGGCGTTCGGCGTCGAGGGCGGCGAGGGGCGCGCGACGATCAGCGGGTCCCAGCTCGACCTCGCGCGCGCCTGGGGCGCCTCGCTCGCGGCGCACGTCGTCACGGGCGTGGCCTGACCGGGCAGCGGCCCGTCGCTCACCCGCCGCTCACCCGCCGCTCACCCTCACAGCCCTTCTGGACAGCCGTCCAGCCGGGTTAGGCTGCCCGCCATGCGCACCCACGACGTCGTGGTCGTCGGCGCCGGCCTGGCCGGGCTCGTCGCGACAGCCGAGCTGACCCGGGCAGGACGCCGCGTGCTCCTGCTCGACGCGGAGAACGCCGCCTCCCTGGGCGGCCAGGCGTTCTGGTCCTTCGGCGGGCTGTTCCTCGTCGACTCCCCCGAGCAGCGCCGCCTGCGCGTGCGCGACAGCGCCGAGCTCGCGCTCGCCGACTGGTTCGGCTCGGCGCAGTTCGCCGACGACGGCTCGGACCGCTGGGGACGCGCCTGGGCCGAGGGTTTCGTCGACTTCGCGGCGGGCGAGCTGCGCTCGTGGCTGCACGCGCAGGGCGTGCGCTGGTTCCCGCTCGTGCAGTGGGCGGAGCGCGGCGGCTACACCGCGGGCGGCCACGGCAACTCGGTCCCGCGGTTCCACGTCACGTGGGGCACCGGCCCGGGCATCCTCGAGCCGTTCGTGCGCGCGCTGCTCGAGGCGCGCGAGGCGGGGCTCGTCGAGGTCCGGTTCCGGCACCGGGTCACGGGTCTCGTCCTGACCGACGGTCGCGTCACGGGCGTGCGCGGCGACGTGCTCGCCGACGACGACGTCGCGCGCGCGGTGCCCTCGTCGCGCGAGGTCACCGGCGCGTTCGAGGTCGCCGGCGACGCGGTCGTCGTCGCGACGGGCGGGATCGGCGCGAACCACGATCTCGTGCGCGCGACGTGGCCGGCGTCCGCCGGGCGGCTCCCGGAGCGCATGCTCTCGGGCGTCCCGGACCACGTCGACGGCTCGGGCATCGCCGCGGCCCGCGACGCGGGAGCCGCGGTCGTGCACTCCGACCGCATGTGGCACTACCCCGAAGGCATCACCAACCACTCACCGGTGTGGACGAACCACGGCATCCGCATCCTGCCCGGACCGTCGTCGCTGTGGCTCGACGCGGACGGCAACCGGCTGCCCGTCCCGCTGTTCCCGGGCTTCGACGCGCTCGGCGCGCTGCAGCACATCACGCGCCGCGGCGACGACCACTCGTGGTTCGTGCTCGACAAGACGATCCTCGGCGCAGAGTTCGCGCTGTCGGGCTCGGAGCAGAACCCCGACCTCACGGGCAAGGACCTCCGGCTGCTCCTGCAGCGCGTCAAGCCCGGTGCCGTCGGCCCGGTCGAGGCGTTCGCGGAGCACTCCGACGAGTTCCTGTGGGCGGACAGCCCCGCCGAGCTCGCCACCAGGATGAACGCGCTCACCGGCAGCTCACGGATCGACGCCGCGGCCCTCGAGCGGACGATCGTCGAGCGGGACCGTCAGGTCGCCTCGCCCCTCGCGAAGGACCTGCAGGTCGTCGCGACGAACCAGGCCCGCGCGCACTTCGTGGTCGACAGGCTCATCCGGGTCGCGAAGCCGCACCGCCTGCTCGACCCGGCGCACGGACCGCTGCTCGCGGTCCGGCTCTCGGTCCTCACCCGCAAGACGCTGGGCGGCCTGCACACCGATCTCGAGGGCCGCGTGCTGCGCCCCGACGGTGAGGTGCTGCCCGGGCTGTGGGCCGCGGGCGAGGCGTCGGGCTTCGGCGGCGGCGGCGTGCACGGCCACCGCGCGCTCGAGGGCACGTTCCTCGGCGGCTGCCTGTTCACGGGCCGGACCGTCGGCCGCGCGCTCGCGCGGGCCTGACGAGCGCCGGAGGCGCGCCTCAGCGCAGCAGGCCCGCCGCGAGCGCGGGGACGAGCACGGGGGTGAGCGGCAGGCGCGGGATCAGCGTCGCCTGGGCCGCGTGGTAGAGGTCGGCCTTGTCACCCCACACGGTGCGCGACACCGCGTTGTCGGTCCCGAGCTCGTGCCACCACGACCCGCCGACGCGGTCGAGGTGGTGCGCGCCGACGTACTCCCACCACGTCGTGTACCACGCGTCGAACCGCGCGTCCCCCGTCACGGCGTGCAGGGCGGCCGCCGCCGCGGTGGCCTCGGCCACGACCCAGTGCATGCGCTCGCGCACGACGGGGCGGCCGGACCAGTCGACCGTGTAGACGAAGCCCGGTGCCCCGTCGACGTCCCAGCCCTCGGCGACCCCCGCGTCGAACAGGCCGGTCGCGTCCTCGAGCAGCCCCGCGGGAGCCGTGCCGTCGCGCGCCTCGAGCGCCGCGCGCACGTGCAGCGCGAGCCGCGCCCACTCGAACCAGTGCCCGATCGTCGCGCCGTACGGTCGGAACGGGTGCGCGGGGGCGTCGGCGTTGTACTCGAGCTGCGGCGTCCACGTGGCGTCGAAGTGCTCGGGGAGCCGCCACGCGTTGCCGCGCGCGAGGTCCAGCACGCGACCGACGATCCGCGCGGCCCGGTCGAGCCACACGCGGTCACCCGTGACGTCGGCGGCCGCGAGGTACGCCTCGACCGTGTGCATGTTGGCGTTGACGCCGCGGTAGCCGTCGAGGACGCCCCACGCCGCGTCCCACTCCTCGACGACCATGCCCGCGGCCTCGTCCCAGAACCGCTGCTCCTGCACCGCGAGCGCGGCGTCGAGCAGCTCGCGCGCGCCGGGGCGGCCCGCCGCGGTCGCGGACGCCGCGGCGAGCACGACGAACGCGTGCGGGTAGGCCGCCTTGGTGGTGACGAGCGGTGTGCCGTCGCGTGCGACGTCGGAGTACCAGCCGCCGTTCGTGCGGTCGGCGAACACGTCGCGGATCGCGGCCAGCCCGTGGTCGACGAGCGCCGCGGAACCCGGGCGACCGAGCAGGTGCCCGATCGCGTACACGTGCGTCATGCGGCACGTGATCCACAGCTCCCACGGCCCGTCGAGCGGTGCGCCCGCGTCGTCCTGGCGCGCGAACGCGCCGCCCGGCACCGCCGCACGCCGACCGAAGTCGAGGAGGCGGTCGGTCTCGGACTCCAGCCAGCGCGTGTGCGCGGGGCTCTCGAGCCAGGACATGGCACCTCCGGTGTGCGTCGGGGCGACCCGCGGCGCGGCGGTGTCGCGGTCCTCGGGGGCGGCGGCGTCCTTGCGTGCACCACCCCGAGGAACTTAGTTTACGAGCCGAACTTAGCACCCACGACGGACGGGACCGCCATGACCACCTCGCACGAACCCATCGGCACGCAGACCGCGCTCGTGATGGGTGAGGCCCTCGTCGACGTCGTCGAGCCCGCATCCGGGGAACCGTCGGCGCACCCGGGCGGCAGTCCCGCGAACGTCGCGCTCGGTCTCGCGCGCCTCGGCCGCGACGTCGAGCTGTGGACCTGGCTCGGCCGCGACGAGGACGGTGCGCTCGTGCGGCAGCACCTCGAGGCGTCCGGCGTCCGGCTCACCCCCGGCTCGTTCGACGCCGACCGCACGTCGGTCGCGCGCGCCCGGCTCGACGCATCCGGGGTCGCCACCTACGAGTTCGACCTCGCGTGGGACCTGCACGGCACCGACGACAGCGGGTCCGGGGCCGTCGGCACGCACGGCGGCCCCCCGCTCGTCGTGCACACGGGCTCGATCGCGACCGTGCTCGAGCCCGGCGCCGCGCGCGTGGCCGACGAGCTCGCGGCGCACCGCGCGACGTCGACCCTGACGTACGACCCGAACCTGCGGCCGCAGATCATGGGCAGCGCCGAGCGCGCCCGCCCGTACGTCGAGCGACTCGTCGCGCTCGCCGACGTCGTCAAGGTGTCCGACGAGGACCTCGCCTGGCTCGAGCCCGGGACCGACCCGCTCGTCGTGGCGGCCCGCTGGGCGGCCGCCGGACCCGCGCTCGTCGTCGTGACGCGCGGCGGTGACGGTGCGTTCGCGCGCACGTCGTCGGGCGACACGTTCGACCTGCCCGGGCGACGTGTCGACGTCGTCGACACGGTCGGCGCGGGCGACTCGTTCATGTCCGGCCTGGTGGACGGCCTGTGGACCGCGGGCCTGCTCGGGGCGGACCGACGCGCGGCACTGCACGCGGCGGACCGCGCGACGCTCGAGCGGGTGCTGCAGCGCTGCGTCCAGATCGGTGCGATCACGGTGTCCCGCGCAGGGGCGAACCCGCCGTGGGCCGCCGAGCTCACGCCGCCCACCGCGTGACGTCGGGCGCGTCGCGCGCGCTGCGGATGCCTACTGCGGTCCGGGCTGGGTAGGTTCGGGAGCTGTGACGAGCTCCCCCGCCGGTCCACGCCGCCGCAGCCCCCGCACGCCCTCGCCGAGCACGAAGGCCGGACGGAAGTCCAGCGAGACGTCGAGCCCCGTGGCGGGTGCGGCGACCAGCCCCGCGAGCGCGCCCGGGCACAGCCGCGCGAGCGCCACCGTGCCGGTCGACGTCGCCGGCCCTGTCGCCGACGCCGTCGCTCCTGTCGCTGCCCCCGTGCCCAGCGCGGTCGTCGGACCGCCGATCGGCCGCATCCCGGTGGTCGACGTGTTCCCGGTCGCGGAGTCGGGGCGGTTCCCGGCCAAGGCCGTCGCGGGCGAGGCGTTCCCGGTGCGCGCGACCGTATTCCGCGAGGGCCACGACGCCGTCGCGGCGACCGCGGTGCTCGTCGACCCGCAGGGGCGCGTGCACCAGCGCGTGCCGATGACCGACATCGCACCCGGCCTGGACCGCTACGAGGCCCTGCTGCAGCCCGACCGCACGGGGCTGTGGACGTTCCGCGTCGAGGGCTGGTCCGACCCGTACGCGACGTGGGCGCACGACGCGTCGATCAAGGTCGAGGCCGGCATCGACGTCGAGCTCATGCTCGCCGAGGGCGCTCGTCTCCTGGAGCGCGCCGCGGACCGCGGCACCGGGGACGCGGGCGACGGCCCCATGAGCGAGCACGGCGCGGCGACGCTGCGCGAGGCCGTCGACGCGCTGCGCGACACGCACCGCTTCCCCGGCGAGCGCCTCGCGTGGGCGCTGTCCCCGCACGTGCGCCAGGCGCTCGCGCGCGAGCCGCTGCGCGATGCGGTCTCGTCGTCACCCGCGTACCCGCTCGTCGTCGACCGCCCGCTCGCGCTCACGGGCGCGTGGTACGAGCTGTTCCCGCGCTCGCACGGCGCGACGTGGGACGACCGCGCGCAGGAGTGGCGCTCGGGCACGCTGCGCACGGCCGCCGAGCAGCTCCCGCGCATCGCGGAGATGGGCTTCGACGTCGTCTACCTCACGCCGATCCACCCGATCGGGCTGACGAACCGCAAGGGCCGCAACAACTCGCTCGGCGCGCTGCCCGGCGACCCGGGGTCGCCGTACGCGATCGGCTCGGCGGACGGCGGGCACGACGCGATCGAGCCCAGCCTGGGCACGTTCGACGACTTCGACGCGTTCGTCGCCCGCGCGCGGGCGCACGGCATGGAGGTCGCGCTCGACATCGCGCTGCAGTGCTCGCCCGACCACCCGTGGGTCGCGGCGCACCCGGAGTGGTTCACGACGCGCGTCGACGGGTCGATCGCGTATGCGGAGAACCCGCCGAAGAAGTACCAGGACATCTACCCGCTCAACTTCGACAACGACCCCGCGGGCCTGTACGCCGAGGTGCGTCGCGTGCTGCAGGTGTGGATCGACCACGGCGTGACGCTGTTCCGCGTGGACAACCCGCACACCAAGCCGCTCGACTTCTGGCAGTGGCTCCTCGCCGACGTGGCGCGCGACCACCCCGAGGTGATCTTCCTGTCGGAGGCGTTCACGCGCCCCGCGATGATGCAGACGCTCGCCAAGGTCGGCTTCCACCAGTCGTACACGTACTTCACGTGGCGCAGCACGAAGGACGAGGTCGCCGACTACCTCGCGGAGGTGTCGGGCGACCAGGCCGCGTGGATGCGCCCGGCGTTCTGGCCGACGACGCACGACATCCTGCCGCCCTACCTGCAGGGCGCGGGCGGACAGGCGTGGGCGGTGCGCGCCGTCCTCGCGGCGCTCGGCTCGCCCACGTGGGGCATCTACTCGGGATACGAGCTGCTCGAGAACGTGCCGCGTCCGGGCGCCGACGAGCAGATCGACAACGAGAAGTACGAGTACAAGCCGCGCGACTGGTCGCAGGCCGCGCACCTGGGCATCGCGGACCTGCTGGGCAAGCTCAACCAGATCCGGCGGGACCACCCCGCGCTGCAGCAGCTGCGCAACCTGCGCCTGCACGCGACGACCGACGACGCGACGGTCGCGTTCTCGCGCCACCTCGCCGCCGAGCACTCCCCCACGGGGCGGGCGAGCACGGTCGTCGTGATCGTCTCGCTCGACCCGTGGAACACGCGCGAGGGCATGGTCGAGCTCGACCTCGCGGCATTCGGGCTCCCGGCCGCGGGACCGGTCGCGGCGCACGACGTGCTGCGCGACGAGCGCTACGAGTGGGGTCCGCACGTGTACGTCCGCATCGACCCGTCCGAGCGTCCCGCCCACGTCGTCGTGCTGGAGCACCCATGACCGAGCCCACGGCCGCCGCGCCGACGGCACCCGCGACGACGTCGAGGGCGGCGCAGCCGCCGACCGCCGAGCTGCCGCGCGTGCGCGAGCCGGCACCGACGACGACGCAGATCCGGCTGCCGACGGGCCGTCAGCCCGCCGTGCCGCCGCACGACGAGGGCGGCCTCGTCGACGATCCGCAGTGGTACCGGACCGCGGTGTTCTACGAGGTCATGCTGCGCAGCTTCTCGGACTCGACGGGCACGGGCAGCGGCGACCTGCGCGGGCTCATCGACCGGCTCGACTACCTGCAGTGGCTCGGCGTCGACTGCCTGTGGCTCCCGCCGTTCTACCCCAGCCCGCTGCGCGACGGCGGCTACGACGTCGCGGACTACACCGCGGTCGCGAGCCAGTACGGCTCGCTCGACGACTTCGTCGAGCTCGTCGACCAGACGCACCGGCGCGGGATGCGCATCGTCGTCGACCTCGTCATGAACCACACGAGCGACGCGCACCCGTGGTTCCAGGCGTCCCGCAGCGACCCCGACGGCCCGTACGGCGACTTCTACGTGTGGTCCGACGACGCCGAGCGCTACCGCGACGCGCGCATCATCTTCGTCGACACCGAGACGTCGAACTGGACGTTCGACCCCGTGCGGCGGCAGTACTTCTGGCACCGGTTCTTCAGTCACCAGCCGGACCTCAACTTCGAGAACCCGCGCGTGCGCGAGGCGATGCTCGACGTCGCCCGGTTCTGGCTCGGGCTCGGGATCGACGGGTTCCGGCTCGATGCGGTCCCGTACCTGTTCGAGGCCGAGGGCACGAACTGCGAGAACCTCCCGGAGACGCACGCGTTCCTGCGCACGGTGCGCGCGATGCTCGACGCCGAGTTCCCGGGCCGGATCATGCTCGCCGAGGCGAACCAGTGGCCCGAGGACGTCGTGCACTACTTCGGCACCGACGACGAGCCCGAGTGCCACATGTGCTTCCACTTCCCGGTCATGCCGCGGATCTACTACTCGATCCGCGACCAGAGGGCCACGTCGATCGTCGACATCCTCGCGGACACCCCGGCGATCCCGGACAACGGGGCGCAGTGGAGCACGTTCCTGCGCAACCACGACGAGCTCACGCTCGAGATGGTCTCGACCGAGGAGCGCGCGTCGATGTACGGGTGGTACGCGCCCGACTCGCGCATGCGCGCGAACGTCGGTATCCGCCGCCGGCTCGCGCCGCTGCTCGACAACTCGCGCAAGGAGATCGAGCTCGCGCACGCGCTGCTGCTGTCGTTGCCCGGCTCGCCGTGCCTGTACTACGGCGACGAGATCGGCATGGGCGACAACATCTGGCTCCCGGACCGCGACGCGGTGCGCACGCCGATGCAGTGGACACCTGACCGCAACGCGGGATTCTCGCTCGCCGACCCGGGCAAGCTCTACCTGCCGATCGTGCAGTCGCTCGTCTACCACTACGGCCACACGAACGTCGAGGCGCAGCTCGCGCAGCCGACGAGCCTGCTGCACTGGGTGCGCGGCATGCTCACGGTGCGCAAGCAGCACCCCGCGATGGGACAGGGCGAGTTCCGGGTCGTCGCGTCCGACCACGAGTCGGTGCTCGCGTTCACGCGCAGCACGCCGGACGAGACCGTGCTCGTCGTCGCGAACCTCGCGGCGACCGCGCGCTCGGCGACCGTCTCGGTGCCCGAGCACGCGGGAGCGCTGCTGCACGACGTGTTCGGCGGCGCGTCGTTCGCGGCGCTCGACGAGACCGGCGCGACCCGGTTCACGCTCGGCTCGCGCGAGTTCTTCTGGTTGACCGTCACGGCTCCGGGACCCGCGGCCCCGGAGCCTGCGACGCCCGAGGCCTGACGTGCTGACGGCCCACGCCCCGACCGCGGACGACCAGCGTCTGCTCGCGGCGCTCGCGGCCGACCTGCCGTCGCGCCGCTGGTTCCCCGCCAAGGGCGCCGCTGCGCAGCTCACGGTGCACGCGGTGCTGGACCTCGATGCCGCGGACGGCCCCGGCGCCGCGGACGGGACCTCGGTGCGGGTCCTGCTCGTGGCCGCACGCACGCCGAGCGGCGACACGCTGCTGCAGGTCCCGGTCGTCGTGCTGGACGATGCCTCGCCCGGCGACGCCCGGCCCGTGGGTGACGGTCGTGCGGTGCTCGACGGCGCGGCCCATCCCGCCTTCGTGCGCGCCTGGTTCGCGCACGCGCAGGGTCCCGCGGGGCGCGTCACCGACGTCGACCTCGTGCACGTGCACCCGATCTCGGGTGAGCAGTCGAACTCGTCGGTCGTGCTGGGCGACGGGCCGGACCGCACGATCCTCAAGGTCCTGCGCGCGGTGCAGCCGGGCGAGAACCCCGACGTCGAGGTGCCGCGCCGCCTCGTCGAGCACGGCTGGACGGGCGTCCCGGCGCCGCGCGCCTGGTTGCAGGCGACGTGGCCCGACCTCGGGGGCGCGGTGCCCGGTGCGTCCGTCACGGGGTACCTCGGCGCCGCGAGCGCGTTCGTCGCGGGTGCGCGCGACGGCTTCGAGCTCGCGTGCGACCTCGCGCGCGAGGGCACGTCGTTCGCGGGGCCCGCGGCGCGACTCGGTGCGGTGATCGCGAGCATGCACGCCGCGCTGGCACAGGCCTTCCCGACGACCGTCGACGCGCACGGTCCCGACCGGCTCGCCGCCGCGCTCCTGGACCGGTTCGCATGGGCGAGCACCGCGGTGCCTGCGCTCGAGCCGTACGGTCCCGGGGTCGCGGCGGTCGTGGCCCGGGTCCGGGGCCTGCCGAGCACCCCACCGCGGCAGCGCGTGCACGGCGACCTGCACCTGGGCCAGGTGCTGCACGTCGCGGACGACTGGCTCGTGCTCGACTTCGAGGGCGAACCGCTCGCGCCGCTCGCGGCCCGCACCCGGCCCGATCTCGCGGTGCGGGACGTCGCGGGCCTGCTGCGCTCGTTCGACTACGCCGCGGCGGTCGGCGGGCTCACGGGAGCCGCGGCGCACGCGTGGACGACGAGCGCCCGCACGGCGTTCGTGCGGGGGTACGACGAGGCTGCGGGGGCGTCGCCCGCGTCCGGCGCTGGTCCCGACGGTGGTCGCACGCTGCTCGTGCGCGCGCTCGAGCTCGACAAGGCGCTCTACGAGGCGGTGTACGAGGCGCGCAACCGTCCCGACTGGCTGCCGATCCCGCTCGCGGGCCTGGACCGCCTCGTCGGCTGACGCTGCTCGTCGGGTCAGGCGGGCGTGCCGGCCGTCTGGGGCTCGAGCTGGACGCGCAGGCCGAGCCGCCGCGGGGCGAGCTCCGACTGCAGCACGAGGGCCGCCGCACCGACGGCCGCGGCCTCGGGGGCGTTCGAGGAGATCACGACGCCGACCTCGTGGCTGCCGCGCGCGAAGAACGTGTGCGCGAGCCGCTCCTCGATCGCAGGCAGGTAGAGCGAGCCCGCGAGCGCGAACGACGGCCCGGTGAGCACGACGTGCGCGACGTCGAGCACGTTCGCGAGCGTCTGCGCGGCGACGGCGAGGTACTTGGCGGAGCGCTGCAGGAGCGCCATCGCCGTCTCCTCCCCGCGGGCCGCGGCGCGCGCGATCTGCGCGAAGTCCTCCGAGACGCTGCGGCCGGCCAGGTCGATGCCCGCGTCCCGCGCCTGTGCGACGACCGCGGCGGGACCGGCGAGCGCCTCGACGCACCCCCGGCTCCCGCACCAGCACTCGGGTCCGTCGATGTCGACGCAGATGTGCCCGACCTCGCCCGCGTTGGAGCTCGACCCGCGGTACACGGTCCCGTCGACGAGGATCCCGGCGCCGATCCCGGTACCCATGTAGAGCGCGGCGAACGCCGAGCCGGTGGGCACGCCGCCCGACCAGTACTCGCCGATCGCGGCGGCCGTGGCGTCGTTGTCGAGCAGCACGGGCAGGCCGACGGCGTCCTCGAGCGCATCGGCGAGCGGGAACTCGGTCCACGCCTTCATGAGGGGCGGGGTCAGCGTCATGCCGGTCGAGATCGCGATGGGTCCGGGCGAGACCATGCCCAGGCCGAGGATCCGTTCGGGGTCGACCCCGATGCGCGCGACGGTCGCCCGGATCTCGGCGGCGATGCGCGCGACGACGTCCCGCGGGTCGTCCGCACCCGCACCGGGGCGGCGCCAGCGCGCGACGATCGCGCCGCCGAGGTTGGCGATCACGTAGGTGATCCCGGCGTGGTCGAGGTGGACGCCGACGGCGAACCGCGCGTACGGGTCGAGCTCGAGCAGCATGCGCGGCTTGCCGCCGGTCGACTCGGCGCGGCCGACCTCGACGACGAGCCCGTCGTCGATGAGCCGCCGCACGACGGTCGAGACCGTGGCGCCCGTGAGCCCGGAGACGCGCGTGAGCTCGACGCGCGAGATCGTGCCGGCCGCGCGGATGAGGTCGAGGATCGCCGACCTGCTGCTCGCGTGCGCGGCACCGATGCCCTGCTGGGTGCGCACCGGACCTCCTGTCCGTGTCGTGGTGCCCCGAGGTGCGGCTGCCCTCCGCCGTGGCCCGGTCTGTCCACATGGTAACGATCCGGGAACGGCGGCCGTCTGCAGCGACACGGCCCGTTGACTTACTTAGTTCAGTGGTCTAAGAATGCCACACGGAGCGGCGCCCACGGGCACCGAACAAGGCGAGGAAGCCCCCTCCACCCACGACCGGCACGCGGAGGTGCCGGGACGACGAGAGGATCACCGATGTTCCCTCAGAAGCGACACCGTCGGCTGGCGACCATCGCCGCGGCCGGCACGATTCTCGCGCTGACCGCCGCCTGCTCCGGCGGCTCGGACGAGCCCAAGGGCGGCGACGCGAGCGGTGACTCGAGCACGCCCAGCGGCTCGATCAGCGTTCTGACCTGGCGTACCGACCTCGTCGAGGACGGCACGTTCGACAAGTACGTCCAGGAGTTCAAGGCCAAGTACCCCGACGTCAAGGACGTCAAGGTCGAGGGTGTGACCGACTACGAGGGCACGGTCAAGACCCGCATGAACACGGACGACTACGGCGACGTCCTCGCCATCCCGGGCTCGGTCACCCCCGACCAGCTGCCCGACTTCTTCGAGCCGCTCGGCGACCAGGCCGAGATGGAGAAGGAGTACCGCTGGCTCAACGACAAGTCCTTCGAGGGCAAGTCGTACGGCATCCCCGTCGTCGGCAACGTGCAGGGCATCGTCTACAACAAGCGCGTGTGGGAGGAGGCCGGCGTCACCGACTTCCCGACGACGCCGGAGGAGTTCCTCGCCGACCTGCAGAAGATCAAGGACGCGGGCGTCGCCAAGGTCGCCCCGCTCTACACGAACTACAAGGACTCGTGGGCGCTCTCGCAGTGGGAGGGCTGGCGCGGCGCGGTCACGGCCGACCCCGACTACGTCAACAAGATGACGCAGACGGACACGCCGTGGACCACCACGTCCGACTCGGGCGTCATCGACGGCACGATCTACGACGTCGTCGCGAAGGGCCTGACCGAGGCCGACCCGACGACCACCGACTGGGAGGGCTCCAAGCGCCTCATCGGCGTCGGTGACATCGCGACGATGGTGCTCGGCTCGTGGGCCATCCCGCAGATGCAGGCCGCGGCCGAGGCCGCGGGTGCCGACCCGGCCGACATCGCCTACATGCCGACGCCCGCGCAGGTCGACGGCAAGTTCCACACGGTCGCCGGCGGTGACTACAACCTCGCGATCAACGTGCACTCCAAGAACAAGGTCACGGCGCGCGCGTGGATCGACTGGTTCAACCACGACTCGGGCTTCTCGGAGTCGCAGGTCGGCCTGTCCCCGCTGATCGACGGTGCGGTTCCCGCGGCCCTCGACGGCTTCATGAAGAACGTCGAGCTCATCACGATGAACCCGGCACCCGCGGGCAAGGAGTCGCTGTTCGCCGACATCGACACCGCGTCCGGCATCGTCACGACGGACCCGAAGTACCGCGTCCAGATCATCGACGACGCCCGCTCGGGGGCGCGTGACAAGCAGAAGATCTTCGACGACCTGAACGCCGCCTGGGCGAAGGGCCGCGCCGACGTCGGCGCCTGAGGTCCGCCCATGACCACGGCTCCCACGGGCCTGACCGGCCCGTCCGGCGCAGCCGCGGAGCAGGTCACCGCGGCCCGTGCCTCCCGCAAGGGGGGCGCGGGCCGCGGCCCCGCCCGGCTCCGCAAGCTCACGCCCTACCTGTTCCTGATCATCCCGGTCGGCCTGCTGCTGCTGCTGACGTACCTGCCGGTCGTCAACATGTTCTGGTACTCGGTGACCGACTGGGACGGGCTCGACAAGGTCAAGAACTTCGTCGGCTTCGACAACTACGTCGAGGCGTTCACGGACCCGCAGAACCTGCGCGTCTTCTACGTCTCGCTGTACTACGTGGTCGGCTCGTTCGTGCAGATGGGCCTCGCGCTCTACTTCGCGACGATCCTGTCGTTCAAGGTGCGGTTCAAGAACATGTGGAAGGGCATCCTGTTCTTCCCGTATCTCATCAACGGCGTCGCGATCGGCCTGATCTTCCTCAACTTCCTCAAGCCGGGTGGCGGGCTCGACACAGTCCTCATGAAGGCCGGCCTCGACGGCCTGATCCACCAGTGGACGGGCGACCCGAACATCGCGAACTACGCGCTCGCGGGGGTCTCCGTCTGGCGCTACACGGGCCTGACGTTCGTGATGTTCCTGGGCGCGATCCAGTCGATCAACTCGGACATCTACGAGGCCGCGGCGCTCGACGGCGCGAACCGCTGGCACGAGTTCTGGCACATCATCCTGCCGTCGATCCGCCCGATCGTCGGGCTCGCGTTCATCCTCGGCATCTCCGGCTCGCTGTCGGTCTTCGAGATCCCGTACGTCATGACCGGCGGCTCGAACGGCACCGAGACGTTCGTGATCCGGACCGTGTGGATGGCGTTCGTGCGCAACACGGTCGGCCTGGCCTCGGCAATGGCGGTCATCCTGCTCGTCTTCGTGCTGCTCGTGACGTGGCTGCAGCGCAAGCTCATCCCCGAAGAGGTGGACCTCACGTGACCAGGACTCTCGGCACGACGGCCAAGTACGTCTCGCTCGTCGTCGGCGCGATCTTCACGCTCCTGCCGCTCGGGCTGATCTTCTTCGGCTCGCTCAAGACGAACCAGGAGTTCCTCTCGACCGGTCCGCTCGACCTGCCGCACAACTGGTTCAACTTCGAGAACTACGTCACGGCGTTCTCCCGCGGCGGCATGGGCAAGGCGTTCTTCAACACCGTGATCATCTTCGCGGCCGCGATCGTCGGGACCGTGTTCATCGGCGCCGGCACCGCGTACGCGCTCGACCGGTTCCGGTTCCGCGGCCGCGGCCTCGTGCTCGCGCTGTTCCTGCTCGCGACGCTCGTCCCGGGCGTGACCACGCAGGTCGCGACGTTCCAGATCATCAACGGCCTGGGCCTGTACGGCTCGCGGTGGGCGCTCATCCTGCTGTACATGGGCACGGACATCGTGTCGGTCTACATCTTCCTGCAGTTCATGCACAGCATCCCGAAGTCGCTCGACGAGGCCGCGATGATCGAGGGCGCGGGCCACCTGCGGATCTTCCTGCAGATCATCCTGCCCAACCTCAAGCCGGCCATCGCGACGGTCGTGATCATCAAGGGCATCGGCATCTACAACGAGTTCTTCCTGCCGTTCCTCTACATCAACGACCCGGACAAGCTGCCGATCTCGACGGCGCTGTTCAAGTTCAAGGGCCCCTACGGCTCGAACTGGGAGCTCATCTCGGCGGGTGTGGTCATCACGATCATCCCGATCCTCGTGCTCTTCCTGTTCCTGCAGCGCTACATCTACAACGGCTTCACCTCGGGCGCGACGAAGTAGCCGCCCGCTCGCGCGGCCCGCCGCGCGTGCGCGCACGCTCGTCCGCCCGCACACCCCCCACGGAGCTCATCCATGACCATCACCGACCTCGTCGACGGCTGGCGCCTGACCGCCACGGCAGGCACGCCCGACGATCTCGCACCACCGCTCGCGACCGCGCTCGCCGACGGCATCGACGCCCGCGTGCCGGGCACGAGCCACACGGCGCTGCTCGACGCGGGGCTCATCCCCGACCCGTACCTCGACCGCAACGAGGACGTCCTGCGCTGGATGCGGCACGTCGACTGGCGCTACGAGCGGGCGCTCGACGCCGCGTCGTGCGCGGCCCCGGCCGACGACGAGCGCGTCGACCTCGCGTTCGACGGCATCGACACGGTCGCGACGATCGCGCTCGTGACCGCCGCCGAGAGCGGCGCGGCACGCGTCGTCGAGCTGGGCCGCACCGCGAACCAGCACCGCTCGTACCGCTTCGACGTGCGCGAGCACCTGGCCGCGGGCCCGACGAGCGCGCCGGTCCTGCGGGTCGACCTCGCGTCCGCGCTGCACCACGCGCAGGCCGAGGAGGCCCGGTTGGGCCACCGTCCGCTCGCGTACCCGCAGCCGTTCAACATGGTGCGCAAGATGGCGTGCTCGTTCGGCTGGGACTGGGGACCCGACCTGCAGACGGCGGGGCTGTGGAAGTCGGTGCGCGTCGAGCGCTGGCGCACGGCGCGCCTCGCGCAGGTGCGGCCCGTCGTCACGCTGGGCACCGACGGCACGGGTCGTGCCGAGCTGCACGTGACGGTCGAGCGTTCGGGCCTACCGGGCGGCGACGCGCCGCTCACGGTGCACGCGGTCGTCGGCGGTCACGAGACGTTTGCGACCCTCGCGGCGGCGGACTCGACCGCGACGCTCGTCGTCGAGGTGCCGGACGCCCCCGTGTGGTGGCCCGTCGGCTACGGCGACCAGCCGCTGGTCGACGCGCACGTCACGCTGTCGGCCGACGAGCGTGAGCTCGGTCGCTGGCAGCGTCGGCTCGGGTTCCGCTCGGTCGACGTCGACCGCAGCCGCGACGAGCACGGCACGGGCTTCACGTTCGTCGTAAACGCGCAGCCCGTGTTCGTGCGCGGCGCCAACTGGATCCCCGACGACCACCTGCTCACCCGGATCACGCGTGAGCGCCTCGCGCGGCGCATCGACCAGGCGCTCGGCGCGCACCTCAACCTGCTGCGCGTGTGGGGCGGCGGCATCTACGAGTCCGAGGACTTCTACGAGCTGTGCGACGAGCGCGGAGTGCTCGTCTGGCAGGACTTCCTGCTCGCGTGCGCGGCCTACCCCGAGGAGGCGCCGATCCTCGGCGAGCTCGAGGCGGAGGCACGCGAGAACGTCGTGCGCCTCGCGTCGCACCCGAGCCTCGTGCTGTGGAACGGCGGCAACGAGAACGTGTGGGGGCACGAGGACTGGGACTGGAAGGACGAGCTCGGCGACCTCACCTGGGGTCTGCGCTACGCGGCCGAGATCTTCCCGGCGGTCGTCGGCGAGCTCGACCCGACGCGCCCCTACTCGGTCAACAGCCCGTACTCCCCCGGCTTCGCGCCCGACGAGGTCCACCCGTGCGACCCGGACCACGGGACGCACCACCAGTGGGAGGTCTGGAACCGGGTCGACTACACGCACTACCGCGACGACGTGCCGCGGTTCTGCTCCGAGTTCGGGTTCCAGGGTCCGCCGACGTGGGCGACGCTCGAGCGCGCGGTCCGCGACGAGAACGGCGCGCTCGTCGTCGACAAGGAGCACCCGACGTTCCTGCTGCACCAGAAGGCCGACGACGGCAACGGCAAGCTCGACCGCGGCCTCGCACCGCACCTGGGCGTGCCGGACGACTTCGCGGACTGGCACTGGGCCACGCAGCTCAACCAGGCGCGCGCGGTCGCGTACGCGACGACGCACCACCGCTCGTGGTGGCCGCGCACGGCCGGCTCGATCGTGTGGCAGCTCAACGACTGCTGGCCCGTGACGTCGTGGGCCGCGGTCGACGGCGACGAGCGCGTCAAGCCCCTGTGGTGGGCGCTGCGTCACGTCAACGCACCGCGCCTGCTCACGGTCGTCGAACGCGACGGCGTGCTCACGCTCGCGGTCGTCAACGACACGGCCGAGCCGTGGACGGGCCGGGCGTCGGCGTCGCGGCAGTCGTTCGACGGCGACGAGCACGCCGCGGTGACGCTCGCGGTCGACGTGCCGCCACGGTCGGTCGGGCTCGTCGCGCTGCCCGACGAGGTCGCGGTCGCCGCCGACGCGTCGGCGGAGGTGCTCGTCGTCGGGCTCGACGACGAGCGCACCGTGCACACGTGGCTCGAGGACGTCGACCTCGCGCTCGACCGCGACGCGCTGACCGCGAGCGCGCGACCGACGGCCGGCGGCTACGAGGTCACGGTGGAGGCGCGCTCGTTCACGCGGGACGTCACGCTGCTCGTCGACCGGCTCGACCCGGACGCGAGCGTCGACGACGCGCTCGTCGACCTGCCCGCGGGCACGAGCGTGACGTTCCGCGTCCGGACGGACGCCGTGCTCGACCTGGCGGCCCTCACGACGTCGCCCGTGCTGCGGAGCGCGAACGACGTCGTCGTCCCGGCCGCCGCTGCGGCCCGGGCCTGAGGGCGAGGGCGACCCGTGGCGGACCCCCAGCCGCTCCTGGGCGGTCCGCCGCGGGCCCGCACGCGCACGCGCAGCATCACCGGATCGGGGCTGCAGGCAGCGGGCGCGGACGCCACTAGGCTCTCCGACGTGACTCATGCGGACGCCGTCGGGCTCGTGCTGGCGCGACCCGTGCGCCTGCTCGGGATCGAGCCGTTCTTCGCCGAGCTCATCTCGGGCGTCGAGGAGCGCCTGTCGACCGAGGGTCGCTCGCTGCTCCTGCACGTCGTGCCGGACCACGAGGCCGAGATCGCCGCGTACCGGCGGTGGGCGTCGGGCGGGGTCGACGCGGTCGTCGTCGTCAACCTCGCGCTCGTCGACAAGCGGCTCGAGGTGCTCGCCGAGCTCGGCATCCCCACGGTCGTCGTCGGCGGGCCCACCCCCGACCTGCCGGTCGCGAACGTCTGGATCGACAACGGCCGCGCGATGCGCGACGCGGTGGGTCACCTCGCGGCGCTCGGGCACGAACGCCTCGCGCGCGTGTCGGGCCCCGCGTCGCTCGCCCACACGCAGGCCCGCACCGACGCGTTCGTCTCGGAGTGCGAGCGCCTGGGCGTCCAGGGCGTCGTCGTCGAGGGCGACTACCTCGAGGACTCCGGGACCCGCGCCACCCGCTCGCTGCTGGGCCGCGGCACGCCGCCGTCGGCGATCGTCTACGACAACGACGTCATGGCGATCGCGGGCCTGCAGGTCGCGGCCGAGATGGGCGTTCCCGTGCCCGAGCGACTCTCGCTCCTCGCGTGGGACGACTCCGCGCTGTGCCGGCTCGCGCACCCGCCGCTGTCCGCCATGAGCCTCGACGTGCACGCGATGGGCGTGCAGGTCGCCGACTGCGTGCTCAACGTCCTCGCGGACGGCCCGGCCCGCTCGTACACCGCACCGCTGCCCCGCCTCGTCGCACGCGGCAGCACCGCACCCGCACCTCGCTGAGACGCCGCGCCGCAGGTCCGACGGCCGCCGCGGCGCGGTTCACCGGCAGCGACGCGTCCGTGGTGGTTGGCTAGGCGCATGAGCGCCGCCTCCCCGGTCCCCGCCGACCCCGCCACGCTGAGCGCCGTCGCGCACGGCTCCTGGTACGACCCGCACGGCGTGCTGGGTCCGCACCCGGGCAGCGCGGGCATCACGGTCCGCACGCTGCGACCGCTCGCCGACGCGGTCGTCGTCATCACCGCCACCACGCGCGTCCCCGCGGTGCACGAGCAGGACGGAGTCTGGGTCGCGGTGCTGCCGGGGCGCGACGTGCCGGACTACCGCATCGAGGTCACGTACGGCGCCGAGACGACCGTCGTCGACGACCCGTACCGCTACCTGCCGACCGTGCAGGAGCTCGATCGCCACCTCATCCGCGAGGGCCGCCACGAGACGCTGTGGACGGTGCTGGGGGCGCACGTGCACACCTACCCGGGCGAGCTGGGCGAGGTGCGCGGCACGGCGTTCGCCGTGTGGGCGCCCAACGCGCAGGCTGTGCGCGTCGTCGGCGACTTCAACTACTGGCAGGGCGCGACGCACGCGATGCGCTCGCTCGGCGAGTCGGGCGTGTGGGAGCTGTTCGTCCCGGGCGTCGACGCGGGTGCGCTGTACAAGTACGAGATCCTCACCCGCGACGGCTCGTGGCGGCAGAAGGCCGACCCGATGGCGCAGGGGACGCAGGTGCCGCCCGCGACCGCGTCGGTCGTCGTCGAGTCGACCTACACGTGGCACGACGACGCGTGGCTCGCCGCCCGTGCCGCGCGCGACCCGCACACCGGCCCGATGTCCGTGTACGAGGTCCACCTCGGGTCGTGGCGCGAGGGGCTGTCCTACCGCGAGCTCGCGCACGAGCTCACCGAGTACGTCGTGGGTCTCGGGTTCACGCACGTCGAGTTCCTCCCCGTCGCCGAGCACCCGTACGCGCCGTCGTGGGGCTACCAGGTCACGGGCTACTACGCGGCGACGTCACGCTTCGGGCACCCCGACGACCTGCGCTACCTGATCGACACGCTGCACGCCGCGGGCGTGGGCGTGATCGTCGACTGGGTGCCCGGGCACTTCCCCAAGGACGAGTGGGCCCTCGCGCAGTTCGACGGCACCGCGCTGTACGAGCACCCCGACCCGCTGCTCGGCGAGCACCCCGACTGGGGCACGTACATCTTCAACTACGGCCGCAACGAGGTGCGCAACTTCCTCGTCGCGAACGCGGTGTTCTGGCTGTCCGAGTTCCACGTGGACGCGCTGCGCGTCGACGCCGTCGCGTCGATGCTCTACCTCGACTACTCGCGCCAGCCGGGTCAGTGGCGCCCCAACAAGCACGGGGGCCGTGAGAACCTCGACGCGATCGCGTTCCTGCAGGAGACCAACGCGACCGCGTACCGGCGTGCCCCCGGGACGATGATGATCGCCGAGGAGTCGACCGCGTGGCCGGGGGTCACGGCGCCGACCGACCACAACGGCCTGGGCTTCGGGCTCAAGTGGAACATGGGCTGGATGAACGACACCCTGCGCTACCTGCAGGAGGAGCCCGTCAACCGGCGCTGGCACCACGGCGAGATCACGTTCTCCATGGTCTACGCGTACTCCGAGCGCTACGTCCTGCCGATCTCGCACGACGAGGTCGTGCACGGCAAGGGCTCCGTGTACGGCCGCATGCCGGGCGACCACTGGCAGAAGTGTGCGGGCGCCCGCGCGCTGTACGCGTACCAGTGGACGCACCCCGGCAAGCAGCTGCTGTTCATGGGCCAGGAGTTCGTCCAGCCCGACGAGTGGAGCGAGTCGCACTCGCTCGACTGGTGGGCCGCCGACGACCCGCTGCGCGCCGGCGTGCGTCGCATGCTCGCCGACCTCAACGCGCTCTACACGGCCACGCCCGCGCTGTGGCAGCTCGACCACACGCCCGACGGCTTCGAGTGGATCGTGTCCGACGACGCCGACCACAACGTCCTCGCGTACGTCCGCAAGGGCGTCGACGGACCGCCCGTCGTGGTCGTCGTGAACTTCGCGGGCGTGCCGCACGAGGGCTACCGGCTCGCGCTGCCCGCGGGCGGGCGCTGGACCGAGGTGTTCAACACCGACGCGCACGAGTACGGCGGCTCGGGCGTCGGCAACCAGGGCGCCGTCGAGGCGCTGCCCGACCCGCACCTGAGCCGCCCGTACTCCGCGCTCGTGCGCGTGCCCCCGCTGGGCGCGATCCTGCTGCAGCAGGAGGCGTGACCCTCGGCTGAGGGGTGATCGTGCGGGTCACCCCTCAGCCGAGCGTCAGCCGGTCAGCAGGCCCGCGGGCCGCCCCGCGGGTGCGCCCCGCACGGCGAGCCCACCGGAGCTTTGGCGTGCCCCTGGCCCTTGTCCTTGCCGTGCCCCGCGGCGTGCTCGACCTTGCCCTTGTCCTTGCCCTTGTCCTTGCCCTTGTCCTTGCCTTTGTCCATGTCCTTGCCCTTGTCCTTGCCGTGCCCCGGCGGGTCCGCCTTCGCGGGCGAGACGGACAGCCGCGTGCTCGTCGTCCCTGCAGCGACCTTCCAGTCGCCGCCGTACGCGACGGACACCGTGTACGTCCCGGTCGCGAGCCCCGTGACGGGCACGACGAGCGTGCCGTCGTCCGCGAGGCGCAGCTGCGCGGCGACGACCGCGCCGTGCTTGCCGCTGCCCCCGCGGCCGACCGTCACGGTGACGTCACCCGTCGGCCGCGCGGTGGTCCCGGCCTCGACCGTGACCGTGACGTGCGCGGTCGCGCCCTGTCGCGCGTCGGGCACGGACGCCGTGACGTGCGGCGTCGCCGCGCGCGAGACGACGAGCGCGGCGGTCGCGGACCGCACCTCGGCCGCGGCGGCGTCGAGGTCGGCCTGCTCGGCCAGGGACCCGCCGACCACGACGCGCGCGACCTCGACCGCGTGGTCGAGCCGCTCGAGCGACGCGCCGGTGAACCGGTGCCGCAGCACCGCGTCGGCGGCCGCGAGCGCGTCGCGCACCGCGGTCGCGTCGGTCACGGGCACGTCGCGGAACGCCGTCAGCGAGACGTCGTCGAGCCACAGCCACGCTCCGCCGGACCCGGTCGCGCTCACGAACGTGCCGCCGAACGAGAACGTCGCGGTGCCGTCGGCCCCGACCTCGAACGACGGGACGACCGGGTGCTGCCAGACCTGCCAGCCGGCCACGACCACGGGGGCGGACCACGAGCCCTGCGACGTCGTGACGGTCAGGCCGACGGCGCTCGTCGCGTCGAGGTCACCGCCGTGCGCCCAGCCCGACGCGGAGTACGTGCCGGGCTCGAGCCCGGTCACCGTCTGCGTCACGTGCTCGTCGAACGTGCCCGCACCCCAGACGTTGACGGCCTTCGTCCCCGAGCGCGCGTCGCCCGGGCTCTCCTTGACCGACGCGTACCCGTGCGCGGCGGGCCACACCTCCTGCCCGTCCACCCAGCCCCACGACTCGAAGCCGGGGTCCGCGAGCGCGTTCCCCGCCGCAACCGTGAGCTCGAGCGTCGCGTCGGCGCCGTCGGCAGTCCGGCCGGAGATCGTGAACACCCCGGTGCCGTGGATCGCGTCGACCGCGTCGCTCCAGGTCACCGCGACGTCGGACGTCGTTGCGTCGGTGAAGGTGACGGGCACGCTCGTCGGGAGGACGAGATCGTCGTGCTCGCCGATCGTCAGGCTCACGGGCTGGACGCGGTACGGCACGCGCGGTCCGACGGCCCCCGTCATGACGTACGAGAACACGTCGAGCGACGCGAGCGGGACACCCTCGGCGTCGAACATCGCCTGGTTGTCCCACGACGAGCCGCCATACCAGGTCGCGGCGTCGTCCTCGTACTCGCCCGCGAAGCTCGACGCCCAGCCCGAGCCGTGCGCCTCCCAGAGCGCGGCGTTGTCCTGCGTCGGTGTCCCGACGGGCAGCCACGCGGGCTCCCAGTAGAAGGCGCCGATGCCCGCGTCGCCGACGGCGTGGACGGCCGCGACGACGTCGCGGTACGCGGTCGCCTGCCCCTGGACGCTGATCGGGTACGCGAGGCCGGTGTCGTTCTGCCCGACGCGCACCGTGTTCGGGTGCCCGTCGCCGTCCTCGAGCGTCGCCGCCCAGGACGTCTCGGCGACCATGACCTTCTTGCCGTAGTCGTCGGCGATCTCGCGCAGCACCGCGGTGAGGTTGTCGAGCGTGCCGTGCCAGAACGGGTAGTACGACGACGCGAACACGTCGTAGTCGACGTCGTGCTCGGCGAGCTCGCTCGCGATCCACGCGTACGAGCCGGCCGACTCGGGGTTCGTGAAGTGCAGCGCGACGAGCGCGTCCGGGAAGACGTCGCGCACCGCGGCCGACCCGGCCGAGTAGAGCTGCGCGACCTCGCCCCAGTCCCAGCCCGCGTCGGCGACCCACACGCCCGCGACCCCGTTGTTCGTCTCGTTGCCGACCTGGACCATCTCGACGTCGACGCCCGCGTCGCGGAACGCCTCGAGGCTCTCCGTCGTGAACCGGCCGACCGCGGCCGCCTTCTGCGCGACCGTGTAGCCCGCCCACGCCTTGGGGGCGGACTGCTTGGCGGGGTCCGCCCAGAAGTCCGAGTAGTGGAAGTCCACGAGCACCCCGAGCCCGGCCGCGGTCGCCCGCTGCCCGATCTCGACGGCCCGCGGCACGTCCACGCCACCGCCGCCGTAGCTGTGCCCCGCGGCGTCGTACGGGTCGTTCCACACGCGCACGCGCACGTCACTCACCCCGGCCGCGGCGAGCGTCTCGAACAGGTCGGCGGGGCGGCCCGCGGCGTCGCGGAACACGACGCCGCTGTCCTCGAGCGCGACGACCGACGACACGTCGACGCCGCGCGCGAAGTCCGCGGGCAGACCGTCGACCTTCGCGACGGTGATCGGTGCGGTCACGGGGCCGTCGGCGGCGTGCGCGACCGCGGGCGGGACCAGGAGCAGGAGCGCACCGGCGGCGACCGAGGCGGTCGCGGCGGTCAGCGCCCCGGACCTGCGGGAACGGGTGGGCAGTGAGGGTGACATGACGTCCCTTCGTCGAGCAGCAGTGGTCGGACGGGAGGGTCGAGCTGCCTGCCGACCGACGCGGTCGTCGGACGGCAGGGTGGCGCCGCGGGCGGGTCAGCCCTTGACGGATCCGGCGGTGAGCCCGCCGACGATGTACCTCTGGAGGAACAGGAACAGCACGAGCACGGGGAGTGCCGCGAGCACTGCTCCGGCCGCGAACAGGCCCCAGTTCGCGTTGAGCTGGTCGGAGACCCACGCGTACATGCCGACCGCGAGCGTCCAGTTGCTCTCCGACGTGAGGATCACGCGCGCGAGGATGAACTCCCCGAACGTCGAGATGAACGACAGGAGCCCCACGACCGCGAGGATCGGCGTCACGAGGCGCAGGATGATCGTCCAGTAGACCTGCGAGTGCGATGCGCCGTCGATCTTGGCCGCTTCGTCGAGCTCGCGCGGGATCGAGTTGAAGAACCCGTACATGAGCAGCGTGTTCGAGCCGAGCGCCCCGCCGAGGTAGACCGCGACCAGCGCGAGCCTGCTGTTGAGCCCGAGCACCGGCACGACCTCGCCGAGCGCGAGCAGCAGCAGGAAGATCGCGACGAACGCGAGCATCTGCGGGAACATCTGGATGATCAGCAGGGTCGTCAGGCCGCCTCGTCGGCCCGTGAAGCGGAACCGCGAGAACGCGTACGCCGCGGCGGCGCCCATGAGCACCGACCCGAACGCCGTGACGACCGCGATCACGAGGCTGTTGCCGGCCCAGTGCCAGAACCGCGTGGCGTCGAGCGCGTGATAGTTGGCGGTCGTGATCGTCCGGAACAGCTGCGTCGAACCCGTGAGCGTCCCGCTCGAACCGAGCGAGGCCGACACGACGTACACGAGCGGGAACGCCGCGTACACGACGACGACGAGCGCGAGCGCGTACTTCCAGCTCACCTCGGCCCACCAGCGTCGACGACGCCCGCGAGCGCGGATCGTCGCGTTCGACGCCATGACCGAACCTGCGACGGCACCCATCAGTTGACCTCCTCGAGCTGACGCGTGCGGCGGAACATGAGCGCCGAGATCACGCCGATGATGACGAAGATGATCAGCGACAGCGCGCTCGCGAGGCCGTAGTCGGCCCGCCCGCCGGAGACCCCGGAGATCTGGTAGACCATCGAGATCAGGATGTCGGTGTGGCCGAGCACCGCCGACGTGTCGGTGAACCGCGGACCACCGCCCGTGAGCATGTAGATCAGCGTGAAGTTGTTGAAGTTGAACGCGAACGACGCGATGAGCAGCGGTGCGGTCGACACGAGCAGCAGCGGCAGCGTGATGGACCGGAACGTCCGCGTGCGCCCGGCGCCGTCGATCCGCGCGGCCTCCTGCACGTCGTCGGGCAACGACTGCAGAGCGCCGGTGCAGACCAGGAACCAGTACGGGTAGCTCAGCCAGAGGTTGACGAGCACGAGCGACAGCTTCGCGAGCGTCGGCGAGTCGAGCCACTCGATACGCGCACCGAAGAAGAACAGCTTGTTGACGATCCCGTAGTCGGGGTTCGCGTTGAGCATGCCCCGCCACAGCAGCGCCGACAGGAACGCCGGGAACGCATACGGGAGGATGAACAGCGTGCGCAGCACCGCACGGCCGCGCACGCGCGGGTCGTTGTAGACGAGTGCGAGCAGCAGGCCGACGAAGAAGCTGACGACGACCGACAGGAACGCGAACGCGAACGTCCACGCCGTGATCTTGAGCAGCGGGCCCGAGTACGTCGTGTCGGTGAACGCCCGCCCGAAGTTGTCGAGCCCGACGAACACGCGCCAGCCGACCGGCAGCGCGGTCCCGTCGTCTGCCACGAACTGCCCGTCGGACGTCGCGTGGTAGACGACGCCCGTGTCGGTGTTCGTCAGCGTGTCCGCGTCGGCGTCGCGCTGCAGGACCGAGCGGTACACCGCGCCTGTCGTCGCGTCGCCCGTGCGGATCGAGCCCGCTTCGGCGTCGTCGGAGATCGGGACCCGCAGCGCGAGCACGTCGTCAGCGAGCGCCGGGTCGCTCAGCACCGCGCCCTTCGGCACGACCTGCCACCCGGGCACCGCGGTGACGACGCCGCCCGCCACGGTCGCGTCGGGCGCCGCCTCGAGCGGCACGTCGGCGGCGCCGACCCGCGCGGTCCCGTCCTGCACGATCGCGAACCCCAGCGCACCGTCGCGTTCGACGATGGTCAGCGGATAGCTCGGCGAGTCCGCGACCTTCTTCTCGTTCTGGCTGAGCAGCGCGTCGACGGCCTGCGACTTCGTGACGTTGTGCCCCGTGCCGTAGTTCGTCAGCGCGACGTACCCCGTGTAGCCGATCGTGAAGAGCTGGAACACCGCGAGGAAGGCCAACCCCGGGAACAGGTACTTGAGCGGCACCTGCCGACGGCTGAAGTAGACCCAGTCCGCCACGACGAGCAGGACCACCATGACCGTGAGCACGAGCCAGGCACCGTTGACGAACGCGGACCACGCGGCGGCCAGGCCGAGCGCGTTGACGAGCGCCATGAGCACGAGCTTGGTGACGAAGCCGGCGCCGCGGCCGTCCCACGCGCGGGCGTGGGACTCGCGGGCGCGCCGGGTGGGCGCCGGACCGTCGTCGTCGCTGACGACGCTGCGGTGCGACTGCTGGGTCGACATGCTGTCCTCCTGCGGGGACGTCTCGAGGCTGCGGTCGGAAGGGTCGGCGGCGAGGGCCACGCCAGCGGCCTCGCCGCCGACCCGGTCCGTCAGCCGAGCTTCGCCTGGAGGTCGCTCAGCATGGTGCTCCACGCCGCCTCGGGCTCGGCGGAACCCGAGATGATCGAGGACTGCGCCGAGTTCCAGAAGTCCCACACGTCGCCCATCTCGGGGATCGACGGCATGGGCGCCCCGTTCTTCGACGCAGCGAGGTAGCCGGCGACGATCGGGTCGGACGCGACCTGGTCGGCGACCTCCGTCATCGCGGGCAGGCGCGGGTCGGCGTCGTACAGCGCCCGGATGACGTCCGGCGTCGCGACGTAGTTGACGAGGAAGTCGTTCGCGATGAGCTTGCTCTTGCTCTGCGAGGACAGGTAGAAGCCCTGGACCCCGACGAACGGCGCGGCGGTCTCGCCGCCCGCGGACGGGATCGGGTCGACCGCGACGTCGATGCCCGCGTCCTTGAACGTCTGGATCGCCCACGGCCCCGCGATCGTGTACGGCGCGTTGCCGTCCGCGAACTCCTGGTTCGCGACGTCGTACGTCCAGTCGGTGCTGAAGTGGCCGCTGCCCTTCATGCCGTTGTCGGCCAGGAAGTGCGCGAACTTCGTGCCGGCCTCACCGCCCATGCCGACCTCGTTGGTGTACGAGCCGTCGGCGTTCTGCACGAACACCGGCGCCCCGAACGACGTCTGCAGGCCGTAGTACGTGTACGCGTCGCCCGTGGTGCCGTTGGTGTTGATGACGAACGGGTACTTGGTGCCCGCCGCCTCGCCCTTCGCGATCATCTCGTCCCACGTCGCCGGGGTGGAGTCGACGAGCGCGGTGTTGCGCACGACGGCGACCGTCTCGAGCGCGTACGGCAGGCCGTACATCTGACCGTCGTACGTGAACGCCTGCTTCGCGACCGTCTCGAACTGTGCGGCCTTGTCACCGAGGTCGACGGGCTCGACCACGCCGTTGACGATGAACGAGCCGAGCCAGTCGTGCGCGCCGATCGTCAGGTCGGGCCCCTCACCGGTCGGCACCTGCGCGAGGAAGTCCGCGCGGATGTCCTCGAAGTTCTTCTGGACGAGCTCGACCTTCACGTCCGGGTTCGTCTGGTGGTAGATGTCGACCGCGGCCTGCACGGCCGGCTTGCGGTTCTCGTCGACCCAGATCGTGAGCTCACCGCTCGCCCCGGGGGCGGGTGCGTCGGTGGTCTCGGTCGCGGCCGGGGTCGTGGTGGTGCCCTCGTCGGACGGGGCGTCGTTGCCGCTGCACGCGGCGAGCATCGTCACGGCGGCGACGACCGCCGCCGAGCGGAACAGGGTCTTGCGCATCAGGGTCCTTCCGATAGGTGCCGCAGGCGCCGCCCGGAAGGGCTGCGCAGCGCTGCGACAGGGTGAACCGAAACTGCACCGGACGTCGACGACGCCCGGGTTCCTACGGGTGGCCGTCACCTCCGGGCGGGGGTGCGGGGTGGTCTGCGTGGGCCTCGACGAGCGCGTCGGCTCGCCGGCCGGCCGCACGATCCGGCGTGCCGCGGGCCGGGCGCGTCGGCGCGGTCCGCAGCACGGCCACGGCCCCGGCGGGGACGACGAGCTCGTCCTCGACCGTGGTGCCGCCGAGCAGCTCCTGACCCGCACCGACGTCGAGGTGCGCGTCGTGCGGCGAGTGGTTGATCGCGACGACGTAGTCCGCGTCGTCACCGTGCCGCGTCACGACCTCGACGTCGAGCGGCAGCCCGGCCGACGCGAGGCCCGCGTCGGCGTAGGCCGCGCCGAGCACGGGCCCCAGCTCGTCGATGCCGAGCCGCGTCGAGACGTACCAGCCGACGCCGTCGCCGCGCACGTGGCGCGTGATGGCGGGGCGTCCGGCTGCTGGGCCGTCGACGTACGTCCCGACGACCTGGGCGCCGTGCAGCACGAGGTCGTCCTGCCACACGTCCGCCTCGAGCAGCACGTCGGCCGGACCGTGCGACGCGTCCGGGTGCCAGCGGACGCTCGTCGTGTCGCCCTCCCGCAGCGGCAGGAACTCCTCGACGGTGACGCCGAGGGCGTCGCGCAGCGGCGTGAGAAACCCCCCGGCGTGCACCGCGTCGTGCTCGTCGACGATGCCCGAGAAGAACGAGACGACGAGCGTCCCGCCCTGTTCGACGTACCGCGTCAGGTTCGCGGCGTCCGCCGCGCGCAGCAGGTAGGAGGCAGGCGCCACGACGAGCGGATAGCGGCTGAGGTCCTGGGACGGCTGCGCGAAGTCGACCGTGAGGCCGTCGCGCCACAACCGCTCGTAGAACGCGCGCACCCGGTCCCGGTGGCGGACGTCGACCGACGGCCGCCACTCGAGGTCCTGGGCCCAGAACGACTCCTGTTCCCACAGGATCGCCACCTGGGCCTGCACCTGCGACCCGCGCACCTGCGCGAGCGCGCGCAGGTCGGTCCCGAGCCGGACCACCTCACGGAAGACCCGCGACGTCGTCCCGGCGTGCGGCAGCATCGCCGAGTGGAACTTCTCCGCACCCGAGCGCGAGGCGCGCCACTGGAAGAACATGATCCCGTCCGCGCCCCGCGCCAGGTGCTGCATCGAGTTGCGCTCGAGCTCTCCGGCCCGCTTCGCGACATTGCGCGGCTGCCAGTTCACGGCCGACGGCGAGTGCTCGAGCAGGATCCACGGCCGCCCCGCGGCCACCGACCGCGTGAGGTCCGCCGCGAGCGCCAGACCGACATGGCCGCGCGGGTCGGCAGCCGTGAGGTAGTGGTCGTTCGACACGATGTCGACCTCGCGCGCCCACGCGAACAGGTCGGTCGTCGGGCACTCGTTCGCCATGAAGTTCGTCGTGACGGGCTGCGCGGCGTGGGCCCGGATCGCGTCCCGCTCCGCGATGAAGCACGCACGCAGCTGGTGATCCGTGAACCGCGCGAAGTCGAGCTGCTGCGCCGGGTTCCCCACGCTGGGCGTCGGGTGGGGCGCGCCGATGTGCTCCCAGGCTCCGTACCGCTGGCCCCAGAAGGCCGTGCCCCACGCGTCGTTCAGCGCGTCGAGCGTGCCGTAGCGCTCACGCAACCAGTCCCGGAACGCGAGGACGGACTGCTCCGAGAAGTCCTCCCCCACCGGCGCGCCGTACTCGTTGTGCACGTGCCACATCACGACCGCCGGATGCGACCCGTACCGCTCGGCCAGCACGCTCGCGATCCGCACCGCAGCACGGCGGTACTCGGGCGAGCTCGGCGACGCCATGCCGCGGGAGCCGAACCCGAGGATCGTGCCGTCCCTCGTCACGACCCGCGCCTGCGGATACGCCGCGAAGAACCACGCCGGCGGCGACGCCGTGGGCGTACCGAGGTCGACCGAGATCCCGTTGCGGTGGAGAAGGTCCAGCAGCTCGTCGAGCCACGCGAAGTCGAACTCACCCTCCGCGACCTCGAGCATCCCCCAGGAGAAGATGCCGACGCTCACGAGGTTGACCCCTGCCTCGCGCATGAGGGCCACATCCTCGTCCCACACCGGACGCGGCCACTGCTCGGGGTTGTAGTCGCCGCCGAACGCGATCGCACTGCCCGTCGGCCAACTCGAGAACGTCATGTCACTCCGTGAGGTCCGCACCGCACCACCCTGTGCACGGTCACTGCCTGTGAACGTGCACATCGTACGCACAGTGCCCGGGTTGAAGGGAAGAGTCCGACCGCAGGAGGCACCACTTCGTTATCGACCTGTGATCGTGCACAGGCTCGCGCAGGCCAGCGCGGGCCAAGTACGCGCCAGCGCCCCCACCGGACAGCCGAGCCGGGCGCCCGCCCCGACCGCACGGCGACTGGGCGGGCGGGCCGTCCCGCCGTCCTGTCGTCGACACCAGGGCCGTCCAGATCGACTGGACCGTCCAGATCAGCAGGACCATCCACGTCAGCAGGACCACCCACGTCAACAGGACCACCCACGTCAACAGGACCACCCACGTCAACAGGACCGTGCAGCTCGGCGGGACCGTACAGCTCGGCGGGACCGTACAGCTCGGCGGGACCGTACAGCTCGGCGGGACCGTACAGCTCGGCGGGACCGTACAGCTCGGCGGGAGGGTCAGGCTGCTGGCCTTGGCCGTGCATGCGGTCCTGCGTCGTTGTCGAAGCAACCAGCTGCGTCGGCTCGACCGGATCGGCAGCGCGCTCGGACGCCCCTACGAGCGGACCTGGTTCGACGGTCCGTGTCGAGGTTGGTGAGCTCGCCGTTGTCCTGGCGGGGTGCCCGCTGCTGGTCGGCGCGTGGGGCTGCGTGAGCGGTAGCGACACGGACGAGCGCACTATTCGGTGTCGCCCGGGCTGCCGGCCGCTCGCCGTCGCCT
>Ga0222421_100050_pt1 | contig 204141 bp, 150 predicted proteins | sample 3A1ome_2_FD_182473 | JGI IMG/M metagenome (GOLD analysis project Ga0222421, IMG submission 182473) | Enriched microbial communities from leaf-cutter ant dump, University of Wisconsin, Madison, United States - 3A150A (version 2) | ecosystem: Environmental > Terrestrial > Nest > Insects nest >... | reverse complement strand
CTGTATCTGTTCACGCTGTCGGGCACGGCGGTCATCGGCAACGACGACGCGAGCGCGTTGTCGTTCCAGTCCACCATCCCGGCGGGATCGCTCAGCCTGCTGTCGCCCGGCACCTACGTCCTGGCGATCAGCCTGTCCGGCAATAATCCCGTCAATTCGTCCAGCCAGCTCCTGTTCACGGGCTATGGCGCGGACACGACGGCGATCCTCACCGGAGCGTCGGGTGTGAACCCGACGACGCTCGACGGTTTCGACGGCTTCACCTACTTCGATGAAGCCGGCAGTTATTCCATCGCGTTGACAGGCGCGGCCGTGTCCGCCGTCCCCGAGATGTCGACCACCGCGCTGGGCTTCGGCCTGGTCGCACTCGCCGGTTCCTTCTGGCTGCGCCGCCGTCAGGCGCCGGTCGGCTGAGTCCGGCTCCTCCCCTCCCATCAGTTCTCATCCGACTATGAATCTCCACTTCATGAACGCCGGCCAATTCCCCGGCGTCGCTGCGAAACGCAGCCTCGTTTCCGCGCTGCTGCTCCTGAGCTTCGGCGCCGCGACCCTCTCGGCCAAACCCATCCCGAGCAATCTCGGCAACGGTCTGGACAAACTCGTCGAAAGCAACGCCCAGATCAAAAGCGGCGCGGTCTCCAAGACTGTCGCCAAGAGTTTCGGCGGTTATGCCACCGAACAGGCCGCCAACATCGCGCAACTGGCCCGCATCGACGATACCGGCCGCGTGCTGGTCGACATCCACCTGAACGGCCGCGTGCCGTTCGTGAAATTGCAGGCCGCCCTGAAAAAGAGCTTCCCGCAACTCAACATCACCGCGGTCGACAGCAAATACCGCGGCGCCGGCGTCATCGAGGGCTATGCCAGCGTCGACGATACCGCCGCGATCGCCCGCACCAACGGCGTCTCGTCCGTGATCCTTTCGCCGCGCCCCTACACGCGCGTCGGCACGGTCACTTCCCAAGCCGTCATGCTGCAGCGCATCAACAAGATCAGCCAGATCTACAATGCGGGAGCCACGAAGGATTTCGATGGCACCGGCATCAGCATCGCCTGCCTTTCGGACAGCTACAACGCCCTGACCTCCGCCCCCACGGCGGCGGCCGACGTGCTGTCCGGCGACCTGCCCGGACCGGGCAATCCCGTCAACGCCCAGCCGGTCGTCGTCCTCGAGGACTACTCCGATGGCGAAGACGAAGGCCGCGCGATGCTCCAGCTCGTGCACGACGTCGCACCGAAGGCCCGGCTCGCCTTCGCCACGGCTTACGACGGCGAAGTCGGCTTCGCCAACAACATCCGCGCCCTGGCCGGCCTGCCCGGATACACGTATTCCGACGACATCCAGCAGGGCTTCAAAGCGGACGTGATCGCGGACGACGTGGGCTATTTCGCCGAGCCGATGTTCTCCGACGGCGTGATCGCGCAGGCGATCGACGATGTCGCCGCCGCGGGCGTCTCCTATTTTTCCTCGGCCGCCAACGATCTCCCGATCAACGGCTACCAATCCGACCTGCGCTGGGTCGCCAACGGCACCGGCCTCACCGCCGCCGCGGGCAACACGGCACTGACCGGCACCAACATCAATCTGGCCAATGTGCCGACCACCGCCTACGCCGGCGGTTTTCACAACTTCAATCCCAACGGCCTCGACATCGCCCAGACCGTGAACACCACGGGCAGCTCCTCGAGTCCGACCTACATCGTGATGCAGTGGAACGATCCTTACGACGTCACCGCTCCCACGATCATCACTCCGGCCGTCTTCACGGGCAGCGGCACGATCTCTTCGTCCACGACGACGGTCAGCTTCTCCGTGCCGTTCACGGCGGGGAAGCAGTATCAGATCGCGGCCGCAGCCTCTTCCGGCAGTTCGGTCGACGTCACCGTCACCATCATCCTCCCCGACGGCACCACGACCTTGCTCTCGCAGGATAGCGGCATCGACGAGACGGTCCTGTTCTTCCCGCCGAGCACCGGCACCTACACGGTCAGGATCGGACGCTACTCGACCACCGTCGGCGCGTTCACCCTCACGATCAACGAGGCCACCGGCACCCAGCAGGTCACCAGCGACCTCAACCTGCTCGTCTTCAACTCGAGCGGCACGTATCAGGCGACCTATTCGCTCACGACCAACAACGTCGCGAGCAACCAGCCGATCGAGCTGGGCGCGTTCACCCGAAGCAACACGGCCTACCAGTTCGTGATCGCCCGCGGCTCCGTGCCCACGGCACCGAAGCCCGCCACGCAGGTCCGCTGGATTCTCCTCGGCAACGGCCTCTCCGGCCTCGGGCCGCAGGAATACCAGTCCTACACCGCTCCGACGACCTACGGCCATCCCACGGCGGCAGGCGCCAACGGCGTCGCGGCCTATTCGGTTTTCCGGCCCTATATTCCGGAGTATTACTCGTCGCCCGGCCCGGTCACGATCTTCTTCGACAAGAACAACAACCGCCTCGCCACGCCCCAGGTCCGCCTGAAGCCCGATGTCGCCGCCGCCGATGGTGGCAACACCACCTTCTTCGGCAGCGATTCGTCCAGCGATCCGGACACGGTCGGCAAGAACTTCTTCGGCACCAGCGCCGCGGCCCCGCACGCCGCCGCCATCGCCGGACTCGTTCTCCAGGCCCACGGCGGTCCCGGCAGCGTGACGCCGGCTCAGATGCGCAGCGTCCTGCAGCGCTCCGCCTTCCCGCACGATCTCGATCCCTACTCCGTGACCGGCACCGCGCGCGCCACCAACGGCGGCAAGATCACGATCACGGTGAACAGCGACGCCGATGCCAACACGAACACCGGTCAAAACGACCCGAATTCGTGGCAAGTCAGCTACGTCGGGCCGGCCGGGACCTACGTCAAGACCCTGAAGTTCAACCCGCAGGGCACGGCCGCCACCGGCGGCAATGTCACGGGCGGCAACTTCAACGGTTACACCCCGGCCGACTTCCTGGACTCGACGAAATTCGGCGATTATCCCGGCATGGTGTTCAGCACGACCACCAAGGCGTTCACCGTCAGCTCCACCAGCGGTGTCGCCTCGGCCTCGATCACGACGGCGCTCACCAACGCCGCCCCGGCCCCATCCACCGCGGCGACCCAGTTCTGGACCTTCGGCCTGACCTTCGCGGACAGCGCGTTCACGCCCGGCAAGGTCCTGAAGTTCACCGTCGGTCGTCTCGTCCAGCACTCCGCGGTGCTGAGCGCGGGCACGACCGTCGCCAACGCCACGGCCGATCTCCTCGGCGGCGGTGTCATGCTGCCCTCGGGCGCGATCATCTCGAGCGGCATGACCTTCAGCGGCACGCTGAGCGACGGCTCCACGTTCAGCGGCAGCTTCGTCAACCGCATCGGTGCCGGCTTCTCGCCGGTCGACGGCTACGGCCTGATCAACGCGGAGCAGGCGGTCGCGCTGCCGCTTCAGTAAACCGGACCCCGCGTCCCGTTCCCGAGGCCGACCGGCATCGCTGCCGGCCGGCCTTTTTCTTTGCCGCGGTCATCCGCCCGGGGAAAACGCCGCCCGATCGCGCCGGCCGCGTCTTCCACATCGGCAGATCGCCCGCCCGGCGCCCTCCGCGGATGCGCTCCCGCAACGCCGGCGTTCAGGCCTGACCGGAAAAACGGTTTCCCGGCGCGGCTTTCCTGGTCGTCTCCGTGTCGAACAAAAAGGATTCCAGCGACTGCCGCGACGCCTTCGCCGCCCGCTGGGCCAGCAGCAATGCCATCTCCGCATTCGCCGTCGGCGACTCCTCCGTCTCGCCGGTGTCCGCACCCGCCTGCACCGAATTTTTTCCTTCCGCAGCCGCTTCGGCCGCGGGAAGCGGATCGCCCGCCGCTTCCGTCTCGACCGCCGCGGCGCCCTCCGCGGCCGGCGCCGCCTCGGGCGTTTCCGCCGGCGGCTGATGCGGGCGAATCCCGGTTTTGAATACGGAGAGATCCGGCACGGCGGCTTCGTCGGAAGAGCCGGCCGCCAGCGAGGGATCGTCACTCCCGTCGGCGGGCGCGGCGACCGCCGATTCCGGCGCTTCGTCGCCATCCGGGACGGCCGGCGGCTGATGGGGACGTATCCCGCCGGAAAGCTTCAGAGTCGAAGCGACGGTCTCGTCGTTCTCGTCGGACTGCTGTTCCAGCGCGTCTTCGAAACTGCCCGTGTCCGGCGCAGCCTCGCGCTTGGGCGGCGTCGCTGTGGCGGCGCGATCGACTTCGGTCGAACCGATCGCAGGCGCGGGCGTGGGATTCACGATGGCCATGGTGAGGAAGAGCCGCTCGAAACTATCCAGGTGCGGATCCGGCAATTGATCCGGTTCCCCAATCCTTTACCGACCGGAGTCGGTGTCAACGTTGCTGCGGCGGTGCGGGATTTCCCGGCGGCTGCTGCCGCTGCTGCTGTTGCTGCCGCAGCGCCTGCTGCCGCAGCTGGCGGCGGCGGTTGACCTCGGCGGCGATCGCCTCGAGGCGGCGCTGCTCGTCGGCCGGCGTGGGATTGAGCGCCACGGGGGCGCCGGCCGGAGGAGGCGGCGTCGGGCCCGCTCCCGGGGCGTTGCCGCCCGGCGCCGTGGCGACCTTGGCCGTGCGCAGGGTGAGCGTCACGTTGCGTCCCTGATAATCCACGGAAATCGCGTCGTTCTTGTCGTCGTAGCGACGCACGATGAAATCGCGGCCCGGCTCGTCCAGCCGCACCCAGGAACTTGTCCGGCGCGAGGGATCGAAAATGCTGAACATCGTCCCTGCCGGCGACTGCATGATGCCGCGCAGCTCGATCGGCGTGTCCGGCGTGGGCGTCACCGCCCCGCCCGCGCCCGCGGCCGCGGCGGACGGAAGAAAGGGCGAGGGGCCGCCGAGGAGGTCGTCCGCCCGGGCGGCGCCGCCGAACGCCAGCGCGAACGCGAGACCGGCCAGAAGGCGCGAGGAATGTCGGGGCGGCGTGGCCATGCGGGAATCAGCGTTAAGACGCGCGCGGGCGACGTCAAGTGACGCGCATCGCCGGCGAACGCACGGGCGGCACGAGCCGGGTTGCCGTCTTCGCCGCAGTGTTACGTTACAGCAGCGTCCCCTGCATGATGGCGTAGGCCACGCTGAAATAGATGATGAGGCCGGTGACGTCGACCAGCGTCGCCACGAACGGCGCGCTCGAGGTCGCCGGGTCGAGCCCGAGGCGCTTGAGCAGGAGCGGCAGCATCGAGCCCATGAGCGAGCCCCAGAGCACGATGCCGACGAGCGCGACGCCCACCGTGCTGGCAACCAGCAGCCAGTGCGGGCCGTAGAGGTTGGAAAACATCGACCAGACCGCGATGCGCAGGAAGCCGATCACGCCGAGGATGACGCCGAGCGCCGTGCCGGCGGCGAGCTCGCGCCGCATCACGCGCCACCAGTCGCGAAGCTTGAACTCGCCGAGCGCGAGGGCGCGGATCACGAGCGTCGCCGCCTGCGAGCCGGCGTTGCCGCCCGAGCTGATGACGAGCGGCACGAAGAGCGCGAGCACGACCGCCTTCGCGATCTCGTCCTCGAAGAAGCTCATCGCCGTCGCCGTCAGCATCTCGCCGAGGAAGAGCACCACGAGCCAGCTCGCCCGCTTCCGCACCATCCGCGAGAGCGCGATCGTCGTGTAGGGTTCGTCGAGCGCTTCGGAACCGCCGAGCTTCTGGATGTCCTCCGTCGCCTCCTCGGTCGCGACATCGAGCATGTCGTCGACCGTGACGATGCCGATGAGCTTGCGGCTCTCGTCGACCACCGGCAGCGCCACGCGGTCGAACTTCTGGAACAACCCCAGCGCCTTCTCGCGGTCGTCGGTCGGCAGCAGCATCGTGTAGTTGCCGTCGAGCAGCTCGCGCACGGGCCGGTCGAGCGGCGATACGAGGAAGCGCCGCACGCGGATGTCGTCCACGAGGTGGCCGTGCTCGTCGACGACGAAGACGACGTTCAATGTCTCGCGGTCGAAGCCGTGCACGCGGATGTAGTCGAGCGCCTCGCGCACCGTCCACTCCGGCTTCACCGCCACGTAGTCGAGCGTCATCATCCGGCCGACGCTGTGCTCCGGATACGCCAGCAGCGACTGGGCGACCTGGCGCTCGTCGGGCGAGAGCATGGAGAGCAGCTGCATCGCGACGTCGAGCGGCAGCTCGTTGAGGAAGGCCGTGCGGTCGTCCGGCGGCAGCGCGTTGAGCAGCGCCGCGGCCTGCTCCTGGTTCAGCAGCTTCAGCAGCTTCTTCTGCTCCTCGAGCGGCAGGTAGGTGAAGGTCGTGGCCGCCAGCTCGCGCGAGCCCGCGCGAAACAACGCCGCCAGATCCTCCACCGGCAGCTCCGCGATGAGCGGCGCGAGGTCGGCCGGGTGCCAGGGCTCGAGCAGTTTCCTGAGGGCCGCGACATCGCGACGCGCGATCAGCGCGGAGATCTCGGCCTTGATTTCGGTCTGCGGCGGCATGGCCCGACGAGGGCAGGCCCGGCGCCGGCTGGCAAGCCGCCGCGCGCCTTGCCGGCACGGCCGCCACACACTGGCGACGGCAGAACGGGCTTGCACCCAGGAAACTTTAAATACTATTAAAGTTTCCATCGTTTCCATGAGCAAGAAACCCTCTGCCCCCACTCCCGATCCCGCGCTCCGGCTCCGACTGCTGGCCGCGGCGCGCACGCGGCTGTTCTCCGCCGGCTACAGCGCCCTCACCATGGACGGCCTCGCCGCGGAACTGGGGGTCAGCAAGAAGACGCTCTATGTGCAGTTCCCGTCCAAGGACGCGCTGGTCGAGGCAATCCTGGAACAGTTCGTCGCCGAGGTGCGCGCGTCAGCCGCGGCGCTGTTCGGCGATCCGGAGTTGAGTTTCACGGCGAAACTGCACCGGTTCAGCGAGACGATGGTGCAGCGTTTCGCCCGGATGGACCCGCACGTCTTCCGCGACCTGCAGCGCTCCGCGCCCCACATCTACCGCCACATCGAGGAACTGCGGCACAACAACATCCCGCACGTCTTCGGCCGCATGATCCGCGAGGGCCAGGCCGCCGGGATGGTGCGCCGCGACATCGATCCGGCGTTCGCGATCGAATTCTGGCGGCCGGCGATCCAGAGTCTGATGCATCCCGACACGCTCGAGCGTCTCCAGCTTTCTCCCGACCGGGTGTTCACCCAGGCCGTCAACCTCTTCTTCGGCGGACTGCTCACGCCCGCCGGCCGCCAAGATTATGAAAACTACCTCGCTTCCTGAGCGGCCGCGCTCGCGCACGCTCGCCGGCCTTTTGCTCGCCGCCCTGCTCGGCCTGACCGCCTGCACCGGCCGCCACGCCGGTGAAACCCTGCTCTCCGGCAACATCGAGGTCACCGACGCCCAGCTCGGCTTCAAGCAGGCCGGCCGCGTCGCCGCGCGCCTCGTCTCCGAGGGCGAGACCGTGCAGGCCGGCCAGCTCATCGCCCGGCTCGACGACACCGAGCAGACCGAGCAGCACGCCCTTAACCGCGCCGAACTCGACGCCGCCGAGGCCGCGCTCGCGGAACTCGAGGCCGGCTCGCGGCCGCAGGAGATCGCCGCCGCCGAAGCCGTCCTCCGCAGCGCCGAGGCCGAGCGCGACCGCGTGCGGCTCGACTTCGTCCGCCAGCAGGAACTCCGCGCGAAGGAGGTCATCGCCGACCGCGACTTCGAATCCGCCCAGGCCTTGCTCAAGGTCGCCGAGGCGGGCGTCGCCGAGGCGGCCGAGAAGCTCAAACTCGTCCGCGAGGGCCCGCGCGCCGAGACCATCCGGCAGGCCCGCGCCGTCGTCGCCCAGGCCCGCGCCTCGCTCGCGCTCGCCGCGACGCGGCTGGCCGAGACCCGCCTGCTCTGCCCGCTCGGCGGCGTCGTCCTCTCCCACAACATCGAGCCGGGCGAATTCGTCTCCGCCGGCACGCCGGTCGTCACCGTCGCCGACACGCGGCATCCGTGGGTGCGCGCCTACGTGGACCAGACGGACCTCGGCCGCGTGAGACTCGGCCAGAAGGTCGCCGTGCGCACCGACACCGCGCCGGGCCGCGACCTCGAGGGCACGGTCACGTTCATCGCCGCCGAGGCCGAGTTCACGCCCAAGACCGTCCAGACCACGAAGGAGCGGGTGAAACTCGTCTTCCGCATCAAGGTCGAGGTGCCCAACCCGCGCGACGAACTGAAGCCCGGCATGCCGGCCGACGTCGTCCTGCCGCCTGCGTCCTGAATTTCCGGTTACGTCCTCCGCCATGCCGTCCGCCATCCGCACCGAGGGACTGCGCCGCACGTTCGGCGACGTCACCGCCCTCGCCGGCCTCGACCTCGAGGTGGCCGAGGGCGAAATCTTCGGCCTCGTCGGTCCCGACGGCGCGGGCAAGACCACCGCGATGCGCCTGCTCACCGCCGTGCTCGCGCCGACGGCCGGCCGCGCCACCGTCGCGGGGCTCGACGTCGTCCGCGACGCCGAGCGCCTGAAGGAGCAGATCGGCTACATGAGCCAGCGCTTCGGCCTGTATCCGGATCTCACCGTGCTCGAGAACCTCGATTTCTACGCCGACATCTACGGCGTGCCGGCGCGGGGCCGCGCCGCGCGGACGGAGCGGCTGCTGGGCTTCAGCCAGCTCACGCCGTTCCAGGACCGGCTCGCCGGCCATCTCTCCGGCGGCATGAAACAGAAGCTCGGGCTCGCCTGCGCGCTCATCCACACGCCGCGCGTGCTCTTCCTCGACGAACCCACCAACGGCGTCGACCCCGTCTCGCGGCGCGACTTCTGGCGCATCCTGTATCAGCTCGTGCGCGACGGCGTCACCCTCTTCGTCTCGACCGCCTACCTCGACGAGGCCGAGCGGTGCAACCGCCTCGCGCTGCTGCACGAGGGCCGGCTCCTCGCGGTCGGCTCGCCCGCGGAGGTGAAGCGGCTCATGCCCGGCGCGCTGCTCGAGGTGCGCACCTCCGCGCCGCGCCGCCTCGCCGCGCTGCTGCGCGGGCGGCTCGACGGCGCCGGCGTCGGCCTCTTCGGCGACCGCGTGCACGTCGCCGCGCCCGCCGCCGGCGCCGCGGAGACCGAGGCGCGCATCCGCATTCTGGCGACGGAGGCCGGGCTCGACCTGGTCTCGCTGCGCCCGGTCGCGCCGTCGCTCGAGGATGTCTTCGTGTCCGTCGTCGGCCGCTCCGGCGACCCGGCCGCGCCCGCCGCCGGCTGACCCGCGATTCCCGTCCATGCCCGCCCAGCCGTCCGATTCCGCCGAACACGTCGTCGAGGTGCAGAACCTCGAGAAACGCTTCGGCGCGTTCCGCGCCGTGGCCGGCCTCTCGTTCGCCGTGCGGCGCGGCGAGATCTTCGGCTTTCTCGGGCCCAACGGCGCCGGCAAGTCCACCACCATCCGGATGCTCTGCGGCCTGCTGCGGCCCAGCGGCGGCTCGGGGCATGTCGCGGGCTTCGACCTCCTGCGCGACCCGGAGAAGATCAAGACGCGCATCGGCTACATGAGCCAGCGGTTCTCCCTCTACGACGACCTCACCGTCGAGGAGAACATCGATTTCTACAGCGGCATTTACCGCCTGCCGAAGGCGAAGAAGCCCGGGCGCAAGGCCTGGGTCCTCGCGATGGCCGGCCTCGAGCGCCACCGCCACGCGCGCACGGGCGATCTCTCCGGCGGCTGGAAACAGCGGCTCGCGCTCGGCTGCGCCGTGCTGCACGAGCCGCCGATCCTGTTTCTCGACGAGCCGACCTCGGGCGTCGATCCGATCAGCCGCCGCCAGTTCTGGGATCTCATCTACCGCCTCGCCGGCGAGGGCGTGACGGTCTTTGTGACGACGCACTACATGGAGGAGTCCGAGTATTGCGACCGGCTCGGCATCGTCTACCGCGGCGAGCTCATCGCGCTCGGCACGCCGCGGGAGTTGAAGACGCGGCACATGCCGGCCGCCGTGCTCGACATCGCCTGCGACCGCCCCGCCGAGGCGATGACGGCGCTCGAGCGGCTGCCCGAAGTGCGGGAGGTCGCGCTGTTCGGCAACGGCCTGCACGCGGTCGCCGCCGACGCCGCGGCCGCGACCGCCGCCATCCAGGCCGCGCTCGACGCCGGCGGTTTCCAGCCGCGCCGCATCGAGCGCATCACGCCGACGCTCGAAGACGTGTTCGTCTCGCTGATCGAGACGCGCGACGCCGCCGACGCCGCGGCCCGGGAGACGGTCCGATGAACCTGCGCCGGCTGCTCGCCATCGCCCGCAAGGAATCGCTCCACATCCGGCGCGACCCGCGCAGCCTCATCCTCGCCGTCGGCATCCCGGTGATGATGATCCTGCTCTTCGGCTACGCGCTCACGCTCGACGTCGACCACGTGCCGTTCGTCGTCTGGGACCAGAGCCGGACCGCGGCGAGCCGCGACTATCTCGCGCAGTTCGCCGGCTCGCGGTATTTCGACCATCGCGGCGACATCGCGAACTACGCCGGACTGGAGCGCGCGATCGACCGGCGCGACGCGTATCTCGCGCTCGTCATCCCCTCCGATTTCGGCCGCCGGCTCGACGCCGGCCGGACCGTCGGGGTCCAGGCCATCATCGACGGCTCCGACTCCAACACCGCCGCGATCGTGCTCGGCTACGCGCAGGCCATCACGACCGCGCACAACCAGCGCATCGCCCTCGCACAGGTCCGGCGCGCCACCGGCGCGGCGCCGTCCGCGGCGCTGGATCTGCGGCCGCGGGTGTGGTTCAACGCCGACCTCGAATCGAAGAACTTCATCATCCCCGGGCTGACCGCCGTCATCCTCGGCCTGATCGCCGCGCTGCTCACCTCGCTCACGATCGCGCGCGAATGGGAGCGCGGCACGATGGAGCAGCTCATCTCCACGCCGGTGAAGCCCGCCGAACTGATCCTCGGGAAACTGCTGCCGTATTTCGCGATCGGCATGCTCGACGTGCTCGTGGCCGTGCTGCTGGCGGTGTTCCTGTTTCACGTCCCGCTGCGCGGGAGCGTGCCGCAGCTCTTCGGCCTCTCGGCGGTGTTCATCGTCGGCACGCTCGCGCAGGGCATCCTCATCAGCACGGTCGCGCGGCAGCAGTTGCTCGCCAGCCAGCTCGCGATGGTGTCGACGTTCCTGCCGGCGTTCCTGCTGTCGGGGTTCATGTTCGCCATCGCCAACATGCCGCCCGTCGTGCAGGCGGTCACCTACCTCGTGCCGGCCCGCTACTTCGTGGCGCTGGTCAAGGGCATTTACCTGCGCGGCGTCGGATTGGAGACGCTGTGGGGCGACGCCCTGCTGCTCGCGGTGTTCGCCGTCGTCGTCACGACCGTCGCGATCCGCAGATTCAAGAAGAGGCTCGACTGACCATGTGGGAGCGCATCGTCACCCTGCTCCGCAAGGAGTTCCTCCAGGTCTTCCGCGATCCGCGCATGCGGATGGTGATCTTCGGCGTGCCGGTGATCCAGACGCTGATCTTCGGCTACGCCGTGACGATGGACGTGCGCCACGTGCGGCTCGCCGTCCTTGACCGGGACAACACCCCGGAGAGCCGGGCGCTCGTGGCGCGTTTCACCGGCTCCGATTATTTCGACGCCGTCCGGCATCCCGGGCGCGAGGCCGAGGCGCAGGCGCTGATCGACGCGGGCGAGGTCGCGGCCGTGCTGCAGATCGACGCCGGCTTCGCGGCCGACCTGGACGCCGGCCGGCCGGCGCCGGTGCAGCTCGCGGTCGACGGCTCCGACTCCAACACCGCGCGGCTCGTGCTCAACTACAGCTCCGTCATCGCCGGCGGCTACAACGAGGCCGTGCTCCTCGGGCGGACGCTCCGCCTCGCCGGGCGCACCGTGCCCGCCGGCGCCATCGACCTGCGCCCGCGGGCCTGGTTCAACGAGAACCTCGAGAGCCGGAATTATTTCGTGCCGGGCGTGATGGCGATCCTCGTGATGCTCCTCAGCCTCATGCTCACGGGCATGGCGATCGTCCGCGAGAAGGAGGCGGGCACGATCGAGCAGATCATGGTCACGCCGATCCGGCCGGTGGAGTTCATCCTCGGCAAATGCGCGCCGTTCGTCGTCGTCGGCTTCGTCGACGTGGCGCTCGTGACGCTGGTCGGCGTGTTCTGGTTCGACATCCCGATCCGCGGCGACTTCCCGCTGCTGCTGCTCGGCACCGCGCTCTTCCTGCTCAGCACGCTCGGCATCGGCCTGTTCATCTCGACCGTGAGCGAGACGCAGCAGCAGGCGATGATGACGACGTTCTTCTTCTTTTTTCCGGCCATGCTGCTGTCGGGCTTCATCTACCCGATCGCCAACATGCCGGAGCCGGTCCAGTGGCTCACGCTCGCGAATCCGCTGCGCCATTTCCTCGTCATCATCCGCGGCGTCTTCCTCAAGGGCATCGGGATCGACGTGCTCTGGCCGCAGCTCGCGGCGCTGCTGCTGCTCGGCCTCGTCGTGATGGCGTTCGCCGTGTCCCGCTTCCGCAAGACCCTCGCGTGAGGCCCGCCGCCGGCGCGGTCGGATCCGCGCGGCGGAGCCGGCGGGCGTCAGTCCTTCCGCCCGGCCAGCCGGCGCGCGACCTCGCCCTCGAGGTAGAGGCTCTGCGAGGGGAAGGCGAAGGAGAGTCCGCGGGCCTTCACCGCGAGCATGATCTCGGTGTTCAGGCGCTGCCGCAGCGTCATGTGCTTCGCGAAGTCGGCGTCCTTCGTCACGTAGACCAGCCAGATGTCGAGCGACGAGGCGTTGAAATCGCGGAAGTAGACCATGACCGAGGCCGGATCGATCGCAGGCTCCTTGAGCAGGAGCTTCCGGATGTCCTCCACGATCGCGGCCATCTGCTCGGGCGTCGTGTCGTAGGTCAGGCCCAGCACCTGCTCGACACGGCGCTGGGTGAAACGCGACAGGTTCGTGATCATCTCGCCGGCGACGGTCTTGTTCGGGATGACGACCAGCGACTTGTCCACGAGCCGGAGCTTCGTCGAGCGCAGGCCGATGTCCTCGACCATGCCGACCGTGGCGCCGATTTTCACCGTCTCGCCGAGTTTGAAGGGCTGGTCGGTCGCGACCACGATCGAGCCGAAGACGTTGGCCAGCGTATCCTGCGCGGCGAGGGCGAAGGCCAGGCCGCCGATGCCGAGACCCGCCAGCAGCGCCTTCACGTCGTAACCGAGGCTCTGGATCACCATCAGCAGGCCGAAGACGACGAAGAGCGTGACGAGCGACTTCTTGATCCACGGCATGAAGGCCGCGATGCTCATCTGCCGCTCGAGCGCGACCTCCTGGGCGTGGTCGAGCACGGCGTTGAACGCCCGCAGCAGGCCCCAGAAGATCACGAGCGAAAACGCGACCGTCGAGCCGTAGCCGATGAACTGGTCGGTCGTCGCGGAGAGCTTCAGGACCTTCAGCGCGGCGAAGATGCCGACCACGGTCACGAGGGTGGCGACGGGCCCTTCGAGTGCGGGGAAGAGTTTGTCGTCCAGCGTCGTCTCGGTCTTCGAGGCCAGCTTCTTCAGCCAGTGGAAGATGATGTGCGTCACCACCCGGCGCAGCAGGAACGCGCCGACGAGGAAGAGCAGGCTGATCACGTAGTGCGTGATGGTGTTGCCGCTGCTGCTGACATCGAACAGGTCGAGCACCTCGTCGACGAGATGCTCGAGAAAATCCGGGGTGCGCGGCGCGCGGTTGGTCGTGACGGCCGCGGCCGCCGCCGTCGCGAGCGCCTTCTGCGTGTGGCCCGCGTCCGGGGCGGCGCTGGCGGCCGGAGCGGCGGCGGCCGGATTCGCATTCGCGTCGGTGGTCGCGACCGGCGGCGACGGATCCTGGGCGCGAAGCGTCGCGACCGGGGTCGCGGTCAGGAGCGTCAGGACGCTGCAAAGCAGGAAGAGGGTGCGTTTCATCAGGAGAGGAGCCCAGCGAATCAACGACCGGCCCCGGGCTTGTCAAAGCCGCTTTGGCCGCCGGCGCGGGGACCGGTTGGAACGGTTCCGGACGATTCCACCGCCGCGAAGCCGGCTTGCGCCATCCGGCCCGCCGGCGCCATCGTCCCCGGCCATGTCGATGACGGCGCCCGTTTTTTTCCCCGTGCTCGCGATGATGCCCTGGTGGGCGTGGTCGGGCTTTTTCGTGTTCATCGCGGCCATGCTCGCGCTCGATCTGGGCGTGTTTCAGCGCGGCGCGCAGGAGGTGAAGCTGCGCGAGGCGCTGGCGTGGTGCGGCGTGTGGGGCGCGCTCGCGCTCGGCTTCGCCGCGATCCTCTGGTTCTGGCGCGGGCCGGAGCTTTCGCAGCAGTTTGTCGCCGCCTACCTGGTCGAGCTCTGCCTGAGCGTGGACAACGTCTTCGTGTTCATCCTCATCTTCGCCTACTTCAAGGTCGCCCCGCGCTACCAGCACCGTGTGCTGTTCTGGGGCATCATCGGCGCGGTGCTGATGCGCGCGGTCTTCATCCTCGTCGGCGTCGGCGTGATCGCGCGTTTTCACTGGGTGCTCTACATCTTCGGCGCGTTCCTCATCTACACGGGCGTCAAGATGGCCCTGCCTGGAAAGGGCGAGGAGGTCGATCCGGCGCACAACCTCGCCGTGCGGCTCTTCCGGAAATTCTTCCCCGTCGCGCCCCACGACACCGGCGACGGCCACTTCTTCACCCATCACGAGGGCCGCCGGATGGCCACGCCGATCTTCATCGTGCTGCTCGTGATCGAGACGAGCGACGTGATGTTCGCCCTCGACTCCATCCCCGCCGTGCTCGCGATCACGAAGGATGGTTTCGTCGCGCTCACCTCGAACATCTTCGCGATCCTCGGGCTGCGCTCGCTCTATTTCGCCCTCAACGGCGTCATGCGGCTCTTCCGTTTCCTGAAACTGGGCCTGGCCGCGATCCTCTGCTTCATCGGCGTGAAGATGCTCGGCGAACCCTGGTTCGAGGTGCCGACCTCGACCTCGCTGGCCGTGATCGGCGGCGTCATCGCCGCCTCGATCCTCCTCTCGCTCGTCATCCGGGAAAAGCCGGCCGGCGGCGCCGGGAGCTGAGCGGCGCCCGGCCCCGACATTCGGCCGGACCGCACGCGCCAGCGACACCCGCGCGAGGCGCCGCCGCGCGCGGCCGGGCCGGCGGGGACGCAATCCTGTCAGCGAAAAACGCCAGGAACATCGGACGGGAAACTGGTCACGTTCGAAGTCGCCAATGGCGGGGCCGGAACCCTTGTCCTTTTCACCCACGCCTCGACGTGGACGGTCGGCGATCTGGTGACCTTGCACGCCGGCTCGTTCACCACCTCGGTCGACTACGCGGGATCCCTGCCGGCCGACGGCTCCTATTCCGCGATGCTGGTCGACAACAACGGAAACGCGATCGCGACCGTCTCAGCCGTCCCCGAGCCGTCGACCTACGCGGCGCTCTTCGGCCTGTCGGCCCTGGGCGTGGCCGCCGTCATGCGCCGGCGCCGTCACGCGGCGACGGTCTGAAGCCAGGCCCGGTCCATCGCCCGTTTCGCCCCGGTCTGCATTCATGCGGCCCGGGGTTCTTTTTTCCCGGATACGGCCCGGCCGCTCCCCGGCGGTGTTGCCATCGCCGCCGCGGTTCCGCCGGAGCCCGCCGCAGCGGGGACGGAAAAGACGATCGCCTGCAAGCGTCGGCGACGGATGAAGCGGAGGATCATCGGGGTGGAACGCAGCGGGTGACACGCAGACCAGCAGTATAATATTGAAGTGCGGCTCATCGGCTCGAAGCCTGCGTGAACCGATGCCGGAAGATCATGCGCCCCGGATTCTGCTGGCGGACGACCATGGGTTGATCCGCGATGCACTGCCGTCGGCGATCCGGCGGCGGGTGCCGGGAGCACGCTTCGAAAGCGCCGGGACTTCGCTCGCGGCGATCGAGGCGGTCGCGCGAACCGCGTGGAGCCTCGTCGTGCTCGACCTGGGTCTGCCCGGCGGCACCGAACTGGAGACGCTCCGGCGCATGCGGGAGCTGCGGCCGGCGATGCCGATCCTGGTGTTCTCGATGTTTCCCGAGGAAAAGATGGGCGTGGCGGCGATCGAGGCGGGCGCCGACGGCTATCTCTGCAAGACGGCGGATCGCGCGGCCGTGGCGGCGGCGGCCGCGGAGACGCTGGCCGGCAATGGCCATCGCAGCGCGCGGCTGCAGGAGCTGCTGGCGAAGCGGGCCGGCGAGCGCGCCGGGGAGGCCGCGGCGCTCTCGCGGCGCGAACTCGAGGTTTTGATCGAACTCGGGCGCGGGCGCTCGAACAAGGAGGTCGCGGCAAAGCTGGGTGTGAGCGTCACCTCGGTCGGCACCTATCGGACGCGGATCATGGACAAGCTGGACCTGCGGACGACGGCGGACTTGCTGCGTCACGTGGTCGAGCACCGGCTTGTGCGGGAATAGGCGCACGCGGCACGCCGCAGTTCGCGCCGGCGATGCGATCGTCGTCCGAAGAGGCGGCTGCGCGCAGGAAGCCCGAATCCCAATCGCGTTGCTTGATCCGCCGTCGTGTCATCTGTCGCAGGCATCGCCATGACGACGAAGCCGCGCGGTGCCTCGTTGGCGACCGACACCTCGACCGCAGGCGTCCGGCTCAGCCGAGGAAACGGTCCGCCCACTCCGGCCGGTCCAGTGAGCCGGCTTCGTCCGGGCCGAACCATCGCCGCCGGCGGCGCGCGACGAACCGGTAGCCCGCGTCGCGCCACGCCCGCGGCCACACCGCGAGCAGCGCCGCCAGCCACCGGCCCCGGCCGCCGCAGGCGCGCAGCGCGGCGATCGCGCCCGCGGTGCGCTCCAAGAAATCCGGCCGCTCCCGGCGCGACCAGTCGGGCACAAAGATCAGCGAATCGAACTCCGCCGCCGGCCGGCCGTGCGCGGCGAGAAAAGCCTGCGCCGGCGCGCCCTGCAGGGGCGCGAAACGCAGACGTCCGCGACCGTCCAGCCGCAGCAGCCACCGCACGACGCGCCGACAAAGCCCGCATGCGCCGTCGAACAGGAGCACCGGCCCCGCGGCTCCGGCCTGGGAGGTATCCGTCATGGCACGACCTTGCGCGCCCCGGTCCTCTTCGGCGAACGCAAACGAAAACGCCGGGGCCGCGCTTGCGCGGACACCCGGCGTCGCCTCCGACGGGGCGCATCGCGATCGAGGCGATGCGCCGGACGTGGGATCAGTTCACCGCGATCTTGCGGGGCTTGACGGCCTCGGCCTTCGGCAGCGAGACGCGCAGCACGCCGTCGCGGATCTCCGCGGCGATCTTGCCGGCGTCGACGGCGTTGTCGTGCGTCAGGACGAGTTCGAACGGCAGGTCGGCGGACTCGCGGTAGAGCGAGGTCCAGCCTTCCGGCTGCTTCCAGCCGCGGCGGCCGACGATGCGGACCTCCGTGGCGTCGGCGGTCAGTTCGAGACCGTCCTTCGCCACGCCGGGCAGGAACACCGTGAGGCCGTAGGCCTCGGGCGTCTCCTTGACTTCATAGACGGGCTTTTGCGTGGGGCCGGACTGGGCTGCGGACTGGGCGTCGCGCGGGGCGACCGCACGGGTGAACGACGGGATGAGGGAATTAAAAAGACTCATGGTGAATGTCTCCTGGGTTGAAGGTTGCGGATTGGATGGCGGAGGCGCCGCGTCAGCTCACCGCGACGGTGATCTTCTTCGGCTTGGCTTCCTCGCGCTTCGGCAGCGTGACGGTCAGGACGCCGTTTTCGTAGGCGGCGGCGACCTTGTCGGACTGCACTTCGTCGGGGACGGTGACCGACCGGCTGAACGAGTAGGACTGCTCCTGCTCGCCCTCCTTTTGCTTCCGGGCGGCGGTGATGGTCAGGTAGCCGTCGACCATCTCGACATTGATGTCGGCACGGTTCACGCCGGGCAGCTCGGCGCGGACGTAGGTGTTGTCCTTGTCCTCGTAGAGGTCGACCGGGAAGCGGTTGTCGGACAGGCTGGCGACGCTGGAGACCGCGGTCTCGAACAACCGGTCGAGTTCGCTCTCGAGGCCGGTCCACGGGGCGCGGGAAAACGCGCTCGGGACGAGATTGCGGTAGTTGGGATAGGTGTAGCGGACGAGTCTCATGGTGGATTTTCTCCTCTGTAGCGGTTGGTGGATGTGGTTGGTTGAACCCGCGGAGGCGGGTATCGGATGCCGCTCTGTTTGCATACGCGGTGCCGGTCAGGCGCCTGAGCTCAACCCGCTCGTATTCGCATACTTGATCGATCGCCGTCGTCCGCGGTGCGCAGGAACGTCCCGGACTGCGACGTCTCACCCGGGTAATTCTTTCCCGCCCCGCCGCCCCGGTTTCCGCCGGTGCGAAAATCCGCGCAATCCCGGCCTGACAAACGCAGCGCCCGGGCCAAGAATCCCGGCATGTCTCTCCGCCTGCTCCCCTCCGCGCTGGTTCTGGGCGTCTGCCTGTCGGCCGGCCTGCTCAACGCCGCCGCGCCGGCGACGGAACCCCGGCTCATCGAGGCCGATCTCGCGAAGGCGAAAGGACCGTTCGACCGCAAGACCGACCTGTGCGTCGGCGCCGGCCGCGCCAACGAGGGCCTGCGCGCCGACTGGCAGCGCCAGCTGGCCGAGGTGCATCGCGAGTGCGGTTTCCGTTACGTGCGTTTCCACGGCCTGCTCTGCGACGACATGGGCGTCTGCCTGACCGACCGGAACGGCCGGATCGTCTACAACTGGCAATACATCGACGAGCTCTTCGATGCGCTGCTGGGCATGGGCGTGCGGCCCTTCGTCGAGCTGGGCTTCATGCCCTCGGCGCTCGCCAGCGGCCCGCAGACGATCTTCTGGTGGAAGGGCAACGTCACCCCGCCCAGGGATCCCGCCCAGTGGCAGGCGCTCATCACCGCCCTGGCGGCGCACTGGACCGAGCGCTACGGCGAGGACGAGGTCGCGCACTGGTATTTCGAGGTCTGGAACGAGCCCAATCTCTCCGGCTTCTGGATCGGCGACAAGGGCGGCCGGACCGACGCGGCCTTCGAGGCGTTCGCCCGCGAGGAATATTTCAAACTCTACGAGATCACTGCACGCGCCCTGAAATCCGTGTCCCCGCGCTACCGCGTCGGCGGTCCCGCCACCGCCGGCAACAGCTGGATCCCGGAGACGATCGCGTTCTGCGCCGGCCGGGGCGTGCCCCTCGACTTCGTCTCGACCCACCACTACGCCGTCACCTCCGGCTACCTCGACGAGACGGGCAACGCCGGCACGGTGTTCTCGCCGGATCGCGAGGCGATGACGCGCGAGATCCGCGGCTCCCGGGCGCAGATCGCCGCCTCCGCCAGACCCGGCCTCGAACTCCACTACACCGAATGGAGCTCCTCCTACACGCCGTCCGACCCGCTCCACGACAGCTATCACAGCGCCGCCTTCATCCTCAATAAGCTCAAGCACGTGGGCGACGCCGCGCAGTCGATGTCGTATTGGACGTTCACCGACATCTTCGAGGAGGCGGGCCCGCGCGCCACGCCGTTCCACGGCGGCTTCGGCCTGCTCAACTACCAGGGCATCCGCAAACCGGCGTTCTTCGCCTACCAGTTCGTCCGCCGGCTCGGCGACCGGGAACTGGCGACGACCGACTCCGACGCCTGGGTGTGCGCGGACGACCGGGGCGGCGTCCAGGCGCTGTTTTGGGATTTCACCATCACCCACCCGGGCCCGCAGGTCATCAATCAGGACTACTACACGAAGGACCATCCCTCCGATCCGGCGCGACCCGTGCGGCTCCGGCTCCGCGGCCTGGCGCAGGGCCGGTATGAACTGGACGTCTACAAAGTCGGCTACCGCGCCAACGACGCCTACACCGCGTATCTGGACCTGGGTTCGCCCCGGCAGCTGACGCGCGCGCAGGTCGCCCAGTTGAAAGCGGCCGGCAGCGGCGCGCCCTTCGTCCGCGAGACGCACGCGGTCGGCGCCGACGGCGTCTTCGACCGGACGTATCCGTTGCGTCAGAACGACGCCGTGCTGGTCACGCTCCGGAAGCTCTGAACCGGAGACGCGCGCGCGATCGGCCCGGCCGCCACAGTCCGCAGGTGACGGGACTTTGGGTTGCGCCCGAGGCCGCGTAAGCGTCACGTTGGCGAATCTTTCGCATGATTTTCGACTTCGACACACCGCCCGGACGCCTCGGCACCGACTCGCAGAAATGGCAGAAATACGCCGGCCGCGACGTGCTGCCGATGTGGGTCGCCGACATGGATTTCAAATCCTCGCCGGCGATCCTCGCCGCGCTCCACGAGCGCGTGGAACACGGCCTCTTCGGCTACGCGCGCCCGACCAGGGCGACGGTCGACGCCGTCGTCGACGCGCTGGCGGCGCGCTACGGCTGGCGGATCGATCCCGCGTGGCTCGTGTGGCTGCCCGGCCTCGTCGTCGGCCTCAACGTCACCGCGCAGGCCTTCGCCCAGCCGGGCGACGAGGTGCTCACGCTCGCGCCGGTGTATCCGCCGTTCATGACGGCGCCGAGGAACAGCGGCCGCGTCTCCGTGCAAGTCCCGTTCGCCTACGACGCGGCGGCGCGGGCCTGGACGATCGACTGGGATGCGCTCGAGCGCGCCGTCACGCCGCGCACGAAGCTGTTCTACCTCTGCAATCCGCACAACCCGCTCGCGCGCGTCTGGCGCCGCGAGGAGCTCGCGCGGCTCGCCGATTTCTGCACGCGGCACCGGCTCGTGCTCTGCTCCGACGAGATCCACTGCGACCTCATCCTCGATCCCGCGCTGCCGCACCTCCCGACCGGCACGCTGGGCGGCGAGATCGCGCACCGCACGATCACACTCATGGCGCCGAGCAAGACCTACAACGTCCCCGGCCTCGGCACCTCGCTCGCGATCATCCCCGACGCCGGCCTGCGCGCGCAGTTCGTCCGCGCCACGACAGGCATCGTCGCGGAGGTGACCTGCCTCGGCTACACCGCCTGCGAAGCCGCCTACCGCGACAGCGAGCCGTGGCGCCAGGCGCTGCTCGCGTATCTGCGCGGCAACCGCGACACGCTGCTGGACTTCCTCGCCGACGAACTGCCCGGCGTGCGCGTCGCCGCACCGATCGAGGCCACGTATCTCGCGTGGCTCGACGTCCGCGCGCTCGGCCTGAAGGATCCGGTCGCGCATTTCGAGGCGCACGGCGTCGGGCTGAGCGACGGGGCGTTCTTCGGCGCGGAGCCCGGTTCGCACGTGCGGCTCAACTTCGGCTGCCCGCGGGCCACGTTGACCGAGGCGCTGCAGCGGATGAAACGCGCGGTCGGGGCGGCCGGCTCCCGCTGATCCCGGCGCGTCCGCGCCGCCGCCGCGCCGGCAATTCGCTTGGCGGGCCCGGCCGCGCGCGGCAGGCTCGCGGGTTTTCACCATGACCGCCGCTTCGAACTCTCCCCGGCATGGGCAGGCGCTGACGATGCTCCTGCTCGCGAATCTGTTCTGGGGGCTCAGCTTTCCGGTCATCAAGGCGACGACCGCGCTGCACGCGCGCCTGCTGCCGGACAACGGCACGTGGTTCATCACCGCCTGCGCCCTCGTGCCGCGTTTCGCGATCGGCGCGCTCGTGCTCGGCGTGCTGTGCTTCGGCGCACTGCGGAAACTGACCGCGGGCGAGCTGCGGCAGGGCGTGACGCTCGGCCTCTTCGCCGTCGTCGGCATGGTGTTTCAAAACGACGGCCTGCAGTTCACGTCGGCCTCGACCTCCGCGTTTCTCACGCAGTTCTACGCGATCATGATCCCGGTCTGGCTCGCGCTGCGCGCGCGGCGCAGCCCACCGTGGACGGTCTGGGCGAGCAGCGCGCTCGTGCTCGCGGGCGTCGCCGTGCTGGCGCGGCTCGACTGGCACGACCTGCGGCTCGGCCGCGGGGAGTTCGAGACGCTGCTCAGCTCCGTGTTCTTCATGGGCCAGATCCTGCAGCTCGACCGGCCCGGCTACGCCGGCAACCGCGCGCTGCCGGTGACGTTCGTGATGTTCGTCGTCGAGGCCGTGGCGAGCGGCGCGATGGCGCTGGTGACCGCGCCGCGCGCGGGCGATCTGCTCGTGCCGTGGACGTCGCTGCCGTGGGTCGGGTTCACGCTCATGCTGACGGTGTTCTGCACGCTCGGGGCGTTCACGATCATGAACACCTGGCAGCCGAAGATCACCGCGACGGAGGCCGGCCTGATCTACTGCTTCGAGCCGGTGTTCGCCTCGCTCATGGCGCTCTTCCTGCCGGCGTGGTTCGCGGCGTGGGGCTCTTTCGACTACGCCAACGAGCGCCTGACCGCGAATCTCCTGCTCGGCGGCGGACTCATCACCGCGGCCAACCTGCTCATCCAGTTGAAACCGCTGCCGAAGCCGGCCGCGGCGTAGCGGGGGAGGCGTTTACCCGGTCGCGGGAGCCGCCCGACCGGCGCGGAAAAACTCAGGCCGCGGCCGGCTTCGCCGCCGGCAGCCCGCGGATCGAGAGCGCCGCGCGAATCGTCACCGCCGCGAGCACGATCGCGCCGCCGACGAGCGCGCGCGGTGTCGGCCGCTCGCCGAGCAGCAGGAGCACCCAGACGGGATTGAGGATCGGCTCGATCACGGGGATCAGCACCGCCTCCAGCGCCGTCACATGCCGGATCGCGCGCGCGTAGATCCAGTAGGAAACGCCCAGCTGCACCACGCCGAGCGCGACGAGCGCGCCCCAGCCGGCCGGCGCCAGCACCGGCGCCGTCACGATCCATGGCAGGCCGACGAGGAACGCGAGCACGTTGCCCAGGATGATCGATTCGACGGCGGAGGTGTCCTTCTGCTTGCGCAGCGCGATCGTCATCGCCGCGAACGAAATCCCGCTGAAGACCGCGATGCCGTTGCCCAGCACGGCGGTGACGTCGAGGCTGTCGGAGAAGAACAGGCCCATGCCGCCGAGCACGGCGACGATCGTGAACCAGTCGGCGCGCGTGGCGCGTTCGCCGAGAAACCACGCGCCGAAAAGCGCGATCCAGACGGGCGCGGTGTATTGGAGCAGGATGGCGTTGGCCGCGGTGGTGAGCTTCGTGGCCGTGCAGAACGAGACCGTGCACGCCGCGTAGCCGACCGCGCCGAACACCTGCGCGCGCGAAAAACTGAACCTCAGCCCGCGATTCGTCGCGGCGAGAAACGCGGCCGCGATCAGCCCGCGACCGCCGGCGACGGCCAGCGGCGGCCAGGTGACGGCCTTGATCAGCAGGCCGCCGAGACTCCAGAACAGGGCCGCCAGCACGAGCTGGCCGACGGCGCGGGTATGTGCGGGCGACTTCACGAAGGTGCGTTTCTGCGCCAGCGCGCCGGACGGCGCACGCCGAAAAACCGCCGCATTCGCACAGCACGCCTCACACCCACCCCACACACGCCGCTCCGCGGCAACGCATCCCGACATCCCGAACGAATTCCTCCAGCACCGCCGTCCTCCCTTCCCGGAAAGTGTCACTTAATACATGACACTCTCCGAAAAACACTTCAGCCTGTGTCCATGCATCCCCGACTCGAGATTCCCGGCACGATCGCGCTCGCCCTTGTCGAAGCCGCCACCCAGGCCGCCCGCGCCACGGCGCACGCAGTGACGGCGCCCGCGCCCGGCCGGCGCGGCCAGACGCTCCAGCCCGGCCCCAACACGCCGTTGTGGAACGCGCTCGCTGCCGCCGTGCGCGCCGAGTGCAAGCACTACGGCGATCAGGCGAAGCTCGCCCGTCTGCTCGGGCTCTCGCGCCAGCGCGTGCACGAGCTCCTGCAAGGCCGCCGCGGCATGCCGGACGCGGAGCGCACGCTGCTGCTGCTCAGCTGGCTGCACGCCCGCGCCACCGGCGGCAATCCGGCCTGAGCCGGGTCCTGCCGTTGGGCGATCGATCTCCCTTGGAGAGCCACGCCACTGAAGAGTGGAACCCGTCCTCCGGACGGGTTGTTGGACGCACGCCATGACCAAACCGGTCCGGACGACCGGTTCCACTCACCTCAACTGCACGAGTTCGTCTGACATCCGGCACGCCCCACCGGCAAAATGCGCCCGCCGGCGCAGCACGCGACACCGCAGCCGCCTCGCTCCGGAGCGGCATAGCGCGCGGATCGCCCGCACCTCCCGCCTCATGGGCCCATCGCGCCGCTTGTGTGCGGCGCGGAGTCGCCTTTACTCGCCGGTCATCGCATGCGTCTCGGTCCGCACACCCTCGCCTCCAACCTGTTCCTGTCTCCGCTCGCCGGTTACACGAACCTGCCGTTCCGGCTCACGCTGCGGGAGCTCGGCGGACTCGGCTGGGTGACGACCGACCTCGTCAACGCCCGCTCGCTCCTCGAGCGCAATCCGACCGCGCTCAAGCTCGTGGCCTCGTGCGCGGAGGACCGGCCGATGGCCATCCAGCTTTTCGGCAGCGTGCCGGAGGAGATGCGCGACGCCGCCGTCGTCTGCGAGCAGCTCGGCGCCCAGGCCGTCGACATCAACATGGGCTGCCCCGTGAAGAAGGTCGTCAAGGTCGGCGGCGGTTCCGCCATGATGACCGAGCTCGACAAGACCGCCGCGCTCGTCCGCGGCATGATCGCGGCGGTGCGCATCCCGGTCACGGCCAAGATGCGGCTCGGCTGGGACGACGACAACCTCACCGCGCCCGACCTGGCCCGCGTGCTCGAGGACGCTGGCGTGGCCGCGATCTTCGTGCACGGCCGCACGCGCGCGCAGGGTTTCGGCGGCACCGTCAACCTCGCCGGCATCCGCGCGGTCGTGGAGGCGGTGAAGACGATCCCGGTCATCGGCAATGGCGACGTCACCACGCCCGAGGCCGCGAAGCACATGATCGGGGAAACGGGCTGCGCGGGCGTGAGCATCGGCCGCGGCGCGTTTTACGATCCGTGGATTTTCCGGCGCACGGAGCATTATCTCCGCACCGGCGAACTGCTGCCCGAACCGGATTTCGCCGAACGCATCCGGGTCCTGCGGCGGCACTTCGAGCGCTACGTCGACTTCTACGGCGAGGATCACGGCGCGCGGCTTTTCCGCCGCGTCGCGCCATGGTATGCGAAGCGTTTCGGACCGGCGAAGCCGTTCAAGCGCCGGATCATCACCATCGCATCGCGCGCGGATTTCGAGGCGGCGATCGCGGAGTATCTGGCGTGGCGCGCGCCGTTCTGCGACGCGCAGGGCGGGCTGCTGCCGAAATACGCGCCCGCGCCGATGGTCGCCTCGTTCATGCGCGATCCCGACGATGCCGCCGACGAACGCACGGCGATCCCGGTGCCCAAGGGCCCGGTCGACACCTGGTGATTTTTCGCGCGCCGGCTCGCCAGCCCGCGGCCGGCCCGCACACTGCCCACCATTTCCCTCATGCACGGCGTCACCCATTTCTGGCAGTTGATCCTCGGCACCGTCGTGGCGCTGCTGCCCGTGATCAATCCGCTCGCGACCGCGCCGACGTTTCTCGCCATCACCGAGGGCAACTCGCACGCGCGGCGAATGCACCAGCTGCGGATGGCCTGCATCTACATGGTCGTCATCCTGGTGAGCTTTCTCGTCGGGGGCACGTTCATCATGGGTTTCTTCGGCCTGTCGATCCCGGGCCTGCGGATCGCCGGCGGCCTGCTCGTGGCCGGCATCGGCTCGAACATGCTGCTCGCGCCGGGCCGCGATCCCGCAGTCGACCACCAGGCCAACGCCGAGGCGCGCGCGAAGCAGGACGTGTCGTTTTCCCCGCTCGCCATGCCCATGATGAGCGGCCCCGGCTCGATCGCCGTGACGATCGGCTTCACCTCGCTCTCGACCGGCTGGCTCGACTACGTGGCCATCATCCTCGGCATCCTCATCGTGGCCGTGATCACCTACGGCGTGCTGCGGCTGTCGGAGAGGATCGTGGGCGTCATCGGCATCAACGGCATGAACGCCCTCTCGAAGGTCATGGGATTCATCATCCTGTGCATCGGCATCCAGTTCGTGGTCAACGGCGCACTCGGCATCCTCACCGACCCGGCGGTGATCCACCTCATCCGCGACGCCGTCGCGACGCCCTGAACCGCGATCTCCAGCGCGCGGAATGACCGGGCCTAATGGCCGGCCGCGATGCCGCTGCTGTCTGCCGGAAAAACCCGTTTCGCCATTCGCAACGCGCGGAGGGTTCGCCACGTTGGCGCCCGTCATCATGCCCACCGTCCTTGAAGCCATGCACGCCCGCCGCTCGATCCGCGAGTTCGAGCCGGAGGCCGTGCCGATGGAAACCATCCAGCAACTCGTCACCGCCGCGGGCCGCGCGCCCAGTTCGAAAAACACGCAGCCGTGGCGGCTCTACCTGGCCCGCGGCGAGCCGCTCGAGGCGCTGCGTCGCGATTACCTGGCGGCCTTCGACGCCGGCGAAAAGGGCGGTTCGCCCTACCGCTATTCGCCCGATCCGCTGCCCGAGGCGTGGCTGCAGCGCGCCCGCGAGGTCGGCATCGGCATCTTCAAGCACAAGGGCATCGGCCGCGAGGATACGGAGAAGCGCCGCGCGCACGATCGCGAGAACTTCGCGTTCTTCGGCGCGCCGCAGGTCTTCTTCCTCGGCACGCAGGCGTCGGCCTACTCCTACGGCACGTTCCTCGACTGCGGTTTCCTCTTCGACAACCTCATGCTCGGGCTCGTCTCGCTCGGCTACGGTTCGTGCCCGCAATACAGCCCGATGATCTATCCCGGGCTGCTGAAGAAACATCTCCCCGGCAGCGAGGACACGCTCTTCATCGCCGCGCTGCCGTTCGGCCGGCCCAAGGCCGGCAGCCACGTCAACGCCTTCCAGCCCGCGCGCCTGCCGATCGACGCCTGGTTCACGTCCGTCGGCTGAGCGCCCGCGCGTCCGCCGGCGGCATCAGAGGCCGGCTTCGCGTCCGATCAGGCAGCGCCGGTGATCCGAGAAAATCCGGCGCAGCTCCTCGATCGGCTGCGCGTCCACCCAGGCCAGCCGCTGCTCGAGCGGCAGCTTGCGCACGTCGCACAGCGGACAGAAACAGGGATTGTCCAGACTGTAGGGACAGACGACAGCCAGGCCGACGACCATCACGCGCAGATCGTCGCGCTCGCTGCGGATACGGCCGGGGACGGAAGGCGTGTCGGTCGACATCGGAAACGGTTCTCTTCGGCACGCATCAGCCGCCGATGTAGCTCATTTCCACTTTTTCGCGCATTTCGCCGCGCGCGATCATCCCGGCCCGCTCGTCGCTGTAGCGGTCGAGCCGGCCGCGCCAGATCCGAGCGAGGAAACGCTCCAGCTCCGTCTCGTCCGCGCCGGCGCGCAGGCAGCCGAGCACATCCCAGCCGAGCGAGGCGAAGAGGCAGGTGAACAGTTTCCCGTCCGCCGACAGCCGCGCCCGGTGACAATCGCGGCAGAAGGGCTCCGTCACCGAGCCGATCAGCCCGATCTCTCCGCGGCCGTCGACATAGCGGTAACGCGACGCGACTTCGCCGCGGTAGGCCGGACCGATCGGCTCGAGCGGCCAGCGGGCGGCGATGCGGTCGACGATCTCCCGCGCCGGGACGACGCGGTCCTGCGTCCAGTGGTTCGTGTTGCCCACGTCCATGAACTCGATGAACCGCACCGGATGACCCCGTGCGCGGAAATACTCGCAGATCGCCAGGAGGCCGGCGTCGTTCACCCCGCGCTGGACGACGGTGTTGATCTTCACCGGCAGGCCGAGCGCGGCCGCGGCGTCGATGCCGCGAAGGACGCGGCCGACCGCGAGCCCGAGGCCGTTCATCCGGCCGGCGACGGCGTCGTCAAGCGCATCGACCGAGACGTTGATGCGGTCGAGTCCGGCGGCGCGGAGGGCCGCGGCGCGCTGCTCGAGCAGCCAGCCGTTGGTCGTGAGGGCGACGTCGGGCACGCCGAGTTCCTGCTTCAGGATGCGGACGAGCTCCGGCACATCCTCGCGCAACAGCGGCTCGCCGCCGGTCAGCCGCACTTTCCCGACGCCCAGCGCGCGGAAGGCCCGGACGATGCGCACGATCTCGTCGAGCGTCATCCGCTGCGGATCGCGCAGGAACGCATGCCCGGCGCCGAACACCTCCTTCGGCATGCAATACGGACAGCGGAAATTGCAGCGATCGGTGATGGAGATGCGCAGATCGCGCAGCGGACGGTTGAACTGGTCGGTGGGAGAACCCATGAAGGCGCGCGGCCGGTCAGATGAAGCGCAAAGTCGCGCGGCGTAAAGCCGGGCCTGCGTTTCTCCTACGTGGCAACACGTAGGGCCGAAAACGGCTTGGGCGTTGTTTCGCTCCCGCCGCCCGCGCGTAGTGGCGTGCACCATGCGCCCACTCGCCCTTGTCCTCACATCCGCCGCGCTGCTCGCGGCCGTTCCCATCGTCCACGCCCGCAAACCACTGCTCGGCGGCCCGAAGACCCTGCCGCTCGATGCGGGCGGCGTCATCCCCGGCCGGGTCGTCAGCGCCGAAATGGGCCAGGGCAGCTATGTGAAAGGCGTGAAGAAAGCGATCGTGCCGCTGGTGGCGGTCGCGTTCGAGACTTCCGCCAAGGCCTCGATCACCCGCAGCAGCCAGGGTTCGATCTCCACCAAGAGCCTCGAGTCGCACCTGCTGGTCGACGAACGCGTGCTGCAGGAGATCGCCGACGCCTTGCAGGCGATCGTGGAACGCGAACTCGCGGCGCAGGGTTTCGAGGTCCTGCCACGCGAGAGCGTCGACAGCGACGCCCGCTACGCCGGCATCGAAAAATCCGCCAAGACCGGCGTCGAGGTCGGTGACACCTTCCTATCCGGCTTCGGCGGCAACGGCACGAAGAACCGCTGGTTCACGGCCGGAAACCGCGCGCTCTTCGGCACCGGCGCCACCGCCGCGCTGGGCGAGACGTCGCCCTTGATCCGCACCGCGCGGGACCGACACGAGGCGCTGTTGTTCTATCGGTTCAAGATCCAGTTCGCCGACATCGACGCGTCGAACGGCGTGTTCTCCAGCCGCGTCAAGGGGAAGAACGTGCTGCACATCGCGAGCGCCGACCTCGCGGTCTTCTCGCCCGAGAAGACGAACGGCGGATTGATGAAACTCCGCGCGGATGTGACGGCCGGCGACGATTTCGTCCAGGAAGTCCGCGAACTGCCGAAGGATCCCTCCGCGGAGACGGGCCTGCAGATGAGCGCGATCCTGAACACGCTCCTGACCGGCGATGCGACCACCGCCACCAGCGGAAAACACAGCGGACACTACGCCATCGTCGCGAATCCCGAGCGCTACCGGAGCGACAGCCTGCGACTCCTCACGGCCACCGCCCGGCAGTTCGCGGAAGCGCTGCGCGCGGCGCAGTGACCGATCTTCCGCCGGCAGGCAGGCGGGCCGGCCCGACCGGCACGAACACCAATATCCCCACGCCGACATGACCGGCCCGCGCCCAAGCCGGGCCTGGTTTCACGTCATGCCCGAATTCAGGCCCGGATCTTCCCTCCCGGCGCACCGTGGACGCGGATATTTTCCGCCCCCGACGCCCGCCCGCCGGTGCGCTTCGCGACACGGCCAAAAGAAACCCCGCCGGGAAAGGCGGGGATAAGGCTGGCCGGCTCGGCCGGGGAAAGCGGGGACCGGTTCAGCGTGCCGACCTCCGACGGCGGCGTATCAGGCCCGCAGCGACGAGACCCAACGCGCCGGCCACGGCGGCCGTGGTCGACGGTTCCGGGACGGCGGCGAGCGAGCCGTGGATCACGACATAGTCGATGAGTTCGCGGGTCGTGCCGTAGCCCGGGTTGCCGTTTTCGTAGGCTTTCAGATAGAAGCCGAAGCCATCGATCGTCCCGACCGGCAGTGTCGCGGCCGCACCCAGCGAGGGAGCCGCACCCAGCGAGAAATCGAGCGGCGCCCAGCCGGCGGCCTCGAACGCGATCTCGGCGGCGGGCGTCACCCCGGTGTTGTAGGCGATCGACGACGCATCCACGGCGGCGACGACCGTCTGCACGCGGACATACCACCGGTCATCAACGCGCAATGCGAGCTGGAGGGTGTTGAGATCGGGCGTCGGTTCGGTCGCCCAGCTCGGCGTATCCTGAAAAAACCGGCCCACCGAGAAGCTGCTGATCGAACCCTGATGCAGATCGAGGGAGAACTCGGCGGTGAAGATCAGCGTCGGGCTGTTGTTCGCGTTGATGCTGCTGTAGAGATGCGAGATCGGTTTGCCGGCGTAGCTGGTGAAGACGGCCGCGCGGTCGCCGCTGGATTTCGCCGTGTCGTCGATGATCAGGCCGCTCGCGGCATCCTTGTGCCAGACGCTCCAGCCCACCTTGCTGACAACCCCGTTGGCGTTGAAATCCTCCCGGTAAAGTTCGTCGGCCGCGAGCGGTCCGGCAAAGACAAGGGCGAACAGGACGGCGGACGCGGCGCGACGGCGCGGCCCGCGGTGGTGGAAAGCGAAGCGGATCATGCCGCGATCCTAGCGCCGCCGCGCCGGATCGGACATGCGTGTTCCTACGTAGCCGCGGCGCCGCCCAGCACGGCGAGCGCGGTGCGCATGGCGCTCGCGCGGTTCTCGAGGCCCAGTTTCGCAAAGATGTTTTCGAGGTGTTTCTCGATCGTCCGCGGGCTGGCCCCGAGCAGCAGGCCGATGTCGGCGTTGCTCTTGCCCTCGGACACCCAGTAGAGCACCTCGGCCTCGCGCAACGTCAGCCCGAGCGTCAGCAGCGCCGCGGGCGTCGCCTCCGGGCGCGACTCCTCCAGCAGGAGGCAGAACGGCGGCCCGCCCGCCGGCGCGCGCAGCGCCCGCGCGGCGAGCGTGCGGCCGTCGACGGTCACGGCCAGCCGTGCCGGCGCCTCGGGGGCGAGCAGGGGCCGCAGCGCCTCGGGCAGCGCCGCCGCGCCCGCGAAATATTTCCGCACGAGGTGCTCCGCCAGTGTCGTGGCGAAGACCACGCGCCCGCCGGACTCCACGAGCAGCACGGCGCGGTCGAGCGAGTGCCGCAGGCGCTGCTCCGCGTCGCGGCGTTCGGCCACCTCGGCGGCGAGCGCGGCGTTTTTCGCCGCCAGCTCGCGTTGCAGATCCTGCAGGCGCAGGTGCGCCCCGACACGCGCGACGACTTCCGCCGGATCGATGGGCTTCGTCACGTAATCGACTGCGCCGGCGGCGAAGGCGCGGACTTTTTCCGCCGGCGTGTCGAGCGAGGTGAGAAAAATCACCGGGATCGCACGCCAGCGCTCGTCGCGCTTCAGCGCCGCGCACGTGGCGAATCCGTCCATGCCCGGCAGCCGGACGTCGAGCAGCACGAGGTCGGGAACGACGCGCGGCAGCAGCGCCATCGTGCTTTCGCCGCTCTCGGCGACGAGCACGGCGTGGCCGGCGCCCGTCAGCGCGTCGAACAGCACGCTCAGGTTCGCGGGCACGTCGTCGACGACGAGGATCGTTGCGGGGGGCATGCGCGACGGATGTCGCCAGAGCTCCGCGCGCCGCGCAAGCGCGCAGCGCCGCTCAGCCGGAGGTCATCTCCGCCAGCCGCTCCCGCAGGCGGCTCAGGCGGAAACCGTCGACCAGCGGCGCAAGCTCCGCGGCGCGCTCCGCTCCGCCGGGCGCGGCGCGGAGTTCGGCCAGCGCGGTGCGCAAGCCGGCGATATCGCCGCACGCGGCGCGCTCCCGCAGGTCGAGCAGGATCGCCCTCGAACTGCGCGATGCCGGGCCCGCCGGCGCCGTGTCCGCGGCGACCGCCGGATCCTCCGCGGGCGTCCAGGCAAGCCCGAGCAGCCGGCCAAGCGTGGCGAACAGGTCCTCGAAGGCGAAGGGCTTGGGCAGAAACGCGTCCGCCCCCGCGGCCAGCGCCGCCCGGCGGTCCTCGTCGAGCACGCTCGCGGACATCGCCACAAGGCGGACCTGGGCCAGCTCCGGCTCGGCGCGCGCCGCGCGCAGCAGCGCCTTCCCGTCGTCGCCCCCCAGCTGCAGGTCGACGAACGCGAGGTCGGCCTGCGGCAGCAGCGACCGGGCGGTTGCGGCATTGGACGCCTCGAGACAGGCAAAGCCGCGCGGCGCGAGCAGCTCGCGCAGGATGGCGGCGTTTTCCGGCACGTCGTCGACGATGAGGATCCGGCGGTCGGGGCCGCGATGGCCCGCGGGCAGGCGGAAGAGCCCGGCGGGGGCGGCGGCCGGCGGCGCCTCCGGCAGGGAAAGGGAAAACCGGAACGCGCTGCCGCGGCCGGGTTCGCTGGTGAGTTCAAGGCGGCCGCCCATGAGCTCGACGAGCCGGCGGCTGATGGCGAGGCCGAGCCCCGCCCCGGAGGCGCCGGCCGGCCGGTCCGACGCCTGTTCGAAGGCCTGAAACAACCGCGCCTGATCCTCCGCCGCGATGCCGATGCCGGTGTCGGTGACCGTAAACGTCGTCCGGTCGCCCTGCCGCCCGACCGCGAGGACGATCCCGCCGGAGACGGTGAACTTCACCGCGTTGCCCAGCAGGTTGTCGAGCACCTGCCGGAGCCGGACCGCATCGCCGATCACGAGCGGCGGCAGCCCGGCCGGCACGTCCGCGCGCCAGGCCAGACCGCGGGCGTCGACGAGCACGCGCAGGGCGGCGGTGACGCCCGCGACCAGTTCCGGGAGGCTGAAGGGCTGCGGCTTCAGACCGACCCGGCCGGCCTCGAGCCGGGCGAAATCGAGGACATCGTCGATCAGCCGCAGCAGCTGCACGCCGCTGGTATTGATGATGCCGAGACGACGGCGCTGGTCCGGCGTCGCGGCCGCGTCCTGCCCGAGGATCTGCGCGTAGCCGATGATGCTGTTGAGCGGCGTGCGCAATTCGTGGCTCATGCTGGCGACGAACTGGCTCTTCGCGCGGCTGGCGGCCTCGGCCTGCTCCTTCGCGCGGGCGAGTTCGGCCGTGCGGGCCTCGACGAGCCGCGTCAGCTCCTGCTGCTTCCGGCGCGCGCCGCGGAGGCGCAGCCGGATGTAGGCGAACACCGCGCCGGCCAGCGCCAGCGCGTAGAGCGCGAAGGCGGCCGGATGACGCGGCCACGGCGGGGCCACGGAGAACGCGAGGCGCGCGGTCTCGCTCACGTTGCCGTCGCCGTCGCGCGCGCGGATCTCGAAGGTGAACGGACCGCCGCTGAGGTTGGTGAAGACGGTCTCGCCTTCCGGCGCCGGCGCGGACCACGCGTCGCGAAAGCCGAGGAGGCGCGTCTCGTAGCGCACGCCGGCGCCGGGACGGTAGCGGGGCGCGGCATAGGTCAACGTGAGCGGTGCGCGCGAATAGGGCAGGCGCAGCGCCGCGCCCGGCGTCACGGGCCACGACCGGCCGGCGGCCGAGAAACGCCGGAGCACGGGCGTCCACGGCGGAGTCGCCACCGCGGCGGGCAGCCGGGCGAGCTCGATCCGCGCGAGCGAGGTCAGGCTTTTCGTCCAGAGGATCTGCCGGCCGGGCTCCGGGCCTTCCTCGAGCAGCATCCGGGCGGCGCCCCAGCGACCGACGCCCGCCACCCAGCGCGCCGGCGCGTCGTGCCAGCGGCGGACGCCCGCGGGATCCGTTGCGAAGTAGCCCAGCGGTCGCGCGCAGGCGAGCGAGTCGAACCACAGCGAGGTCCACGCCCGCCCGTCGGCATCGGCCAGGATCGGGAAGAAACGCAGCACGGAATCGGGCGTATCCGCGACCTGGAAACGCCGGTCGAGGGGAAACGTCCGCGCGGCCGGGTCCCAGCGATGCGTGCCGGCCGCGGTGATGAACGCGAGTTCGTCGAAGAGGCGGAAGGGCGTGCTCCAGTTCGGCCCGGCGGGCAGCCCGGCCTGCCCGGGCGGGAAAACCTCCACGGTGGCGCGCGCCCAGTCGTCGCCCGGACCGGGCGCGATGCGGCAGAGGCCGGAGGAACTGGTGCCGGCCCAGACCGCGCCGTCGTCGTCCTCCGCGAAATTCCAGATGGTGATGTGCGGCGGCAGTCCCGACAGGCGCGTGGCCCGCCCGTCCGGCAGCGAGAGGACGAAGGCGCCGCTGGTCGCCGCGACAAAATACAGGCCCGGCCGGCGCCGGCTCGCGCGGATGTTCGTGATGCCCGCCCCCGCCTCGAAGACGGTCCGGCTCGCCGTGCCGGCCAGCAGCTCCACACCCCGCGGCGTGCCGGCCAGCAAGCCCTCGGGCGCAGCCTCCAGATACGGACAGGACCGGTCCAGACTCGGATCGGGGACGAACCGGGCGATGCGTCCGGTGAGTGGATCGCCCGGTTCCAGGCGCCGCAAGCCGTCGGTCGAACCGGCGTAGAGCGTGCCGCCCTGCCGCACGAAGGTCTGGATGGCGCCGGCACGCAGGCCGTTGCGCTCGTCGAACACGGTGAGCCCGGGCGCGAGATCGAGCCGCGTGAAACCGTTGCCCGTCGCCAGCCAGAGCCCGTCCTCGGCATCGGTGCAGGCGTCGTTGAGAAGGCTGTTGGCCAGGCCCGCGGAGGCATCGATGACCTGCGCCTCGCGCAGCCCGGCATCGGCGAGAATCAGGCCGCGGTTTTCCCCGCAGACGAAGACCAGGCGTCCGTCGCGCAGCCGCACGATGCGATTCACGGCGGCCGCGGAGAGCAGCGGCTCGAGCGGCACGGCCAGTGCGGTCAGCCGCCCGGTTGCATAGTTCAACGTGAAACATCCGCGCGTCCGCACGAGGCAGAGCGCGTCGGTGTCGCTCCACGGCGCCAGCTGCACCGCGGCCTGGCGCAGCAGTTCGCCGGTGTCGACGGCGGCGAAATCGCGGCCGTCGAACCGCAGAAGGCCCCGCTCCCGGTCGTGCGCGTAAACCCGGCCGCCGAGCGCGAAGAGCCGCAGCTGGGCCTCCGGGCGGAAGGGCAGGAACTCGGCGCCGCCCGCATGGAAGCGCAGCACGCCGCGGCTGGTCGCGGCGAACAGTCCCTCGCTCGAATCGACCAGGCCGCGCGAACGCCCGAAGGCGCGGGCCTCCGCCGGCAGCGAGGCGAGCTGCGACGCGTAACGCAGTCCGCCGGTCGCGGCATCGGGGACGAGGAGGCCGATTTCGTTGTCCCCGGCCGCCCAGACGGCGCCGCCGGCCGTGCGGCACAGGCTCTGGACGAAGGTCGCGCCAAAGGGGATTTTCTCGTAGTCGTGGCCGTCATACACGACGACCGCGCCGTAGGTCCCGGCCAGGATCAGGCCGTCGGCCGTCGACGCGATCGCGTTGATCTCGCTGTAGCCGCCGTAGTCGTCGGACCCGTGCGTCCGCTGCACCGGCAGACCCTGCTCGACCGTGGCGCGGGCCGGGGGACTCAACAGGCAGACGAGGGCCACGGCGAGCGCCGGCAGGGTTCGCATCGCGGGAGCAGAGAGGCGCGGCCGGCGGCTGGCAATGCCGCACCCGGCCCGCAGACGGATCGGCCCGGCCCGATTTTCGGAGTGGCGGTCGCGGGCCGCACTGCTAACGGATGGGACATGCTCACCCCGGCCGAAGCGGAGAAACTCATCGCGGACCATGTCGCCCCCTTCCTGCGCGAGGATTGTCCGTTGACGGCCGCCCACGGCCGGATCCTGCGCCAGGATATCCGCGCCGACCGCGACCTGCCGCCGTTCGACCGCGTGACGATGGACGGCTACGCGCTGCGCTCGGCCTCGGTCGCGGCGGGCGTGCGGACGTTTCGCGTCGAGGCCGTGCAGGCCGCCGGCCAGCGGCGTTTCCTCCTCGGCGAGGCGGCCGAGGCCTGCATCGAGGTCATGACGGGCGCCATGCTGCCCGGGGATGCGGACTGCGTCGTGCCCTACGAGGACGTCGCCCGCAACGGCGCGTGCATCACGCTGGCGCCGGGCGTCGCGCCCGCCGCCGGCGCGGCCGTGCATCGGCGCGGCAGCGACCACGCCGCGGGCGCCGTGATCGTGCCGGCCGGCACGCGGCTGAGCGCGCGCGAGATCGCCGTGGCGGCAGCCGTGGGCGCGGCCACGTTGACGGTGACCGTTTCCCCGAAGATCGCCGTGATCGCGACGGGCGACGAACTCGTCGACGTCGACGCGATCGTCGCGCCCCACCAGATCCGGCGCAGCAACGACCACGCGCTGCGCGCCGCCCTCGTCGCGGCCGGTTACCCGCGGGTCGAGCGGTTCCACTTCCGCGACATCCGGCACGAGATCGAGCACCTGCTCTGGCATGTGATGGCCGAATACGACGTCGTGCTCATCACCGGCGGGATCTCGAAGGGAAAGTTCGATTTCCTGCCCGCGGTGCTCGACGCGCAGGGCGTGCAAAAGGTGTTCCAGGGCGTGGCGCAGCGGCCGGGCAAACCGTTCTGGTTCGGCACGAGCCCGCGGCACACGCCCGTCTTCGCCCTGCCGGGCAATCCCGTCTCCGCCCTCACCGGCCTGCATCGCTACGTGCTGCCGGCGCTGGCGCGGGCGAGCGGGCGCGCCTTCACGCCGCGTCCGGTCGCGCTCGCGACGCCGGTGACGCAACCCTCCGCGCTGGCGTGGCTGCCGCCCGTCACGCTCGCGAGCGGTCCGCACGCCGAGCTGCTGGCGACGCTGCAGCCGGGCAACACCTCGGGCGATTTCGCCGGCCTCGTGGGCACGGACGGTTTCGTCGAGCTGCCCGCCGGTCCGGCGGAGCTGCCCGCCGGCACGCTCGTGCGTTTCTGGCCGTGGGTGTGAGCCGGCCGGCGCGCCGATCGCCGCGGCGCCCACGCATGGCTTTACGCGGCCGGGTCCGCACGCTAGACCCGACGCATGCTTTCCCACCTCGACGACAAGGGCCGGCCCGCGATGGTCAACGTCGGCGACAAGCCCGTCACGCATCGCACCGCGACCGCCGTGGCGGTCGTCACGCTCCCCCCGGAACTCGCCGCGCTGCTCAAGAACGGCGAGATCCACACGAAGAAGGGCCCCATCTTTCACGCGGCCGTGCTCGCCGGCGTGATGGGCGCGAAACGCACCAGCGACCTCATCCCGCTCTGCCATCCGCTGTCGCTCGACGACTGCCAGATCGCGATCAAGCCGGACGAGGATCACAAGAACGTGACCATCCTCTGCCGCGCGGAGACGCAGGCGAAGACCGGCGTCGAGATGGAGGCGTTGACCGGCGCGAGCATCGCCGCGCTCACGCTCTACGACATGGGCAAGGCCGTCGCGCCCGGCATCGTCATCCGCGAGATCAAGCTGATCGAGAAAACCGGCGGGAAAAGCGACTACCGCAGCGCGGACGCCGCGGAATACTGAGCCGGGCCGCCGTTTCTTTCGTCTCGCGCGCACGGACTGGTCCGGAAGGGAAAGGCGCACCCGGAATTGAACCGCTGATACACGCGGACGGACGCGGACGAATCCGCTGGCTTATGGCCTTTGGTTTTCGCGAGGAAACGCCGCCGGCCGCGAACGAAGCGTCCCCCAACAAGGCGCCGGAAAACGGAGACGCGCCCGAACGCGAAACCGGATCGTCGATCGTTTCTCCGCACGCGCTTCCGCGGTTGGTCACCTGATCCGTCCTTTGCGCGCGCTGTCCCTTAACTTCGCCCGCATCGCCTGACACCCAGCCTCGCCCGCCCGGCATGCGGAAGAAGTGGACTTCGCGCGCGTCGTGGCCTTCGTGATGCCTTTCCGACACGCCTCGATCGATGAAGACCCTCCGCCTCCAGTATTTCGCCCTCCTGCGCGAGCAGCGCGGACTCGCCGCCGAAACGCTCGCGACCGACGCCGCCACGCCCGCGGCGCTTTACGAGGAATTGCGCGCCCGGCATGGGTTCACGCTTCCGGCCGACCGCGTGCGCGCCGCGATCAACGGCGAGTTCGCCGCGGCCGGCGCCGCCTTGCGCGAGGGCGACGAGATCGTCTTCATCCCGCCGGTGGCGGGCGGTTGATCCGCCGCGCCACGCTCCGCCCTCCCCGCCCGCTGCTCCGTTTCCCGCGATGTCCTTTTCCCTGTCCGACCGGCCGCTCGATCCCGCCGCGCTGCAACGCGCGCTGGCCGATCCGCACGCCGGCGCCTGCGTGACCTTCGAGGGCTGGGTGCGCGACCACAACGACGGCCGGCCCGTCCGCGCGCTCGATTACGAGGCGTATCCTCTTCTGGCGGAAAAGGAAGGCGCGTGCATCCTCGCGGAGGCGCGCGCGCGCTTCGCCGTCACCGCGGCGGTCTGCGCGCACCGCACCGGCGCGCTCGCGATCGGCGATCTGGCGGTGTGGGTCGGCGTGGCGGCGGCGCACCGCGGCGCGGCGTTCGACGCGTGCCGCTACCTCATCGACGAGATCAAGGCGCGCGTGCCGATCTGGAAAAAAGAGCACTACGCCGACGGCACCAGCGGATGGATCGCCGGCGCCTCGCGCGGCGATTTCGCGGGACTTTCCCGCGGGCAATAAACGAGCGGTCGCAGCGTCAAGGAACGCGCAGCCTTGGCCAAAAAAGAGGGGCGGTCTGGCGTTGAGCTTTGCCCTCGGCGATGGGACCGTGTTTAGCCTGTTCCGCTTTCCCCGGAGCGACTCCATGTCCTCTCACCCTTACGCGTTTCTCGCCCTCTTCCTCGCGGTGGCTCTCGCCTTCCCGCTGGTGATGCTTGGCGTCGCGCAGGCCTGGGTGCGGTGCTTCCAGGCGGCGAAACCCGGTCCGTCGAAGAACGCGACCTACGAATGCGGCCTGCCGGCGACGGGCGAGGCCTGGATCCAGTTCAAGGCGCACTATTATCTCTACGCGATCTTCTTCCTGATCTTCGACGTCGAGGTGCTGTTTCTCCTGCCGTTCGCGGTCGCGTTCACCGGGCTCGGCGCCGGCGCGCTGCTGACGATGCTCGTCTTCATCCTGCTGCTCGCCGAGGGCCTCGTCTGGGCCTGGCATCGCGGCCATCTCGACTGGAAATGAGCACGACGCCCTCCGCCCCCGTCCCGTTTCCCGCCGCGGGCAACCTCACCGATGCCGAGCGCGAGGAACTGCGGCGCCACGGCATCCTCATGACGAGCCTCGAGGAGCTCTACAACTGGGGCCGCGCCAACTCCATCTGGCCGCTGCAATTCGGCCTCGCCTGCTGCGCGATCGAGATGATCGCGACGGCCACGGCCCGCTTCGACATCGCGCGCTTCGGCGCGGAGATCTTCCGCCCCTCGCCGCGCCAGGCCGATCTCATGATCGTGTCCGGCACGGTCACGAAGAAGATGGCCCCGCAGGTCGTGCGCCTCTGGAACCAGATGCCCGAGCCGAAATACTGCATCGCGATGGGCGCCTGCGCGATCTCCGGCGGACCGTTCAAGCAGGGCTACAACGTCCTCAAGGGCATCGACCGCTTCATCCCCGTCGACATCTACATCCCCGGCTGCCCGCCGCGGCCCGAGGCGCTGCTCAACGGCCTGATCGAGCTCCAGAAAAAGATCCGCGGCGAACGCCTCACCGGCCCCGGCGCCGCGCGGCACGTGCGCCCCGAAGCGCCGAGCGAGTTTCCGATCCCGGAGTGCGGAGAGCACGATCTCGTCCCGCCGAAAAACGCCGCCGTCTGGCAGCCCGCCGCCCCGCTCCCGCGCGCCGGCAAGGGCTGAGCCCGCCGCCCCATCCTCCCTTCCCCGCCTCCGCCCGCCGCCATGGACTCCCTCGAACAGATCCGCGATCATCTCCTCGCCTGCTTCCCCGCGGCGAGCGTGACCCTGATCGCGAATCCGGGTCCGGCCGCGCAGCACTCGCTGCTGCTCGACGGCGCGCACGCGCGCGAGATCGCCCGCTTCCTGCGCGACGACGCCACCCTGCGCCTCGACTACTGCTCCAACGTCACCGGCGTCGACTGGCCGGAAAAGGAGATCGTCGAGACGACCAAGGTCGCCGTGCCCGATCCCGCCGGCGGCGCGCCCAAGGTCGTCGAGCAAAAGACGAAGCGCGTGCAGCCCGGTTTTCTCGAGGTCGTCTACCATCTCTACTCGATGGAGCGGAAGCACGGCCCGCTCGTGATCCGGCTGCGCACGGGCAACCGCACCGACCAGGTCGCGGTGCCGTCGCTCACGCCGGTGTGGCGCGCGGCGGAGTTCCAGGAGCGCGAGGTCTTCGATCTTTTCGGCGTCGTCTTCGAGGGCCATCCCGACCTGCGCCGCATCCTGATGTGGGACGGCTTCAAGGACCACCCGATGCGCAAGGACTACGTGGCGCCCGACGATTTCGAATGGGAGCCCACGCCGCACGGCGAGGTGCTCGAGCGCGCGAAGGCGCATTATCCGGCGGCCCCCGCGGCCCCCGCGCCCGCGAAGGAAGGAGGCGCCGCATGAGCGCGCCCGGTCCGTCCGCCTTCGGCTCCCCGCTTTCCGCCCCGCCCGGCTGGCCCGGCGGCGGCCCCACGGTCCGCGAGGTCCACGACGAATTCCACGGCGATCTCCTCGAGGTCTCGATGGGCCCGCAGCATCCGTCGACCCACGGCGTCTTCCGGATGAACGTCACGCTCGACGGCGAGACGATCGTGAAGCTGCGTCCGGTCTTCGGATACCTGCATCGCAACCACGAGAAGCTCGGCGAGGGCACGAGCTATCTCGGCTCGATGCCCTACACCGACCGGCTCGACTACCTCTGCTCGATGACGAACAACTGGGCCTACGCGCTCGCCGTCGAGAAGCTCGCCGGCCAGGCGGTGCCCGAGCGCGCCGAGTATCTGCGCGTCATCATGGGCGAGATCACCCGGCTCGTGAACCACCTGTGCCTGGTCGGCTTCCTCTTCAACGACCTCGGCACGTCGTTCACGCCGCTGCTCTACGCCTTCCGCGAGCGCGAAAAGATCCTCGACCTCTTCGAGGCCCTCACCGGCTCCCGGATGATGTGCAACTACCAGCGCTTCGGCGGCTGCCGCGTCGATCCGTCGGGCGAGTGGCTCGCGAGCGTGAGCACAATCGTGGACAACTTCCCGCGTTTTCTCGACGAATACGAGCGGATGCTCACGGGCAACGAGATCATGCTCGCCCGCACGCAGGGCGTCGGCCGGCTCGCGCCCGAACTCGCCGTCGCCGCCGGGCTCACCGGTCCGGTGCTGCGCGCCAGCGGCGTCGGCTACGACATCCGCAAGGTCGACGGCTACGGCATCTACCCGAAGTTCGACTTCCGCGTGCCCGTCGGGGCCGAGGGCGACACCTACGACCGCTACATGATGCGCGTGCTCGAGATGCGCGAATCGGTGAAGATCCTCCAGCAGGCGCTCGCCGAGATCCCCGTCGGTCCGGTCATGGATCCGAAGGCGAAGCTCCGCGGTTTCCGCCCGAAACCCGGCGAGGCCTACGGCCGCATCGAGGGCCCGAAGGGCGAGATCGGCTTCTATCTCATCAGCGACGGCAGCCCGAATCCCTATCGCTACCGCGTGCGGCCGCCGTCGTTCGTCAACCTCACCGTGCTCGAGGACATGTGCCTCGGCCATTCCATCGCCGACGCCGTCGTGATCCTCGGCAGCATCGACATCGTCCTGGGCGAGGTCGACCGCTGACCGCCCGATCCCCCGCACTTCGAACTCCGCCCATGCTCGGTTCCGGCATACTCCAAGGTCTTGCGGTCACGGCGAAAAACTTCGTCGGCAGCTACAGCGATGCCGGACGGATGGTCACCGTCCAGTATCCCGAGGAGCGCGCCCCGATCGGCGAGCACTACCGCAGTTTCCCCTTCCTCGTCTGCGAGGATGCCGCGAAGCCCTTCGACACGCTGCGCTGCGTCGCCTGCCAGATCTGCGAGAAGGAGTGCCCGCCGCAGTGCATCTACATCGAGAAGTCGAAGGACAAGAAGCCCGACGCCACCGGCAAGCCGCAGCTGTATCCGGTGATCTTCGACATCGACACCTCCGTCTGCATGGGCTGCGGCCTCTGCGCCGAGGCCTGCCCCTTCGACTCGATCAAGATGGACAAGGTCTTCGAGGTCGCCGCGTCGAACCGCTTCGCCGGCCTGCTCGTCCATCGCGACCAGCTCGCCAAGAGCAACGCCTACTATCACGCAATCCGCCCCGCCGAGGCCGACGAGGTCGACACCCGCCTCGCCGCCGAGCGCAAGGCCGCCGAGGAAAAGGCGAAAGCGGCCGCCGCCGCCAAGGCCGCCGCCGCGACCAAGGCCGCCGCCGCCCCGAAACCGGCCGCGCCGGCCCCCGCCCCCGCGGCTTCGGCCGCCCCCAAAACCGCCGACGCGCCGAGCGCGGACGCCCCGAAGCCTCCGCCCGCGCCGTGATCGGACCGTCTCTTTCCGCCGTCCCGCTTTTCCCCGCCCCCTTCGCCACGCTCGAAGGCGGACGTTTCCTCGAGCGCGCCCCGCTCGAGCTGCGCGACGGCTTCGTGCGGCTCATGCCCGCGCCGCTCCAGTGGCTCACGCACCAGCTCGTCACGATCGTCGCGATCCTCGCGGTGTTCGGATTGTTCTTCGCCTTCCTCACGATCGTCGAGCGCAAGTTTCTCGGCCGGATCCAGAACCGCCTCGGCCCGAACCGCGCCGGCCTGCCGTGGGCGAAGCACCTGAAGCTCTGGGGCCTGACACAGCCGTTCGCCGACGCCGTCAAGGCGCTCACGAAGGAGGACATCGTCCCGGCCGCGGCCGACAAGCTCCTCCACTTCCTCGCGCCGGTCGTCGTCTGCGGCTTCGCGTTGATGACGTTCGCCGTGATTCCGTTCGGCCGGCACCTGATCGCGGTCGAGCTCGACGCCGCGCTGCTCTACTTCTTCGCCGCGGGCGCCGCGACCGAGCTCGCCATCTTCATGGCCGGCTGGTCCAGCCACAACAAATACTCGCTGCTCGCCGCGATGCGCGCGCTCGCCCAGCTCATCAGCTACGAGCTGCCGCTGCTGCTCTCCGTCGTGCCCGTCGTCATGCTGTCCGGCACGCTGTCCACCGCGCAGATCGTCGAGGCGCAGGGCGGCTGGAGCCTCGGCCTGATCCCGCACTGGAATTTCCTCACGCCCTGGGGCGCCGCGGGCTTCCTCGTCTTCCTCGTCGCCACGCTGGCCGAGACGAACCGCTCGCCCTTCGACCTGCCCGAGGCCGAGAGCGAGCTGATCGCCGGCCACCTCACCGAATATTCGGGCTTCAAATACGCGCTCTTCTTCATGGCCGAGTATTTCGGCATGACGGCGCTCTGCGGGCTCGGCGTCACGCTCTTCCTCGGCGGCTGGCAGGCGCCGTGCGAGTTCCTGCAGTGGATCCCGTCCTACGTCTGGTTCGGCGCGAAGCTCTTCCTCCTCGTCCTCGTGCTGATCTGGATCCGCGGCACGCTGCTGCGGCTGCGCATCGACCAGCTCACGCGGCTGTCGTGGAAATTCCTCGTGCCGCTGGCGCTGGTGAACCTCGCCAACGCCGCCTTCTGGTCCGTCACCGCCGGGCTGCCGCCGCTCTGGCAGCTCCCGCGCTGGGCGGTCTCGCTCGCGCTCGTCGCCTTCACGTTCGTCGCGCTCGGCCGGCGTCTCGGCCGCGGCCTCGGTCCGCGCACCTACCGCTACGCGCCATGATCGCCCTCGCCGTCATCTCCGCCTTCCTGCTCGCCAGCGCCGCGCTGGCGTTCACGCGGCGCAACCTGATCCACAGCGCGCTGCTGCTGGTCGTCACCTGGGCCGGCATCGCCTGCTTTTATCTCTGGGCCGGCGCGGAGTTCGTCGCCTTCGCCCAGGTCCTGGTCTACGTCGGCGCGGTCTCGATGATCGTGCTCTTCGCCGTGCTGCTCACGCGGCGCACGCCGGCGGAGGCCGCGCTCGCGCCGGCTTCGCTGCGCCGCGCGGCCGCCGCGCTCGGCGCCGGCGGCGCGGTCGTCGCGGTCCTCGCCGCGGCCATCGTCACCACCCCGTTCGGCCCGGCGCCGGCGCGCGCGCCGTCCGTCACCGTCCGCCAGCTCGGCTATCAGCTGATGGGCCCGCACGCCGCCTCGCTCCTCGTCGTCGGCCTCCTGCTCACCGTCGCCCTGATCGGGGCCACGATCCTCGCCTCGACGGAGCGCAGGGAGCCCGGCCGGCCCGGTGCGAATCCTCCGGAGGACGCCGCATGAACCCGCTGCCGCTCTGCCTGCTGCTCTCGGCCGCGCTCTTCGGCCTCGGCCTCACCGCCGCGCTCGCCCGCGGCAACACGATCCTCGTCCTCCTCGGCATCGAGCTGATGCTGAACGCGGCCAATTTGAACTTCATCGCCTTCTGGCGCTTCGGTCCCTCGCCCGCGCCGGCCGCGGGTGTGATCTTCGTCCTCTTCGCGATCGCCGTCGCCGCCGCCGAGGCGGCCGTGGGCCTCGCGCTGGTCATCGCGGTTTACCGCCACCAGAAAAACATCCGGCTCGAGGAGGCCACGCGGCTGAAAGGCTGAATCTTCGACGATGTTTTCCTTGGATCACAGAGTTCACGGAGGAAGGCATGGAGGCCACGGAGTGAGCCTTGGAACTCATGCCCTGATCCTCGGGCTCCACCGCCTTGAAGTGGGCGGATGTTTTGGAGTCTCCGTGGTCTCTGGTTCGTCCTCTGCGAACTCTGTGGCCCTCTTCTCCGCCTAGGATGCACCTTCCCGTCCAATTACTCTGGCTCGTCCCTACGCTGCCGCTGCTGGCGGCGGGCGTGACGGCCCTCGCTCCGAAGTCGGCACGCGGGCTCTCCGCCGGCGCCGCCATCGGCGCGCTCGCGCTGTCGTTCCTGCTGTCCTGCGGCGCGCTCGCCACGGCGCTGGCCGATCCCGCGGCGCATGCGTTCGCGAACTTCGCCTGGTTCGACCTCGGCACCGGCTCAGTGCGGCTCGGCTGGCTGCTCGATCCGCTCACGGCGTTCATGTGCGTGATGGTCACGTTCGTCGGCACGCTGATCTTCGTCTTCGCGACCGGCTACATGCGGGAGGACGCCCGGTTCAAGCAGTTCTTCTGTTTCCTCAGCCTCTTCGCCGCGGCGATGCTCGGCCTCCTCGTGTCGAACAGCCTCCTGCTCCTCTTCGTCAGCTGGGAGCTCGTCGGCCTCGCCTCGTATCTGCTGATCGGATTCTGGTTCGAGCGGCCCGCCGCCGCGGCCGCCGCGAAAAAGGCCTTCATCACGACGCGCATCGGCGACCTCGGCTTCCTGCTCGGGCTCGTCTGGCTCTACGACGCCCGCGGCACGCTGCTGCTCTACGACGGCGGCGCCGGCCTGCTCGAGGCCGGTTCGCTGCAGGCGCTGTCCTCGACGTTCATCTGCGGCGGGCTCGCGGTCTCGACCGCCATCGGCCTGCTGCTCTTCTGCGGCGCGGCCGGCAAGTCCGGCCAGTTCCCGCTGCACGTCTGGCTGCCCGACGCGATGGAGGGCCCGACGCCCGTCTCCGCGTTGATCCACGCCGCGACGATGGTGGCCGCGGGCGTGTTCCTGATGGCGCGGGTGTTTCCGCTGATGTCCGCCGACCAGGCGCTGGCGGCCGTGCCGGTGCATGCGCTGACGGTCGTGGCGTTCATCGGTGCGATCACGGCGCTGATGGGGGCGTGCATCGCCGTCGCGCAGAACGACCTCAAGCGCGTGCTCGCGTTTTCCACCGTCTCCCAGCTCGGCTACATGATGCTGGCGATCGGCGTCGGCTCATGGGTCGCGGCGATCTTCCACCTGCTCACGCACGCCTTCTTCAAGGCGCTGCTCTTCCTCGGCGCCGGCTCGGTGATCCACGCGGCGCATCACGAGCAGGACATCCGCGCGCTCGGCGGCCTGCGGACGAAGATGAAGATCACGTTCGCGACCTTCGCCGTCGGCATGATGGCGCTCGCGGGCGTGCCGTTCCTCTTCTCCGGCTTCTGGAGCAAGGAGGCGATCCTGCACGCCGCGCACGCCTGGCCGGTCTCGCACGTGCCGCTGGCGTTTGGCCTCGCGGCGGTCGTGCTGACGGCGTTCTACATGACGCGGCTCGTCGCCGAGGTGTTCTTCGGAAAGCCCCGCTCGCCCGCCGCCGGACACGCGCACGAGAATTCCGCGGCGATGACGGTGCCGCTCGCGATCCTCGCCGTTTGCGCCGTCGTCCTCGGTTTCCTCGGCACGCCGGCGTGGCCGTGGCTGCAGGCGAACCTGCTCGGTGAAACGCACATCCATGGTCACGCGCTCTTCGGTGAAGGCGCGGGCCTGATGATCCTTTCGATCGGGCTCGTCGGCGCCGGACTCGGGCTCGGCTGGTGGCTCTACGGCCGCCGGGCGGTCCTCCGCACCGATGCCGAGGCCCGCGATCCGCTCGAGCGCGCCGCGCCGTCCGTCTTCGCCGCGCTCGCGGCCCGGCTCGGCTGCGACGAACTCTACGCCGCGACGCTGTTCCGGCTGAACGACGCCGTCGCCGCGCTCGCCGACCTCCTCGACCGCCGGATCTGGGGCGGCGCGGTCCGCACCGTCGCCGCGCTCGGCCGCTGGTGCGGCATCACGAATCTCGATACGGAGGAGCAGGTGATCAACGGCGGCTTCGACGCCGCGGGCGAGGACCTGCGCGCGGGCGGCCGGGCCTACGCGAAGGCCCAGACCGGCGACGCCCACGGCTACCTGCTCACGATGGCGGTGTCGTTCGTCCTGCTCGTGATCGTGCTCGCGATCGGAGGTGCGCGATGAACGGACTCCCCCTGCTTTCCCTGCTCGTCTTCCTGCCGTGGCTCGGCGCGCTGGTCCTGGCGTTGTCGCCGCGGATCCGGCCGTTCTCCAGCCGGCTGGTCGCACTCGGCTTCAGCCTCTCGACGCTCGTGCTCGGGCTGGTGGCGGCGCTGCATTTCGATCCGCACGGCGGGATGCAGTTCACCGAGCGGCATGCGTGGATCCCCGCGCTGCACGTCTCCTACCATCTCGGACTCGACGGCATGAGCCTGCTGCTCGTCCTGCTCACGGGTCTCGTCGGCCCGGCCGCGCTGCTCGCCTCGTGGCGCGAGGCGCGGGACGTCCGGCTCCTCGGCCTGCTCTTCCTCCTGCTGCAGGGCGCGGCGCTCGGCGTCTTCCTCGCGCTCGATTTCTTCCCCTGGTTCGTGTTCTGGGAGCTGAGCCTCGTGCCGGCGTTCTTCCTCATCAAGCTCTGGGGCGGCCCGGGGGCCTCGCGCGCGGCGTATCAGTTCGTGATCTACACGATGGCCGGCAGCGCGTTCATGCTCGCGGGCTTCGCGGCGCTCTACGCGGCGGCGGGCACGCTCGACTTCACCGCGCTCGCGGCGCTCCGCGCCGACGGCACGCTGGCCGCGCGGCTCGGCGGCACGGCGGGCACGGTGGTCTTCGCCGGCATCCTGCTCGGGCTCGCGGTGAAGGTGCCGCTCTTCCCCTTCCACACCTGGCTGCCGGCGGCGTATGCCGAGGCGCCGACGGGCGCGTCGATGTTCCTCACCGGCGTGCTGTCGAAGATGGGCGTCTACGGTTTCCTGCGCATCCTCTGGCCGCTGTTCCCCGGCGAACTCCACGCGTGGGCAACGCCGCTGCTCTGGCTCGCGCTCGGCGGCGTGGTGCTCGGCGCGTTCGCGGCGCTGCGCCAGACGGATCTCAAGCGGATGATCGCGTATTCGTCGGTCAACCACCTCGGCTACTGCCTGCTCGCGCTCTTCGCCGTCGCCTCCGCCGCGTCGCCGTCCCCGGACGCCGCGGCCTCCGCGCTGAGCGGCGCGCTGCTGCAGGTCTTCAACCACGGCCTCTCGGCGTCGGCGCTGTTCTTCTGCCTCGGGATCCTCGAGGCGCGCGGCGGCCGGCGCGGCCTCGCCGACTTCGGCGGCGTGCGCGCGGCGATGCCGGTCTTCGCCGGATTCTGCGGCGTGGCGCTGTTCTCCTCGCTCGGCCTGCCGGGACTCAACGGCTTCGTCGGCGAATTCCTGATCTTCCGCGGCGTCTTCGGCCTCGCGCCGTGGGCGGCCGCGATCGCTACGCTCGGCCTGCTGGCGACCGCGCTGTTCCTGCTGACGTTCTGGCAAAAGGTTTTTCACGGTCCGGCGCGCGGCCCGGTGGCGGCGTTCCGCGACCTCTCCGCCCTCGAGGTCGTGACGCTTCTGCCCGGCGTCGTGCTAATGTTCGCGCTCGGCCTCTTCCCGCAGCTGCTGGCCGGGATCATCAATCCGCTCGTGACGAGCTGGGCGGGAGGGATGCGATGAAGAGCAACAAGCCAAAGGCGGTAAGCCGTAAGCTCCCGAATGCGGGGATGGGCGCTGCCTTGGCGCACGGTGACCAGCTGATTGCTTCCCGCTTATCGCTGATCGCTTCGACATGAACTTCCTCCCCCTCGCCATCTACGTCTCGTTCCTCGGCGCGCTGCTCGCGCTCGTGGCGGGCGCGCGCTCGGCCGGCACGGCGCGCGTCGTGGCGCTCGTCACCGCGCTTGCGAGCTGGGGCTGCGTGCTGCTCGCCGCGGCCGACTTCACGCCCGCGGCGGGGCTGCAGACGCTCACGGACGTCGCATGGATCCCGCAGCTGGGCATCCGCTACCATCTCGCGGCCGACGGCATCAGCCTCACGCTCGCCGTCCTCACCGGGCTGGCGGCGACGGCCGGCATCCTCTTCTCGTGGAACATCGAGGAGCGCGCGGGCGAGTTCTTCGCGTTCTACCTCGCGCTGATCGGCGGCGTCTACGGCGTGTTCCTGAGCGCGGACGCGTTTCTCTTCTTCGTCTTCTACGAGATCGCGATCGTGCCGAAGTATTTCCTGATCGCGAACTGGGGGTCCACGAACCGCGAATACGGCGCGATGAAGCTCGTGCTCTACTCGTTCGCGGGCAGCGCGCTCGTCCTCGCCGGCCTGCTCTGGACCTACGCGGCGGGCGCGGCGGAGGGCTTCGGCGTGAGCCAGCTCGCGCAGGCGGCCGCGACGATCCCGCACGGCCAGCAGCTCGCGATCTTCGCCCTGATCTTCTTCGGCTTCGCGACGCTCGCGGGCCTGTTTCCGCTGCACTCGTGGGCGCCGACGGGCCACGTGGCCGCGCCGACGGGCGCGTCGATGCTGCTCGCCGGCGTGGTGATGAAGCTCGGCGCCTACGGCTGCCTGCGCGTGGCGCTGCCGCTGTTTCCCGCGGCCTTCGCGGCGTGGCAGCCGGCGATCGCGTGGCTGGCGATCGCGGGCATCCTCTACGCGGGCTGCGTGGCGCTGGTGCAGCAGGACTTCAAGTTCGTCATCGCCTACTCGAGCGTGAGCCACATGGGCTTCGTGCTCCTCGGCCTGGCGGCCGCCAACACCCGCGCGCTCAGCGGCGCGGTGCTGCAGATGTTCTCGCACGGCGTGATCGCCGGGCTGCTCTTCGCCGTCGTCGGCCGGATGGTCTACGAACGCACGCACACGCGGAAACTTTCCGAACTGGCCGCGCGGCCGCTCTTCCGGCTGCTGCCGTTCGCGGCGGTGACCTTCGTGATCGCGGGCCTCGCCTCGATGGGCCTGCCGGGTTTCTCGGGCTTCCCCGCCGAACTCTCCATCCTGATCGGCGCGTGGAAGACCTCGCCCGTGTGGGCGCTGGCCGCGGCGCTCGGCGTGCTGGTCGCGGCGGCGTTCACGCTGCGGGTGATGCAGCTCGCGTTCTTCGGGAAGGTGGAGCCCGAAGTCTCCGTCGGGCTTGAACCCGGTGCGCCCGTCCGGCAGCCCGGCGGGGACGCCGGGCTCCACCTCGCGCCGATCACGCTCGCCGAGAAATCCGGCGCGGCGCTCCTGCTCGGGGCAACGATCTTCGTGGGCCTGTTTCCCGGCGGACTGCTCGGCTGGATCGAGCCGGCGCTGCGCTCGCCGCTGATGCAGGCGGTGGTGAAAGGAGCCGCTTCATGAGACCCGACTACGCCGGCCTCGCGCACGCGCTGTTTCCCGAGCTGATGCTCGTGCTCGGCGCTTTGATCGTCCTCGGCTTCGACCTGATCGCGGGGAAGGGCCGCGGCCCCGACGAGCGCCTGCGGGCCTCGGCCTCGCTGGGCGGGATCGCGGTGCTGTTCGCGGCGCTCGCGACGATCGCCGCCGGCCGCGTCGGACCGGTCTTCGGCCACGTCCTCATGCTCGACACGCTCGGCGCCGCCACGCGGCTGGGCGTGCTGCTGCTGGCGCTGCTCACGCTGGCGCTCGCGCCGGGCGCGGCGAAGCTGCGGCATCCGGCGGAGTTCGTCGCCGTGATCCTGTTCGCGACCTGCGGCTTCACGCTCATGGCCGTCGCGCAGCAGCTGCTGCTCGTGTTTCTCGCGGTCGAGCTCGCCAGCCTCTCGCTCTACATCCTCGCCGGGTTCGACAAGACGCGGCCGGAGTCGGCCGAGGCGGGCCTGAAATATTACCTGTTCGGCGGCATGGCCGCGGCGTTCCTCCTCTTCGGCTTCAGCCTGCTCTACGGACTCACGGGCTCGATCGAGCTGCCGCGGATCGCGGCGGCGCTGTCGGCGGGCACGGCGGGCCCGCTGCTGTCGGTCGCGCTGGTGATGGTGCTGGTGGCGTTCGGCTTCAAGGCCGCGGCGGCGCCGTTCCACCTCTGGGCGCCCGACGCCTACGAAGGCGCGCCGGCCTCCTCGGCCGCGTTGATCGCGTCGGCCTCGAAGCTCGCCGGCATCACGGTCTTCACGCGCCTGCTCTGGCACGGGCTCGGCCCGGTGGCGGGCGATCTTTCGGCGCCGCTGGACCACGCCGGCTGGCTGACGGTCGTGGCGCTGGTCTCGGGTGCGTCGCTGCTGCTCGGCAACATCGCCGCGCTGGCCCAGGCGAACGTCCGCCGGCTGCTCGCGTATTCGGCGATCGCGCACGCGGGCGTGATGCTCATCGGCGTGATGGTCGCGGGTCAGGCGGGCGTGGGGCCGCTGTTCTACTATGCGCTCACCTATGGGCTGGCGACGGTCGGCGCGTTCGGCGTGATCGGCGTCGTGGAGCGCGCGGGCGGCTGCCGGAATATCTCCGATCTCGCCGGGCTGCACCGGCGCTCGCCGTTCCTCGCGGCGATGCTGCTCGTGTTTTTCCTCTCGCTGGCCGGCGTGCCGCCGCTGGCGGGCTTCTTCGGCAAGTTCGCGGTGTTCGCCGCGGCGCTCTCGTTCGCCGGCGCGGCGTCGCCGGCCGGACTGCTCGCGCTGCTGGCGATCGCGCTCAGCGCGGTGGCGCTCTACTACTATCTCGTGGTGCTGAAGCAGGCGCTCGTCGTCCGGCCCGCGCCCGAGGCGCGGCGCATCGACGTGCCGGTCGACGTGAAACTGCCGCTGCTGGTCGCGGCCGGCCTGCTGCTGGGGCTCGGCGTGTGGCCCGCGGCGATCCTGCAACTCTTCTGAACCCGCGCCGCGGGGCTGCGAAATCGCGGTAAAATCCCGCCGCGCGGCCGGATCGGGCTCGTCTCCGGCCGGCCGGACGCGCTAAGCCTGCGGGCATGTTCCTGCTCGCCGCCGCCTCCGCGCCGCCGACTCCACTCGAGAAACTGCAGCACATCCCGCCGGCCTTCTGGTTGAAACTCGGCCTGGCCGTGCTCGCGGTGATCCTCGCCGTCGTGCTGCTGCGGAAGATCGCGCAGATGAACAAGGTCATCCTGGCGGCCGTCGTCTTCGTCGTGCTCACGATCGTCGGTTTCAACTGGATCTATCAGCGCAACGAGCCGTCGTGGGCGACGCCGGTGGTCGAGAAGCTCGCCGGCTTCTTCCCCACCAAGGGCGCCTACGACGCGAAGCAGCACCGGCCGTGAACGGCGCGCCGGTCGCCGGCGGCGGAAGTTAAACGATGAGACCGCCGGTATGACGTCCCCGCCGAAAAAAGAGGGTGTTATTTGCGTCCGGGCGGCGTAAGTTGGAGATTCACACCTCTCTTATGGCCAAAACGCATTCCGACATCGGACTCATCGGCCTCGCCGTGATGGGTCAGAATCTCGCGCTCAACATCGCCGATCACGGCTTCCAGATTTCGGTCTACAACCGCACCACCGAAAAGACGGACAAGTTCGTCGCGGACAACCCGAACACCCCCGGCGGCGTCGTCGGCACGAAGACCCTCGAGGAGTTCGTCCAGTCGCTCGCGAAGCCGCGCAAGATGGTCATCCTCGTCCAGGCCGGCAAGGCCACGGACGCCGTGATCGACGGCCTCGTGCCGCTGCTCGAGCAGGGCGACATCGTGATCGACGGCGGCAACGCGCTGTGGACCGACACGATCCGCCGCGAAAAGGCGCTGAAGGAAAAGGGTCTCCGCTTCATCGGCTCCGGCGTGTCCGGCGGCGAGGAAGGCGCGCGTTTCGGTCCGTCGCTCATGCCGGGCGGCGATCCGTCGTCCTGGGCCGAGTTGAAGCCGGTCTGGACCGCGATCGCGGCCAAGGTCGACGCGAAGACCGGCCGGCCGCTCACCGGCGCGAAGCCCGGCCAGCCCGTCACCGGCGGCGTGCCGTGCACGACCTACATCGGCGAAAACGGCGCCGGACACTACGTGAAGATGGTCCACAACGGCATCGAGTATGGCGACATGCAGATGATCTGTGAGGCCTACGCGCTGCTCCAGGGCCTGCTCGGCCTGAAAGCCGCCGAGATGGGCGAGATCTTCTCCGAGTGGAATCGCGGCACGCTCGACAGCTTCCTCATCGAGATCACCGCCGACATCCTCAAGCAGAAGGATCCGAAGACGAAGAAGAAGGCCTTCGTCGACATCGTCCTCGACACCGCCGGCCAGAAAGGCACCGGCAAATGGACCTCGACCAACGCCCTCGACATGGGCGTGCCGGCCCCGACGATCGCCGAGGCGGTGTTCGCCCGCTGCATCTCCGCCATCAAGGAGGAGCGCGTGGCCGCCTCGAAGATTCTGAAAGGTCCGGGCAGGAAATACAAAGGCTCGAAGAAGGCGCTGATCGCGGCGATCCACGACGCGCTCTACTGCTCGAAGATCTGTTCCTACGCCCAAGGCTTTCAGCTCATGCGCACGGCGCAGAAGGACTACAACTGGAAGCTCAACTTCGGCGAGATCGCGCAGATCTGGCGGGGCGGCTGCATCATCCGCGCCGCGTTTCTCCAGAAGATCACCGAGGCCTACGCCCGGAACCCGAATCTCGCGAACCTGCTGCTCGACCCGTATTTCAACAAGACGGTGAAGAAGGCGCAGGAAAACTGGCGCAAGGTCGTCTCGCTCGCCGCCGAGATCGGCGTGCCGGCGCCGACGTTCAGCTCGGCCCTGGCCTACTACGACAGCTACCGCTCGGCCCGGCTGCCGGCCAACCTGCTCCAGGCGCAGCGCGACTACTTCGGCGCGCACACCTACGAGCGCGTCGACCAGCCCCGCGGAAAGTTCTTCCACGTCGACTGGCCCGAGCCCACCCGCCCGCAGCTCGAGGCGTGATCGCCCGAGGAGGCACAGGTTTTGCGCCTGTGCCCGGTTTGCTCAACAAGAGCCGCGCCTTTCGTCAGGCGCGGTTTTTTTGCGCCTCCAAGAGACTGAATACGCTCAATGTATCTGTGCAGAATAGCACATTGAAACAATGTATCTTGTTGATAAAAAGGAAAAGATTTCCGATCTAACCTGGAAAATATCTGTTCAGAAATACCATTTCCATGCCGCGCAGTGCATCCATTGATCCCGCTTTGCTGCGCCTGCGTTTGCAGGCTGGCGGGCCATTGGGCGCACAGGCTTTGGCCGATGCCGCAGGCGTGGACCGCGTGACCGTGCAACGCACCATGCGGCGGCTTGGCGGCGCGGTCGTGCAGCTCGGCAAGACGCGCGCCACGCGATACGCCCTGCGGCGCGAGATTGTCGGGCAGGCCGCAGCCCATCGGTTTTCCCGCTTAAGCCAGACCGGCATTGCTCACGAATGGGGCGCGTTGAGCGCGTTGCATGGCGGCTGGTTGCTGGAGTGGACTTCTCCTGCCATGCGCCCCGACTGGGCCTCCCAGATGCACGATCACGCCGGATTTTGTGACGGGCTTCCTTTCTTTCTGACGGATTTGCGGCCCCAGGGTTTTTTCGGTCGCGCCGCCGCGCGCCGCCTGCCCGGCAGCCTGGGTCTCCCACTCGATCCGCGCGAATGGAGCGACGACCACACGCTGTTTTATCTGCGCGAGCAAGGTGACGATCTGCCGGGCAACCTGACACTGGGCGACGGGCCCACCGAACGCGCGCTCAATGCCTGTCCGCCCAATCCGATCACGCCTGAAACGCGCGAGATTCAGTATCCAGTCCTCGCCGCGCAGGCCAACGCCGGCGAGCCCGTCGGCTCTTCGGTCGAGGGCGAACAACCCAAGTTCACCACTTGGCTGCGTCTGCCCGAGGACGGCCGCGTCTTTGGCGTCCTAGTCAAGTTCACCGACCGACTCGACACGCCCACCGGCCGCCGCTGGGCCGACTTGCTCGCGGCCGAGGCGATCGCGCTCGACGTGCTTACTTGGGCCTCGCGCGGAGACGCCGAGGCCAATCACCCCCAGACCTTCGATTTCGACAACCGCCGCTTCTACGAGCTGCCGCGGTTTGACCGCGTGGGCGCCCACGGACGGCGCGGCGTCGTATCCTTGCGTGCCTTACACGATGCCGGTTTCACCGGCGGCGACACCAATGACTGGGCCGTCGCCGCCGCCGGCCTGCGCGAGCGCGGCTGGATCGGTGAATCCGACCTGCGCGCCGTGCGCCTGCGGCGGCTCTTCGGCCGCTTGATCGGCAACACCGACATGCACTTCGGCAACCTGGCCTTTTTTCTCGATCTCGGCCTACCCCTCGCGCTCGCCCCCACCTACGACATGCTGCCGATGCTCTGGGCGCCGCGCCCCGGCGACGCCACGCCCGCGCCCGAATTCGCGCCGCCCGCACCGATGCCGCAGGAACTCGAACTCTGGCCCGAGGCGGCGACCATGGCCGAGGAATTCTGGCGGCGCGTCGAGGGCGATGCGCGCGTGTCCGACGGTTTCCGACCCCACTCCGCCGCCGCGCTCCGCGCCGTGCAGACCCTCCGCGCCCGCTTCGGCTGACCGGCTCAGTGATGTGCGCCGCGATACATCTTTTCGCCCGCGGTGAGCGCGAGCGGGAGGCGGTTTTCCTTCGGCGCCAGCGGACAGGTCGCAAACGGCGTGAAGGCGCAGGGCGGATTCTCCAGCCGGTTGAAATCGAGCACGACTTTGCCGTCCTTCGGCGGCTCCGCGTCGAGAAAACGCATCGGATACGTCGTCTCCCCGCTCGTCGCATCCGCGAGGATGAAGAAGAGCGGCTCGTCCGGCCCCTCGACCACCGGCAGCACTTCGTAGGTTTTCCCGTCGCGCTCGAACACCGCCTTGCCGGGGACCTGCTCGCGGGAAACCTGGCCGAGGACGTTGGTGATCGCGATCTCCCGCGGCGTCTCGAACGGCACCCAGCGCGCCTCGATCCGCCACGAGGGATCCGCGGGAAAATACTCGATCCCGAGGAAACGCGTGCGGCGCTCCGCTGCGCTGTCCCGCACGCGCAGCGCCTTCTTCCCGCCGCGCTCGATCACGAAGAAACTCACCGTGCCGGACGACACGAGCGTCGGCTTCGCCGCCGCCGTGCCGGCCAGCAGCGTCACAGCCCCGGCCGGCGCGGGCCGGCCGTCGATCCGCACGGCGGCATCCGCCGCGGCGGTGAACGAAACGCGGCCGTCGGCCGCGAGTTCCACGGTGCCGAAATGCTCCGGCCCGGCGGCGAGCGCGAGACGGTTGTCCGCGGCGCGGCCGACGGTATTCCCGCCGGGCGCGAGAAAATGCAGGCCGATGAGCGTGAGCCAGCCGTCGGCCTTCGTCAGCTCGGCCACCCGCGCGGCGCGGGCCGTCTCGAGCTGGTGCGCATAATCGTCGCCGGCGGCAAACGCAGGCGCGGCGAGGAAAAGGCTCAGGGCAAGCAGGGCGGCGATTTTCATGCGCGGGAAAAGGAGCGGGCGCCGGCTTCCGAAGCCGGACGCGACGGACGATCGGGCCCACGTTGACCCGATCGGCTCCGGCGTCCAGCCCGCGGCGCGCCCGCCCGGAGGAAACACGCCCCCGAACTCACCGCGGAGCACCCGCCAGCCGGCTCATCCCCATTCGCACCGGCGCCGCCGGCGGCAAAACGCCCGGACGCGCCACAGGGCCGGTCGCGGCGGGGCCGGTCTCCCTGCCGGCGTAGGTCAGTCCGGCGACGGCGCCATCCATCTGCGCGACGGCGCCGGTGATAACCGCGGCGAGGGCGGGCGCCTCGGCCGCGAGCGTGCCGAGCCGCTCGATGATGGTGTCGAGGCCGGAGAGTTCCTCGCGCGTGGTGTCGATCTGCGCGCGCACCTCGCCGAACATCGCGGCAAACGCCCCCTCGTTCTTGAGCTGGTTGGCCTCGATCAGACCGCTGACGTGCGCCACCTGCAACGCCGTCACGGTGCGATGCAGCTCCTGCGAATGCACGTCGAGTTCCTGCAGATCGCGTCCGAGTGAGCCGAGCGCGCCGACGGCCCGCTGCGTCGTCTCCCGGAACGCAGCCTGCAGCCGCTCGATCATCGCGCGGTGCGTGGCGACGACGGCGGCATCCGTGACGGCGTCGGCCTCGAGCAGCCGGTCGAGCGATTCCCGGCAGAAGACGAGCGTCATCTCGATCTGGAGCTGCGCGGTGGCGAAGTGAAAGATGATCGCGCGCAGCTTTTCGAGGACGGCGTGGATGCGGGCCGTGAGACCCTCGACGGTGCGCGAGATCTGCAGCGACATCTCGCCGAGGTAGTGGGCGATCACGCCGAGGCTGTTGCCCTCCTCGCCGAGCTTCGTCGATTCGAGCGAGGCGTTGATCGAGATGAACCGGAACTCGCGCGTGAGCCCGAGCACGAAGCGGGACTTGCTCTCCAGTTCCTCGTTCATCGCGGCGAACTCGTCGAGCCGGGCGTAGAGCTGGTGGATCCGGGCGTAGGCCTTCTGGCCGCCGAGGTAGATGGCGTGCAGGCTGCCCGCGAGCGAGCCGGCGCGATCGCCGGCGGCGGATTCGGGCCAGGCCGGGATGATCCGGCGATGGTCGCGGACGACCGCCTCCTCGCGACTCTTCAGCTCGGCGTGGAGCATCGCGCGCATGAACGCGCCGTAATCCGCGAAACCGTTTTCCGCGAGCGCGGCGGCGAGGATCGCGGCGGCTTCGTCCATGCCCTTCCGGCCGCCGTCCGGGAGATCCTTCGCGGCCGCCTCGGCGGCGAGCATGCGCGCGTAGACCTGCTCGACCAGCGCGCGCAGCGGCGCCGTGGGCTTGAACCGGATCGAGAGAAACCCGTCGGCGACCGGCGTGATGAGCGCGACGACCCAGTAATAACCGCCGTCCGCGGCCAGGTTCTTCACGTAGGCCACCACCGGCTCGCCCGCCAGCAGCTGCGTCCAGACCAGCCGGAACGCCGCGCGCGGCATGTCGGGATGCCGGATGATGTTGTGCGGAGAACCGACCAGATCCTCCTCGCGGTAACCGCTGACGCGCACGAACACGGCGTTGCCCAGCGCGATCACGCCGCGGCGGTCCGTCGTCGAGAAGAACATCTCGTCCAGATGGAATTCCCGCGGTGTGTTCTGCGGGACGATGCCGGAAGGTTTCATGGGCAGGATGCAGGTCCTGCCGGCCAGTTTCGGAGACTGCCGGACCGTCGGGGAGCGAAAAACCTGCGCACTTTTTGGTAATGGCTGCGCGGAGACCGACCTTTTCCCCCGACCGCGGATCCGCGCCGGCCGGGTCACCCGATCCTTGTGTTCCGGGAGGTTTTTCCATTACGTTCGGCCCCTTGCCCATGCCTTCCATCTCCGACTTCGCCTCGGCCCGGACCGCCAGCCGCAAGCTCGTCATGGTCACCGCCTATGATGCGTGGACGGCGAAACTGCTCGCCGACACGCCGGTCGACGCGCTGCTCGTCGGCGACAGCGTGATGATGGTCATGCACGGCGAACGCGACACGCTCGGCGCCACCACGGAGCTGATGGCGCTGCACACGCGGGCCGTCGCGCGGGGCGCGCCGGAAAAACTCATCATCGCCGACCTGCCGTTCCTCGCGGCGCGCAAGGGGACGGCGTTCGCGCTCGACTCCGCCGCGGCGCTGCTGCGCGCCGGCGCGCAGGCGGTGAAGCTCGAGGGCGTGCGCGGCCACCTCGACGTCATCGCGCACCTCGTCGAATCGGGCATCCCGGTGATGGGCCATCTCGGGCTCACGCCGCAGTCGGTGCACGCCTTCGGCGGGTTCAAGGTCCAGGCGCGCGAGGATGCCGCGGCGGCGCGGCTGCGCGAGGACGCCGCGGCGCTGGAACAGGCCGGCGCCTTCGGCGTGGTGCTCGAGTGCATCCCGCGGAAGCTCGCGGCCGAGGTCACCGCCGCGCTGCAGATCCCGACGATCGGCATCGGCGCCGGCGCCGACTGCTCGGGCCAGGTCCTGGTGCTCCACGACCTGCTCGGCTGCTCGCCCGATTTCAAGCCGCGCTTCGTGCGCCGGTTCGCCGACGCCGCCAGCACCGTGCGGGCGGGCGTGACCGGCTACGCCGACGCCGTGCGGGCGGGCGCGTTTCCGACCGCAAAGGAGAGTTTCTGACCATGCCGCAGATCATCCACACCGTCGCCGAATGGCGCGCCCTCCGCGCCGCGCACCGCGCGGCCGGCCGCGCGGTCGGCTTCGTGCCGACCATGGGCGCGCTGCACGCGGGCCACGCCTCGCTCTTCCGCGCCGCGAAGCGCGAGTGCCCGGTCGTGCTCGCCTCGGTGTTCGTCAACCCCACGCAGTTCGACGAACAGCAGGATTTCGACAAATACCCGCGCACGCTCGACGCCGACTGCGCGCTGATGGACGCCGCGGGCGTCGACGTCGTCTTCGCGCCGGGCGTCGCCGAGATGTATCCCAACGGCACCGACTACACGGTGCAGGAGGCGGTCTTCTCGCGGGAGCTCTGCGGCGCGCACCGCCCCGGACACTTCACCGGCATGCTCACCGTCGTGATGAAGCTGCTGCAGATCGCCGACGCCGAGCGCGCCTACTTCGGGGAAAAGGATTACCAGCAGCTCCAGCTCGTGCGCGGCATGGTCGCGGCGTTCTTCCTGCCGACGACGATCGTCGGCTGCCCGATCGTGCGCGAGGCCGACGGCCTGGCGATGAGCTCGCGCAACGCCCGCCTCTCGCCCGCCGAGCGCGCCCTCGCGCCGCGGTTCCACGCCCTCCTGCGGCAGGCGGCGACGCCCGCGGCCGCCCGCGCGGAGCTCGCCGCCGCGGGCTTCGCGGTGGATTACGTGGAGGACCGCGGCGGCCGGCGTTTTGGCGCCGTGCGGCTCGGCCCCACCCGGATCATCGACAATGTCGCGCGCTAACGTCCTCTTCGCCCTCAGCGGCTCCATCTCCGCCTACAAGGCCTGCGCCGTGGTCTCGCGCCTCGCGCAGGCGGGCGTGACGGTGCAGACCGTGGCCACCCCCGCCGCGTTGCGCTTCGTCGGCGCGGCCACGCTGGAGGGCCTGAGCGGCCGGCCGGTGTTCACCGACCTGTGGGAGCCGGGCCGGGCAATGGATCACATCGCACTCGCCCGCGCCGCCGACCTCGCGATCGTCTGTCCCGCCACCGCAAATACGGTCAACCGCCTCGCGTCCGGCCTGGCCGACGAGCCGCTCGGCGCGCTCTTCCTCGCCTGGGAGCTCGACCGCAAGCCGTGGTGGATCGCGCCGGCGATGAACCATCGCATGTGGAAACATCCGTCCACCGTCGCCTCGCTCGCGACGCTGCGCGGCTGGGGCGTGCGCGTGCTCGACCCGGTCGAGGGACCGCAGGCCTGCGGCGAGGTCGGCCCGGGCCGGCTCGCCGAGCCGGAGCAGATCGCCGCCGAGATCCTCGCGGCGCTGGCCCGACGATGAAGATCCTCATCACGTCCGGGGCGACGCGCGAGCCGCTCGACGAGGTGCGTTTCCTGTCCAACGTCAGCACCGGCGCCACCGGCGCCGCGCTCGCCGACGCCCTCGCCGCGCGCGGCCACGCCGTCACGCTGCTGGCCGGACTCGCCGCCGTGCGGCCCGCCGCCGCGGTGGAGGTGGAGACGTTTTCCTCCGCACAGGATCTGCTCGCGCGGCTGCAGCGGCGGCTCGGCGCCGGGACATTCGACCTCGCGATCATGGCCGCGGCCGTGTCCGACTACCGGCCGGAGACCCGCACGAGCGGGAAACTCCCCTCGCGCGCCGAGTCGCTCACCCTCCGGCTCGTGCGCAACCCGAAGCTGCTGCCGCAGCTCAAGACGCTCTCGCCGCGGCCGCTGCGCGTGATCGGCTTCAAGCTCACCGTCGGCGCGGACGCCGCCGCCCGGCAGGCCGCCGTGGCCGCGCAATTCGCCGCCGGCGGCGTCGACGCCGTCGTCCACAACGACCTCGCGGAGATCCGCGCCGCGCCGGCGGCGGCGCATCCGTTTCACGTCTTCCACGCGCCCGACGCCCCTCCGCGCGAGGCGGCGGGCATCGCCGCCCTGCTGGACGAACTCGGACGGTCCGACTCCGGTCGGCGCCCGGGAATGGCCCCGTAACTGCTGCGCCGGCCCGCGACCCCGGCCGCGAAGCCCGTCCACGTTATCCAAATTTTCGATGCGCACTCTCACCCTCTGCCTCGGCAACTCCTCCCTGTTCGGCGGCGTCTTCGCCGGCCGGAGCGTGACGCCGTTCCGCCTCGAGCGGACCAAATGGGCCGGCTTGAAACCGATCCTCCGCGAGGCGGGTCCGATCAACCGCGCCGTCCTCTGCTCGGTGGTGCCGGCCCTGACGAAATCCGTGACGGCGCTGATCCGGCGCGAGACGGGCATCGCCGCCGCCGAGCTGACGGCGGAGTCGCCGCACGGGCTCGCGATCGGCTACCGCCAGCCCGGCCGGCTCGGCACCGACCGGCTCGCCGCGGCGCTCGGCGCGCGGGCGAAGTTCGCCGGGGAAAACGTGATCGTCGTCGACTGCGGCACGGCCACGACGGTGACGGCGCTGCAGCACGGCCGCACGCTGGCCGGCGGGGCGATCCTGCCGGGGTTTTCGCTCTGGCCGGAGATGCTCGCACGCCGCACGGCCCAGCTGCCGAAGATCGCGCCGGGCCGGCCGGCCGCGGCCCTCGGCCGCTCGCCCGAGGAGGCGATCGCTAGCGGGATCTTTTTCGGCCACGTCGGCGCGATCCGGGAGGTGACGGCCGCAGTGGCGCGCGAGGCGTTTGGCCGCGAACAGTTTATCGTCGCGGGCACCGGCGGGCACGCCCTGGAGTTACGCCGGGAAAAGCTCTTTACCGTTTTCGAGCCGGAACTCATCCTGCATGGTTTGCTGTCGTTTGCCTCCACTCTTCCCGACCATGCTTAGGACCTTTCTCCGCACCAAAATCCACCGGGCGTCCGTCACGACCGCCGATCGCGACTACGAGGGTTCGATCTCCATCGACCGCGCGCTGTGCCGCGCCGCCGGACTGCTCGAGTTCGAGCAGGTCGACGTCTACGACATCACCAACGGCGAGCGTTTCACCACCTACGTGATCTTCGGCGAACCCGGCCAGATCCAGGTCAACGGCGCCGCCGCCAACCTCGTGAAGGTCGGCGACCTCGTCATCATCGCCGCCTACAGCGCGCTCGAGCCGCACGAGATCGCCGCGCATCGCGCCACCGTCGTGCAGGTGGACGAGAAGAACCGCCTAAAGACCGTCGCCGCCACCGTGGTGCGCGAACCGTGAGCCGGCTTTGACGCCGCGCGCCGGGCGCATTCGTTGACGGCATGATCGCCACCGACCCGATCCTCGAAGCCGAGGCCGAACGCCTGCTGAAGGCGCTCCTGCACGTCGAGTGCGACCCGCACGGGCGCAAATGGAATCTCGAGACATGCCGCGAGATCGCGCCGCTGACGCTCGAGATCAACCGCCTCAAGCGGGAGAAGGACGCGGTCATCCTCACCCATTCCTACGTCGAGCCCGAGATCGTCTACGGCGTCGGCGACTTCAAGGGCGACTCGTATCATCTCAGCCTGATGGCGAAGCAGGCGAAGGCGAAGACGATCGTGTTCGCCGGCGTCGTCTTCATGGCCGAGACCGCGAAGATCCTCTCGCCCGGCGCGGACGTGATCGTGCCCGACCGCGGCTCCGGCTGCTCGCTCGCCGATTCGATCACCGGCGCGGACGTGCGGCGCCTGAAGGCCCTCTATCCCGGCGCCGCCGTCGTCTGCTACATCAACAGCACCGCCGAGGTGAAGGCCGAGTGCGACGTCTGCGTGACCTCGGGCAACGTCTACGCCATCGTCGCGAAGCTGCCGCAGCGGCGGATCGTCTTCGTGCCCGACCGGCTGATGGCGGAAAACATCCGCGGCGAGCTCGCCCGCCTCGGCGTCGACAAGGAGATCATCTCCTCCGACGGCACCTGCATGGTGCACGAGGAGTTCACCGTCGCGCAGATCGCCGAGGCGCGCGCGCAGTTTCCCGGGCTCAAGGTCGTGTCGCATCCCGAATGCACGCGCGAGGTCGCGGCCGCGTCGGACTTCGTCGGCAGCACCGGCGCGATGATGCGCTATGTGAAGGCCACGCCCGCGCCGTATTTCCTCATGCTCACCGAGTGCGGCCTCGTCGGCCGGCTCGAGGTCGAGACCCCGGAGAAGCACTTCATCGGCGGCTGCCGGCTCTGTCCCTATATGAAGCTCAACTCGCTCGAGAAGGTGCGCGACGCCCTCGCCGCGCCGCGGCCCGACCAGATCGTGACGCTCGACGAGGACCTGCGCCGCCGCGCCGCGCGCTGCATCGATCGGATGTTCGAGCTCGCGCCGGCGGATTAAAAGATAGCGGCCGCCGGCCCGCCGGCCCATGCTCGGGAAAACGTCCGCCCCGGACGGGCGCCGCCTCTTTTTCGTTCCCATGCTCACTCCCCGCACCGACCACCTGATCGACCTGGCGCTCGACGAAGACGCCGGGCTCGGCGACGTCACCAGCCGCGCGATCTTCCCGGCGAGCCACACCTCGCGGGCCTACATTTCCGCCGGGCACGACCTCGTCGTCTGCGGGCTCGAGGTGGCCGCGCGGGTGTTCGCGCGCGTCGACCCGGCGCTGCAGGTGCGGCTCGCCGCCCGCGACGGCGACCGCGTGAAGCGCGGCGGCATCGTCCTCCGCGTCGCGGGTCCCACGGCCGCGCTGCTCACCGCCGAGCGCACCGCGCTCAACTTCCTCCAGCGGCTCTCCGGCGTGGCGACGCAGGCGCGGAAATACGCCGCCGCGGTGTCCGGCACGGGTGTCCGCATCGTCGATACGCGCAAGACGACGCCCGGCTGGCGCGCGCTGGAGAAATACGCCGTGCGCACCGGCGGCTGCGTGAACCACCGCTCCTCGCTCGGCGAGCACGTCCTGATCAAGGACAACCACATCGCCGCCGCCGGCTCGCTCGCGCAGGCGGTCCGGCAGGGCCGCGCCGCGGCCCCGCACCTCGCCAGGATCGAGGTCGAGGCGAAGACCCTCGCCGAAGTGCGGGAGGCCGTGCGCGCCGCCGCCGACGTCATCCTCCTCGACAACATGACGCCGGCCCAGGTCCGCGCGGCCGTGGCCGCGATCGGCGGCGCGGCGACGATCGAGGTCTCCGGCGGCGTGCGTTACGAGACGCTGCGCGACTACGCGCAGCCCGGCGTGGACGTGATCAGCATCGGCGCCCTCACCCATTCCGCACCCGCGGCCGACCTGAGCCTGACCGTCCTGCCGGCGCGGGCGCCGCGGCGGCGCTGACCTTTTCCATGCAGACCTTCCGCACCGACTGTCTCGTGATCGGCGCCGGCCTCGCCGGCTCCGCCTATGCGCTGCACGCGGCCAAGGCCGGGCTCTCGGTCGAGCTGCTGTCGCTCAACGGCCCGCTCGCGGCCAACAGCGACTGGGCGCAGGGCGGCATCATCTACGACACGTCGCCCGATCGCGCGCTCTTCGCGCAGGACATCCTCGAGGCGAGCGACCACACGGCGAATCCCGCCGCGATCGACCAGCTCGTCCGCGAGGGTCCGGCCGCGGTGAAGGAGCTGCTGCTCGACGAACTGCACGTGCCGTTCGACCGCGGCGCGGACGGCGCGCTCGATCTCACGCGCGAGGGCGGGCACAGCGCCCGCCGCATCATCCATGCGAAGGATACGACCGGCCACGCCATTCTCGCCGAGGTGGCTGCGCGCGTCGACGCCACGCCGCGGATCACGCGCCGCACCGGCTGGGTCGCCGTCGACCTGCTCACGCTCTCGCACAACACCGACAGCATCCCCGACCGCTACGCGCCGCTGACGTGCTTCGGCGCCTACGTGCTCGATGCGGAGACGGGCGAGGTCCACGCGATCGTGGCGCGCAAGACCATCCTCGCCACCGGCGGGCTCGGACAGATTTTCCTGCACAGCACGAACCAGCCCGGCAGCGTCGGCCACGGCGTCGCGATGGCCTATCGCGTCGGCGCGCGCGTGATCGACCTCGAATACGTGCAGTTTCACCCGACCGTCTTCTTCAAGAAGGGCGCGCCGCGCTTCCTCATCACCGAGGCGCTGCGGGGCGAGGGCGCGGTGATCGTCAACAGCCGCGGCGAGCGCTTCATGGACCGGATCCATCCGCGCGGCTCGCTCGCGCCGCGCGACATCGTGGCGCGCGCGATCCATCAGGAACTCGCGGCAAGCGGCGAGCCGTGCGCGTTTCTCGACGCGACGGGCCTGGCGCCGGCCTTCCTGCGCGAACATTTCCCGAGCATCACCGCGCGTTGCGCGGAGGTTGGCGTCGACCTCACCCGCGAGCCGATCCCGATCGTGCCCGCGGCGCACTTTTCCTGCGGCGGCGTGCACACCGACCTCGCCGGCCGGACCAACGTCCGGAACCTCAACGCCGTCGGCGAGACCGGCTGCACCGGCCTGCACGGCGCGAACCGGCTCGCGAGCACCTCGCTCCTCGAATGCCTCACCAGCGCGAAGTTCGCCGCGCACGCCGACATCGCCGACCTCGCGCGCGACGCCTTCCGTCCGCCGGAGCCGCGCGTGTGGACCAGTCCCGCGCGCGAGGCGGACCCGACGCTCACGCGCCAGGACATGCAGTTGCTGCAAAGCACGATGTGGAACTACGCCGGCATCGTCCGCTCGCCGAAGCGGCTCACCCGCGCGCGGCGCATCCTGCTCGAGCTGCGCGAGGAGATCCAGAGCTTCTACCGCGACTGCCGGGTGACGCGCCCGTTGATCGAACTGCGCAACGCCGTGCAGACGGCGCTGCTCGTGGTCCACGCCGCGGGCCTGAACCCGCGCAGCAAGGGCTCGCACTACATCGTCGAAAACGACTGAGCGCGCAGACCGGCGATGCCGGCAGCCCGGACACGAAGACGGCAGCGCCGCCTCATTTCGCCGCCGGCGTCGGCGATCCGCCGGCCGGTGTCCGGGCCGCGAACCGTTTCAGCTCGCGCACGAAGGTTTTCGGACCGCCTTGCATGTAGCCGGTGCGCCCGAGTTCGCGTCCCTCGGCGTCGACGAGCACAAGCGTGGGATACCCGGTCACGCCGAACTTTTCCGCCAGGGCCGCGTTCTGACGCTGCAGTTTCGGCGACTGCGGCGTGTTGCGCGGATAATCGAGCTCCACGAGCACCAGATGCTCGCGGGCATAGTCGAGGAAAGGTTTCTGCGTGAGGATCTGGTCGCGCAGCCGGTGGCACCAGACGCACCAGTCGGAACCGGTGAAATCGAGCAGCACGGGCTTCTGCTCGTCGCGGGCCCGCTCGAGGGCGCGCTCGTAATCGGTGAGCCATGCGGCGGCGGGCGCGGCCTCGACGGCCGGAGGCGCGGGCTCATCGGCTCGAAGCGCCGGGAACGAGGCGAAGACGAGCACAGCCAGGCGGAGGAAACGGGAGAATGGATTCATGGTTTGGACGTCGAAGCGGATGGCCAGTCATTGAGGTTGAAACGCAACGGCTGCTCGACGGTCTTCGCGAACGGTCGTCCGTGCTTGCGGGCGGGAGCGAAACGCCAGCGCCGGATGGCGGCTTCGGCTGCGATCGCAAACAGCGGATGCGTGCTGGAGACCGCGCGGATCTCGACCGGCTGGCCATCCGGATCGACGACGAACCGGATCATCGCCTCGCCCTCGACACCCATGGTGCGCAACTCGGGCGGAAACACCGGCGGGCAGCTGAAAATGACCCGCGGTTCCGCATCGGAGCCCTGGTCGTGCTCCGCGGCCGCACGCAGCTTGGCGAGGGCCTCAGGTGCCGGCGGCACGACCACGCTCTCATGCCGCCGCTTCATCTCCTTGATCCAAATGGCGGCATCGTTCGCCCCGGCGAAGGCAATCCCGTAATAACGAAGCGCGCGCGGCCAGTCGGCCTCGCAGCCAAGCCCGTCCGCCAAACGATCGGCGAGAATCCGCGCGGCGGCGGCGTCACCGGCATCCGCTAGGCGCGCGAGCTCGGCCTGGGCCGCGGCACGGCCCTCGGCGGTCGGAGCCGCGATGCCGTCGATTTCGGCGAGCAGGCGCGCACTGGCTTTCGGGTCCGTGGCGGCCAGTTCGCGCGCCCAGCCCCGCGCCCGAGCGGGATCGAACGGCACGAACTTGCCCCAGAACGCGTGATGCGCGAGCGCGGCGAACCACAAAGGCCGGGGCTTCCCGACCAGGCGCTGCAGCAGGGCACTCGCGGCATTCCGATCGCCCGCGACGTCGGGCGCTGTTTCGAGCAGCGCGAGACAGATCGCGGGCAAATCCCCCGTCGCATCCAGCAGCGCGGGATCCTCGCTGATCGTGCGGAGTGCGGACCGCAGCTCCTCGCGCTCCGTCCCGGACGCGCCGGTCACGGCCTGCCAGAGCAGCGACCGCCCCCACGCGTCCTCGGACTGACGCGCGGCCGCGACGAGATGATCGAAGGCCTGGCGGCGGTCCCGCGGCACCGCGAGACCGTGGAGATAGTGATAGCCGAGATTTACCTCGCTCATCGGTTCGCCGTTCCGGGCGGCCAGCCGGAACCACTCGATCGCCTCCTCGTCGTCGCGCTCGATGCCGATCCCCTCGCGCAGCATCCAGCCGACGTGGTTTTGCGACCAGCCCTCGCCCTCGCGGGCGGCGCGCTCGATCCATTCGAAGGCTTTCGCCGGATCCTTGGCCACGCCCAGGCCGTTTTCGTAAAGCAACCCGAGTTCGCGCATCGCCCGGGCATCGTCCTTGGCCGCCGCCTGCTCGAACCAGCGGCGCGCCTCGGCGTAGTCAGGCTGACCCAGTTCTCCCTTCAGGTGGATCCAACCGAGCATCGTCATCGCGCGGACGAAGCCCCGGTCCGCCGCCTGTCGATACAACTCGGCCGACTTGGGATAATCGCGCGGCACGCCTTCGCCACGGTTGTGGAGATCCGCGAGATTCGTGATCGCCTCGGCGTCGCCGAGCTCGACACCCCGCCGGCAGAGCCGCAGCGCTTCGGCGAAGTCCGGCGCGACACCCGGCCTGCCGTCGCGCAGCACGCTGACCAGCCGCAGCAGCGCGGCCCGGTGATCCTGGGCGGCCGCGAGGCGATACCATTTGACGGCTTCGACGGCATCGGCCGCGACGCCGTCGCCCTGCTCGTAGTGCTGCCCAAGATAATATTGCGAGTCCGCCGAACCAGCCTCCGCAGCCGTCCGGCGCAGCGCGAACGCGCGCCCGGTGTCCGTGGTCACGAAGAGTCCGAACTCGTAGTAGGTCGCGAGCAGTTCGAGCGAGGGGATGTCCCGCTGTCCGGCGGCCTTCTCCAGCCAGTAGAGGTGTTGGCTCGTGTCGGCCTTGGTCCACGTGTTTTCCAGGTAGGCATGCGCGAGATTCGCCTGCGCGACGACATCGCCGGTGCCGGCGCGATCCATCATCCAGAAAAACACGCGCGGAAACTTCGGCGCGCACACGCCGGCGCGGACCTCGAGCCAGCGGGACAAACCGGCGTCGAGCGCGGGCTCGGTCGCCGACAGCGCGCGCCAGCGCCGGGCCGCGGCCGGGTCGGGTTTCTCCGCGCCGAAACCCGTCTCGCAACGCCAGGCGAGATAACGCTGCGCCACGACGTGACCTTGCGCGGCGGCTTTCTCGAGCCAGACGGGCGCCGCCTTTTGATCGAGCCGGGCGCCGGCGCCGACATCCGACAAAAATCCAAGCACGAACTGCGCGTCCGCCTCGCCCGCCTCCGCCCGCGGTCGCGCAAGCCGGGCCGCCGCCGCAGGATCGTCCTGCCGGAGCACGGCCAGGATCGCCTCGCCGGTCGCCGCGACCGTCGGACCGGCGCCGGCCGGCGGGCCGGCCTCGACGGCGGTCGCCATGGAGACGGAGCAAAGAAGGGAAACGCCCAGAAGGCACCGGGGCGGAATGCGCATGGATCCATGCCAACGCCCGCCCACGATCCGAGGCAAGCACGCGGCCCGGGAAAATCTCCCGCCAAAATCGGGACTTTTTCCCGAAGCGCCCGACCGAAAATGACGATCCCGTCCGCGCTCAGGCCCTCAGGCTGGGGCGGCGGCGCGGGCGCGGGCTTTTTCCAGGATGACGCGCAGCGCGGCGAAATCCTCGTCGCGCGTGCGGCTCTCGATGACGAAGTCGAACTTGGGCGCCTCGCGCAGCTCGCGCTCCGCCGTCGCCATCCGGCGCGCGATCTCCGCCTCGTCGTCCTGGGCGCGTCCGTGCATCCGGGCGATGAGCCGGTCGTGATCGACGCGGATGAAGATCGTCGTCATGTGCCGCGCGAGCAGCGGGCTCGACCGGGCGGCGCGGCGGAAACTTTCCACGCCCTGCACGTCGACGCTCATGATCAGGTTGCGCCCCGCCGCGAGCGGATCGAAGACCGAGGCGGCGAGCGTGCCGTAGAGCCGGTGGCGGTCGGCGCCGTGCACCTGCGCCCATTCCAGAAACTCGCCCGCGGCGACGCGGCGCTCGAACTCGTCGGGCGCGAAAAAGTGATAGTGGACGCCGTTGACCTCGCCCGGCCGCGGTGCGCGGGTCGTCGTGGTGATGACGCGGGAGAACGACGGATCCTCGGCGACGAGCCGGTCGCACAGCGTGCTTTTGCCCGAGCCGGCGGGACCGGCGAGGACGAGGAGGACGGCGGGCAGGGATGAGCTCACGGGGGGATCAATAGGTGAACGCGACGATCGCGAGCAGCAGGCCGTAGGCGGCGAACGCGAGCCCGGCGGCGCGCGTGCGGGCCGGGCGGAAGAACAACCATTCGAAAAAGTCGCGCAGCCGGAATGGCGAGGCGCCCAGCCAGATCGCGAGCGCGATGAAGACGTAGACCAGCCCGACCATCAGCAGCCGCTGCGGATACTGGTATTCCATGTAGGCCGCGCCGAGAAGCGGCAGCGCGCTCATGAGGACGAGGACGCACAGGCCGCGCACGGCGAGGAAGTCCGGGACGCACTTGAACGCCAGCACGGCGATGGCCGCGAAGCCGACCGCGAGCCAGAGCTTGTAATCGCCGAAGTCGGCGGCGGAGAGATGGAGGATCGTCCAGAGGAACCACAGCGCGCCCGCGCCGAAGAACACCACGGCGGCGCCGGTGGAGCGCGGCATCGCCTTCAGCATCGCGACGAAGCCGGCGTGGTTGAGCAGCAGCGGCACGCCGAGCGCGAGCAGGAAAAGGCCGGGCAGGAGGGTGGCGAGTTGAAGGGACATGATTGAGGGGGATCGTTCTCTTACACTTTTCCGCCGGCCGCCATCCCGGTTTCGACGGCCGGGTCAGCGCGGAGTTGTTCGCGATCGGAGGTCGAGGTCATGAGGCGGGGAAAACGCAAACGACGGGGAAAACGCAAACCGGTCAGGACGCCACCCCGTCCAGCACCAGCTCCCCATACAGCGTGCTCACGCTCGCGCGCGTGATCTTCAGCGGCACGAGCGCGCCGATCAGCCGCGGCGCCGCGTCGAAGACGCACACGCGGTTGCCGCGCGTGCGGCCGGTGAAGCGTTTCCCGGTCTGGTCCGGACCTTCGACGAGCACTTCCTCGACCGTGCCGAGCAGCGCGGCGTTGCGGCGCTCGGAATTGCGGCGGAGCACGTCGAGCAGGATCTGGTTGCGCCGCTCCTTCGTCTCCTCCGGCACCTGATCCGCGAGGTCGGCGGCGGGCGTGCCGGTGCGGATCGAATATTTGAAGACGTAGGCCATGTCGTAGTTGCAGGCCTCGAAGAGCTCGCGCGTCTGCTCGAAATCCTCGTCCGTCTCGCCGGGGAAGCCGACGATCACGTCGGTCGAGAAATACATGCCGGGCTGCACCGCGCGCAGGGCGTCGACGATCTCGCGGTAGCGCTCGCGCGTGTAGGGGCGGTTCATCGCGCGGAGGATGCGGTTGCTGCCGCTTTGCATCGGCAGGTGCACGTAGCCGCAGAGTTTCGGCAGCCGGCCGTAGGCGGCCACGAGGTCGTCCTTGAAGCCGCGCGGATGCGGCGAGGTGAAGCGGATCCGCTCGAGGCCGTCGATCGCGTGGACGCGCCCGAGCAGCTGCACGAAGGGCGAGATGCCGTCGGTGTGGACGTAGTCGCGCCGGCCGTAGCTGGTGACGATCTGGCCGAGCAGCGTGATCTCCTTCACGCCGCGGGCGGCGAGCGCGCGGCATTCGGCGACGATGTCGTCCATCGGCCGCGAACGCTCGTCGCCGCGCGTCTTCGGCACGATGCAGAACGCGCAATCCATGTTGCAGCCCTGCTGGATCGAGACGAACGCGCTCACCTGCGGCGCCGGCCCGGGCGCGCCGTCGGCGGCATCCTGCGCGAGGACGTGGTCGCGGATCGCGTTCTGCGAGCCGGCCTCCTCGGCGATGTCGACGATCGTGTCGCCGATCGGCACGCCGGCGTCGCGCGCGGCGCGGAGGTTGTCGAGATAGTCGGGGACCTGGTGGAACTTCTGCGTGCCGACGATGAGGTCGAGGTCGGGCAGCTGGTCGAGGAGCGCGGCGCCGCGGTTCTGCGCCATGCAGCCGAGGATGCCGAGGACGAAGTCGGGATTCCTCCGCTTGCGCGCCTGCAGGTTCTGCGCCTTGCCGATCGCCTTCTGCTCGGCCGCGTCGCGCACGGAGCAGGTGTTGAGCAGGAGGATGTCGCAGTCGTGCTCGGTCGGGACGATCCGGTAGCCCCGGGCGCGCAGCATCGCCGCGACAGCCTCGCTGTCGCGCTCGTTCATCTGGCAGCCGTAGGTCTTGATATGAACCCGGTTCACGTGCGGAGCGGCCCTAAGTAAACGGCCCGCCCCGGGGGTCAAACGGTAAACCGCGGGCGGACCGCGCGCGGGGCTTGCGGCGGCGGGAGTCGTGCGCTCACGTTGCGCAGCCAAACCGCCGCCGATGAAGATCTTTGTCCTTTGCTCGCTCCTCGCTTGGATGCTGGCCGCCCCGGCCGCCGCCACCGCCGCGCCGGAGGCGATCTTGGTCATCACCGGCGACCAGCACTCGGCCTACGAGCGGACGGCGCAGTTCGTCGCGCTCGTGGACCGGCTGCGCGCGGAGAACCCCGGCGTGCCGCTCGCGGTGCTGATCGACGGCGACACGTTCGAATTCGGCAACGTCGCCGCGCGGCGCAGCGCGGGCGCGGTGGAGTTCGCGATGTTCGCCGCGCTCGCCGGGCGCGTGCCGACCGTGCTCAACCTCGGCAATCACGAGCCGGAGTTTTACGATCTCGCGGACACGGTCGCGCGCGTGCAGGCGACGGGCGTGACGGTGATCGGCAACGCGGTCGACCGCGCGACCGGGAAGGCGTTCGCCCCGGCGATGGCGCGGCTCAAGCTCGGCGGCCTCGAACTCGCGGTCGTCGGCGTGACGACGGACCGGCTCGCCACCTATCGCGCGGCGGTGCGGCCGTCGCTCGACCTGGCCGATCCCGCGGTGTGGGCGCGGGCGCATTTCCCCGCGCTGCTCGCGGACGAGCCGCTGCCGGTCGTGCTGAGCCACGCCGGGCTGAAGGCGGACCGCGCGATGCTCGCGCTGGTGCCGGACGGCACGCTCTTCGCCGGCGCCCACGACCACCTGCGCTTCGTCCACCGCGAGGGACGGACGGTGTATTTCCATTCCGGATGCTGGAACGAGGCCGCGTCCGTGGCCCGGCTCGGACGCGACGCGGACGGCCCGCGCTGGGACGTCGAGCCGGTGCTCCTCGACGCCGCCGCGCCCGGCGATCCGCGCCTCGCGGAGACGATCAGGCAGACGCTGGAGAAGACGCTGACGCCCGAAGACCGCGCGATCGTCGGCCGCACGGCGCGCGCGCTCGCGCCCGGCGAGGCGGCGCGGTTCGTGGTCGAGGCCGTGCGCGCCGCGACGGGGGCGGACGCAGCGGTGATCGGCGCGACGACCTTCGGCTCCGGGCTGCCGGCGGGCGGCGTGTCGCGGTTCGCGTTCGATGCGTGCGTTCGGTTCGACGGGACGCTCTGCGTGGGCGAAATCGACGGCGCGGCGCTGCGACGATTGCTGGCAGGCGCGAACCAGGGGCCGGACACGCCGTTCGCCGAACGCCGCGGCGAAAATCTGATCTTCGTGGCGCCGAAAGACGTGGTCCCGGGCAAACGCTATCGGATCGCGACCAACGACTGGGCGGCGAAGAACGCCGCGGCGTATTTCGGCGGGGACGCGCCCGTCTGGCAGGAACGTCCGGAACTGAAGCTGAAAGCCGTGGTCACGGACGCGCTGCAACGCCCATGAAGCCCACACGTCCGAACCGGCATCCGATCGCAACCGCGCAGCCGCGGCGCGGCGCGTCCGGAAGTCGCACGCGGCGGCTGGCGCGATGGGGCCTGCTGGCCGGCCTGTGCGGCAGGATCGCGCTGGCGCAGGAGACGGCCCCGGCGGGGGAAAGCACGCCGTCCACGGACGAACTTTACGAGCAGGGCCAGGCGCTGTTCGACCAGCTCGCGCCGCCGGAGATCAAGGAGCAGTTCGCGTTTCCGTCGAAGGCCCGGTGGGACGAGTTTGCGGCGACGTTGCAGCACGCGCTCGAGAACGACGACCTCGCCGCGCTCGCCGTCTACGAGCCGGAGGCGAAGGCGGCGCTGGTGGCGCTCCGCGCGCTGCCCGGCTACGAGGACTATGCCGACTGGCTCGAGGAGCGGATCGACTACATCGAGGCCGCGAAGGAGGCGACCCGGCCCGGCGCGCCGCCGGCGGTCGTCGCACGGCCGCCCGCGCCACCGGGCGCGCCCGCCGCGCCGGCGGCCGGAGCGACGATCCCCTACTACGATCTCTGGCTCGCGCGGATGAACGCGCGGCCGCGGCCGGAACGCGCCGATGCGCTCATGCCGGTGCTGCGGGCGGCGTTCGCGGCCGAGGGCGTGCCGGCGGAGATCGCGTGGCTGGCCGAGGCGGAGTCGACGCTCGATCCCGCGGCACGCAGCCCGGCGGGCGCGAAAGGCCTGTTCCAGCTCATGCCCGCGACGGCAAAGGCGCTCGGGTTGAGCACGTTTCTGCCGGACGAGCGGGCCGATGCGGAGAAATCGGCCCGGGCCGCGGCGCGCCACCTGCGCGAGCTGCACGAGAAATTCGGCGGCTGGCCGCTGGCGTTCGCGGCGTATAACGCCGGCGAGGGCCGCGTGCGCCGGCTGCTGCAGCAGAAGAAAACGGATACGTTTGCCGGGATCGCGTCGGCGCTGCCGGCGGAGACGCGGATGTATGTGCCGAAGGTCTGCGCGACGATCGCGGTGCGCGCGGGAGTGGCGCCCGAGCGGCTGGCGGCCCCGCGCGCGGGCTGATCAGTCCGCGGTGCGCGGCTCGGCGCGGACCCGGACGAGCATCAGCGCGGCGAGGAGCAGGCAGACGCCGCCGGCCATCACGGCGTGGACGAGGTTGCCGTGCAGATAGGTTTTCACGAGCCCGCCGAAGAAGAGCGCGGCGAGGATCTCGGGCAGGACGATGAAGAAGTTGAAGATCCCCATGTAGACGCCGACGCGCTCCCGCGGCAGCGCGCCGGCAAGGATCGCGTAGGGCATCGAGAGGATCGAGGCCCAGGCCACGCCGCCGAGGGCGAGCGCGCCGAGCAGCAGGTATTTCCGCTCCTCGCCGTGGATGAAGCCGACGGCGAGCAGGCCGAGGCCGCCGAGCACGAGGCAGGCGCCGTGGAGGCGGCGCCGGTCGGTCGTGCGCGCGAGCGCCATGAGCCCGAAGGCGGCGACGAACGTGACGGCGTCCTTGACCGCGTAGCACACGCCGGCCCACTCCACGCCGCGCTTGAAGACGTCGGACTGCGGGTCGTTGCTGCCGAAGATGACCGGCACGGCGTTGGAGAAATGCAGCCACATGCAGAACAGGCCGAGCCAGGTGAAGAACTGCACGACCGCGAGCCGCCGCATCGTGCCCGGCATCTTCGCGAATGCGTCGGGGATCTCCTTCCACAGATGCGCGAGGCCGCCGCTTTCGGCGTTCCGGCGCCGGAACGCCTCCAGATCCGGCGGCGGGTCCTCCTTCGTGGACAGGATCGTCCACATCACGGCGGCGAAGAAGGCGGCCGCGCCGATGTAGAACGAAAGCGTGACGTTGGCCGGCAGCGCGCCGGGGCCGGCGGCGTCGCCGCTGACGTGAAAGACATTGCGCAGCAGGTAGGGCAGCATGCCGGCGACGACGGCGCCGACGCCGATGAAGAAACTCTGCGTGGCGAAGCCGGCGCCGCGCTGCGATTCGGGGAGCTTGTCGGCGACGAACGCGCGGAACGGCTCCATCGAGACGTTGATGGACGCGTCGAGGATCCAGAGGAGCGCCGCCGCCATGTAGAACTTCGGGAGGTGCGGCATGAGCCACGCGGCGAGCGCGCCGGCGTTGGGCATGAGCAGGAGCGCGAGCGAGCTGAGGATCGCACCGACGAGGAAATACGGCCGGCGCCGGCCGAGCGGGCCCCAGGTGCGGTCGCTCATCGCGCCGATGATGGGCTGCACGAGGAAGCCGGTGAGCGGGGCGGCGAGCCAGAGCCGCGCGATCTGGTCGTCGGCGGCCCCGAGATAACTGTAGATGGGGCTCATGTTGGCCATCTGCAGGCCCCAGCCGAACTGGATGCCGAGGAAGCCCGCGTTCATGTTGAGAATCGCGGGCCAGGAAAGCGGGCGGGCGGGCGGGGTCATGGGGTGGACGCCGGCGCGGGGTGCAGGGGCTCGCTGTAGTCGCGGAGCGCGCGGTCGCCGACGCGGTCGTAGAGCCTGATCCAGTGCCGGAGCGTCGCGAGCTTTTCGTGCGCGAGCCGCTGCAGCTGCGCATCGGTGCAGCGCCACTGCCAGTTGCCCTCGGTCGTGCCGGGGCGGTTCAGCGTGGCGCCGGCGGGCAGGTCGAGCAGGTCCTGCAACGGAAGCACGGCCAGGCGCGAGACGGTGGCGAGCGCCGCCCGGATGACGGGCCACGCGGAGCGCGAGCCGCCGAGCTGGAAATAATCGTCGACCATCGCCTGGTAGGACGGCGGCAGCGCCTCGAGCCAGCCGCGCGTGGTGGTGTTGTCGTGCGTGCCGGTGTAGACGACGCTGTCGGCCGGATAGAAGTGCGGCAGGTTGACGTTGTTCGCGTCGTGGCCGTAGGCGAACTGGAGGATGCGCATGCCGGGCAGGCCCGCGGCGCGGCGGAGCGCGACGACATCGGGACCGATGTAGCCGAGGTCCTCGGCGATGATGCGCGCCTGCGGCAGCGCGGCGCGGATCTTCTCGAAGAACGGCAGCCCGGGGCCCTGGCGCCAGCGGCCGCTGCGGGCGTCGGGCGCGCCGGCGGGGATTTCCCAATACGTGTCGAAGCCGCGGAAGTGGTCGAGGCGGATGATGTCGTAGAGTTCGAAGGCGGCGCGGAGCCGGTCGATCCACCACTTGAAATCCGTCCGCGTGAGATGCTCCCAGTCATAGAGCGGGTTGCCCCAATACTGGCCGAGCGCGGAGAAATAATCGGGCGGCACGCCGGCGACGGCGAGCGGCTGGCCGTCGGCGTCGAGGCGGAACACCGCGCGGTCGCGCCACGTGTCGGCGCTGTCGAGCGCGACGAAGATGGGCACGTCGCCGATGATGCCGACGTTGCGGGTGGCGGCGTAGCGGCGGAGCCGGTCCCACTGGGAGAAGAAGACGTATTGATAAAACGCATGCCGCTCGGCGTCGAGCCGCACGGCCGGCGGCAGCGCGGTGTGCAGGCCGGCGCTCCAGGCGCGCAGCGGCTCGGGCCAGCCCGTCCACGCCCGGCCGCCGAAATGGGCCTTGAGCGCCATGAAGTCGGCGAACGGCTCGAGCCAGGCGCCGTGGCGGCGGCGGAAGTCGCGGAAGGAATCGTAGGAGCCGAAACGGTCCGCGCCGGAATCGGCGAAGCGGTCGTAGGCGCGCGCCAGCACCGGCCAGAAACGGGCGTAGAGCTCGCCGTAGTCGACGGCGTCGGCCGGCAGCTCGCGCAACGGGGCGAGTTCGCCGGGCTGGAGCAGGCCGGCAGTCTCGAACTCGCCGAGATCGATGAAATACGGATTGCCCGCGGAGCCGGAGAACAGCTGGTAGGGCGAATCGCCGTAGCCCGTCGGCCCGATCGGGCAGATCTGCCAGTAGCGCACGCCGGCCTGCGCGAGGAAATCGACGAAGCGGCGGGCGCCCGGGCCGAGGTTGCCGATGCCGTAGTCGCCGGGCAGCGACGAGACGTGGGCGAGCACGCCGGCGGCGCGGATGTTCAGCCAGGAGGACGGAGTCGCGGACATGGTGGAGGAGGTTGGCGGGCGGCCGCGGCGCGGGCCGGCGGCCGGAGGCCCGGCGCGGGAGAAAAAGCGGCCACCCGATTCGATCCGGTGGCCGCGGAGGAGAGGACGCGGGGGCGCGACGTGGCGGTTAGAATTTGTAGGACGCGCCGACGGAGTAGTTCGCGCCGTATTTCTGGTAGTCCTGGACGAAGCGGACGTCGGCGCCCGAGGAGGCGACGAGCGGCTCGTCCGTCAGGTTGTAGGCCTGGACGATGAGGGCCAGGTCCTTGAGGGGGCCCTTGCGGAAGGTGTAGCTGACCTGCGCGTCGACCACGGTCTCGGGCTGCAGGTTGCGATACACGGCGCCGCGGGGGCCGAAGGTGGCGATGTCGCCGCGATAGGCGGACCGGTAGCGCGCGCTGATGCGGGCGGAGAAGCCGGCGCGCTCGTAATAGACCGTCGCGCTGCGCACGCGGTCGGAGAGGCCGACGAGCGACGTGGCGGGGTTGTTCAGGTCGGGCTGGATGGAGCTCTTGAAGAACGAGGCGCTGGCCAGCACGCCGAAGCCCTTGAGCGCGTGGGCGAATTTCTCGCCGGGCAGCGAGATGGAAAGCTCCACGCCCTTGATCATGCCGCCCTGGCCGTTCATCGGCACGGTGTTGTAGCCTTCGTAGATCGCCGGGGTCACGCCGGTGACGCCGGTCGGCAGGCCGGTGAAATCCTTCAGGACCTTCGCGTTGTAGGTGTAGGAAACGAGATCCTTGTAGAAGCCCGCGACGGCGATGTAGCCTTGGTTGTCCTTGAAGTAGTGCTCGAACGAAATGTCGTAGGAGTTGGAGCGCCACGGTTCGAGGTCCGGGTTGCCGCCCTCGGCGCTCCACGGGCTGTTCTGCACGTCGGTGGAGGCGGCCTTGTTCACGTCGAACGAATAGGTGGAGCCGGCGCGCATGTCGTTCATCGGCTGGCGGGCGAGCTGGCGGGCGGCGCTCATGCGGATCGAGTCGGCCGGCGTGACGTGGAAGTTGAGATTCAGGCTGGGGACGAAATCGGTGTATTTGTGCGAGGCGGACACATTGTCGATGGCGAGGCTGCTGCGATTGATCGCCTGGCCGCTCGAATTCTGTTCGGTCTGCATGACCTGGGCGCCGAGATTGCCGGTGACGGGGAGCGGGCCGATCTTGTGGTCGATGTCCAGCTTGGCGTAGGCGATGGAGACCTTCTCGTCGACGGACCAGTTGTTGGCCATCTTGGTCGGGTCGTTGTTGGCGATCTTGTCGTAGAATCCGCTCTCGTAGAGGGCCATCGGGTCGTAGCTGTAGAGCTTGCCCATGCCGATGAAGCTGAGGTCGGTGAGGCCGACGGACGCCGGCATCGGGGCGCTGGACGCGCCGTTCTTCAGCTGGAGGAAATAGCCCTCCATGCCGTTGGGGCCGGACTCGGTCTCATACTTGTCGCGCTTGTTGAAGACCGCGCCGAGTTCGAAGCGGCTGAAGAGGCCGTGCAGCGGATGCTCCACGGCGGCCTTGTATTGGGACAACTGATCGCGGGCGATGGGACCCTTGACGAAGCCGTGCTGGCCGGAGGGGCGGCTGGCGGAATCCACGCCCCAGCCCTGGGGCATGCCGAGGCGCAGCTTCGTGCCGTCGGAATAATCCAGCAGGTGCGTGAACGTGGCGCCCGCGCCGCCGTCGGGCGCGAGGTGGTAGGTGATCGTATCCGGCGTGCCGACACCGTTGACGCCGTAGCCCGAGTAGGTCTCGAGGACGAAGTCGACTCGGCGGACGCGCGAGTAGCTGAGGTCGAGATCGGCCTTCCAACCGTCCTTGTCGCCGATCGTGACATTCCAGCCGCCGGCGAAGAGGTGGTCGTCGCGCTTGGCGAAATCGTTGCGGACGACACCGTAGAAATTCGTCAGCGTCGCGTCGGTGATGAGGCCGTCCTGCACGGTGTAGCCGGGCTGCAGCACGGCGTAGGTGCCCCAGTTCGGGCTGAGCGGCATCTCGATGCCGCGCAGCTTCTGATTCTCGTGGAAGTTGGAGTAGAAGAGGTCGACGGTGGAGTGGACGAAGTCGCTCGGCGCGAGCTCGATCACGGCCATGTAGGCGTCGCGCTTGATCTCGCTGGTGCGGACGAAGGGCTTGGCTCCGCCCATGAGGTTGGCGCCGCCCGGGAAGCTGCCGTCGTAGCCCCAGGAGTTGAACTGCTCGCCCTGGCCGGGGCGGACGGAGTTGGAGACGCCGAAGGCGATGCCGACCTTCCGGTTGGCGAACGTGTCGATGTAGGAGAGCGTCTCGCGGAAGCCGCCGCGCTCGCCGTCGGCGTTGCTCGGCTTCATGCCCGTCCACTCGTAGAAAGTGCTGACGGCGACGGCGCGCCGGCCGAAGGAGAGCGGCCGCACGGTCTGGAGGTCGACGGTGCCGGAGAGGCCCTGGCCGACGAGCGAGGCGTCGGTGGCCTTGTAGACGACGACGTTGTTGAGCAGTTCGGCGGGATACTGGTCGAACTCGACCGACCGGCCCGAATTCGTGCTGACCTGCTGGCGGCCGTTGAGGAGCGCGGTGCTGAAGTCGCCGTTGAGGCCGCGGATGACGATGGCCTGGGCGCGGCCGTTGAGGCGCTGCGTGGTCAGGCCGGGCAGGCGCGTGAGCGACTCGGCGATGCTGATGTCGGGCAGCTTGCCGATGTCCTCCGCGTGGATGACCTCGGTGATCAGGCCGAGCTTCTGCTTCTCCTCGGCGGCGGCGGCGAGGCTGCTGGCGAAACCGCTGGTGACGGTGAAGGTGTCGAGGACGACGGCCTTGTCCTCGGTGTTGCTGGTCTTGATTTCGGATGAGGACGGAATGGCGGCGTCCTGGGCCGCGGCCGGCAGGGCCAGTGCGACGGTCAGGAGGCCGATCCCGGCGGTGCGCCACAACAGGGCGGACCGGGAGGGAAGCGTGGTTTTCGGAGACATGGGGGTTGGGTTCTGCGTCAGGTGTTGCGGGTGCAAGAGAGCGGCCTCGCGGGGAAGCCGCACGCTCGGGGGACGTTCGTAGTTGTGGGGTAAGGGACGCCGCGGAGGGGCGCGTCCCGGGATGCGTTCACGGTGATTTTTTCCGAGTCTCTTCGCCATGAGCGAAAGCGGCAGAAAACCGCGATGGGCAGGAAAAAACTTGGAAACGAAGCCCGCGGCGGACGCGGTCCGGACGGCGCGCGCGCCCCGCAATCGGAAGCGCCGAAGTTTTGTCCGGCTGGCCTAGGAATCGTCGGGGCGCGGCGTTTTGCCCGGGCGTTTTCCGTCGTGAAACTCGGAGCCACCCCCCTGTTCCCATGCCCATGCTTCCCGCTCCCCTTCCCTCGCCCGGTGTCCGGTTTTCGTGGCTCGGCCTCGCGCTGCTCGGCCTGCTGTCCCCTGTCTCCGGCCACGCCGACGGTGCCGCGGCGGAGCCGCCCGCGGGCTGGTGGCGCGACGCCACCTTCTACGAGATCTTCGTGCGCTCGTTCGCCGACGCGGCCAGCGGCCCTCTCGCAGGCGACGGCATCGGCGACCTGCAGGGCCTCATCGATCATCTGGATTATCTCAACGACGGCCGCGGCGCCGCCGGTTCGTCGCTCGGAGTCGACGCCGTCTGGCTGATGCCCATCCAGCCGTCGCCGAGCTACCACGGTTACGACGTCACCGACTATTTCGCGGTGAATCCCGACTACGGCGATCTCGCCCTCTTCCGCCGCTTCGTGGCCGAGGCGCACCGGCGCGGCATCCGCGTCATCATCGACCTCGTGCTCAACCACACCTCGCCGCGGCACCCGCTGTTCCTCCGCGCGCTGGCCGGCGGTCCGGGAGCGGACGAGCGGAAGCTCTTCCGTTTCGCGGACGTGCCGGAAAGCGTGGCCGGCCCCTGGGATCAACGCGCCTGGTTTCCGGCCGGGGGACAGTTCTACTACGGAGTGTTTTCCGACGAGATGCCGGACTGGAATTTCCGCGAGCCGGCGGTGACGGCGCATCACCGGCGCGTGGCCGAATTCTGGCTGAAGGAGATCGGCGTCGACGGTTTCCGGCTCGATGCGGTGCGCTATTTCGTCGAGACGGACGAGGAGCAGCAGGACACGGAGGAGACCCGGCGCTGGCTGCGGGAGTTCACGGATTATTGCCATGCGGTGAAACCGGGCGCCTTCGTCGTCGGCGAGCACACCGGCGCGATGCGCGAGGTGGCGCGCTGCATCCGCGGCGGATCGCTCGACAGCGCCTTCGAGTTCACGCTGGCCCGCGCCACGATCGAGGCCATCCGGCTGGAAAGCCCCGGACTGCTCCTGCAAACCCTCCGGCGGCTGGACGCGCTCTACGGCGGCGGATCGCCGTGGTCGTCGTTTCTCTCGAACCACGACCAGGACCGCGTGCGCACGCAGCTCGGCGACCGGCCCGGAAAGGCGCGGCTCGCCGCGCAGCTGCTCTTCACACTGCCGGGCGTGCCGTTCGTGTATTACGGGGAGGAGATCGGGATGCGCGGCGCGAAACCGGACCCGGAGCTGCGCACGCCGATGCCGTGGACGCCCGCGCCGCCGAATGCCGGATTCGCCGCGGCGTCCGTCCGGCCATGGCACGCCTTGAATCCGGATTTTGGCGACATCAACGTCGCCCGGGAGTCCGCCGCGGACGATTCGCTGCTCGCGCTCTACCGGAGGCTCATCCGCCTCAACGCCGGCTCGCCCGCGCTCCGCCACGGCGCGGCGCTGCCGGTGAGCACGGACGACCGCGGCGTCTACGCCGCGATGCGGGCGGCCGGCGGCGAGGTCGTGCTCGTGCTCGCCAGCTTCTCGGACCGGCCGAAGGCCGGCCCCGCGCTCGAACTGGCGGCCGGTCCGCTCCGCGCCGGCTGGACGCTGCGGGAGGAACTCGCGGGCGCGGAGGTCGCGCCGCCCGCACTCACCGCCGCCGGCGGCTTCGCGCACTGGCGGCCGCTGGCGGAACTGGCGCCGGACACCGTCTATGTGCTCCGCTGGACGCGGCCGTGAGCGCGCGTCTCAGATGACCGCCGCCGCTTCCTCGACGGGCTCGGACGCATCCGGCGGCTTCCGCTGCGGGACGCCGTGGGTGTAGTCGAGCCGGTTGGCGTAGACGGTCTTCGGGTCGGAGTCGCGGCGGTTGCGCTGCCGGTCGAGTTGGTCGCGATAATCCTGGGGCGAGAGCCCCTTGTGCTGCTTGAAGACCCGGGCGAAATACGCCGGGTCGGCGAAGCCGCTCGCGTAGGCGATCTCGGAGATGTTGAGCGTCGTCGTGCCGAGGGCGAGGATCGCACCCTCGATCCGGATACGCTGGATGTAGTGCGTGAGCCGCTCCTTCGTCTCGACGTGGAAAAGGTGCGAGAGGTAGTCCGGCGAGCAGCCGAGCATGCCGGCGATGTCCTGCACGCGCAGGTCGGGATTGGAGAACTGCTCGCGGACGAGGCATTTCGTCTGAAAGACCTTGCCGATGTCGCCGTTGAGATTGCCGGTGCCGGTCTCGACGATGTTGCGGAAGAGGCCGAGCAGCGCGAGCAGCAGGCCCTTGACCACGGCCTCGCGCGCGGGCGTCTGCATCGCGTGCGTGTGGACGAGGCTGTTCGTCAGCGTGAGGAAGACCTCGAGATTCGGGGCGTCGAAGAACTCGATCGCCTCGATGTCCGGGTGCTGCGGCGAGGCCTCGTAGGCGAAATGGAGGCTGAGGGTGTTGTTGTAGAAGCCGGCGACGAGGTTGCGGAAGGGACGGTCGACGTCGGGATGCACGGTCTCGCCGTGCGGCACGCCGGCGGGAATCACGCAGATCTCGCCCGGTCCGACCTCGAAACGCTCGCGGGGCACGCGAAACTCGGTGCGGCCGTAGACCTGGAGGAAGATCTCGGGGCGGTAATGATAATGCATGCCGCGCAGATTGTGCGCCGGCTTGGCGTCGTGCGGGATGCGCAGCCGGAGCTGGCCGCGCTCGGCCTGCTTGATCCACAGGTCGAAGATGCGCCGCATCTCGGCACGGTCCTGATGGCTCAGCGTGCGGGCGTCGAAGATGGCTTTCATGGTTCGGGTCTCGCGGGTGGGGTTGGCCGCAGGCGGGAACGCGGGGCGGTGTGGTGGAGGGGGAAACGGACCGGACGCACCGTGGCCCACTCGCGCGCGGTTTTCCAATTGAAAAAGCCTAGCGGTGGCGCGAAGCGCGGTTTTATCCCATGCTTCGAGGATTTTTCCGATGTGGCGAAAACGTCTCCGACTCCGCGGCGGCCATCGGCCTGCACTGCCGGCCGCATTCGGCGAACATCGCACCGGACCCGGCCGAACTCATGCCGGTGGACGGGCGATCTTCATTGGCGAGCCGTGCTCCGAAGGGCGGAGCCGCCCTCCGGACGGGTTGGCGGACGCACGCCATGGCACAACCGTTCCGGAAGAACGGTTCGCCCCACCTCACCGACATGATCCGGACTCAGTCCTGCGCGCCGTCGACCGACACGAGGACGCGGCAGCCCCACGCCGGCAGCGCGAGCGACGGCGTGGCGGAGAGCTCGACGCGTTCGCCGGTGAAGGCGTCGCGCCAGCGGCCGGCGAGCGCGGGATCGAAGGCGTCGGCGGTCGCCGCGGCGCCCGTGAGGTTGAGAAACGCCGCGACGCGCCGACCGCCGGCCTCGCGCAGCAGGGCGAAGACGGCTTCGTTCTGCGTGGTCGGAATCCGCCGCGACGCCGCGCCGGTCGCCAGCGCGGGATGCGTGCGCTTGAGCTCGATCAGCGTGCGGTAGAACGCCGTCTGCTCCGGCTGCGCGCGCCACGCGATGGGATCGCGTTCGAAAAAGAGCAGCCGGTGGTCGAACGCGATTTCCTGGCCGTTGTAGACGAGCGGGATGCCGTCGAGGACGAAGGAGAGCACCGCAAAGGTCCGCGCGCCGCCGCCGAGCCGCTCGAACTCCGTGCCCTGCCAGCTGTTCTCGTCGTGGTTGCTCGTGTAGTAGATCAGCGCGCCCCCGGCGGGGAAGCGCACGCGGGTGCGCGCAAGCGTGTCGTCGATGCGAGCCACGGGCGCCTTCGCCTGCGCGACGTCGTTGAACGCATGCATCATCTCGAACGCGTAGGAGGCGTTGAACGCATGCAGCTGGTGCTGCGGCGTCTCGCTTTCCGCGAGCAGGAAGAGGTCGGGCCGCAGCCGCCGCAGCCGCGCGAAAAGTTCGTCCCAGAACGGCGTCGGCACGCCGGTCGCGAAGTCGCAGCGGAAGCCGTCGACGCCGAACGCCTGCACCCAGTGCGCCAGCGCGGAATACTGATACTCGAGCACCGCGGGATTCGCGAAATCGAGCTGGATCACGTCGGTCCAGTCGAAGCCCGTCGGCGGCTGGAACACGCCGTGCGCGTCGCGCACGTAGTAGTCGGGATGCTCGCGCGCGAGCGGGTTGTCCCAGGCGGTGTGGTTGCCCACCCAGTCGAGGATGACGCGGAAGCCCTGCGCATGCGCCGCGTCGACCAGCCGGCGGAAATCCGCCTCGGTGCCGAACTCGGGGTTCACCGCGAAATAATCCTTCACCGCGTAGTAGCTGCCGAGCGGGCCCTTGCGGTTGCGCTCGCCGATCGGATGGATCGGCATGAGCCACAGCACGCCGACGCCGAGTTCGCGCAGCCGCGGCAGATCGGCCTGCACGGCGGCGAATGTGCCGGCGTCCGAATACTGGCGGACATTGATCTCGTAGATCGTCTCGCGGCGGATCCAGTCCGGCACGCCGACGGCGGGCCGCCCGGCGCAGATCTGGATCGGCTCGACCGCCGGCAGCGGCGCGGCACAGGACAGAAACGCGGCGCCCAGCGCGGCGGACAGAAAACGGGAAAGTCGGGTCATGGGGAAACGGGGTTCGCCTTCACCGTGCCGTTCCGCCGGCGATCCGCCACGGCATTATCCCGGAGGAACCCGACATCGCCCGGAAAAATCTTAGGTGCGCCCGCTTCGGCCGGCAGCGCCTGCCGGCGCGATCCTGCGCACTTCGCGCCCAGCGGGCGGAAGATGTCTGGAATGCGAGAGCGAAATCCACCCGGAGCCCCGCACAACCCATGCGGAAGCAAACGGAAACGGAAGCCGCGGCGTTCTCTTCGCCACCCGCGCCGGCGCGGACGCGCGACGTCAGCCGAGCGCCAGCGCGATCACGCCCGCCGCCATCGCCGCGGACGCCCAGAGCCGGCGGCGCGCGTCGGCTTCCTTCAGGAGTTTCGCGCCGAGAAACGCGCCGATCACGATGCTGACCTCGCGCGCCGGCGCGATGTAGCTGACGGGCGTGAACCGCATCGCCGTCAGCACGAGCACATAGGCGGCCGGCGAAAGCAGGGCGACGCCGAAGGCCCAGCGGCGGTTCACGCGCCACTCGCGGGCGACTTCGGTCCGCCGCCGCCAGGCGAACGGCGTGAGCAGCACGATCTGCGTGAACGCCGTGCCCGCGTCGTAGAGCACGGGCGCGATCGCGAGCGCAGCCACGCCATGCCGGTCCCAGAGCGTGTAGGCGGCGATGAAGACGCCGGAGACGACACCGTAGTTGACCGAGGAAAACCGCCCCGGCCGCGCCGCGCCGGAGGGCGGCGTCGCCGAATCGCCGGCGCTACCCGCCGCCGACCGGCGCAGCCGCGCGCCCACCTTCGCAAACCCGCCGGTGAGCCAGAAGATCGCCGCGACGATCACCGCGCCGCCGGCGAGCGCGAGCGCCGAGGGCCGCTCTCCGAGCAGCACCACGGCGGCCAGCGTCGAGAGCAGCGGTCCGGTGCCGCGCGCCAGCGGATAGATCAGCGAGAAATCGCCGGTGCGGTAGCCGCGCTGGAGAAAAAGCGAGTAGCTCGTCTTGAGGACGCCGCTGCCGACGATCCACGCCACCGCGCCCGCGGACAAGACCGGCGGCCAGTGCGACCAGTAAAAGAGGACGACCGGCACGTAGCCGGCGCAGATGATCGCGCCGACCAGCCACACGAACGGCAACCCGCCGCCGGCGCGCTTGGCGCAATAGTTCCACGTCGCATGCAGACCCGCGGCGGCGAGGACGAGCAGCAGCGCGAGCGGGGTCATCCGCGATGCGCCGAAGCCGCGGGTGCCGCACCGCTCGTCGCCACCGCGCCGATACGGACGCGCGGCGGAAGCGCGGACGGGCACGGAAATGCCGGAAAACGGGTGAACGAAACGAAAATCATGGGACCGGAAACGCCGGTTGTTCTGAACCGGCGCCCCGCGCGCCGCACGGCGAAAAATAAAGTGTCATGTCTTACATGACGCTGTGCAAAAGACGGCGGACGGAAGGGCGGGCCGCGAAGCGGAAGCGATCGGAGGAAACCATGCCTCCGCGTCGGCGGGAACGCATGCCGGCGCGTCCGGTGGCGCGCGGGCGTGTTTCGCCGTGAATTCCGCCGGCGGAGCGTGCAACCTGCGCGGCGCATGTCGCGTTATCTCGCCGAACTTCGTCCCACGCTGGCGCTGGCCGTCCCGATCGTCATCGGGCAGGTCAGCCAGATGCTCATGGGCGTCACGGACAGCGTGATGATCGGGCACAACGGCACGGTGCCGCTGGCGGCGTCCTCGTTTGGCGGCAATGTCTTCGCGCTTTTCTACGTGCTCGGGATCGGTCTCATGCTGCCGGTGGCGGTCTTCGTGGCGCGGGCGCGCGGCGCGGGCCGGCCGGAGGAGTGCGCGGAGTATCTGCGGCACGGCGTGGCGCTCGCGCTCGGGTTCGGCCTGCTGGAGATGATCGTGCTCGCGGCGCTGGGCACGCAGCTGCACCGCTTCGGCCAGCCGCCGGAGGTGCTCGCGACCGTGAACCCGTTCTTCCAGCTCATCAGCGCGTCGATCCTGCCGGTGCTGCTGTATCTCGTCTTCCGCCAGCACGCCGAGGCGATGGGCCGGCCGTGGATCCCGATGGCGATCATGCTGGGCGGCGTGGGGCTGAACGCGTTCCTCAACTGGGTCTTCATCTTCGGCCACCTCGGGCTGCCGGCGTGGGGTCTCACCGGCGCGGGCGTGTCGACGCTGCTGTCGCGGACGCTCGGCACGGGCGTATTGATCGCTTGGGTGCGCTCCGACGCGCGGATGCGCGAGACCTGGCCGCGGCACTGGCTGGCGCCGCTGTCGGGCGCGCGGCTGCGCGAGATGCTGCGGCTCGGGCTGCCGTCGTCGGGCATGCTGCTGTTCGAAAGCGGCGCCTTCACCGCGGCGACGATCATGATCGGCTGGCTCGGCGCGGTGCCGCTCGCGGCGCACCAGATCGCGATCTCGTGCGTGTCGACGACGTTCATGATCTCGCTCGGCCTCTCGATGGCGGCGGGCATGCGGATCAGCGCGGCGGTCGGCGCCGGCGAGCACGCGCGGCTGCGGCCGATCGGATTCAGCGCGCTCGGGCTCGGCGCGGCCGTCTCCGGCGTGCTGATGGCGTTCTACCTGGTCGCGGGGCGCACGGTCGCGGGCTGGTTCGTGCAGGGCGACGCGGCGGTGGTCGCGCTCGCGGCGCAGCTCCTCGTGGTGGCGGCGCTGTTCCAGATCGTCGACGGCGGCCAGGTGATCGGCGCGGCGATCCTGCGCGGCTTGCAGGACGTGAAGATCCCCGTGGTCGTGACGTTCATCGCCTACTGGATCGTGGCGATCCCGGGCGGCTATCTCGGCGGCGTGCGCGGCGGCTTCGGCGCGGTGGGCGTGTGGTCCGCGCTGGCGGCGGGGCTCGCCTTCGCCTCCGTCGCGCTCGGCCTGCGTTTCGCGCGCCGCACGCGGTAGGCGCGCTCAGCGCGGGAAACGCGCGCGGAGGGCGTCGAGGGTGAGGCCGTCGAGGCGCACGGTCTTCTGGCGCGAGGTGTCGCCGCGGAGGACGGTCACGGCGCGGCGCGGCAGGCCGAGCGTGTCGGCGAGAAACCCGCAGAGCGCCTCGTTGGCCCGGCCCTCGACCGGCGGCGCGTGGACCTTGACCTTGAGGGCGTCGCCGAGCCAGCCGACGACTTCGCTGCGCGGGGCGTTGGGGATCGCCTTGATCGCGAGCGTGCAGGACGGCGCGGCGGCGGTGGGCGGCGTTTTCCCCGCGGGTTTCACGGATGGAATAGCGCAAGGCGGCCGGTCAGCCGAGCGCCTCGGCGAGCGCGGCGATGATGTCGTCGGCCGGCTCGATGCCGACGCAAAGGCGCAGGAGGTCGGGATCGAGCCGGCTCGCGGCGAGTTCGGCGAGGCCGGCGGGCGTCGTCACGAGATCGTAGTGCGCGAGATACATGAAGGGACAGATGAGCGTCGTCTTCATGCCGAAGCTCGGGCCCTTCGGCAGCCGCAGCCGGTCGTAGAATTCCGCGAGCGCGCCGGAGCGGCGGAGCGTGAACGTGATCATGCCGCCGGTGGCGCCGGGCGCGCGCGCGAGCCGGAGATAGTTTTCCCGGCTCGCGGGATGCAGCGCCCAGAAAACGTCCTTCACCGCGGGATGCACGGCGAGGAAGCCGGCGACGCGCCCGGCGTTCGCGTGGATCTGCGCGAGCACGGCCTCCGTCCCGCCGATCTGCCACGCGAGCCGGGCGAGATCGCGGCGATAGAGCGGCTCGTGCCGCGCGGCGATCCTCTCGCGCAGCGCGGCGGCGTCGGGTCCGGCGGGATTCACGGCCACGAGGCCGGCGGTGAGGTCGCCCTCGCTCGCGGTGTATTTGGTCAGGCTGGACACGACGACGTCGGCGTGCGGGAGGACGTCGACGTCGAACACGGACGAGATCGACGGATCGACGAGCAGGCGCGCGCCGTGGCCGCGGCAGAGCGCGGCGAGCCAGGGCAGGTCGGGCGTCTGGATGAGCGGATTCGTCGGCACCTCGGCGATGACGCCGGCGATGCGCCGGCCGTGCCGGGCGAAGATGCGTTCGAGCCCGTCGCGATCGAAGACGTCGCGGATGTAAACGTAGTCCGCGGGCGCCGCGACCTGCCTCTGGAGGATCGCGATGGTGTCGAGGTAGAGCCAGCCGAGCTGCAGCCAGACGGTGCGGCCGCGCGCCGCCTGGAGTTCCTGCACGGCGCGGAACGCGGCCCAGATGGCGTTCATGCCGGAGCCGGTGACGAAGAGATCGGCATCGCCCGCGGCGGGCAGCGCGCGGCGCAGGACGCGGCGGACCTCGGCGCCGGCGTCGCCCGCGAAGAGGTTTTCCGGATACGGCGCGGGCAGCAGGCCGAGCCGGACGAGGTGGTCCTCGGCGGCGCGCGAGGAGAGGAAGCCGCCGATGTTCTGGAGAAAGACCTTGGCGCGGGCGTTCCACTCGACGGTGTCGCGGTGGGCGACGAGGTCGATGCCGTCGACCGTGAAGGCCTCGGCGAGCGCGGGGCCGGCGGCGTTGAGATGGGCGGCGAGGTTGCGCGCCATCGTCGCGGACGTCACCAGCCAGAGCGAGCGGCCGGCGAGACCGGCGTCGCGGCCGAGATGATCGCAGAGCTGGCGGGCGAACGAATGCACGACGAAACGCGGGTAGCCCGACGTGAGGTGCATCATCGTCGCGGGATCCTTTTCCTCGTAGCCGCGGACGTCGCGCATCGTCGGCAGGCTGCACGAGACGGCGTGCGGCAGCGCCGGAATCTGCTGGCCGAGCGGGATGGGAACGAAGGCGGACATGGACGGAGAAAAGGAAGGATGCAAATCGACGACGCGGGAGGGCCGAGCGTCGGACGATCGGGCGGGGTTGGCAACGGGAAGGTGTGTCACCGGCGGCGCCGGCAGCCGGATGCGCCGCCGCGCGCGGCGGCAAAGGTCCGCGGTGGCCGCGGAGCGGATGACGGGCCGCGGGCTTGCGCCGCCGGCTCGCGGCGGCAGGCTCGGGCGCGTCGCGGTCGATCCCCTCACCCACCCCATGAGTGCCGTCTCCTCCGTCCTTGCGTCCCGCGGGCTGCGCGCGTGCGGCTGGAGCGCCGTCGTCGCGCTCGGCACCGCCTCGATCGCCGTGCTCGCCTGGTCGCGCGGCGAGCCGGTGAACGCGCTGTGGATGGTGGTCGCGGCGGTGTGCGTGTTCGCCGTGGCGTATCGGTTTCATTCGGCGTGGCTGATGGCGCGGGTGCTCACGCTCGACGACCTGCGGGCGACGCCCGCGGTCGTGCACGAGGACGGCCGCGATTTCGTGCGGACGAACCGCTGGGTCGTCTTCGGCCATCATTTCGCGGCGATCGCGGGACCGGGCCCGCTGGTCGGGCCGGTGCTCGCGGCGCAGTTTGGCTACCTGCCGGGCATGCTGTGGATCCTGATCGGCGCCACGCTCGGCGGCGCGGTGCACGACAGCGTGATCCTCTTCTGCTCGGTGCGGCGCGGCGGCAAATCGCTCGGCCGGATGGTGCGCGACGAAGTCGGTCCGCTGGCGGGCGCCGCCGCGCTCGTGGCCATCGTCGCGATCATGGTGATCCTGATCGCGGTGCTGGCGCTCGTGGTCGTGAACGCCCTGGCCGAGAGCCCGTGGGGGCTCTTCACCATCGCCATGACGATGCCGATCGCGGTCGCGATGGGCTGCGCGATGCGGTTCTGCGGCCACGGCGGGAGATGGCTCGCGGTCGTGAGCGGGCTCGGCGTGATCGCGCTGCTCGGCTCGGTCTACGCCGGCCGGTTCCTCCAAGGCTCGCGCTGGGAAGACCTGCTGACGTTGCCCGGCACGACGCTCGCGTGGTGGATCATCGGCTACGGCGCGCTGGCCTCGGTCCTGCCGGTGTGGCTGCTGCTCGCGCCGCGCGACTACCTCAGCACCTTCATGAAGATCGGCACCGTGGCCGCGCTCGGCGTGGCGATCGCGGTGCTGGCGCCGGCGCTGCGGATGCCGGCGCTGACGCGGTTCGTCGACGGCAGCGGGCCGGTGTTTGCCGGGCCGGTGTTTCCGTTCTGCTTCATCACGATCGCCTGCGCGGCGGTGTCGGGCTTCCACGCGCTGATCGCCTCCGGCACGACGCCGAAACTGCTCCTGCGCGAGCGCGACATCCGCGTCGTCGGCTACGGCGCGATGATCGCGGAGATGCTCGTCGGCATCCTCGCCCTGATCGCCGCGAGCGCGATGGAGCCGGGCCAGTATTTCGCGATCAATCTGAAGGGCGACGCCGTCGCGGTCACGGCGAAGATCACCGCGCTCGGCTTCCCGGTGACGCCGGCCGAGATGAGCGCGCTCGCGGCGAGCGTGGGCGAGAAGACGATGATCGGCCGCGCGGGCGGCGCGCCGACCTTCGCGGCCGGGATGGCGCACATGTTCGCCGGCGTGGCCGGCGGCCACGGGACCCTCGCGCTCTGGTATCACTTCGCGATCATGTTCGAGGCGCTGTTCATCCTGACGACGATCGACGCCGGCACGCGCGTGGGCCGCTTCCTCGTGCAGGACCTGCTCGGCTCGGCGTGGCCGCGGCTCGCGGCGACGCGCTCGACGGCCGGCGGCCTGCTGGCGACGGCGCTCTTCGTCGGCGCGTGGGGCTGGTTCCTCTACCAGGGCGTGGTCGATCCGCTCGGCGGCATCAACTCGCTGTGGCCGATCTTCGGCGTGGCGAACCAGCTGCTCGCCGTGATCGCGCTCGCGCTCGGCACGACCGTATTGATCAAGATGGGACGCACGCGCCATGTCTGGTGCACGCTCGCGCCGCTCGGCTGGCTGCTGGCGGTGACGATGAGCGCCGGCTGGCTGAAGATCTTCGGCGCCGACCCGCGGCTCGGCTTCCTCTCGGCCGCGGCGGAGCTGGCGGGAAAGATCGCCGCGGGCGGCCCGCCGGCGCAGCTCGCGCAGTGGACCCAGCTGCGGTTCAACGCCCTCGTGAACGCCGCCGTCACCGGCGTGTTTCTCCTGCTCGTCCTCGTCGTGGTCGCCGCCAACGCCCGCGCGTGGTGGCGGCTGCTTTCCGGCCGGACGCCGGCGGTGCTGCACGAGGAGCCCTACGTGCGCACGACGGAGCCCGCGCGCATGTCCTGACCGGGACGAGCCGGCCCGCTCAGTTGCGCGCGGACGGGGACAGGACCGGCCGCCGCAGCTGCGCGCGCACCACCGGCTCCGGTGCGGCCTTCGCGGATACGAAGGCGCCGGCCTGGTCGCCGGCTTCGTCGGTCCGCGCCCGGGCGCCGGCGGCGCCGCGGCCGTGCACGAGCTGCAGCAGTTCGGAGACGGAGGTGTTGAGCAGATCGGCCTGCGCGCTCAACTCCTCGGCGGCGCTCGCGCCCTCCTCGGCGCTGGCCGCGGTGCCCTGGGTGACCTTGTCCATCTCGCCCACGGCCCGGTTGATCTGCGCGATGCCCTCGGTCTGCTCCCGGGACGCCTGCGTGACCTCGGTGGCGATGGTGTCGATCGCGCGGATCTTCGCGACGATCTCCTGGAGACTGTGCCCGACCTTGCCGCAGATCTCGACGCCCTGCGCGGTCTTGGCGAGGGCGAGTTCGATCTTCGGGGCGATCTCGCGTGCGGACTGGGCGGAGCGCTGGGCGAGGTTGCGGACCTCCTCGGCGACGACGGCGAAGCCCATGCCGGCCTCGCCGGCGCGCGCGGCCTCGACGGCGGCGTTGAGGGCGAGGATGTTCGTCTGGAACGCGATCTCGTCGATCGTCTTGATGATCTTCGCGATCTCGTCGCTGCTCGCCTTGATCTCGCGCATCGAGCCGGCCATCTGCTGCATCTCGGCGGCGCCGTTGTCGGCGACCTGCCGCGCCTGGCCGGTGAGCGTGCTGGCCTGCTGCGTGTTCTCGGTGTTGCGCTTCGTCATGCTCGACAATTCCTCGAGGGACGCGCCCGTCTCCTCGAGCGAGGCGGCCTGCTCCGAGGCGCCGGCCGCGAGCTTCTGGCTCGAGCCCGCCACGAGCCGGGCGGAGGAGGCCGTCTCCACCGAATTGACCGAGAGCGCCTCGGCGATCCGCGCGAGGACGAGATTGGTGTTCCGCGTGATGAAGACGGCGGTGGCGATGCCGACCAGCACCGCGAGCGCGCTGCCCACCGTGAGGACCAGCATCGTGCCGTGCAGCAGCGCGGCGCTGCCCTCGGCGTTCCGATCGATGTTGGCCATGGAGTTCTCGGAGATCGCCTTGACCTCCTGGATGAAGAGAAAATACGCCGCCGTGCGGTCGGCGCGCGCGGCGATCTTGCCCTGCACCGCCTGCTGCAGTTCGAGCGTGCCGGCCTCGTAGGCCTTCAACGCCTCGACCGCGGCGTCGAGCCGGGCGAGATTGCCCGCGTGTTTGAAGGAGGGGCGGATGTCCCCGATTTTCTGCTGCGCCGCCCGGGCCTTCTCATGGGCGGCCATCGCCGCTTCCGCATCGTCCGTCGCCATCGCGCGCCAGCAGGCGAGCCGCATCTCGGCGACATCGCGATAGACATCGCCCATCACGCGCTCCTGCACGACGTGCTCGTGGATGGCGGCGGCAACCGCGGTGTTCGCCGCGACCGCGGCCTCGCTGGTCTTCTGGACGTCGGCCAGCACGCCGGTCAGCGCCTCGAACAACGTCCCGCCCGCCGGCACCAGCGACGTCCAGGTCTTCTGGAATTTCGTCGACGCCTCGTGAAACGCGTGCACGCAGGCCTGATAGCGATCGAACGTCGGCCGGGCCTTGGCCAGGGCTGCGCTCAGTTCGGTCAATTGCGGATGCGCCCGGCTGAAGGCCTCGGCGTGGGCGAGGGCGTCCACCGCCTTCGTCTGCGCGGCCAGGACCTTGGCCCAGTTGTCCTCCGTGCCGGCCAGGTCGAAGCCCCGCGTCGCGATCGCGAGATCGCTGGCCGCGGCCAGGACCTCCGCCGCGAGATTGCCTTGTTTGGTGTGCAGCGTGCTCAGCGTCTCGGCGTCGGTCACGGCCATCCGCAACCGGTAGACGGTGAAGCCGCCCAGGAGAACGAGGGCGAGACAGACGATGGAGAAGCCGAGCGCGATGCGTTTCTTGAGTGTCCAGTTTTTCATGACCTGTGAAATCTGCCCGCCGGTGCGGCAACGGCGGCGGCCCCGCCGTCGCAGGCGGAGCCGTTCGGAACCGAAGCTCCGGGCCGTCGAGGAACGGAAATCATGCCGGCGCTAGCGAAGAACCGCCGCCCGGCGCGGGTCGCCCGCACCGCGATGGTTCTTTTCCGGCGGGGTAACCCCCCGGAGCCCGTCGACGGGCCCGCCCTGCACGAGAATCCTCATGCCGTTCCCTGAACGGATCGGCGGGGCGTTTTTTTAGCCCCGATTGGTGCGGGCGCGACGAATACGCGCCCGCTCATGCCGCCCATCGCGCGGCTAATAAGTTTCCCGGGTCAGAAACCGAGCGTGACCTCGAAGCCATACGTGCGCGGCGCGCCGGGCGTGCCGTGGCCGGTGCCCGCCGAGATCGCGCTGTAATACTCCTTGTCGGTGAGATTCTCGCCGAAGACCGTCACGCGCCAGCGGCCGGTCGCGTAGCCGAGGTGCGCGCCGAGCAGCGCGTAGGACCGCTGGCTGAAGGCCGCCTCCTCGCCCTCGGTGTAATATGTGCGGCCGGTGACGCTCAGGTCGGCGCCGGCGAAGAGCCCGCCCGCATGCCGGTAGTCGGCCCGCAGGCTGGCGTCGAGCGCGGGCACGAAGGGCGCGCGCCGGCCGTCGTAGACGACGCCCGAATACGGATCGCGGAACTCGCGCAGCGTGACGTCCGTCGCGCCGAGCGCGGCCGCGAGCGAGAGGCCGGCGAGCGGCTTCCAGGCGGCCTCGAGTTCGCCGCCGAACGAGCGGGCGCGCGCGGCGTTGACCACGAGATAGTCGTCGCCGGTCGTGGCACCCGTCGCGAACGAGCGCTCGATCTGGTAGCCGGCGATGTCGTAGTAGAACACGCGCAGGGTCGTCGCCAGCGTCTGGTCCGCGGTCTGGTGCGTGAGGCCGGCCTCGATCGTCTTCGTCCGCTCGGGACCGAAGGCGGCGAGCGCGCGGTTGTCGGTGAAGCCGGAGAAGCCGCCGGGCTTGTAGCCGGCGCCGACGGAGGCGAAGAGGGCGAGCCCGTGCGTCAGCGCATAGTTCGCGCCGAGCTTCGGCAGCAGCGCGCCGGACTCCTCGGCGCGGCCGAACGCGGTGGCGGCGAGCAGATTGTGGCGCCCGAGGGTCTTGCGCGAATGCTCGGCGCGGAGGCCCGCGGTGAACGCGAGCGCGGGACCGGCCTGGAACGCGGCCTCGCCGAACGCGGCGAGGTCGCGAGCGTCGATCCGGTAGCGCGAACTTTCGTAGACGTAGGAGGGACCGAAGGAGCGGACGAAGGCGCCCTCCGTGTATCCGTCGGAATAAAACGCCCCGGCCAGCCAGCGCACGGCGGCCTTCGGGTCGGAGACAAGCTTCACCTCCTCGTTCCAGTTGCGCTGCACGAGCGTCGACGCGTTGGTGAGCTCGGCGAAGCCGAAGTCCAGGGTGTTCGAATACGGCCCGAGCTCCCAGTCGTTGCAGCTCGTCGTGGCCGTGAGCCGGCCGAGCGGCGTGGCGAACGCGGCCGTGAGCGCAGCATTGTAGGCATCGACGTCGGTCCCGCCCTCGGCGCTGCGGCTGACGGTGTGAAACGGACCGCCGAGCGGCACGAGCGGCTGGACGCCGTCGCGCGCGCGCAGCGCGGTGACGAGCAGGGTGAGCTCGCTGGCGGGGGTCGGCCGGAAACGCAGGCGGGCGAGGCCGGAGAGCGACTCCTTGTCGTCGATGTCGCGGCCGAGCGTGGTGTTGGTGACGTAGCCGTCGCGCGCGGCGTAGGCGGCGGCGGCGAAGACGTCTACGGCGCCGCCGGCCGCGCTGTGGGCCGTGACGGACGCGGCGCGGGCATCGAAGTTGCCGACGCTGCCGCGGACTTCGCCGCCGGCGACGGCCGCCTCGGGCGTCTCGACGGTGATCACACCGGCGGAGCCGGCGCGGCCGAAGACGGTGTTCTGACCCGGTCCGCGGCGAAGCTCGGCCCGCGCGAAGCCGGTGAGATCGGCGGGAAAGGTGAAGCCGCTGCCGAGCGGGAGGTCGTCGAGATAGAAGCTGACGGACGGGTCGCCGAAGATGGGCGTGTTGACGAGTCCGCGCAGGGCATAGGTGTCGTTGAAGCCGTGCGCATCGTTGCTCGCCTGGAAGAAATTGGCGGTCTCGGCCGCCAGCCGCGGCAGCGTGAGCTCCGGCTGCGGCCGGTCGGAGAGATCGACGGTGGTGACGGTCGCGGGCGACTCCGTGAGGAGCTGCTCCTCGACGATCATCGGCTCCTGGACGATCGCGGGCTCGGAGGCCGTCTGGGCGGACGCCAGCGCGGCGGCAAAGGGAAGGCAGGGCAGAAGTCGGGCGAGCTTCATGAAGAATCGAAAAGTGAAACAGATGACGCACGCGCGTAAACCCCGTTTCACAAAAGCCTTCGACTTGTCCGATGCTGCGCGGCGCCGGCCCGCGGCGGCAGCCGCGCGAGGTGGCGGACGCCGCTCAGCCGAAGGTCGGCGCGGCGCGCGCGGGCTGGCCGATCTCGAGCCGGATCGTCTCGAGATTCTCGCGGATGAGCGCGCCCATCGACTCGCACGCGAGGTAGGCGTCGCGGTGATAATGGTCGGCGAGGCTCGCGCGCAGCTCGCGGACGTTTTCGATCGGCGCGATCGGGTCCTGCGTCATCTCGTCGAGCAGGTAGTTCACGCGGTCGGCGATGATCCCGGCGCGCTGCAGCATGATCGCGTGCTCCTCGCGCTGGTATTGCAGCGCCGTCTGCGGGTTCAGGTGCCGGATGCAGTATTGCGCGAGCGCGGCGTTGTCGCGGAAGAACTGCGGCAGGTAGAACGTCTTCCGGCTGTGATACGACTGCTGGTCGAAATCCATCGCGCGGATCCGGATCTGGGCCTCCTCGAAGTCGGGCGTGATCACGGCGACGAAGTTGTAGGAGCGCATGTCGCCGAGCAGCCGCACGAAGCAGCGCTCGTTGAACTTCACCAGCTCCTTCGCGATGCGGATCGGCTTCAGCTGCCGGTCGTTGAGGTGGCGGGTGATGAAGACGTCGCCCGGGATGCCGACGATGTGCTCCTCGATCAGGGTGTTGTCGCAGGTGAAGTAATTGATGCGGTTCGGCGAGAGCAGGTGCTCGAGCTCGAGGCCGTAGACGCGCGAGGCGTCGGCCTTCTTCACGTAGAAATAATCCTGGTTGTCGTTGAACGCATTCACGACGCGGATGCGGAACGGCGTCGAGTTGCCGAAGCTGCAGAAATCCACGCGGTCGACGTAGAGGTGCTGCATCACCGACAGGTCGCCGTCGACGCGCAGCAGCGCATAGACGCGCTTCAGCCCCTCGTAGAGGTCGTGCATCTCCTCGGCGCGGTAGATCACGCTGTCCCAGAGCGTCGGCCGGCCCTGGGCGTCGGTCAGCGGGATCGCCTCGTGGAAATCGCGCAGCCGCTCGTAGGACACGGGCAGCACGCGGTCCCGCCGGTAGCGGCGGAGATAGCCGCGCAGCCCCTGGTTCACCGGGTAGCTCGGTTTCTTCTGCGTGGGCAGGTGGGCCTGGGGCGCGACGTCCATCCTCCGACGCTAGCGCCCGCCGCCGGCCGCACAAGACGACTCCGCGGGCGCCGCACGGGCTCAGGCCGCGAGCAGCCGTCCGCAAAGCGCGATCAGCCGCGCGCGCAGCGGCTCGCCCCGCGCGCTGAACTCCCGCTGCCGCCGCTCATACTCCTCGCGGCCGGCCGGCGTCTCGATCGCGATCGGCTCGAACCCGAGCGCGCGCAGGTCGTAGGGGCTCGCGCGCATGTCGACCTCGCGGATCGCGCCGGCCAGCTCGAACGCGTCCGCAATCAGCTCCGCGGGCGCAAAGGGCGCGAGTTTGAACGCCCACTTGTAGAGATCCATGGTGGCGTGCAGGCAGCCGCGCTGCTCGAGCGCCGGCGCGGTCGCGCGCGCGGGCTGGAGCCGGTTGAGCGGCCGCGCCGACGCGGTGAAGAAGCGGAACGCGTCGAAATGCGAGCAGCAGATCGGGCCGGCCTCGACGACCCGCGCGATCCCGTCCGGCGGAAACCGCAGCGGCCAGGCGTTGTGCCGCACCTCGTCCGGCGTCTGCCGATACACCATCGCCCACTCGTGCAGCCCGAAGCAGCCGAAGAAGGCCGGCCGGCCCCGCATCGCGACGAGCAGGTCGCGCAGCCACGCGACAAACGCCCGCCGGGACGCCGGCAGCGCCGCGGGATCGATCGCCACGCCGCCGTCGACCTCTTGGTAGCCGGGCCAGCGCAGGAATTCGCGCGCCTCCGCGCCGCCGAGCACGACATCCGGCCCGGGATGCCAGCGCCGCAGCCACGAGGGCCGGAACGCGTAATAATGGAAAAGGAAATCGTAGACCGGATGCTTCTCGCCCCGCGCCGCGCGCGCCTGATGCGGATCGGTCCAGCGCCGCACGCGCTCCTCGTGCGCGCGCCGCCGCTCCTGCCAGTCGGCGGCGGCGAGGAGGACGGCGGAGTCGGAGGAGGTCATGCGGAGGGAAAACGCCACCGTAGAAACCGCCCGTCCATCCGCAAGCGCCCGGCTGCCGGTCCTCCGGATGCGGCGCGCCGCGCACTCCGACCGGGCGGCTACGCGCTCTTCCTCGCGGAGTCCCGCCGGCGGGGATCGCGGGCGGCGGCGAGCGCCGCGGCGATGCGCTCCACTGCGGTCGCGCACATCGCCGGCGTGTGGTCGCTCATCATCTGGAGCACCAGCCGCGCCGAGGCGCGAGACACGCGCGGATACTCGATCAGGTTGACGATCACGCCGGATTGGGAGAGCCGCCGGGCGACCTCCCGCGCGAGTTCGTCGCGCCCGATCAGCACCGGCACGAACGACGACGCCACGCCCAGCAGATCGATGCCGCGCTGGATCAGGCCGGCGCGCACCGTCCGGCTGGCGGCCAGCAGCCGGTCGCGGCGCTCCTCGCCCTCCGCGGACTGGATGACGCGCAGGGCCGCGGCGGCCGCGGCCACCTGGGCCGGCGGCAGCGCGCTGCTGAACGCCGCCGGCGGCGAGACGTGCCGCAGATAATCGCGCACCTCGCGCCGGTGTGCGGCGATGAAGCCGCCGTTGCTGGCGAAGGCGCGGGAGAAGCTGCCCACGACCAGATCGACGCGTCCGAGCAGGTTCTGCGCGCCGAGCGCACCCGCGCCCTCCGGCCCGGCGCAGCCGAGATCGTGGGCCACGTTGACGGCGAGGCGCGCATCGAATTCGCGGACGACGGCCTGGAGTCCGGCCAGGTCGGGCGAATCGGCCGTGAGCGGGAAGAAACTCTCCGTGACGACGAGGATGCCGGCCCGCGGCTGCCGGGCGCGGATGGCCGCGAGCTTCAGCCGGGCGTCGCCGAGATCGAGATGGCGGAAAACGTGCACGTGGCGCGTCGCGGCATTGGCCCCCTCGTGCAGGCCGTTGTGCGCGGCCTGATCGATCACCACGTGGTCGGTGTCGCGCACCAGCGCGCGGACGAGACCGTAGCCGGCCGCCCAGCCGGTGGGCAGCAGCGTCACGTAGGGCGTGCGCAAATACTCCGCGAGCGCCGTCTCGAGCTGGTCGGTCAGGGCCGTGGCGCCGGAGAACATCGAGGCGCCGGCGCCATGCGCGCCGTAGCGCTCGATCGCGGCGATCGCCGCCGCCTTCACCGCGGGATGCGTCGCCAGGTTGAGCGGATCGTGCGAGGCGAGGTTGATCCCCTGGCTCAGCGAGCCGTCGACGAGGCGCACCGTGGCCTCGGCTCCGGGCGCGGTGAGCATCCGCCGGGAAAAGGGAAAGCCGCCCTCCGCCACGCGCGCGTCGAGCCAGGCCGCAAAAGGCGCGGCCCGGCCGATGAGATCGGGATCGGCGGCCTTCGGGCCCGCCGCATCGCCGGCGGCGGGAAACGCGGAAAGAAAGGTGCGGGAGGAAAACATGATCAAGCAGGGCTAAAGCCGGCGGGGGCGAGCCCCGGGCGAATCCGCTTCAACGGCCGGGACCGGCCGGCGGTTTCATGGCACCGTGCGGCCAGCCCGCCAAGCACGCCTCCGGTCCAACGCTGGACCGGAACGGCGGGTGGAGACGGCGGGAATGCGGGCATGATCGACGATATTACCGCAAAGCCGGCGGCGATTGCCCGGGAAAGAACGAAATTTCATCGGGAGATTTTCCCGTTCCCATTTCGATTTTTCCCGGGCAGCGTCCGGTCGGTTTCTGCTACACTCCGCCTGGTCATGCCCACTCCCCGCGTCGTCCTCATCGAGGACCATACCATGGTTCGCCAGCTGCTCGCGCATCTGGTGAAGACGGAACTCGGCCTGCGCCTGGCGGCCGACTGCACCACGGTCGCCGAGGGCATCGAAGCGCTGCTCGACAAGAAACCGGACCTCGCGATCGTCGACTGGATGCTGCCGGACGGGCGCGGTTTCGACATCGTGCGCGCCGCCGGCCCGAAGCTGCCGCGCACGCGCTGGCTGTTCATTTCCTCGAACGAACAGGGCCACGTCGTCCGCGAAGCCGTGACGCTCGGCGTGCAGGGCTTCGTGATGAAACGCTCCGAGCTCTCGGTGCTGCGCACGGCGATCTCCAGGGTGCTCGCCGGCGAGAAATACTACTGCCCGGCCAGCTCGCGCCTGCTCGTGGACAAGCTCGTCGACGAGAGCCAGGTCGTGGCCGTCAACCTCAGCGACCGCGAGCGCGAGGTGCTGTGCGCCTTCGCCTCGGGCGAGAACTCGAAGGAACTGGCGCACCGGATGAATCTCACGCCGAAGACGATCCAGAACCATCTCACGGCGCTGAAGGAAAAGCTGAACGTGCGCGAGCCCGCCGAACTCGTGCACTACGCGATCAAGCACGGCTACATCGAGACGCCGTAGGCGTCCGGCGGGATCGGCGTTGCCTCCGGGCGAGGGTATTGTCCACGCTGGGACAAGCCGCATGTCCGCCCCGCCCTTTCCGTCCGCGATGTCGATCTGGTTCGATCGCGCCAGCGTCCAGCAGGACGGGCTGTGGTTCCTCGCCCTCCTTGGCTGGAGCCTGGCGCTGGTCGCCTGGTGGGGCAGCCCGGGGCGGCGCGCGGCCTGGGCCTGGCTGCCGTGGGCCGCCGCCGCCGGCGTGCTGACCGCGCTGGTGCAGTTTTTCGTCTTCGATCCGCCGTTCGGATTCTTTTTCGACCGGCTCGTGCCGGGCACGTCCTCGATCTACCTTCCGGCCCCGGTCGACCCCAACCTGCTGGCCGACCTGCTCCTCGCGGCGGTCCTCGCCGGCACCGGCGCGGCGTGGGCGTGGCAGCACGCCCGGGCGCGGGGCGCGGCGGCGCTGCGCTGGCCGGCGGTCCTGCTGCTCGCCGGCGCGGTCGCCATGCACCTCTGGCGGCCCGCCGTCGGCGGCTGGCTGCTCGCCCTGCTGCCGCTGCCCGCCGTCGGTTGGTTCTGGATACGGCCGGAGACGCACCGGTGGTCGCGGGCGGCGCTGCTGCTCGCCGCGCTCGGGCCGGCGGCCTCGACCGTCGGTCCGGTCGCGGTCGAGCTGGGCCTGCTGCAGCGGTCGGGGCCGCCCACCGTGCTGGGCGCGGCCGCGGGCGCCTGGCAACTGCTGGCCGGGGGCGTCGCGCTGCTCGGGCTGGCGCGCGACGGCATCGGTGCGCTTCCCCGCGAACGGCGCGCCGGACTGCTGCGCGACAGCCGGCCGTTTGTGCTCGCGGCGCTGGCCGTGTTCGCCGCCGGCGCGGCCTTCGCCCTGCAGACCGGCCGCGACAACCGCCGCGAGGTCATGGTCAACCGCCTGCGGCTCACCGCCTCGGAGGCGAGGGTGTTTCCCGCCGCAACCGTCGCGGAACTCGTCGCCCCCGATTTCAGGATCGACGCCGTCGTGCCGCCCGCGCGGCCCGGCGACGCATGGCTCGGGCGCTCCGCCCATCTCGTCCGCGTCCGGCCCCGCGCGGCGCGGGACGCGCTCGCCCGCCTCGTCGCCACCACGCCGTTCCTCGAACTGGCCCGTTTCGTGACGTTGCGCGATGGCTGGCTCGTCGTCGTGGCATCCAGCGATCCGGCCGGGCCGCCCGGCAGCGTCGAACTGCTGCGCCGCGAGATCCCGCAGGATCGCGAGGCCTGGCGCGACAAAGAACCATGGATCGAGGAGTCGCCGCGGCGCGAGATCGGCCAGCCCTATTACTGCCGCGCGCCGGTCGCCGGCCCGGACGGCGAGACGCTCGGCTGGCTGGAGTTCGTGCGCGCGGAGTTCCACTCCACGACCGAGCGCAAGTGGCGCGCGCAATCGCTGCTCGTGACCGCGCTCGGCGTCGTGCTGGCGGCCCTGCTGTTCGCGCAGCGCCGGACGGCGCGCGAACGCGAGGCGGTCGTGCGCGCGGCCGCCGTCGCCGCCGAGTCCAGCCGGATCAAGACCGCCTTCCTCGCCAAGGTCAGTCACGAGCTGCGCACGCCGCTGCAGGGCATCCTCGGCTATTGCGAACTGCTCCAGCGCGATCTCGCCGGCGAGACCGCGCGGGCTCGCCTCGCCGCCCTCCACTCGCACGGCGAGCTGATGACCCGGCTCGTCAACGACCTCCTCGACCTCAGCGCGATCGAGGCCGGCGCGTTCCGGTTCGTGCTCCGGCCGGTGCCGGTCGCCGACCTCGTCCGCCAGACCGTCGAAAGCCTGCGCCCGCGCGCCGCCGCCAAGGGCCTCGCGCTCGGCTGCACCGTCGCGCCCGACGTGCCGGCCTGGGTCGCCTGCGACGCCGAGCGGCTCCGCCAGATCCTGCTCAATCTTCTGGGCAACGCGCTCAAGTTCACCGCCGCGGGCCGCGTCGACGTGGCGCTGTCCGTGCGCGCCCGGCCGGCCGGCGCCTGCGAGCTCGAGATCGCCGTCACGGATACGGGGCCCGGCATCGCGCCCGCGGATCAGCCGCGGCTGTTCCAGCCGTTTTCCCGGCTCGATCCCGCGGCGCCGCAGGAAGGCGCCGGGCTCGGCCTCGCGCTCGCCGCCGCGCTGTGCCGCAGCACCGGTGGCGACATCCTCGTCGAAAGCGACGGCGTGCGCGGGGCGTGTTTCCGCGCCCGGCTGCACCTGGCGCTCGCCGCCGCGCCGGTCGAGCCGACGCCGGCCGCTCCAGTCGCCGGCCTCGCCGGCCGGCGCGTGCTGGTCGCGGACGACAACGTGCTCGTGCGCGAACTCTTCGCCTCCTACCTGCGCGGCCTCGGCGCCGCGTGCGACGCCGTCGCCGACGGCGAGGAGGCCGTGGCGCGCGCCGCGGCGGGGCGCTACGACGCGATCGTGCTCGATCTGGCGATGCCGAAACTCGATGGCTTCGCCGCCGCCCGGCGCCTGCGCGCCGCCGCGAAACCCGGCGCGAAACCGCGCATCGTCGGCGTGAGCGCGCACGCCCGGGCAGGCGATCGCGACCTCGCCCTCGCCGCCGGCATGGACGCGTTCCTAAGCAAGCCGGTGGAACTGCCCGCATTCGCCGCCGCCCTGATCGGTGACGACCAGCCGGAGCGGACGGCCCCGGCGGCGGCGTTATCCGCCCGCCTCGCGCAGATGTTTCGGACGGAAGCGGAACGGGAGACCCGGACGCTGGCCGAAGCCGTCAGCCGCGGCGACCGGGCGCTCACGGCCAGCCGGGCGCACTGGTTCAAAAACAGCGCCGCCGTCGTGCGGGACGAAGCGCTGTTCGCCGCCTGCGCCGCGCTCGAGGACGCGGCGGAAGCCGGCGAAGCTGCGGCGATCACCGCGGCTTGGAATCAAGTCCGGTCCGCCCTGGCCGTGTGGCGGACGGACGAAACGAATTCGCCGGCGGGCTGAACCCTCAGGCTTTCGCACCGGCCGCGCGCCGGCGCCAGCAGGCCAGGCCGAGCGCAAGCGCGCCCGCCAGCGCCGCGTAGGTCGACGGTTCCGGCACGGCGGATACGCTCATGTTGTCGAACGTGATCTGGCCGGCGGTGACGACGGTGCCGCTCGCGACCCCCGCCAGCTCGAGGCCGAAGCCATCCGACCAGACCGAGCCGAGGCCCGCCTGCGCGCCGGACAGCGAGAAAGTCCCGCCCGTGAGATAGTTGAGGCCGCCATCGACGCTGTAGGAAGCCACCAACGATTGCAGGGAAGCGTCCCACGCAAGATTGAGCAGCACATTCGTGGCGGTGCCGACCGCGGCCAACGACAGCGCCGTCCGATCGTAGTCCTCGGTCGTGCCGTTCCACAGGCCCCACTCGACCCGCAGATTATTGCCGTTGGCGTTCGATTCGAGATACAGGCCGTAGTAGGCGCTGCTTTGCACGCCGGCGCCGAGATCGGTGAGCGTATACGTCTCCAGACCGGCCAGCGTGTATCCGCTTACCGGCGTGGTGAGATTCGTAACCGTCACACTGGCCGACCAGTCCAGCCCATACGAACCGGCGCTCGCACTCGGCGAGGTCCAGCCCAGCACGCGGCCGTTGACGCCCGTGGCGTTGCCGGAGGTGAACTCCAGCCGCTGGTTCTGCTCGGTGAAGGCCGTGCCGCCCGATCCGGTGAGATCGGCATCGAAACGCCAGCGCTGGCCGGCGCCGACCGTGAGCGTGTTATCGTCGAAATCATCGAAGCCCGCGAGCGTCTGGGCGCGGAGCGGGCCGGCGGCCAGCAGGCCGAGAATCAGCAGAAAGGCGCCGGCGGCATGACGGCGGAACAGGGAGGAGGACATGGTGGGATCGGTGTGGGTGAAATCCAGCCCGCCGGCGGCGCCCAACGCCCGGGACGCACGTTTTCCGACGGAGACGGAGGAACTGCCATCCATCATGCCACAAACCGCCTCTCCGCCGCCTGTGCAAATCCGCAAGCGGCCCGTGAGAAAACGCGGGGGCGGCTTGCGTTTCGAAACCGACCGCTAGGCTGGCTGTCCGTCCCTCCACCGATGCCCTCAGCCCGGATCATCCTCGTCGAAGACCATGTCATGGTGCGCCAGCTTTTCGCCCACGTCATCAGCGATGAGCTCGGCCTGGCCCTCGCCGCGGACTGCACGACGCTGGCGGAGGGGCGGACGGCAGTCCGGCGCGAATCGCCGGATCTGGTCATCGTCGACTGGCAGCTGCCGGACGGTCTCGGCCTCGACCTCGTCCGCGAACTGGCCTGCGAACGCCCAGCGACGCGTTGGATGATGGTCTCCGCCACCGAGCGCGGCGACCTGGTGCGCGAAGCTGCAGGCCTGGGCGTGCACGGGTTCGTGATGAAGCGCTCGGATCTGCCGACGCTGCGCGACGGCGTCCGGCAGGTGCTGGCGGGCGGCACGTATTACTGCCCGATCAGCGCCCGGCTGCTCGTGGAGCGGATGGTCGACGACAGCCACGCCCCCGCCGGCGGCGCCCTCACCGAGCGCGAGCGCGCCGTTCTGCGCGGTTTCGCCGCGGGCGCGAGCGTCAAGATCCTCGCCGCCGACCTCGGCATGAACGTCCGCACGGTCCAGAATCATCTCGCCTCGGTCCGCGACAAACTCGGCCTGCACGAGCCCGCGGAACTGGTCCGCTACGCCATCCGCCACGGTTACACCGAGGCGCCGTAGGTCAGCGCCCGAGCTGCCGCTCGAGCCACTCGAACGACCACTCGGCCGATTCCCCGAGAAACGCGAAATAGGCGAACGACACGAGCAGCATCGCGTAGCCGGCGAGGACGCAGACGCCGTCGCGCTCCAGCAGGCCCGCCGCCGTGAGGAAAATCGCCCAGGCCGGGAGCATGTTCGTGAGCGGAATCGGCAGCGGCAGCGCGAGCAGGCACGCCCCGAGGAACATCACCGCGGCGTGCAGCCTCGGCGGCGCGGAGTGCCGGAACAATCCCGGCAGCCGCGGGCGCATGGCTTTCTCCAGCCAGCGGACGAGCCCCCGCGCCAGCGCGACGACCCGGCCGAAAAATCCCGCCGGCAGCGGCCGGTCGAGCAGGCGCGCCGGCAGCCAGGGGGCGCGGCCGGCCATGAGGCTCACGGCGATGAGCGCGATCACCGCGCCAAACGGAGTCGACATGCCGGGCACCGACACCGGCGCCACGAAGGGCAGGCACAGCAGCATGACGAACATCAGGTGGGCCCGATGGTGCAGCCGGCCGAGGATCTCGCGCAGCGTGACGGAGCGCTCCGCCAGCTGCGCCGCGAGGCCGGCCAGTTCCTCCGAAAACCGCGGCGGCTCCGGGCGGACGTGCGGCGGTGCGTTCATGTGCCGCGCTTGTTGCCGTAGAGCTCGAGGTGCAGCCGGTGCGCGTAGCGGTATCCGCGCGCCTTGCACACCTCGCCCAGCCAGGCCGCGCGCTCGCGGATGCGCTCGAGCGTCGTGCCCTCCGGCATCAGCAGCACGCGGTCGCGCGGGATTTCCCGGCGCAGCGAGGCGAGCATGCCCTCGATCTCGTCCACGTCGGCCGGCCCGGCGACGACGAACTTGAGCTGATACGGATACGCGTCGATCCACGCCCGCACCACGTCGGGCTGCCAGCGCAGCGCCTCGTGCTTCCGCCGCCACGCGGCGCCCAGCCGCTGGTCGGGCGCGGAGTTCAGCAGCTTCGGCGAAAGCGAGGCGAGGTCGCACGCGATCCCGCCCGGCGGGACCGTCGCCGCCGTCTCGATCGTGATGTGCCGTCCGATCTCCCGGAGCGCGGCCGCGAGCGCCGGGAGGTCCTTCGCGATCATCGGCTCGCCGCCGGTGAGGACGACGTGGCGCGTCGCCGGATGATCCGCGACGGCCGCCACGATCTGCGCCACCGAGCGCGTCTCCCCCTCCGGATGCCACGAGGCATAGGGCGTGTCGCACCAGTTGCAGCGCAGGTTGCAGCCGCTCGTGCGCACGAACACCGACGGCACGCCCGTCAGCGTGCCCTCGCCCTGTAACGAGTGAAAGATTTCCGAGATCAGCATTTCGTCCCCTCCGCGAATCGCGCCGATGGGCGCGAAGCTCAACCCCCAATTCGCCGCGGCCGTCCGTCAGCCGCGGGCCGCCGGCTTCGCCGGCAGCGGCTCCGTCGACGCATACACCGTCGGATCGGGCAGTCCCGCCGACGCGAACGCCTCGCGGCGCTCCACGCACGTCCCGCATTTTCCGCAGTGGACGGCGCCGCCTTTGTAGCACGACCAGGTCCGGGCGAAATCCACGCCGAGCCGCGCGCCCTCGGCGGCGATGCCGCCCTTGCCCAGCGCGATGAACGGCCGCAGCAGCTGCACGCCCGCGTAGGTGCCGAGCCGCATCGCGTCGCCCATCGCGCGCATGAAGTCCTCGCGGCAGTCCGGATAGATCGCGTGGTCGCCGCCGTGCGCCGCGATCACCAGACCCTCCGCACCGGTGCTCTCGGCGAATCCGCACGCGATCGAGAGCATGATCGCGTTGCGGAACGGCACGACCGTCTGCTTCATGTTCTCCGCCTCGTAGTGCCCCTCCGGGATCTCGCCGCCGCTCCGCAGCAGGTCCGACGCGAACAGCCGGTTCACGAACTCCATCGCGATCACCTCGTGCCGCACGCCGAGCTTCGCCGCGTGCTCGGCCGCGAAGGGCAGCTCGCGGTGATTGTGCTTCGCGCCGTAGTCGAAGCTCGCGACCGCGCTCACGGCGTGATGCCGCCGCGCCCAGTAGAGCGCCGCCACCGAATCCATCCCGCCGGAACAAAGCACGACAACCTTCATGCCCCGACTGGGCGCAAAAACGCGCCAAAGCGCAAAAAAGAAAATCGCGGCGGCGTGCACGCGCCCTGCTGTGGTCCGCGCCATGCACGCCGCTCCGAGGCCGCCTTCGCCATCGTCTTCCGTCCGCTGCCGCGGCCTGATCAGGGCGCAAGACGCGCGGCGCGGCCGCGTCTCGCGTCTTGCGCCCGCCGCCTCTTTTTGCGGCGATGTCCTTTTGACATGATCATCCTGCACGATCCGCAATGCGCCGACTACGGCTCCTCGATGCGCCCGGAGCAGCCGGCCCGCGTCGTGAAGAGCGCGGCGCTCCTGCGCGCACGGCATCCGGACTGGGAATGGCGCGTGCCGCCAATCGCGGCCGACGAGACGCTGCTCCTCGCCCACACCGCGGGCCACCTGCGCCGGCTCGGCGAACCGCGCGATTTCGACGAGGACACGCCGGGCCTGCCCCATGTCGCCGACCACGCGCGGCGGTCCGTCGGCGCCGCGCTCGCCGCCGCCGAGATCGCCGTCCGCCAGCGCACGCCCGTCTTCTCGCTCATGCGCCCGCCGGGCCACCACGCCGGCGCGTCGCAGGCCTCGGGCTTCTGTTATCTCAACCAGGTCGCCGTCGCCGCGCTCGACGCCCGCGGCCGGCTCGGCGCCGCGCGCGTCGCGGTCTGGGATTTCGACGCGCACCACGGCAACGGCACCGAGTCCATCCTCCACAACCGCGAGGGCATCCTGTTCGCCTCCGTGCACCAGTATCCCGGTTATCCCGACACCGGCGCGGCCTCGTTCGACAACTGCCTCAACTGGCCCGTGCCCGCCCGCACGCCGCGCGCCCAGCATGTCGCCGCGCTGCGCGCCTCGCTCGATGCCGTCGTCGCCTTCCGGCCCGACCTCGTGCTCGTGTCCGCGGGCTTCGACGCCTACGCGGGCGATCCCGTCACGCACAAGGTCCTCGCGCTCGAGCGCGAGGACTTCGCCGCGCTCGGCGCCTGGCTGCGCGCCACCGGCCTGCCCGTCGCCGCGCTCCTCGAGGGCGGCTACAGCGACGATCTCCCGGTGTTGATTGACGCATTCCTTTCCGCTTGGGTCGGCGGCTCCGGCCTCATCGCATGATTTCACGTTTTCTTCCGCTGCCCGTCCGCCGCCTGCTCGGCATCAAAGTCACTTCGCGCCCGCCCGTGTTCAGCCTCATCGACCAGCCCGGCCATCTCGCGGCCTTCTACGCGGCCCTCGACCGCGTGGACGAGGTCTCGCTCGATACGGAGGCGGACAACATGTTCCACTTCCGCACGCGCGTGTGCCTGCTGCAGTTTCTCGTCGGCAAGGACATCTTCCTCGTCGACCCGCTCGCCCCGCTGCCGCTCGACGGCCTCTGGTCCCGGCTCGCGAAGAAACATCTCGTGATGCACGGCAGCGATTTCGACCTGCGGCTCCTGCACGACTTCGCCCGCTTCAAGCCCGCGAGCATGTTCGACACCATGCTCGCCGCGCAGCTGCTCAACCGCCCGCGCATCGGCCTCGCCGCCCTGCTCGAGGACCATTTCGGCGTGAAGCTCTCGAAGGATTCTCAGAAGGCCAACTGGTCCCGGCGCCCGCTCCCGCAGAAGATGCTCGATTACGCCGCGCTCGACGTCTTCTACCTGCCCGCGCTCCGCGACATCCTCACCCGCGAGCTCACCAAGCTCGGCCGCCTCGGCTGGCTCGAACAGCAGTGCCGCGCGCAGATCGAGTCCGGCACCGCCGGCTTCGCCCCGCCCGACGAGAACGACTGGCGCATCGGCCGCAGCGAGCGTCTCCGCGGCAAGGGCCTCACCGTCCTCCACGCCGTCTGGCACTGGCGCCAGCAGACCGCCGAGCGGCTCGACGTCCCGCCTTTCAAGGTCTGCAACAACGACCTGCTCCTGAAGCTCGCGCTCTCCGCCGAGGAGGGCGCCGCCGAAGCCGCCATCCTCGCCGCCGTCCACCTCGGCCGCCGCCACGACCGGCTCATCGGCTCGCTCGCCGCCGCGGTGAAGTCCGGCCTCGCCCGCGACCCGCAGTCGCTCCCGCGCCGCCGCGGCCGCGATCCCCATCACGCCTCCCTCACGCAGAACGAGGTCGCCCGCCTCGAGCGCATCAAGGACGACCGCGACCGCCTCGCCGCGAAACTCCAGCTCGATCCCACGCTCATCGCCAACCGCGCCCAGCTCGCCCAGATCGCGCGCGATCCGCAGCGGCTCGACGAAATCCTGCTCGCCTGGCAGGCCGACATCCTCCGCGGCTCGCCCTCGCTGCAGGCGGACTGAGCCGCGCCTCCGTTTTCTTCGCGCCCCGGCGCCACCGCCGGTCACACGGCTTTCGTTTCCCGAATCGCCGCGACCCGGAGCCGATCCGGCCTGTCGCCTGCCGCGTTGCGTTTGGGAGTGTTCCGCGGCTCCGCCCTTCCGCGTTTCCGCGCTGCAGGATCGGAAGCGGGAAACGGCAGCAGAAGCGAAGCGCGGAAGCGGAAAAGACCTGCGCGTTCGCGGACAACCTCAGCAAAAACGACCGGAATCTCGCCCGAGCGCGTCGCGCGCGCGGCCTTTGTGTTGCCGGTCCCGGCGGGTTTTGCGTGAGTGACGCGGATGTCCGCCTCCAACGCCAATATCGCGCGCCATCTCCCGTTCATGGCCGCGCAGCAACCCGCGCGCGCCGCGCTCAAGGTGCCGCGCGGCCGCACGCGCGGCGGCGACATCGACTACCTCGCGCTCACCTTCGCGGAGCTCGACGCCGAGGTCGCCGCGTGGAGCGCGCGCCTGACCGCCGCCGGCGTGCGCCGCGGCGATCGCACGCTCGTGATGGTCCGCCAGGGCCTGCCGTTGATCGCGTCGGTGTTCGCGATCTTCCGCATCGGCGCCGTGCCCGTCGTGATCGATCCCGGCATGGGCCTGAAAAGTTTTCTCGCGTGCGTCCGCCACTCGCGGCCGCGCGCCCTCGTCGGCATCCCGCTCGCGCGCCTGCTCAGCCGGATCCGCCGCGGCGCGTTTTCCACGGTCGCCGTGCGCGTCGCCGCGCGCGGGTCGCTCACGGCGCGGCTGACGTCGCCCGGCGCGACGGCCGCCACCGTCGGCGCCGACGAGATCGCGATGTGTGCGCCGTCCGACCTCGCCGCCGTGCTCTTCACGTCCGGCTCCACCGGCGCGCCGAAGGGCGTCTGCTACGAGCACGGCATGTTCGAGGCACAGATCCGGCTCATCCGCCAGGCCTACGCGATCGAGCCCGGCGAGATCGACCTGCCGATGCTGCCGATCTTCGCCCTCTTCAATCCGGCGCTCGGCCTCACGACCATCGTGCCCGAGATCGATCCGCGCCACCCCGCCGCCGTCGACCCCGCGAAGATCGTCCAGGCGATCCGGCAGGAAAACGTCACCAACTCCTTCGGCTCGCCCACGCTGTGGCGCAAGATCGGCGATCACTGCGTCGCCCGCGGCGAGACGCTGCCCTCGCTGCGCCGCGTGCTCTGCGCCGGTGCACCCGTGCCGGCGGCGCTCTGGGCTTCGTCGCGCCGCTTCCTGCCCAACGGCCGCCTGCACAGTCCCTACGGCGCCACCGAGGCGCTCCCGGTCACCACCATCTCCTCCGACGAACAGCCCGCGCTCACCGACGCGGACCGCGACGCGCCTGCCGACGCGCGAGTCGGCGCCTGCGTCGGCCGCGCCGTCGCCGGCGTCGACGTGAAGATCGTCGCGATCTCCGACGCACCGATCGCCACCCTCGCCGACGCCCGCGAACTCCCCGCCGGCGAGATCGGCGAGATCGTCGTCCGCGGCCCCGTCGTCACCCGGATCTACGACGCCGCTCCCGCCGCCACTGCCGGCGCCAAGATCGCCGATGCACCGACGACAACGACGACGGATGCGACCGCCGCGGCGCACACCGGCGTCTGGCACCGGATGGGCGATTGCGGTTATCTCGACGAGGCGGGCCGGCTGTGGTTCTGCGGCCGCAAGGTCGAACGCATCGAGACCGGCCACGGCACGCTCTTCACGGAGCCCTGCGAACGCGTTTTCCGCACGCATCCGCGCGCCGCGCGCTGCGCCTTGATCGGCCTCGGCGAACGCGGCGCCCAGCGCGCGGCCCTCGTCGTCGAGGCGCAGCTCGCGGATTCCGCGCAGTGCCGCGCGCTCGCCCGCGAGTTGCGCGCGCTCGCCCTCGCGCACGAGGCGACGGCCTCGATCAAACTTTTCTATTTCCATCCGCGCTTCCCGGTCGACGTGCGGCACAACGCGAAGATCCACCGCCTCACCCTCGCCCGCTGGGCCGCGACCGCGAAGGGTTTCGAAAGCGATCCGAAGCGCTGAGGCGAATCCATGGCGTTGGACGGTCTTCTCCCCAGGAGAGCCGCGCCCTCAATGGTGGAACCCGTCCTCCGGACGGGTTGTTGGCCGCATGCCAAGACTGAACCGCGCCGGAGAACCGGTTCACCCACATTAACCATTACATCCACCGCATGATCCCGGCTGAGCGCCGCGGCGCGGCCACCGGTTCGCCGATTCGCTCGTTCGCGAAAACCGCGTCGCGACTTTCTCTCGTTCCGACCTCGATCGCCGCGAGGATTGCCTCCGCCGCACCGTCCGCGGCAGTCTTTCCACCCGCGTGTCCTTCGTCTCTCCCAACGGTCCCGTCCTCGTCACCGGCGGCACCGGCTTCCTCGGCCGGCGGCTGGTGGAGCGGCTGCTCGCGCAGGGGCGGACGGTGACGATCCTCGCCCGCACGCCGGCGCCGGACCTTGCCGCGCGCGGCGTGCGCTTCGTCTGCACGGCGCTCGACGACACGCCCGCGGTCCGCGCGGCCTGCGCGGGCGTGGAAACGGTCTTCCATGTCGCCGCGAAGGTCGGCGTGTGGGGCCGCGACGACGATTTCTTCCGCGCCAACGTCCTCGGCACGCGCGCGCTGCTCGCCGGCGCCCGCGCGCATAGCGCACTCCGGTTCGTGCACACGAGCACGCCGAGCGTCGTCTACAACGGCGCGCCGCTCGCCGGCGCCGACGAATCGCTGCCGCTCACGACCCGCTGCCCGAGCGCGTATCCGTTGACCAAAGCCATCGCCGAGCGCGAGGTCCTCGCGGCCGATTCGCCCGCGCTGCGCACGATCGCGCTGCGTCCGCACCTGATCTGGGGCGTCGGCGATCCCCACCTCGTCCCGCGCGTCCTCGCCCGCGCACGCGCCGGCCGGCTGCGCATCGTCGGCGACGGCCGCAACCGCGTCGACCTGGTCCACGTTGAGAACGCCGTCGACGCCCACCTGCTCGCCGAAGCCGCGCTCGCCTCGCCGGCCACGCCCGCCGCCCCGCCCGCCATCGCGCCCGCGCCAACCGCCTCCTCCACCCGCGCCTCCGCGCCCGCCGCCGCCACGACCCACGCCCTTTCCCCCGCCTCAACTCCCGCCCCCGCTTCACCGTTAACGCCCTCCGCAGAGCGTCATTTAATAAATGACACTCTGCGGAGGGCGCCGGGCCCGGGCGGGCGGGCGTATTTCATCACGAACGGCGAGCCCGTCGTCTTGTGGGAATGGATCAACGGCCTGCTCGCCGCCCTCGGCGAACCGCCGGTTGCGAAACGGCTGCCGCTCGGCGTGGCGACGGTGCTCGGCGCCTGCTGCGAAGCCGCGTGGCGCACGCTGCCGTTGCGGGGCGAGCCGCCGATGACGCGCTTCGTCGCCGCCGAACTCGCGAAGGATCACTGGTTCGACATCGCCGCCGCGCGCCGCGATCTCGGCTACGCGCCGCGGATCTCGATGGCCGCCGGCACGGCGGAACTCGTCGCCTCGCTGCGCGCCGCCGGAAAACGCTGACCATCCGCGCACCGGTCCCGCCGGGTCGGGCGCGCGCTCGGAGGGCGAATCTTCTTTCGCCCTCGCCGTCCGCCCGCCCCGCTTCGCGCTTCGCCTTCCTCCAGGAGAAAACTCCCGCGATCGTGTTTTCCGCCCTCCGGCATTTCGTCGTCTTGTCGGCTCGTCGCTGCGCGGCTCCGGATGCGGCGAAAAACTCCGGAGCCATCCTGCGTGCGATCTTCGGTTGCGCTCACCGCCGCGGGCAGGGGCGGGAGACTTGGTTTTCCGCCCGCGGATTTCGGCCGGGCCACAGCCGCGACCGGTGCGCCGCGCTCAACCGCTGCGCTGCCGCACGGCCTCGAAGAGCGTGATGATCGTCGCCATGGCGACGTTGAGCGAGTCGGCCTGTCCCGCCATCGGGATGCGAATCGGCTGGTCGCTGGCCTTGAGCCAGAAATCGCTGAGCCCGTATTGCTCGCTGCCCATGATCACCGCGAGCGGACCGCGCAGGTCCGTATCCGTGTAGAGCCGCGTCGCCGCCGGCGTCGTCGCCACCGTGCGCACGCCCTTCGCCCGCAGCCACGCGTGCACGCGCGTGCTTTCCTCGACGACGAGCGGCACGGAAAACAGCACGCCGGTCGATGCGCGCACGACGTTGGGGTTGAAGACGTCCGTCACCGGATCGCACACGATCACGGCATCGCAGCCGGCGGCGTCGGCGCTGCGCAGGATCGTGCCGAGATTGCCCGGCTTCTCGATCGCCTCAACCACGAGCAGGAACGGCGACGCCGGCAGCGCAAGCTCGTCGAGCGCGCGCCGCCATTGCGGGGCCACGGCGAGCAGGCCGTCGGGCCGCTCGCGGTAGGCGACCTTGGCGAACGCCTCCTTCGACAACTCCGCCAGCTGCGCGCCCGCGGCGCGCGCCTGCTCGATCAGTGCCGGCTCGTTTTCGCCGAGGAACCACTCCGGGCAGAAATACAGCTCGCGCAGCGCGACGCCCTTCTCGAGCGCGCGGCGGATCTCGCGGTAACCCTCGACGAGAAACACGCCCGCCTCGTCGCGCGGCCGCCGGTCGCGCAGCTTCACGAGCTGCTTCACGCGCGGATTCTGGAGACTGGTGATCTTTTCGATGGGACCCACGGATCACACGGAACACACGGAAATCCGGGAAAAGACAAAATCCTTTTCCTCGCCGTCGCCGTTTCCGTGTGTTCCGTGTGATCCGTGGGCAGAAAAAAAACCTTCAACGACCATCCCTTCGCGTATCGCCAGGAGATCGAACTGGACGTCTCCACGCTGACCAACCTCGGCTCCGGCCTCGGCCGCGTGGCGCTGCCCGGCGAGACGGAGGCGAAGTGGGTCGTGATGGTGCCGTTCACGCTGCCGGGCGAGCGCGTGCGCGTGCGCGTGTTCCGCAACCACAAGAATTTCTCCGAGGCCGACCTCGTCGCCGTCCTCGCGCCCGCGCCCGAGCGCGTCGATCCGGCGTGCCCGCTCTTCGGCCGCTGCGGCGGCTGCCAGTATCAACACCTGGACTACGCCGCCCAGCTGACGTGGAAGCGGCAGCAGGTCGCCGAACTGCTCCGGCACATGGCCGGCATCGACTTCCCCGTCGCGCCGGTGATCGCATCGCCGCGCGAGCTCGGCTACCGCTCGAAGATCACGCCGCATTTCGCCACGCCGCGCTTCTGGCGCACGGACGCCGGCGGCGCGAAATCCGCCGCCGCGATCGCCGAACCGGCTGTCGCCGCACCGGACGATCCGTCCTCCGACGAACCCGCGCCCGTCCCGGCCTCCGCGGCGCACGCTCCGATCTCCGCGGCCCGATCTCCGAACTCCGAAGCGGTCGCGGGCGCGTCCGCGTTTCCCATCGGTTTTCTGCGCCAGGGCACGCGTTTCGACATCGTCGACGTGCCGCGCTGCCCGATCGCGACCGATGCGATCAACGACCGGCTCGCGACCGTCCGCGCGGAGGTGATCGCGAAGCGCGACACCTATCGCCGCGGCGCCACGCTGCTGCTGCGCGACGCATCCGGCGCCGTCACGACCGACTACGACGCGGTGGTCACGGAGACGGTCGGCGACCTGAAGCTGCACTTCCTCGCGCGCGATTTCTTCCAGAACAATCCCTTCATCCTGCCGGCGTTCACCGGCTACGTGCGCGCGCAGGCGGCGGCGAGCGGGGCGCGGTTTCTCGTCGACGCGTATTGCGGCAGCGGACTCTTCGCGCTGACGGCGGCGCCGGCGTTCGAGCGCGTGGCGGGCGTGGAGATCAGCGAGAGTTCCGTGCGCTTCGCGCGCGAAAACGCCGCGGCCAACGGGATCGCCAACGCCACCTTCCAGGCGGGCGACGCCGCGGCGATCTTCGCCGGGCTCGTGTTTCCCGCGGCCGAGACCGTCGTCGTGATCGATCCGCCGCGCAAAGGCTGCGACCTGTCCTTCCTGCAGCAGCTCTTCGCCTACGGCCCGCGCGCGGTCGTCTACGTCTCGTGCGACCCGGCCACGCAGATGCGCGACTTGCAGCATTTCCTCGCCGCCGGCTACGCGCTCACGGCGGCGCAGCCCTTCGATCTTTTCCCGCAGACGCGCCATCTCGAATGCGTGCTCACGCTGGCGCGCGCGCCGCGAGCTTGACGTTGCCAACCCCGCGCCGGCCCGCAGTCTGGCGCTTCCACCCTTCGCCACGCATGCTCCGCTCGAAGCCCTCCTCCGCGCATCCCTGGAAATTCTTCCGCACCGGCGGCCTCGATCAGGTCTCGCTCGAGACCGGCGCCGACCTGCTCGCGCTCGCGGATCTCGACCAGAAGCTCTGGGTCGCGCTCAGCTGCCCGGTCAAGGGACTCGAGATCGACGAGAAAACGCTCGCGCTGATCGACGCCGACCGCGACGGCCGCATCCGCGCGCCCGAGTTGATCGCCGCCGTGAACTGGGCCGCCGCCCGCCTGAAGGACGCCGGCGACCTGCTCCGCGGCCAGTCCGAGCTGCCGCTCGCCGCCATCAACGACGCGACGCCCGAAGGCAGGATCCTCCTCGCCTCCGCCCGGCAGATCCTCGTCCGCCACGGCCGCAAGGACGCCGCGGCCATCGCGCTCGCCGACGCCGCCGACACCGCCACGATCTTCTCCGCCAGCCCGCTCAACGGCGACGGCGTCATCCCGCCCGAGGCGACCGACGACCCCGCGGTCCAGGCGCTCATCAAGGACATCATCGCCTGCAGCGGCGGCACGGCCGATCTCAACGGCTCCACCGGCGTCACGGCCAAGACCATCGACAACTTCTTCTTCGAGGTCGGCGCGTATCTGGCGTGGGCCGACCTGAGCGCGACGCCGCAGACCGCGATCCTCGGCGAGGCCACGGCCGCGGCCGTCACCGCCATCGACGCGGTGCGCGCCAAGGTCGACGACTATTTCGTGCGCTGCGCCCTCGCCGCCTTCGATCCGCGCGCCGCCGCCACGCTCAACCGCAGCGAGGCCGACTACGAGGCGATCGCCGCGAAGGATCTCGGCGCCGCCGGCGCCGAGGTCGCCGCGTTTCCGCTCGCGCGGATCGAGCCCCACCGCCCGCTGCCGCTTCTCGAGGGCGCCAATCCCGCCTGGGCGCCCGCGCTCGCCGCGCTGCACGCCGCGGTGGTCGCGCCGCTCCACGGCGCGGCGAAGACGGCGCTCACCGCCGCCGAGTGGAAGGAATTGACGGCGAAGTTTTCCGGCTACGCCGAGTGGCTGGCGGGCAAGGCCGGCCGCAGCGTCGAGCCGCTCGGCCTCGCGCGCCTGAAGGCGCTCGCCACGGGACCCGAGCGCGCCGCGCTCGCCGCGCTCGTCGCCGAGGACCAGACCTTCGCGCCGGAATTCCAGGCGATCGCCGACGTCGAGCGGCTCATCCGCTATCACCGCGACCTGCGCGCGCTGCTGGCCAATTTCGTCAACTTCCGCGATTTCTACTCGCGCGACCGGCTCGCGATCTTCCAGGCCGGCACGCTCTACCTCGACAGCCGCTCGACCGAACTCTGCCTGCGCGTCGACGGCCCGTCGCCGCTCGCGGCGAAGAGTCAGCTCTGCATCGCCTACTGCGCGTGCACCCGCGGCGGGGCGGCGATGACGATCGCGGCGTGCTTCACCCAGGGCGACAGCGATTACCTCTTCACCGGCCGCCACGGCATCTTCTACGACCGGCAGGGACGCGACTGGGACGCGGTCATCACCGCGCTCGCGGACAATCCCATCAGCATCCGGCAGGCGTTTTTCTCCCCCTACAAGAAATTCGTCCGCTTCATCGAGGACCAGGTGGCGAAACGCGCCGCCGCCGCCGATGCCGAGGCGAACACGCGGATCTCCACCGCCGCCGAGACGACCGCCAACCTCGACAAGGCCAGGCCCGCCGCCGCGCCGAAGAAGATCGACATCGGCACGGTCGCCGCCCTGGGCGTCGCCGTCGGCGGCATCACCGCCGCGTTCGGCACGATCATGGGCGCGTTCTTCGGGCTCGGCGTGTGGATGCCGATCGGACTCGTGGGCATCCTGCTCGCGATCTCCGGACCCTCGATGATCATCACCTGGCTCAAGCTCCGCCAGCGCACGCTCGGCCCGGTGCTCGACAGCAGCGGCTGGGCGGTCAACGGCCGCGTGAAGATCAATCTCCCGCTCGGCTCCGCGCTCACCGACGTCGCCACGCTGCCGCCCGGCGCGCAGCGCACCGGCGAGGATCCCTACGAGGACAAGGACGCCGTCCGGCGCCGGCGCAGCGCGATCGTCCTGCTCGCCGTCGTGGCGCTCGCAGCCGCGGCGATCTTCGTGCGCTGGCAGCGGCTGAAACAGGGCCGCTACTTCTGGCAACCCGCGCCGGTCGCGCAGGCGCCGGCCGTCGCGCCGGCAGCGGACCCCGCGACGCCGGCGGAACCGGCGCACTGAGCCAACCGCCAGCCGGCGGCGTTTCCCGGCGTGATGCGCAACCGCGAACCCGGCGGCAATGCCGGTCACCGGCACGTCACAAATGCGGCCGCCCGCGCGCGACCGCGATCGCGGAAAACGGAAACGGCCGTCCCCACCGACGCGAATCCGGCAGCCGCGTTTCAGAGGAGAAACGGCGGTGCCGATCCGCAACCGCAGCGTTTCGCTGCGTCGCGGCTCCGGAACGCGGCGGCCACCGGCGCGGCGATGTCACAAGGTTTGACTTGAGATCGCCGGCCCCGCCAGACTTCGTTCGTTTTCCTGATGCAGGTCTCGTCCAACATCGTCCGCTTCCCCTATGCGACCGCCACGGCCGCGGCCCAGCGCCTGCCGGGGCGCGATCAGGATGAGGACAATGTCGTCGCCTTCGCGGCGGCGGCCGACACGCCGGCGGCCGGCACGCAGGAACACGGCCAGCTGTTCGCGGCGCAGCGGATCGCGGGACGCGTCGCGGACGAACTCGACCACGTCGCCGTGCTCTGACCGGCCTCCGGCTCCGAACGCACCATGAAGTGCCTCGGATTGATCGGCGGCATCGGCTGGGAGTCGACCGCCAGCTATTACCGCCTCATCAACCAGGAGGTGCGCAACCGCTTCGGGAGCCTGCACTCGGCGCGGCTGCTGGTCGACAGCCTCGAGTTCCAACAGCTGGATACGCTCGTGCGGGAGCAGCGGTGGAACGACGCCGGCCGGCTGCTCGCCGGCTCGGCCGCCACGCTCGAGCGCGCCGGCGCCCAGGCCGTGCTCGTATGCTCGAACCTGATGCATTTCGTCGCGGGCCACGTCGAAGCCGCGATCTCGGTGCCGCTGCTGCACGTCGGCGACGCCGTCCTGGGCGAGTTGAAGAACACGCGCGTGACCCGCATCGGGCTGCTCGGCACGCGCTTCACCCTCGAGCACGGCTTCCTCCTGAACCGGCCCGCGCTCGCGAAGCGCCGCTCGCCCGCGCCGATCGAGATCCTCACGCCCGGAACCGACGCCTGCGACCAGCTCGACCGCATCATCTATGGCGAGCTCTGCCGCGGCGTCGTGCGCGACGCCTCGCGCGAAGTGCTGCTCCAGCTGGCCGCCGGCCTGCGCAAGTCCGGCGCGCAGGCGATCGTGCTCGCCTCATCCGAACTGGCGCTGCTGCTGAAGCCCGACGATTTCTCCCTGCCGTTGATCGACACGACCGAGGTCCACGCCCTCGCCGCCGTCCGCTGGGCGCTCGGGGAAATCGGGGCGAAACCCGATTTCACGCGCAGTCATCTCACGGCCACGCCCGGTGCAACCGTCGTGAAGCGCTCGAAGATCCCTCCGCGCGCGTAGGTGCGACCGGCCGGACTCCTTCCGCCCGGGATCAGCGCGGCCCGGTGCCTTCGGTCGCCTCGAAATCGAGCGGCGCCTCGAAGGGAATCACCGCCGGGCCCGAGGCCTGCGGGATGGAAATGACACCCTGCACGCCGGCCGGCGGCAGCGCCGCCGACGTCTGCACGAGCGTGTAGCGGAAACTTCGCGGCCGGTCCGACGGCTGCGTCCATCGCCATTCGAGCAGGCCGGTCTCGCCGGCCAACGGCCGCACCGCGGCGCCCGGCGCGCATCCGGAAACATAGGTCCACCCCGCCGGCAGGAGCAGCGAGAGCGTCTGCTCCGCGGCCGGACCCGCGACGGTGAAGCGCTGGTCGATCGACATGCGGCCGCCCGACGCGACCGCCACGGCCCCGGCCGGCGGCGCGACCACGACCAGCTCCGCCTCCCGGCTCGCGCGCGAACCGGCCGCATTCGAGACGACGACGCGATAGCGGCCGGCGTCCGCCAGCCGCACGGCGGCGAACGCGAGCCGCGTCGTCTCCGGCGAGGCCAGCGCGACGTCGTCCTTGAACCAGCGATACTGCAGCGCGGAACCCGACGCCTCGACGGCGAGTGTGACCGCCGCACCGGCGGTCACAGCCCGGTCGGACAAATCGCGCGCCAGCACCGGCGCACGGTCGACACGGCTGGCGGTGGAGATCGAGGCGGCCGACGCGGACGCGCCGGCGACCGTCACCGCGAAGGCCGTCTTCGTCGTGACCGTGCCGTCGCTCACGCCGAGCGTGATTGTGGCGGTGCCGCTCTGATCCTTGGCCGGCGTGACCTTGACGGTGCGGTTCGCACCGCCTCCGCCGAGCACGATGTTGGCGAGCGGGACGAGCTTGGGGTTCGAACTCGCCTTCGTCAGCGCGAGCTTCGCCGCCGCCGTCTCGGCATCCGCGATCGTGAAGGCCAGGGCCGCGCTCGCGGTGTTCAACTTCAGATTCTGCGCGGCGATCTTCGAGATCGCCGGCGCGTCGTTGACGGCCCTGACGGTAAGCTTGAACGCCGTCGATGCGGTGAGCGCGCCGTCGCTGACCGTGAGCGTGACGGTGGCCGTGCCGGTTTGATTCTTCGCCGGCTTGAGCATGATCGTGCGGTTCGCGCCGCTGCCGGCGAGGACGAGGCCGGACGCGGGCAGCAGCGTCGTCGCGGAGCTGGCCGCCGTGACCTTGAGCTTCGCGACGGCCGTATCCGCATCGCCAATCCTGAAGGCCAGCGCCTTGGTCGCGGTGTCCTCGTCGATCGTCTGGCCCGCGATGGCGGTGATCGTGGGCGGATTCGCCACGGTGAGGGTGAAGCTCGCGGAGGCCTTCAACGCGCCGTCGCTGACGGTGAGCGTGATCGTGGCCGTGCCGGTTTTTCCGGCGGCGGGCGTGACCTTGAGCGTGCGGGCCTGGCCGGCGCCGCCGAGCGCCAGGCCGGACGCCGGCACGAGCGCGGCGTTGGAACTCGCGGCCGTGAGCGTGAGCGCCGAGGCCACGGTCTGCGCGTCGCCGATCGCGACGGCGAGCGCGCCGGTGCCGCCGCCCTTCGCGATCGTGCGGCTGGAGAGTTTCGCGATCGTGGGCGCGGTGTTGGCGACGGCGGCCGCGACCTTGCTGCCCCAGACGGCGACGCCGTTGTCGGAGAGCGCCGAGAACGCCTGCACGTAGCGCTGATTGTCGTCGTCCCACTGGCGGACGAAGACGCCGCGGTATTTCGTGCCGCCGAGCGTGAGCGTGGCGTAGTGATCGCCGCTCATCGCCCACGTGCCGGTGACGGCGCCGGTGACGGTCTGGTCCGACTTCAGCTTGATGGCGACGGACGTGTTGACCGCGGCCGAGATCGCCTTGCCGTGGTTGATGAGCTTGTAGTCGCCGGGGATCAGGCTGGCGGAGGCGGTCTCGAGGCGCTCGCCGGCATAGCGATGCGGCGCGACGACGAGCCAGCCGGCCTCGTTGAGAAACATCGGATGCACGCGCACCTCGTGCTGTTCGCCGCGGCCGACGAAGCGGGTGTGAAACACGAGGAAATATTCCTTCGTGGCCGCGTTGTAATAGGCCGAGCAGTGTCCGGGCGAGACGTAGCCGCGGCTCGTCGTGCCGGCGTCGCCCGCGACGTGGAGAAACCGGTAGCTGCCCATGAGCTTCACGCCGTGCGGCGCGATCGAGGCGTCGTCGAAAAGCGTGCCGGCCCTGCCCGCGACCGTGGAGAGATCCTTGCCCGCGGAGTCGAGGAACGGGCCGTCGGGCTGCCTCGAGCGGCCGAGGCGGATGTTGTAGCCGCCGTCCGCGGCGAGTCCGCCGAAGGACAGGAAGAGATAATAGTATTTCGATTCCGGACTGTAGAGAACGTAGGCGCCCTCGATGCGCGCGTGATTGCCGCCGATCAGCTTCCTGCCGTAACCCTGGCCCGCCTTCGGCACGCCGGTCTTCGGATCGAGCTGGAGGATGAAGATGCCGCCGGAATACGAGCCGTAGACCATCCAGAGCCGGCCCGTCGCGTCGAAGAAGACGGCGGGGTCGACGACGTTGGGATGTTTCGTGGCGTCGTAGATCGTGCCGTCCGGGCTGACCTGGTTCCACATCCCGGACTTGAGGATGATCTGCTGGTTGACGTAGGGGCCGGTGATGGAGCCGGCGACCGCGATGCCGAGCGCGCTGCGCGGCGAGTCGCCCTTGCAGGCGCAGTAGTAGAAAGAGTAGCGGCCGTCCGCGAGCTTGACGACATCGGGCGCCCAGAACGTCGTCGTGCCCGCCCACGCCAGCGCCTCCTTGAATTCCACCGCGGGTTTCGGCACGAGCGGATTGCCGGCGGCCGCGCTCGTCGAGAGCTGCGTCCAGTGCATCAGGTCCGGCGAACTCGCCGACGCGAGATGCGAGCCGAAGACGTAATACTTCGAGCCGTCGCGCACGACCGACGGATCGTGCACGGAGACGTTGGTGAACGTGGGCGTCGCCGCGGGCGCGCGCAGGCCCGCCGCCGCGGCGAGGACCAGCAGCGCCGCGCCACGGCCGAAGCGGAAGAAGCGGAAGGCGATCATGAGGAATCCGAGATGCGTGCGCGAACGCGACAGCCGGACGATGGAACGCCGGAGGATCACTCGTCCTCCGACGGCCGGCCGAAGACCGGCAGGCCGGCGCGGTCCCATCTCAGTTTCTTGACGTAGGTGTGGCGGTTGGGATCCCAGAGCGGATCGCCCACGATCTCGGTGTAGGTCCTCGCGTGATACACGAGGAGGTCGGTGACGCCGTCCTCGGCCACGGTGAAGCTGTTGTGGCCGGGGCCGAAGACGCGACGCTCGAAGTCGGTCCGGAAGACGGGCTCGGGCGACTTGTGCCAGCTCCGCGGGTCGAAGAGGTCGGCGTTGGCGTCGGCGTGCAGGAGGCCGATGCAGTAGTTCTCGTCGGTCGCGCTGGCGGAATAGCTGAGGAAGACGCGGCCGTGGCGGATCAGCACGGCGGGGCCCTCGTTGACGGCGAAGCCGCGCGTCTCCCACGGCAGCTCGGGGACGCTCAGCCGCGCGCGCCGCGCGCCGAGGCGGACGGGCGAGTCCATCTCCGCGATCATGAGGTTGGAGTTGCCGGGGATGCCGGGCTCCTTCTGCGCCCACACGCAGTGGAGCACGCCGCGATGCTCGAACGTCGTCGCATCGAGGCAGAACGCGTCGATGCCGGTGTCGATCCGCACGGGCTCCGTCCACGGTCCCGCGAGCGGGTTTTCCGCCGTGCTGGTGATCGCGTAGACGCGATGCTGGAACAGGGCGTCCTTGATTTCGCGGCTCGGCGCGGCGGCAAAATAGACCTGCCAGGCGCCGCGGTTGCGATGCAGCTCGGGTGCCCAGACCAGCTCGGAGAACGGCCCCGCAGCCGGTTTCTTCCACACGAAGACGGGCGCGGCGGCGGCGAGGCCGGCGATCGTGCGCGCGCGGCGCAGCTCGATGCCGTCGTAGGCCGGCACGGACGCCGTGAAATAGTAACAACCGTCCGTGTGCCGGAGGATGAACGGATCGGCGCGTTGCGGGATGAGCGGAGAAAGGATGTCGGCCATGGCGGGAAAATATCAGGCGGGCTTCGCGTCGCCGGCGCCGGCGATGACCAGTTTGCCCTGTGCGGCGAGGTCCTCCTTGATCCGGAGGTAGCAGGCGTCGGTGATCTTGTAGCGATACATCAGCAGGCCCATGCCGAGGTGGAAGACGCCCGGGATGACGGTGAGCAGCAGGGCGAGGCCGGTGAGCGTGAACGCGCTCTGCGCGACGTCGGCCTCGTAATGGAAATACGCGAGCAGCCAGCCGACCAGGCCCGCGGCGAGGCTCATGCCCATCTTCTGGGCGAAGGACACGCCGCCGAACGCGAGGCCGGCGACGCGCCGGCCGCTCTTGAGCTGGCCGTAGTCGACGGCCTCGGAGATGATCGACCAGAAGACGGGGCCCTGCAGGTCGACGATGACGTTGATGAGGAAGTAGAGGACGAACGCCCGGGCGGTCCCGCCCGGGGAGACCGCGGCGAACATGAGCACGCTCAGTGCGAACGTGGCCAGCTGCGACCAGCGGAAAAGCCGGATCTTGCAGAACTTCTTCGTGATCCAGGTCGACGCCACCATCGCGAGGATGTTGCCGACGATGCCGGTCGTGACGAAGCCGGCCTGCAGCCGCGCGTCTCCACCGAGATAATACTTCGCGTAATACAGGGCCGCGGAGCCGCGGATCACGTAGCCGATGGTGCCGACGAGGCAGACCCAGAACAGCACCCGCCACTGGTCGTTCCGGAACAGCAGCGCGGCCTGTTCGCGGAGCGGCTTGCGATCGTCGGCGAACCGCACCCGCTCCGTCGTGGTGAGGAAGCAGAGGACGAACAGCAGCGTGGCCAGCCCGGCCATCACCGCCATGGAGATCTGGTAGCCCCGCGCGAGATGATCCTGGCCCCAGCGCGCGGCGAAGAGGGGGACGAAGGTGTTGACGAGCAGCGAGGCGGCCTTGGCGAAGAAGAGCCGGTAGCCGTTGGCCGAAAGCCGCTCCTGCGGATCCGCCGTCAGCACGCCGGGCAGCGAGATGTAGGGGATCACGATGCCTGTGAAGACGAGCATCATCAGGATGTAGGTCGCGTAGGCCCAGATCAGCTTCCCCGTGTAGGGCAGGTCCGGCGTCGTGAACACGAGCAGGATCGAGAGGCCGAACGGCACCGCGAAGATGAGCAGATAGGGACGATACCGGCCCCAGCGCGTCGTGCGCGAATCGGTGAAGGTGCCCATCGCGAGATCGGCGAACGCGTCGATCAACCGCGGCACGAGGCCCAGCATCGCGAGGTGCGCGACGTTGAGCCGGTAGACGTCGGTGTAGAAGAACGTGATGATGATCGCGAGGGCCGACCACACGACGTTGACGGCGGCATCGCCGGCGCCGAAGCCGACTTTTTCCACGACGGAAAGCTTGGGCGCGGCCGGAGGAGAGGACGTCATGGGATTCTGGTGACGAAAATACGGCGGGCGGCGATCAGGGCGCCAGGACGCTGGTGTAGTCGCGGAGGACGCGCGGATCGACCTGAGGCCAGGCCGCGTCGTCCCAGGCGATCTCCGCGATCTTCAGTTTCTGGAGGCCGTGGTCGGCGGTCTCGTAGGCGTGGAAGACGAGATAGTCCTTCCCGTCGAAGGTGTAGGCGCCGTTGTGGCCGACGCCGGGCCAGTCCGGGTTGCCGGCGAGCACGAGCGTGCCGCCGCCCCGGGCGAGATCGCGGCCGAGCCGGTCGACGTAGGGCCCGGTGAGCGAGCGCGAGCGGCCGACCACGATCTTGTAGGTGCTGTCCTGGCCGCGGCAGCATTTGTCCCACGAAACGAAGAGATAGTAGTAATCGCCCCTGCGGAAAATGAACGGCGCCTCGATCTCGGCCGGTCCGGCCTCGGCGTCGTCGGTGAGGATCGAGCGCTCCCGCTTCGCGAGCGAATGCCACTCCTCGGGCTCGGCCGGCTTCGTGCCGGAAGGGTCGAGCTTCACGAGCTTGATGCCGCCCCAGAAGGAGCCGAACGCGAGCCAGGGCGTGCCGTGCTCGTCCTCGACGACGGCCGGATCGATCGCGTTCCACAGGTCGCGCTGCGGCACGGATTCCAGGACGATGCCCCGATCCTCCCAGCGATAGTCGGGCGAGTCCGGATCGAGCGTGCGGTTGGTCGCGACGCCGATGGCGGAGGTGTTTTTCCCGAAGGCGGAGACCGAGTAATACAGGAAGAACCTCCCGTCGCGGCGCACGATGTCCGGCGCCCAGAGATGGCCGTTGAAGCCGGGGGCGACGCGCCTCGCCCAGGCCGGCTCGCCGGGAAACACGCGGCCCCGCAGCCGCCAGGTCCGGAGGTCCGGCGAACTGTAGACCGTGATGCCCGGACCGGTGCTGAACAGGTAGTAGGTGCCGCCCTCCTTCGCCATCACCGGATCGTGGATACTCACCTGCGCCGCGCGCGCGGACAGGCCGCCCGCGGCGAACGCGAGCAGGAGGACGGCCCCGGCGAGCTGTCGCCGGAACCCGTGAACGAACCGTGGATGAAGCGAACGCATGCGGAAGGCCGGAAACGAAGGACGGGGAAGAGGGAAACAAATCCGAAGGCGGGAACCGGACGCCGCGCCGTGCGCCGCGGCGTCCGGAGGGAAGGAAAGGGCAGCCACGACGGGCCGCCCTTTCGACGCTGACACGGGCCGGGGCACTCAGAACGAATAGCGGGCGCCCACGGAGAAGGTCCGGCCGATGATCCAATTCCCGAAGTTATTGGTCGTCGAATTGCCGGCCTTGTTGCCGTAGTAGCTCTGCATGATGTCGTTCGTCAGGTTCGTGCCCTCGAGCGTGATCGCGAGCTGGTCGGTCAGCTTGTAGCTGATCTGGGCGTTCAGGCTGCGCTGCGCCGTATCCCAAATCTGGAGCGGATTCGCGAAGAGCGCCGCCTCGTTGTTGTGGAAGAACGAGGAGCGCCACGTGTAGGAGGTGCGCACGCTGAACTTCGGCCTCTCGTAGGCGAGCGTCACGCTGTAGGAGTTCTTCGACACCGAGGGAAACTCGGTGGTGAGGACGCCGGTGACTTCGCCGGTGCTGTTGGTGACCGGAATATCCAGGGAGGATTTCAGGTAGGTGTAGCTGGCCTCGGCGCCGAGGCCGCTGAGGAGGCCGAGGTGCTTCGGGTAATACTTCGCGGCGACTTCGACGCCCTCGAGATCGCCGTTGGAGGCGTTGGCCGGCTGCGTGAGGATGTAATCGTAGGGCCCGATGTCGTCGGTGTAGGTCACCCGGCGGCGGAAGCTGACGATGTAGTCGTCGATCTTGCGCTTGAAGTAGGCGACGCTGATGCCGCTGGCCTCGTCGAAGTAGTATTCGAGCGCGACGTCGTAGTTCTTCGACTTGACGGGCTTCAGGTCGGTGTTGCCGCCCGACGCCGTGCCGTAGCCGATGTTGGTGACGTCGCGGGTGTAGATGATGTTCGGGTTCAGGTCCGCGAAGGCCGGGCGGCGGAGCGTCTCGCCGTAGGCGGTGCGCAGGTAGAGGTTGCGCGTGATCTCGAACTTGAGGACGCCGCTGGGCAGGAGCTTCGAGGCGCCGGAGTTGCCGGACGCGGTGCCGTAGGACATGTCGGTGTTGATGTCCACGAAGCGCGCGCCGATCTGGCCGCTGAGCGTGTGGCCGGCGAGGTCGGCGCGGAGCTCGTCGATCTGGAAGTAGGCCGCGGTGGTGGCCTCGTTCACGCGGAAGTTTTCCGTGAGGCTGAGCTTGTCGCTGGTCGGCATGCCCGCGAGGGTGCGGATCTCGTCGGTGTGGCCGGCGATGTAGTAGCCGTTCGGCACCGCCCAGGAGGAGGGCGTGTCCGCCCGGCCGTCGAAGAAGCCGGAGTTGATGTAGACGAGTTCGGGATGGGAGGAGAGCGAGACCCAGGGCGCATCGCCTTCCGCGAGGCGCTGGGCCTCGGAGGCCTTGCGGTCGTCGTAGCGGACGCCGAAGCGCAGCTTCCGGATGAAGCCCCAGTCGACGTTGAGGGTGCCCTCTTCCGTGAAGGTCACGGCGCTGCCCTTGTTCTTGTGGGCCTGATCCCAGATGTGGCCCAGGTTCCAGACGCTGGGATCGGCCACGTCGACACCGGGGAAGCTGAAGGAGGGGATGCCGCCGCCGGCGTTGAAATCGACCTTGATGTCGCTCTGCGAATTCCGGACCGAGCGCATGGCGAAGAATTTCTGGTTGTATTCGCTGGTCTGGTAGACGACGTCGGACGTGAGCTTCAGGTCCGGGGTGAGCGTCCATTTCCCGCCGAAGGACACCTGGTAGCTGTCGGTGTCGGCCTTGGTCATGTCGCCGCTGTTGAAGGTGTAGACATTGCCGACCAGATCGCGGGATTTGACGATGTTGGTGCCGGGATAAAGCGTGACCGCGCCTTTTTCGCCGCCCCACCAGTCGACGAAGGAGAACAGCAGGTTGTTGAAGTTCTCGTTGCGGTAGCCGTCGTAGAAGAGCTCGAAGGTATACTCGGCGGCGCTGTTCGGCGCGAACTGCAGGGAGAGGTTGGCCGCCGGACGCTTGGTCTTGCCGTTCGCATCGGACTGGAAGATCGCATCGCGCGAGAGGACGTAGGGCACGTCCACGCCGTTGAACTTCAGGGTGGAGCCCTCGGCCGTGGGCAGGCCCTCGTCGAGGCCGGCCGTCCAGATCGGGTTCTCGGCCACGCGGCCATCGGTCGGGAAGATGCGCTCCCACGAGACCCAGCCGGCGGGCGGAGTGCCGGTCACGAACGGCACCTGCGCGCCGGGCGTGATGCTCTGGTCGCGGTAGGTGGTGGTGAGGTAGGAGACGTTGACCAGCGCGCCGAGCTTGGCGCCCGACTTGAATTTCCACGTGTCGCTGAAGAGCGCGCTGACGTTGGGATCGTAGTGCTCGCCCTGCTCCTGATAGGTGCCCTTGGCGGCGATGATCGCGCGGCGACCGGCGAAGTCGAAGGGCCGGTGCGTGTGGATGTCGATGACGCCGGCGATGCCCGTCTCGATGTCGGCGGCGGAGCGGGTCTTCTTCACGTCGACCTCGCTGAGCAGGCTGGCCGGGATGTCCTGCAACGACAGGGAAAGGCCGGACGCGGTGAAGATGTTGCGGCCGTTGAGCGTCGTGGTAACGTCGTCCAGGCCGCGGATCGTGACATGGGTGATGTTGCCCCCGCTGTAATCCGTCACCTGCACGCCGGGCACGCGCTGGAGCGATTCGACGACGTTGTTGTCGGGAAACTTGAGGATGTCGTCGCTCACGATCGAGTCGACGATGCCCGGGGAGAAGCGTTTCACCTCCAGGGCCTTGATGGCGCTGGCGCGGATGCTGGTGACGACGAACGTATCCAGGATCACCGCCTCGTCGGAGACGGGTTTGACCTTTTCATCGGTCCTGGGCTGGGCGGGAGGCACGGTTGGGTCGGCGGCCGCTTCCTGAGCGCGGAGGATGCCGCCGCACAGGACGGCGAGCGAAAGCAGGGAGCCGAGCGCGAGCGTTCTGCGCCGGACCGACGGCGCCTGCGGCGGAAGCGCGCAGGGGCGGGAGTCATTCGATGTGGGGTAGGTCATGGGGAGGTTCGACGATGATTTGGCCGGAGGGAGATTCCGGCCGTCATCCCCACATGCGCCTTTCCCCGACCGAACCCGACACGTCCGGAAGAAAACGTGGAATTTCCCCGGCGGCGGTCAACGCGCCTCCGCCGGCCCGGGCCCGATCAGCCCGCCCGCCTCGCGCAGGAGGATGCGGGCGAACTCCCAGTCGAACCAGAAACCCTGCGTCGGGCTGCCGCGATCGACGTCGTGCGCGAACTTTTCCTCCACGATCGCGCGCGCGGCGTCCAGCTCGCGGCCGGCCTCGGCCGGCCGGCCCGCCTGGTGAAACGACATCGCGAGGACCACGCGGGCCGTGGCGCTGCGGGGCGCGTTGACTTCGCGGCAGGCCAGGCAGCGCTGGCTCCAGCGGACGGCCTCCGCGTAATGGCCGCTCCGATACTCCAGCAGGCCCACGGCCAGCGCCCGCCAGGACGCGGTGAAGGCGTCGCCGTCCGCATCGGCCGCCGCCAGATACTGCCGCATGGCGTCCGCCAGCGGCGCGATCCGCTCCATCAGCGCCGGATCCGCGGGCCGCAGGAGGCTGACTTTCACGATGCGGTCGACAAACGGCGGCGGCGCGGCCGCGAAACGCGCGACCGCCTCCTGCCGGAAACGTTCGTAGGCGGCCGTGTCACCCACCTCGAGCAGCGTCGGGCCGCAGCGCAGGTAGTCCATCGTCGCCATGTCCGAGGCCTCGAGCTGGTTGACGGCCAGCAGGAGCGCGAAACGGTCCGCCGCGAGTTTCCAGCGGTTCTGGAGCGCGTGCCATTCGCCCACGGCGCGAAACACCGCGGCGCCTTCCATCGTCGGCTGCGACATCGCAACCCGGCTGAGCAGCGCGTCGGCCTCGGGCAGCTTCTCCAGGCTGACCAGCAGCGCCGCCTGCGTGATCTTCTCGCGCATCTCCGCCGCCTGGCGCAGCCGCGCCTGCTGCTGCTCGGCGGCCACGGCGCGCTGCCGGGCGTCGCGCTCCTTGAGAAAGAGCCAGGTCGAGGTGCCGAGGCCGGCCACCAGCGCCGCGGTCACGGCGCAGCCGGCGACGCACATGACGCGGTTGCGCCGCATGAACTTTCCGATGCGGTAGGACCAGGTGCCCGGGCGGGCCACGACGGCCTCGTGCTCGAGATGGCGCTGGAGTTCCATCGCCAGGCCGTTGGCCGTCTCGTAGCGGCGGCTGCGATCCTTCTCCAGCGCTTTCATCGCCACCCAGTCGAGATCCTCGCGGAGCGGGGCCAGAAGCCGGCGCGGCACGGTCCGCCGGAAGGCCGCCACGCGCCGCAGGTCGCGCGCCCCGAGCGCGGCGAGGCGCGCGGAGGGGCGGACGGGCTCCCGCTCGCGCAGGATCCGGCGCATCTCGTCGAGACTGCCGGCGAGCAGCTCCCGTGTCTGGAACGGCGTCCGGCCGGTGAGCACCTCATACAACAGCACGCCGAGGCTGTAGATGTCGCTGCGGGTGTCGATGTCGACGCCGCCCATCTCGGCCTGCTCGGGGCTCATGTAGCCCGGCGTGCCGATCAGCTGCGCGTAGGCGGAGAAGAGCTGCTTGTCCGTCAGGCGCGCCTCGGTGGCCTTGGCGATGCCGAAGTCGATCACCTTGGGCACGGGCTGGCCGTCGTGCACGGCGACCATGACGTTGGACGGCTTGATGTCGCCGTGGATGATGCCCTTCTGGTGCGCGTGCTGGATCGCGTGGCAGGTCTGGATGAGCAGTTCCAGCCGCTGGCGGAGTCCGAGCCGGTTCTGGTCGCAGTATTTCGTGATCTGCACACCGCGCACCAGCTCCATGATGAAATAGGGCGCGCCGCGGTCCGTCTCGCCGGCATCGAACACGCGCGCGATGTTGGGGTGGTCCATCATCGCCAGCGCCTGCCGCTCGGCCTCGAAGCGCGCGATGACGCTCTTCGTTTCCATGCCGAGCTTGATGATCTTGAGCGCCACCCGGCGGCGCAGCGGCTCCTCCTGCTCGGCCAGGTAGACCACGCCGCAGCCGCCCTCGCCGATCTTCTCGAGGAGCACATAGCGGCCGATCCGCGTGCCGACCGGCTCCTCGCCGTGCCTGCGGCCCGCCGTCTCCGGCGTGATCGATCCCAGGGTGCCGGGCAGCGCCCCGACGGCCGACTTCACCACCGAGCGGCCCTCGGAGAAAAACGCGTCCGCCTCGTCGGCCGCCGCGAGCAGCTCCTCGAGCCGCTCGCGCAGGGCGGCGTCGCCCGCGCAGGCGTGGTCCAGAAACATCCGGCGCCGCGACCGGTCCGCGAACCGGCAGGCCGCGTCGAAAAGCTCCTCCTCCCGTTGCGTCGCTGCGTTCATGGGGCGGAAAGTGGGATCAGCCTGCCCGGGCGGGGCGCCCTGTCACGCGCAACCTCGCTCCGGTCCGGCGCCATCCGGTCAATAATGCGCGCGGATGCTCTGGAACAGCCACGCCTTGGCGAAGGCCCAGTGCCGCTCGACGGTGCGCTCGGTCACGCCGAGGCTGGCCGCGACCTCCCGGTTCGTGAACCCGCCGTAGAATTTCAACACCACGACGCGCGCCCGCTCGGGATCATCCGTGCGCAGCCGCTCCACCGCCTCGTCGATCAGCAGGACCTTCTCCTCGGGCGTGGTCTCCGCGAGCTCGACGGCGTCGAGATCGACGCGCACCAAACCGCCGCCGCGCTTCAGCCGCACCTTGCGCCGGGCGTTCTCGATCAGGATTCGGCGCATGGCCTCCGCCGCCGCGCCGAAGAAATGCGCCCGGTTCTGCCAGCGCTGACGCCCGCCGCCGACGATCCGCAGCCACGCCTCGTGCACGAGCGCCGTCGGCTGCAGCGTCTGCCCCGCCGATTCGTGCGACATCTGCGCGCCGGCCTGACGGCGCAGGTCGTCGTAGATGAGCGGCAGGATCTCCTCCGAGGCTCCGCCCTCTCCGATGGACTGCAGGGCTAGAGTGAGTTCGGTCATGGGGCGCCCGGTGAGGAGGCACACCCGGGGGTGCGGGTTGGATGAAAGGGGAAACGACGGGGAGGCGGAGAGACCACGGCCGGTGTGGGGAGCAGCCGCGGGTCCGTATCGACCGCGGCACTGCAATCCGACCCATCGTGTCACGCCAGCCAAAAGACACTTCACCGTAATGTGCCCGCCCCGGCGGCCGCCGCCCGACTACCTCCATGTCAAAATCGCCGCAGACCGCCCTCGCCCTCCGCCGCCTTCACAGGCGGCCCGCCCCGGCGATTCCGTCCTCCGCACACGAGATCGACGACGGTCAGCGGTCCCTGCCGGACAAATCCTTCGGTCCGGCCGGGCTCAACTCGATCGCCCGCGCGCCGAGCGGCGCCAGCTCGATCGTGCTCGTTACGCGCGCCGCAGTCACGAGATCGCGCCCAGCCAATCCGCGCAGCGGCACGCGCACGCGACGCTCATTGTGATTAAGCAGAAACATAAATCGCCGGCCGCCGTTTTCGCGCACGGCCAGCTCCACCCCGGCCGGCGCCGTCAGGAGCGGCGCCACACCGCCCGCCGCGCACACCTCGTCCAGCAAGGCACCCAGCGCCGGCGCCTCCGGCCGCGTGCTGAGGTAATACGCCGCGCCCGCGCCGAAACGCTGGCGCGTGATCGCCGCCTCGCCCGCCGCCGCGCCGTCGACGTAGCGCGCGAGCACCTCGGCGCGTTCGGGATGCACCACCTCGCACCAATCGCGCACGACGGCCTTGCGTCCGCCGCGCCCGCCGAAACGCACCGTCCGCCGCTCCTCCGGGCCGAGCGGCAGCCATTCCTCGACCCACAGACCGAGCACCTCGCGGAGCCGCGCCGGATAGCCGCCGACCAGCGCGTGCTCGTTCTCGTCGACGATGCCCGAAAAATACGTCGCAAGCAGCTGGCCGCCCCGGTCGACGAAGCGGGTCAGATTCGCCGCCCCGGCCTCGCCGAGCAGATAAAGCGCGGGCGCGATCACCACGCGGTAGTCGTCGAGCGGCTCCGCCGGGTGCACGAAATCGACCGCGATGTTCCGCGCGAAGAAGTGCGCGTGGATCTCCTGCGCCCAGGCCGCGTAGGCGATCGGCGCCGGCTTCGAGTCGAGTTCCACCGCCCACCAGGCCTCCCAGTCGAACGCGATCGCCACCTCCGCCCGCACGCGCGAGCCGGCGATCGGGGCGAGTTTCCTCAACTCCCCGCCGAGCGCCTTCACTTCCGCATAGGTGCGGCTCCGGGCCGCCGGCGCGTGCGGCACCATGCCGCCAAGGAACTTCTCCGCGCCCGCCGTCGACGCGCGCCACTGGAAGAACATCACGCCGTCCGAGCCGCGCGCCAGCGCCTGCCAGCTCCACAGGCGCATCAGGCCCGCCGGCTTCGGCGCGTTGATCGTCCGCCACGTCACGCTGGAGATCGACTGCTCCATCAGCAGGAACGGCCGGTCCTTCTTCAGCGAGCGGGTCAGGTCGTGGGTGGCGGCGTTTGCCACGGCGCCGCCCGCGCCCGGCGTCGGATCGGGATAACTGTCCCAGGAAACGAAATCCAGCCCGCGCGACCAGCGCTGGTAGTTCATCGGCTTGTGGAAACCCATGTAGTTCGTCGTCACCGGCACATCCGGCGCCGCCGCCCGCACCAGATCGCGCTCCAGGGTGAAGAGCTCGAGCACCGCGTCGCTCATGAAGCGCTTGTAGTCGAGCTGCTGGGTGGGATTGGCAAAGGTCGGCGTGCGCCGCGGGGTGAGGATCTCGTCCCATGCGCCATAGGTCTGGCTCCAGAACGCCGTGCCCCACGCCTCGTTCAACGCGGCCAGCGTGCCGTAGCGCCGCCGCAGCCAGCGCCGGAACGCCGCGGTCGCGTGGGGGCCGTGGCATTCGGCGACGTGGTTGCCATATTCGTTGTTGATGTGCCACGCCGCGAGCGCGGGGTGCTTCCGGTAGCGCTCCGCGATCCGTCCCACCAGCGCCGCGGCGAAGCGCCGGTAGCTCGGACTGCAGGGCGAATAGTGCTGGCGCGAGCCCGGATGCCAGGCCGCGCCATTCGCATCGATCGCGAGCACGTCGGGATAGGCATGCGACAACCACGGCGGCGGCGAAGCCGTCGCCGTCGCGAGATCGACGAAGATCCCGTTCGCGCCCAGCAGATCCATCGCACGGTCCAGCCAGGCGAAATCGTAGCGTTTCTCCGTCGGCTGAAGCCGGCTCCAGCTGAAGACCCCGAGCGTGACCAGGTTCACGCCTGCGTCCCGCATCAGCTTCATGTCCTCCGGCCAGACGGACTCGGGCCATTGCTCCGGATTGTAGTCCCCGCCATACGCGAGGGCTGAGGAAAGTTTTGGTATGATCATCGGAAGAAAGGTCGGCCGGGGCGTCCCGCGCATCTTCGCGGAGGCCGCCGGCACCCGGGATTTCGGCGGGGAAGCCGGTCTCCGGAACCACGAGCCTGCGCCGCCGGGCGCGCGGGGAAAGCGCCTCGCGGGTTTACATGTAAATCAAATCGCGGCCGCCGACTGCGACGGCACCGTTCCGCGCCTCTCCACGGCCCGGGCGCGGCATGGCATGCCGCCGCCATCGCTGTCGTCCCGGATTCCCTCGCCCCGCTTTCCCGTCGTCCTTTTCCCCCGGCGGTCCGCCACCCGCACCCGGCGATCTCCCGCGGAGCCCGCCGGGGTTTTGATCGCCGCGCCACGCTATACAGTTAAACCACCCCGATGCTGGGCAAACACCCCTTCTGCTCCACCTTCGCCGGCGTGCCCCATCCGTCTTCGCCTCCCGCCCCGTCGCGCCTGAGCTTCGGCTTCCTGACCCTCTTCGGTCTCGGCGGACTCGCCGGCTACTATTCGACCGCCGCCGTCCAGATGCTCGCCACGCCGGTTTATCAGATGACCCTCGGCGTCGATCCCGTCTGGCTCGGCATCATGCTGACGATCCCGCGCATCCTCGACGCCATCGTCGACCCGGTGATCGGCAACCTTTCCGACAATACGCACACGCGCTTCGGGCGCCGCCGGCCGTTCATCGTGTTCGGGGCGGTCGCGATGGGGCTGGCGTTCGGCCTGATCTGGATGGTGCCGTCGGGCTGGACGCAGGCCGCGCAGCTCACGTGGTTCGGCCTCACTTCCGTCGTCTTCTTCTTCTTCCACTCGGTGTTCTCCGTGCCGTTGCAGAGCCTCGGCTACGAGGTCACCCCCGACTACGACGAACGCACGCGGGTGATGGGCTTCAGCTCCTTTTGGAACCGCGTCGGGGAGCTGACCTACTCCTGGGTTTTCCCGCTCTCCCAGCTCGCATGGTTCGCCACGCCGATGATCGGCGTCCGCTGGGTCGCCTGGGGCGTGGCCGCGCTGTTCCTCGCGATGCCGGGCGCGATCGCCGGCATCGTCGGCCGGGAGCGCTTCGCGCACCTCACCGAGCACCAGAAGAAAGTGCGCTTCTGGCCGACGGTCCGCGCCGCCGCCGCCAACCGGCCCTTCCGCTATCTCGCCGCCATCGTGATCTCCACCCTCCTGGTGGGCATGCTCGCGAGCAGCATGGACTATTACCTGCTCGTTTATCACGTCTGCCACGGCGATCTCGTCCAAGGTTCGATGTGGAAAGGCGTGCTCTCGTCCGCCTACGGCATCGTCGGCCTGCTCTCGGTCCCGGTCCTCACGTTCCTTTCGAAACGCCTCGGCAAGGAGCGGACCATGATCGCCATCCTCGGCCTGCTCGTCGTCGGCGCGAGCGCACGGTGGTGGATCTACCGGCCCGGGGCCGGCTGGTGGCTGATCCTCGACCCCATCCTGGGCGGCGGGGCGGTGTGGGTCGCCATCACCATGATCGTGCAATCGATGTTCGCCGACATCTGTGACGACGACGAACTCACCAGCGGCCAGCGGCGCGAGGGCCTGTTCGGCGCGGTCTTTTCCTGGCTGATGAAGACGGGCGTCTCGCTCTCGTTTCTTTCGACCGGCGCCGTCCTGAACCTGGTCGGATTCGACGTCGCCCGGAAGGCCGACCAGATGCCGCACACGATCCTCGGCATGCGGATCTTCCTGTCCGTCGCCCCGGCGCTCGCCGCCCTCGGCTGCATCGTCCTGTTGTCGAAATATCCCATCACCCGCGCCCGCGCGGCGGAGACCCGCCGTCTCCTCGAGGCGCGCCGCGGCGTGGTCTGAGCCCTCCGGACTTCGACCGCACAACCGGGCTCGGCCATCCGGCCGGTCGGCCCGCTGCGGGGAGACGGAGCAGACTGAAATTTCAAGGCGCCGGAGCCCCCTCCGGGGCCGGCCGCAGCGTCTCGCCCTCGATCCAGCTGCCGTCGATCCCGAGCGCATGCCGGAACGACGGGATGCCATACGCGCTCCGCAACAGGTCGAGATGCAGCAGATCCACCGCCGCAATCCCCACGTGCTCGAAATGCTGGCACACGCCGGTCAGCGGCCCCCCCGCCTCCGCCTCCAGCCAGATGAAGCCCACGTCGCCGGGCACCGCGCGGCCCAGCTCCTCCAGCCAGGTGCCGACGATGATGTCCGGCGAGATGATCACATCCGGCTTCTCCCGCTTCAGCCAGCGCTGGAACGTCTCCCGCCGCCAGCGATCCGTCACCAGCGGCTCGGTCATCTTCTCCTGCCGGGGCCGCTCCGGCCGCCGCTGCTCCATCAGGAAGGTCGCCAGCCACATCCGGCCCGTGATGTTCTCCGCATACTCCCGGATCACGTAACCGACCCGCCGATACCCCCGCCGCCGGGCTTCGCGCCAGGCCAGGGCCATGCTCTGGTGGTGATGGTGGTCGACGACGTTGAGATAGGGCGAGACGAGGTTCTTGCAGAGCGACACCGCGCAAAACCGGTCCCAGTCGAGCTCGAGCACCGCCGCCGCCGCCGGCATCGGCGCGACGAGCAGCCCCTTGATCCCGCGCGCGGACAGGATCTGGGCCATCCGCCGCGGCGTCATGCCCGGCTGCCGCAGCCAGAACAGGTCGATGCGATAGCCGAGCTCCTTCGCCCGCTGCATCGCGCCGTCGAGATAGCGCGTGATGAACACCTGCGTCTTCCAGCCGTCCGCCGTCGGGAAATTCGTCAGGAAGGCCAGCGTGCCGTATTCGCGCACCGTCCGCCGCTCGTGCCGATACGCCATCAGCGCGGACAGGGCCGGGTCCGGCTGGTAACCCATCTGGAGCGCGAGCGCCTTGATCCGCTCCCGCGTCTCCGCGGGGATCCGCCGGTGATCGCGCAGCGCCAGCGACACCGTCATCGCGCTCACCTGCGCCCGCTCGGCAATCTGACGAAGGGAGATTCGCTTCATCGGTTTACACTTAAAGCATCCCGCCGCTGTCGCAATGCGTTTCCCCGGACACCATCGTTTTTCCACTCCCCATGCTGCTCCGCGTCCTCCTTTTCTCCCTCGCTTCCGCGGCGTTCATCCGGGCCGGCACGCCCGTGCCGCTCACGATCGACCCGCGCCACACGCTCGCCCCCGGCGCCGATCGCAAGCTCGGCATCAACGTCGATTATCTCATGGACAACGACCGCGACTGGCGGCCCGCCGCGCCCCGCCGCACCGAGGACGCGCTGCGCGAGATGGGCGTGCGCTGGCTGCGTTTTCCCGGCGGGGAAAAATCCGACTCCTACCTTTGGTCCGTCCCGCCCTTCGCCCGCCCGCAGCCCGCCCTCGCCCGCACCGGGCCGGCCGAATGGCCGGCCGGCGACCGCCGGTTCACGCTCGACGACCACGCCACCTATCGCATCGCCACGCTCGGCTTCGACGACTTCGTCGCGATGTGCCGCCGGCTCGGCGCCGAGCCGGTCTGCGTCGTCGCCCTCGACTCGTGCTACAAACCCGCCACCGCCGCCGGCCGCGCCCCGACCAAGGCCGAACTCCTCGCGAGCGCCGTCGCCTGGGTCCGCTACGCCAATGTCGCCCGCGGCTACGGCGTGAAATACTGGGAGATCGGCAACGAGGGTTTCCTCGCCACGCAAAACGGCAACCCGCCGTCCGCCGCCGTCTACGGCCGCGACATCGCCGAGTTCGCGCGCGCCATGAAGGCGGTCGATCCCACGATCGAGATCGGCGCCAACGGCGACAAGGAATCGTGGTGGCGCGACCTCCTCCCCGCGGCCGGCGCGGACATCGATTTCCTCGTCGCGCACGACTATCCGTGCTGGGAGTGGGGCCGCTTCGAGCGCTATCGCACGTGGCGCGAATCGCTCACGCCCGCCACCGACATCGCGCTTCGCGCCATCCGGCAATTCGCCGCCCCCGGGGACCGCGACCGCCTCCGGGTCGCCGCCACCGAGTTCAACGCCGCCGACTGGTCCAGATCCAACCCGTGGCCCAACGACAACGACCTCGGCCACGCCCTCGTCCTCACCGAGATGATCGGCGACTACCTCGCGAATCCCCGCGTGCTCGCGGCTCTCCTCTGGAACACCCGCTGGATCGACCAGCCGCACCCGGCCGAGAACACCCTGTGGGACGCCCTCGACGCCGACAACCGGCTCAACGCCTCCGGACTCGCGCTCGCGCTCTGGCGCCATGCCGCGCTCGATCGCATGATCGCCGTCTCCGGCCGGACGGATCTGGTCCGGGCCTTCGCCGCGCTTTCCGCCGACCGCCATGACCTTTCGCTCGTCGTGATCAACAAGTCCGAGGCCAGTGTCGTCATCGACGTGGTCCTCGCGCCGGACTCGCTCCCCTCGCCGATGAAAATCTCATCCCGCCGCACGCTCCGCGGTTCGACGCCCGCCGACCGCCGGCCGATCCTCTCGCTCGATCCGCCCTCGCCATCCCCGGACCTCGGCCGCATCGCGCTCCCCGCGCACTCCGCGACCGTCCTGCGCCTTTCCGGCGCGGCGGAGTGACGGAAGCGCCCCCTCCGCGCGGGGCCCGCCCGCCGGCTCCACGCGGCACCGGGATCCCGACACCGCCAGAGGCTCCGGATCGGCCCTTGAGTTTACATATAAACCACCAACCCTTTTGCGACCCCCGGCCCGCCGGCGCACATCGTTCGGACGTCTCCCGGTTTTCCCCTCAAACCGCGCTGGAGCGAATGACCTCAACCCCTAGAACCATGCTCTCACTCCGCCTCCGTCCCCGCTCGCTCGCCGCCGGCCTGCTGGCCTCCGCCGCGCTCGTCGTGGCGCAGACCGTCGCCCCGCCTTCGCCGGCCGCGCCCTCCGCCCCGCCGGCGGCCTCGTCGACCGAAGACGAACCAACCGTCCTCTCCGTCTTCCAGGTCAATGTCTCCGCGGACCACGGCTACCGCGCGACCAACGCCATCTCCGGCACGCGCCTGAACACCCCCATCCGCGATCTGCCGATGCCGATCGAGGTCGTCACCGAGGAGCTCATGAAGGACATCGGCGCCACCAATCTGCGCGAGTCCATGAAATACTCCGCCGGCGTTGTCACGCAGGCGCAGTTCAACGCCTTTTCGTTCAACTACGACGACAAGTCCGAGCAGAGCACCGCGGATCCCAGCGGCACGGTCTACAAGTTCCGCGGCTTCGTCACCGACATCGCGCTGCGCAACGGCTTCCGCCGCGACACGCCCTCCGACAGCGTGAACATCGCCCGCGCCGAGGTGATCCGCGGTCCGTCCGCGCTGCTCTACGGCATCGGCAGCTTCGGCGGCATCATCAACTACATCACCAAGGCGCCGCTCGGCGATTTTCACAGCGAGGCCAACGTCACCTTCGGCAGCGACCGCTTCCGCCGCCTCGATCTCGACACCACCGGTCCGCTGCCCGCACCCGGCCGCGGCCGGCTCGGCTACCGGCTCACCGGAGCGCTCACCGACACCGCCGACTGGACGGACTACTTCCACTACAACAACCGGTTCATTTCGCCCGTGCTGGAGTATCGGCCGACCGAGCGCACGCGCATCCTCGCCGACGTCGAGATCGGCCGGAGCACGATGAAGGGCTACGATCGCCAGCAGATGTTCGAGACCATGGGCGATTATGTCTCGCTCGATCCCGTGCCGTCCCCGAATCCCGCGACGTTTCGCTGGAGCGGCCCCGATTCCCGCCGCGAGTCCGAGACCCGCAACTACCTCTTCGACGTCCAGCAATCGATCACGGACGACCTGACGTTCCTCGCCGGCGTCAACCACTCCACCAACGACGCCGACTCCCGCAACCTCGGCACCTTCGGCCTAGTCCAGGCCAACGCCGCCTTCCAGGGGCCGCACGAGCTCATCAAACCCTACACCTTTTTCGATGTGCTCACCGACCGGAGCGTCACCGTCCCCGCCGTCCTGCAAAGCACGTGGCGCCAGGAGACCGACGAGCGCGTGCGCCGCCAGGTGCGCGCCGAGCTGAACTACAGGTTCCAGATCGCCTCGACCAGGCACAACCTCCTCCTCGGCCGGCTCGAGGAATCGCGCCAGCAGGATCTGCTGCAGAGCGGACAGGACTATCCGTTCACCAGCTACAAGGCGATCGACGACTACACACCCTTCCGCTTCGACCCGGCGTCGACGTTCACCAACACCGTCCGCGAGAAACGCCGCGCCTGGGACCAGGGCCACTACCTCGTTTATCACGGCAAGTATTTCTCCGACCGCCTGCAGATCATCGCCGGGGTGCGCCACGATCGCTCGGATGTCCGCACCACGATCTACGACCCGGTCACGGGCGTGCGGCAGAGCGAACTCGGCCGCGCCCAGGGCGGCGCGGTGAAGGCGGTCAGCGAGCAGTTCAGCGCGAGCTGGCGGCTCAACGACAGCCTCACCGTCTATGCGCTCCGCTCCGCGGGCCTGCTGCCGGTCTACTTCCGCGTCGACGGCAACGGCCGCGGCTTCGATCCCACGAAGGCGACCAGCCATGAGATCGGCCTGAAGTTCGAACTCGGCGACCAGAAGCTCTCCGGCACCGTGAGCGCCTTCAAGATCCAGCGCGAAGGCGCCGTCCGCTACATCTACTGGGCGCCCGCTCCTCGCCGCGGCCTCTATCATCCCAACGAGCCGCTCTCCTACTACGTTTTCCTGAGCGACCTCGATGCCGGCATGACCAGCCACCCCGGCTACAAGACGCCGAAGGCCAGCTTCGACTGGAACGACTACATCTACACGCCCTCCGATCCGAACCAGAAGGCCTTCCTCGCCGAGCTCTTCAAGCGCGGCAACACCTGGCTCTGGACCAGCGGCGGCGAGCCCGGCTCGGACATGTCCTACGCGCCGCGCGTCAACAATCCCGGCATGGACTGGGGCGCCGACGTGCCGGTCGACGACCAGTCCCAGGGCGTCGACACGCAGCTGACGTTCACCCCGACCAGGAACATCTCGATCGTCGCCTCCTACGCCTATGTCGAACGCAAGATCACCGACGGCGGCCGCTTCGTCTTCGAGCCGAACGCCGGGCCCGACACGCTGCCGATCTGGCTCTCGACCTTCCGCCGCGGCACCGCCGGCGGCTACATCGAGAATTTCTCCGACCCCGCCGATTCCTCGACCTACAACGGCGAGCTCAACAAGGGCCAGTCCCTCGACGACACGCCGCGCCACACCGGCTCCCTCTGGGCGAAATACGAGTTCACCGAGGGCGTGCTGGACCACGCGTGGTTCAGCCTCGGCGGCACCTGGTCCTCGAAGCGCGTCTACGCCGGCGGCGAGGACACCGCCGGCAGCCGCTTCTTCGACTCCGCCGGCAACATCCTCCAGCTCTACACCGATCCGCAGCTCAACGTCGACCTCGCGCTCGGCTACAAGCGCAAGGTCGGCTCCGGCTCCTGGTGGTGGGCCCAGCTCAACGTCTACAACGTCCTCAACGACCAGTCCCGCTACGGCTACACCTACACGCGTCCGACCAACTTCCGGGCGACGGTCGGCGTCTCGTTCTGATTTCCGCGCGCGGCCCGGCCCGCGGCGTTTTCCATCCACCCCACCCGCGCCCCGCGGCGGCTTTCGCCGCGGGGCGACGATCTCCGCATTCCCATGCCCTTGCCCAAACTCCTGCTCTCCAGCCTCGTCGCCGCGCTCGCCCTCCCCCTCCACGCCAACCAGCTCGCCAACCCCGGCTTCGAATCCGGCGTCGCCAGCTGGACCGACTTCGGCAACTCGTCCTCCGTCACCGGCAACGCCTACGCCGGCACGTTCTCGCTGCGCGTCGGCACCGCCGCCGGCGGCCGCTCGCAAAACGTCTCCTCGATCGCGTCGGGCGCCGTCTACCACGCGTCCGCCGCGGGCAAGTTCTCCTCCACCGCGAGCAGCGAGGGCGGCTGGCTGCTCGCGAAATGCTACAACGCCTCGAACACGCTCCTCGCGACGCAATCCGTTCCGTTCGCCGACGCCACGTCCTTCGCGATCGTGTCCTGCACGCTCACGCCGCCCGCCGGCACCAGCTACATCTCGGCGCAGGTCTGGAAGGACGCCGGCTCGCGCTACCTCCATGTCGACAGCGTCGTGCTCACGCGCGCGCCCACCGCGAGTTTCACGCGCACGCCCGCGTCCGGCGCCGCGTCGCTCGCCGTCGGCTTCAACGCCTCCACATCGTCGGACCCCGACGGCACGATCGCATCCTACGCCTGGGACTTCGGCGACGGCTCCACCGGTTCCGGCGCCACGACCTCCCACACCTACGCCGCCGCCGGCATCTACAACGCCATCCTGACCGTCACCGACAACGATGGCGCCGCTTCCACCGCCAGTGCCGCGATCACCGTCACCGGCACGCCTGACAACCTGCTCCACGATCCCGGCTTCGAACTCGGCAATCCGTATTACGAATGGCAGGACTGGGGCAACGCCGCGCGCGTCGCCGGCAATCCGCACGCCGGCACCTATGCCTTGCAGGTCGGCACCGCCGCCGGCGGCTGGGGCCAGTCGTTCTTCGTCGTCGCACCGGGCAACACCTACACGTTTTCCGCCTGGGGCAAGTTCAGCGCCGCCGGCACCGAGAGCGCCTATGTCACCGTGCGCTGCCTGAACTCCGCCGGCACCGAGCTGGCGAAATACGAACGCGTCTACCTGAACGAGACCGCCTACGCCCAATACTCCGTCAACTTCACCGCGCCCGCGAACACCTACGAGATCCGCTGCCAGGTCTGGAAGGACGCCGGCTCGCGCACCTTCTTCGTCGACGACTTCAGCCTCGTCGACACCACCGCCGAACCCGCCACCGCGTCGGTGACACTCTCCGGCACCCCGACCGCATTGAAGGTCTCGACCGTCGGCGTGAACCACGAGATGGCGCTCACCGCCGACACGATGTCAGCCGCCGACGGCCAGTGGATGACGCAGACCTTCAACGGCACCGGCATCCGGTTCATGCGCTGGGGCTACGGCGCATGGAACTGGCACTGGCAGAACGAGACGCCGCTCACCACCGCCTACTACGGCGGCGACAACACCGCCGACGACGCCGGCACCTTCGGCCTCGACGAGTTCCTCGACTACTGCCTCGCGAACAACGTCACGCCGCTGATCATCCTGCCGTTCGAGGCGCACGCGGAAGACGGCACGTCGCCCCTGACGTTCGCCGACATCCTGAACCTCTCCCGGTCGCTCGTGCAGCACGTCGCCGCCCGCGGCGTCACGAACGCCTACTTCGACGTCGGCAACGAACCCTGGGTCAACAGCGCCGCGAACGCCTACGGCGCCTTCACCGCGACCTACTACGCCTCGAAGCTGCCGTCATTCTACAGCATGATCAAAGGCGTCGACAGCGGCTACAAGGTCGTCGCCTCGATGCACGATGCCGCGTGGGATGCCACGGTCTACGCCTCCGCCGGCGGAAACTTCGACGCCGTCGACTACCATCCCTATTCCACGAGCAACAATCTCTGGAGCGGCTACTACGCTGCGAACGGCGACAACTTCGGCGCCCGCGGCACCGCCAACGCCAGCTATCCGACGGTCCAGATCCTCGTCGGCGAGACAAACGTCCTCTGGCCCTACTGGTTCAACGCCGACTTCTCGATCAATCCCGTCGGCCCGCCCAATCTCGGCGCCGGTCTCAAGTTGCTCAACCTGCTCCTCGACAGCGTGCAGTCGAACATCCCGACGCAGGTCCTCACCTGGCCGTCGCACTGGGTCTCGTCGCCCGAACTCACGGGCGACAGCGCGGTGGGCTTCTTCAGCTATTCGGAATGGAATCACAACAGCGTCACCCAGCGGAACACCGCGAGCGTCCTGCCGCACGCATTGATCAACCGCCACGCGCTGCCGTATAAAATCGCCGCCGCCAGCAACGACCCGAAGGTCCGCGCCTTCGGCTTCTCGTCCGACGCGAGCAGGACGAAGCTCAGCGTGTTCCTGATCAACAAACGCGCCGGCTCACGCGCCATCACGCTCACGCTTCCCCAAAGCTACGCCTACGCGGGCGGATGGACGATCCAGGGTTCGTCGATCGCCGACCCCGCCCCCGTCTATCGGACGCTCGTCGCCCCCGGCACCGCCGTCGGCGCCACAACTTTCACGGTCACGCTGCCGCGTGAAAGCGCCGGCGTGATCGAATTCTACGCCGACGCCGCGACCGCGATCCCGGGCACGTTCACGCAAACCGCTCCCGCCGCCTCCGCCACCGGCGTGAGCAAGGCACAGAACTTCACCTGGTCCGCCGCCAGCGGCGCGACGAACTATCGCCTCACCGTCGCGACGAGCAGCACGTTCGCCTCGCCGGCGATCGATGCCGATGTCGGCAATCGCACGAATCACCAGAGCACCGCGAAACTCGCGCCCGGCACCGTGTATTACTGGCGCGTCATCGCCACCAACAGGATCGGAGCCCGCACCGCGACCAATGCCGGCGGCTCCTTCACCACCGCCTCAGGCAACTGAGGCCGTCACCCGCAGGCGGCGCGCCGGCTTCCCGCCCGGCGCGTCCGCCGGCTGCGGCCGCACGCTCGCGCCGTCGACCCACGTCGCCCCGATCAGGGTCGCGCGGGGGAATTCCTGCACGCCGGTCTCGTTGTTGTGGATCTGGCTCACGACCATGTCGACCGCCGCCTCGCCGGTCACGAAGTTGTGCTGGTTCATGCCCGCGATCTCCGGCCGCGAGGCGCGCCATTCGAGCTGGATCACGCCGACGTCCTCCGGCACGCGCAGGCCCATCGCGCGGAGCCAGCCGAGGACGTTGTTGTAAAGGGTGAAGATCACGTCGGGCCGGTGCCGCGCGAACCAGCGGCGGAACGCCTCCGGACTGCGCGGCGCCGTCACGTCGTCGAAAAGCGGCAGGTGCTGCGTGCGTGGCAGCCGCCGCTGGCCGGTGAAATAACCCGCCGAGAAACGGCGCTCCACCAGCGCATCGATCACGTCGTCGATCACCAGGCCCGGCCGCCGGTAGCCGAGCGCGATCGCGCGTTCGAAGGCCGTCAGCGCGAGGTGGTGATGGTCCACGCTGCAGAACGACAGCGCCGGATCGCGCGTGCGCACGCCGGTGACGACGCAGGGCAGCCGCGCCCAGACGCGCTCCAGCGCCGGCGGCAGGTGCGTGGAGTCCATCAGGCCGACGAGCACGATGCCCTTGATCCCGCGCGTGGTGAGGATGCGCAGCAGCCGGTCCGCCGTGAGCGCGGGATCGTGCAGCCAGAAATGATCGAAGCCGTAGCCGAGCTTCGCGGCGCGCGCCTCGCAGCCCTCGACATAGGTCGGGATCGTCGGATGTGTGCGGAACGCCTCCGGATCGCGGTTCGCGTTCACCAGCGCGAGTTTCGCCTGCAGCGGCCGCGTGCGCGTGGAGCGCAGCTGGGCCATGAGCTGGGAAACGACGGCGTTGGGCCGGTAGCCCAGCCGCTCCGCCGCCGCCTGGATCTTCGCGCGCGTCGCAGGCGGGATCTGCGGGCTGCCGCGCAGCCCGAGCGAGATCGTGTTTTTCGAGTAGCCGAGCGCGCGCGCGATGTCGTTGAGAGTGGGGTTCGGCATGCGGGAAACGAAGCCGCGGACGAATCTCCGGCATTTCCCCGCCCGGTCAAGGGGAAGCGCCGCGCCCTTGACGGTCCAGTGTCGGCGTCTTTGACCCGCGCCGGGCGCCGGCCGAAGGATGCCCGCGATGTTCACCCTAGGCATCGACTACGGCACCAATTCGGTGCGCGCCCTCATCGTGCGTTGCGCGGATGGCCGGGAGTTCGGCTCCTGCGTCGTCCCCTACCCGGGCGGCCGGCAGGGCATCCTGCTCGATCCGCGCGACCACCACCTCGCCCGCCAGCACCCCGGCGACTATCTTTTCGGCCTGCAGAAGAGCGTGAAAGGCGCGCTCGCCGCCGCATCCCGGCGGCGCGGCTTCTCCGCCGCCCGCGTCGTCGGCATCGGCGTCGACACCACCGGCTCGAGCCCGATCCCGGTCGACGCCCACAACGTCCCGCTCGCCCTGCACCGCCAATGGGCGAAGAACCTCCACGCCCAGTGCTGGCTCTGGAAGGACCACACGAGCTGGCGCGAGGCCGCGAAGATCACCGAGCTCGCCGCACAACACCGGCCGCAGTTCATCGCGAAATGCGGCAACACCTACTCGTCCGAGTGGTGGTGGTCGAAGATCTGGCACTGCCTCAACGTCGCGCCGGCCGTCTTCGACGCCGCCCACGCCTGGGTCGAATTGGCCGATTGGATACCGTCCGTCCTCGCCGGCGTCGCCGAGCCGAAGCGGATCAAGGCCGGCATCTGCCCCGCGGGCCACAAGGCGCTCTACGCCGACGAATGGGGCGGCCTGCCCGACAGGGAATTTCTCTCGCTGCTCGATCCGAAACTCGCCGCCTTGCGCGACCGGCTCTACGACCGCGCCTACGACGCCACCGAGCCCGCCGGCAACCTTTCCCCCGCGTGGGCGAAGAAGCTCGGCCTGCCCGCCGGCATCCCGATCGCGATCGGCGAGTTCGACGTCCACTACGGCGCCATCGGCTGCGGCGTCGACGAGGGCACGCTCGTCAAGGTCATCGGCACGTCGACCTGCGACTGCGGCGTCGTCTCCGCCGCGAAGTCCTTGCCCGACATCCCCGGCATCTGCGGCATCGTCAAGGGCGCGATCCTGCCCGGCTACTACGGGATCGAGGCCGGTCAGTCCGCCGTCGGCGACATCTTCAAGTGGTGGGTCGAGCAGGTCTGCGGCGGCGACGACGCCACGCACGCCGCGCTCACCCGCGAGGCCGCGAAGCCCGCGCCCGGCGAAAGCGGCCTGCTCGCCCTCGACTGGCACAACGGCAACCGCACCATCCTCGTCGACCCGCTGCTCACCGGCGCCGTGCTCGGCCTCACGCTGCACACGACGCGGGCGGAGATCTACCGCGCTCTGATCGAGGCCACGGCCTTCGGCGCCCGCGCCATCATCGAACGGATCCGCGACCACGGCGTGCCGATCGCGCGCGTCGTCTGCGCCGGCGGCATCGCGGAGAAGAATCCTCTGCTCATGCAGATCTACGCCGACGTCACCGGCTGCACCATGCACGTCGCCGGCTCCTCGCAGGCCTGCGCGCTCGGCTCCGCCGTCTCCGCCGCCGTGCTCGCCGGCGCCCAGCCCGACTTCCGGACCGCGCAGCGGGCGATGACGTCGCTGAAGAAAGTCTCCTACCGGCCGAAGCCGAAGAACCGGGCCGCCTACGACCGGCTCTACGCGCTGTATCGGCAGATTCATGACAGCTTCGGCGGCGTGAACCGGTCCGCCGACCTCTCGCGCGTGATGAAGGAGCTCCTCGCGATCAAGGAATCCGCCCGCGCCTAAACCCACGCGCAACGGCGCGAAGATCCGCCAAGTTTCGCCAAGATCAGATTCGACGGAAACAGATCCGATTCCCCCTCCTTTCCTGGCGAAACTTTGCGCCCCTTCGCGTCTTCGCGCTTCCACTCCCTCTCGTCCCTCACCTTTTCATCCATGTCCCTCGTCAATCTCGCCTCCCCCGAAATCTGGTTCGTCTGCGGCTCGCAGCACCTCTACGGCCCCGGTCCGCTGCAGCAGGTCGCGGCCAACGCGCAGAAAATCGCCGACACCCTCGCCGCCGCGAAGAAACTGCCGCTGAAGACCGTCTTCAAGGCGCTGCTCACCACGCCTGACGAGATCACCCGGGTCATGCTCGAGGCCAACGCCGACGCGAACTGCGCCGGCCTCATCCTCTGGATGCACACGTTTTCGCCGTCGAAGATGTGGATCCGCGGCCTCACTACGCTGCACAAGCCGTTCCTGCACCTGCACACGCAGTTCAACCGCGACCTGCCGTGGGGCACGATCGACATGGACTTCATGAACCTCAATCAGGCCGCCCACGGCGACCGCGAGGCCGGGTTCATCCACACGCGCCTCCGCCTCGGCCGCAAGGTCGTCGTCGGTCACTGGTCCGACTCCGAGGTGCAGGATCGCATCGCCGCCTGGATGCGCGCCACGCACGCCTGGCACGACTGGCAGGGCGCCAAGTTCGTCCGCTTCGGCGACAACATGCGCCAGGTCGCCGTCACCGAGGGCGACAAGGTCGCCGCCGAAATCAAGTTCGGCTTCGCGGTCAACGGCTACGGCGTCGGCGATCTCGTCGCCAAGGTCAACGCCGTCACCGACGCGGCGATCACCGACCTCGTCGCCAGCTACGAGAAACTCTACAAGGTCACCGCCGCGTTGAAAAAATCCGGTGCCCGCCACGAGGAGCTGCGCTACAGCGCGCGCCTCGAGCTCGGTCTCGCCGCGTTCCTCGAGGAAGTCGGCGCGAAGGGTTTCACGGATACGTTTGAAGATCTCCACGGTCTCAAGCAGCTCCCCGGCATGGCCACGCAGCGCCTCATGGCCGCGGGCTACGGCTTCGGCGGCGAGGGCGACTGGAAGACCGCCGCGCTCGTCCGCGCGATGAAGGTCATGGGCGACGGCCTCCCCGGCGGCACGTCGTTCATGGAGGACTACACGTATCACCTCTCGCCCAAGGGCCACCAGGTCCTCGGCGCGCACATGCTCGAAATCTGCCCCTCGATCGCCGACGGCAAACCCGCCGTCGAGATCCACCCGCTCGGCATCGGCGGCAAGGAGGACCCGGTCCGCTTCGTCTTCAACGCCCCGGCCGGCGAGGCCCTCAACGCCTCGCTCATCGACCTCGGCAACCGCTTCCGCCTCCTCGTCAACGAGGTCAAGGCCGTCAAGGTCCCCGCGATGCCGAAGCTGCCCGTCGCCCGCGCCGTCTGGGAGTGCAAGCCCGACTTCAAGACCGCCTGCGCCTCGTGGATCCACGCCGGCGGTGCCCACCACACCGGCTACAGCTACTCGGTCACGAGCGAGATGCTCGAGGACTTCGCGACCATCGCCGGCATCGAGACGGTGCACATCAACGCCGCCACGACGCTGCCGCAGCTCAAGCAGGATCTCCGCAACAACGAGGTCTACTACCACCTCGCCCAGGGCATCCGGGTTTAGCCCAAACATTATTACACAGAGGGCACGGAGGTCGCACAGAGTTCACCGAGACTCCCTCTTCATTACAGAGTGTTGACGCGCATGCCGCCGGAGGTGGTCTCACCCGCGATCCTCCGTGACCTTTGTGCGACCTCCGTGCACTCTGTGTAACTCTCCGACTCCGATTTCACCATGCTCGAAGAACTCAAACGCGAAGCCTACGAGGCCAATCTCGCGCTGCCGCGGCACGGGTTGATCAACCTCACCTTCGGCAACGCCTCCGCCATCGACCGAGCCGCCGGCATCTTCGCCATCAAGCCGAGCGGCGTCGACTACGCGGCGCTCAAACCCGCGGACATGGTGCTCGTCGACCTCGAGGGCAGGCAGGTCGAGGGCGCGCTGCGGCCGTCGTCCGACACGCCCACGCACCGCCGGCTCTTCCTCGCGTTTCACGCGATCGGCGGCGTCGTCCACACGCATTCGTCGCACGCCACGGCCTTCGCGCAGGCCGGCCGCGAGATCCCGATCTTCGGCACGACGCACGCCGACTATTTCGCGGGCCACATCCCCGTCACCCGCAAGCTCACGGAAAAGGAGATCGCGGGCGGCGCCTACGAATGGGAGACGGGCAACGTCATCGTCGAGCGCCTCCTCGACGACGAACGCGATCCGCTCGATTTCCCCGGCATCCTCGTCAACCGCCACGCGCCCTTCACCTGGGGACCGACGGTCGCGAAGGCCGTCGAGGTCGCCGTCGCCGTCGAATGCATCGCGCACATGGCGCTCATGTCGCTTCAGCTCGAGCCGCACCTGAAGCCGATCGAGCCGGAGCTGCTGAACAAGCATTTCAAGCGCAAGCACGGCCCCGGCGCCTACTACGGCCAGCCCGCGTGATGCCGGCGCTCCATCCGCTTTTTCTTCCGCGTTCCGCCCGGCACCGCCCCGCTCAATAACGGCCGCGCTCCGTCGTGAGCGGAAAGTCGTCCGTCCGGAAGGGCGCGGCGGGAAGGCCGGTGCCGTCGGAAAGATTGCAGGTGGGATTCGAGGCCCAGGCGTAGCGCACGGCCTTCGGTTCCGGCACGTCGGGCGAGGACACGACCACGGTGTCGCCCTCGATCCGCGCGCGGGCCCAGCGCCAGCGGCGGTCGGCCCCGCAGATCGCGAACCCTTCCAGCGGGCCGTCGGGATTGTGCCGCGCGAGGGGCGCGAGGTCCGGCTGCGTCGAGCGGATCCGGTAACAATCCGGCAGCGGCTTCGCCCGCAGCCCGCCCGCCGTATCGGTGAACTGGATTCTGATCCGGCCGCCCTCGACGGACATCGACCGGTAGCGCGGCCCCGTGCCCGCCACGCTTTCGCCGTAGGCCCGCGCGCGGGCGAGGAGCGCGAGGCGCGCGCCGACGTCGCCCTTGTTGCGCGGATGGATGTCCCCCTGCTCGCCGAGGTCGATCAGGACCGCGAGCGCGGTGCCGGGCAGCGTCAGCGCGCCCGCCTGCGCTTCGCGCAGCTCCGCCCATTCGCTTTCGCCCGGCTCGGCGGACTTTTCCTGGAAGTTCGCGAGCTGACAGAGGAGGAAGGGGAAGTCGCCCCGGCCCCACCGCCGCCGCCAGTCGTCGATCAGCAGCGTGAGGGCCGTCCGATACTGGACCGCGCGATCGACATTGCTCTCGCCCTGATACCAGACCGCGCCGCGGATCGCATAGGGCACGAGCGGGGCGATCATGGCGTCGAACAGCGCCGACGGCGCTGCCTCGAGCCCGCCGGGCGGCAGCTCCGGCTGCCGCGGAAACGCCGCGCGCGCCTCCGCCGGCAGGTCGGGCCACGCCCGCTCCGCCTTGGCCTCCCACTCGCCCGCCAGGTCGATCGACTCGGCCCGGAACGCCCCTTTCTCCGCCCGGAATCCGGCGCCGCCGGCCGGGCACACGAGCCGGAGCATGAGGTCGGCCGTCCGGCCCGTGATCTTCTCGCCCGGTATCCAAAAACGTTGCACGCCGGCGGCGCCGGGCGTCTCCAGCGTCGTGCCGCCGATTTTCTCCCCGTTCCAGTAGACGGTCACCGCGCCGTCGATCCGGCCCAGCTCCAGCGGGATTCCCCAGGTGCCGACGAGTCCGGGCGGGAGGGCCAGCACGCGGCGCAGCCAGATCACGCCGGCATCGGGCAGCCCGGCTCCCGCCAGCGGGCCGGGCAGTTGCACGGTCCGCCAGCCCTGCTTGATGTCGGGACGCGCCGCAAACTCCGCCAGCGACCGAGGCCGATCCTCGCGGTCTTCGCGGCGCGTCCACGCGCGATAGGCGTCGAGATAGGCGGCAAACTTCGCGCCGAAGGACCGCGCGTGGCCCAGCCGCTCGTCCTTCGCGGCCTTGAGTTCCGGATCGCGGTCGAACGCCTCCTCGCTCAGCCAGCGCTCGATCTCCGTGCCGGCCCACGAGGAATGCACGATCCCGACCGGGCCGCCGACGTGGGGCTGCAGCGCGCGGGCGAAATAATACCCGACCGCGGTGAACTGCGCCGCCGTCTCCGGGCTCGCGACGATCCAGCGGCCCGCGCAGTCGTCGAGCGGCGCGAGCGCGCTGCGTTTTTCGACGTAGAACTGGCGCACGGGCACCCGGCCCGCCTCCGCCACGGCCGCCGCCCCGCCCTCGCTGCCGCCGAGCTGCCATTCCATGTTCGACTGACCCGAACACAGCCAGACTTCGCCGACGACCACGTCGCGCACCTCGAGCCGGTTGAGGCCGGAGACGACCAGCGACGCGGGCGCGCCGTCCCGGGCCTTGGTGCGCAGGTCGAGCGTCACGCGCCAGCGCCCGGCGGCATCGGCGTCCGTCTGCGCGGTGACGTCGCCGAACTCCACCGTCACGCGTTCGCCGGGCGCGGCCCAACCCCAGACCGGGACCGATGCGGCGCGCTGCAACACCGCGTGGTCGGAAAAGAGCGCAGGCAGTTTCACGTCGGCGCACAGCGGCGGGCACAACGCCAGCCACACCCACAGGGGGAAACCGAGAGTCGGGGACCGTTTCATGAGGGGAAAACGACGACGCCGGTGGCGATCAGCGTGGCGCCGTCGCGGTGGAAAGCACGACAGCCTGCGCCCGGCCCGCGCGGACCTTGACGTAGGTGACGTCGCCGTAGAGATCCGTGCCCTGCGCCCAGCCTTCGGCCCGGCTCCGCTCGAGTTCCTCGCGGGACACCGCGTGCCGGAGCGTTTTCCCGCCGAGCGTCACGCCGGCCGCGGCGGGAGCGTGGATTCTCAGGAGATAATGCTTCAACTCGGGCCGGTAGGATCCCTCCGGCGCCGCGAGGTCGACCCGGACGCGCACAGCGTCGCTCTGCGTCCGGAGGGTCTGGCTGAAATAGCGTCCGTGCTCGTAATCGTAGCTCACGCCGTCGTCGTCGTAGTAGTCGAAGCTCGTTTCCTCCGTGGAGGGGAAGACATCGACGTAGACGCGCTCGACCGGCTTCTCGCCGACGTAGTTCATCACGTCGATCGACGGGATGATCGCGCCGGCCTTGATGAAGAGCGGGATGTCGTCCCACGTCGCCGGCGACACATCGTAGGCGAGCGTGCGGCCGCCCTCGTGGCGCGTGCCGCGGAAGTAGTCGATCCACACGCCCGCCGGCAGGAGGATCTCCTTGCGCGTCTGCCCGCGGTCGACGATCGGCGCCACGAGCAGGTGCTCGCCGAACATCCAGGCATCGACGCGGTTCGCGCTGGCGGGATCGTCGGGATACGCCCAGACCAGCGGCCGCACGAGGCCGACGCCGGTCCGGTGCAGCGCGTTGTCGTAACTATACAGATACGGGATCAGCGCGTAGCGCAGCCGGATCGCCTTCGCCGCCGCCGCCTCGGCCTTCGGCCCGAACAGCCAGGGCTGGTGATAGGTGCAGCCGTGCGTGCGGAACACCGGCACGAACGCGGCGAACTCCATCCAGCGCGCGTAGGACTCGGCGTATTCCTCGCCCGCGATCTGGTTGTGGTTGTTGAAGCCGCCGGTGTCCATGCCCCACCGCGCCTGACCGACGTTGACCGAGCAGAGCAGGCGCTCGCGCTGCTGCTGCATCACGTGGAAACCGCTGTCGATGTCGCCCGACCACGTCGCGTAGGCGTAGCGCTGTGCGCCCGAGTAGTAGTTGCGGTTGATCGACCAGACGCGCTGGCGGTCGCGCGTGTGCGCGCGCTGGCCTTCATACAAGGCCTGCTGCATGTGGAGATTGGCCCAGGTGTCGCCCCAGGCGTCGGCCTCGTCGTTCCACCACGCGACGATGCCCGTGTCGAAGGCCGGCTGCGCGTGCTCCCAGAACCAGCGCCGGCAGTCCGCCTGCGAGAAGTCGAGGTCGTTGACCGCCGCCTTGGAGAAATAGTCCTCGTAGGGCTGGCGGCCCGGCACCCAGAACCCGTGCGCCGTCGCATAGCGGCCCTGCTCGGAGTCCACGTGTATCCGCGGTTTCATGATGCCGCCGAGCTTCACGCCCGCGGCCGCCATCCGGCGCCGGAAATCGCCCGACGGGCCACTGGGGAAATTCCGCGGATTCCAGCGCCATTCGCCGTAGCGGTCCTCGCCCCAGGCCTTCCACTGGAAATCGAAGATGTAGGTGTCGAACGGGATCCCCCGCTCGCGATAGCCGGCCACGTTCTTCGCCGCGAGGTCCTCGTTCATCTCCGCGAACTCGCTGCCGGCGAAGCCCAGCGCCCACTTTGGAAACAGCGGCGGCCGGCCCGTCAGCTCCATGACCGAGGTCTGGATCTGCGCGGGCGTGCCCACCATCACGTAGTAGTCGACGTCCCGCCGCGAGATTTCCGTGAAGCGCACCGCGGTGTCGCTCGCGATCTCGCAGTAGCCGCGGTCGGTGTCGACGAAGACGCCGAAGCCGCGGTTGCTCCAGAGCAGGGGCCCGCCGGTGTTCCCCTCGCCGCCGGCCTTGATGTAGTAAGGCTGCTTCGCCGGCGTCAGCTCCATCCGGCCGTCGGATTCATCGAGATATTCCCAGCCTTTCAGCCCGTAGAAATGCGAGCCGGCCGCGGTCGTGAGATCGAGTCCGCCCGCGTAGACGCCGCGCGCCCCGGACTCCTTCACCAACAGGCGCGACGCACGGTCAAAGACCGCGATCCGCAGAGGTTTCGACGCCACGCGCACGATCATCCGGTCCGTCGTGAGCGTCATCTCCGCCGGCCCGATCTCCACCTGCGCCGGCGCGCCGCTCCAGTCGTGGCGCACGATGCTGGGCGTCGGCGGGCTCGACTGGCGGCCGGGACGATAATGCACGCGCAGCAGGTCGGGTTTGCAGACCTCGATCGTGAGATCGTCCGGCCCGAGCTCGAGGGCGAGGCCGCGTTCGATCCGCGCCACGTGCGTGACGTCGCCCAGCCCCGCCGCCGGGAGTTCCGCGCGAAGGGAGGCCGCCAGGCTCGCGGCCAGCGCAAATCCCAGGACCCGGCTCCACCGCGGACACCCGCGGGAACGAAAACGGTTGAAGGCGACGACTGAGAACATGCGGCCATTCACCGCCCGTCCGCGAGGGCTGTAAAGCGACGGTCCGCGCATTCGTTTGAGTGGCGCGGCGGTCCGGCAGGGTCAGCCCGCCGGCGTATCCCGGCTTCGGAGACCGAACAGGAGCGTCGCCACCGCGCGGTCCACGAGGGCGTCGGCCGGCGCCGGCAGGAATTTCCCGCAGGAGATCTTCAGCGACGCGATCCCGTGCAGCGCGATCCACAGCTGCTCGGCCGCGGCCGCCGGATCGAGCGACGCATACTCCGGGCGCGCGCGCGCCAGGGCCGCGAAGGCCTCGACGATCAACCGGAAGGCGCGGTCGCCCTCGCCCGCCTTGACGGCGTGGCTGTGGAAAACCGCCTCGGCGGTCGCGCTGTCGAGCATGAAGATCAGCCGGTAGGCCTCCGCATGCTCGTGCGCGAAACGCACATAGCCGCGGCTCATCGCCCCGAGTCGCGCCACCGGATCGTCCACGCCCGCGCTTTCCTCGAGACAGCCGACGAGGACCTCGAGCCCCATCCGGCCGAGCTCCTGCAGGATCTCGTCGCGGTTCTGAAAGTGGAGATAAAGCGTCGCCGGCGAGTATTCGATCTTCTCCGCCACGCGCCGGAGCGTGAGCGCGGCGAGACCCTCCTTCAGCACGATGCGCTGCGCGGTCTTGAGAATCTTATCGCGAAGATCCTTGCGCTGTCGCTGTCTGCGTTCGGCGATGCCCATGCGTCCAAATTCTGGCGTTGACGGCCGGAACAACAAGCGGAAAGTTAACAACGTTTACTAAACACTGTTCATTAAATAACCGATGGAATCCATGAAACCCGTTCCCTTCGCCCTCTTCGGCGCCTCCGGCGCCATCGGTGCCGGCATCGCCGCCGCGCTGCGCGCCGCCGGTCTGTCCTATCGCGTCGTCGGCCGCACCGAGTCCGGGCTGCGCCGCGCGTTCGGCGCCGATCCGCGGGCGGAGATCGCCACGTGGAATCCCGACGATCCGGCCTCCGTGCAGGCGGCGGCGGCGGGCGTCGACACGCTCGTCTACCTGGTCGGCGTGCCTTACGATCGGTTTCACCTGCATCCCGTCCTGCTGCGCAAGACACTCGATGGCGCGATCGCCGCCGGCGTGCGCCGGGTGGTCCTGATCGGCACGTTGTATCCCTTCGGCCGGCCGCAGACGGCGACGGTCGACGAAAACCACCCGCGCGAGCCGCACACCCGCAAGGGTCGCTGGCGCAAGGAGCAGGAGGACGTGCTGCTCGCCGCCCACGCCAGCGGCCGCATCGAGGGCACGATCCTGCGGCTGCCGGATTTCTACGGTCCGGGCGTGGAAAGCAGTTTCCTGCACGACCTCTTCGCCGCGATCGCCGCCGGCCGTCGCGCGAAGCTGGTCGGGCCCATCGACCCGCCGCACGAATACGTCTTCGTGCCCGACGTCGGCCCCGTCGTCGTGCGCCTCGCGCAGATGCCCGCCGCCTACGGCCGGGCCTGGAATCTCGGCGGCGCCGGCGCGATCGCGCCGCGGGAGTTTGCCCGCCGGGCGTTCGCCGCCGCCGGGCAGCGGCCGCGCCTGATCGTCGCCGGGAAAACCCTCCTGCGCGTGCTGGGCCTGTTCGATCCCTTCATGCGCGAACTGGTCGAGATGCATTATCTGCTGACCGATCCGGTGATCGTCGACGACCGGGCGCTGCGCCAGTTGCTCGGCGGCCTCGAAAAGACCTCCTACGACGAGGGCATCCAGCGCTGCCTGGCCGCGGCGGAAGCGGCGACCCCGCGCACCTGAAGTCCGGTCGAACGTGGTCGATCGCAGGCCGGCACGCCGTTCGCGCGGGGCGGGCAGAAAAGATCGTCCAGCCCTCTCCGCCGGGTCCGCATTCACGCACCGTGCGGGATGCCACCCGGCGCAGAAACGGCAATAGACGACACATTTTCGGCAAGGGAAGCGAAGCCGGGGCGAAGCGTTGCGCTATGCTGACGGGAATGACCCCGACGGTTCTGCGCGCTCTGCGTGAGCAACAGTTCTCCCTGTGCCAGCGCTGGGAAGCCTTGCTGCGCATCGAACCGGTCAACACCCCGCTCGCCCTGCCGGACGCGCTCAGCCATCTCATCCCGGCTTCCGTCGACCAGATCCTGCACGAACTCGCGAGGCCCGGCGCGGCGAAACTGACGCTGCCGGCGGCGCGCAAGATCCACGTCCCGGAATGCGGCTGCAACCGCAACCCCTACCTCGCGCACTTCAAGGCGGGCGAACAGGCGTTTCTCGAGACGCTCGTGCTGCTGCAGGCCGAGTGGCCGGCGACCGAGCGCCGGCCCGAGGATCTGGCCGATGTCGTGCGCGCGATCCGCACCCTCGCCGGCGCCGAGATCGACACCTTCTGCGGCGTCTGCACCCATCACGGCGAAACCCCCGCCTGCCGGCACTACGTGCCCGTCTCCACGCTCTGAGCCGCCGAGCGCCGCGACCGGGCCGCCCGCGTCTGACCGACCCGTCGCGGCCGGCATCGCGCCGGACCGATGTCAGACGGATGCGTTTCCCTCCGGCCTCGGATCGACACCGATCGCGCCGTCCCCACCGGACCGGGCCGGAACACACCCGGACGTTTTCCTCCGTCCCGGTGGCCGCCACGCTCGCCGCTTCGCCGCTCTTCCGAACCGCCCCGCCTGGGCGTCTCCGACGGATCGAGGCAAACGCAAACCCTCGACCGCGCGCATCGGTCCGGCGCCTCGCCCGGGAAACACCCGCGCCCGATTCCAGCCGAGTGCTGTCGGCGCCGGCTGTATTCGGAGATTGGCTGCGCCCCGCATTCGCGTAGTGCAGAGTCCCGCCATGTCCTCCGCCCCCCTGCCGCTGCGCCATCTCCTTATCGCCCTCACGGTGGTGGTCATCTGGGGCGCCAATTTTGTGGCGAGCAAGGTGGCTCTGGCCGAACTGCCGCCGTTGCTGCTGTGCGCGGTGCGCTTCGTCTTCGTGGCGTTTCCGATGGTGCTGTTCGTGCCGCGGCCGGCGGTGACGTGGCGCCAGCTGATCGGCTACGGCCTGACGATGTTCGCGCTGCAGTTCGCGTTTCTCTTCCTCGGCCTGCGGCTCGGGATGTCGGCCGGGCTGGCGTCGCTCACGCTGCAGTTCCAGATTTTCGTGACGCTCGCGCTGGCCGCGACGGTGCTGAAGGAGCGCATCGCACCGGTGCGGCTTGTCGGGGCGCTGGTCGCATGCGCAGGCTTCGCGGTGGTCGCGGTGCACACGGGCGGTGAGGTCACGGCGGCGGGGCTCACGTGCGTGCTGCTCGCCGCGTGCGCGTGGGGCTTCGGCAATTTCACCTCGAAACGGCTCGGCCGCGTGAACGCGCTGTCGCTCGTCGTCTGGGGCGGCCTGGTGGTGCCGGTGCCGATGGGGCTCGCGTCGCTGATTTTCGAGGGACCGGAGCTGATCGGACACAGCCTCGGGCACCTCGGCGGCGCCACCCTGCTCAGCGTGGCCTACATCGTCTACGCCTCGACGCTCGTGGCCTATTCGCTGTGGAGCTGGCTGCTGGCGCGGCATCCGGCGTCGACGATCGTGCCGTTCACGCTGCTGGTGCCGATCGTCGGCATGCTGAGCGCGACGGTGCTGCTGGGCGAGACGCTGCCCGCGTGGAAGCTGGCGGCGGCCGCGCTCGTGCTGTCGGGCCTGGCGCTCAACCTCTACGGCCCGCGCCTGTTCCCCGCGCGGCGGACGCCCGCTCCCGTCCGCGGATAGTTTCCGACCGGAGACGACGAACGACGCGTCCGGCCCCGCCGCGCTCCGCGGCCGGCGGAGCGCGCGGAGGATCGGGCCGGGTTGGGGATTGACGCCCGCGGGACGGTTGCATCCGCTGCCTCGCCCCCGGCGCCCCGGCCCACACTCCGGGCCCGCCGCTTTCCCCACCCCACGCCCCCGCCTGCCATGAGCAGCCTTCGCATCCGTCCGCGCTTCGCGCACACGGTCGGCTTCAGCCCGGACGAAACCCGCGCGCGCCTGCTCCAGGCGCTGGCCCGGCACGCGCCGGCGCTCGAGGTGCGTCCGTTTCCCGGATACGTCGGCCTGCACTTTCCGGAGCGGGCGCGCCGGCTCTGGACGCCCCGGCTCGCGCTCCACTTCCAGGCGACGCCGGAGGGCGCCACGCGGATCGAGGGCCTCTACGGACCCGACGCCGACCTGTGGTCGTTGTTTTTATACGGATACCTGCTGCTCGGCACGCTCGGGATCTTCGCCGGCATCCTCGGCGGGGCGCAGCTGGCGATCCACGCCCCGCCCTGGGGGCTGTGGGCGCTGGGCGCGGCGGCCCTGCTCACCCTGCTGCTGCACCTAGGCGCGCACCTGGGCCGGAGGCTCGGCGCCGCGCAGATGCGGGAGCTCCACCGCGCCTACGAGACCGCGATCGGCCGGCCCGCCGGAATCACGTGATCGCACGCCTTGGAAATCCGGGCGCCCGGACTCTCTGCTCCAACCGCGATCACCGACGGGCATCGCACGTCCGATCCGCGCCGCTCAGCCGCAATTTTCGGGGTCCAGGAAGGATGGGCGCTCCAGCCGGGCGCGGCGCAGGAAAAGGAGTTCCGAGCCTTTCGGACTCAAGGCCGGGCGCCTGCTCCGCCGATCATTTCGTCTTCGCCTCGAACGTCACCGGCACCTCGATCCGGACATTGACCTTGTCCTTGTTTTTTCGCGCCGGCCGGTATTTCCACTTCACCATCGATTGCAGCGCCGGCAGCTCGAACTCCTTTCGTGTCGATGACTTCACGACAGGGTCGCGCACCACGCCGTCGAAATCGACGACGCACTCCACGATCACCTGACCACCGACGCCGGCTGCCTTCAGTTCAGGCGGATACACGGTCTTGAAGGTCATCACGAGCTGCGGCGGGCGATCGACTTCGGCGAGGGCATAGACCTGCGTGCGGGGATCGGACACGACTCCGGAAGCCGCCCGGCCGGCTGAAGCCGAACCGACGAAAAGACCCACGGCAATCAACAGAAGGGCGATTTTCATCAGAGGAAACGGATTAGTTTTTGATCAGAACAATGAGCGGGAGAAATGCCTTGGCCCGGTCGACGGGGGCGAAAAAACCGAGATCGATCGGCGTGGTGACGGGGCGGCCCGTGGTGGCGTCGAACACGTGAAACGTCCGCGGGCCTGACCGGAAATCCCCCGCGATGCGATAGCGATGACCCGCTTCGAGCATCACGTCGGCTACGCCCCGCGCCTCGCGCGCCCCGCCATTGTTCCAGCCCGCCGGCAGCAGCACGACGCGGAATTGCACGCGGCGCGGACCCGCGGGTATCCAGTGTCCCGTGACACCTTCAAGCCGGCCCTCGTGCGGCGGGCGCACGCCATCGACCAGTTCGAAGCTGAAGGCCACGCGCTGCCGCCCCTGCAATATCTCGGAATAGACCAGCTCTTCCGTGTCGCCGAGAAAACACTCCGTGATCCGCACCGGCTCGCCGTCCGCCGGCGCCGTCGCGCAGCCTGCTGGTCCAAGGACCAGCAGGCATGACAGACAGAACCAGCTCCATCCCGGGAAGCCGCGGCTCGGACGATCGCGCATGCGTGGATTTAGATCCCCGCCTTGCGTCGCGGTCAATGCCGGGGCTGCACCGCACGGCTCACGATCACACACGGCCCACCCGAGCTTCCCGCTATAGTGCGCCGCACCCGACATTGCCCCCGTGCATCCGGCCCTGCGCCGGCGCAGATGGAGCCGTGCTCACGCGCGTCGTGATCCCGTGCCTTTATCGCGCCGGATGGTCCGGCGGGAGGGTCGCCGCCAGTTCGCTGAAGGTCAGGAACACGCAGCCCTGGCGTTTCAGTTCGGCGATGATGGCGGGGAGCTGTGCGAGCGTCTTCTCCGGCCACTCGTGGCAGAGCACGACCGTCTGGTCGCGGATGTCGGTCGTGGCGGCCCGGAAGACGGCCGCCGGCGTGGTGCGTTCGTCCCAGTCGGAGGTCGAGAGGAAGTGGAAACGTTGATACGGGAAGTGCTCCAGCCCCGCGGCCTCGCGGACATCCCGCGCGACGCGTTCGTCGCACTCCAGAAACGGCGCCCAGAACCAGCGGGGGCCGCGCCCGGTCGCCGCGGCGATCGCGGCGGAGGCGTCGGCCGCCTCGCGGCGGACGGAGGCGTCGTCGAGTTCCTTCAGGTGCGGATGAGTGTAGGAGTGGTTGATGATCTCGTGACCGGCGTCGGCCGCGGCGCGGGCGAGCGCGGGATGCGCCGCCACGTTCTTCCCGACATGGGAGAACGTCACGTGCACGCGCTCCGCGGCCAGGAGCGCGAGGAAGGCCGGCGTCTGGGCCGGCACGGGACCGTCGTCGAACACGAGGGCGACGCGCTTGGGCGCGGCGGCCAGAAGGGAGGAGCTCATCAGGACAAGCGCCGCGACCGCGGCGGAAAATATCGAGGGCATCGGGGAGACGGACAGCAAAGCGCGCCGCCCGCCGGCAGACAAGCATGGAGGCCGGAACCGCCGCTTCGTCCGGGAAAGTGCCGCCGCACAGCGCCCGCAGGGGGTCATGGCGGATGTCAATTGACTGGACGCTCGCAGGCCAGCGGCAAAACTGCCGCCGGCAGCCGGGCCTATAGCTCAACGGTCAGAGCAGAGGACTCATAATCCTTTGGTTCTGGGTTCGAATCCCAGTGGGCCCACCATCTCCGGCGCGGCGCTTTCGCCCAGTGGTGAGCGACACACAAACACAAACGTGCTCCCGGACCACGTTGTCGGTCATGCCCCAGCCCTCCACACGTGGAGGACGGCGGAATCCCCTCGATCACCAAGCGCCTCCGGGCGAAGCCAAGGCCCCGGCCACATCGGCACGAAACATCGGGTGAAGGCCTTTACGGAATCCGCGTTCAGTGGATGCGAGGTGGTGCGTTGATCGCCAACGTGCCGGCACACCGTGCCCGGCACATCGAGAACCGCCCGGCATTTCCTCATATCTGCGACCGTCATTCGGGGATGCATGCGACGGGGAGCCGGCCAGGCCCGTCCGCCGCGGATTCGCACCGCATCGGGCGTTCACTGCGGCCGCCCGATCGACGGGATAATACTTGCGGAGGTGCTTGGATCGACGCTTGCCGCATCCTTCGAGAGCGCTAAACAAAACAACTCCGCTCACGCATCGATCAGCTGCTGGGTTCGCCGCTTTCTCCCCATGCCGTCTCCTCTTCGGTCGCTCGCAGCCCTGACGCTGGTTCTTGCCCTCCCGGCGACCGGCACCCTCGCCGCCACCTTTCTGGCCGAAGGCTACTCGATCCGGGTTTGGGACACGGAGGACGGACTGCCCCAGAACGTGGTGACGTCCGCCGTGCAGACCCAGGACGGCTATCTTTGGTTCGGGACGTATAGCGGACTGACCCGGTTCGACGGCGAACGGTTTCAGGTCTTCGATTCCGCCAACACGCCAATGCTGCGCGATCCGCGCGTCGCCCGGTTGTTCGAAGATGGCAAAGGCACGCTGTGGACGGGCCACGAATCCGGTGTGGTCACGCGCTACCGCCAAGGCCGGTTCGAGCCGTTCGCGACCCCGTCGGGAACGGAAAACGAGCGCATCATCGGTCTCGGCAGCGACGAACAGGGACGGCTCTGGGCCATGCGCGACAATGGGGCCGTCGACTGCCTGGATGCCGGCACCCGTCTCCCGTCGCTCATTGCGCCGAACTACCCCGGATTCATGGCCTGGACACGCAACGCGCGCGGCCAGATCTGGCTGGCCGAAAACGGCCAGGCCGCCGCTCTGGTCGAAGGATCGCTCGTCCCCCTCTCCCTCGGGCCGGCCCTGGGCGACGGTTTCGTGCGCGGCATCGCCGCCACCGCCGACGGCGGAGTCTGGATCCTCGGGGGCAACCGCATCCGCAAATGGAAAGACGGCCGCTGGGTGGAGGACCGGGGCAACTTTCCGTGGCCGGCGGGAACCCTCTCCTGCTGCGTGGAACTGCATGACGGCACGCTGGCCATCGGCACCATCTACTCCGGACTGTATCTGATCTTCGGCGATGGCCGCGACCCGGTGCGATTCGACCGGAGCAATGGGATGCCGCAAAACTGGATTCGTTTTCTCTACGAGGATCGGGAGCACAACCTGTGGGCCGGCGCCGGCAGTGCCGGGCTGGTCTCCATCCACGCCACCGCGTTTTCCGTGCTGAATTCCCCCGATCAATGGCAGGGGTGCTCGGTGCTGTCGCTCGCGCCGGATCGGGACAACGGGCTTTGGGTCGGAACCGACGGCGCGGGACTGTATCATTACTCCGCCGGACGGTGGACGCGCTATGGTGACGAACAGGGCCTCGGCAACCCGTATATCACCGCCATCGCGGAAACCGCCGCAGGCGAGGTGTGGGCGGGGAATTATTGGTGGGGCGGCCCCTATCGCCTGGAGAACGGCCGCTTTGTCCGACCGGGCTACATCGCGGAGACTTCGAGCCTCGTCGTGGGGCTGCTGGACATCCCCGCCACTGGAGAACTGCTCGTGAGCACTCGCGACGGACTGCTCCGTTTGCACGATCATCAATCGACCAGCCTGATCAAGTCGCCGGGCGGCGCCGCGGACGACGTGTGCGCCGTGACGCGAGATCGGAAAGGCGTCATCTGGTGCGGCTTCGCCCAAGGAGGCCTGGCCCGCCTGGACAACCGCCAGCTGACGATCTTCCGGCGCAAGGACGGTCTCGCCAGCGACTCGGTGCAGTGCCTTTTGTCCGACGAAGAGGGCGCGCTCTGGATCGGGACCGCGGATAACGGGCTGACCCGTTTCAAGGATGGGAAATTCGCGAACCTCGGTCGGACCCACGGCCTGGCCGACAATATCGTCTGCCATATTTTGGATGACGGGCTCGGCTACTACTGGCTGAGCACTCACCACGGCATTCAACGGGTGGCGAAAGCCGAGCTGAACCGCTGCGCCGACGGGACGATCCCGGTCATTTCCAGCCAGATCTACGATTCCAGCGACGGACTGCCCACCGTCGAATTCCTTGGCGGCAGGCAGGGAGCGGGATGCAAAACGCCGGACGGCCGCCTCTGGTTCGCCAGCAGCAAAGGCATCGTGTCGGTGGATCCCAAACGCATCGAGGCCAACCGCATACCTCCTCCGGTCGTGCTCGAATCGCTGTGGATCGACGGCAAAGCCGTGGCGTTTCTCAACGGCGCGGTGCCCGTCCATCTGGCACCCGATCACCAACGCCTGGAATTTCGATTCAGCGGCTTGAGTTTCGTGGCTCCGAACAAGGTCCAGTTCAAATGCCGCCTCGACGGCATCGACGAATCCTGGGTTGAAACCGGCTCCAGGCGGACCGCCTTCTACAGCCGCCTCCCCGCGGGCTCGTATCGCTTTTGCGTCACCGCCAGCAACAACGACGGCCTGTGGAACACCCAGGGAACCTCGCTCGTGTTCACCGTCGCACCGTTTTTCTGGCAGACATGGTGGTTCGTCACCTTGTGCGTCTCCGGCACCCTGACCGCCGTCGCGTTGTTTGCGCGCCATGTCACGCGCCGGCGCATGCAGCGCCGCATCGACGAGATGGAACGCCAGCACGAGATCGAGCGCGAGCGCGCCCGGATCGCGCAAGACATCCATGACGATGTCGGAGCCAGCCTTTCCCGGATCGCGATGCTGAGCCAGCCCGCGAAGGGCGAACTGGCGAATCCCGCCCATGCCTCGGCGGTGCTCTCGCGCATCTACGGCACCGCTCGCGAAGTGACCAAGGCATTGGACGAGATCGTGTGGGCCGTCGACCCGCGGCACGACACGCTCGACAGCCTGGTCGATTACCTGGGCCGGTTTTCGCAGGACTTCCTGGCCGCATCCACGATCCGCTGCCGGCTGGATCTGCCCGTCGACGTGCCAGCGTGGCCGCTCACGGCCGAGACCCGCCACAGTCTGTTCCTCGCCTTCAAGGAAACGCTCAACAATGCGGTCAAGCACGCCGGCGCCACCGAGGTGCGGATTTCCTTCGATCTCCGTCCGGATTCCTTCGTCCTGACCATCAAGGACAACGGCTGCGGTTTCGACCCAGCCCAGCCGGCCGGGCCCGGGCGGATCAAGCCGGGTCACGGTTTGACCAACATGCAAAGGCGTCTTGCCCGCATCGGCGGCCGCTGCGAGATTACGAGCCAACGGGGCAAAGGCACGAGGGTGTCGTTGATCGCCTGGGTTTCGAATTCCGCGTCCGATCACCCCGCGCAATCCTCCGCCGATTCGCCCCGGTCCGACCCTCCGCCCATTTAGTCATTGTCCCATATTCACGTGTGAAAACCGCTTCTCCACCTCCGGACGCCGTCCAGGCTGCGACCATCACCACGATGGTCGTCGAAGACGACACCTCCGTCCGCGACATCCTCACCACCTGGCTGCAGGAAGCCGAGGGCTTCTCGTGCACGGGCGTGTTTCCGGACACCGAGAGCGCCATGCCGGTGATCGCCGAGCAAAAACCGGACGTTGTCCTCGTCGACATCAATCTCCCCGGCCTGAGCGGAATCGAATGCGTGCGCCAGCTGAAAACCTGCACGCCCGCGACGCAGTTCGTGATGCTGACGGTGTATGCGGACTCCAACCACATCTTCGACGCCCTGTCGGCCGGCGCCACGGGCTATCTGGTCAAAAGCACGTCGCGCGAGGCCCTGATGTCCGCGCTGCGGGAGGTGCACGCCGGCGGCTCGCCGATGAGCAGCAACATCGCCCGCAAAGTCGTGCAGCTCCTGACGCAGCCGCAGCCGGCGCTGAAGCCGGCCGCGGAGCTTTCCAAACGCGAGAACGATGTCCTCGCGCTGCTCGCCCAAGGCTATCTTTACAAGGAGATCGCCGACACCCTCGGGATCGGGATGCAGACGGTGAACACCTATATCCGCCGCATCTACGAAAAACTCCACGTCCACTCCCGCGCGCAGGCTGTCGCTCGCTACGCCAATCTCACGGCGCGATAGATCGTCGGCGGTCCGAGCGTCGATTCGGGCGGCCGCCAGTCACAGCCGGGCTGCGGCGCTGCAGCGCGCCGCCGGTCGGCCGGGCCGTTTTTCGATCTCGACGGAATCGTTGCCCGGACCGGAAAAGACCGCACCGCGCCGAAGGGAGCGGCCAGGGCTGGCAGCGCGGGCACGTTGGCTTGGGCGGCCACGCCCGGCATCCTTTGGCACCGTGAAAAAAGCGACGCCAAGGCGCAAACCTTGGCGTCACCGTAACACCCTAACCAGACTCCCCCGATCGCAACGGTCGCGACCGGAGGAATCCAAATGCTGGGAGGATCAGAACGAGAACGTGTTGGTGAGCGTCCAAGTCATGCCCTCTTCGATGCGATACTGGGCATAGGAACCGTCCGGCTGGACGCTGATCGGCGTCAGGTGCGGCTGCTCGCCGACATTCCGCAGATTGAGCTGGATGCGCCACAGGATCTTCGGGGTGACTTTCCGTTCGTAGCCGGCCCAGAGGTCGACCGAGTCCTGCGACGGGCTCCAGTAGGGCTTGTTCACGTCGAGGTTGTCCTGGTCCTCGTTGAGCGCGTAACCGAGGATCTTTCCGTCCTCCCAGCGATAGCCGCCGCCGATGTTGAAACCCTTCAGCAGGCCGCGATCGAACTTGTAGTTCGACACGAGGTTGAAGCGCCACGGAGCCATCTCGGACACCATTTTGCCGTTGGTATCCTTCTGGAACAGATACGCGGACCAGATGTTGCGATTGAAGACGTCGCGCATGTCTTCGTCACCGCCCCACCAGCGCTTGAGGTCGCCGGCCGGTGACTCATATTTCGTGTGCAGCTTCTCGATGAAGTCCGACAGGTTGGTGCCCAGCGCCGTCTGTTGGGCCATTTGCTTGGAGGCGTTGAGGGAGACGTTCCAGTTCTTGGTCACCTGGCCGGTAATTTCGAATTCCCAGCCCTTGGACACGTAATCGACCGTGCCCGTCGGCCACTGGCCGTTGACCTGGCCGCTGCCGCCACCACTGGCCGCGTTGCCGGAGCCGCTCGTCGGCTGCCAGTCGCCGTTCTTGATGGCGTGGCTCCAGTCGCCGGCCTGGGCCTTAGCCACGTCGACCTTGTAGCCAAACGCATCGAACCACTGCTGCGACTGCATCTGACTGAGCCAGGACGCATTGGCCGCCTTCTGCTTGATGGTCGCGGGATCGTTTTTATAAAGATCCGTGGTCGGATCATTATAGGCGCTGTCCCAGTTATGGGAGATGGTCGCCCAGTTCCACCACCATTCCCATCCCGGCATCTGGCCCGCGTTGCCGGCCATGTTCATCAGGGCGGCGGCCGTGCCGATCGTCTCCATGCTGATGAGATCGTTGGTGTTCGCGCCCAGCGTGCTGGTTTGGGTGGTGACACTGGAGATGTTGGCATCCTTCACCGTGGTCTTGTAATAGGTCGCCTTGAACGTGAGCCGGTCGTTCAGCGTGCTCAATATGACGCTATAATCACGCGTGTTTCCCTTCGCGTTCGGCAGTTTGCTGGCGTCGAAGCCATAGCGGTTTTCGACCCGCGAGTTATTGCCGTCATTGAAGGCCAGGCTGATGTCGCTCCCCCAGGGCAGCCGCTCGCGGAGTTCGCGCGGCAGGTGGAGCACGAGGCCCCAGCTCTTGCTCTCGCCGGTGGAAATGCCGGTGTCCGGATCGAGGGGTTCGAGCCCGTAGTTCATATCGGCAATACCGGTCTCTTCGGAGACGGTGGCGCTGCCCGCACGGATCTTCTGTTCGTCGCGCCGCCAGCCAAAGGTGCCGACGAGCACGTCGTCCCAAAGGAAGGCCTGCCAGGTCAAGCCCTTGGAGGTGGTCTTCCGCTGGGTCTTGGCACCACTCCTGTAGAGACTGTTGATGTCGCCCTTGTCGGCGTTCAAAACCGTAACCGTGGTATCCTTCCAGCCGACGTAATTGGCGGGATTGCTGGACTGGGTGTCGGTCGCGGTGTTGTCCGGACGATCGGTCGGGTCGTCCCACGGCGCCGCCGGGTTCACGTAGTCCGGTGACGACGGATCGAGCGACCACTTCCAATGCGAGTCGTAATATTTGGCACTATACGACCCGGTCGGCGACTGGTCGCCCATGATCCGGGAAACGTTGAGCTGGGACGCATTCGTATAGCCCGCGACCGAACCCGTGAGGTAGACGACGCTGGAGATGACCGTAGGGCCTTGAATGCCACCGCCGCCTTCGCCGAGGCCTTGCGCGGCCGAGCCCTTGCCGACCAGGTCGTTCCAGCTATTCGTGACCGCATAGCGGACCCAGCTGCGGTCCTCGACGTCATAGCGCTCCTCCGAATAGAGGCCGGTGAACGTGTGGTGACCGAGGATCTTGGTCAGCAGAGGGCTGCTGAAGAAATCCTTGGAGCGGAATTCACCAAAAGCGGTGAGGCGCACGTTTTCCCGGTCGGTGCTCCGGCTGCCGGCGGACGCGTTGCCACTGGTGAAGACGCGTCCGACATTCGGATTCGCCACCGCGGAATATTCCTGGCTGTAGCCGTTGGCCGCGTTGTAAGCCCACGGATACTGGGACGTGTTTTCGTTGATATCGATGCTGAGATAGGTCGAGTAGCCGAGGTTCGACTCGCTGCCGTCGTTGTAGTGCTGCCGGTCGTAAACCGCCTGGAAGCCAACCCGATCGTCGAGGAAGGTCTGCTCCAGGGAAAGATTATAGGTTTCCCAATCCTGCCATTCCTTCTTGGTGTTGCCGTCCAGCAGGTTGTTATAGAAGTCGTAGATCTTTGGGTCGGTGATCGACTTGTCCTTGATGAAGCCTTCGCTGCCCCCCGCGACCGACGCCAACTCCGCGGCGGACGCCCCGTGCGTCGCACCGTATTGGTCCACATTCTTGGCCCATTCGCTGTAGCTGGCGATGCCCAGCGGGGTTCCATACGGGAAGCCGCCCAGCTGGCCCGAGCGCTTGCCGTCCGAGCCGATGGCGAAATAGCCGACCGGCCCCCCTGCACGGACGGTATTCGGGGTGGACACGTTGTCGTAGTAAAAGACGGGATTGACGCCCGAGCTGACGCCCGGCCCCTGGCTCCCGGCCAGCCAGAATTGCGCCGTCTCGCCGGCCAAAAGCGAACTGGAGGAAAACGGCGCGATGCCTCTGCTGGTCGCGTAGTAGCCGTCGTAAGTCTGCTTGTTGATTTTGTCCGAGTCGAAATACGGAGTGATGCGGTCGACCGGCGGAAGCGACCGGGGCCGATTCGCCTTCACATTGCCGTTCTCGTAATTGGCACGGATGGTCGTGCGACCGTTCGCGAAGAGCTTCGGATCCCACCGGACCGCGCCAAAGATCCGGCGGTCCCAGTTGTAGGCCGGTTCCTGGCGATATTTCGTGTCGTCGTAGATGCCGGCGACGCGCACCGCGAGCTGGTTCGGGATCATGACATAATTGAAGTCGAACGAATCGCGCACGCTCCCGAAGCTGCCGACCCGGTTTTCCACCCGTCCTTCCGTCTTGTAGCCGGCGGTATTGACGCTCGTGTTGATGATGCCGGCCGGACTGCCGATACCGAAGAGAATCGAGTTCGGCCCGCGCTGCAGATCGACGCGGCCGACGTTGAACGAATCCCAGGGAATGTCGGTCAGGAAGTAGTCGCGGGTGTTGTCGGCCGAGTCGAGTCCCCGCACGCGGGTGTTGGTCGAGGGCCGCAGCAGGTTCGTGGCGCTTTCGGTCGCACCCTGCATATACGTGCTGCCGACGCCCGCCATGTTGCCGTAAATGCCGCCGACTTCGGTGTTGGTCGTGTAGAGCAACAGCGACTCATTGTTGGTGGCGCCGGTATCCTTGAGGAATTCAGCGGTGACGACGCTGAGCGACGAGGCCAGGTCGCGCAGCTCGGTGCGCACGCGCGAACCGGCGAGCGTGGAGTTGGCCTTGTAGCCCTTGTCCTCGACCGAGGACACGACGAAGGGCGACAACACGATGACATCGTCGTCGCCCGCCTCCTTGTTGAGACGGGTGGATGCGGGCTCACCGGGCGCCGTTTGCGCCTGGGTGACTCCGGCTCCGATTGTGAGTGCCGAACACAAGGTCAGCACGCAGCGGGCAGTCAGTTTATGCATTTTTTTGGGGGTCTTTGGTTTGCTCCGGCCGGCGTTTTCACGAGCCGGGAAAGGGTGTATTCGCATCAAGATGACAGCGGGGACCGAATCATGCGCTCAGCGGCTCCCGATCGGCCGGAGCTCGACGAACCACACGTCGTTCTCCCGCATGTCGAAGTGGCGGGAGCATTCGCCCGCGGAGGCGACCTCGATCGTCTCCTCGATCGCGGGTTCGCCCGCGCTCGCCTTGCGCAGCGTCGCGACCTGCGCCCGCGTGAGTTGAGCGGGCGAGCCCATGTCCAGCCATGCCGTCTGGACGTCGTTCGCCCGATAGCCGACCTTCGTCGCGATCAGCCGGTAGGAACCCGGGGCGAGACCGGACACGTCGAGCTTCACCTTCCCCTTCGGCTTCGCGGGGAGATCCCGGCGGTAGAACTCCTGATTGATCACGGAGGGCCCCGGGTGCGTGATCGTGAAATCCCAGAAGAGCGCCTGCACGCCGCCGGCGTCGTCGCGGCACACGAACGACTCCGGATCGCTGCACGCCAGCGCGGTGCCGCCGAGCCGGTTCAGAAACGCGTAGGCGAAAAAGGCCGGTTTCGCGAGATCCTGATAGTTGAGCAGGCCGAAGCCGCCGTGAAACGGCGTCATCCGCGGGCCCGCCTCCTCGAAGATGTCGGTGAAAGTCCAATACGACATCGAGTCCGCCGCCGCGCCGATGTGGCGCATCTTGTCGAGGATGAAGGCCGGGCTGACGTAGTGGTCGTGGATCGGATCCGAAGGCGTGTAGGAGGCGCTCCATTCCGTGTAGTGCAGCGGCAGCTGCGGGAAGGAGGAGTGCTCGATCTTTTTCCGCACATTCAGCACGCCCGCGGTGATCGAGTTGCGGTCCGGCGAAAACACCGTGCCGGCGTTGCCGGTCTCGTCGAGATAGCCGCCCATCGTCGCGTAGCTGTGCGTGCTGATGAAATCGAGCGGGACCTTGTGCTCGGAACAATAGGCGAACGTCTCGTCGATCCAGCCCTCGCCCGCCGTCGCCGGCCCGCCGACGCGATACTCCCCGTCGACCGACTTCACGGCGCGGGCCGTGCTCGCGTAGAGCTTGAAGTATTCGGCGCGGGCCCCGACCGACCATTCTTCATAGGGCTTGTGCTGCGGATTGCCCATCCAGAAACCGTCGAGATTGGGTTCGTTCCAGACCTCGAAATACCAAGAGCGCACCTCGTCCGCGCCGTAGCGTTCGGTGCAGTGCCGGACGAAGGCGGCGACGAACGCTTCCCATTTCGCGTAGTCCTTCGGCGGCGTGACGTTGCCCCGCCACCAGAAGATCGTCTGTGTCCCGCTCGCGAGCGCCGACGGCATGAACCCGAGTTCGACGAAGGGCTTCATCCCGATGCTCGCGATGAAGTCGAAGAGCTCGTCGACATACTGCCAGTTGTAGATCGGGCGGCCCTGCCTGTCCTCCTGGTAGACGCCCATGTCGTCGCAGAAGAGCCCGTGAAACCGGATGTAGCGGAAGCCGCACTCTTCGCGCACCCTGCGCAGCTGCCGCTGCCAGTCGGCGCGCAGTCCTTCGTTGGCGCGACCGGCACCGATGCAGAAATTATACATCCGGTCCATCGGCCCGGCTGCCGCAGCATAGTCGGCCGCAATGGTCCGCACGTCGGCGGATGACGCACCGGAAAGTTCGGCGGCGGCGGCCTGTGCGGCAGCAACCCCCAGAAGGACAGCCACCAAGGCGCCTGTTTTACGACCCATTTTCGTCTCCATGAATTTGCAGGGCTTCGTCATGCGCCGAGCCCGGACCGGTGAAACCGGAAGAGCGACTGCATCGCCCCGAAAAAAGGGCCGATCCACAGTCTATATATAAATTGATAAAGTCTCGTCTGCACATACGGGGAGAGCACGACGAAGTCATCGTCGTTCGATTGGGCAAAGGGGGTATTGGCGCGGCCCTGGATGGGCGCGCGATCTGCAATGTATCAAACGATTCGATTTGGCGCATGTCCCGAGAACATGGGACAGGCGAGCGGGCTCAAATTTGCTGACAAACTTTTCGCCGCTCCTCCACCTGATGACCGAACGCGGCGCCAAGCACGCAGCCGGCACGACAAAACCGGACCTGCGTCAAAGACTCAGCCTCCCCAGGCAGAGCAGGTCCGGATCCCAAGCCGGTTGCGGCCGCCTCTCCCCTCCCTCTCATATTCCTCGCATCTCCATCGATCGATCAGCCGCGCCAACGCCCTGATCCTCAATCTTTTCGTCTTCCCCGATGACAATCACCCCTGCGCGGTCTTCCGCACGCACCATCATCAACCAGGAACCGCCCACGGCATCCGGCCGCAACGAACGCGCTTCCGCAGCGACCGCGTCCGTCGCGGTGCACGCCCTCGCTTCCGCCGGCAGCGGTCGAACCTTCCTGCCGGATCGGGGCCGGCCCGGGTGCTGATCCCTCTGCCTATCGGCGGGCCGGATACGACGAAACCAGACCGGATCCCGGTCCTGAAGCGCAAGCCCGCCTCCGATAACCTTACCATCCCAATCCTTGTCTGGCCATGATCATCGCCTCCATCACCCCCGCCCCACTCGTGCCACTGGCTCCGATCGACGTCGCGATCGTCGCCATCTACTTCGTGTTCGTGCTCGGCATCGGTTTCTATTTGAAACGCTTCGCCAAGAGCGGGGCCGATTTCTTCATGGCCGGTCGCGAAATGACGGCCTGGATCGCGGGCCTCGCCTTCGTCTCCGCCAACCTGGGTTCGCTGGAGCTGATGGGCTGGGCCGCGGCCACCTACCAATATGGGATTCTCGCCGCGCACTGGTATTGGATCGGCGCCATTCCCGCCATGCTCTTCCTCGGCCTCGTCATGATGCCGTTCTACTATATCAGCCGGACCCACTCCGTGCCGGGTTATCTGCAGCTGCGTTTTGGCGACGGCACGCGCGCGATCTCCGCCATCTCCTTCGGGTTCATGACCCTGCTCATGAGCGGCATCAATATGTATTCGATGGCGCTGGTGATGAAGGTCGTGCTCGGCTGGGACATCCATTTCAGCATCTGGGTGTCGTCCCTGACCGTCGCGATCTATGTCGTGCTCGGCGGACTGCTCTCGGCGATCTTCAACGAGGTGCTGCAATTCGTCCTGATCTGGCTCGGCGCGCTCTTGATTCCCATTCTGGGCCTCGTGGAGGCCGGAGGGTGGTCGAAGATGGTCGCGAAGATCCACACCAATCTGGGCGGTCTGGACTATACACACTTGTGGTCGAATCTCGGCAGCCCCGGCGACAATCCGATGGGCATCCACTGGACCGGCATCGTGTTCGGCCTCGGCGCGATCATCTCAATGGGATACTGGACGACGGACTTCCTGGTGGTGCAGCGCGTGCTCACCGCGAAGGACCTGCGGGCGGCGAAGATGGCACCCATCATCGGCGCCGGGTTCAAGATGCTCGTGCCCTTCATCGTGATCCTCCCCGGACTGCTCGCCCTGGCGGTGCTACCGAAGGGATTCCTCACGGGCGAAGCCGAGGCGCTCGCGACGGGCGGACACAGCTATAACGAGGTGCTGCCGATCATGCTGGCGCGCTACTGCGGCCCCGGCCTTCTCGGGCTGGGCATCACCGCACTCATCGCCGGCTTCATGTCGGGCATGGCGGGCAACGTCAGCGCGTTCGCGACGGTGTGGACCTACGACATCTACCGGCCGATGCTCAAATCCGACCGCGACGACGCCCACTTTGTGAAAGTCGGCCGCTGGAGCACGATCCTCGGCGTGCTCGTCAGCATCGGCGCAGCCTACCTGGTGATGCAGTTCCAAAGCATCATGGACTATGTGCAGGCGCTCTTCAGCTTCTTCATCGCTCCCCTCTTTGGCACGGTGATCCTCGGCATGCTCTGGAAGCGAGCGACCAATTCCGGCGGATTCTGGGGTTTGCTCGCCGGCACGATCTCGTCGATCGGGATGTGGGCCTGGGTCAAAGCGGATCCGTCCGCGCTGCGCTACATCGCGCTTTCCGACCAGGCCAGGGACATGGCCGAAAACATGTATCGTGCGCTCTGGTCCGGGCTCCTCTGCCTCGTCGTCACCGTCGTCGTCAGTCTCGCGACCAAGCCGAAGAGCGATCGCGAACTGGCCGGCCTCGTGCGCGGGCTCGCCGCGATTCCGGCGGATGACGACATGCCCTGGTGGCGCCGCCCGGTCTTCTGGGCCGGAGTGGTTTTCACCGTCTTCGTCGCCCTCAACCTCCTGTTTTGGTAAACCACCCCCTCCCATGTCTCGATCTGGTTCCTCATCGGCCTGCAACTCGCGCTCTACGGTCTGCTGATCACCGGCGCCGGCATCTATCAATATTTCCATCCGCCGGCCAAGCGCCCGGTGCTCTTCGAACTTCATTCCGGCATCTGGTGGGGCGCCCTGATGCTCATCGCCGGAATTGTCTATCTCTTTGTATTCCGCCCGGCCAGCCGCTCCAGGACCGGGACTCCGTCCACTTGATCCGGACCGTCCGCCGCTCGGGATCCGGCGGAGATCCGTCTGTTTCATCGATGCTCCTATGATCATAACATCCGTTCCCTTCAGCATGGCGAAATGCTCTCGGCTGGCCGGCTGCGTTCTCGCGCTTCTCGTTTCGGCCCATGGCCGGGCGTCCGCGGACACCGCCACGACCAAACCCGCCGGGGTCGACTACGCGTCGGTTCAGGTCATCCTCCCCGAGGATACCGGTGCCATCATCGCCGAGAAGGCGGCGAAGGTGCTGCCCCGCCCCAACCAGACTGCCTGGATGCGGCTGGAGCGGACCTTCTTCCTGCATTTTGGCCCGAACACGTTCAACGGCGCCGAGTGGGGGACGGGCCGCGAGGATCCGGCGATCTTCAATCCCACGGCGCTCGACGCGAACCAGTGGGTCGGCGCCATGAAGGAGGCCGGCTGCAACTTGCTGATCCTGGTCGCCAAGCATCATGACGGATTTTGCTTCTGGCCCTCCCGCTACACGGCCCACTCGGTCGCCTCGAGTCCCTGGCGCGGAGGCAGGGGCGACATGATCCGGGAGGTGGCCGACGCCGCCCGCGCCCAGGGCATCAAGCTCGGCATCTACCTCTCGCCGGCCGATCTCCACCAGTTGCGGACAAACCCGAAGAACGCCCTGGGCTATTACGGCAACGGCAGCCCCAAACGGCATTCCGTCATCCCCACCGCGCCCGAGAGTTTCCAAACCGACCCGGCCCAAGGCCGCAGCCCGACGCCCGGGTGCGCGAGCTACGCCTACGACGTGGATGACTATAACCGCTATTTCCTGAACCAGCTCTACGAGTTGCTGACGGAATACGGGCCGATCTCCGTCGCCTGGTTCGATGGCGCGAACCCGGATCCGAGCGTCGCCCAAACCTACGACTACGCCGCATGGTATGACATGATCCATCGTCTGCAGCCCGGTGCGGTCATCTCCGTCAAGGGCCCCGACGTGCGCTGGGTCGGCAATGAAAGCGGCGTCGGGCGCACGACCGAATGGAGCGTCATCCCGCTGCCGCAGCCGCCCGCACAGTGCACCTGGCCCGACATGCAGGGGGGCGATCTGGGCAGCCGCGCGAAACTGACCCCCGGTTCGCACCTCTGGTGGTATCCCGCCGAGGTGAACACCTCCATCCTCAACGGCTGGTTCTGGTCCGCCGAAAAACGGGCCAAGAGCCCGGCCGAGCTGGTCGACTACTTTTACCGGTCCATCGGTCGCAACGGCAACATGCTCCTCAACCTCGCGCCCGACACTCGCGGCCTGATCCCCGACAACCAGCTCGCGTCGCTCCACGCGATGGCGCAGGTCATCCACGACACCTTTGCGCGGGACCTCGCCGCCGGGGCGGAATTCGCCGCCGACACCTCCCATCCGGGGCACACTCCCACGCTCGCGCACGACGGCGACCTCGACACCTGGTGGGAAGCCGCCGCCGGCCAGACCACCGCCACGTTCACCGTGACGCTCCCCGCCGCCGTCACGTTCGACGTGGTTTCGCTGCAGGAGGCGGTCGACCACCGCAGCCAGCGCATCGAGTCCTTCGTCATCGAGGCGTGGGACGGCTCGGCCTGGACCGCGCCCGCCGCCGTCGAGGAACAGACCACCGTCGGCCACAAACGTCTCGTGCGGCTCGCCGTGCCGGTCACCTCGGACCAGCTGCGTATCCGGATCACGGCGTCGCGCCTCGAGCCGACCCTGGCGGAAATCGGCCTGTTCAAGCAATCCCTGCCCACCGACCCGGCGATCTCGGACCGCAACCGCGACGGCCTGGTCACGCTCACGCATCCGCACCCGCTTCCGATCGTCTACACGATCGACGGCACCGAACCGACCGCCCGGTCGTCCGTCTACCGCTCGCCGATCCCGCTTCCCGACGGCGGCACCGTGAAGGCCGCGATCCTGACCCCGGAGGGCAGGCTGGGCCTCGCCGCGAGCAAGACCATCGTCGGCCTCGCGCCGATGGGCTGGAAAGTGATCCGCGACCAAAACGCAGCCCCCGGTTCACCCGAGTTCCCTGCGGCCAACGCGATCGACGCCGACGCGCGGACCTTCTGGCGGGAGCCTGCAACGACCGGCCCGTCGGCGCGTCCCAGCCTCACGATCGACATGGGCCGCGCGCGCAGGATCGGCGGCTTCGCGTATCTGCCGCGCCAGGACTGGGTGTTCGTCGGCGTCGTCGACCGCTACAAGTTCGAAACCAGCCTCGATGGCCGGACATGGACGACGAACGTGGAGTCGGGCGTCTTCGGCAACATCCGCAACAATCCCATGCTCCAGGAGGTCTCCTTCGCGCCCACGGAGGCGCGGTTCTTCCGTTTCACCGCGCTGCACGACGTGGACGACAACGGCTGGGTCGGCGCCGCCGAACTCACCGTCCTGCCCGCCAGGTGATGGGGCTGCGTTCACCGCGTTCGATCCCCGGCCCGTGCCCCGCCTGTCCGCCGCCCGCATCAACCGATCATGCAACCCCGACTTGTCCGCCGCTGGTTCTGCCACGCCCTCCTCGCGCTCTCGTGCGCGTCGATCGGTGAAGCCGCCGATGTCCCGCGCGAGCGCCTCTCCCTCGACGCCGCGTGGAAATTCCATCTCGGCGACGAGTGGCCCGATGCCTTGCGGCTCGACAAGGCCGGCGTCAGCTCCGGTCCGGCGGCACCCGGTTTTGACGCGGCCGCCTGGCGCGACGTCCAGGTGCCGCACGACTGGGCGGTCGAACTGCCCTTCGATCCCGCGGCCGACCGCAACCACGGGTTCAAGGCGCTCGGCGCCAAATACCCCGGCAACAGCATCGCCTGGTATCGCCGCACCTTCGACCTGCCGAAGGAGGACGAAGCCAAGCGCATCTGGCTGACCTTCGACGGCATCTACCGGGACGCCACGGTCTGGGTCAACGGCTGGCTCGTGCGCCGTCATGAAAGCGGCTACTCGCCGCTGCGCGAGGACATCACCGACGTGCTGAACTTCGGCAGCGCCAACACGATCGCGGTCCGCGTCGACGCGACCCGGTTCGAAGGCTGGTTCTACGAAGGCGCAGGCATCTATCGTCATGTGTGGCTCGAGAAGACGGCGCCGCTCGCGATCGCGCCGGACGGCATCTTCGTCTCCTCGGAGTTTCCCCACAACGCGCCGTCCGGCCCGGCGACCCTCCATCTCCGGACCGCCGTGCTGAACCGGCAGCGGGCCGCCCGCGATGCGGCGGTGCAGTGGAGCGTCGTCGCGCCGGACGGCCGGATGTTGACGGAGAGCGCGGCGGCGCAAACGCAGGGAATCGCCGCCGGCCTCACCGTGGAGTTTCAGGGCGAGACGAAAATCCCGGCGCCCGCGCTCTGGTCGCCCGAAACCCCGCAGCTCTACACGCTCGTCACCACGGTGTCCGTCGACGGCCAGGTCGTCGACCGGCAGGAAACCAGGTTCGGCCTCCGCACCGTCGGTTTCGATCCGCAGGTCGGTTTTCTCCTGAACGGCCGGCGCTACGAGATCCACGGCACCTGCAATCACCAGGATCACGCCGGCGTCGGGGTCGCGATGCCGGATGCGTTGCAGGAATTCCGCGTGAAGAAACTGAAGGAACTCGGCAGCAATGCCTATCGCACCGCGCACAATCCCCCGACGCCCGAACTGCTCGAGGTCTGTGATCGCCTCGGACTGCTGGTCATGGACGAGTGCCGCCTGCTCGGCAGCGACTCCGAAAACCTCCGCAGATGGGAGGAGCAGATTCGCCGCGACCGCAATCACGCCTCGGTCGTCATCTGGTCCATCGCCAACGAGGAGCTCGCCGTGCACGACACGCCGCAGGCGGCGCGGGCCGCGCTCGCGATGCAGGACCTCGTCAAACGCCTCGATCCGACGCGGCCCGTGACCTACGCGGCAAACGAAAAGAACGTCTTCCTCGGCATCAACTCGGTCATCGAGGTGCGCGGCTGGAATTATCACCTCGGGCCGCACGTCGACGATTATCACGCCGAGCATCCGCTCCAGCCGATCGTCGGCACGGAACAGGCCAGCGTCGTCGGCACGCGCGGCATCTACGCGAACGACTACGATCGCGGCCACGTCAACGCGCTGGACATCGTCTGGCCGGGCTGGTCTGACACGGCGGAGAGTTGGTGGACGTTCTTCGTCGAGCGCCCGTGGCTCTCCGGCGCGTTCGCGTGGACCGGCTTCGACTACCGCGGCGAACCTTCGCCGTGCAACTGGCCGAGCATCAGCTCGCACTTCGGCGTCCTCGACACCTGCGGTTTCCCGAAGGACTCGTTCTATTACTACCAATCGTGGTGGACCGCGGCGCCCGTTCTGCATCTCGCGCCGCACTGGAACTGGGCGGGCAGGGAGGGCCGGGAAATCCTCGTCCAGGCGCTCAGCAACTGCGCGAGCGTGGAGCTCTTCCTCAACGGTGTGTCGCAGGGCCGGCAGGAGATGAAACGCTACTCGAAGCTGTTCTGGCCCGGGGTGAAATACGCGCCCGGAACACTGTCCGCGAAAGGCTACGACACCGCCGGCAAAGTCGTCGCGGAAACGAAAGTCGAGACGACGGGCGAGGCCGCGCGCATCGTCCTCACGCCCGACCGCACCGTGATCGACGCCGACGGCCAGGACCTCGCCCTCTTCACCGTCGCCGCCGTCGATTCGCAGGGCCGCGTCGTGCCGCTCGCCCAGAACCAGGTGAGTTTCACCCTCGCCGGCGCCGGCCGGATCATCGGCGTCGGCAACGGCGATCCGAACTGCCACGAACCCGACGTCTTCGTCGGTCCGCAGGCGCGCTGGTCGCGCAGTCTCTTCAACGGCCTCGCCCAGATCATCGTCCAGTCCACGCGCGAAGCGGGTGAACTCCACCTCGCCGCCAGCGCCGACGGACTCGCGCCGGGCGCCGGCACCGTGCTGGTGCGATCCGGCACGCCTCGTCCGTTTGTGCCGTGAGAGGGGGCGTTTTTGCAGTCCATGCCGCGGTCCTGCTGGCCGCGGCGAGCGCGGGTTTCGCCCGGCCGTATTTCGTTTCGCCCGACGGCCACGACGCGAACCCAGGCACTTTGGAAAAGCCCTTCGCCACGCCGCACCGGGCGCAACTGGCGGCGCGCGAGCATCCCGGCGAAGTGATCCTGCGCGGCGGCACCTACCACCTGGACGTGCCGCTCGTCTTCACCGCGGAGGACTCCGGCACGAAAACCTCGCCGGTGACGTATCGAAACTTCGAGGGCGAACAGCCGGTCATCAGCGGCGGACAGCGGCTGACCAACCTGGATTGGCAGCCCTGCGCCGACGGCATCTTCCGTTCGCGCGTCCCGGAGGATCTGCAGACCGAGGAGATCTTCGTGAATGGCGAGCGCCAGATCCTCGCGCGCTACCCGAATTTCGATCCGCAGGCCCGCTATTTCGACGGCTCCGCGGCCGATGCGATTTCCCCGGCGCGGGTCGCGCGCTGGTCGGACCCGACCGGCGGCTATTTCCACGCCATGCACCCGTCGCTCTGGGGCGACTTCACCTGGCGGATCGCCGGCAAGGACGCAAAGGGCGGACTGAAGCTCGATGGCGGCTGGCAAAACAACCGCGCCGCCGCCGCGCACGAAAAGATCCGCTTCGTGGAAAACGTCTTCGAGGAGCTGGACGCGCCCGGCGAGTGGTTTTTGGATACGAAAACCCACACGCTGTATTTCCATCCCCCCGCGGGCCTCGATCTCCGCCGCGCGGTCTTCGTAGCCACGCGGCTGCGGACGCTCGTCGAGTTCCGCGGCGACGAAAGGAATCCGGTGCGCTGGGTCACGCTGCGCGGCCTCGTCTTCCGCCACGCCGCGCGCACGGTCATGGACAACCGTGAGCCGCTGCTGCGCTCCGACTGGACGATCCATCGCGGCGGCGCGGTCTTCTTCAACGGCGCCGAGGATTGCGCGCTCGAGGACAGCTTCATCGACCAGGTCGGCGGCAACGCCGTCTTCGTGAACAACTACAATCGCCGCGTCGTCGTTCGCGGCACGCGCATCGCGCGGGCCGGCGCCAGCGGGATCTGTTTCGTCGGCGATCCACGCGCCGCTCGGAGTCCGTTGTTCAACTACGATCAAACCCAGGACCTCGCCGCGATCGACCGCACGCCCGGCCCCCGGACCAACAACTATCCGGCGGACTGTCTGGTCGAGGATTGCCTGATCACCCAGACCGGGCGCGTGGAGAAGCAGACGGCCGGGATCGAGATCGACCTCGCGCAGGACATCGCCGTGCGCCACTGCTCGATCTACGACCTGCCGCGCGCGGGCATCAACATCGGCGGCGGCTGCTGGGGCGGTCACGTCATCGAGTTTTGCGACGTCTTCGACACGGTGAAGGAGACGGGCGACCACGGCTCGTTCAACGCGTGGGGGCGCGACCGCTTCTGGCGGCCCAACATCGAGGAGGTCAACGCGTGGGTGAAACAGGCGCCCGCATTGCCGATGCTCGACGTGGTGAAGCCGATCTCCCTGCTCAACAACCGCTGGCGCTGCGACCACGGCTGGGACATCGATCTCGACGACGGCTCGTCGAACTACGTGATCCGAAACAATCTCTGCCTGCGCGGCGGCATCAAGAACCGCGAAGGCTTCGGGCGTGTCGTCGAGAACAACCTCCTCGTCGACGGCGGCTACGATCCGCACGTCTGGTATGCCGGGAGCGGCGACATCTTCCGGCACAACATCGTGTGGACGGCCTATCGCCCGGCCAACATGCCTCCCGCGCCGTGGGGCGCGGAGATGGATTTCAACCTGATGCACGATGCGCACGCGACGACGAGCACGGCGGCGACGCGCCTCCAGGAGCAGAGCGGACGCGACGCGCATTCCCTCACGGGCGATGCGCTGTTCGTCGATCCCGCGAGCGGCGACTACCGCGTGCGGGACAACTCACCCGCACTGTCACTCGGTTTCGTGAATTTTCCGATGGACCGGTTCGGCGTGCGCAAACCGGAACTCCGGGCCATCGCGCGCACCCCGCAGCTGCCGCGTCCCGGCGAGAGCGACCCGGCCCCGGCCGCGCGCGCCGCGGCCCCCGTGACGTGGCTCGGCGCCCAGGTGCGCAACATCACCGACGAAGGCGAACGCTCGGCCTTCGGCCTGCCCGGCGTGACAGGCGTATTGGTGCTGGACGTGCCGGCGCAGTCGCCGCTGTCGGAACCGGGGCTGCGCCACGGCGACGTGATTCTCTTCGTCGGGGACCGCCCGATTCCGGACACGGCCGCGCTGTTGCGGGAGGCTCCGGCCCGGCCCGCCGCACGCGCCGTGCAGATCGGGATCTCACGCGACCAGCGACGACTCCAACTCTCGCTCAGGCCTCCTTCATGACCACGCCCCGCCGCTTCAACCGCTCCCGCCGCCGCGGTTCACGCCCTCACGGACGGTTCGGATGGGTGGATTTGGCAAATGTTTTTGGCGCTTGTGCCCATGGCTGCGGCCGCGGGAATCGGGTAATAAACAGGTGTGAGCCAATCATCGCCCCGCCGCTCACCCGCCATGTCGCCTTGTCTTCCGCAGTTTTCCCGCCGGGCGCGCATCGCGTCCGCGCCGTGTCGTCGGCGCCTCCTGGCCATCCGGCGCGCCGGCCTGCGCGGCGCCTTTCCTCCGTGAATCGTTCGTGCTCAAGCCGCCATCTTGGCCCGCACGCGGGCCGCCCTGAAACCCTCCCATCATGAAACGCCCGAGTCACCGCCTCCTTCTTGTCGTGCTCCTCGCCTTGGTTCCGGCCGCCCTCTGCGCCCGCGCCGGCGAATCCGCCGCCCCGCGCGAACGGGTGTCGCTCGACGCCGGCTGGCGTTTCTACCAGGGCGACCCGCAATGGATGTCTCCACAACTCGACTACGCCTCGGTGCGCGCCTGGCTCCTGCCGAGCAGCGGTCCGCTCCTCGGCTCCGGCACCGCCCGGCCCGCCCGGCCCCCGGGCAATTTCGGCAGCGACATCGCCTGCGTGCAGCCGGACTTCGACGACAGCGCCTGGCGCACGCTCGATCTCCCGCACGACTGGGCCATCGAAGGCCCCTTCGGCCAGGATCTCCCCGGCGACACCGGCAAGCTCCCCTTCGCCTCCCCCGGCTGGTATCGGAAACAGTTCACGCTGCCCGCCGGGGACGCCGGACGCCGCCTCGTCCTCGAGATCGACGGCGCGATGTCGTGCCCCCTGGTGTGGCTCAACGGCCAGTTCGTCGGCGGCTGGGCCTACGGCTACACCTCCTTCCAACTCGATCTGACCCCCTACGCAAAGCCCGGTGAGGGCAACCTTCTCGTCATCCGCCTCGACAACCTGCACGAGTCGTCGCGCTGGTATCCGGGCGCCGGGCTTTACCGCCATGTCTGGCTCACCAAGACCGGGCCCATCCACATCGCCCCGTGGGGCACGATCGTCACCACGCCTCGCGTCAGCCCCGCCTCCGCGCTCGTCTCCGTCGAGGTTCGCACCGTGAACGACACCGGCACCGCCGCGGACCTCACGGTCGGCACCGAACTCTTCGCGCTCGACGCCAGCGGCGCGCGCTCCGGCACCGCCGTGGCCGGCGGCCGGCCCATCCGCCTGCGCGCCGCCTCTCGCCGCGAAGCGTCGACCACCCAGACCTTCCAGATTGCATCGCCCGCGCTCTGGAGCGTCGCCACGCCCAATCGCTATCTCGCCGTCAGCACCGTCAAGCGCGGCGACACGGTCATCGACCGCGTCGAGACAATCTTCGGCATCCGCACCATCGCCCTCGACGCCGGGCGCGGCCTCATCCTCAACGGCACGCCCGTGCGCATCCAGGGCGTCTGCCTGCACCACGATCTCGGCGCGCTCGGCACCGCGATCAACGCGCGCGCGATCGAGCGCCAGCTCGAGCTGCTGCGCGCGATGGGGTGCAACGCCATCCGCACCTCGCACAACCCGCCCGCCCCCGAGTTGCTCGACGCCTGCGACCGCCTCGGCTTCCTCGTCTTCGACGAGGCCTTCGACTGCTGGGCGAAGGGGAAAGGCCGCAACGATTACCATCGCTTCTTCGCCGACTGGCACGAGGCCGACCTGCGCGCCCTCGTGCGCCGCGACCGCAACCATCCGAGCGTCTTCATGTGGAGCATCGGCAACGAGGTCATCGAGCAGTGGGGAGACGACGGCCAGGAGAGCTGGAAACTCGCCACCCGCCTCGCCGGCATCGTGCGCGAGGAGGATCGCACCCGCCCGGTCAGCAGCGGGCTCAATAGCGGCGACATGGGCTTCAACGGCGTCCAGCACGCCCTCGATGCCGTCGGCTACAACTACCGCGTCGAGACCTACGCCCGGTTTCGCGCGGAGAATCCCGCGATTCCGCTTTTCGGCAGCGAGACGGCTTCGACCCTCAGCTCGCGCGGCGAGTATTTCTTCCCGGTCGGCGACGACAAAGCCGATCCCGCCGCCCGCCAGAATTTCCAGGTCAGCTCCTACGACCTTTACGCCGAAGGCTGGGCCACGCAGGTCGAGGCCGAATGGCGCGCCGCCGATGCGGTGCCCGGCTACGCGGGCGAGTTCGTCTGGACCGGTTTCGATTACCTCGGCGAACCCACGCCCTACAACAGCGACGCCACCAACCTCCTCAACTTCTCCGACCCGGCGAAGAAGGAGCAGATGGCCAAGCAACTCGCCGAACTCGGCCGCATCCCCGTGCCGGCGCGCAGTTCCTACTTCGGCATCCTCGATCTCGCCGGCCTGCCCAAGGACCGCTATTTCCTCTACCAGTCGCGCTGGCGGCCGGAGCATCCGATGGCGCACCTCCTCCCGCACTGGACCTGGCCGGAACGCGAAGGCCAGATCACACCCGTCCACGTCTACACCTCCGGCGACGAAGCCGAGCTGTTCCTCAACGGCCGTTCGCTCGGCCGGAAGAAAAAGGTCCCCGGCGAATACCGCCTGCGCTGGGACGACGTCCGCTACACGCCCGGCGAGCTCAGGGTCGTCGCCTACAAGGCCGGCCAGCGCTGGGCCGAAGACGTCCAGCGCACCGCCGGCGCACCGGCGAAGATCGCGCTCACCCCCGACCGCGCGACCTTCCGCGCCGACGGCGCCGACCTCGTTTACGTGACCGTCGACCTGACCGACGCCGCCGGTGTCCTCGCGCCGCGCGCCGGCAACCTCGTGCGCTTCTCGCTCCAAGGCCCCGGCGAGATCGTCGGCACCGACAACGGCAACCCGATCAGCTTCGAGTCGTTCCAGGCGCCGGAGCGCAGGGTCTTCAACGGCCGCGCCGTCGTCATCGTGCGCAGCCGGGCCGGCCAGCCGGGCACGCTCGTGCTGCGCGCCGAGTCCGCCGGGCTCGCCACGCGGGAGATCTCCCTCGCGAGCACGGCGCGCCCCTGACCGGCGGGCCCGATGGCTTGATGGAAAAACGAATCCGACAACCCACTACGCCTGGCCCGCCCTCCGCCCGGCAATCCCCGCTTCGCCCATAATCGCGCCTCCTCAAATGACCTTCCCACTCCGCCGCCGGCTCGTCTCGTTGCTCGGTCTCTCGGTTGTGACCGCGCTGTCAGGCGCACCCGCCGCGTTCGCCTCCGGTCCCGCCTCCATCCGCTGGATCTGCAGCACCGAGACCGATCGCTGGCGCGAAAAAAACGTCGAGCCCGTCGCACCCGGCCCGGCCGCGCCCGGGCCGCAGGTGGTGCTCGATCCTGCCCAAACGTTTCAAACCATCGACGGCTTCGGCGGCTGCTTCAACGAACTCGGCTGGGAGGCGCTGTCGTCCATCCCCGACGACCGCCGCGAAGCCGCGCTCAGGGAGCTGTTCTCCCCCGACGGAGCCAATTTCACGCTCGGCCGCGCCCCCATCGGCGCCAACGACTTCTCGCTCGGCTGGTATTCGCTCAACGAAAGCCCCGGCGACTACGCGATGCAGGACTTCAGCATCGCGCGCACCCGCGAATGCCTGATCCCATTCATCAAGGCCGCGATGAAATACCAGCCGACGCTCGGCATCTGGGCCACGCCGTGGTGCCCGCCGTCGTGGATGACCACCAACGGCCGCTACCGCCAGGGCACCATGAAGGGCGATCCGCAGACGCTCGCCGCCTACGCGCTTTATTTTTCCAGGTTCGTCCAGGCCTGGCGCGCCGAGGGCATCAACCTCTACGCCGTCCATCCGCAAAACGAGATGGCCCTCAACACCAACCTCTATCCCCAATGCGTGTGGGACGCCGGCACCCTCCACCGCTTCCTCCGCGACCACCTCCTGCCTCAGTTTCGTCGCGACCACATCGACATCGAGGTCTGGCTCGGCACCGTGGTGAACGAAAACCTCGCCGACTACGTCGACCCCATCCTCGGCGACCCCGAGACCGCGCCCGGCATCGTCGGCGTCGGCTACCAATACGGCGGCCAGAAGACCTTTCTCGCCACCCACCGGAAATACCCCGGCAAGAAGCTGTCCCAGACGGAGACCGAGTGCTACGGCGGCGGCAATGCCTGGGACCAGGCGCTGCTGACCTTCGGTCACATGATCGAGGATACGGCCAATTTCGCCAGCAGCTACTTCTTCTGGAACCTGGTCCTCGACGAGTCCGGCCTCAGCCGCTGGAACTGGCGGCAGAACAGCCTGCTCACCGTCGACCGCAAGACCGAGACGGTGCACTACAACCACGAGTTCTACACGATGAAGCACTTCTCGGCCACGGTGCTTCCCGGCGCCCGGCGCATCGCGGTCCACGGCGGCCCCTTCCGGAAGGTTGTCGCGTTTCAAAACCCCGACGGCTCCCGCGTGCTCATCGTCCTGAACGACACCGACCGGGAGATTCCCGCGGTGCTGGACGCCGACGGCACGCCCGTGCGGCTCGCGGTCCCCGCCCAGTCCATGAACACGGTCACGCTCCGCTGAGATGATCCCTCCTCGCGCCCGCTCGGAGTGCTTCGCTGTTGCCGGCTCCGTCGCCCATGGCCGCACCGCGTCCTCGCCCTGGTTTCCCTCCTCGTTTTGACGCCTATGACCTCGCTCCCCAACCTGCCTCGTTTCTGGTTGTTCTGCCTCTCGCTCGCCCTGTTCGGCGCCGCGCCGCGGGCCTCCGCCCGCGAACACGTCCCGCTGGATCGCGACTGGCGGTTCCAGCTCGGGGAAGCCCCCGATGCGGTTTTCCCTTCCTTCAACGATCGCGGCTGGCGCCAGGTGGATGTGCCGCACGATTACGTCATCGAAGGCACCTTTGCAGAAAAGGATCCGGGCTCGCGCACCGAAGCCCTGCGTCCCGACTGGCATTGGCTGCACGGATTCCTGCCGGTCCAGCCCGCCGTTTACCGGAAGCACTTCACGCTGCCGTCGGAGGCCGCCGGAAAGCGCCTCTGGCTGGAATTCGACGGCGTGTTCAGCAACAGCCACTACTGGTTGAACGGCCAGCTCATCGGCGCCGAATACAGCGGCTACACCCGCTCGCGGTTCGATGTCACCGCCGTCGCCCAGCCCGGCGTCGACAACATCATCGTCGTGCAGGTCGATCCCCGCTACGATGGCTGGTGGTATGAAGGCGGCGGCATTTACCGTCACGTCCGCCTGGTCATGGTCGACCCGGTCCACATCGCACCGGACGGCCTCTTCGTCGCACCGACCGTCGCCGATCCGGGCGATGGCATCCAGGCGGATGCAACGGTCCAGGTGGACACCCAGGTCGCCAACTCCAGCCCTGCGGCCATCGAAACTTCGCTCCACTACGAGATCCTCGCCACCGATGGTCGCCAGCTCGCCACCGCCACCACGACCCGGCGGCTCGCCCCGGGCGCCAAAGTCCAGTTTTCCTCGTCGATCCCGCTGCCCCGGGCCCGGCTCTGGTCGCCGGACCATCCCCAGCTTTACACCCTGCGCAGCACGGTCATTGCGGCCGGCCAAACCGTCGACCAAGTGACGACGGCCTTCGGCGTGCGCCACGTGCGTTTCGACGCCGAGCGCGGCCTCATCCTCAACGGCCGGCCGCTGAAGATCCAGGGCGTGAATATGCATCAGGACCACGCCGGAGTCGGCGTGGCGATGCCCGACCGGTTGTTCACCTGGCGGCTCGAGCGGCTGAAGGAAGTCGGCTGCAACGCCATCCGCATGTCGCACAATCCCGTCGCGCCGTTCCTTCTCGATGAGTGCGACCGTCTCGGTTTCCTCGTGATCGCCGAGAACCGCCATCTGGGCGACACTTACGAGGATCAGGCGCCGAAGGGCACGCCGGCGGTCGTGCACCGCGACCTCGGCGCGCTGGTGCTGCGCGATCGCAATCATCCGAGCATCATCCTCTGGTCGTTATGCAACGAGCAGTGGATCCAAGGTTCGCCCGAGGCCGCCGCCATGGCGCAGGCGATGAGGCACCGCGTCCTCGAACTCGATCCGACCCGCCCGGTCACCGCCGCCCTCAACGGCGGATTCGACACCCCCGCCGGGCTCATCGGCGTGCTCGATGTGATTGGCATCAACTACAACCCCTCGGTGTATGATTCCGTCCACGCGCTCCGTCCCCGCACCCCGATCCTCGCCTCCGAGATCGCCAGCGAGGTCGGCACGCGCGGTGTCTACGCCACCAACCGCTGGGAGAACTACTACGGCGACCGCGAACGCGGCTACGTTTCCGCCTACAGCATCACCGCGGGCCCCGCGGGACAGACCGTGGAAGACGCCTGGCCGCCGGTCGCCGCCCGCGACTTCGTCGGCGGCGGTTTCGTCTGGGCGGCCTTCGACTACAAGGGCGAGCCGCGGCCCTTCGCGTGGCCGGTCGTCAACTCCCACTACGGCTTCATGGACATCTGCGGCTTTCCGAAGGACAGCTACTATTACTACCAAGCCTGGTGGACGCAGGAGCCCGTGCTGCACCTTTTCCCGCACTGGAACTGGCCCGGCCGGGAAGGCCAGGAGATTTCCGTCTGGGTCCACAGCAATTGCGAGGACGTGGAGCTGTTTCTCAACGGTGTTTCCCAAGGCCGGCAAACCGTGAAGCCGCTCCACCACCTGGAGTGGAAGGTGAAATACGCACCCGGCCGGCTCGTGGCCAAGGGGCGGTTCAAGGCCCGCGAGATCGAAACCTCGCGGGAAACCACCGGCGCTCCCGCTGCGCTCCGGCTGACCGCCGACCGCTCCAATCTTGCCGCGGACAACGCCGATCTGGCCGTCGTGACCGTCGAGGTCGTCGACGCGCAAGGCCGGGTGGTGCCGGTGGCCGGCAACCCGATCGCGTTCACGCTCACCGGTCCGGCCAAATTGATCGGCGTGGGCAACGGCGACCCCGCCTGCCACGAGCCCGACAAGGCCGATCGGAGGTCCGCGTTCAACGGCCTCGCCCAGGTCCTTGTGCAAACGACCGCGCAAGGCGGCGAGATCGGACTCAAGGCCGAATCGCCGAACGTGCAGGCCGCCCATCTCACGCTGACCAGCCGATAGCCCCGACGCCGGTTCCGCGCCCGCCTGGCGGGCGCCGGATGCCGTCGTCGAGGGACTGGTTTCTAGCGGGCGCGAAGCCCTTTGCTTCCGGGTTCGAGTCCCAGCGGGCTCACCTTCTGCATCGCCGCTTCCGCCAGGCGGCGGCCGGCGGCGATGCAGGCGGGGACCGAGATGCCGTCCCGGAAACTGCCGCCGATGAACAGCCCCGGCGTCTCCCGCTCCACGTCCGCGATCGCGGCCTGATGGCGGCCGTGGCCGAGCGCGTATTGCGGGATCGCCCGCGACCAGCGCTGCACGTGCACATACGCCGGCGCGCCGCGCACGCCCAGCAGCCGCGCCAGCTCCTCCATGACGACCCGCCGCATCTCCTCGTCGTCGAGCTGCGCCCAGGCGCCCTGCCGCACCCCGCCCACGAAGGTCGTGAGGCCGACGCAGCCGTCGGGCGCGCGGCCCGGGAAAAGCGTGCTGGAAAACAGCGTGCCGAGCACGCGCGCCCCGGCGACCTCGGGCACGAGCAGGCCGAATCCATCGAGCGGATGCGCCACGTCCTCGCGGCGGAAGCCGGTGAACACCGACACGACCGCCGGATGCTCGATCTCGCCCACGCCCCGCAGCCGCCGCGCCGCCGGCACGCCCTCGAACGGCAGCCGCGCGAGCGCGCCCGCGGGCAGCGCGCACACCACCGCGGCGCAGCGCAGCCGCTGCGACACGCCGAACTTCTCGTGCTCGATCTCCCAGCCGCCGGCGGTCCGCACGACCGCGCGCACGTGCTGGTGCAGCCAGACGGAATCGCCGAGCGCCGCGGCGAGGGCGCGCGGCAGCTCCTGCATGCCCTCGGGAAACGACACCATCCGGCCCTTCGGCGCGCCGCTGGCGTTGCGCCGCTTCCACGCGCCGCGCAGGAGCGAGCCGTGCTCCTGCTCGATCGCGTGCAGCTTCGGGAACGCGTGCTTCACCGACAGCTTCTTCGGATCGCCCGCATACACGCCGCCCACGAAGGGATTCACCGCGTAGTCAAGAAACTCGCCCCCGAGCCGGCGCAGGACGAATTCCGCCACCGTCTCCTCCTCGTCGGCCGGGCCGCGGTCGCGCCACGGCTCGCCGAGAAGCGCGAGCTTCGCCCGCCATGAAAACAACCGCGTGGTCAGAAACGAGAGCGGCGACGTCGGCATCGCCACCAGCCGGCCGCCGCGGACGATGTAGCGCCGGCGAGCGGACGGATTGGCGTAAAGCCGGCGGGCGCCGAGTCCGATGCGCTCGACAAAGGCGGTGACGTCGGGCGAATTTTCGAGCAGGGAATTGGGCCCGAGTTCGTGGAGCCAGCTGCCGTCGCGGTGCGTGCCGATCGCGCCGCCCACGCGCGCGCCCGCCTCGAGCACGACGACGTCGACACCCCGGCTGCGCAGCTCCCACGCCGCGGCGAGTCCGGTGATGCCGCCGCCCAGGATCGCGACGGGCAGCGCAGGCGCCGCGCCCGCCGGTGCCGTCCGCGGCGATGCGGAACCGGCGTTCATGGACAGGCGCCCCGGAGCGCCGCGGCGCCCGACGGAGTCCCGGCGGCGTGGAGAACCCACGCTGCGGCAGTCGGACGGTGACGAAGCGGCTTCATGGCTGCGGGTGGCAGGCCGCAACCGTAGCACCCGCCGTCCGCGGGGGCTGCGCCGGAATTGGCGGGCAGCACGCGGATCTTGGCGAGGCCAGCCGCTTGCGGTCCGTCCGCGCGGCGTGAGCCGGCCGCCGGCGCAGCCCATCCGCGCAGCCGGGACCGGCGGGCGACCGCGACGGCGTTTTCCCAGCGGTCCGGGTGAAAACGGACTCCACCGGCGCGGGGAAGCCGCGATCGTCAGGCGCCGGCGGGCGCGGCGGGGATCACCACCGTCATGATCGAGTGCGCCGGACTGTTGGTCGGCGCAGCCTCGCCGCGAAGCCACACGCTGAAGGGCTGCGCGACGTCGGTCGGGTTCATCACGATGACGACGATGCTGCCGTCGAGGTTGAGGAAGGCCGTCGCGAGCAGCCGGTCGACCGTCGGCGAGGCGACGATCCGGCGCGCGCCGGGGCGCACGAATTTCGAGAAGTGCCCGATATAGTAATACGCCGGCGTGTAGTGCAGCTCGCCGGTGCGGGTGTCGCCGTGGACGGGCGCGAAGCAGAAGTTGTCGAGATGGTTCGGGCCGCCGCGCTCGTCGAGGAGGATGTTCCAGTCGGTCCAGCCGGAGGCGCCGTGGTTGAAGTCGGCGATCATCGCGCGGCCGTAGATCTCGCCGAGTTTCCAGTCGTCGAGCTGCGCGGGGTCGAACGGGCCGTTGCAGCCCTCGGTGAGCATGAGGTGCGTGTCGGGGAAGGCCTGGTGCACGGCGCTCACGTTTTCGAACGTGTCCTCGACATACCAGTGGAAGCCGACGCCCCAGACGTAGCGCGCGGCGGCGGGATCGGAGAGGATCGTCGCGGCGCGCTGGTAGAGCTGCGTGCGGTTGTGGTCCCAGACGATGATCTTCCGGTCGCCGAGTCCGCTGGCGTGGAGCGCGGGCCCGAGGTGGTCACGCACGAAGTCGCGCTCCTCCTCGGCGGTGAACACGCACGACTCCCATGTCTGGATCGCCATCGGCTCGTTCTGGACGGAGACGCCCCAGATCGGGACGCCCTGCCGCTCGTAGGCGCGGATGAACTCGACGAAGTAGCGGGCCCACGCGTCGCGGCAGGCGGGGAGGAGCCGGCCGCCCTGGAGCATGCTGCCGTTGTCCTTCATCCAGGCGGGCGGGCTCCACGGGCTGGCGTAGACGGTGAGCGACCGGCCGGCGGTCGCGAGCGCGGCGCGCAGCAGCGGGATGCGGTGCCGGAGGTCGGGCGCGATGTCGAAGGTCTTCAGCTCCCTGTCGCCGTCGGCGACGTAGGTGTAGGCCTCGGAGGAAAAGTCGCAGCTGTTGATGTGGGTGCGGGCGAGCGTGTAGCCGATGCCCTCGACCGGATCGTAGTAGGCCTTCAGCAGCTCGGCCTGTTTCGCCTTCGGCAGCTTGTCGAAGGTCTCGGCGGCGGCGTCGGTGATGGCGCCGCCGATGCCGAGGACGGTGGCGAAGGTCTTCGCGGGATCGACGAAGACGCACTGCCGCTTCTCCGGCGGCTGCGGCAGCGGGGCGAAGGCGAGCGTATCCACCGTCGAGAGACGGTGCGGGGAGGCCCGCTCGGTGAGAATGACGCGGGCCGGCGGGGCGGCGAGGAGCGGGGCGCCCGCGCAGGCGGCGAGCAGGGAGAGCGGGAGGAGTCGGTGCATAAGCGGGGGGAGTGCGGGAAAGCCCGCGGGAAAGGAAAAACGGGCCGGGCGGTTGCCGCCGCCCGGCCCTCCTGATCCCGCGCGCCCCGGCCGGGGCGCGCGGGAGGCCCAGGTCTCAGAGCTTGTAACTGAACGTCAGCTGCCAGCGGCGGGGCTCGGCGTAGATGAAGCCGTAGAGCTTCCGGTCGTTGGCGACGTTGTCCACGTTGAGCTGGATGCTGCTGTCGTGCCCGTGCAGCTTGAACGCATACTTGATCATGGCGTTGATCGTCGTGCGGGACGGCGTGGTGAGGAAGATCGGGTTGCCGCTGTTATCGAGGGCGTTCTGGCCGTAGGCGGGATAGATCTGGCGCTCGCTCTCGTAGACGCCGCCGACGCCGAGGGTCAGGCCCTCGAGCGCGGTGGCCTTCGGGAGCTGGTAGTTGATCCAGAACGTGCCCTGGTCCTTCGGCGTGTCGTCGAGCGCGAGGCCGGTGCCGAACGCGATGAAGGTTGAGGTGTCCGTCGGATCGGTGTAGACCTCGCTCAGCGGCCGGCCGGCGGTGGCGGACCAGGAGATCGGCGCATACCAGATGGCCCAGCGGTCCTCGGGATACGGATACTTGGCCCAGGCCTGGGCGTTGAGCACGACCTTGGTGATGTGCGACCAGGAGAGGAGGATCTGGAGGTTGTCGGTGGGGGTGAAGAGCAGCTGCGTGTCCCAGCCGGAGGAGCGGTCGCTGCCGGTGGCGACGCTCTTCTGGTTGCCGTTGTCGTCCATCGTCGCGTTGTTGACGAGGTTGTCGAAGGGCAGGCTGCCGGGATCGGCGCCGGAGTAGATCCAGCCCCACCAGCCGTATTGGTTGTTCTTCGCGACGTTGGCGAAGACCGCGTCGAGGAGCGCGGCGCCCTCGGCCTTCGAGGCGTTGGCATACCAGTTGGTGGCGCCGGCGGAGTTGGTCGCCTGATACACGGCGCCGGCGGCGACGGCGGCGTTCCACTGGGCGGTGGAGTCGACGGCGGCGGTGTTCCAGGTGTTGGTGGTCGGGTTGAGGTCGTTGACGTTGTAGACGATGTCCTTGGTCGGGTCGAAGTTCGTGTGGCTGGAGGCGACGGGCGCGAACCAGACGAGGCTGGAGCTGCCGATCTGGGTGCGCGTGCGGGTGATCTGGAAACGGCTGATGGTGCCGGAGAGGCGGCCGTTGAAGAGGTCGAGCTTGAGGCCGACCTCCTTGTTCTTCGCGAGCGCGGCCTGCAGCGGGTTGCCGTAGAGATCGAGCTTGCCCTGATAATTGGGCTCCACGCCCTCGGACTGCATGGCGTAGACGGAGATCTCGCGGGTGACGGCGAAGCTGGCGCCGAACTGCGTGGTGGTGTCCTTGCTGGCGGGATTGCTGGTGGTGTAGGGATCGGCGTCGCCGCCCTTCGTGCCGTCGGAGCGGTATTCGGGGTTGTATTGCCAGATCTTGTTCCAGCTGCGGTCGCGGCGGACGCCGGCGATCAGCGTGAGGCGCTCGTCGAGGAACTTGCCCTGATAGACGGCGTAGAGCGCGGGATCGGAGGTGGTGGCGTCGGAGTTGTCCCACTCGACGAGCGGGTGGTCGGCGGTGACGCCGTCGCCCTGCGTGCCGAAGCGCAGGTAGCTGTAATCGGCGGGGCTGTGATAGTTGGCGACATCGCCCGGCGTCTGGCGCGTGCGGATCTCGGTGCGCTCCTTGGTGTAGCTGAAGCCGGCGAGGAAGGAGTTGTCCATGCGCAGCCACTTCGAGGAGTTCTGGAAGAGCTTCAGGTCGTAGTTGAGCTCGACGCGCACCTGGTCGTGGGTGTTGTCCTGCCACTGCTTTTCCCACTGGTAGGACAACGTGGAATCCTGCGGACCGGCGGGGACGCCGGACTGGGCGGAGGTGAGGCCGGCGTAGGTGACCGGGGCGATGGCCCAGGAGGGAACGTTGCTGCCGGAGGAGACGGTGCGGAGGGCGGCGAGATTATCGAGCTGCTCCCAGTTGAAGGTCGCGTGGTTCACGCCGGCGAGGAAGTGGAGGTTCTCGCCGATGTTCTGGGTGATCTTGACCTCGAGGTTCGTGGCGCGGCTGTCGCGGTAGGTGTCGGGGCCGCTCCAGCGGAAGGTGCGCACGTCCTTGCCGGGGATCGGGAGGAAGTTGCCGTTGTAGCCGGCGCTGTCGTTGACGTAGCTGGAGACGGCGGCGCGGACATCCTGCCAGCCGATGCCGTCCTGGTTCTGCCTGCCGTATTCGAAGTCGACGAGGATCTCGGTGTCCTTGAACGGCCGCCAGACGACGACCGGCGAGATGAAGAAGTGATTCTCGCTGTTGAAGTCGGTGTAGGAATCGGTGTCCTGCCACGCGCCGGTGAGGCGGTAGGCGACGCTGCCGGACTGCGTCACCGGACCGGTGAGGTCGAGCGTGGCGCGCTTGAAGTTGTCGCTGCCCACGGCGAGCGTGACCTCGCCGCCGCGCTTCGTCTCGGGCTGTTTCACGAGATAGTTGACGACGCCGCCGAAGTTGCCGACGCCGTAGAGGAGCGAGGCGGGGCCGCGGGCGACCTCGACGCGGGAGATGTTGACGGAATCGGTGGCGTTCTGGCGGCGGAAGCCGTCGCGCAGCACGGACTCGGTCTGGAAGCCGCGGATCTTCATGTGCGTCTGATCCGGGTTGGCGGTCGAGCCCTCGGGGTTGTTGATCTTGCCGGGGCTGCTCGAGAAGCTGCCGGCGGCCGCGCCGTAGTCGTTCTGGGTCTGGAGGAGGATGCCCGAGCTGTAGCGGAGCGATTCGCGCAGGTCGGTCGAGCCGGTGTCGCGGAGGAACTCCTCGGTCACGACCTCGATCGGCATCGGCAGGTCCTTGATCGCGGAGTTCAGGCGCGTGCCGGAGATGGAGTTGGTCGCGCGGTATCCTTTATCCTTGGACACGTCGACCTGGAAGGGCGACAGGACCACGGTCTCGGAATCGGGCGCCGCGGTGGCATCCGCGGCGGGCGGGGTGGCCGTCTGCGCGCGGCCGGCGAGGCTCAGCAGGCCGGCGAACGCCGACGCGATGAGGAGATGTTTCTGGGCTTTCATGTTTGGGGTCTTGGGGCTTGGGGAGGAAGACCCCGGCGGACGCCCACCGCGAAAGCACGCGCAGGCGGACCGGGGTTCATGGCAAGGCGAAGGGGCGGATGCGGGGGGTGGACATCGCCGATTCTGGAGTGAGCGTATCAGTTCGCCCCGCGACCGGCATCCCTCTTTCGGGGGGAACGAGATGACTTGGAAACGAAACGCCCGCGCCTAGGCTGGCCCGCCGTCGCAGGCCCGGCCCGCGCGCCCCACCCCATGCATGTGCCAACATCCCGGTTGTGCGTCCTCCTCTCGTGGCTGTGCGCCGGTCTCGGCGCGACCGGGCACGCCGCCACGCCGCCGGAGCCGCTGACCACCGCGGCCGCCGTCCTCTCGCTGACCGGCGACCAGGCGGCGCAGCGGCTTCCGGTCGCGGTGACAGGCATCGTCACCGCCGCGGAGCCGGACTGGACGGGACAGTTCTTCGTGCAGGACGACACCGGCGGCGTCTTCGTCGAGAACCTCGGCCGGCCCGGCCCGGCTCCGGGCGACGTCGTCACCATCGCCGGCGTGAGCCATCCCGGGGCGTTCGCACCGATCGTCAGCGCGCCGGTCTGGCGAAAGACCGGCACCGCGCCGCTGCCGGCCGCCAAGCCCGTGCTCATCGAGAATCTCGAGTCGGGCATCGAGGACGGGCTGCGCGTCGAGGTCGCCGGCGTGGTGCGCGCCGTGCGGATCGAAGGACCGCGGCTCAATGTCGACCTCGCCGTCGGCGGCTATCGGCTGCAGGTCTGCGCCAAGGTTCCCGCCGTGGGCTCGCCCGCCTCGCTCGTCGCGGCGCGGGTCCGCGTGCGCGGCACGGCGGCGACGCATTACAATGCCGCGCTGCGCCACCTCACATCCGTCGCCGTCTACGTGCCCTCGATGGAGGACTTCACCGTCCTCGAGGCGGAGACGGCCAATCCCTTCGAGCAGTCGGTCATCCCGCTCAACAGCGTGGCGCAATATCGGCGCGACGGCGGCTCGGCCCGGCGGGTGCACGTGCGCGGCGCGATCACCCAGCAGCGACCGGGCGAGGATCTGTTTCTCCAGGACAGCTCCGGCGGCATCCGCATCGAGACGGCCCAGCTCGACCACTTCGCCCTCGGCGAGCAGGTCGAGGCCGTCGGTTTCCTCGAATACCGGGACTTCCTCCCGCTGCTCCGCGACGCCGCCGTCCAGCCCACCGGCTCTCCGTCCGCACCGGTCGCGGCGCGGAGCGTGCCGCTGGCGGAGTTGAGAAACGGCCTGCACCAGGCGGCCCTGATCCGGATGCGCGGCCGGATCGTCGACCGCGTCACGCGCCCGGTCGCGCGGCCCGCGGCCGGTTTCTCCGGGCTCGTCACCACCTGGCTGCTGCAGGGCGAGGGGCTCACCTTCACCGTCGAGCACGAGGCCGGCGACGAGGAGCCCGCGCTCGCGGCCATCCCCATCGGCAGCCTCGTGGAGGTCGACGGCATCTGCCTGCCGGAAACCGACGGCGACGGGAAACTGCGCACGCTGCGGCTCTCGCTGCCGGCCGCCGCCGGCCTGCGTGTGCTGGAAAAACCCAGCTGGCTCACGCCCGGCCGGCTGCTCGTCGGCCTCGGTCTGCTCAGCGCGAGCCTGATCCTCGTCGTGGCCTGGTCGTTCACCGTCTCGAAGAAGAACGCCGCGCTCAACTACATGGTGCGCGAACTCCGCAAGGCCCAGGAGGAGCTCCAGCAGGCGCACGACACGCTCGAGCAGAAGGTCGTCGAGCGCTCCGCCCAGCTCCAGGTCGAGATGACCGCGCGGAAAACCTCGGAGCTGCAGTTCAAGGCCGTCCTCGCGGAGCGCACGCGGCTCGCGCGCGACCTGCACGACACGCTCGAGCAGACGCTCACCGGCATCGCCCTGCAGCTCGACACCGCCGCGCGGCTCTTCGCGCGCACGCCCGAGGCGTCGAGCCATCACCTCCAGCTCGCCCGCAACTGGCTGCACCAGAGCCAGGTCGACCTGCGCCGCTCCATCTGGGACCTGCGCTCGCGGGAGCTCGAGCAGTTCGACCTCGCCGACGCCCTCCGGCAAAGCGCCGCGCACCTCGTCGAGGGCACGTCCGTCGAGATCGCCTTCGCCACCCACGGCGAGAAACGCCCGCTGCCCGAGATCGTCGAGGAAAACGTCCTCCGCATCGGCCAGGAAGCCCTCACCAACATCGCCAAGCACGCGCACGCCGCCCACATCTCCCTCGCGCTCGATTACCGTCCCACCGCGCTGACGCTGCGCGTCGAGGACGACGGCGCGGGCTTCACGCACTCGACCCTGCCCTCGCCCGGCGACAATCATTTCGGGCTGCTCGGCATGTCCGAGCGCGCCAAGCGCCTCGCCGGCCGCATCGATATCGACAGCGCGCCGGGCCGCGGCACGCTCATCACCGTCGAAGTCCCGCTCGATCCCCCCGACCCCGCCTCCGCCAACCTCGTCTCGTGAATCCCGATACGACTCTCCGCGTGCTGGTGGCCGACGATCACTTCATCGTGCGGAGCGGCCTCGTCGCCCTGATCCATTCCGAGCCGGGCATGCGCGTCGTCGCACAGGCCGCCGACGGCGCGCAGGCCGTGGAGCTTTTCCGCCAGCATCAGCCCGACCTCGCCCTGCTCGACCTGCGCATGCCGGTGAAGAGCGGCAACGAGACCATCGACCTCATCCGCCGCGAATTCCCCGCCGCACGCATCCTCGTGCTCACCGCCTACAGCGGCGACGAGGACATCCACCGCGCGCTCAACGCCGGCGCGCTCGGCTACGTGTTGAAAAGCGCGACGGGCGACGAACTCGTCCCCGCCATCCGCGCCGTCGCCGCCGGCGAACGCTGGATCCCGCGCGACATCGCCTCGCGGCTCGCGCAGCGCAATCCCGGCGAGGCGCTCACCGCCCGCGAGCTCCAGGTGCTGCGGGAAATCGCGAAGGGCCGCGCCAACAAGGAAATCGCCGCCGCCCTCGCGATCTCCGAATACACCGTGAAGGACCACCTGAAAGCCATCCTCGGCAAGCTGCACGTCGCCGTGCGCACCGAGGCCGTGACCGCCGCCGTCCAGCGCGGGATCATCGAACTCTGATCCGAGCCTTCTGCCGCAGGAGGCTCAATCTTCGCCGGCGAACCGCGCAAACTCCGACTCACTCCATCGGGGCCGAGAAATCGAAGGGCACCCGGACTTTCACGTCGACGGGCTGCCCGCCGCGCCGGGGCGGGAAGAACACCCACTGCGCCACCGCCGTCGCCGCCGCCCAGCCGAATTCCTCGCGCGAGGCCGACACGACCCGCGGCAGCCGCGCCCGGCCGTCGCGATCGATGACGAACTCGATCTCGGCCTGTCCGGCCGGTCCGCCCGCGGCCTTCAGCGCCGCGGGATAAAGCGGCGGCATCTGGAACGCCGGCGCGAGCCTCGCGTCGAGGCCCTTCGCGCCGCCGACGTGGCCGGCGCGCAACGCCGCCGCCAGACGCGCCACCGGATCGTCGGCGGCCGCCGGCTTGAACTCGGCATGCTTGCGCAGCGCCACCGTCACCGCCTTGCCGCTGTCGAAGGTCCGGCTGAAGATCCAGGTCTCGACCGCCGCCGCCAGGGCCGCACCAAACTCCGGCGCACTCGCCGCCTCCACCTTCACGTCCTTGACGAGTCCGTTTTCGGACACCGTGAAGCTGACCGTCGCGTCGCCGTCCCGGCCACCCAGCAACGCCTCGAACGGCCAGACCGGATCGGCCATGAAGAGCACCTTGGGCGCCACGGCGGGCACCGTGCCGTCCGGTGCCGTGATGCCGTTGACGGTCAGCACCTCCGCTTCCGACGGACCGGTCTGGTCGAAGGTCATCTCGCCCGTGAGTTCCGCCGCCACGGGCTGGTCGCCCTGCATCGCCGGCGTGAACTCCCACTCCGCCAGCGTCGCCAGCGCAGGCTGCACGAAATCGGCATGCGAGGTCTCCCGCACCTTCGCCGAGAGCGTGCGGCCATCGGGTCCGACCTGGCAGGAAAACTGGACGAGACCGGGGACGAAACGTTCCGTGAGCACTGCGGGATAGCGCCCGGGCGGCGTGGCCTTCGGCTGAGCCGGCGTCTTGGGCGCACCGTGCGGCTGCTCGGACTCCGGCACAAACGCACGATCGCCGCGCCGTCGTTCATGGGGATCGAAAGAGAAATCCACCTCCAGCCCGCAGGCCACCGGCAGGCCCTTGTCCAATCCCGGCACGAAGGTCCACGCCTTCACCGCGGCCTCGGCCAGCGCCGCCAGCCGCGGATCCGGCGACTCGACGACGCGCACCGCCGTGAGCTTGCCCGTGGCGTCGACATTGAGCCGCACGCGGACATCGCCTCCGATCCCGGCCTTGACCAACTCCGGCGGATACGCGGGGCGAAACCCCTCGCGGAGCGCGGCATCGGCATAGAGGTCGGGATCGACGGCGCCCCCGGACGTGTCGGCGGCCGGCGCACGCACCATCAGGAGCAGCGCCAGACAGGCAGGAATTCGAAACCGGGAAACGGAAGAGCAAGCCATGGGAAGCAGGGTTCAGGACGCAACGCCCTGATGCCACCCGCTGTCCTCAACGACGTCGAGCGCGGACCTGCGCCGACGTCAGCAGGCGGGAGGCCCCGCTCCGGCCTAGCCGCGACCGCCGCGCAGCACCACGAGATGATCCACGCCCGACTGCTCGAACTCGCGCCAATAGGCATCCTCGTGCTCGGCGAGTTTCTCCTCGTGCTCGGGCGCGAGTTCCTCGGCCTCGGCCGCCTCCGCGCCGATCTCCGCCCGCAGGTCGCGACCCGCCAGCCGGCCCGCAAGCTCGCTCCAGAAGGTGTCGTCGACGAAGCGGTCCAGCTTCTCGGCCGCCGGTCCGGCGGTGAGTTTCTCCGCCGGGAAATACTCGCCGTTCACATCCGCCTCGACCAGGTCCGCGCAGCCGAGCGGCTCGGCCAGCGCGAAGACCTTCTGCGCGATCTCCTCGTAGCGGTCCGGCATCGTCGCCGGATCGTCGGGCCGCGAGCCGGCGACCCACAGGCCGAGGTGCACGAGTTCCAGCAGGCGCGCGTATTCCTTTTGCGTGAACGAGACTTTCATGCCCGCACTGGACGCAGTGTCCGCCCGGCGCGCAAGGTCCGAGTCGCCCGTCCGCCGCCGCGCGCGTCGCGGGCCCGGCACAATCCCCTCGCGCCCGGCAAAAAACGGCGTCAGTGACGGTGTCTTCAGCGACCATGCCCTCCCCGACCTCCGTCCGCGACCCCGCGCTCGAGCGGCTGGTGCGCCTGCTGCCCTCGCCGCTGCGCCCGCTGCACGGCCAGCACGCCGCCGCGCTGGCGTTGCCCGACAACATCATCTGTTTCTGCCGCCGCGCCGCCGCGGATCTCAACCAGCCGCAGCGGGGCCGCGCGCTGCATCACCGCCACGTGCTCATCCTCGCGCTGGAGACGGCCGTGACCGTCGCGGTCGACGACCGCGCCGTCCGGCTCGGCGCCGGCGAGGGGCTGCTCGTCCTGCCGTTTCAGTTTCACGATTATCTCCAGCCGGCCGCCGAGAAACTGACGTGGCTCTTCGTCACGTTCGACCTGGCGGACGCCGGCGCGCTCGAGCCGCTGCGTTTCCGGCCGTTCGCGCTTTCGCCCGCGGTGCGGCGGCTCGCCGCGGATCTCGTCCGCTCCTACCTGGATCCGAAGGAGGCGGAGCTGACGACGATGATCCTCGCGCTGCTGCTCGCCCGCATCCGGCGGGCCGATCCGATCCGCCGCCGCCGGCGCGCACCGGCCGCCGCGCCCGGTCTCATCATGCAGGTCAACCAGCTCGCGCAGGGCAAGGCGGGGATGCCGGGCGTGAAGGAGCTGGCGCGGTCGCTGCACATCAGCCCGAGCCACCTGCGCGCGTGTTTCCGCGCCTCGTGCGGCGTGAGCCTCGGCCGGCATCTGCGGCGGCTGCGGATGGAGAAGGCCTGCGGCCTGCTGCGGCTCAGCCCGCACCGCGTCTCCGAAATCGCCGAACAGTGCGGTTTCCACTCGATCTTCAGCTTCAGCCGGGCGTTTCGCACCGCCTACGGACTCTCGCCGCTCGCCTATCGCCGCGGCGGCCGCCCGCACCGGCGGCAGTAAACACCACCGCGGGGGCCGCGCCGCCGACAGCCTTTTCGGCAAGACGCCCTCGGAATCGAGCGGCACCGGCTGCCTGCCCTCGCTCGAATCCGCCTGCCGCATCGGCCGCATCGTCACGGCCGCGTTGTTGAAGGACTGGGACCGTTGCCGCGAGCACGCGCCGCAGACGCCGTGAACCGCCCGCGCCGTCGGCTCATAAGCGCCGCCACTCCTCGGCTGAGCGTTTCTTGTTTTTATCTGCCGGACGCCGAGGACAAAAAACGAGGATTGCACGCCCGCGGGTGTCCTGTTCTCGGTGGTCGCGTGCCGAAGCGTTTCCCACTCCTCGTCGTGCTTTGCGCGTGGCTTCTCGCCACCGGAGCGCAATGGGACTTTGTGCAGACGCTGGGCTGGGGGCGGATGTTCGCCCGCTACGCCGCGACCATGCCGGTCATCGAAGCGGCGAAGAAAACCTTCGGCGGCGAGTTGTGCGGCGTCTGCCGCGCCGTCGACGACGCCCGGCAGCACGAGCGGGAATCCGGCCTGCCGCCGGATCGCCTGAAGGCGAAACTCCTCCTCCTCTGCGTGCCCGCGCCGCAGTTTGTCTTTGCCGCACCCGAGGGTGCGTCGTGGTCGCCGAGCGACCGTCTGCCATCGAGCGCCGAACCTGCGGCGCCGCCGACTCCGCCGCCGCGCGCGGCCTGATCGATCCGTCGGTTTAGCCGGCCCCACCCGGGTCGGCTCGTTCGCGTCCGGACCTGCGCGTCCGCCGCGTGACCATCCGCGCATCCGCGCGTTTCCACCCCGCATCGCGTCTCCGTCGTCTCACGACGGCCCGTGCCCGGCGCCGCCTTCCCGTCCATCCGACCGTTTTCGTTTCCGCCCGATTCGAGTTCTCGCATATGCACCCATCCCTCTCACGCACCGTCCTCCTCAGCCTGCTCGGCGCCGCCTCACTCGCGGCGCAGACCACTCTTCCGGCCGCCGCCGACAGCGAGCCTTCGTCGTCCGCAGCCGTCCGGCTCGACGACTACGCCGTCACCGCCGACCAGGAGAAAAACTTCTCCCTGCCGCTCGACGCCGCCCCGGCCACCGGCTCGCGCCTCGGCCTCGCCAACCGCGACCTGCCCGCCTCCGTCTCCATCGTCACCCAGGAGTTCATGGAGTTCCGCGGCCTGCGCACCGCCGTCGAGGCAGTCGAGGCCGCCGTCGGCATGACCGGCGGCACCAGCTACGGCTCCATCCCCACGTATTCGACCCGCGGATTCGGCTCCAACAGCGTCACCATCATGCGCGACGGCATCCGCCAGAACACCGCCTCCCAGTCCTCGCGCACCGTCGACACCTTCCTCCTCGACCGGGTCGAGATCCTCAAGGGCCCCGCCTCGCTCATGTTCGGCGAGGGCGCCATCGGCGGCGCCGTCAACTACCTCTCGAAATCCCCCGGCGCCACGCCCGGCGGCGAGGCCTTCGCCAGCGTCGGCGCCTGGGACAGCTACCGCTTCGGCCTCGGCTGGGGCGGCCCGCTCAACGCCCCGCACGACGGCCGGCCGCCCACGCTCACGTTCCGCGCCGACCACAGCCACAACGAGACCGCCGGCTACGTCGACCGCAATGCCCAGCGCTACGACGGCTTCGCCGCCGCCCTCGGCTGGCAGGCCACCCCGGTCCTCAAGCTCACCTTCAACACCACGCTCCTGAAGGACTGGAACGAGTCCTACTACGGCAACCCCGTCGTCTACGACGGCGTCGTCAACACCACCGTCGCCAACGCGCCCGTCGAGGTCCGCGTTTTCAACAGCGCCACCGACCGCATGGTCAACCCGCGCGTCGTCTCCGCCGCCCGCCGCACCAACTACAACATCCTCGATAACTACGCCAGGACCGAGAACACGTTCAGCCGGCTCCGCGCCGAGCTCCACCTCGCGCCCGATCTCGAGCTCCGCAGCGAGACCTACCTCTCCACCCAGCTCCTGAAGTGGCGCAACCTCGAGTCCAACGTCTGGAACCCCGTCACCCAGCTCGTCACCCGCTCCTCGTTCCTCCACATCTACCGCGACGACGTGCTCCTCGGCCAGCGGCTCGACGTCCTTTACCAGGGCACCGTCGCCGGCCGCCCCCACCGCCTGATCGTCGGCGGCTTCGCCGAGCGCAACAACCTCATCCGCGGCGGCACCCCGGCCGGCTACGCCACCACCGCCACCAGCGTCTCGCTCCTCGATCCCGTCGCGACCTCCGGCCCGGGCGACGGCAACCGTTTCCAGAAAAACAGCCGCGTCGTCATCGAGACGCTCGCGTTCTACGCCGAGGATGTCCTCGACCTCGCGCCTTCGCTGAAGCTCGTCACCGGCCTCCGCCACGACGCCATCGATCTCCAGCGCGACACGCTCGTCACGCCCACCACCGCGGCCGCCTCCTACTCCAAGCGTTACGCGCCGTGGACCGGCCGCGGCGGGCTCGTCTGGTCCGTCACCAAGGCCGTCAATCTCTACGCCAGCTACAGCCGCGCCGCCGAGCCCACCACCCAGCTCGTCTCGTTCACCGCGACATCCAATGACTTTTCCCTCCAGACTGGCCGCCAATACGAAGCCGGCCTCAAGGGCACGCTGACCCGGCAGCTCGACGCCACCGTCGCCTTCTTCGACATCGAGAAGAACAACCTCCTCGCGTCCACCCTCGACACCACCACCGGCACCCGCATCAACCAGCAGATCGGCGCGCAGAATTCCCGCGGCGTCGAGGCCGCCCTCGCCTGGTCGCCCGCCGCGGGCTGGCGCCTCGAGGCCAACGCCGCCTGGACCGACGCCTGGTATGGCTCCTACGCCGAAAACCTCGGCACCGGCGTCATCGACCGCACCGGTAACACGCCGGCCAACATCCCCGAGTGGGTCCTCGGCTTCTTCGCCAGCAAACGTTTCGACAACGGCGTCGCCCTCTACGGCAGCGTCCGTCACGTCAGCGACCGCTTCGGCAACACCAACAACTCCGTGATCGCCGACGGCTACACCACGGTCGACGCCGGCCTGAGCTACACGTGGCGTCGCTGCACCTTCACGCTCCGCGGCCGCAACCTGAACGACGCCGAATACGAACCCGTCGCCGGCACCACGATGCGCCGCCTCGCCGATCCGCGCTCCGCCGAGGTCTCCACCCGGTTCACCTTCTGAGCCCGATCCACCGAGGGACGGCCCGCCCCGCCGTCCCCGGTTCACCTCGTCTTCCCTTCCGCCATGAACCGCCTGCTTCGCTTTCTCGCCGCCAGTCTGCTGGCCACCGTCGCCGCGGCGGTTCCGCCCGACGCTGTGCCGCTGCCCGACGCCTTCGGCCCCGCCACCGGCGAACCGAGCCTCGCACACGGCCCCGACGGCACCGCCTACCTCACCTACGCCGGCCCCGGTCGCGCCAAGGGCGAGCGCGCCGTCTGGCTCGCCACGCTCGCCCCCTCCGCCACCGCATGGTCCCCGCCGCGGCCCGTCGTCAGCACGCCCTTGCTGATGGAAAACTGGGCCGACTTCGCCTCCCTCACCGTCGCCACCGACGGCACCCTCTGGGCCCAGTGGTTCCAGCACCGCCCCGGCGATGACGCCCATGGCTACGACGGGTGGTTCGCCCGCTCGACCGACGCCGGCGCCACCTGGAGCGCACCCGCCCCGCTTGGCCATGAATTCGTCAGCCTCGCCCCGCTCGGCGGCGGCCGCGTCATGGCCGTCTGGCTGGAGAGCGTGCGTGTGCGCGATCCGAATGCACCGCGCGTCCGGCGCGACCCCGCCGCCCCGCGCCCGCCCCGCGATCCCAGTCAGCCGTCCCCGCCGTCCATGCGGCTCGCCGCGCGTCTCCTCGCCCCCGACGGCACCGCGCTCCAGGACTGGATCGTCGATCCGGATGTCTGCACCTGCTGCCAGACCACGCTCGCCACCCTCCCCGGCGACCGTCTGCTGGTCGCCTACCGCGGCCACACGCCCGAGGAGATCCGCGACAACCGCGTCGCCCGTTTCGACGGCACCGCCTGGCGGGCGCCCGAATCGCTCCATGCCGACGGTTGGAAGCTCCCCGCCTGTCCCGTCAACGGTCCCGCC